>Ga0207646_10000007_pt1 | contig 478285 bp, 429 predicted proteins | sample KBSK5502metaG_FD_184343 | JGI IMG/M metagenome (GOLD analysis project Ga0207646, IMG submission 184343) | Corn, switchgrass and miscanthus rhizosphere microbial communities from Kellogg Biological Station, Michigan, USA - KBS K5-50-2 metaG... | ecosystem: Host-associated > Plants > Roots >... | reverse complement strand
GTGTCATTCTCGGGTTGGCCATCGTCGTGGTCCTCCTCGTGGTTGGGTGAGATCTCCACTTGGAACCACACGGTGGCCACCTTCGTCAAGGTGATCCCGGATTTACACCACTACTTGCGACACAACTCCTGAACTCAAAACCCCCGCCTCGCCACTCCTATTTTGCGGGCGCCGGCGCTAGCAGCGAGCCGCCATTGCGAAGCCTTGAGTTCGCAGCTGAGCTAACCGGATAGGCACAGTCACGGCATATCAGCAGATGGGGAGCCTGCGTCGGGCAGCTGGCCTGCAACGTGCACCTTTTCTTGTCCATCGGGACCTCGCTTGCGGACCCGACCGGACTAGGCTCCAAACCTGGATGGCTATACCCAACTCCCATCCTCACCTGAAACCGGTCACGACGGGGTCCACGCCTCGCGTTCACATTGATGCGGAACGGTTGGATCCCGTCCGCGTCGGGTCATCGCCGCAGGGCCCGGAGGCTCGGGCAGTGCTTGACCTTCAGAGGGTCGCAGGAAACGCCGCCGTTTCGTCGCTCTTCGAGCCGACGCGCAAGGCGGTTCCCCACGACCGCACGACACACACCATCCAGCGATGGATCGGCGTCGAGCATTTGAAGCTGGGCGATGCAGCTGGCCAAAAGGATGTCGACGTTGGGAACGGTGTCGTCCTGACATGGGGCCAGGTGGTCGCGATTGCAGGCGACGAATATCCGAGTCTCGACCAGCTGCGCATGGATACGGAAACCGACGACGGTAAGCGCCGCATCCGGGCCGCGCTTCAGAACGCCGGTGTAGTGGATGCCCGCAGCCTGACGTCCATACCTGCGCCCAGCCCGGATCAGCTGAAGGCGCAAACGATGACCTACGTCAACTTGCTTCTTACGAATGCCCCTCATTTCGCGGAGGGAGGTGCCATCGACGTATGGCGTGGACACCACACGACGGCATTGACGCTAGCGCTGCAGGCCGGTCTCGCTCTGCGTCCCTCCGAGCTTGCGACGGCGAATACGACCGAAGCATATGGACAGCACTTCCTGACGGACCCCTTCTCCGGAGGCCACGCGCGCACGCCGCGCAAGGCCATGACTGACTGGTATGTGGGCACATTCGCGCCCCAAATCGTCGATCCCTTCCTTGCCAGCCTGAAGGATCGCCTCGTCAGCGAGTTCACCTTTGAGGTCTTCATGCAGCTGGGCGGTGCGGTGCCGGCGGGGACTGTGCATGACGCGGTGGAAAAGGAAGCCGACAAGCAGCTGGCTCAGGCCGTTGCGAAGATCGGCCGCGACACACTGGTGACCTACTTTGGGCGCGGAATGGCTGGAGCTGTCGGCGGCGCACTACACGACCTGGAGGGTGAACGGGGCGTTTGGGTGGCCAGCAAGGCCCATCCGGACCCTTTCCAGGCTTTTGGTGACACGCTCCTGGACGATCCCCGGAACGCCAAGAACAAGGCTCAGGCGATCCTTGCCGTCGCGGCCGGGCAGGAGGAGGTCAATATCGCGTATTCGTGCGGCGAGCAGGAGGCGAGCGCGACCGGACTTACGCCAGCAGATCTGCCCGACCTGATTTATTTCCCATTCGACTCAAGCACCTTGACGCCGGCCGCAGCCACCCTGGTCAGGAATGCCGGGCAATACATGGCGCGACATCCCGAAACCAGGGTTGAGGTGATGGGCCACACCGACCCGGTCGGTGCACCCGGCTATAACCACAACTTGGGAATGCGCCGCGCTGATGCGGTTGCAAAGGTCCTTGTAGCAAACGGTGCCCAGCCTTCGCGCATAAAGACCGACAGCGCCGGCGAAGAACAACTCGTGACAGAGGATCCCAAGCAATTCAACCTCGACCGACGCGCTCACCTGGCCTGGGGAACCGCGGCCAGCGATACGGATCCGAACACCGAAACGCCGTTTGATCGCGCCAATAAGGCTTTGCAGGCGGCCGTTGGCCCGCCATATCGCCGGGTAGAAGACCTGGTGCCGCATCCCGTGGAGGAGATCAGCGGCGCATCGGCGAACGTACCGCTCGAAGAATGGCATTGGGGTAGCATGGCGCCGAACCTGGCTGCCCGCCTCAACCGCTGGACTGAACACGTCGCGCCGTACGTCGGGCAAGTGCTTGGTATGGTGCCAGAGACGCAACCAGTTGATGCCGCTGCTGGGCTCATTCACGTGACCGTACACCCGCGAGCGGCGATTCAGAAGATCGTCAACGAGTTGCTCGCGAACGCGACCGACTTCCTCGGCCGGGCCTTCGGTCAGCGAGCGAGCCCGTAGTCTTCAGTTGTGGCCCGATCACGGCGTTGGGTTGCCGGCCTCAGCGTCGTTGAGCGTGTACGAGCTCACACGACCCGGGACGGCCGCCGCCAACACCACGACCTACGGCTACAACGCCGACGGCCTCCGCATGTGCAAGTACGCCGACAGCTCAAGCCAGCCGTGCAGTGCTGTCGGAGCGCCAAGTTCCTATGGGATTCTGCCGGTGCGTTGCCCCTGCTGCTCAAGGACCGGCAGCACCGCCTATGTCTACGGCCAGGCCGGCCGCTGTCGGATCGTCCGTGCGGGTTCCTGCACGGCGGCGCCTTGAGGCTCCAGCCTAGTGTCGAACCTGAACCTTGGAATTAGGCGTCCCGAGGGCCGACATTGGCAGCCAAGCGGCGGGATTCTGTCAATCTCCTCTATTGGTGGACGCGATCGATCAGGTCGTCATGAACTCTCGGCTCCATTACTTGGGAATGGTGGCTCGAGTCATCGAGCCAACCATGAGACTCGCCGTATTGACATGCATGGACGCGCGGGTTGATGTGGCCGCACTACTTGGATTGAGGCCGGGTGACGCTCACGTCATCCGCAATGCCGGAGGTCGCGCATCGTTCGACGCGCTGCGTTCTCTAGCTGTCTCTCAGGCGATCCTCGGCACCCGCGAAGTCATGGTGCTTCACCACTCGGAATGTGCATTGGGTCGGTTCACTGAGTCAGAGCTTGCTGCCCGAATCACGGCCGCCACTGGGCATGTCTTCAATGAAGAGCTTGGCTGCTTCGCCGACCCGATCAAGGCCATCGTGGAAGATGTTGAGCGCTTAAAGACTTACACGGGTCTCGTTTATCGGGATAAGGTTCGCGGTTTCATGTACGACTTGGCCGCCAACGCTCTGACGGAGATTTTCCCGCACCGCAGTCCTAGCCCCTGACCATGCCTCTGCCTGGGTTCGTAAAGGAACGCGGTGGCAAGACTAGGAGTATCCGGGACTGACAGCCAAGCTGACAGCCATTCTGTCGGACGGTGGCAACCGCCAGCGAACGTCACGGGATCCCTGCCAGTGACTTTTCATCTCGCGCGGACATTGCAGGACGCTGGCGCACGGGAGAAACGAGGTCTTCAAAACCGTCTGCGGGGCGCTGTTGAGGAGTCCTGGGTGGGTTCGATTCCCATCCATCCTCGCCAAATTTCGCCGTCGTGACAGCCGACATGACAGCCACAGCAGCGGACAGTGGTGTACGACAACTGTTCGCCTGCGTGGTGCACTCCACGCCTAACCGCCAGGCTCAATCTTGTTGGGAGCGTGGGGGGCCACCGATGTCCCGCAAGACACGGACGAAATCCCACATTGGTCGGGCGAGCAGGAGGAGCAGGAGCGCTTCGTAGAGGCCCACCGCACCCATGACGATCGTCGAGATGGCGACGATTACTAAGGCGAAGTCGATGACAACGGCGCCTACTGCCTGAAACTTTCCTACCCGAATCGCTGCTCGCCGCTGTCGCAATGTGAACACCACAATCTGAAAACCTATGAAGGCGAGGATCGCGACTGCCAAAGCGCGAATCGCTACGCTTAGGTGACCTACGAGCGTGGCGGCCACAATGGTCGCGAGAGCGATGAGAGCGTTGGCAAGCCCTGTCTCCGCGATCCCCCGCAAGTGGAACAAGTCGACACTGCGCAGCTGATCGCCTCGGCGCAACGCAACCAACAAGCCCGCGAAGCCGGCGAGGGTCATGCTGACAGTGGCGACAGCGGTAAAGAAAGGCGCCTCAGGAATCATGTCCGACTCAAGATAGATCGGGTCGGTAATCCGGAAACGTGCAACTGTGAGCCGACCTTCACCGGGACGTCCCGCGTGTCAGGAAGGAGCACCAGCAGCATACCGGTCGCTATGAGGCCTCTTCACAGTCGCTTGACAACGTGGAGCGTGGTCGATCGGGGTCCGGGAAGCTCCCCAGCGGTTACTGGATGTGCGGCCTGAGGTGCGCGGAAAGTCCGGTCAGGCAGTGAGGTGATCGACGCTGAAGGCTTGCGCCGGCGGCTTGGTCAGGAGGAGCTGCGATAGTCGTTTCGAGCGAGCCGTGACAGCCGAGGAGGTGACGCTTGACGGGAGGGTCGGCTGCACAAAAGGGGCACAGGATGAACTTCCGCGCACGGAGGCCGCCGCAGCTGCAAACTTAGGCGCACAATCGAGAAAGACAGATGTGGATATTAATCGTCGCGGGAATCCTGCTGGTGATTGACATCATTGTCTGGCTCTTTGGCGTCGACTCGCGGCCAGGCTTTAGCGATGGGCGCACTGACGTTAAGGAGCGCTGGTTCATTCACTCGAGAAACGACTAAGCCAATCTCTCAGGTCCTGGACGCGCTCGTTGCCACGGTGAAGTTGAAGACGCAGAGCCGAACGGTGCTCGGCTACCTGAACGAGATGGTGCGGTTCAGCGAATACCCGGTCGGCGATGCCCGCGGCCTGGCTCGCTGCAATGTCGGGGAGCTGAACCGTGAACTCAGGAGAGAATTGCATCTTTCCCGCCACGCTCCCGGGTACTTTGTCCCGATCGAACTGGCCGGCGGATAGCGCGACCGGCCGGAGCTTAGGCTCCTCGATTGATCTGGTGCGAATTTATGTGCCCCTCAGGACACGAACCACCTGCCCACTCGGCAATTCACCCTAAGCGTTGTGCGTCAAGACTGCGAAGGCCAACTGAATGGCGCGTGTCATGTGGCCAACCTGACTCGAGGAACTACTCCCCCGTGAGGCATGTGTCTCCTATCGTGAGGAGACTACTGAATGTCTCCTTGACGGGTCGTCTAGACAGATACGCGGTCCTGACCTTCGTGTACAAATGGAGCGACTACCTCTGGCCGGCCGCCATGGTCGGCGATCCCCACCTAGAGCCGATCATGGTCACTCTCCCGGCTCTGAGCACCGACGCGTCAGGGTTCATAGTCCGCTACGAGATCCTGCTGGCCGGAGCCTTGGTCGTGACTCTTCCTCTCTTGCTCCTGTTTGGTCGCTTCCAGAAATCGTTGATCAGCGGCACCACGGTCGGTGCGGTGCGCGGGTAGTGCCAGAGTCCTCGACGAGTCGACAAACAGAGCTCGTGACGCCGTGTACAGGAGGACACGCGAGGAGGCGGCAGGTCACCCGAGGAGACCCCCGCGACTCGGTTCGGTGACCGTGCGTCCAAACGAGGCAGAGGTTCTGACAGCCAAGCTGACAGCCATTCTGTCGGACGGTGGCAACCGTCAGCGGACGTCAGGGGACGGACGCCCGAAACTTTTCATCTTGCCCGGACATTGCTGGACACTGGCGGACGACAGAAACGCGGTCTTCAAAACCGTGGGGAGCTTGGGAAACCAGAGGCACCTTCGCGCGTCCTTATTAAGTGTGCACGCGCGGTCTCTCGCGAGAGCCCATCGACTATGAGTCGGTGATCCTTACCCCCAGTATTTCAAGCAGCTTGTGGCGGCTAGTCCGACCACTCACGATCCTTACGCCGGATTTGGCAACCCCAAAGCGGTCGGCCACGAGGGCTATCAGCTCTCGGTTCGCAATACCGTCCACAGGAGCTGACGTAAGCCAGACGTGCAGCACCCCGTCGATGTCCTCCATGCGACGCTGCGAGGCTCGCGGATGGACCGATACGCGGACACGACGGGCAGATGCCATGCCTGCGCATTGTCGGGTGCTAGGGATTGTCTCGGAGGGAATGCCCGCCGCCAGAAGCGCGGACATCCTCGTCGCTTGCTGCCGGGGCGATCATGGAGATGGATCGCCTGCCCGTACAGCAACGCCGGTGGCAAACCATGGCATTTGGCGACACGAAGCGGTACTCAGTGAATCGGATCGCTGTTTCTGAACGGGCCGCAGCGATCTGTTAACCGCAAGGTTCAGGGTTCGAGTCCCTGTCCCGGAGCCAATTCAGAGTTCAAACTGAGCTCGTCTCCGCTGTGCGAGACGGAGCCGCCGGCAGCTTACGGCGAGCTTACTTCAGTCAATTCCCGCCAGCGACCCCGGGCGCACGAATCCATCGACGCTATTGCGACGGACGCGAATTTCTTTCGCACGCTCAACACGCGCCAGTCGACCGAGCCGCCAGGATTCGGCGGTGCTTGCCGAGCTATGTCCAGGGCACAGGGACTACCAGAGCGCGCCGTCGAGGTGGCGGCGCGCTCTTTTTGTCGCCGGCCAAAATCAGCCCGATCCGGCCATCAACCGGTGGTCATGATGTCGGTCATCTTGGCAGCCGCCTTGTCCAGTCCAGTCTTCGGGTCTTCTCGGCCGGCGGCGATGTTGTTGATCTCGGTGGTCAGAGCATCACGCTGCTCGTTGCTCGTCGGCGTTGACGGAAGGACGATCAGGTCGCCCTTGCTGAGCATGCCTGCGCCCACTCCCTGCGACGGGTTCTGCGAGTAGAAGCTGCTTTGCAGCGTCGCGAAGGCCGACTGGCGGACCGGCATGTAAGACGTCTTCTGCGCCCATTCGGTTGTATTGGCCTGGCCGGTCAGGTACTTGATGTAAAGCAAGGCCCCGTGCTGGACGTCTGCTGAGGACTTGTTGAAGACGCACATGTTGGCGCCGAACATCTCGTCCTTGACGCCCTTGTCGCCCGCCGGAAAAGGAGCCTCGGCGAACTTGAACTTGGTGCCGATTGGCTTGACGATGAACTGGTAGCTGACCTGGGTCGACATGTACATTGCTGTCTTCTGGTTCTGGAAGTCGACCTGGTCCGCGAAGTTGCCGGCCGGGATCGGCTTGGCTGCGCCCGACTTGATCGCATCGGACCACAACGTCATTGCCTTGATTCCGGCAGCGCTATTGACCATTGCCTTGGTCGGGCTCGTGGGACTGTCGTACAGCTGGCCTCCGTACTCGTAGAGCATGCTGAGGAAGGTGTCGAGCGAGGGGCCTTCGATGCCGGTCACGCCCTTGCTCGGGTCGGCCAGCTTGGCGGCGTCACTGAAGAATTCGTCCCAGGTCGCCGGCGGGCTGGTGATGCCTTTGGCCGCGAACATGTCCTGGTTGTAGTAGACGACGGTCGTCGATTTGTTGAAGGGAAACTGGACGTACGTCCCTTTGATCTTTGCCGCGTTCAGCATCACCGGGAAGATGTCCTTCAGGTCGGCGGCCGAGAGTCCATCCGCGGCGTTGATGTACGGGGTCAGGTCAGCCAGGGCCTTGGAGCTGTTGTACTTGGCGGCGTCGGTCTCGATGCACTGCGCCACGTCGGGCGGCTGGTTGGCCGCGAGCCCGGTCAGCACCGCCTTGTTGAGGTCGGTGTAGAAGCCTTTCGCGGTCAGGTTGACGTGGACTGTGGATTGGCTCGAGTTGAACTGTTCGGTCAGTGCCTGCAGCTCGGTTTGGAGTGTTCCGCTGAGGGCGTGCCAGAAGTTGACCTGCACCGACGCTTTGAGCGCGCCGAGCTGGGTGGTCGTGTTGTTAGGCCCGCCCCCGCAGGCGATCACCAGGCCCACCACAAAAAGACTCAGGATTCTGCGGACTGTCATGCGCAACCCCCTTCGAATTCGGCGTGCCGGCTACCCACGGATTCCACTCGCGGCGATGCCGCCGATGATCTGTCGCTGGGCGAGCAGGAACATGATGAGGATCGGAAGGGTGACCATCAAGCTCCCGGCGGCGTGGAGCACTGGGTTGGTGGCATCTGCGTAGCTGAAGGCCTGCAGCCCGACCTGGACCGGCCGGTAGCTGTCGCTGTTGGTGACGATCAGGGGCCAGAGGAAGGCGTTCCACGACGCAACGAAATTGAACAGCGCGATGGTGACGATCGGTGGCCGCGCCAGGGGCGCCGCGATCAACCACAGAAAGCGAAAATGGCCAGACCCGTCGAGTTGGGCCGATTCCCAGAGGTCCTTGGGCAGACCCAGGAAGAACTGCCGCATCAGGAAGATGCCGAAAACTGACGCACCGAAGGGGACGATCTGGGCCTCGTAGCTGTCGATCCAGTTGAGCTTGGCCAGGATGATGAAGTTGGGGACCAGGGTGACCTCGGTCGGCACCATGTAAACGGCCAGCACGAGGCCGAAGATCAGGGTCTTGCCGGGGAAGGGGACGGAGGCGAACGCGTAGCCACCCAGGACCGACGTGATCAGGACCAACCCAGTGGTGCCAGTGGCGACGATCACCGTATTCAGGAAATAGCGCGCCCAGGGGATGTTCAGGTAATCGCCGGTTGAGGGGTCGGCCATCAGGCCGAGCGCGGTGAGGTAGTTCTCCCAGTGCATCAGTGGATAAAGGATGGGCGGGAAGACGAAGACCGATTGCAGCGTGCCAAGGGAGATGACGACCATCCAGTAGAAAGGGAAGGCGAACAGGGCGGCGAAGGGGATCAGCACCAGGTAGCGAGGAAGGAGCTCGAGGACGCGCCGCCACCCGCGGGCGTTCACCGGTAAAACACCCGGCGGGAGAAGAAGCCGACCTGCAGTCCTGTGATGGCCAGGATGATCAGGAAGAGGACGACAGAGATCGCCGCGGCATAGCCGGCGTGGAAGAAGGAGAAGGCCTGGACGTAGAGGTAGTAGCCGATCGTCTCAGCCGCCTTGTCGGGACCACCGCCACCAGAGGTCGCGCCTCCCACCCCGCCGGCGAAGATCAGGATCGGCTGGACCACCTTGAAAGAGGCCACGAGGTTGATCAAGAACACGAAGTAAGTTGTCGGGCTGAGCAGCGGCCAGGTCACCCGCCAAAACCTGGTCCAGGCTCGGGCGCCGTCGACTCGAGCGGCCTCATCTAGCTCGGGCGGCAGGTTGGAGAGGCCGGCCAGGAAGATCACCGTGTTGTAGCCGGTGTGCTGCCAGACGCTGTAGATGATGATCGCCGGCATGATCGCCTGTGGCGAGTCAAGCCACCTGACCTTGGGGAGTCCAAACACATTTAGCGCCGCGTTGAGGGCGCCGACGTCTGGGTGGTAAATGAAGCTGAAGATGAGTGCCGTCGAGACGATCGGCATCACGTATGGAGTGAAGATCACAGTTCGCAGGAAGTTGCGGAAGGGCATCGGCTTGTTGAGCAAGACCGCGAGGAAGAGACCCAATCCCATGCTGGTCGGGACCGTGCCGGCGACGAAGTAGACGGTCTGCCAGACCGCCTTCCGGAACACGTCATCGCGGAGCAGCAGGCGTTCGAAATTCGCGGTTCCGATGTAGTCGCTGGTGCCGCTGATCAGGTCCCAGCGCTGGAAGGAGAGCCAGAAAATCCAAAGGGCCGGGATGATCACGAAGACGATCAAGAGCGTCATCGCGGGCGAGATCATGAGGTAGCCGGAAAGGGCATCGGCGCGGCCTTGTTGTCGGCCCCTCCCAGGGACGATCCGGGCCCGCCAGGAAAGTTCGGCCGACCGCTCGGTCGCCACCCCGGCCTATGATCGTCGGTTGCCCATGAGCGCCGCAACTACCCTGCTCACCTTCCTCCACACCGGCAACCCGACCGGGCTGAAGTTCGTGGTCGAGCATGCAGACGCGCGTTGCCTCTTCGACTTCGGGCCGGAGCATGCACCCGGTAGGACGCCATTCTCACTAGGCCTGGAGCCGCGGCCGGGCCGGGAGCTTGCCGACCTGATTGCGGTCGGCGCGGCGCCTCCGCTGAACGGTGTCTATGCCGGCGATGCCTGGGATGGCCGCACCCATCTCTTCCTTACTCACATGCATCTGGACCACACCGGTCTGATCCCGATGCTCGGCCCCGACGTCCCGCTCTATTACCCGGCTGCCATGGAGACGGTCCGAGCGGCGGCCGACAGCTCTGGCTATCTTCGGTGGCGGCGCCCGTTGGGCGTAGAGGTGACGGACGGGGAAATCATCGCCGTCGGTCCGATCCGGGTCCAATTCGTAGCGGTAGACCACGACCTGCCCGGCGCCACCGGATTTCTCGTCGAGACCCCCGACGCCAGCATCGCCTTCACCGGCGACCACCGCTGGCACGGCCTCCACCCGGAGCTCACGCAGGCCTTCGCCGAAAGGGTGAGGGGCGCAGACCTGCTGATCCAGGAGGGAGTGTCGTTGGGCTCGGTCGCCCTTGAAGGCGCCCCCCCTCAGCTCACCGAATCACAGGCCATCGACGAGCTGGGCCGAGCACTGGCTGAGGCCCCGGGCCTGGTCGTCGTCAACTGCTACGGCATGAATCGGGAGAGGGTTGCCGGTCTCGCCGCCCGCTGCTCGGCCGCTGGACGGCGACTGCTGATGGAGCCGCAAATGGCGGCGATGGCGGGCTGGCCGGACGTCCTCGCCTCGACCGAACCGGTTCGCGACGACCCGAGGGGCCACTGCCTGCAGCTAGGCTTCGAGTCGCTGCCGCTGCTGATCGACCTCCAGCCGCCGACAGGCTCACTGTGGATCCAATCCGGCGGGACGCCGATGGGACCCTTCGATCCCGCCCAGACGGTCCTCGAGGCCTGGGCAGCCCGCTTCGGACTGGAGATCCGGACGATCACAAGTTCCGGCCATTCGCGTCCCGAGGACATCGTCCGGATGGTGACGACCGTCCATCCGAAGCGCGTGCTTCCCGTCCACAGCCGGGCGCCGGAGGCGCTCCAGGTGCCGGGCGTCCCAAGCTTCCTACCTCGGGCGGGCGTGGCTTACCGAGTGTCCGACATTGTCGCCGGCCTCAGCTCAGCTCCCAGTGTTTGAGCTCGTCGAGCATCTCGAACGACGTGAGGTCGAAAGTGATCGGAGTCAACGAGACAAAGCCCTGGGCGAGTGCGAGAGCGTCGGTGCTCTCATCGACGTCGCTCATCTCGTAGCTGGCCGCCGACCGGTAGTTGGGAATCGAGTGGGGATCTCCCTGGCGCTCAAAGCGATCCTGGTAGCCTGAATCGCCCTGGCGGGTGACCCTGACGCCTTTGACGTCTCCCAAGCCGAGGTTGGGGACGTTTACGTTGAGCAACACCTTGGGTGGAAGTCCGTGCCTCAGCACCAGCCGGGCGAACTGCTGCGCAAAGATGGCGGGGGTTTCCCATATCGGATCTTTGAAGGTGCCGAGAGAGATCGCGATAGACGGGATGCCCAGGATCCGGGCCTCAGTGGCCGCCGAAACGGTGCCCGAGTAGATGATGTTGTGGGCGGTGTTGGGGCCCAGGTTGATGCCCGATACGACTAGGTCTGGCCGCTGCTCCAGGAGCGTGCTGACGGCGAGCTTGACGCAATCGGCCGGCGTGCCGTTCACAGCATGGCCGATTGGCTTGCCGTCGAGCGCGAACTCCTTGACCTGGAGTGGTGCGTCCCTCGTGATCGCATGCCCTACGGCGGAACGTTCGACTTCGGGGGCGACCACGTGCACATTACCGAGCTCACGCATCGCCTCGAGGAGGGCGCGGAGACCGGGCGACGTGACGCCGTCGTCGTTGGTGACAAGGATGCGAGGACTGCGCGAGCTGATCGATACCCGCAAATCAGGCGACTGGGAAAAGGTGGGAGCGATCATCGACTGGCTCGAAGCGGGTCTGAATTCTCATGAGTGGCGCTGGATCTGAAAGGCGACTCGATCACCAGGGATCAAATCGAGCTGGGCGAAGCCGCTCTCCTGACGTCGCTCACCCGCGATCCAGGACACCGGTCGTTTGAAGACGTGCCGGCCACTCACGCCGGGTTGAGCAGACGACCCGGGGTGGTGGAGGCACTTCATCCGGAACTGATTCTGACCTCGTTAGCTTCGAACGCCAACAAATTCGCCTCTTGGCGTTAGAAGCGGTGGATGACACGCCCTTCAGATAGCCGAACCAAATCGTCTGAAGACACTTACCGGCCAGGCGTCAAGGAGGATTTCGACCGCCTCTACCGGTCGACGTACCAGCGCATCTTCGCCACGCTGATGCTGATCCTGAGGAACTCGGCAGCGGCCGAGGACGCCACCCAGGAAGCCTACCTGCGCGCGTTTCGCGCCTGGGGCGCCTGGAAGCAAGACGCGCCGGCGGAGGCCTGGATCTACCGGATCGCCCTGAACGTCGCCTTCACCCACCGGCGCCGCGAGCGGCTCCACGAGATCGGCGAGGTGCTTCGGCGGCTCGGTCGGCCGAACGAGCCCGATCCGAGCGAGCTCGAACAGACGGACCTGATCCGAGCACTGCGCTCCCTGCCTGCGAAGCAGGCGGCTGCGATCGTGCTGCGCCACCTTCACGGGTTCACAAATCGCGAGATCGCAGGGGCGTTGGATGTGCTAGAGCGAACCGTGGCGTCGCGTCTGGCTGCGGCAAAGAAGCGGCTTCAAAGTCGCCTTGGAGATCAGGCCAGGCTCGAAATGGGTATTTCGACGACCTCGACAGTCCCCCTGGAGGAATGAGCGTGGAAAGCGGCAACGGTTTCGACCGGTGGCTGGAGCAGCAGCTTCATCACGAAGCTGCCAGAGCTAGCGGCTCCAGCCCGGCGCCGGCGCAAGCGCAGTACCACGTCGCATATCTGAAAGGAGGTTCTCACATGTCCGCCCTCGCTAAGGTGGCCACCCTGGTATCGGCCAAGGGAGCCGCCGGTCTTGCAGTCGCCTTGCTCGCCCTGGGCGCGGCCGGCGTCGCCGTTGAGGCGGCCGCCACTGGCAGCGCAAACCCCAGCACCTGGGGCGAGGCGGTCGTCGATCAGGTCAACACGTGCAAGGACGCGTTGAAACCTGGCCAGCATGGGATCGGCCAGTGCGTCAGCGCTTTCGCGAAGACTCACGGGAAAGCAGTCAGCGCGTCGCACGCGAGCGGTGCGCGCGGGCACGCAAGTGACGCACGTCAACACGGCGGCGATCACACGCCTGGCCCGCCGGCCAACCCCGGCAGGCCGAGCAACGCACCCGGCGGCCGACCCAGCACCGTTCCCCCGACGAGCCACCCATAAGACGTAACCGTCCAGCCGCGAGACAAGAGGGTCGGGCCGCCACCCGGCCCTTCTTCATGGCTCATCATTTGTGACCCGGACGTTGATCGAGGTAGCCACCGCCACCGCAATCTGGGCGTTGATAGGGCTCGCCGCCTTCACCGCCACGAGCCGGTCGCGCGTCGGAGCCTGGAGGATTGGCCTTCCAGTAATGCTGCTTTCGGCGTTGGCCGCATCGTGGCTGACGGCATCCTGGTTTCGGAACCCGGGTTCAACTGGCACCCTTTTCGCAATCCAGGCGGCTGCACTCTTCTTGCTGCAGCGTTGGTTGCGATTGATGCGGTGGCCTGCGCGGTTTTTCTTCACAACCACGATCGTGGCCACGGTCGCTTTCGGCATGACACTCGTGGCGGTCACCCTCACGGCTCACGCGCCGCCGCTGGGACTTGGACTCTCGGTCCTCCTTCTGGTCCTCGAGGCCGGCGCCCTTTCGCTCGGGCTCGTGTTCGCCTATGAGATGGCCGAGGCGCTCGGCCGGCGGATCGCGGACCCCATACCGCTCGGTTCGTCTACTTCATACACGCCACGCGTCTGCCTCCAGGTCCCCGCGTACAACGAGCCGCCCGAGCTCCTGCGAGACACGTTGGAGGCTCTTTCGAGGCTGGACTACCCCAACTATGTCGTCCAGGTGGTCGTCAACAACACAACCGATCCAGCGCTCTGGAAACCGGTTGAAGAGGACTGCCTCCGCCTCGGGCCGCGCTTTCGATTCATCCATCTACCGAACTGGCCCGGCTTCAAGGCCGGGGCGCTAAACGAGGCAACGCGCCGGCTTGACCCCGACGTGGAGATCGTCGGCATCGTCGACGCCGACTACATTGTCCGGCCTGACTTCCTCCGTGATTGTGTGCCGCACCTCGCCGATCCTCGCATCGCGTTCGTCCAAACGCCACAGCACTATCGCGAATGGCAAGACTCGCCCTATCTGCGCGGCCTGTTCTACGCGTACCGCTATTTCTTTGACGTGACCATGGTGGCTCGGGCCCGACTCGACGCCATCATCTTCTGCGGCACGATGGGCCTCATCCGCGTCACCGCATTGAAGGAGATCGATGGCTGGGCGGAGTGGTGCATCACCGAGGACGCGGAAGCTTCGCTTCGCCTCCTGGCAGGCGGCTGGAAGTCGGTTTACATCCATCGCGCGTATGGAGAAGGGCTCATGCCGCTCGACTTCGACGGCTTGCGGCGTCAGCGTTTCAGGTGGGCGTTCGGAGGAGTCCACATCCTGCGGCGGCATCTCGGTCTGCTCCTGGGCACGAGTCCGTCGAAGCTCACACTGGGACAGCGCTATCACTATCTTGCGGGCGCCATGAGCTGGTTTGCCGACCCGCTCGGCGTCGGACTCGCATTCTTCCTTTTGTTCACCAGCCCATTTCTGGCGCTTGGCCATCCGCTGCTGATGCGTCAGCTGGTCGGTGTGGTGCTCGTGTTACCGGTGTTTCTTCTCCTTTCCGGAATTGTGCGGTTGCTGTGGAGCACGCACGCCGCGGCGGGCGCTCCATGGCGCGATGTGCCACTTGCCGCGATGGTGATGCTGGCCCTGAACTTCACTGTCGCGCGTGCTTGCATCAGCGCACTCGCGACCAATCGAGGAGTGTTCTTTCGCACCCCAAAGGTGAGGACGCCTTTCAGGTTGGGCCGGGCCGTGCTCGGCACGCTGCCCGAATCTGTCGTCGCCGCTACCTGTGCTTCGATGGTCGTCCCAGTGGCCGTGTTCGGGCCACCCGGGCTGGGCCTGATCTGCGCCGCGCTCCTCCTCTGGCAAACGATCGCCTGGGGGAGCGCACCGGCGGCCGGCCTGCTCGCACAAGGGATCGCGTTGACCCCTGCACGCGCCACCTTCAAGCGATCACCGCAGACGACCGGCGCGCGCCCGTTGATGCTCAGCGTCCGGCCGCGCCGGCTCGCACTCGCGTTCATCCTGGTCGGCCTTGCGATCCTGCTCACACCGGCCATCGCGACGTCGCCTTCGGTCGACTCGGATCTGCAGCAGGCACTCGCCGCTGGCCCACCGCTGGTGCCGGTCACACCGAGCCCGGGCTCGTCATCGGCGGCCACTACTCCGGCAGCGTCGAGGACTTTGCCGTCGAGTTCACCTTCCGGCAGTGGGTCCGCCGCGAGTCCATCTGCCGCGGCGAGCCCGGGGCAACGACCGACCAGCACTCCGACGGCGTCGGCGTCTCCGTCGCCCGGGGCGACTCCGTCTCATCCCGTACCGTCGGCCAGCCCTCGCGGCACGAGTCCGCCTTCACCAACGCCCCACCCATAAATCGGCGGCGGTGGCATTCAATGCCGGATTTGGAGAAGCTGCCAGGTCAAGCCAGCGCCAACCGTGCATTGGTTGACAGTTCCTGATCCGGCTTCATACTTGGCGCCAAAGGAAGGAAGACGAGCAGCTTGCGGCTGCCGCTTAGCCGCTTCCCAGGTCCAGAAGACCGGAGATAACCATATGGTGAGTCAGTTCTGGGTGGCCCCTCGCCGGACCACGTGAGATGTCGCGTCAACTCGGCCGCACTGCAGTGGCGGCCGGAGCGGTCATCGCGATTCTCGCGCTGGCTGCCATCGGGGGGGTAAAGACTGGCTTAATCGCCCCACCGCCTCAGTCTCAGTCACAGAATTGCGCCGGGGCGTCCAGCCTCACGCCAACCCTGTTCGGGAGTGATACGAGCACCCAGATCAGGCTGTCGACGCCCGACCTCAAGTCGCAGCGTGTGCTGAGGACAGAACCCACTGACCGCCTTCCGGCCATGTTCGAAAATCTGCTGGCGCTGTCCCCGGATGGCCGTCGTCTGGCATACGTAACCGCGGATGACGAGCAAATGGACAATGCGCAACTCTCCTACATTGAGGTCGACCACCCAGATGCCCCTCATGTCATCGCGACTGAGCGCTCGGGCATGCTTCCGATTCGTCCTGTCTGGTCTCCCAGGGATGCTCAGGTGGCATTCGTCGTCGCCCGACGTCAACAGAGCGGGATTGCGTACCGCGTGCTCGCGGCCTCTACCACCGGCGGACCTGTCCTGGACATCGGCACGCTCGGATCAAACGCATTCGAGAGTCTCGAGACGAACGTCCTGTGCGTGACGCCGGCCGGTTCGGTAAGCGTCCTGCCGCCACCGGCTCCGACGCACGGCGACCTCGCAACCTCCGCGACGCCCGTCACCCACTCGATCCCTGCGGCAACTCCAACTCCGACACCGGCAACCGTCACGGGCGGGGGAACCCGGTGTGCTTTGCCGGCGTTGAGTCAGAACGATCCCCGATGGAGTGCGCATCGAATGCAACCCACCGGTGAATCCGTGGGCGAGGTCGGCTGCGCTGTTACGTCGGCGGCGATGGTTCTCGACTACTGGAGTTCAAATCTGACGCCTGATCAATTGAGCGACTGCCTAGGAGGCAGCGCGGTGCCGATTCACTGGGCGCGAGCGACTGCGTGCAGCGGGGGACTTGTGACAGGTGCGACTGAAAGCAACTTCAGTTGGGCGACGTTGGATTCGATCCTGGCGGCAGGCCGGCCGGCGATCGTCGGGATGCTGGGCGGCCCGGTCGGTATGCATTTCGTCGTCGTGACGACCGGTGGTGGAGATGTTGCGGACCGATACACGATCGTCGACCCATGGAACGGCCGCAACGATGAGACGCTCGGCAGCTACACCAGACAAAACTGGACATTATTCGAGGTTGTCGATTTTCGTAGCGCTGGACCGGGTTGCGGGAAATTGCTCATCACCACGCGCGACGGTACTGCAGGCGTGGTCGGTGGGATCAGTGATGGAGCTTGGTATCACGCGCCTGTGACTCTGAATCGTCTTGTGCAAGGAGTCACTGTTCAGGTCGAACTGATTTCTCACCAGAAGAAAGCAGACCAAAAGTGGGTCTTGGACACCAATCCTCTAACGCTCACCGCTGATGGTAATTACCGAGTCATAATCGGCCCTACGTCCAACGGAGAGCTGACGGTGCTCTCGTTCGTGATCGATACGGTTCCACCAACGATAGGCGTGACTTTCCTGGGCCGAACTAGCACCGTCAAGGGCAAGAGTGGAGCAAACGAGCCTGTGGTCTATCTGCCAGGCGGCTTCGTTGTCACGGCACATGACACGGTGACGCAGATTTCCTCGATTCAGGCTCAACTGAATGGCGCGCCAGTCAAGAGCTTCGCCTCGGTCGTCAGCTTCGCAAACTCGAGGCTGGTCAGCCCGCTGACAGCTCCGGGCGAGTACAACCTCACCTTCAGCACGACAAATGCGGCGGGGCTTTCCACGAGTGGACACGTGACGTTCGTGGTGCAAGCGATGCCCATCAATCTAGGTTCAGGCCAGACGGGCAATTCGACTTCGGGCCAATCGCCTGCCGGAAATGCAGGTGCCGGCGGGAAGCCGTCGCCGACACAGAGTGGGAACACATCGTCTGGTACTGGAAGCACCAGCGGTAGCGGCAGCGGTGGAACGAGCAGCGGCTCGCCTGTGACGGTGCCAACGGCACCCTCAATCGTGACCGTCGTCGCCGGCCCCAATGGGTTTGCTTCCGTTTTCTGGTCGGCCCCGGCCTCGAATGGAGGCTCACCAATCACCGGCTACATCATCACGGTCTCGCCCGGAGGAGCTAGGGTCTCGGTCCCCCCGAATTTCCTGGGTTGGGGCATCAGTTCCCTCACCAACGGAACGAGCTACACCTTTACGGTCACGGCAACGAATGCCATTGGAACGGGTCCACCATCCAGCCCGTCAAAGCCAGTGACTCCATATTGTGGCGGGACACCGCTAACCTCCGTGACGCTCACGGTCAGTCTCGTCGGCGGTGGCAATCAACTCCAGTGGCTGGGGAATGGATCATGCAATCCGTACAGCGGAACCATCACCGCGACGTACTACACAGTGCAGTTTTTCGGTAGTCCGACTACCTCAACGGCCAGCTACGCGATTACCGGGGAGAGCGGAACCTTAACTGACAGCCATTCGGCTGGGACGCAGTGGACCAAATATGTGCTCGTCCTGAAGGATGCGAACGGCAACTCAGCGCAGACCACCGCCACGGGCTCGTGAGTCAAACATGAACGGCGAACTAACCGTCAGGATCGACCCCGAACACATCGCGCTGGACGCGGGCGGAACTGGGCAGGTCCTTATACAGCTCGAGAATCGAAGCACGGTCGTCGACGAATACAGCATTGAGGTGCTCGGCGAAGCCGCCGCCTGGACGACACCCGAGCGCAGCCGCGCGGCGGTGATGCCCAACGGGTCGGCTGCAGTCCAGGTTTCCATCCGGCCCCCTCGGGCGCCATTCCCGCCAGCCGGTTCAGTCCCGATCGGCTTTCGTGTTCGGTCTTCCGTGGATCCGAGTCTCTTGGTCGTGGAAGAGTGCCATGTCGAGCTGCGACCTTTCGTGGAGATCGAGGCCGAACTTACTCCCAGGACCGCCCGGGGGCGCTTCTCCGCGACCCACCGCCTTCAGGTCGCGAACCAAGGCAACGCACAGGTCGACGTATCAGTGCGGGCAGAGGTGCAGCAGGGCGACTGCAAGATCGAGATTCCGCCTGGCGGCTTGCAAATCGAGGCCGGTGACCGCAAGACGGCGAAGATCAAGGTTCGACCTTCGAGATCTGTCTGGCAGGGTGGCCAGGAGATGCACAGCTACCGGCTGAACCTTCTCCCGCAGGGCGGGAAGCCGGTGGCAATCGACGGCATGATGCGACAGCTTCCGATCGCTCGCATCCCGACCGCGCTGTTGGTCGCCGCCGCCCTTGTGCTTGGCGGCGCCTACGCCGTGTACGGGAGGGGGCCGAATCCGCTGCAGTCCCCCTGGAAGGCACCGTGGATCGGAACTATCGACGTGCAACCCTCTCCTGGCGCATTACCGTCCCAGAGCATCGCCCCAACGACGGGTTCTCCACCGCCGCCGGCGACCTTCGGCCCGCCCCCTATCTACGGTGCCTGCGTTCCGGGCGCTCCGACTGGGGTGAAAGCGACCGCCGGCAATGGCCAGACCACGGTCAGCTGGGCGGCGCCGCCGGGGACGTGTGCGGTGACCAGCTACACGGTCACTGGATCACCCGGAACCATAACGACCTCTGCGGGCGGCAGCGCCTTGACCGTTGTCGTTCTGAACCTGACGAACTGCACACTCTACGCATTCGTCGTGGACGCTACGGGACCCGGAGGACCAGGCCCCGCATCGGCACCGTCGAGTCCGGTCATGCCGGGCGCCGGCCCGCCCGGTCCGCCAACGGGGGTTACTGCAACCGCCGGCGACGCGATAGCAAGTCTTACCTGGCAAGCGCCGGCGAGCAACGGGTGCGCGCCGATCACGAGCTATACCGTCAAAGGAGCGCCGGGCGCGGTATCGATCGCGATGACGCCGACTGGTGGCTCCGCGTCTTTGACGAGTCTCGTCGACGGCACCACGTACACGTTCGCGGTCGCTGCGGTCAACACCGCGGGTGCGGGTCCTTCTGCCGCATCCAACGCCGTGACACCTCACTGCACGGCGGTGAACTCACTGCAGCTCTCTACCACTCCATATTCCGTGTACTGGCAGGCCAACGGGAGTTGCAGCCCTTACTCCGGGACAGTAGTCGCCACGTGGACGCCATTTATTGGATTCAAGTCCTCCAAGACTTATCCGTTCAGCGCCAGTGGACCCAACGCGTCGGGAAGAGTGGCGTATTGCGCGCCGATCGGGACCGCTAGCGCGACTTTCACGGTCACGCTGCAGGACAGCCAGGGCCACAGCATTGTCGGAGTCACCGCCTACAACGGCGCATTCGTTGTCGGTTGCTGACCATCGCGCGAAGCCCAAGACTGCACATATAGATAGACGCGTAGAGCACTGGGAGCCGGCAGAGTAGCCGGCTGCCGCGAGATCAGGTATCGAGCGCCCGTACTTTCAGGTATTTCTCACCTGGGACGCCCGCCTCCCGACTCCTAATCTGCCCCTGCTGGCACGCGATGGCGGGCCTAGCTCCGATCAGGAGGTCGAGCATTGTGGGCACCCTGAGGTGCTCCCTTGACAGCCCCGTGCTGCGGACCATAATCGTGCCACCCAGGACGGGCGAGAGGACGTCCCGGGCGTGTGTGCGTCGTCCTTCGACACGACCAGGGTGGGAGCCCGTGACACCAGTTGCACACGGCCATCGCGGGCCGGCGGCCTAGCCAGGCCTTACCGATAATGGCCACCGCCTTTCGCCGCGTGGTGCCCTTAGTCGGAGTCGCCGGCGCGGTCGCTGCCCTCATCGGCCTTGCCGCGTTCGGCGCGGGGGTGTTGCACCTGACTCCCCAACCGGCGTCGATGGCCCAGCCCTGCGTGCAGGGGTCTGGCGTAGTCCCGTCCCTGTTCGGCGACGACACGACAACCCAGATCCGGGTTTCAACTCCCGATCTGAAGACTCAACGTGTGCTCAGGACGGAGCCGGCCGCTCGGCTTCCGGCCATGTTCGAGAGCCTCCTCTCCGTGTCGGGGGACTCAAGCCGTCTGGCTTACGTCACCGCAGATGACGAACGGATGGACAACGCGCACGTCACATTCATCGACGTCGCGCACCCGGAGACGCCGCACGTTATAGCCACCCTGGCATCAGGCCTTTTCCCCATCCGGCCTGTCTGGTCACCTACCGCGGATCAGCTTGCGTTCGTCGTCGCGCGCACCGACCAGGGGCAGCTGAGCTACCACACCCTGGCTGCTTCCGTGTCCGGGGGTCCTATCCTGGACATCGGGCGTCTCTCACCCGACGCCTTCAACCGCCTCGAAACAAGCTCGCTCTGCGTGACGTCAGGCGGCGCGGTCAGCATTCTCCCACCCCCAGCGCCGCGGAATAGTGATGTGGCTGTCGCCGCGACACCGGCGATAACTCTGGTCTCGCCCGCCCGCGTCAACAGCCCTGGTGCTGGAGGCGGGACTCGTTGCTCGCTCCCCGTCATGAGCCAGAACGATCCCCACTGGAAGGATCACAAGATGCAACCGACCGGAGAGTCGGTCGGCCAGGTCGGGTGTGCCGTCACCTCGACCGCGATGGTGCTGGACTACTTCAGCGCCAACCTAACCCCTGACCAGCTGAGCGACTGCCTGGGCGCAAGCGCGGTCCCGATCTACTGGTCGCAGGCCATCGCCTGCACCGGCGGGCGCGTTAGCGGTGCGGTGGCGAGTGAGTTCAGCTGGTCGACCCTCGACGCGATTCTTGCCGCCGGGCGTCCGGCGATTGTCGGCATGCTCGGGGGTCCAATCGGTATGCACTTCGTCGTCGTCACAAGCGGCGGCGGTGACGTCGCGGAGCGGTACCACATCGTCGACCCATGGGATGGCCGGAGCGATGGCACTCTCGGCGGTTACACACGGAGGAACTGGACCCTCTTCCAGATCGTCGATTTTCGCGGGGTGGGTCCCGGCTGCGGCAAGCTGCTGGTCACCGGGTCCTTCGATCCATACAAAGTCGTCGGCGGCATCACCGATGGCGCCGTGTACCACGGTCAAGTGACGCTGCGGCGCCTCGAGGCGGGGGTGCCGGTCACGGTGAGAAGGCTTACCCACGGTCCCGGGGGAGATCAGACCTGGGATCTAGGAAATCAGTTGGTGCTTGTCGCGGACGGCAACTACCACGTGGTGATCGACGACCCATACGGGGGCAAGCCAACAGTCCTGTCGTTCACCATCAACAACTTGCCGCCGACCGTCGGGGTCAAGTTCTTCAACCAGATTTCAACGTTGAAGCTGCCAGGGGGCGGAACGGAGCCGCAGCTCGGTTTCCCGGGAAGATTCGCAGTCGTCGCCACCGACCCTCTGACGGGCATCACCAAGATCCAGGCGCAGCTTGACAACCAACCGGTGGTGGACCGGCATTCAGTAGCCGGCATCGACAACCGCACCCTGTTCGGTGTCGTCACCACGATCGGCGAGCACCACCTCACGTATTCCGCAACCAACGCGGTCGGCAAGACAGCGAGCGGTCAGGTCACCTTTGTGGTTCTAGCGTCGCCCGCCAACGGCAACCCGGGTCCACTGCAGGTCGTGCCTGGTACAGCGGCATCGCCCTCGCCCCGCCCGACGGTTACGGCGCTGCCGACCATCATTGCGCTGCTCCCGTCTATCTGCTCGGGCGTGCCTCTGAGCTCCGTGACGCTGACGGACTCGGTGTACCTTTCAACGCACACCCTGACGTGGAAGGGCAACGGCACATGCGGCCCATTCTCCGGCGCCATCACCGCGAGGTATGGGACCTACATGTCTTGCCTCTACCCCTGCATCAGTCACATGGTCTACTCCACGAAGATTTTGCCAATCACGGACGTGAGCGGCACCATCCGTGATTTGGAACCGTTACTCGCCTCGGTTTCGTACACGTTGATCTTGAAGGACGCTTCTGGGCACACCGCGACGGCGAGCGCCAGCTAGATGACTGACGAGCTCCTCGTGAGCATCAACCCGCTCCGTGTTGCCGTCGATCCCGGCGGAGTGGCCGAGGTTGCGCTCCAACTGCAGAACCGCAGCACAGTCGTCGACGAGTACATGGTCCGAGTGCTGGGCGAGGCGGCGGCCTGGACCACGCTCGACAGGTCCCAGGTGCCGATCTTCCCCGAGGGGGTGGGCTCGGTCCAGGTGACGATGCGGCCGCCCCGCGCCTCGCATCCAGAAGCGGGCACGATCGCGATTGGATTCCGGGTTCGCTCGACGGTGGATCCGAGCGTGAGCGTGGTCGAGGAATGCCGGGTCGAGCTGAAGCCCTTCGTCGAGATCGCCGGCGAGGTCTCGCCCAAGACCGCCCGGGGGCGCTTTTCGGCCAGCCACCAGCTGCGGGTGATCAACCGGGGCAACGCGCCGGTCAGCGTCTCGGTGCGGGCCGAGGTGCAGCAGGGCGACTGCCAGGTCTCGGTGCCGGAAGGACCGCTTGTGGTCGCGGCGGGCGAGCGCAAGACGGCCAGGCTCAAGGTCCGGCCGACGAGCGCGCACTGGTCGGGCGGGGACGAGATGCATCAGTACCGGCTGACGCTGGAGCCGCAGGGAGGCACGCCCGTCAACCTCGACGCGATGACGCGGCAGCGGCCGATTCTCGGTGTGCCCGTGGCTCTGCTCCTTGCGGTTGTCCTGCTGCTTGCCGGCGCTTACGCGGTCTACGGGAAAGGAACGAACCCGATCCAGGTTGCACTGCGCTGGACCGGTGCCGTGTACAACCCTGGGAGTCCCCCCGCCTCGGCGCCGCCGACGGCCGCCGCGGATTCTGGACAGCAGGTACACCAGCAAGCCCCTCCGGTCGTCAACGGCCCGGCATCCAGTCCGCCCGCACAGCCTGCGGCGTCACCGCCGCCCACCGTCCACGCCGCGCCGTCGCCCAGCGCGATAGCAACGCCAATCCTCCGCGTGTCCCCGATCGTCCTGCCGCCGATCTACCAGATCTGCCTGACCCTGAGCTCGGTGACGCTTTCTGACTCCGTGACCCTCAGCCTCGGCGGGCATCTCCACACCCTGAGCTGGAGCGGCAACGGCACCTGCGGCCCGTTCAGCGGCACGATCACTGCCACGTATTCGGGCTACTTCGTCTGCCAGTTCCCCTGCCTCAGCCACCCGGTCGTCGCCACCAAGACGTTCTCGGTCACCGGCGGGAGCGGCAGCTACCAGGACCAGGTTTCGTCGCTGTACACCTCGGTCTCGTACAAGCTGACGCTGACCGACAGTCACGGTTCGAGCGCGACGGCGAGCGCGACCTAGATGAGCGAAGAACTTCTCCTGAGCGTCAACCCGGCGCGTGCGGGGGTCGATCCGGGCGGGGTGGCGGAGGTCGCGCTCCAGCTCCAGAACCACAGCGCGGTGGTCGACGAGTACGTGGTCGAGGTGCTGGGCGATGCAGCAGCCTGGACCGCGCTCGACAGGTCCCAGGTGCCGATCTTCCCGGAGGGGGTGGGCTCGGTCCAGGTGACGATGCGGCCGCCCCGGGCCTCGCATCCGGAGGCGGGCACGATCGCGGTTGGATTCCGGGTTCGCTCGACGGTGGACCCGAGCGTGAGCGTGGTCGAGGAATGCCGGGTTGAGCTGAAGCCCTTCGTTGAGATCGCCGGCGAGGTCTCGCCCAAGACCGCCCGGGGGCGCTTTTCGGCCAGCCACCAGCTGCGTGTGATCAATCGGGGCAACGCCCCGGTCAGCGTCTCGGTGCGGGCCGAGGTGCAGCAGGGCGACTGCCAGGTCTCGGTGCCGGAAGGACCGCTTGTGGTCGCGGCGGGCGAGCGCACGACGGCCAGGCTCAAGGTCCGGCCGACGAGCGCGCGCTGGTCGGGCGGGGACGAGATGCATCAGTACCGCCTGAGCCTGGAGCCGCAGGGAGGGACGCCGGTCGCTCTCGACGCGATGATGCGCCAGCGGCCGATTGCGCGCATCCCAACCTCGCTGCTGGTCGCGGCCGCTTTGCTGCTCGGTGGGGCCTACGTCGTGTACGGGAAAGGACCCAACCCGCTGCAAACGGCGATGCACTGGACCGGCTCGGTGCAAGCCTCCCCAAGCGCGGCTGCGACCCCATCTTCCACGCCCACTGCTGCGCCCCCGTCGCCTTCGCCGACCCCAACACCGAGCCAACAACCCACACCAACACATGCAGCCTCGCCCTCACCGAGCTCATCACCGTTGGCCAACACCACTTTCCGTCCGCTGCCGCTTTGCCTCGTCATCGGACCACTGAGCTCTGTCACCCTCACGGACTCGGTGGTCGGGTCCACTCACACGCTGACGTGGAAGGGAACCGGCGGCTGTGGTCCATTCACGGGCACCATCACCGCCAGGTACGGGACATCCTTCCTTGGCTCCTGCCTGTCCACGACGACCGCGACGACGATCTATACGATCCCGGCTTCGAATCTGTCGAGTGGGACGTACCAGGACACGAGGGTCGCGTGTAGGTACTCCTACACGGTGACGTTGAAGGACGGCTCCGGCAACATCGCGACTGCGACTACCAATTGATGTCTCACGGGTTCAGCGGCGTACTGGCCGCCAAAGTCCGAATCCCTCCTGCCGAGTCTTTCGCAATCGGCCGCCTGGACGTGCTCATGGGTCGGCTCTGGGGCCGCCGCCTCGGCCTCGTCGTGGCCCCGGCCGGCTCTGGCAAGACCACGCTGCTGGCGAGGTTCGCGGCCAATGCACCGGTACCTGTCGCCTGGTACCGATGCGAGTCGTGGGACACCAGCCAGGAGCATCTCCTGAGGCATCTCGAGGCAGCCTTTGCGGGACTTATAGGAGGTCCCTCGGCTCGTTGGGAAACCCTCGAGGGCGCAATTGCAGCGCTCGAGCGGGTGGGGGCGCCGCGAATGCTCCTCGTCATCGATGACGCGCACGCCATCGCCGGCACCCGGGCTGAAGCCGCGCTCGAGCGCTTCATCGAATACGCACCGCGTGGCCTGCTCACCATCCTCGCGTCTCGTTCGCAGCCTGGCCTCAACCTCTCGCGCCTTCGTGTGTCCGGTGCACTTGGCGAGATCAGTGGCGACGACCTTCGCTTTCGCTCCTGGGAGGTGGAGAACCTCTTCCGCGACTTCTATCGGGAGCCGCTTCCACCGGTTGAGCTGGCGGAGCTGGCGCGGCGGACCGAAGGATGGGCGGCCGGGCTCCAGCTCTTCCACCTCGCCACGTCCGGCAAGGCGCTCGACGAACGGCGGCGCGTCCTTCGAGCCCTGGGCGGCGGTTCGCGTCTGGTCCGCGACTACCTGACCCGCAATGTGCTCGACGAGCTGCCTGCACCGCTTCGCGATTTCTTGATCGAAACCTGCGTGCTCGGCCGTTTGAGCGGGCCCATCTGCGACCAGTTCCGGGGCCGCGCTGACAGCGCCGAGCTGCTGCAGGAGCTGGAGCGTCGTCAGATTTTCACGACCACCCTCGGAGGCGATGGCGACTATCGGTATCACGAGGTGCTGCGCTCCCATCTCGAGCACGCGCTCATCAGCCAGGTCGGCGAACGTGGGCTGCGCGCGCGCTGCGGCAAGGCGGGAGCCGTGCTGGAGCAATTCGGAGCGATACCCGAAGCGCTCCATGCGTACAGTCGCGCGGAGGACTGGGCCGGGGTCGATCGCCTGCTGGGCGAGAACGGCGCGCAGCTGGCCCGCCGCACCGGCGTGTGGATCGACTCTCTGCCGCCGGCTGTGCTCGACCACGACCCATGGCTGCTCCTTGCGAGTGCGCGGCGGAATCGCGCCGAAGGACGCTGGAACAGCGCGATCGAGGTCTACCAGCGGGCCGAGCACGGATTCTTGGGTCTGGAGGCGGCGCAGATCTGCCAGCGGGAACGCGTGGCCCTTGCTTCTTGGCTCACGCCGAGCCCACCGCCGCCGGTCGACGGGATCGCTTTGTTGAGGCTTGCCTCGATGCGGGATCCGCTGGCGGTCAGGGCGCAGCTCGCTGGTAGGTCGGGTGGCCAGGACCTGCTCATCGGCGGGATCGCATCCCTGCTCGCCGGCGATCTGCTGGAGGCGCGCCGCCTGTTCGATCGAGCTGCCGACAGCGTCGAGGACAACGAAGCCGTTGCCTTCGGGGCTCGCCTGGGCGCAGCGCTCGTTGCACTGCTCGCGGGCGATCGGGACGCCGTCGACGCCCTGGAACCGGTGGTCGAGGGCGCCGATGCCCACGGACTGGGTTTCGTTGCGCGGCTTGCGCGCGCATCCGCCGCACTTGCCGCCCGGCCCCACGGAGCCGTCGATGCCGGCGCGGTCCGGACCGCATGTGAGCATATTGGCGATCACTGGGGAGAGGGTCTCGCCGCGCTGCTTCAAGCCTGGGGTCTGGTGCTCACCGGCTCTGGCGCGGCCGCGGCTGCTGCCCTCGACGGCGTCACGGAGCAGTTCAGTGAGCTCGGGGCCGGCGTGCTCGAGGCATGGGGCACGGCGCTCCTCGCCCTGGCGCTCGGCCAGCAAAAGGACCCGGCAGCACGCAAGGTTGCGCTCAGGGCGGAAACTCTGGCCAACTCAAACGGGGTCGAAGGGCCGAAGGCTTACGCATACCTGGCCCTCGCCGCTGTCGATCCTGCTCGTGCGGCGCAGTTCTCACAGCTCGCGAAAGCCTCGCTGGCGCGGACTGGGCTCGATCCTCGAATACTCGATGCTGGGGCAGCGCCACCGGATGCCGGCCACTCGGTATCCATCTCATGCTTCGGCGGATTTCGCCTTGCCATCGACGGTAGCGCGGTGCCGATCAAGAGCATGAAACCTCGCACCGCGGCTTTGCTTCGCCGCCTGTGCCTGGATGCTGGATCAGCAGTCCACCGCGAGATTCTCCAGGAAGCGCTCTGGCCCGACGCAGATGTTGAATCTGCCGCCCGCAACCTGCACGTCGCCGTGTCGAGCCTGCGCAAAGCGCTCGAGCCAGGCGTCAGCCGCGGCGGTTCATCTCTGCTGGTGCGAGAGGGCGACTCGTACCGGTTGGTCGTTCCTCCTGGATCAGACGTTGACGTGCACGCGTTTGACGATGCGCTCCACCGGAGCCGTCGTGCTCGTCAGTCCGGCGACTCCGAGGTGGCGCTCGAGGCGTTCGACGAGGCGGCGGTTCTTGCGACAACGGAGCTCCTGCCGGAAGACGGATCAGCCGAATGGGTGACCCAGCGGCGCGGACGACTCAGGGCTGGACTGACCGATGCGGCGCGACCCCTGGCCAGGCTCTTGTTGAGTCGGTCGCAGAACCAGGCGGCGGCCCAGGTTTGCGAAAAGGCCCTCACCTGTGACCGATACGACGACGAGCTGTGGCGGATGTTGATCCAGGCGCACGACAAGGGCGGCGACGAAGCTGGTTCGCGGCGCGCCCACAGCGAATACCGCCGCCTAGTGGCCGAGCTCGACCTTCGACCTACTCGATCCTGAGGAACTCGACCTCGTTGATCGCGACGTCAGGGCTCTGCGCGGACGGATAGACGCTGAGGATGTGAATTTCTACAAACGTCGTGTGGCGCAAAGACCCCAGGTCATAGGTGTCCGCGTTCGGGTCATCCTTGAGCGTAAGCGTGACGCTCGACTTGTCCGAGAAAATGATTTTGACGTCTTTGGGCCGTCCGATCGTGGCGAAATCGTTTCCTGCCCCCGAGGTGAGGAGGATCGCGTTGATGTCCACCGGGTCAGCGAAGACGAGCCGCAGCCACGGCTGTTTGTCAGTGGATGTGTTGGCCGCCCAGTAGGTCTCGGTGATGAGGTCGATCGTGAGCCTGGCGGGGTGAGTCGACACCGCCGAGCTTGCAGTGGCGTCACTCGGGCGGATCCGGATATATGTCGGGAAGAAGTGCTTGTGTGCGGTCGCGTATAGGGAGCCGACCGAGTCGTTGACACGCATGCGCAGCGGCGAAACGACCGCGTAGGTCAGCACCACGACGACGACCACCCCCAGGGCGATGACTCGGAACGCCGCACCGCCCCACCTCCGCTCCACGGGCGCTGAGCTCGGCCGCCTGCCGGCCGCGGGCGCGGTGCGGGCCGGAAAGATCCTGCGGTACCACGGCACCTTGACCGGGACGACGGCGACCGCCTTGAGGTTCGCCCCGCAGCTGCGGCAGAAATTCCGCTCCGCGCTGTTTCCCGCGCCGCACTTCGGGCACGTTACATCGCCAGGTTGGGGCCGCTGAACGGGCTTCTCAATGGTCTTTGGCCCAATGCGGTCTCGCTCAGGCCCCGGCGCCACCGACTCCGCCACTGCATCCCTGTGCGGCGTGTCGACCGGGGTTGCCACTGGGGCGGTCGGTGCAACGGAAAACGCAGACGGGGGTGACGGCTCGGGCGTTGGCTTTTCGAGGCCGACCGCGTGCTTGACGCGGTCGAACAGGTCAGGTGCGCGCTCGGGCTCTGGAGCTGCGACTGGCGCGGGAGCTGGAGGTGGCGGGGCATCGGCGACATGCTCGCCGTACAGGTCGAGAGACCTGCCGCAGGAGGCACAAAAAGCCTCGGCGTCCTTGTTCTGATTGCCGCAAACCTTGCAGACGATCACCCCAGTTCCCTCTCGGTGCCGGTGATCTTAACAGGCGCTCTTCCGACGCCTGGCTCCGCGGCCAAAGCCCGATGTGCCGTCACTACCTTTCTTGATTAGACTGCCTTCGCCGTGGGAGCAATGGCCGTCCTCGAATCCAAGACCATCGCCGTGCAGCCCGGTGGCGAAGCCAGCGTCAGGATCAAGATCCAGAACACAGGGCAGGTCGTCGACGAGTTCACCATCGGGGTGCTGGGCGATGCGGCTCCATGGACGGCGGTGGCCCCACCTATGGTTCGCCTCTTCCCGGGAATGGAGGACGTGGCGACCGTCAGCTTCCGCCCGCCGCGTGCGGCGCAAACCGCGTCCGGCCAGGTCCCATTCGCGGTGCGCGTGCAGTCGGCGCAGGACCCTGGCGGATCCACGGTCGAAGAGGGGGTCCTCTCGATCGGAACGTTTGCCGAGGCCGCGGCGGAGCTGATTCCACGGAACTCTCGCGGCAGCCGCCATGGAACGCACGAGGTGGCGATCGACAACCGCGGTAACGCGGCGATGCAGGCCTCGCTCAGCGCAGCCGACCAGGACAAGCTGCTCGACTTCAAGTTCACCCCGGCCGCTCTGACCGTTTCTCCCGGCAACGCTGCGTTCGCGCGCCTGCGCGTGCGTCCGCGCCAGACGTTCTGGCGCGGCCAGCCCAAAGCGCGCGCCTTCCAGGTTCGGGTCCAGCCCGACGGCCAGCAGCCTATCTCGCTCGACGGAACATTGCTGCAAGGACCGCTCCTCGCTTCCTGGATGGTTCCCGCCGCGATGGGCGCCATCGCCCTGATCGTGGCGGTGGCGCTGTTGTGGATTTTCGCCGTCAAGCCCCTGGTTCAGAGCACCGCCCGCGACGCAGTGGCCTCCCCGACCCCCGTTGCCAACTCAGGTGGTGGGGGAGGCGGCGGAGGAGGTGGCGGCGGTAAGTCGCCCTCGCCAACAGCCACCGCTTCGGGCAATCCATCCGCGGGAGGAATCAACTTCTCGCAACGCCTGGGAATGCAGCAGAGCTATAAGGCGCCGGCTGCGACGACGCTCTATGTCACAGACCTGGTCTTCCAGAACCCCGGATCCGAAACCTCGGGGCAGATCAACCTGACGCGGGACGGGGTGAGCCTGCTGACCGAAAGCCCGGCCAATTTCCGCGACCTGGACTATCACTTCGTGACTCCGATCCAGCTGAACCCGAACCAGACGATCGCCTTGAGCGGGTCGTGCCAGCAGTGCTCTGTGCTTGTAAGCGGCTACGAGAAGACATGAAACGAACCCTCGCGGGCGTCATGTCTTTCGCAGTGTTCGCGACTGTCGGGGGCGTCGCGGTCGTCCCGGCGGCTGCGCCCATACCGACTCTCACCATCAGTCCCAGCTGCGGCTCGGTCGGGACGAACGTTCAGATCCATGGAACCGGGTTCCAGCGCCCGCCCCAAAACAACGACGTGATGATCTATTTCGGCGTCGACCCCAACGCTCAACCGCCGCCGCCGCCAACGTTGACGGTTAAATCCGGCGCCGTGAAGTCGGATGGGACGTTCGATGCCAGCTTTGCGCCGGCGCTGGCGCCTCGCGGCGCACCCTACACGGTGACGGCGCTGCAGAACGTTTTTGCGGCTGAGTTCGTGCAGAACAAAGCCACCGCGACCTTCCAAATCCCCTGCACGACTCTGACCCTCGACCCCACATGCGGATCTCCTGGCACTCCGATTTCGATTCGCGGTGCGGGTTTCCAACCAAGGCTGCAAGTAACGATTGGGTTCACTCCGTCAGCGACGGGCAAGCCTGACGCAGTCGCCGCGCCTCTGGCCGACACGACCTTCGCAGTTGTTGTGGCAGTGCCTCAACTCCCAGCGGGGACCTATGTGGTTCAGGCTATTCAGCAGACGCCACTTGGTGTTATCGCGCAGCCCGCCGCGCCTTCGCCTTCGCCGTCGCCAACCCCGTCACCACCGCCCATCTTTTCTATGCGAGGCGGTTATCTCAGTGCGTTGATGGCTACCGCAACATTCCAGATCCCCTGCACAAAGGGAACCATTACCTTGAAGCCGGCGGTTGGACCGCCTGGCACCGTGACGACCGTGATCGGCACGGGATTCCCGGTAGGCGCAGTGGTGAAGCTCTCCTGGAGCCAGGGAATCGGCGTCACAGCTCCGTCGATCACCATCGGCTCAAATCAAAGCTTTCAGGTGATCTTGTTGATCTATCCCCACGACGAGCTGGGGTTGAGGCACCTGAGGGCAGGGCCTGACCTGAGCGTGTCCAACGCGCCGCTGTTCAACATTGCGACCGCGGATTTCCTTGTCGTGCCTGGATCGGAACAGCCGCGCGATTTCTCCTGGCGCCGCTGAGGTCGATCACGCAATGCAGCCCCAGTAAACGCCCGCCTTCTGCACGAGGGTGATCGACTGGTTGAAGGTGTCCTTCAGCGTAAGGGTGTAAACGACGGTGAGGGTCCCGGTCGGGCATCCATTTTGGGATGGCGGCGCATCACGAAGTGCACCCTGCTCGCTCGTTATTGGGTACGTCTTGTAGACGGCCTGCCCGGCGTAATTGGCCGTGATCGTGCCGGTGAACGGGCCGCACCCGCCAGACAAGTTCCAGTTGACGGCGACAATGGGCGGATAGGTGCCTGCTACCTGTTGTGCCGCGAGAGCGCCGGTGATTTTGGTCGGGCAGGTTGGTGGCGGCGGCGGAGCGGTAGTCGGGTTTGAGGTCGGAGGGTGCGTCGGCGCGGCGGTCGGGGGCGGGGGCGGCGGGATGTAGCCGTAGACCGTGAAGAACTTGGTCACGTCCTGAATGTTCCCGGCCGCATCGAACGCCTGCATACGGATGGAGTGGTCTCCGCTCTGAGGCACCAGCAGCACGCGGCTAAAGGTCGTGTCCGAGGAGTACTCTGCGAGCGGCGCCCCGTCCAGGCTGTACTTGATCTCACGCACGCCGCTCAGCGTGTCGTTAGAGGCGATCTGTATCTTTCCTGGCTTGTCGATCAGCGGATACCTCGGCGCGGAGACAGCTCCGGCGTCGCCGCCGAGCGCGGCGGCTCGGTCGCTCGGCGCCCGCGGGTTCAGCAGGGTGAGATCGACAGATGGCGGCGTGTTGTCGATCGTGAACCGATACAGCTCGAACCGTGGAGGGTTCGAAGGCGCCTGTATCGTCACGAGTATCTGATAGATCCCGTCGGCGCTGATGGTAGTGCCTGGGATCAGCGGCGTGAAGGTCAGCGGCAGGTTGTATGTATCCTTCTCGATCGCGCCCGAGGACAGCTTCATCATGCCAATGTGCTTCACGTATTTGGTGCCTGGCTTGATGTTCGGAGTCACGGGTCCTTTGCCGGGCTTGCTGGGGTCAATGCCGGTGATGGACGGGACCAGGCCTTTGATCAGCCGGGCGCAGTTGTGCCCAGCTCCCGTGTAGCTGATGATCCACGTCGGCGTGTAGCCGAAGTTGATGTATGACGCGAGCGTCTTGTTATTCGTCGCATCCCACGGATCCGTTATGCGGTAGCTGTCGGCGACGCCGCCGCCGCCCGCCGTAACGACCACGAAGTGAGAACCCTGCTTGCCGCCCAGCATGCCCACAATTGCCGGCCGGCCCGCTGCCAGGAGCGCGTCCAGGTCAGGCCACGTGAAGTCGATCTGGTCGCCGCCCCCGATGAGCCCGTTAGTGCATTCTGTGACCGCCTTCCACACGAGCGGGTCGGCGCGGCCGCCGAGACAGGTGTTCAGCTGTGCAGGTGTCAGCGAAGAGCCGAAGTAGTTCAGCATCATGGCCGTCGAGGTGAGGGCGCACCCGGCCCCTCCGATGGTGTCGGTACCGGCCTGCATGACGGCGTCGCGCCACGCGGGGTCGTTCTGGCTGAACATCGGGACCCCACAGGGCGATCCAGTCTTCGCGCTGGGGCTTGCGATTGGGCTGGCCGCGGCGCTGGTGGGGCTCGGCGAGGGCAGAGTCAGAGGCGAACTCGGCACCAGGACGACACGCTTGCTCGCCGTCCAGCAGATCGTTGAGGATCGACCGCCGGTGAAGTTCTCGGGGTTAATGTCCGACTCGAGCGTCAGGGTCGCTGGTTGGGTCGAGGTGTCGGCCTGCCACAGCTCGAACTGGCCGGCCGACCCGCCGTTTTGGTCGAGCCGGACATAGGCCAGCGTCTTGTTGTCCGGCGACCAGGCCGGCCGAACGACCCAGAAGCCCTTCGACACCGTGCCCAGATCGACTCGCGCGCTCGGGTTGGTCACATCGATGTACTCGAGATGGGCGTCGTCCATGAGCTCGTTCGCTGCCGTGACGTAGGCCAGTCGCGAGCTGTCGCCGGAGAGCGAGAGAAGGGCGTCGAACATACCCGGGAGGACGTTGGCCGGCTCCGTGCGCAGGACCCGCATGTCCGTGTAGTCGGGGTTGCTCAGGCGGATCATGGTCGTCTCACCGTCGCTGAACAGGCTCGCCAGCTTCGTCGGCTGGCTGGCGCAGTGCTGCGCGCCGCTCACGACGGCCACGTTGCCGTGCTTGCCCAGCGAAACGCCCGCGTAGGCGACAGAGCCCACGATGACGAGCGCGACCGCGCCGACAATCGCCCAACCCGGCCATCGACTCAGAATGCTGAGCAAACCTATTCCTCAACTTGAGAGGCTAGGGTCGAAAGACGGCCGCCACAGGGTGGGGAATACCTGAAATTGCCGCTGGCGGGTACCTGATTTCGACTGCCCGCCCGGAGACGACTAACACGGTGGATCCGGCGTGGCGTTGGGGTTTCCGAACGCGGCGCCGGTAGTCTGGCCGAACGCGTCCCTGAGGCTTAGCGTGTACTGGACGTAGTAGAGCGCTCCCGGCACAACTGGCGGACAGGCCGCCGTATCAGCGATTGGTCCACCAGACTGAGTCGTAATCGTGTAGGCCTTGTACGGAGCTTGACACGTAATTTTGCCCGTTGCGTCCGGTCCACAAACGGCGGCTGTGATGGTGCCCCTGAAGGGGCCGCAGCCTCCACTTGAACTCCACGAGACCGCATAACTCCTGTTGGTCACGGTGGTACGTGTGGCGCTAACACTCCCGCCGCCCAGTGTGGATGTGCATCGAGGTGGCGGAGGCGGTGGCGGGGGTGGAGTCGGGCTGGGCGGAACGTAGCAATACACCGTGAAGTTCTTGGTCACGTCCTGCACGTTGCCCGCCGCATCGAATCCCTGAATTCGGAAAGAGTGGTCACCGCAGCCGTCAACGCTCAGCACGCGGTTGAACGTGTTGTCCGACGAATACTCCGCCAACGCATTGCCGTCCAGGCTGTACTTGATCTCCTTGATCCCGCTCAGCGTGTCGCTGGACAGGACCTGGACCTTGCCAGGCCTGTTGACTAGTGGGTAGCTAATAGCGGCCGCCGGCATCGAAGCCTGGTCGCGACCCATCGATCGCGCGGCGTTGCCCGACGTCTTCGGGTTCAGAAGCGTTAGATCGACGACCGGCGGGGTCCTGTCGATGGTGAACCTGTAGAGCTGGAACCGGGGCGGCTGTGAGGGGGCCTGAGTAGTCACCAGCACCTCGTAGATCCCCTCGTCGTTGACGGTCGTGCCAGATGTGATCTTCGTGAAGGGCAGCGGAAGGTTGAACGTGTCCTTCTGAATCGCTCCCGATGACAGCTTCTGGATTCCGAGGTACTTCAGATTCTTGAGGTTCGGGGAGATGTTGAGCGTGACGGGGTTCGTGGTCGACCCACCGTCCTGGAGGCTGGGTATCGCAGGCACCACGCCCTTGATGAGGCGGCCGCAGTTGTGCCCTGGCCCTGTGAAGCTGATGATCCAGGTCGGGTTGTATCCGTCATTGATGTACGAGCCAAGCGTCTTGAACGTGGTGGCGTCCCACGGATCGGTGATCCGGTAGGTGTCGGCCACGCCTCCACCACCCTGGGTGACGACGACGAAGTGAGAGCCCGTCTTGCCTCGGATCATGCCGACGATCGCCGGACGTCCGGCGGCCAGGAGCAAGTCGAGGTCGGGCCACGTGAAGTCGATCCGGTCGCCGCCGCTGATGAGTCCATTGGTGCAGCCTGGGACCGCCTTCCAGTCGATCGGGTCCGCATTCCCGGCGAGGCACGAGTTCAGCTGGGCCGGTGTCAGGGATGACCCATAGTAGTTGAGCAACATCGCGGTGGAGGTCAGGGCGCAGCCGGCGCCGCCGATGGAGTCGGCATCGCTCTTCATGACCACGTCCCGCCAGGCTGGGTCGTTCTGGCTGAAGATCGGAACGCCGCACTGCGATCCGGTGCTTGGGCTTGCGGGCGCCATGCCTGTGGCCGCGGCGCTTGGGCTGGGCGACGCCAGCGTCAGGGGTGAGCTCGGCACAAGGACGACGCGGTTGTCCGCCGTCCAGCAGATCTCTGAGGAACGGCCGTTGGTGAAGTTGTCCGCGACGAGGTCTGATTGCATCGAGACGGTCGCGGGTTGAGTGGTCATGTCGGCCAGCCAGAGCTGAAATTGGCTCGCCGCGTCGGCGCTCTCGTCGAGCTTCACAAAAGCCAGCTTCTTGTTGTCGGGCGACCAGGCAGGCCGCACGACCCAGAACCCTTTGGGTATGGCCGCCAGCTCGGTCGGGGTGCTGGGATCGGTCACGCTGATCGATTTGATATGCGCGTCATCCATCAGCTCGTCCGAGGCGGTCACGTAGGCCAGATGCGTGTTGTCACCTGACAGCGACAGGAGAGCGTCGAACATGCCGGGGAGGACGTTGGCGGGCTCGGTCCGTAGGACCTGCATGCTGCTGAGGTCGCGATTGCTGAGGCGGATCATGGTGGTCTCGCCGTCGCTGAACAGGCTCGCCAGCTTCGTCGGCTGGTTGACGCAGCGCTGTGCGTTGCTGACGACGGCGACGTGTGGCCGGCTCGAAAACACAGCGTAGCCGCCCACAGCGACGGCGCCCAGCACGATGACCCCGATTCCGCCCACGGCCCAGCCGGGCCATCGACCGATGAACTTCAGCAGGCTCGTTCTCCGCTCCGAAACCTACTCAGGCCAAACGAATTGTCAAGGGATTTCAGGCAGATCTCGTTGCCCGTTGAGTCCACGTTTAATGCCCGGAAAGTTGGGCCGAGTAGGCTGGCGCCAATTTCACGACGAGAGGTGGCCCCATGGCGATGCCCGCAACATCATTTGAGCCCCGGGAACGAATCGAGGTCTATATCTCGGCCTGCGATCCGGTTTCGCGCGAAGGCATCGTCAGCCAGCTGCGCGGACACGGCGTCGCCACGGTCGAAGAGCGCGGCCTGCACCCGAATGTGGTCGCGCTGGTGGTGGTGGAAGAGGTCGACGACCAGGCGGTGCAGCAGATCCGCGCCCTCAAGCACCGCGGCCTTGACAAGGTCGTGGTGATCGCGACGCGGGTCGAGGACGGCGGCCTGCTCACCGCGGTCGAGGCAGGCGCGAACGGCGTCCTGCGCCGGACCCAGTCCACCGCGCCGAAGCTGGTCGAAACCATCCGCACTGCCGCCGCCGGCGACGGCGTGCTGCCACCGGACCTCCTGGGCCGGTTGATGGGTCAGGTCGGGCGACTCCAGCGGCAGGTCCTCAACCCCCGAGGACTCAGCTTCGCCGGCCTGAGCGATCGCGAGGTCAAGGTGCTGAAGCTGCTCGCCGAGGGGTTCGACACGGGCGAGGTCGGCCGCCAGCTCTTTCTATCGGAACGGACGGTCAAGAACATCGTCCACGACGTGACGAGCCGGCTCAACCTGCGAAACCGAACCCATGCGGTCGCCTACGCGCTGAAACAGGGCCTGATCTGATTGACCTGAGGGATTCGAGTGAGAGCGGGCGCCCTGCTTTCCGCCGTCCTGGTGCTTGCGGCCTGCAATCCTTTGCAAGGCGCCGTCGCGACCCCCACGCCGGTCGCGAGCGGCGGGGCGACGGCCTGTAGCCACCCGCAGATCGTCACGACGACCTACCCAACCGATGATCTCGTCGTTGCCAGCGCGGTGGCGACTGACCCTCCCTATCGTGCGGACCGGAAAGGCTTACAGGATTCGACGAACGCGATCCAGGCTGCGCTCACGGACTGCTATAAGGCGGGAGGCGGCGTGGTCTGGCTGCCGGCGGGCACTTACCGTGTCTCGACGAGCCTGTACGTCCCGCCGCACGTAACTCTGCGGGGTGACCGGCGAGATCCGGATAGCGGCAGCGGAAGTTACGGCACCGACATTCTCGCGATGGTGCCGAGTGGAGGAGAGACCGATCCCGGCCTGTTCCGCATCTCAGGGAGTGCGGGCGTGAACGGTCTAACGGTGTTCTATCCCAACCAGTCGATATCGAACCCGATCTCCTATCCCTACGCTTTTGAGATCCTCGGCTCTTTGATCAACGGCGACGGCTACATGGCGGCAACCGTCGAAAACGTGACCCTGCTCAACGCGTACCGCGGCATCAGTGCGGGCGCAGGCGCCGTGCATGAATTGCATCGGATCCGCAAGGTGAAGGGCACCGCACTGTTTACCGGGATGTACCTGCAGGACAGCGCGGACGTCAGCCGCAACGAAGACATCACATTCAATGCCGGCTACTGGGCGAACCTGGATCCTTCAGTCTCGAACATCAAGCCAACCGAAGCGGAGATCGATTCCTGGACCCGAGTGCACGCCACCGGCATGCGCATGGGCGGGTTGGACTGGGACCAGTTCGTGAACCTGACTTTCTCCGACTTCAACGTGGGCATCGACATGGTTCCTGGGCGACGCGCCGGCATGACCGCATCGTTGTTCGGCATCACCGTACGCAACAGTCACATTGCCTTTCACGTCATTGGCCCGGACATCTACCCGTGGTTTGGGCTCAACATCGCAAACTCCGTCTTGCAAGCGAATCAAGGTCCGAATGCCGTCGCCCTGCAGATCGACGGGGATCAGCCTCAAGCCAGCGTGCTGCTGAACAACGTCACGCTGGGCGGTGGTGCCGGGACGGCGCTGCAAATCAACGGGAATCTCTATGTCGCTCTAACCAACTGCACATTCGACACCTGGAGCGGTTCCTACGCCGTTACCGCCAGCCGAGGGACCGTGGCGCTCGAAGGCACGACTTTTCTGCCGCCGCTCTCCGCTGCGACCAGGGGAGTCCACCTCCTGTCCGGATTGTCGTCCGCGACAGTCCTTGGCAGCAAGTTCACCGGCAGCCCGACCTACCTTTTAGACAACGCAAGTGCCGGCACCGTCCTCCGTCAGGATGCTGGGTTCATCTTCACCAAGACGGACGTGACCGCCTACAGCTTCGCCGCTGTGCCGCACCCCGCTTCAAGGCGTTTTTTCGACGTCAAACGTCCGCCATACGATGCCGCTGCCGACGGCATCACCGACGACACAGACGCGATCCAGCGCGCCATGACGCACGCCGGGCAAGTCGGAGGCGGGACCGTCTATATGCCCGCTGGGACGTACGCGGTCAGAAGGCATTTGATCGTTCCGGCGGGAGTCGAGCTGCGCGGCAGCGATGACGTGCCACACCGCGCCATGTATCTTGGCTCTGCTCCAGGCACGATCCTTTTTGCCTATGAGGGGCGTGGAACTCTTACACCGGAAACTGCGCCACCGCTTCTCCTTCTGAACGGAGACCGCGCCGGGGTGCGGGGCCTCGGAGTTCACTACCCCGACCAGCCGACTGACAGCGCAGCGCACATTGTGGCCTACCCATGGACGATTCGAGGCACCGGCACGGGCGTTTACGCCTTCGACATCGCTTTCAGCGACGTTTACAACGGAATCGACTTTTCGTCCAACGCCAGCGGTCACTACATAAGCGCGGTGTACGGCTACGCGCTTCACGCAGGCGTGCGGGTTGGCCAGAGCACCGAGGGTTGGCTCGAGGACACGACGTTGAACATCAACGCGTGGCAGCGCGCGCAAGGCCTGCCCAATCCTCTTCCGCTCAACAATCTCTTCACGGTCGCCGCGGCATATTCACGCGCCCACGAGAATGCTTTCGCGATCACCAACGGGGCTCAGAACGAGCACGTCGTCAACGACATCGTCTATGGCGCTGACACGGGCTTTACCTTCGAGGGCGATGCCGTCGCCAGAACGATCAATCTCGCGGTCGATGGCAGCGTCAACACGGTGGAGGTGAGTGGAACGGGTCCGAAAGGCCTGGAGCTCGTCAACGTGCAGGGGTGTGGCTGCACGCTGGGTGGAATCGGATTGGGGATCGGAGGAGGAAGCGTAAGCGTCTTCAACCTCCTGACGCTGGAGAGTTATCAGCAGGCGGTGTCGATTGCGAGCGGGACATTCCTGATTCAGGGCGCTGGATTTCATCACAGCTTCGCCACGATATCGGGCGGCATGGGCGTGCTGTCAGGCGCGTATTTCGAGGACAGCGGGACGCAGGTCACCGTGTCGGGTGCGGGCACCATTGCCAACCTGTGGGGCAACACGGGGCAGGGCGGGTTTGTCGACGCCTTCGTCAACGGCGCACAGCCACTTTTCAGCGGCAACATTCCTCGATAAGTTGCCCTTTTGGGCAGTCATTCGTACCCTCACTGCTGCGCCCGCAGCCATTGACTGCTGTCTCCAGTTGGGTTCTCATTCGGCACACTAGCGCCCGTTTCACGGAGGTCAGCTGATGCACGCCCACGATTTCGAGCCAGGTTTCGCGGCTTCGCCTCACCTGTCGGTCAGTCGCGAGGTCGATCAAGCCGACCCCGCCATGCTCCAGGCTCTGGTCGGCGGGCGCTCCGACGCGATGAGCCCGGGTGCGCTGCTGAACCTGCAGCGGCTCGCCGGCAACTCGAGCGTAAGCTCGCTCTTGAGCGAGGAGGCGGAGGAGCCCTCGCCGGTACGCGACGTGGTCGGTTCCGGCGGCGGTACGCCGCTGGAAGGATCGACCCGCACCTATATGGAGTCGCGGTTGGGTCACGACTTCGGCGATGTCCGGATCCACACCGGCCCCAAGGCAGATGCGTCGGCCAGGTCGATCAATGCCCAGGCCTACACAGTTGGCACGAACGTCGTCTTTCAGACCGGGAAGTTCGCGCCTGATACGCCTTCCGGCATGCACACCCTGGCGCACGAACTCACGCACGTCGTGCAGCAGAAGTCAGGTCCGGTCGCGGGCTCGCCGGCGCCGGGCGGGATTCGGCTTAGCGATCCCTCGGACTCGTTCGAGCGGGCGGCGGAGCATTCCGCCGCGACAGCGCTTGCGCCGACCCCCCAGGCGGCTGCCGCTGGAGGCGGCGGGGCATCCGTGCAGCGCGAAGACGACGAATACAAAGACGAGACAGCGCAGAAGATGGTCGCGCAGCGCGAGGACGACGAACTGCAAGAGGAGAAGTAGCTCCACCTCCGGCATGAAGGCCAAACTCGCGGTCAGGCCGGCGCCCGTCGTTCGGGTCCAGCGCCAGCCCGCGCCTGCAGCGCTCGTGCACAAGACGCCGATCTCACAGGCCCCGGCGCTCCGCATCATCGACGGCGGCCTCGACTCGGGCACACTGCTTCGCCTGCAGTCGGCCGCGGGCAACCAGGCGGTCGGTGACCTGATCGGACGGCCTCGACTGACGGTTCAGTCCCAGGCCGTCGCTTGCCCGCCGCCGCCGGCGCCTGCACCTCCTGTCGCTCCTCACGACAACCCGCGCTTCGTAGCGGTCAAGGAGCACGTTGAAGGCGAGGGTGTCAAGCAGAAGCAGCACCCGTCCGCCAAGTCGAAGGTGAACGAGGCGCAGGGAGCTGCACAGCCGCCGAGCAACGAGGTGGCGGCCAAGGCCGGCGCGGCCAAGGTCGACGACATGAGCCAGCAGAAGCCGAAGGGCTTCGACAAGCCGGCCTTCGTCGCGGCGGTCCACGTCGCGATCGAGAAGGCGACCCCGAAGACGATGGAGGAAGTCGACGACTTCCAGAAGTCCGGCAAGGCGGGCGAGATGAAGGACCAGGTGGTCGGAACCGTCTCTCAGAACAAGGACGCCGCATCGAAGGACATCAAAGGCGCGACCGCCGCGCCGCCGAGCCAGAGTGGGGTCGAGGCCAAGCCGGTTACGCCGATGCAGCCCGAGACGCCAGGCGCGCCGCCCTCGGATGTGCGCGCCGCGGATGCAATGCCTCCCCCCAAGCCGGCAGAAGAGGTGTCACTCGATAACACAAAGTGCGAGACCGACAGCCAGCTCTCCGATGCGCACGTCACCGATGAGCAGGTCGCCAAGTCGAACGAGCCGCAATTCCAGGACGCCATGTCAGCGAAGAAGGATGCCGACCAGCATGCGGCGACTGCGCCCCAGCAATTTCGGGAGGATGAGCAAAAGCAGCTCACAACCGCGAAATCAGGTGCTGGCACAGCCACCACGACCGGGCTTTCGCAGATGCATCAGTCACGAGCTTCGGCGCTTGGCCATGTCAGCTCGCACAAAGATGAGGCCAAGGCGAAGAACGAAGCGGAGCGGGCCCGCGTCTCGACCGAGATCGAGGGTATCTACAACACGACCAAGAAGGATGTCGACGACGTCCTCAACGGTCTTGACGCGAAGGTCAAGGATTCCTTCGACAGCGGTGAAAAAGCCGCCCGAGACGCACTTCTGAACGACTACAACACCAAGAAGGATGCCTACTTCGCGAAACGCTACGAAGGGCTTGAAGGCAAGGCGCTATGGGTCGCAGATAAGCTGACCAGCCCTCCACCCGAGGTCAACGCCTTCATCGACCAGGCCAAGCAGCTCTACGTCAACAAGATGGAAGGCGTCATCAACCAGGTGGCGACCCTCGTCGAGACGGAGCTCAATCGTGCGACGAAGAGGATCGCCGATGGCCGACAGCAGATAAAGGACTATGTCGCGAAGCAACCCAAAGCGCTTCAGAAGGTCGCGGCGGAGGCGGCCGACAAGGTGTCGAGCAAGTTCGACGAGCTGGACCAGTCTGTCACCGACAAGTCGAACGCCGTTGTCGACGACCTGGCCCAGAAATACGTGGCTGCAGCGCAAGAGGTCGATGACTTGACCAAGGGCTTGCGTGAGGAGAACAAGGGACTGCTCGACAAGGCGAAAGACAAGATCGATGGAATGGTCGAGACCCTCAAGAAGATGAAAGCGATGCTTGCCCAGCTGGCCGCCAAGGCGGAGAGTGTGGTCGATCAGATCCTGCAGGACCCAATAGGCTTCCTCGGCAACCTGGTGGGCGCGGTCAAGCAGGGGTTCGAGCAGTTTGTCGGGAACATCCTGAAGCACCTGGCGCAGGGGTTGATGGGTTGGCTGCTGGGCGAGCTGGCCGATGCCGGAATCACGATGCCGGAGAGCTTCGACCTGAAGGGCATCCTCCACCTGGTCGCACAGATCCTTGGATTGACATGGACCAACATCCGCGCCCGCGCCGTTGGCATTCTCGGCGAAGAAGTCGTCGGGATGATCGAGCAGGGGGTGGAGGTCTTCCAGAAGATCGTCCACATCTTCACGACGATCCGCGATCAGGGATTGGCGGGCCTCTGGGAGATGATCCAGGACAAGATCGGCGACCTGAAGGCTCAGGTCATGGACAAGATCCAGGACTTCGTGGTCACCAAAGTGATTACTGCCGGCGTGACCTGGATCATCGGGTTGCTGAACCCGGCGTCGGCTTTCGTCAAAGCGTGCAAGGCGATCTACGACATCGTGATGTTCTTCGTCGAGCGCGGCTCGCAGATCATGGAGCTGGTCAACGCGATCCTGGACAACCTGGCAGCGATCGCGTCGGGCAACATCGGCGCGGCAGCGAACCTGGTCGAGTCGGTGCTCGGCAAGGCGATCCCGATCGTGATCGGGTTCCTGGCGAGCCTACTCGGTGTGGGAGGGATCTCAGAGAAGATCAAGGAGGTCATCGACGCTGTCCGCAAGCCGATCAACACGGCCGTTGACTGGATCTTGAAGACGGTGGTCAAGCCGGTCGCGAACATGGCAGCCAAAGCAGTCAGATGGGTCAAGGGCAAGGTCAAAGCCGGGGTGGATTGGCTGAAGAAGAAGGGCAAGGCAGGACTGGACGCCGTGAAGGGGAAGATGGCTGCCGTAAGGGACAAGTTCAAGAGTCGGTTTGGCAAGCAAGATGATCGAGATCCAACGGCAAAACAGGTTGCCCTCAGAGCCGCAATGTCTGAAAGCCAAGCCTTGTTGTCTGATAAGGGTCTCTCGACGGTTGACGTCAAGAAGCGGCTGGCGGGGATAAGGAACAAGCACCAGTTAACTGAGCTCAAGCTAGTCACTGACACAAGGGGTGCGGGCCGTGAGACCGATCACCTCGTGGGTTCGGTCAATCCGACTGAAGAAGGTTCTCCCGTCGATCGGGACTTCTGCGAGATCGAAGAACACCATGAATGGGCTCGCGAGGTTGGTCTCGAAACCGAAGAGAGTGTCGGCGAAGAGACCGAACTGGCGATGGCTGCGACACCTGAGCCGGGTCCAATCCTGGAAGCGACTAGTGCCGACTTCTGCGAGCACGTCCTGCAACAGGTAATCAATGACAGCGGTGCGACAGCCGGCGAGAAAGCTGACGCCCTTGCGGTGGTCGCACAAGAAATAGCGGCAGCCCGTGCTGCAACGGACGGGGACACTGCGTTCGAAAGAGTCAGAGCTGCTCAGTCTGCAGCGAATGCATTGAGGTTCGCCGACCTAGTAACAGTTGCTCGCAGGATGCACAAGAAGAAACCCAGGACGGGTGGACTGCAGACGCATCATGCTGACCCTGAGGTCCACGAAGCTCCCGAGGTGCACCCGAAGACGTCGATCAGCCGGCAGCGCATTCCCAAAGCCGTTGCGGAGAAGATCAAAACGATTTGTCTAACGCCCGAGGAGCACGCCGAGTTGAGGCGACTGATCAAAGAACAGAAGTTTGAGCAAAAGCATGATCAGCCGGAGCGACGGATCGACGAAATAGAAGAGGTGGAGATGATTGTCTTGACCGAGAGGGCGCATAGGGAAGCACACCGTGAACGGAAGAAGGAGGAGGAGTCAGTCCCGGTCAGTTGACAAGATAGGACGGGTGCACGGCCAACTAACGCCGAGGTTTGAGCCTATCCTAGTCTTCACTCTGCGAAGGCACCTCAGTCGGTCGAACGACCGAGTCCATATTTCGCCGCGGCGCGAGCTCGGTCAACACGCGCGCAATGAGGTCGAGGCCGACCTGCTACGTGTCGCGGGGGTCGGCGTTCGGGCGGCGCGCGTAGCAGATTCGGGTGGCATTCAACGTTTGATCCTGGCTTTACAGACCAGCTTCGGCAACGAGGCCGTGCAACGCATCGTCGAAGACGGCGGCAGAACACTCGATGATGTGTGGCAGCGCCCGCTCGAGCGGCGACTTGGTTCAGACCTGTCGTCAGTGCGAGTGCATTCCGATTCAGTTGGCGACCGCCTCACACGGTTGGTGGGGGCACGCGCCTTGACTGTCGGCCAACATGTTTTCTTCCGTTCTGGGGCATACGATCCTTCTTCCTGCGACGGCATGCGATTACTTGCGCATGAGACTGCCCACTTCGTACAGCAGCAAGCGACCACCGCGCCCACGCTGCCAGGAGAGAGTGAGCGGCACGAGTCCGCAGCCGAAGCGTTCGCCGCCGGGGGCGAGCTCTCGGCCGTGGTGGGTCCGGCACCCGCTGTCCAGCGGCAACCTGACGATGGATCCCAGCAGAGCACCGAGGTCCCCGTCCAGATGTCCCGCCTCACTTTCCGAGGGGATTCCACCGAGGTTGATGTAGAGGGCGGTTGCGACGGGCTGTCGCTCCACGGTCAGGCCAACGCCACTTACAACGGCGGCCGGGCCCAGGTCGCCGGGCAGAAGGTGACCACCAGCAGCGCCTGCGGCGACTGCGGCGAACAGCAGTGCCTCCACCTGACCGGCACCCTGGTCACCAACTACGCGGTGAGCGTCGCGATCACGATGCCGCCGATGCCTGATGGGCTGACGCCCTGCGAACAGGGAAAAGTCAGGACCTTCCTCAGGACCGTGCTGCTGCCCCACGAGAAGGATCATCAGGCGCGCTTCAAGACATACAACGGGCAGACGAAGAACCCGGTCGACATCACCGGGTGCGGCAGAGACGACCTTCAGGCGCAGATCACGGCACTCGTGACGAACGAGGACGCCCAGCGCCAGGCGAATGCCAACGCCCTCAGCGCCGCCATCGATCCGTTTGTGGCCACGATCGACTGCTCCGACTGCGACAGCGGTGGCTAGACCAGGCCTGCGCCGGCGACTTCCAAAGCCGACCCCAGCCGGCTTCGTGTCGAGCCGCGCAAGGCGCGCCATAACGGGCCGGACTCCCGCCGGCGGCCGTCGCCAGCAGCCCATCCTCGAACTTCAGAGGAGCGCCGGCAATGCGGCCGTATCCGAGTTGGTCATCCACATCCAGCGCCAGATCGCGATCGACGTCTCCCCGCTGACCGACGAGCAGGTCGCCAAGGCCACAGGGTTCTACGCGAGGCAGCCGAAGCGATACACGCCCGAGATTATTTCGCAGATTCAGACGAGGGTCGGGGCAATGGCGACAGGTGTTATTGACGGGTCGACCATTCAGGCGGTCGCGCGCTTTCAGCAGGGAAATCCTCCGCTGGAGGTGGACGGGATGGCTGGCCCCAGGACCCTGCCTGAGGCATTCGTGATCGGGTTGGAGCAGCCGGGCGAGATCGAGAAGTTTGCCAAGGCGGCCAAGGGCGTCGTCAGCCAATGGGCGACGCTCGGCACGGCGGCCAAACGTGGCGAAGCGCTGGTCAAGGAGATCAACGAGCGCCTGGTGGCGATTGGTGTGCCGCCCATCGCTCAGGCGATCACGAACACGGAGAATGACGGCGAGTTCGACTTCACGACGTGGACGATGAATCTGGGACGCGATGCCTTCACTCCCAACACGATCAGTGATGCCGACGCGGCCGAGGTTGTCGATACCGTCTACCACGAATCACGTCACGCGGAGCAGTGGTTCCGCATGGCTCAGATGCTTGCCGGGCGGAAGAACGTCGCCACGGCAATCGCGGCCAGGATGACGATCCCTCTCGACATTGCCAAGAAAGCCGTCGCAAGCCCACTTGCCAAGGGCAGCATGGAGGCGGTCGAGGCTGAAGGATGGTTCGACAGCGTCTACGGCGTCGATTCTGCCCACCGCGACGCGGTGCTCGGCGACCTCGCTCGCAAGCAGCACGCATTTCTCACTGCGAAGAAGGCGCAGGAAAAGGCCCAGGAGGCGGACGACAAGCATCACACCCCTGCCACGGCGGCCGCCTTGGAGGCTGCGAACAAGCGACTGGAGAAAGCCCAGGAGGCTTTTACCAAAGCGGTTGCGGCGCACGATGATTTGCCGGAAGAGTTCGATGCCACCCGGGTGGGTAACAAAGCCCGCGACGTCTTCTCGGGCACGCCATGATCGACGCGCTGCGTGACCTATGCGCGGTCGTCCTGCGGCCGACTTCCGCGGAGGCGGCCGCCCACCGGCTGGGACCGGTCGTGGCGGACGAGGGCGGTCTGACCGCGATACGTGTGAAGCCATCCGCGTCGGAGTTCAGTGAAGCGAGGGTGGTGAGGCGTCCGGATGGGTCGCTGTCGCATGTTGATGTGACGCTCGCTCGTCCGGGGTCACTGCGTGAACTCGTGTCGGCTTTTGGCGAGCCTTCGCGTCCGCCGAGGGCTCCGCACGGGAATTCCAGGCTCGTCTTCCGCTCGGGAGATTGTGTACTGATCGCAGAGGTGTCAGACGACCGCGATGTGATCTCGGTCAGCGTCCGGTCAGAAAGCGACTAGCTCCTGGCCTACTGCTTCGAGCCGCCCAGCATCGAATAGAAGGCTCCGAACTCCGACTCGACGACCATTCGGCCGAGCTTTCGGTACTCCCGCTGCGTGGCTCGCACGAGATCCGCCATCGAGATCGCGCGATCGCCCTCTGCGGCCATGTACGCCGCGGCTAGCACGATGTTCCGAATGTTGCCGCCCGAGAGCTTGAACGCCCGCGCCAGGAACGCGAGGTCCATGTCACCCGCACGGGGCGCCAGGGTGCCCAGACAGCGATCCCACAAGCGCAAGCGGTCCGGCTCTTCTGGCTCCGGGAAATCAATCAGCGAGTCAAGCCGGCGCGCGAAAGCCTCGTCCAGGTTCGAGCGCAGGTTGGTGGCGAGGATCGCGATGCCCTCGAACAGCTCCATCCGCTGCAGCAGGTAGGCGACCTCCACGTTCGCGTAGCGGTCGTGCGCGTCCGCGACCTCGGATCGCTTGCCGAACAGAGCATCGGCCTCGTCGAACAGCAGGACTCCGTTCACGTTCTCCGCTTCGACGAAGATTCGGTCCAGATTCTTTTCCGTCTCGCCCACGTACTTGTCGACCACGCTCGCCAGGTCGACGACGTAGAGGTCAAGACCCATCTCGCCGGCCAGCACCTCCGCGGCCATCGACTTGCCGGTGCCGGAGGCGCCGGCGAACAAGGCCGTCAGGCCGCGGCGTCTCGAGGAGGCGCCGGCCATCTGCCACTCGCCCAGCACGCGCTCGCGCTGCCTCGCGCGCACTGTCAGCTCTTGCAGCTGCTCGAGCACGTCGGGCGGCAGCACGAGGTCGGCAAACTTGACGGAAGGCTCGATTCTGCGCGCCAGGCGCTCGAGACCCGCGGCGTTTTGCGCGCGTGCGCCGGCGCGCAGATCGTCGGCCTGGATCAAACGCTTGGCCGCGTGCGCCTGCAGCCGCGCGGCCTGGGTGGCGCGCCGGATCTGATCAGGCGAGAGTCGGAACTGCGCCGTCGCGTCGACGGCGTCCACTCCCGGAGCCAGATCGCCGTCCACCGCCGCCTGCCACAGCTGCGCACGCTCGCCCGCGGGTTGGTGCGCCTCGCATAGATACGGCACCTGGCGCGACCACGCCGGGTCCCAGTTGCCGGACCCGGTGAGGATCGCGACCGCGGGCATCTCCGCGAACGCCTGGACGGCGGAAGGTCCGCGAGAGACCAGGGCCTCGAGAGGCCCGGCGACGACGACCGCCCTCATCAGTCTCGCCTCGCGTGCAATCAGGCCCGCGAGCAGCGCCGGATCATCCTCGGCTCGGACCCGCCGCAGGTCGATGGTCAGGGCGCGCCGGCCCGCGGTGGCAAGAGCGGCAACGGCAAACGGCGCCGCGGCATTCCCTGATCGCTCGCGCACGTAGGCGAGCCGCGGATCGGCCTGCAGCCATCGCACGAGACCATCGACGTCGGCGCCGGGCAGGGCTTCGCAGGGATAAACGAGCGCGCCAACCTGGGCGTCGGTTGTGTCCTCGCCGAGTAGGAACGCGGCCACGCGGTCGGGCACCCGCAGCGATCGGGTCAGGAACGGGCGCTCCGGGTCTTCCACCAACACCAGCCGAGATGCAGTAAGTGGTGCGTCCGCGGACAGGCGCCGCCACGCCACCGCGCTCGCAGGCTCGAGTCCGCACAGCTCGAGCCAGAGGCCGATGCTCGCCCGCCGCCTCGACACGTCGTCGTGCAGATAGCCGTAGAGACGCTCGAATCGATCGTCGAGGTCCGGGGCGAGCGCGATGAGCAGCAGCTCGACGTCGAGGTAATCCAGCTGAAACGTCTTCCCGAGGCGTCGCAACCGGACCTCGGATCCACTCTTTTCCGCCTCTTCGGCCTCACGCTCGAGGCGTTCGAGCGCAGTGGCGGACGCGGCGTCCGGCGGAAGGGGCGCGGAAGGATTGGTGAGGAGGCTCTCCACGTGGGCGGCGGAGATGTGCAGCCCGCGGAAGCGATCGAGTGGATCCGGATCGCTGGCGCGCCGCCGCTCGACCGCGGCGCGAACTCGCGAAGCAACCAGCTCGATCCGGCCCAACAGATACGCGAGGGATGCCGCCTCGCCCTGGCCGGCGGCTGTGGCCGGCGGCGCGATCACCGCGCGGTCGTACCTCGGAGGCGAATCACGCGGCCAGGTCTGTCGGCTGCGCCGGATGCGCGCTCCTCCTCCGGGATCGCCACGGGCTCAGCGGCGGGCGCGGTGCCACGCCCCTTTGCTCCTCTGCCGCCGACCGCTTCGCCGCCAACACGAATACGCGCCGTTTCAAGTACGGGCGGTCCGGGCTTCTCGACTCGGGTGTCGACCACCGGCGCGGTGACCACCAGGTCGAGAGATGGTTTGAGCTCCCCGCCCAGCGCCGTCCAGACGTCGGACAGCGAGCGGTCGGCGGGGGGCGGGAGGGCGATCGTCATCAGGACCGGGATGTTGATGCCGGCCAATGCTCCGGCGAGCAGGTCAGGTGGCATCTCCTCGTTGCTGAGAAAGCACGAGAGCAGCGCGGAGAGCAGGCGGTGTTCGTCCTCGGCGCGCTGGGTCCAGGCGGTGACCAGGTAGGAGAGCTTGAAGCGACGCGCCGGCGGCTTGCGGTCCGTCACATGCCCGGCCGAGTTGCGTATCTCTTCCCACGCCATCTCCCGCCGGCTCATGTCCTCGCGGATGTCGTAGAGATAGAGGTCGACGGTCGGTGTGTTGCGGCGGGCCGACCAGTCCTTCGTCGGGGCGTCGAACGAGATCTCCACGTCGGAGCCGTTCAGGGCCTCGCGGCGGACGAGCCCGCGGAGGGACTCATCCAGGTCCTGGATCACAACTTCTAGAGAGTCTCGGCACCGCTGTTGCCTAACAAGTCGTCCGCGGGCAGTCCTTTGGGCCAACGTGGCTGCACCTTCGCGCAACCTTCCCGGTCTCGCAGGTAAAGCCCACGTTCGAGGCCTTCCCGCGCGTTCGACGCGCTTGCCCATTAGGGCGGTCCCGGATACCTCTACGTCGGTCCGGTTGTCCCTTGCTCGCCCCCGACACCGATGAGAGCCTCATCGCGTTCTGCCTGAAACCAACTCGGAGGTCGATGCCTGATGGCTCAATTACTTTCGCCCGGCGTATACATCCAAGAGGTCGAAGCCGGCTCGCGCCCGATTGAAGGCGTCGGCACATCGGTGGCTGCGTTTGTCGGACTCGCCGCGAGAGGCCCCTTCAACAAGCCGACGCTGATCACGAACTGGAGTCAGTTCACGGACCTGTTCGGCAACTTCATCGAAGGGTCGTATCTCGCCCATGCCGTCTATGGCTATTTCCTCAATGGCGGTGGGACCTGCTACGTGGTGCGAATCGGCGCCAACGGCTCTGAGCCGGCGGCTCACGCGGAGATCCCGCTCGGGCGGGATCGTGCGCTGCCGTATCGCGTCACTGCGTTGGAGTCGGGCGAGGGTGGCGACAAGATCAGCGTCGAGGTCCAGGACGCGTCCGACCAGAGCGATGAATCTCTCTTCAAGCTCGTGGTGAAGAAAGGCGACAAAGAGGCAGAGGTTTACGACAACGTCACCACGAAGCGCGGCAGGCGCAATGTCGTGACTGCGACCAAGACCTCGAAGCTGATCCAGCTCGAGGAGGTAACGGGGGCCACAGCGATGGAACCCGTGCTGCAGGCGCGCGCGGCCCTTGCCGGTGGCGGCGCCCAGACTCCGGTCCGGGTCACTCCAGATGCGTACGTCGGCAATTCGGCGGATCGCACCGGATTCGGCGGGCTCGAGGCGATCGAGGAAGTGACCATGCTTTCGGTACCCGACCTGATGGCTGCGTACCAGGCTGGAGGGATCGACCTCGAGGGCGTCCAGGCCGTCCAGAACGCCATGATCTCCCACTGCGAGCTGATGGGCGACCGGCTCGCCATCCTCGACTCACCGCCAGGCCTCAACGCTCAGCAGATCAAGGAGTGGAGGGTCGACAAGGCTCGCTACGACTCCAAGTTCGCCACGCTGTACTGGCCCTGGGTCAAGGTCTTCGACCCGCTTACCGGCCAGCTGACTTACGTGCCGGCGAGCGGGCACATGGCCGGGATCTGGGCGCGCAGCGACGACACGCGCGGCGTCCACAAAGCACCTGCCAACGAGGTGATCCGCGGAGCGCTCGACCTCGAGGTGCTCGTCACCAAAGGTGAGCACGACCAGCTGAACCCCGTCGGCATCAACGTGATCCGCGCGTTCCCCGGCCGCGGGATCCGCGTGTGGGGCGCCCGAACGCTCTCCAGCGATCCGGCTTGGCGCTACGTCAACGTCCGCCGGCTCTTCAACTTCGTCGAAGAGTCGATCCTGGGGGGCACCCAGTGGGTCGTGTTCGAGCCGAACGACATGGCGCTCTGGGAGCGTGTCAAGCGAACGATCAATTCCTTCCTGGTGCGCGTCTGGCGCGACGGCGCGCTCTTCGGAGCCACGCCGCAGGAAGCCTTCTATGTGAAGTGCGACTCCGAAACCAACACTGCCGAGACCATCGACGCGGGCCAGCTTCTGGTCGAGATCGGTATCGCCCCGGTGAAGCCGGCGGAGTTCGTCGTGTTCAAGATCGCCCAGTTCTCGGGCGGCGCATCACTCACTGAATAACAGAACAGACAGCCAAGGAGGATTGACTAGATGGGAACCGGAATTCCAGGACTGACGACCGACGCGCTCGCCGGTTATCACTTTTCCGTCGAGCTGGACGGCGTCTCGATAGCGCAGTTCCAGGAGGTGAGCGGGATCACATCCGAGCTCGACGTGATCGAGCTCAAGGAGAACACCAAGGACGGCAAGTACATCCTGCACAAGCTCCCGGGCAACCGAAAGCCGCCCACGATCACGCTCAAGCGAGCCAAGAACTCATCGACTGACCTGTGGGAGTGGCACAAGAAGATGTACCAGGGGAGCGTCGCCGACGCCCGAAAGAACGGCTCCATCGTCATGTACGACTATGGGAACCAGGAGGTAAGCCGCTACAACTTCATGAACGCCTGGCCCTCCAAGGTCACCACCAGCGCGCTGAAAGCCGGCGCCAACGAGATCATCACCGAGGAAGTGACCATCGTCTGTGAGGAGCTGGAGCGCGTCAAGTGACGGCAGGAACACTTGCGCGTTCGCCTTCCGGCGAGCAGCTGCGCACGGAATTTGCGTTCACGCTGCCGCGTGGATTCGTGGACGACAGCGGCACGGTTCACAAAGACGGCGTCATGCGCCTGGCGACGGCGCGCGACGAGATCCTTCCTCAGCGAGACCCTCGTGTCCGGGAGAACGAGGCCTATCTCACCGTCATCCTGCTCGCGCGGGTGGTGACGAGACTCGGCTCCGTCAATCAGGTGACGCCGGCGACGATCGAGGGTCTGTTTGCCTCAGACCTCGCGTTTCTGCAGGACCTCTACCGCCGCATCAACCAGGAAGGTCACACCCACGCCGCAGTCACATGCCCAGAGTGCAAGCACGAGTTCGCCGTTGACCTGGCGGGTGGTACCGGCCTGGGAAAAGCATGACGTACGCGACCGACCGAATGTTCGAGGAGATCGCGTACGTCTCCTACCACTTTCACTGGTCACTGGACGAGATCCTCGACCTCGAGCATCCGTTGAGGCAGCGGTTCGTGGAGGAGATCGGGCGGATCAATCGGCGCCTGGCCGAAGAGGAGTAGCTCCGAGATGCGGTGGCCATTCCACTTTGGAAAATCTCCTGACCGGGGCACGGTCCAGGCTCCAGAGCCGGCCGCGAGACGGCGTGACTGGGAGTCGCTGCCGCCGATTCAGCGTGCCGTCGGTGAGCCCGAGCTCACAGCGCCGACGATGGAGTTTGTCGAGTCGCTTGCCGGGTCGCAGGATCCAGGCACGAGCCTCGAGACGTTGGGTCATAACGTTTCGATCGAGGCACCGCACGGCCTGGTGAGCGGCATCGCGACGACCGCCGGCTCGTACTCGCCCTCGATCGAGATGGTCGGCCGGCCGCGGCGCGGCCGTCAGGCGCCCACCGCACAGCGCAGGGTCGATGACTCGGCTGAGGTCCCGGAGCTTGCCGACATCGCGGAACCGGAAGACGCGGCCACCGCGCCGACGCCTGTCCGCGAACTCCAACCCGTCGAGGCCCCGGCGCCCAGCCCCAGGCCGCTGACCCGCCTGGCCGAACCCGACAGGGCGACGCTGTCCCTCACGTCCGTCCAGCGCGCACAGGCACCCGCGCCCGGGTCGGCGCCGGCGCGATCGCAACCGGCTGAGCGATCACCTTCGGCGGAGCCATCGTCTCCGCCGGCGACGACCGAGAGCGGCGTCCCGCTTCCCGGGCGGCCGCCGGTCGCCCAGCGATTGACACTCGGCCAGTCCCGCCGGCTGGGCCTCGGGCCACCCCTGGCGGCGGGTAACGTGCCTGTGTTGCAACGGTCGACGGCCATTACACCGCCAGAGGCGGCCCCGTCGCCACGTCCGCTCGCGCGGCCCAAGCCTGCGGTCGAGTCCAGGTCGGAGCCGGCGCAGGATCAAGAGTCGGACCCACTCGCGGCGGTGTCGGAGACCGTGCCGAGCCCTGACCTCTCGCCGGCCGTCCAGTCGCTGTCCGAAGCCCGCACGCCTGCGCCGTTGGCCGGCCTGGCCATGCTGCCGGTCGCCGCCAGGCAGTCCACGAGCCCGATTCCACTGCCGCCGCCTGCGGTCCAGAGAGCTGCAGCCGGCGACGTGCCGGCGACCCAGAAGCCTCGGTCGACGCAGCCGGAGCCGTTGACAGCACCTCCGCCCTCGATCACCGTTCCGCTCGTTTCCAACCGCCCGCCGCTCCCCGGGGGCCGCTCGGCGATCAGCGCACCCGAAGCCGCCTCGGCACCATTCGAATTCGTCGACAGTGCACCGATCGCGCAGCTGATGCCAGTCGCGCCGGGCGCGCTCGAGTCGATCCCGGCACCCTCGGACCGCACCCAGCCGGCCCTTCCCAGAAACGCTGAGCCGGCGCGAACCTTGATCGCCGCGCCCGCGCCCGAACCGCCGCCACTCCTGATGCGGCCGCCGGTGCAGCGAGCGATGACGGCTCCGCAGGAGGCAAGCGCCGAGCCGGCTCATGCGCGCTTCGAGCCGGCCTTTTTCGCCGTCTCGACGCTCGCCGGCGGCGCCCAGCAGGTGCAGGTGCAGCGCCAGCCCGCCGCCGCTGAGGTTCCGATGACCGCGCCGGCCGCGGCCGAAGCACCGGCCGGAACGGCGCCGGCTCCGACTGCTGGTGCTGCTCCAGCCCATGAGAGCGAGAAGGATCTCGACGAGCTCGCCCGCAAGCTTCACGACCGCATCAGCGCCCGCATCCGATACGACCTGCTCGTCGATCGAGAGCGCGCGGGCATGCTGACGGACCTGCGGTGAGGAGGATGAATGCCTGACTTCGCGCTAGCCCTGAGATTCACGGTGACGATCGACGACGTCAACATCGGCACTCTGGGCACCTGGAGCAAATGCGACGGCCTGGCCGTCGAGTACGAGATTCAGGAGTACCAGGAGGGCGGTCTGAACGACTATGTCCACCGGCTACCTGGGCGGCGGAAGTATCAGAACATCAAGCTGACACGGCCCCTGGACAAGTCCTCGGCTGACGTTGCGAAATGGATCTCGGGCCTGCGCGACAAGGTCCAACGCCACAACGGCGCGATCGCGGTACTCGATGCGGCCGGCGAGGTGGTCGCGCAGTGGAACCTCCGCGACGTGTGTCCGGTCAAGTGGACCGGTCCGTCACTCGACGCAACCGGAAATCAGATCGCCACCGAGACGCTCGAGCTCGCCCACAACGGCTTTCTTTCGGTCGAGGGGTAAGAGATGTCAAAGGCACGCCTCGTTGAAGTCGACGGCGACAAGACCGAGCTGGAGTTCCACTTCAATCCCAAGGAATACTCACTGTCCAAGTCGGCCACTTGGAACCGGCCCACGAACAAGAGCGCGAAGCATGCCGCCAAGCCGGAGTTCGGCGGGGTCCAGCCACAGAGCGTGACGATGGAGTTGTTCTTCGACGACTGGGAGAAAGCGCAGCCGAGCCTGATGGATGACGTCAAGAAGTTGATGGAGTGGCTGAAGCCGAGCGACAAATCCCTGGACAAGAAGAAGCCGCAGCCACACATCCTCAAGTTTCAATGGGGCAACAACGAGACGCTATCCGGGTTCCAGGGCTTCCTGAAGTCCGTCGGCGTCAAGTACACGATGTTCAAGTCGGACGGCACGCCGGTCCGAGCCACGGCAAACGTCACCCTGGAGGAGGTTCCCACCGAAGCCTCCGGGACCAACCCGACATCCGGTTCGATTGCCGGCCGGCGGACCTATGTGGTAGGAGCGAGCGACAGCCTTCACTCGATTGCCTACGCGGAGTACGGCAATCCGAACCTGTGGCGTGCGGTGGCGGTGTTCAACGGGATCGACGATCCGCTGCGGGTGGTCCCGGGGACACGACTCATGCTGCCGAGTTCCGACGAGGCGATATCTATCACATGAGGAGTTTGGCAGGTGGCTGAGGGAGACTTCGCGCTTCGGCCGCGCATCGAGATCGACGGCAGCGCGCTTGCCACGAACCTCGAAACGTTGCTCGAGCGAGTCCTCGTCGACGACCACCTCCACACGCCGGACATGTTCGCCATCACCTTCCGCGACGCCGAGCGGCAGGTGTTGGGCCAGGCTAAGGTGAAGATCGGTTCGAAGGTCAAGATCTCCGCCCCGCCGTTGGGCGGGAGCAGCCCGGAGCTCCTGATCTCGGGAGAGGTCACCGGGCTCGAGGCGGAGTACGACGCCGGAGGCAGCCGTGCGGTGGTTCGTGGCTACGACGGCTCGCACCGACTCCACAACGGCCGCGAAACGCAGACCTACCGCAACGTGAAGGACTCCGACATCGCCCAGACGGTCGCCGGCCGTCACGGTCTCCAGGCGGGGACGATCGACGACTCCCAGACCACGCTCGACCACGTGTCGCAGGTGAACGTTTCCGATTGGGATTTCTTGAACGCGCGGGCGGCCGAGATCGGTTTCGAGGTTGCGGTGAGCGACGGCAAGCTCGATTTTCGCAAGCCGACGCCGTCGTCCAACGCGCCCAGCAAAGGGGATTTCCGCTCGACCAACCCCCTGCAGCTCGTCTTCGGACAGGACCTGGTCGAGTTCCGGCCGCGCGTGAGCGCGGCGGAGCAGGTGAAGGAGGTCAAGGTCCGGGGCTGGGACGTGAAGAGCAAGCAGGCGCTGATCGGCTCCGCGCCCGCGAGCACGAGCAGCGCTGCTCTCCCGTCGACGCCTTCGTCGATGTCGAGCAAGGTCGGCGACCGCACGTACACGGTGGTCGACAGACCGCTGTCCACGCAAAGCCAGGTGGACGCGACCGCGAAGGCGATCGTGGACCAGATCGGAAGCGCCGCGGCCGAGGCTGACGGCATCGCCAGGGGCAACCCCAAGCTCAAAGCCGGCCAGGCGGTGAGCGTGTCGGTGGTGGCGGACGACTTTGTCGGCAGCTACACGCTGACGCACACCCGCCACATCTTCGACGCCCACGGCTACCGGACCCATTTCACCGTGAGCGGCCGGCAGGACCGGTCCCTGTTTGGGCTTGTTTCGGCGGGCTCGAACGGCCGCGGCGGTGGAGGAGGGGCGCCGATTTACGGAGTCGTGGTCGGGATCGTCACCAACAATGACGACCCGGACAAGCTGGGTCGGGTCAAGCTCAAGTTTCCCTGGCTGTCCGACAACTACGAATCCGACTGGGCCCGCATCACCCAGCTCGGCGCGGGTCCCAACGCAGGCGCCGTCTTCATCCCCGAGGTCAATGACGAGGTTCTCGTCGCCTTCGAGTTTGGGGACGTCCGGCGGCCGTATGTGGTCGGCAGCCTCTACAACGGCAAGGACAAGCCCTCCGTGGGAGATGCCTTGTTCAGCGGCGGAAAGGTGAAGCGAAGCGGCTTCGTCTCCCGCCAGGGACACCGGTTCGTCTTTTTCGACGACTCCGGAAAATCCGGCATTGCATTGATCACGGGGGACAAGAAGACGCGCATCGCGCTCAAGCAGACCGGCCCGGAGATCCACATCTACTGCGAAGGCAAGGTCACGATCGAGTCACAGGGCGACATGAAGCTCAGCTCCAAGGCGGGCCTCAACATCGAGGCCGGCGGCCAGCTCCAGATCAAGGGTGATGGCGGGATCAAGGTCAACAGCAACGCGATGGTCGAAGTCAAGGGCCAGATGGTCAAGTTGAACTGAGGACGAGGGAGAGGAGCAATGGGAGCGCCGGCAATCGTGATGGGAGACAAAGTGACCGGGCAGTGCCCGATCCACATGATCCCCAACCCTGCCACCGGAGCGCCGCAGCCGGCGCCTCCGATGCCGTTCTCCGCGCCCCTGACGATGAATCTCGCGAACACCGTGATGATCGACGGAAAGCCCGCCGCGGTCGCCGGCTCCCAGGGCATGAACACTCCGCCGCATGTCGGCCTGCATCCCAGCGACCCGTACATGGCGCCGCCGACGCAGATGGGCCAGGTCGTCGTCGGAAGCACCACCGTGATGTTCGAGAACAAGCCGGCCGCCACCGCGCAGTCGACATGCACCTGCTGCGCGACGCCGGGGAGCCTCGTGCCCACCGTGACGGACGTGATGATCGGGTGAGGAGGGAGGCGTGAGCGAGGAATTCATCGGTCAGGGATGGGCGTTTCCTCTCGAGACCGACAGGACTGGCTCGATGAAGCTCGTGTCGCGCGACCGCGAGATCTGGGAGAGCATCAACCTGATCCTCCGGACCATGCCGGGAGAGCGCCCGATGCGTCCGGATTACGGATGTGGGATCCACGATTACGTTTTCGCGAGCATCGATCCAGACTCCGCGGGACGGATGGCGGGCGAAGTCCGCGCCTCCCTTATCCGATGGGAGCCGCGCATCCGGGTGGAGGGGGTCGACGTCACCGTCGATCCCGAGATCCGGACGCTCGCGTACGTCCAGATCCGCTACACGATCGGAGACACCAACGACCCGCGCAACCTCGTGTTCCCCTTCTACACCATCCCGGCGGAGGAATAGCCATGGCCCTTCCTGTCCCGAATCTTGACGACCGCCGGTTCCAGGACCTGGTCGACGAAAGCAAGCGCCTGGTTCAGCAGAAATGCCCTGACTGGACGGACCACAACGTGCACGACCCCGGCGTGACCTTGATCGAGCTGTTCGCGTGGATGACAGACCAGCTCGTCTACCGACTCAACCGCGTTCCGGACCGGAACTACGTGAAGTTCCTGGAGCTGATCGGCGTGAAGCTGTTTCCTCCCACCGCCGCGAGAGCGCCTGTCACGTTCTGGCTTTCGGCTCCGCTGCCGGACAAGGTGCGCATCCCCTCCGGCACCATCGTCGCGACCACCCGCACCGAAACGGAGGAGTCGATCAACTTCGCGACGGTCGACCACCTCGAGATCATCCCCTGCTCCCTCCAGGACGTGGCCACGATCGCCACAGGGAAAGTCGCGAGCCCGACCTGGCGGCGCGACGCGCTCGACCGCGGCGAAGGATTCCCGTGCTTCAGCAGGGTCCCGGTGCCCGGCGACGCGATGCTCATCGGGCTCACCGAGGCGGTGCCGGGGTGCGCCGTCACGCTGCGCTTCTCGTGCCGGATCGAAGGGGTTGGGGTCGATCCCAGGAACCCGCCCCTCGATTGGGAGGCTCTCGGCGACGGAGACTGGAAGAGCTGCGAGGTCGACGTGGACGAGACCGGCGGGCTGAACAGGGACGGAGACATCGTGCTTCATGTGCCTCGCACCCACAAGGTCTCGGTCATCGAAGCGCAGCGTGCGGGGTGGCTGCGGGCGCGAGTTGCCGAGGCGAAAGCCGACCAGCCCAAGTACGGCGCGTCGCCGATCATCCGCTCGCTGTCCGCCTTCACGATCGGCGGTACGGTCGACGCCGACAACGCCGAGCTGATCAAGGAGGAGTGGGTTGGCGTGGCCGAGGGGGTGCCGGGCCAGCGATTCCAGCTCAAGCGCCGTCCCGTCGTGGCGTCGGAGAGCCCGGTTGTCCTGGAGGTCAGCTCGGACGACGGATGGCAGGAGTGGAAGCAGGTGCCTGACTTCAGCTCCAGCTCGTCGGATGACAGGCACTTCGTCTTTGACCCGGTGGCGGGCGAGGTCCAACTCGGTCCGGCCGTGCGGGAGCCCGATGGAAGCCTCCGCCGGTATGGAGCTACGCCGGCCAAGGGCGCTGAGCTGCGCGTGCGCACATACTCGACCGGCGGAGGAAGCAAGGGCAACGTCGCCAAAGGAATGCTTAACGTGCTCAAGTCCTCGATCCCCTACGTCGCGGGCGTGGTGAACCGCCGGGCGGCTTCGGGCGGCGTGGAGGGAGAGGACATCGACGATGCGAAGGTCCGCGGCCCGATTCTTCTTCGCACGCTCGGCCGCGCAGTGACCACGGAAGACTACGAGCACCTCGCACGCGAGGCGGCGCCGGAGGTGGCGCGGGTTCACTGCGTGGCCCCCGACGCGGGCGCCGAGGCCGGCTCGATCCGTGTCTTGATCGTCCCGGCGGCCGCGGCCGGAGCCGGCCGACTGAGATTCGAGCAGCTCAAGCCGTCTGAGGAGACGGTCAGCAAGATCGCCCGCAGGCTCGATGAATGCCGGGTCATCGGCACCCGCGTTCTGGTCCAGCCGCCGAACTTCAGCGGCATCACGATCGTCGCCAGGATCAAGGCGCAGCCGGGATTCCACCCGGCGCGCCTCCAGGACGCGATCCTCGACGCCCTGTACGGCTACTTCCACCCGATCAGCGGCGGACCGCGGGGCGGGGGCTGGCCGTTTGGGCGGCCCGTGAACATCGGTGAGATCTATTCGGTCGTCCAGGGCGTGCGGGGGACCGAGCTGGTGCAGGACCTGCGCCTCTTCGGGGCCAACCCCGCCACCGGCAAGCGCGGAGAATCGGTCCAGGTGCTGCGCCTGGAGCCGAACGACCTGGTCTTCTCTTACGACCACCAGATCCTGGTTGAGGCCTAGTGATCAACAGACCCTCGCTCGGCGCAGCGAACGGCCACCTCATCGAGGGTCGCGCCTACGTGGCCGACCTGGTCAGCCCCTATCCACTAGGCGCTTACCTGCCTGGCATCTACCACGAGCCCGACCCGCTCGGCCGAGACCCCTATCCGGGACAGGAGCCCTTTGTCATTCGCATGACCGCGGCCCTCGACCTGGTGCTGGCGCCGATCTTCAGCGCCCTTGACAACTTCGAGGCGTATCTCGACCCGCGGCTTGCCCCACTCGATTTCCTCGACTGGTTGGGCACGTGGGTCGGTCTTGTCGCCGACGAGACCTGGCCTGTCGAGCGGCGGCGTGATTTCGTGTCGCAGGCGAGCGCGCTGTATCGGATCCGCGGAACGCCGAAGGGGCTGGCCAAGCACGTCCAGATATTTACGGGCGGAGAGGTCGAGATCCACGAGCGCGGCGGAACCGCCCATTCGACAGAGAGCAACGCCGCGCTGCCCGGATCAGCCGGCTTTGACATGATCGTGCGGGTTCGCATCGAAGATCCTTCGAAGGTCGACACGGCCCGGCTGAACGCGCTGGTCGCGGCCGCGAAGCCGGCGCACCTGACGCACAAGGTCGAGGTAGTGGCGAGCAAGGCCGCGGCACCCGCGCCTCAGCCTGAGGTAGTCGCCGAGCCGGCCGCGGAAGCGCCCGCGAGCGAGCCGCCGAGCGATCCGTCGTCGGATGGGGAAGAGCCTCCGGCCCCACAGCCCGCCTAGCGGACCATGCTTCATCAACAGCGAAATTGCGCAGAAGCACTACAAGAGCGCTCGGGCCGAGTCGAAGTTTGGGAACCAGCGATGGATAACAACGGTCGGGGTCGCCGGCAGGCTCTGGGTTAGCTACAGGCTCTTGCCGCTGCGCGGGAGCCTGCGTCCGATCAAGCGCCCGTCAAACGCGAACGGCTCCTCGCGCAAAGCTCTGACGTAGTGAGGGAGGACATTCCGTCCGAGCGTCCCACCATGCATCGCGTGCACCCAATCGGGTCCCAGGTCTTCGATCCGGTCGACCACTGCGCGGACCGGATCTTCGTGCGCGAAGATGCCGAGGCTTCTGTACAGAGCGCACATCTCCGAGCCCAGGTTGTCGGTGACGGTCGGTGGCTGGTCACCCGCCTGCATGAACAGATCGGCGGGAAAAAGACTCCGGGTAGTCTCGTCGAAGAGCATCATGGAATCCCAGTGATGGACGTGCGGTGTCTCCAGGAACCGCAGCCTGTGTTCGCCCAGGTCCAGCACCTCGCCGTCCTTGAAGCCTTGCAGGCGGCCTCGGTAGCCCCATCGCCTGAGATTGACCTCCACGCTCAGCCAGCTGCCGAGGAGAACCGATTCGGGCGCAGCCTCGAGGAATCGCTCCATCCCACCGCACTCGTCGGCCTCGAAATGCAGCAGGACCACGTATTTCAATTTCGAAGGGTCGAGCACCTGCGATATGGCGGACCGAACGTCGTCGTAGTCGCCATATCGTCCGGTGTGTATCAGGGTGGGCAGCTCATCGGCGATCAGAAATTGGTTAAAGGTGATGCGGGAGTCCGGACCCCACAGGGAGATTCGGTATATGTCACCGACAATGCGATCGATACGCCAACCCATCAGAGCACACATTAGCGCGTGGCTTTTCGGACTCACTGCTTTGTCTGACGTCCGGCCGACTGCGCGACGGACAAGAGCAAGCAGTTGACCGCGAAGATGCAGGAGGTCGCTGACCAGTACGGACTCAAACTCGACGACGCCTGGAACAAGGAAGCACTACCTCACCCCGCTCGCCCGGCGCACCGACAGTCGTAGGGCCGTCGACGTGTCCGAAGCTGCCCGCGAAGGGAAAATCGGCAGACTTCGTCGGATCGGTCACCAATGCCCCGCCGGCCATAATCTGTCGCCTCTGCGCCACGTCAAGTGCCTGTGTTGACACCTGCAAAAGTCACCACTTGACAACGTGATCGACTCGACTTACCGTGGCCCCGGCACCCAGTCGCTGCGCCGTGCCCTCTGAAGAGCAGCGCAACGGGCGGGTGAAAGTCATTTGGTCTTTGATGCGGGCACTCCGACCATGAGTCGGATGCAGGAGCGGATGAGCCATGGCACGAGTTCGATGGGTCCCTTCCTTCGCAGTTGTCGTGTTCGCCGCAACCGTCCTGGCCAGTCCGCCGGCAGCGGCGCAGAGTGGACCTCCTGCCGCCGATTTCCAACATCTCATCCTCGACATCGAGAGCCTGGTCCTCGGTGAGAACCAGCAGCCGTTCTTGAGCAAGGTCGCCGCCGCCTCGGACGCCGCCGACCGGGGGCAAGCCTGCACGTCAATCAACGTCCTCGAAGCTTTGAGAAACAACATCTCGGCCGCCACTGGCAAGAAGAGTTTCACCCCTCTCGTGGCCGGCCAGCTCGACACAGATACTGTGGCGGCGATCGCAAACCTTCTGGGCACGTCAGCAGCACGCGGGTGCGGTGGCGCGGCGGTCGCCCCGGCGACAGCCGCCGGTCCGGTGGTGCGAGTCGTCGCGAGCGATGCGACCGGCTTGCAGCTGCACGTCAGCCTGCCGCCGGCTCATTTCGTGACCCGCACCGGCGCCGGTCGCGTCTTCACGGACATGGCCATGGATGGCGTAGGGCTCCACAATCGCATCGGGGCGCCCGACGTGCCGACGTTCACCACTTTCTTTGCGGTCCCCCTCGGAGCGGACGTGTCACTCCAGGTGCAGGGAACCTCGAGCTATGTGCTCGACCGCGTCGATCTGTGGCCCGAGCAGGAGCAGCCCGTCGACGACAATCCGTTCGGCGACAAGCCATTCACAATCGACCTCAACGTCTACAAGACGAACGCCTTCTTTCCGGCCGGCGCCGCGAGAGCCGGGCGGCTGGGACAGCTGCGAGATCTGGCCGTTGGTGGCGCCGAGGCGGACGGCGCTCAGTTCAACCCTGTCATGAGGTCTCTGCGTGTGTACACCGCCCTCGACCTGAGGCTCAATTTTGGCGGGCAGAATACCCGGATCTTCGGCGACTCGAACCTCATGAGCCTATGGAACTTGCCGTTCCAGCACCTCTATCAGAACACTCTCGTGAACTACTCGACGGTGGTGGCGAACCTCGCGAACATCGCGCATTTCCTGTTCTGTGGAGAGCAAGTGCTCGTGATCACGTCAGCGGGACTGCGGCCTGCCGCTGACACGCTGGCGGCGGCGCGCACGGCCGATGGCCTCGACTCGCGGGTCGCCGAGGTCGGCAGTGGCCCGGGCCAGATCGGCACGACCAACACTCAGATTCAGAGTTTCATCCGCAGCGAGCTGAACGCCAGGTGTGCGAAGCGTCTGTCGTACGTGATCCTGGTGGGAGATACGGCCAACGTGCCCACGTTCCACGTTCCGACCGCAGAAGGCGTCGACTTCGATGGCACGATCGCTTCTGACCTCCCGTACGCACTCGCCAACGACACCGACCTTTTCGCCGATGTCGCCATCGGCAGGATCCCGGCGGGCGACCTGACGACCGCCAACCAGGTCGTAGCCAAGATCATCGGGTATGAAGACTCTCCGCCCTTCAACTTCGGCTTCTACAGCCACGCCACATTCACCTCTTACTTCCAGGGTGCCGGACCGACCGACCAGCGCGGGTTTACCAAGACGAGCGAGACCATTCGGAATGCTTTGCTCGCCTCGGGCTACACGGTAGACCGCGTTTACACCGACGACTCGACAGCGGTCAATCCGACCTCCTACTACGACGGGACATCGATTCCGGCCGAGCTGCAGAAGCCCGGTTTTGCCTGGAGCGGGACGACTTCGGACGTGGTCTCAGACTGGAACGCTGGGCGATTCATCGTGTTTCACAGGGATCACGGCGCGCCAAGCGGGTGGGCCAACCCCAGTTTCAGCACCACCGACATTCCGAGCCTCGCCAATGGCAATCTTCTCCCGGTCGTCTTCAGCATCAACTGCGCGAGCGGCAAGTTCGACGACCTGACGCCGAACTTCGCGGAGCAGGTCCTTCAGCGGAGCGGAGGCGGCGCAGTAGGAGTCATCGGAGATTCACGAAACAGTCCCAGCTTCGCCAACAACCACATCGTGCTCGGTTTCTTCGACGCGATCTTTCCCAACGTCTTGCCCACGTACGGGAGCCTCATTCCGATCCGGCGGATGGGCGACGTCCTGAATGCGGGCAAGTTGTACATGGATACTCAAAATGGACTCGATTTCCAGTCTGCGGTCGATACGCAGGCCGAGCTCTACCTCTATCACTGGTTTGGCGACCCCACCATGCAGATATGGACGGCGCAGCCGCTCCGGTTCCTGGTCGAGGAAGCAAGGATCGATCTCGCCAACGGGCTGGTCTCGGTCACGCTTCCCCAGTCGAATGCTGAGGGGGCGGACCTCACCCTGCTGCAGGACGGCGTGGCGATCGGGCGCGCTCTTGTTCACGATGGGGTGGCAACCATCACTCCCGAAAGGCCGATCAATCAGGACGATCTGAGGAGCCTGCTGGTCGCCTTTGACAAGACCGGATTTGAGACCGCCAGGCTTTCGGTCGTCAGTCAGCCGCCCATCGGATAGTCGGCACCGGTCAAAGGAGAATCAATCGATGGAACATAAACAGAGACAGATTCGCTTTCAAGTCATCCTCGACGGGATTCCGTTGTCGTCCGATCAGCAACGAGCAATCCGGGAGGGTATTCAGAAGGTCGTCATGAACCATCTGGCCGAGGTCGACCTGGGAGGGGACCGCGCCGCCGCGATGCTTGCCTTGGGCGATGGCGGGGGAAATGGCGGCACCCAGGGCATCGCCGCGCGGGCCATCAGTAAGGAGGACATTCCTCAAGCGTTCCCTGGAATATCTGAAGGGTGAGCGATTCAACTGCCGAAGAAATGCTTTGTCCCAGCGGACGCGCCGCGCCAGGCTCGATACTCCTGGGGATAGTTCGCAACGACGGCCGAATCGGTTATGTGCGACCGCGGATCACCGTAGATGCGACCTTTGTCGCCATCGCCGAGAGGCAGCGCGCGCCTGAAAAAAGGTTTCGCTTCGCGGAACCCTGCATCGAGACCGGCTGCCGGCATTGGGCAAACCAACGTTGTGGTGTCGTCGACGCAGGTCTTCAGTTTGCGAAATCGCATCCGGATCTCATTGGAGAAGAGCTGCCAAAGTGCAGCATTCGAAAGAACTGCCGCTGGTTCGCACAGTCGGGCGCCGACGCATGTCGGGTGTGCCCACTCGTGGTCAGGGACGTGAGCGGCGGGCCTGGTCGTGCTGCCCACCATATGGTGGATGCTGGTGTGGCAGCGCAGGATTCGGGCTGAACCGGCTTCGTGCGTCCGTCATGAGAAGAAGTCGGACCAACGCAACATGCTGAGGCCTTCTTGGTTAGCCCAGCTGTTGTCCATGGTCTGCAACGCCAGGGCGATGGCGCGCCACGCATCCTCCAGCGACCGGCGCCCCGGATCGAGAGCGTTGCCAAGCGCCATGTCGAGTTGAGACCAGAAATTCTCATTGAACCGCTTAGCGTTCGCCTCGAGCCTGGCGTTGGTGGCTGCCTCCGACGAACGAACATGGTGGAGGTGGGGAGGTCCGTAGCTCATGACCAGCCCGCCGTGGTCGAGAAGTCTCTTGAGGATGACTCCCATCCAGATGTCCTCGAATCGGCGGTAGCCGAGGACGTTGTCCCACACGGTGTAGTGGACGTAAGGAGAAAGTTCGCGCCTCCAGGCGCACGCTCCCCCATTGACGGGTATCAGCTGTCGTGCCGGCACCACCGTCGGCCGCGGCACATATTGCGGCGGCCTTGCTGCGAAGTCCGCGGCATGCAGAAGCTGGGTCTCGCCGTCCACATCGGGCATGGTCAAGAACGACCCCACATGAAAGCTGACCCGGATCGAGCCGACGTTATGTTCGGGATAGCCGCGCGACCGGTAGTTGAAGAGTGGGTCGACCCAGAGTGGCACGCCCTCGGTGAGGACTTCGTGGAACATCTCGAACGCGTTCCGACCGGTCCCCGGTCGCACGTCGTCGTCAAGCGTTACGAGGACGCTGGCGCCGTCCATGTAGGCGTGGAAGAAACCGATCTGCCTGCACCCGGGAGACCGGACGCTGATGCAATCGAGCATGCCTTTGGGAGCGTCGGCCCAGCACAGGTGATACAGAGGTCCAGCAGCATGAGGTAGGGCAAACGAACGCACAGGGCCGTCCTCGACGACGTAGGTCACCACTCTCGCTTCTTCGATCCAGGTACGCCAGGCAACGAGGAAGTCGAGGATCTCCTGTTCACGGCAGCTCGGAACGACGAGCGCGATCATCTGTGTAAAGCAATGCCTGATGAGCTACTTGACAACGCCTTCACAGACGCGATACTAGCCGAAGGTCGAGGACTCGACGGCCCCGCCAAATGAGACTTTTTGTCCAGATGCCGGCATATCGTGATCCTGAGCTCTCCAGTACTTTGCTGGAGCTTTACGGACACGCGGATCGCCCCTCAGATATTCGCACTCGAGTGCTGTGGCAGCACGGTGAGGAGTCGTTGGAAAGCGAAGTGCGCTCTCTTCCCAATCTCGAGATCGTCGAAATTCCCTTCCGCGAGAGCAAGGGATCCAACTGGGCTCGTCGCCGGCTGCAGGAGAGTTGGGACGGCGAGCCGTTCACCTTGTTTCTTGATTCGCACCATAGGTTCTCGCGCGGCTGGGACACAACCGTTCTCGGCATGTATCAAAGCTGCCGACGAAAGTCGGAGAAGCCTCTCCTCACGGGATACCTCCCTTCTTATGATCCCGTGACCGATCCGCGTGGTAGGAAGAACGAGCCCACCAAGTTGTATCCGTATCAGCGCGAAGATGGTGTGCTCGTGAGAGTTACGAGCTACCCCATTCCTTTTTGGGCTGGCACATCCGAGCCGGTCGAAGGCATGTTCGTGTCGCTGCATTTTCTGTTTGGTGCGGGAAGTCTGAATTCTGAGATCCGATTTGACCCCGACCTCTACTACCTACGCGATGAAGTCGTGGCAAGCGTGCAGGCCTTCACCTGGGGCTACGACGTATATCACCCTAATCGTGTCTTTGGTTGGCATTGCTACGACCGGGGTACGCGCGTTCCGCACTGGATTGATCGCAGTGATTGGTACATCAATCAGGACGCAACCCTGAAAAAGATGCGCAGCCACTTTATGGATCAGTCATCCGCGCCCTCCGGCTACTACGGGCTCAAGCGGACGATCAACGAATTCGAGGAGCGCGCGATGATCCCGCTGGTCAACTGCTGATGGCCCTGGACCTGAGCACGCCGCGGAGTTTCGACAACTTCGTAAGCACGGGCGCATGTGCCGCGATGCTGCGTGAGCTGCGTTTTGCGTTCTGGCAAAGGAGCACTGTCACCCATCAAGACAGCGACGGTGCCGCACTGTCCTATTTCAGCCGGAACAGGCGAAGCGTGACTGCGATGCAGGAGTGGTTCAGTACTGCGATGAACGCGCAAATCGCCCTCATCGAGCAGCATCTGGAGCGCGAGTTCGGAGTTGCCCCCAATTGCCTGGAGCAATGGCAAGCGACCCGCTACGGACCGAACGATATTTTCGATCGTCATCTCGACGCGGCTGAGGGCCAATTTGCGGGCGGGCGGAAGCTCACGTTTCTGATCTGTTTGGGCGCACCCGACGAAGGCGGCTCCACGTACTTTCACGAATTGGACCTCGAATTCGCCCCGCAACCAGGTCGCCTCATCGCCTGGCTAAACCTGTTGAGGGATCGAACGCCGAACCCGATGATGCTTCACTCGGGGCGCCCGGTTGTTCGGGGGACCAAGACGATTTTGACCACGTGGTCACATCAGGATCCGATTACGGGTTAGAAGGAGGCAATCGAAATGGCACGGTCAGACGAGGAAGTCGTCCAAGCGATCATCGAGCGTCATGGAACAGTGATCGATCTCTCGAGGAATCCAGCTGTGATCATTGACATCATCAGAACGTTCAGCTTCGACGACCCACCAGATGGAGGTCAGCCTTGCGGAGGCGTTCCGTCACCTCCGACACCGCCGGGCTCGCGCGGGATCGACCTCGAGCTCAGCGACGTGATGCGGCAACTTCTAAGCGTTGCTCGCGACGTCGCTCTGATCAAGGAGCACTTGCAAATTTCGGAATGAGGCACCTGCAGCTCGCAGCACGGCCTGATGGGGGGAATGCGATATGCCAAGCAAGATAGTGGATCTTTCGGCGCGCTCGCAAGTCATTCGGGACGAGCCCTGGCACCTTCACTTCTGGGAGTCGACACCCGAAGAAGCTCTTGCCTACTTGCGCGATCCTCGGGCGACCTTGAAGCGCATCGGCATCGACCTTCCTGACGAGTGCCGGGTGGAAACGGTTATCACGAATCACGACTGGCTCTCGGCTCGGACCAGGGGCTTGACTGCGGCCAGTGATAACGGCCCGATCGTTGTGTGCAACGTTGGCGGGGGCAACGTGGCGATCAATTTCTACCGGGTCACCATGTACGCGCATTCCGAGTCAGAAGTCGGCAAGTTCGAGAAGAGCCTGCTCCACTCACCCGATCAAGAATCGATGTAGGCAAATCGGTGAGGTTCGCGCCCGCACGATCTAGCCAACGTATGTCGATGCCCAAAAGTGGGGAGAGGCAAGCCGAGTTACCGCGCCGAAACGCCAACGGTCTTGGTTACGGTGGTGGCCCGCGGTGCAGCTGCTAGCCATCAAGTTCAATCACGATCCCGGATCGGTCACCAATGACGCCCTCAACATCCGCAAGAACGGCGGGGCCTGGGTCAATGTGCCGGAGTGGCAGACGGGAGTTTGCGTCAACCCGGAAGACTCGCCGGCCGCCTATGCGATTGCTCCGACTCGAGGGCAGGCCATCACGATTCAGGCCAGCTTCAGCGCGGATCCCAAGATCTCCTCTGCTGAGATTCGAGCCGTCGACAACGTCGTCTATCCACCTGACCCGGGCGGCTGCTTGGGCGTCATCATCGGCCTGCTGCGGGCAATCATCCGCGCGCTGTTCGGTAATGTTCTCGGGGAAGCGCAGGCCCGATCCGTCCTCTTCGTGAACGGGCTATCCGACTTCGTCTCGTTCAACCTTATCTATGTCACGCTCTCGCAATCGGCGGTAGGCGTTCATACCACAGAGTGGCGCTGGCAGTACCGACTCCATCCCAGCTCGAAATGGAAAGACATTGCAGTGACTCGACATAGAATCTATGTCGTTCTCGACGTTCCAACTTCCCCCTGGCAGCAAGCTCCGTACGACCCCAGCAACATTCAACTGCCCTGGACGCAAGTGCTCGATCACTCCTGCATCTGGGCACTGGGGGCCACCACCGTGGACGAGGCAGCATCCCTTGTCACACGCGGAATCAACAATCTCGGGCCATCGTTGATCACCTATGACAGCCCAGGCGGGGGTTCCTCGCATTACTCATCGGCCAACTACAACTGGATGACCGACACTTTCATCAACGGCGATTTCAACTGCACAGCTTTCCTCGACCGGCTCGCGGGCGGAGCTGGCAACGGCGGATATGTCAACTGCAGCGACTGCGCCACCATAGTCTCGACATTCGCCAACGTTCTCGGCTGCGATCTATGGCAGTCGAGGATGGGAATTGCCTTCTTCCACCTGAATGACATCCTGGGGATCGGCAGCGCCGTCTGGGAACCGCCGTGCCAGGGTGTCGATGGTTGGTCAGGAGGCTTCGGTTATCACGAGGTGGCCTGGGAGAACGGGTGCACGGCCGATGATGACGTGTTCGATGCCTGTCTCCAGGTTGACGGGGACGCTGATCCAACCGACCACGTGTCGCACACGCCGCTCCTGCCAACAGACCTTCGTTTTGGCAATCCTGGTGATTTGCAGTATCGCGACCGGCTGACGATTCCCGCTGACAGGGCGAACTGCAGCCCGAGGCCTACGACTCGCGGTCGCAGGATCGTGGGCTGAGGGCGGAGGACCTGGCATGGGGACCGACATGTGGGAGAAGTTGAAGCAACAGTTCGGCTATGACGAGTGGGCCGATCGAAGCTCGCTTCGGGACTCGCTTCTGATCTGGCGCTTTTTCATCAGCCCGCCGCTACTGGCCGGCTGGCTGGTATCGAGATCTCAGCGGTTTGTATCCGGTTCGGCGACGCGAACCGAACTGGTCTGCAGCCGCCCGACGGCCGGCGAGGACGAGCTCCTTCGGCTCGACATCTTTGAATGTTCCTCTCTGCGCGATGCGCACGAACAGCTGCTGCAAACGCTGGGTGAGTTTCAGTCGGCGGCGATAAGGCAGATGGCGGCAGGAGTCGGCGATATTCAATTCGGCAATGGGGAGTTCACGCAGCTGTTTGCGCGGGCAAACCTGGTTGTGATGCTCCGCAATGCGGGTAAACAGCTGGTCCCAGTGGCAGAAACGGCGCGCGCGATCGACGGTGCCCTGACCAGTCGCCCTGAAGCCAGCCGGGATCAGGTTGCGCCTACTCTGACCAGGTTTCTGATCGAAGAGCAGGAAGCAAAGGCGGGAAGCCGTGTAACGATCGGCCTCGAGGCGACCGACCCCCTGGGCCGGGCAGTCTGGTTCAAGCTCTTTGCTTCGGGCGGGCAACTAACTGTCGACGCGGAGCAGTTGATTTACCAACCCGAGGCCGCCGGCACGTATCAGATCACTGCGTTCGCCCTGAATGAAAACCAGGGAGTTGCGACACGCACGGTCTCAGTACGCGTGACTTGAGGCAGAGATTGGCTTGGAGGAGGTCGCGAGATGACTGTCCGGTTGACCCTCGACATTTTCAGCGGACGAGCAAACCCGCAAGTTGTTTTGGAAGGGGAGCAAGAGCGCGACCTACTCAATCGGCTGCGTCCGCAGCGGACGCCTCTGAGTCGTCAGGAACGATCACCTGCGCCTCTATCGGTACTCGGATATCGAGGCCTGCGGGTTGAGCAACTTGGAAGGCCGGTTCGCTGGCTACCCAGATCCTTCCGGATAGCAAATGGTGATCTGATTGGTGACGACCTTCGACACCGAGCCACCGATGAGCATGTTGAGGACTTCATTTGCGGTTCCACAGGCCCATTTCAAGTGCTGGGACTCGGTTCGCAATTCTCCGACCGCGTTCTTAAAGAAATAGCTCGCTACGGAGAGCTCAGGGGCGAATGGCGCGAGAGGCACCATCGCTGGCCACGACGCGAACGGTGCCGATGCGCGCCGCTGTACGAGCCTGCCTGGTGGAACAACGATCCAAATCGCCTCTCGTGCAACAACTGCTACAACTACGCGACCAACTACAGGACCGACAACTTTGCCCAGCCGGGCATGGCATCGGGAGTCACCCACAACACCACATGCCCCACTGTCATCCCCGCCGCGGTCGCAGACGGGCTGATCAACAGCCCTGCCGCGAACGACCGCTGCCCGAAAGAAGGCCATCTGGTGGCGCTCGTCATGGGCCCGGGTTGGGATTACCACTGGTATCGCAAGGGTCGCAACGGCTATTGGACGCACAAGCCGGGAGGTACGCCGGTCACCAACGTGGACAACAATGGCAACCTGATCACCGATCCCCGGACCGCAGCACGTGACGGCTACACCCAGTTCTGCACATTCATGGTGGTCATGCACGGTCACATAAAACTGAAGGGGCCGTATTGCTGATCCGATAGTGGACTGGATGGCAGGGGCCTCGGTCTTCTCCGGCCGATCGGATCCGACCTGGCCCATCAGCGACGAGTTGGCCCAGCGGCTCGAGCGCCTTTGGAACTCGCTCCCCAAAGCAGAGTCTGAGGAGGCTGCAAAACCGCCGCCCCTCGGCTACCGCGGCTGCTTCGTGGTCAGCCCGGAAGGCCGCAAGTGGATCGCCTACCGCCAGGCCGTAACCCTTCAGGCAGGAGGCCGCACCCAAACGCGTCTTGACCGGCGAGCAGAGTTCGAGTCCCAAGTACTTTCATCTGCGCCTGAGGGGACTCTGCCGCCCTGGGTCAAGCACGAGGACCAGCCGTAAAACAATGTGTCACAGCGTGATTACTGTCGCGAGTGGTGGTGCAGATCAAAAGGTGTTTTGAAAAGCGCCAGCGTGTCCAGCCCGTCCTGAGGCTTGCCTGGTGTCCTCGCGCGTCCTTAATACGCAGCTGAGACGTGCGGGCTGAGCTTCCGCCGCCACCGCGGTAGGTTGTCCCTCAAGTTAAGTCTTTGATGCTTGACAAGGTATCGGCTCTAAATTACATTCGACGAAACCTCGCGTTTGGCGAGGTGTTGCATCGGTGGACGTCCGGGGGACGGAATGGGGGCAGTAACAAGCCTTAGCTTGGCGTTGTTTCGTGGGTGCCAGGAGGCAGAGCAAGCTTGAGTCAGCTTGCGCCTCGCCTTGTAACGCACCGCGTGAGCAATCGCCTGCTGGTCGCCCTTGCCCCTGCGCTGGTTGTGTTTACCGCCTGCCAGAGCGCTGGTGACGCGTCGCTCGAGGCGGTGCCGCAAGCGAAACCGAACGCATATTCCCCTGACACCGTGCCGCACCCGCCGATCATTGACGTCATCCAGGGAGTCACCCCAGGCGGACTCACGATTCAGTTCGGCCCCGGGGCAACGCTGCCAATTGCGCAATCAATTGGGCACGACTATGGATTGGAACTTTCGGGCGCACCGCTAATCACGGGTCCGCTCGCGCAGGGAAGGTATGAATACCGTACTGCTCAGGCGCTGATCCAGGCTCTGACCCCGACGACCGCCATTGTCTTGTTCCCGAGCTTCACGAAGCATGCCGACCGGATGACCTTCATTGCGGACAACAAGCTTCGATTCATGCGCTGGCTCAAGCCGGATGACGTCGAATATGCGATCGCGCTGGTCAAGCTGCCGTCGGCGAACCTGCAACCAGTGCTCCTGGATCCAGTCGCCGGCCGGTTCCAGATCACGCTGCCAGAGGGGCTCACGCTTGAGTCGGTTGCGGCGTGGGCCCTACAGAACGCACTCGAGCTCATCAGCTATCTGCCGGAAACCGGGGTTGCAGTCGTACATCCGAAGTCCTGGCAGCCGCCCCTTCCGGCTCCGACTCATGAATACCTGTACTCGCAGCCTTACAGTTCGGGCTCGACGACGACCACGACCGCCCCCGCGGGCCCGGTCCTGTACGTTCAGTTCGCGGCGGACATGACCTCAGGCGCCATCGATGGGGCCGCGCAAGGCCTGAGCCTCGGGGTTATCTCCATTTCGGCCGGGAACCTCGCGATCCTGAGCGTCGACCAGACAAAGATCAACGCCGAGATCCAGCTCCTCTCCGACCTTGCGTCTGTGCAATGCGTGAGTACCTCGCCCAGCCCCTGCGGTCAGGCCGGCGGCGGCGCTGCGGCGGCGGTGGCGACGCCGTCCCTGCAGCAACTTGGCCAGCCCGCCGCCCTTACAGCGCAGAGCAAGAACGGGATGCTGGAGTTGAACTGGAGCGCCGCCTCGGGAGCGACCGGTTACGCGATCTTCGCCGGGGCAAGCCAGTCAGGGCCGTTCCATCTCGTCGCGGTGGTCGCGGGACAGCAACACAGCTCGTTTGACGTATTCGACATTCCGCCGATCGGCACGACCACGTTCTATGTGGTACTCGCCGTGCACGCTTGTGGGAACGCCGGCGACTCCGCGACCTGCGACGCCGCGCCGATCGCACCGGTCGCCGGGGTGGGTGCGCTGACGTCCTGGGTCAATCCGGCTCCGGTCGCACCGTCGCCCAATCCGTCACCGTCGCCGGCGGCCAACAGCACCGCTCCGGCAGGCCCGCTGCCATCCCCCAGCCCAACAACCGCGGTAACCGCGGCAGCACCGCCGTTGCAGGCCGGCCCGACTCCTCTTGCTGCCCCGTCCGCCCTCAGCGCGACCGCCGCCGACGGCCACGTCGTCCTCACCTGGGCGCCGGTGCCCGGTGAGGCGGCCTATCGGGTGTACCGCTCGGCAAGCGGTGGAGCGGCAGTCTACCTCGCACAGACGTCGCAGCAGACGTTCACCGACGTCGGCGGAGCGGCCGGCACTCTGTACACGTATCGCATCGCGGCCGTCGCCCCGAACGGAGTGGTCGGTGTCCTCAGCGCCGGCGCGCAGACGACCTGGGTTCCAGCGACCACGACCCCCACAGTCCTACGTTCACTTCCGGTCGAATCGGCGCCGCTCGCGGGTCGGGTCAGGTTCCAGGTCGACGCCCAGAGCGGCAGCGGCGTCGGTTCGGTCCAGTGGCGGATCACCGGGCCTGCCGGCGCGCTCACGATCGGCACGGCGTCCGGCCAACCGAATGCCAGCTCGGCCCTGGGCTGGTCGGCATCACTTGCCTGGGATACCGCGGGCGTGCCGGACGGTACTTATGCCGTGACGGCGACGGTGGTCGATGCCGGCGGGCCGCAAGTGTCGGTGACGAGCCAGTACAGAATCCAGAACGGAGTGCCGCCGGCGCCAGTCGCGCTCAACGCTGTCGTGGGGACTGACGGCGTAGACCTCGCGTGGCAGCAGGCTGACATCGCGTCGGCCGCGACCTATCGACTGTTCCGGGATGCTCCCATCTCGGGCACGCCGCTCGCCGAGTTCTCTGCCGACAAGCGAAGCTACGTGGACACCAAGGCTGCCAGTGGGCAGCATGTCTACCAGCTCGTCCTTCTCGACGCCGCCGGGCATCAGAGCCCCGCGGCAGGAGTCACTGTGACGGTGGCTTCGCCGTCGGCCGCCTCGACTGCCTCGCCGCTCGATGTGAAACTGATGCTGCCCACCGGCGAGGCGCTGGCGCCGGGCGGCAGAGTCACGGACCGGTTGGTCCTGGTCGCCCCGGCGGCCCAGAGCCTGAGGTTCCAGCTCAGCCCCAACGGTGCGAGCTGGTCGGACATCGGGCAGCTGCCTCAATGCGGGGAAACATGCAGTCTCGTCTTTGACGTTCAGCAGCTCGGGCCTGGGGCGTATCAGGTTCGCGCGGCGACGCCGGCCTCGGCGGGGGCCGCACGTGGCTTCGTCCGCGCTGAGGCCGTGAGGTATGCAGCGCCGGGGGCGCTCAGCGTCTCCGCATCCGCGCTCGGGGCACAGCTTGCCTGGACCAATCCACCGCGCTCGATGCCTGCGTATTACGTGGTCGAGCGACGGGCGGACGATGGGGGCTGGCAGGTGCTCGATCGGGTCGCGGCGACGACCTACATCGACAGCCGCGCACCCGCTGGGAGTCAGCTGTCGTATCGCGTGATCGCCGTCGACCTCGAGGGGACCGCCGGGCAGACATCGAACGAGGCCTCGGTCTCCTTGCCGTCCGCCGAGTGGGCGGGGCAGGCGACCCTGAGCAAGCCAATGCCGCCGACCGGATTGGAGGTTTCTTCGAGCCACGGCCATGCGACGCTGCGCTGGCAGCACGTCGCGGGCGGCGACGGTTACGCGGTCGAGCGCCAGTCCTCGGCCGGCGGCCCATTCGCACTGGCCGGGGTTACGGCCGGCGAAAGCTTCAACGACGCACAAGCCCTGAGCGCCGACCAGTACACCTATCGCGTCATCGCCCTCAATGGACCGGTTGCCGGCCTCCCTTCGACTGAGGCCTCGACTTTCGTCGTGCCGGGCGTGCCACCCGAGCCCGCGCCAGGCTCAGGGGAGGCTGTCACCTCGGGCACATCCCCGCCCGTTGCGCCCGCGTCGGTCAAGACCTCGAGTAGCGGCGGAACGGTTGCGGTTTCGTGGACCGCGCCTCAGGGGGCACTGGCCGCGACCACCTACACCGTCTACCGGCTCAATCCGGCCACCGGCGCCTTCACCGCGGCGGCGACCGGGCTTCACGCGACGACCTTCGTCGACGTCGGGCTGACGCCGCAGGCGGGATACGGGTACGTGGTGACCGCTTCCGGCGCGGGCGGGTTCGAAAGCCGGTACTCGTCGCCTGCCTGGGTGACGGCGCCCGCCGCGCAGGCGCTGCAGGTCGACCTCGTCGAGCCGGTGCCGAATCAAGCGTTCATCGTTCAACCCGATAACGCGCTGGCGATGGCCCGGGTGAGCTCAGCGGCGGGCTTGGCCGGGGTCTCGTTCGAGCTGTCGGCCGGTGACGGCGTCTGGAAGTCGCTGCCCTCCGCGCCCGCCGACCCGCGAGCCCCGGGCTCGCCTGCGCCTGCTCTCATCTCAGGCGTCGGTTCTCTGTGGAGCACATCCTTCGACACCACCTCCCTTGCCCCAGGCCGCTACCAGATTCGCGTGCGTGCCCGGGATCTTGCGGGCAGCGAGCAAGACCAGGTGGAGAGCCTGGTCGTCGGCGCGGCCGACGCTCGCGGTCCGCCGGCATTCCAGCTGACCACGAATCCGACCTCCGGCGGAATCCACCTCAACTGGAGTTCCTCAGCCGGATCGTTCATCGTTCAACGCTCGCTATTTGGAACCAGTGGCTCATTCGAGTCCCTCGCCACCACCCAGTCGACCGAGTTCGACGACCGCACCGCAGTCCCCGGATTCACCTACGCCTATCGCATCGTCGCGGCTCAAGGCGGCTCGACTGCCATCGCGGATCAAATCCCCGCGACCGGGGCGCCGAGCGCACCGGGCTCGGCAGGCGGCCCGCAAATAGCCCTCGGTGCTGTCACCAGCTCCGAAACGTCAGTCGACGCTCTCCCGGCCGCGCAACCTCCGGCGCTGACGAGCGGGTTGCACGGGCTGAGCAACGTCTTCGACATCAGCGCGATGAGCCTTGCCACCGGTACCCAGACGCATCTGCTGGGCGAACCGGCTCAGGTCACGTTCCAGCTTCCGCCGTCTGCGTCAACCGTCGACGCCGCCGCGATGGGCGTCTACCACTGGGACGCCGCAACCGCCGCCTGGGTCAAGGAGTCGGCGACGACCAACCCCGACGCGACCTCGATCACAGCAACGGTCGACCACCTGAGCCTGTTCGTCCTCGCCTCGACCAATGCCAACCTGCAGACGGCAAACCCAGGCCCGCCGTCGACGGCCCTGAACCAGCCAGGCGCGCCGTCGAGCGGAGCGGCGCCCGCTCAACATCAGTCGTGGGCCGACCTGCCGGTCAACCCGGATGGCGAGATTCCCTCGCTTCGCACTGGATCCTCCACCGTCTACCGCACCGCCGGGGGAGGCTTCAAGCGTGTGATCAGCGCCGGGCTGCTGAATTTCAAGGACGCCACCGGCGTTTGGCAGAAGATCGACATGACCCTCGTCCCAGGTGACGTTCCTGGTCACGTTCGAAACGCCGCCGGACCGCTGAGCTTTGACCTGCCGTCGATCGCCGGCTCGATCGGCGTTACCGCAGCCGGCGGGAGCTTGACGGCGAGCATTCGCGGCACACAGGGCAGCCGGCTCAGCGTATCTGGGGGGTCTGCGTCGTACATGTCTGTGTTGCCCGGCATCGATGCCATATACCAGGTCGTACCGGGCGGACTCGATGAGAGTCTCGTGATCGGGCGCCGACCGACTTCCCCCATCGCGATAACCTTCGATCTCACTACCAGCGGGTTGACGTTAGCGCTCGGACCGGACGGTTCGGTCACGGCGACAGATTCCCGAGGTGTTGTCGCCTTCGTGATGCCTGCGCCATCGATGATCGAGGCGCCGAATGGCGTTCACGGGCCCGCAGGTCCGTCCCTCGGGATTGCCGTGACTATGACCGGCGGAGCGGGCCAATACCAATTGACATACGCGCCCGACATGGCTTGGCTGCTCGACCCAGCTCGACGCTATCCGATCATCATCGACCCGTCGTACACCGTCTCGAACGAGACCGATTCGTATGGCGACCAGTGGGGCAACCACTCGTGTTGCGGAGGGTGGTCGCCGAATTATGACTATCCGGTCGGATACAACCCCCTGTACAACGGCAACTACTACATCTACAGGATGTTCATCCAGCTCGACCAGTCGTTTGGGTACCAGGACATCCTGTGTGCGAAGTGTTACGCGACTTCGGCTTCTCTCTGGGTCGATGAAGCCACAGACAACGGGTATCACAATCCAACCATCTACGCGTATGAGGCGACGTCGCATTACGGGATGCCGCCGGGTCCCGACACTCGATACGTCGGCACAATTGGGAGTCCGGCCACGGCCCAAGCGCCCTCTGGGTCGGGCTGGTTCTCATTCAACGTAACGTCGGCCGTCCAGAATTGGGAAACGACCGGTCCGGGCGGCGCCGGCGCTTTCTTGATGACCGGCTATGAAGGGGCCTGCTGCAATGTCATATTCCTCTACGCCGCATACAGCGGCTACGCGCCCTACCTGGTCATCAACTACGCGGGCGACTCAATGAGCTCCCCGGCACCAGACCCCATTACCGTCCAGCCAGGATCGATCGTGAACATCCCGCTCAAACTGACCAACCCCAACAGCGACTTCACCTGGGGTTCGTCGAATCTCAACGACATCGTCCGCGTGGGCATCGTCTCCTCGACAACGGCGAATGGGCTCTCGCAACAGGTCAACCAGCCGCTGAGCTTCCTGCCATCGGACGTTGGCCCTGGCGGGACCATCAACATGAACGCGCTGATCCAGGCGCCGCTCGACCCCGGCGACTACTGGTACACGCTCGACCTCAGGCGTGACCTGGCGAACTATCCCAGCGCCGCCAACCCCGCGCCGATCTGGTTCTCAAATATCTGCGGAACCACCTGCAACTCGACAGTGACTGTGCACGTTCGCGTGGTGGCTCCCGGCGACCAGCAGGCGGCCTCGGTGCCGGTCACCGTGGGTGACGGCAGCACGGCGAGCGTCAACAGCTCGAACGGGTCGAGCACCCTATCGGCCACCGACCTCTCGATCAATGAGCTCGGCGACACCACGCTCTCGCTCTCGAGGACCTACAACAGCGTCAACGGAAACCTGGGCAACAACTTGACCAACAACAGCAGCCCGACCTACGGCGTCGGCTGGACTTACAGCTTCCAGAGGACTGTAGCGCTGGGCTCGTGGCAGTCGGCGGGCGGTATCTACGAGACTCTTCGCAACGGCACCGGCCTGTATACCGACACGAGTGGCAAGACATGGCCGCTGTTGTGGAATCCCGGACGTGGGCTGTGGGAGGACGCCGCCGGCGGCCGGACCGTGAGCGGGCCGATTCCGGTCGACCTCCTGGAGCGGAACGGCTCAGCCCTCGGCACCGACAACACGCAGAACTCCGCGCTGCTCAAGCACTTCCTGGTGCTGGACGGCGGCAATCCTCAAGCGCTGATCGCGCAGGCCGGCCGCGTGCCGACGCTCCCCGGCGGTTCGATTGAGGTGTGGTTCAGACCGGACTTCAACATGGCCGCCGATGGCGCCGCCCACACCCTCGTCGCCGATTCGAAGGGGTACTTCTACATCAACTGGAACGCCAACGGCACCTCACATGCCTGGTGCTTCAGCGTCTACAACAAGGACATCAACGCCTGGACCAGCGCCTGCTCCAGCCCCGTGAACTGGACGCAGGGCACATGGCACCAGATCGCGGCCACCTGGTCGGTGCCCGGCACGATGGTCAAGTCCCTTTACCTCGACGGCCTCCAGGTTTCCTCGTACGAGGACGCCGGGCTTTCCCCGATGGGCGACCTGTACTTCGGCTACCAGCCGCTCGGCGGCAACGCGGTTCTGAATGGCGCGATCACCGGCCTGAGGATCGACTCTTCTGTCCTTTCCTCGAACCAGATCGCCGCCGACTACTCGAGCATCTCTGAGACGCCGCTCGCGACAACTCTCTATCTCGGAACCTACGTCAACAGCCCCGACAGCGCCGGCACGAGCGCCACGTATTCCGCCGGGACCACGTTCGGCTACGACGTGCTTAGCAACTCGGACCAGAGCCAGGAGATCTACGACCCGGGGACCGGGCACCTGATTGCGCAGCGAGACCGGCTCGGCAACCAGATCGACTACGCGTGGGACTCTTCGCAGCGCATCACGAGCATCACCGACCACACCCTGACCAGCCGCGCCCTGACGTTCTGCTATTCCTCGACCTGCGGCCTCCCATCGACGGCGAGCTTCAGAGTGACCGACCCCGGCGGCCGCACTGTCGACTACACGGTCAACGGCAACGGTGACCTCGTCAATGTCGCCAAGAGCAACGCGGTCCCGGATCCTCTTACCGGAGTCGTCAGCCAGCTGCCGTTCGCGACGTCGTACGGCTACGGGGGTGGGCACCTTCTGCAAACGATCCAGGACCCGCGCGGTTCGCGGACGAACTTCAACTTCGACGCCTCTTACCGCCAGGCGGTGATGGCGGATCTGCCGAGCAGCTACTGGCGGCTCGGTGACAACTCGACCTCTTCGACCTCGGGCGGCGCCGCGGACTCAGCGAACCCGTGCCCGAAACTGCTGCTGACCTCGTGCAACGGGACGTACTCGGGCGGCGTGACGCTGGGTCAGCGAGGGCCGGCATTCGGCGACTCCAACACCTCCGCGGGATTCGACGGCACCTCCGGCTCGCTGGCCGTGACCGGCGCCGCAGTTGCCGCAGGCGCTCCGTACACGGTCGAGGCATGGGTCAAGCCCAACACGACTCTGACCGGTACACGCACGATCGTCGGGTTCACGCAGGGCGCCAACTACGGCGAACTGTGGTTGAACTCGCTGGTGCCGACGTTCAGGATCGGAACCGCCTCGTCCGATGTCGACATCGCCGCAGCATCGGCTCTGAGCGGTGCCTGGCATCACATCGCCGGTACATACGACGGGACTTCGGGGCGCCTGTATGTGGACGGCCAACTCGCCGCGGGTCCGATCGCGGTCGCTTCGGGCGCCGGATCCTCCGCGATCTCGATCGGCAGCGTGGCCGGGGTCAACTTCTTCCCCGGCAACATCGCCGAAGTTGCCCTCTACCCCTCGGCGCTGTCCGCCTCGCGCGCCCAGGCCCATTTCATGACCGGACGCCTGGGTGCCGGTGCGAGCGCAACCGGCTACGGGGCTAGCGTCCTCGCCGACTCGCCGATTGGTTACTGGCGCCTGGGCGAGTACGCGGGGAACCAGGCCGCCGACCAATCCGGTTTTGGCAACAACGGGACCTACGCCGGCGGCTACAGCCTGAACTCAGGTGGCGCGCTGGCTACCGATCCGGCCACCTCCGCGGCATTCGACGGAAGCACAGGCGCCGTCTCGATCAATTTGCCGAGCGCCATTCTTACTGGCAATGGCCAGCAAGTAACCGTCGAATTCTGGATGTACTGGAGCGGCGGCACCGCCACCCAGATGCCGTTCGGATTCTACGAATACGACCTCTTCATGAACTATCCGACCGTGGGCAGCCTCGGCTTCAACACCGGCTGCTCGGATGTTTATGGAACGAGCGGCATTCAAGCCAACACTTGGCTTCACATCGCGGCGGTGTTCACGAACGGCGGTGTCACGTCGAACCAGATCTTCATCGATGGTGTTCAGCAGACCCTCAGCCAGCTCGGTAGTCCAGCGTGCGCGAGGACGGTCACGACGGCCGCCAACATCAGCGGGTGGCCCTACAACACCGCCTACAAGTTCGGCGGATCGATCGAGGACGTAGCTGTCTACAACGGAGCATTGTCGGCAACGCGAATTCAGGCCCACTACGCCGCAGGTAAACCACTCGCGGCTTCGAGTCCGTACCCGGCGGCGGTGCTGAGCGATACGCCAGACGGCTACTGGCGCCTCGGCGAAACGTCGGGAACAGTTGCCGCCGATTCCTCAGGCAACGGCCATACAGGCACATATATGCCGGGTACGAGCCTTGGAAAGCCGGGCGCCATTCCCTCAGACACGGGCTACTCGACCCGATTCGACGGAGCCTCAGGCTATGTGTCGACTCCAACGCGCAGCATCCAGGGCGTTGTGTCGGTTGAGGCGTGGGTGTACGCCACAACCTTCAACCAATCCGGGTTCATCATCGGCAAGAACACCGTCAACCAGAACTGGGAGCTGTTTGTCTACAACAACACAATTTACTGGCGAACAGGCGGCACGCCCTGTGGCGGCACTGGCGCAACCGACCTGACCTACGCCGCGCCGAGCGCCTACGCGTGGCACCAGATCGTTGCGGTTCAGAACGGCACTACCGGCCAAATCTATATCGACGGTGCGCTGATGACGTCGTCATCGTCAATGGTGCAGATCGGCAACGTTGGTTCGTATCCGATTGAAATTGGCCGGTATGGCACATATGGAGGCTGTACGGCCGCCTACTACTTCTCCGGGTTAATCCAGGACGTTTCGCTTTACACAACGGCGCTTTCATCGAACCGCGTCTTGGCGCACTACCAGGCTTCACGGATCAACACCTCGCCGCTGCCCAACCCGGGCGGTTACGCCGGCAACGTAACGCTTGACAACCCACTCGCCTACTGGCGCCTCGACGAAGCTTCCGGGAGCACCACGATCTTCGATCGATCGGGCAACGGCAGCGCCGGCTCGACTTCCGGTGGTGTAACACTCGGCGTCTCGGGCGGGCTTGCCAACGACACGGACACCTCAGCTGCGTTCGACGGCACGAGCGGCTACATCAACATCGCGGACAACCCGTCGCTATTCAACACAGGCTTGAGCGTAGAAGCATGGGTCAAAGCGACGTCATGGGTTGCAGCGGGGTCGATCATCAATCGCCGAACGACCGGCAATGTAGGCGGGTACATCATCGAGCCGGCCAACACCCTGGGCCAGATCAACTTCTATGTATACGCCGGGGGCGGCTGGCGCGCCGCGACCACGCCCGCGCTGGCCGCAGGCGTGTGGCACCACCTGGTTGGTACTTACGATGGCGGGACTGTCCGCATTTACGCGGACGGGGTGCTGGCCGCCTGGAGTGTGTTCAGCGGATCGATCAACGCGCCCACCGCCCCGGTGGTCTGGATTGGCCGGAATGCGGTCAATAACGCCTACTTCAATGGCTCCATCGACGAGGTCGCGATTTACGGCAACGTGCTCTCCGCCTCGCGGATCGCCGCCCATTACGCCGCCGGTTCGAGCGCGCGAAGAGTCCTGAACGTGCAGGATGCCCGAGGAACCACCGCGAGCACGTTCAACTACAACGACGACGTCGCGATGACCCAGGTCACCAACGGCCTTGGCGAGGTCTCCTACTACACGTTCCAGCATGCCGGCGGCCGAACGGTGTCCTACCAGGACCCCGTAGGGAACCTCACCACCTACGCGTGGAACGGGCGGTCGGCGTTCCAGCTCGACGGCTCCCTGTCGCCCGCCGGAATCCTGGACTCGAGCGTCTCCAATAGCCTGGCACCGGTCGGGCAGCAGGCGCAAGCCCTGATCACGGACAAGTCCAACCAGCCGCCGGACCAGATCACGAACTACGTCGCCGCCGCCATCTCACCCGCGAGCTGGCTGCCGGCGGGTTACACCTTCGCTGGAACCCCCGCATGGACGTGGGACTTCAGACAGCAGGCAATCTTGGGCGTGCCGTCGCACTCGGCGTATTCGTCGAATGGAACGGTCCAGCAGTATCTCTTCCAGAATCCGACCTCGGCGATTCTGGTGCCGAGCGGCGCGACCGTCACACAATGGGTCTACTTGCAGCCGGGCGCGGCGCCCAACGAGATCATGCTCCAGTTCTATTCGCAGGACACGAGCTCCTGGGAGCATCGGGCGTACTGGGGTCCAAGCGACCTCATCCAGTACGGAACCTTCCGCAAGCAGCAGAGTGCTGCGATACCCCTGCCCGGGCACTGGGTGGCGTTGACGGTCGCGCTCGGTCCCCTCCTGACCTCGGCCGGAAAGTCGACTGATGTCGCGATGGAAGGCCACACACTGGGCGGCATCGCATACGACGTACAGAACAACAGCACCAGCGGCGGCACGATCTGGTGGGGTCCGACCATCCTCGACTTCCCGCCCAGCAATCCGCCGACGGACTCGCAGCACGCAATGTCGACCTTTGCCTACAACCAGACGAACGATCAGATCGCCTCCGTCGATCCGAATGGAATTGCGACTGTGACTGACTACGACGCGAACGGCCTCGCCCGCCAGGTTTCGACCGGGGCGCACGCACCTGCGCCGGCGGTCCTGTACGAGGACCCCCTGTTGTATCCAAGTAACTCGACCGTCTCCAAGCCCTGGACATTCGAGACGGTGACCAACGGGACGCTGCCGACCACCGGGTCCGGCAGCGCGTCGCCCACAGGCTATGGGTCGATCACGCAGGTCAACTCGGACAACGCTTCGATGTCCGACCTCTACCACGACGTCACCGGGCTGAGACCGGGCACGTACGCGAAGGTGTCCGTGTGGGCCTCGCTGTCGATCAATCCATGCGGCAGTCCATGTACCACCCCGCCGCCAACAGGTGGGGTGCAGCTCTGGATCGACGACGGCCTGCTTCCCAACCTTGCCGGGCTCGACGCGCCAGTCCAGAGAAGGTCGGCGATCGTCCAGCCGGGCGCCTCGAGCTGGGTTCAGCTTGTCATTCCGTTCTTTGTCGACCAGACCGGGAGGGTTCGAATCCACCTCGTCCATCTGAATGTGTCCGGCACGTCTTCCTGGGCCGACGTTCGCATCGAAGACATCACTCCTCTCCCTGATGTCACTTTGCAGGCGAGCCGCAGGCTGTACATGGCGGATTTCGAACAGTCGGCCGACCGGGCCGCATGGAGTCCATTGGCGCCCTCTGGCGGAATTGCGGAGCTGCTCCAGGACTCGACGCAAGCCCATGCTGGGACATATTCGGCGCACATCTCCTCGCCGTCCACCTCGGCTTCGGGCACCTACACCAGGAGTTTCAGCGGAGTGCCCGGCTCCTCCTACCACATCACCGCGTGGGTGAGAACCGTCGCAAGCGGAAGCTCGAGCGCGAACTCGGGCTCGGCACAGCTCTCGCTGGTGTCACCCGCAAACAACGGTCCGTCGCTGACTTACGGACCCGTGTCGATCCGCACCAGCGGACAGTGGCAGCAGCTCGTGCTGGACGTGCCTGTTACCTGGTACGCGGCCTGGAACGTGGTGCTCGGCACGAGTGGCTTCCGGGGTGACGTGTACTTCGACGACCTTTCGATCGAGCAGAGCAGCCTGCAGTCCGGCAGCGTCTACTGGTTTAGCTGGGCGGACACCTCCACAAACTACAGCGCTGTCGACCTGCATATCGCCAACCCAGGTAGCACCACGGTCCAGGGTGCGATCGTCATCCCAGGTGTTACGGCGACCAACCTGAGCATTGGGACCGGAGTCGACTTCTATCCCTCGCTCAAGACCCTGTACCCGAACGCGACGCTGTATCCGATCAAGCTGGTGATGCAGTCGCCGGTGATTGCTTCGATGCGTTCGATGCGGTCTACCGGGGGATTCAACGAGATCCAGGCGCAGCCGGCTTCGGCGGCGACCAACACCATCTTCTTCAGCGCCTACGACTCCAACACTTCCGGTGTGACGAGTGATTACATCGACATCGTCAACCCTGGGACGACATCGGTCTCTGGCCTCTTGGTTATCCAAGCCAGCCCGTTCTCATGGATCCAGCGCCAGATCAGCATTGGTCCTGGAGCCGAGCAGGCACTCACATATGCCACCACGACCGGTGGGCCAGTTACGATCGGCGTGACAGGGCCGGTGCTCGCATCGCAGCGGGTCTGGTACGGCAGCTCGGCCAGTGAAGTCACCGCGCAGTCAGCGCTGACCGCTGCGAACGCCGTCTACTTCCCGTACCTTGCGGGTTGGACGCAAGACGTCATCAACGTCATCAACCCGGCGTATGGGAGAACCGGCGGCCCGGCCTGGAGCTTTACGGCGACGCTTGCGGGCGGTAGCCAGCAGTCCTTCAGCTCGATCAACGCCCCTGAGCAGGCGTTCAACTACAACGGGCTGACCAACGGCCCTGTCAGTATCGTGGCCTCGGTCCCCGTGATCGCCTCCGATCGCGTCTATTACTCGACGACAAGCTTCTACGAGGTCAACGGCATACCCGCACCGTGGCCGTCACAGCTGACCTCTTATTTCAACTGGTACGACAGTACGACGGCGTCATGGGCTGGCGACATCATCGGGTTGGCCAATCCGGGCGCGGGGACGGCCACCGGCACAATCGTCATGGGTACGAACACGAAACCGTTCACCCTCGTCGCCGGCCAAGAGGGCGACTACACCTTCACGAATACGCTGGGTGGTCCAGTCACGATCACATCATCGTCACCGGTCATCGCCTCTCAGCGGACACAGACTGGCTCGCACTACTTCGCGGAGATAGACGCACAGGCAGTACCTTCCGGGTTGCCTTCGGCGCCGCTGGCGGTGGTGGCGATCCCTTCGGCTGGCCAAGCAACAATCGAATGGAGCGCTCCCCTCTGGAACGGCGGCTCGCCGATATCGTCGTACCTGGTTGTGTCGAGCTCGAGCTACGGGCGGCCGGCGAGCACCAATGGCACGTCAATCGTGGTGGCCCAGGGCTCCGGGGAGTATTTCGCCTACTCAGTGGCGGCCCTCAACAGCAATGGATTCGGCCCCTCGTCCGCCCCATCGCAGCCGATCATGTCACCGGTCCAGACCCCGCAACCCGCAGCCCTTCCCGGGTCGCCCGGCTGGCAGCTGGTAACTGCGAACGGTGCTTCGGCGACCTACATACTGCAATCGAAGGGTGGACTTGCCAACGGCCCCGCGCGCGCGGTGACTGTAGCTGGAAACCCAGCCCTGGGCGACGTCAAGGACGTGCTGCCAATCGCGTCATTACGGTCGGGCTCCACGTACATCATCAGCGCTTGGGTTTCGAGCACCAGTCCGGGAACGATCGACTACAGCCTACGCGACGGCCTCGGGAACGTGCTTCCAATGGATCAGTCGACTACTTGCTCGGTGACCACGACACCGACGCTTTGCGAAGGCTCGGTCACGTTCAGCGGCGCCGACTACCAGCCGGCACAGCTCACCTTCCAGTACGGCGGCCAGGGGGCGCGGACCATAGTCGTTTCGCATCCACTCGTCGCCTTGAAGGCGGAACGAACCGACTTCACAGCGAGTGGCCAGCCGAGCCGCGTCTATGACATCTTCGGCCACCAGACCACCACCGACTACGACGCGCAGGGACTGTACGCGGTCGGCACGACGCAGCTCATGGCGGTCGACTATCACCAGACGGTTCTCGCCGACGCGCCGCTTGCCTACTGGCCGCTGGAGGATGGTTCGGGAACGACCGGAGTCGACCTGGCCGGTGCGCATCCGCTGTCCGTCACGGGGAGCCTGGCCGGCCCGCCGATTGTGCCGAGCCTTCCTGATGGCCATTCGCTGATCGCGGACGGAACGGTCACGAGTGTTGCCAACTCGAGCACAGTCCTGAGCGCATTGAACGACGCCAACGGCCAGAGCATCGAGTGGTGGCTGGCGCCCAACGGACTCTCGCAATCCAGCGACTACGCATATGCGAGCACCGGCACGTCGGGCAACGGCAGCATCGACCGCTGGAACGTCGACGGCACCGCATACCCCGGTCACTTCGAGACCGCGCGTCACCACTTCGCCGTCTCGATTCCAACCTCAGGGTTCCGTCACATCGTCTACACCCGCCTGACCGGAGGTCGGTACCGGATGTACCTGGACGGCGTCCTCGTCGGCGACGACGTGGCCGGAGCGTTCGGAGTCACCGGCACTTTCAACCTGGGCGGCAACGGAGTGAACCTGGAGTTCCGGGGCGAGATCTCCAACGTCGCCGTGTACAACTACCAGCTGAGCCCGACGCAGGTCCTCAACCACTATCAGTCCGGCCTTGGTCAGATCGAGAGGGCGACTCCGACCTTCGGAGCGCGAGAGCGGGCGTCGTACTCCGCGGCGGTGGCGTCGGATGGTCCTCTTGGCTACTGGCGGCTTGGCGATGCAGGCGGTGCGCTGGCCCAGGACGCCAGCGGACACGGCGTCAGCGCCGCCTACGCGGGCGGCGTCACCGCCGGGGCGGGCGCGCTGGCCGGCGACCCGAGCACCTCGGCCGCGTTCGACGGCACCGGGAGCGTTTCGCCTGGATCGTCCCTCAACCTGACCAGTGGAGCGACGCTCGAGGGCTGGGTCAAGGGCAACGCGCCCTGGGCTACCTCGACGCACGAGGCGATCGTCGACGCGAGCGGCAATGACTACCTCTCGATTTACAGCGGTCGCCCATTCGCATCGTTCTCGATCGGTGGCGTGCAGAAGACCCTCGACAGTGGAGTTACGATCTCGACCGGGGTCTGGCACCACGTCGCGTCCACTTGGGATGGGTCGGGCATCCGGATCTACATCGACGGCGCGCTGGCTGCCTTCGGCTCGGCAACAGGTGGTTCTCTGAACGAGACGGGCGGGCAGCTCACCATCGGCTCACTCGGTGGCGCCTACAACCTGAACGGCTCGCTTCAGGAGGTTGCCGTCTACGGACAGGCACTCACCGCGGGTCGGATCCAGGCCCACTATTGGGCGGGAGCTGCCCAGGCCACGGCCGTGTCGCCCAGCTATCCGTCGGCGGCTCTGGCAGACAGCCCAACCGGTTACTGGAAGCTGGCGGATTCGTCCGGTACAACCGCGGCCGACTCTTCCGGCAACAACAACTCCGGTGCGATCTCGGGCGGTGTCACCCTCAACCAGCCCGGCGCGACGGCGGATGGGGTCAACGCGATGGCCTTCGACGGCTCGACCGGCGTGATCAGTGTCGCCAACGCCCCTGCGCTCAACTTCGGCAAGGGGCTGAGCATGGAGGCGTGGGTCTACCTGCCGGCGGTGCCAATGGTCTTCACCGACGTCATCGACAAGGCTTCGTATGGCGAATACCGCCTCGGCATCGATACCACGGCGTCGCCGAAGGCATCGCTCCAGGTGACCAACGGCTCGCAATACAACTACATCGACAACTGTCCTGGCGCTGCTGCGCCGTCCGCCATGACGCTGAACCAGTGGCACCACCTCGTCTACACGTTCGACGGGGTCGCCGGCCTGGTGACGATGTACGTCGATGGCGTTCAAGCCTGCCAGAGCACGCAGACCAACAACGCCAACCCGCTAACCGCATACAACAGCGTCTACGTCAGCACCAGTCCGCTGGTCCTCGGACGCGACACGAGCGGGACTGGGTATCTGAATGGGCGGCTGGGCGAAGTCGGTGTCTACGCGACGGCGCTGAGCGCCGGCAGGGTACGCGCGCACTTCCAGGCTAGCCGCGTGCAGTTCCCGAACCAGACCCTGTACTCACGCAACGCGCTGTCCGACCAGCCCCAAGGGTACTGGCGGCTGGGTGAAGGTGCTGGCACCGCGGTCGCCGATTCTTCCGGCAACGCGAACACGGGCTCGATCTCAGGAGGCGTGGCGCTCGGCGCCGGAAGCGCGACCACCGACGGGGACACAGCGGCGAGCTTCAACGGATCGTCTGGCGTGATCACGGTCGCCAACACCCCGTCGCTCAACTTCGGCAAGGCTTTGAGCATGGAGGCCTGGGTCTACATGCCGGCCGTGCCGGCAGTCTTCACGAACGTCATCGACAAGGCCTCCTACGGCGAGTACCGACTGGGTATCGACACGACGGGGGCGCCCAAGGCTTCGCTGCAGGTGACCAACGGCTCGCTGAACAACTACGTCGACAACTGTCCCGGCGCCGCCGCGCCGTCCGCGATGAGCCTGAACCAGTGGCACCATGTCGTCTACACGTTCGACGGCGTCGCCGGCCTGGTGACGATGTACGTGGATGGGGTGCCGGTCTGCCAGAGCACCCAGACCAACAACGCCAACCCGCTGACCGCGTACAACAGCGTCGTCGCCAGCACGAGCCCGCTCGTGCTCGGACGGGACACGAGCGGCACAGGTTACTTCAACGGGCGGCTGGACGAAGTCGCCGTGTACTCGACAGCTTTAACCGCGGGCCGAGTGATGTCGCACTACCAGGCCAGCGCGCTGGGCGGTGGGGCGTTGGTCACTGGCCTGCAGTTCAACAACCTGGGTCAAAAGACGGCCACAGTCCGGATCAAGGGCACGACGACGAGCTACCTGTTCACGCCGCCAACGGTGCCGGGCGCACCCACAGGCGTGACCGCGACCGGCGGCAACGGCCAGGCCACGGTGAGCTGGACAGCCCCCGCGTCCAATGGCGGAGCCCCCATCTACGCGTACACCGCGACCTCTTCGCCAGGAGGTGTCATAGCCAGCGTGGGTGGCGGTGCGACGAGCGTGACCGTCCCTTGGCTGACGAATGGCACGAGCTACACGTTCACCGTGACGGCGACCAACATCGAGGGAACGGGCCTGGCCTCGTCAGCCTCCAACGCGGTGACCCCCGCCGTCCCACCGGCTGCACCAACCATGGTCAAGTCGCCGGCGCGCACGGCAACGTCTGCCAGCAGCACAGCCTCGTCGTGCACCTCAGCTCCGGGCACGCCGACCAGCGTCAATGCGACGGCCGGTAACGCACAGGCAACCGTGACCTGGACCGCGCCAAGGGCCAGCAGTTCGTGCCCCATCACGGGCTACACCGTGGCATCGTCACCGGAAGGCATCACGACCAGCGTGTCCGGGACCGTCACATCCGCGACAGTCACCAACCTGCTGAACGGCACCAGCTACACCTTCACCGTCTACGCGACGGACAGCTGGAGCTCCGGACCGTCGTCGACGGCCTCGAATGCTGTCACGCCGTCCGGCACCAGCACGGCTCCAAGTGCTCCGCAGAGCGCTACGGCCACCGCCGGTGCCAATCAGGCCGTAGTCTCATGGTCGCCGCCCGCGTCGCGAGGTGGCGCCGCGATCAGCTTCTATACCGTCACATCGTTGCCGGGCGGACTGACGGCTCAGACCGCGAACGGGACGACCACGAATGCGACAGTCACCGGGCTAACCGTCGGCACTGCCTACACGTTCACGGTCACCGCCACAAACTCGGCCGGCACAAGCCCGGCATCGGCGCCGTCCAACTCGGTGACGCCTTACGGTCTCGCAGGTGCACCGACGGGGGTTACGGCCACCGCCGGTAACGGCGAAGCCACTGTCAGCTGGACCGCACCCGCCTCGAATGGCGGAGCCAGCATCACCGGTTACACGGTGACTGCATCTCCTGGTGGAGCCGTAGGCACCAGCACCGGACCCACCTCGACGAGCGTGGTCGGCCTGGTCAACGGCACCGCCTACACCTTTACCGTGACGGCCACCAACGCCGCGGGCACCGGCCCTGCCTCCACGCCATCCAACAGCGTCACTCCATCCGCGTCGCTTTTCAACCCGCCCACGTTCATCCAGCAGGCCAATGCGAGCCCTTATGCAGCGAGCGCTTCGGTCACCCCCGGCTCGAACATCACCAATGGCAACCGCCTGATCGTCCTGGTCGGGGTCTATCAGTTTCCGGCGGCAACCGCCTCGAGCGTCAGCGATACGGCCGGCAACAGCTACGTCGAGCTGCAGCATTTCGCAGCAGGAGATGGGACCGAGCTGAGCGTCTGGACCGCGCCCATCACCAGGGGAGGAGGCACGAAGCCGACCGTTACCGCAACGGCGACGGCGACCGCAGAAATCAGCCTCGCGGTTCTGGAATACACGGGGATTTCCCCTGCGGCCGACGCCACAGTGGTCGATAAGCTCGCTCAGGCTACGGGGTATACCGGGACGACCGGCACGACAGCGAGCTCGGGCGCCACCGCACCCACTACAGGACCGAACGAGATGGCTCTCGGGTTCTACATCGACGGCGGCTACGGCGATACGGTGACATCCGACCCGGCATGGAACGCGCGGGTCAACAACACGCCCAACTACTCCTACACTCCCGACCTCGTTGCTGAAGAGCAGCTTGTGGCTGCCGGATCGACCCCCAACGCGACTGTCACAACCGGCTCGTACACGTACTGGGCGATGAGCACGATCGTGTTCAAGTCCCCTTCCTCTGCGCCAAACCCTCCAGGCAACGCAAGCGCCGCAGCTGGGAACGCCCAGGCCACAGTCACCTGGACTGCACCGACGAACAACGGCGGGAGCGCCGTCACCGGCTACACGGTGACCTCATCGCCAGGCGGATTCACCGCGGCCGCGGGCAGCACTGCAACGAGCGCAACAGTGACAGGCCTGACCAACGGCACCGCATACACGTTCACGGTCACCGCGACCAACGCGATTGGAACCAGCGCGCCGTCCGCGCCATCGAACAGCGTCACGCCCGCCGTTCCGCCGGGCGCCCCCACCGGCGTCACCGCCACGGCTGGAGTCGCGCAGGCCACGGTGACCTGGACCGCGCCGGCCTCCAATGGCGGAGCCAGCATCATCTCGTACACGGTGACCTCGTCGCCGGGGGGCATCACTGCAACGACACCCAATGGCACCACGACCACCGCCACCGTCACCGGACTGGCCAACGGAACCGCCTACACGTTCACGGTCACGGCGGCCAACTGGGCCGGCACCGGTGCAACGTCAGCGCCGTCCAACAGCGTGACCCCTGCCGGACCTCCCGGCGTCCCCACCAACGTCACCGCCACGGCCGGCAACGGTCAGGCGACGGTGAGCTGGACCGCTCCGGCATCGAACGGCGGCAGCGCCATCATCGGCTACACGGTATACGCATCGCCGGGTCGTGCAACAGTCACCACGCCCAACGGCACGACGACCACGTTCACGATCACCGGGCTGACGAACGGCACCGCTTACACGTTCACGGTGACGGCGAGCAACTCCGTTGCGTCGAGTCCCGCGTCAGCGCCCTCCAACGCGGTCACACCGACCGGACCGCCTGGCGCGCCGACGAACGTCGTCGCGACTGGTGGCAACGCTCAAGCCACGGTGACCTGGACCGCTCCCGGCAACGGTGGATCGGCGATCACGGGCTACACCATCACGCCGTTTGTAGGATCTACCGCGGGCACCGCTGTCAGCGCTCCTGCGAACGCAACCAGCGCTACGGTCACCGGCCTGGTCAACGGCACGACCTACACGATCCAGGTCACCGCGACGAACGCGCTGGGCACCGGCCCTGCCGGAACTTCGAACGCGGTCACTCCGGCCACTGTCCCGCAGCCACCCGGCGGCGTCACGGCTGTCGCGGGCAACGCCCAGGCGAACGTCAGCTGGACCGCGCCTTCCAACGGCGGATCAACGATCACCGGTTACACGGTGACGTCGTCGCCCGGAGGTTTCACCGCCAGCGCCGGCGGCGCAGTCACCAGCGCGACCGTCGTCGGGCTGACCAACGGGACCGCATACACGTTCACAGTCACAGCCACCAACGCGGTTGGCGCGAGCGCGGCATCGGCCCCGTCGAACTCCATCACGCCGGCCACGATTCCTGGCGCGCCCACCGGCGTGACCGCGACCGGCGGGAACGCGCAGGCGACGGTGAGCTGGACTGCGCCGGCCTCCAACGGTGGGGCCGCCATCAGCTCCTACACGGTGACGTCGTCGCCGGGCGCGATCAGTGTCACCACGCCCAACGGCAACACGACCACCGCCACCGTCATGGGACTGACCAACGGAACCGCCTACACCTTCACGGTGACGGCGACCAACTGGGCCGGCACCGGTGCCGCGTCCGCAGCGTCGAACAGCGTGACTCCGGCGGCACCGCCCGGAGCTCCGACCAATGTGACTGCGACCGGCGGAAACGCCCAGGCGACGGTGAGCTGGACCGCGCCTGCCTCCAACGGGGGGTCCGTGATCACCGGTTACACGGTGACCTCGTCGCCCGGTGGAATCACCGCCAGCGCCGGTGCCACCGCGACCAGCGCGACAGTCACCGGGCTAACGAACGGCACCAGCTACACGTTCACAGTCACCGCGACCAACGCGGCTGGCGCCGGGCCCGCTTCAACTCCGTCCAATGCCGTCACCCCGGCGACGATTCCCGGCGCCCCGAGCGCCGTCACCGCGACTCCAGGCAACGGCCAGGCGACGGTGAGCTGGACGGCGCCAGGGTCCAACGGCGGAGCCGCCATCAGCTCTTACACGGTGACTTCGTCGCCGGGTGGCCTGACCGCCGGCGCCGGCGGAAGCGCTACGAGCGCCATCGTCGCAGGACTGACTAACGGCACGAGCTACACCTTCACCGTGACTGCGACCAATAGTGTTGGGACCGGTCCCGCCTCGTCAGCATCCAACGCAGTCACCCCTGCCAGCCCGCCGGCTGCGCCGACCAATGTCACAGCGACCGGTGGGAATGCGCAGGCGACCGTCAGCTGGACCGCGCCCGCCAACGGTGGGTCGGCGATCACCGGCTACGCCGTGACGTCAGCGCCGGGTGGATTCTCCGCCAGCGCCGGCGCCACCGCCACCAGCGCGACTGTCACCGGGCTGAGCAACGGGACGGCATACACGTTCACCGTGACCGCGACCAACGCGATCGGGACCGGTCCGGCATCGACTCCGTCCAACTCCGTCACCCCGGCGACGATTCCCGGCGCGCCCACCGGCGTGAACGCGGCCCCCGGCAACGGCCAGGCGACGGTGAGCTGGACCGCCCCCGCCTCGAACGGCGGAGCCGCGATCACGGGCTACACCGTGACGCCGTACATCGGCTCCGCCGCGTCGTCGCCCGTGACGGTAGGGGTCAGCACCACGACAGTCACCCTCACCGGCCTGATCAACGGCGCCACCTACACCTTCCAGGTCTTCGCGACCAACAGCGTTGGCAACGGCCCGGCAGGGGTTTCGTGGCTGGTCGGCCTCGGCGCTGTTCTCATCCCCGCCACGTCCGTGGTCGACCAGTTCCAGCTCGACTCTTGGGGCCGGCTGGCGCGTGAAATCCAGAACAGCACATCAGGCTCGGCCGACGCGCAGACGAACGTGGTCACCGGGATGCGCTACGACCTCAACGGCAACCTGATCGACACGTACGAACAGGCTCCAGTGTCGGGCTCCTACGTCGACGCTCACTCGATCTTCGACGCCAACAACAATCACCTGGCCGAGATTCAGAACTGCACCGGTGGAGCGTCGTGTAACGCCGGCTCAGCGGCGGACCAGAACGTGGTGACCGCCTACGCGTACGACGCCCTCAACCGGCGGACCGACTCGTATACGGCCCTACCGGGCTGCACGGCGAGCTGCGTGCCGGCACCTGTGTGCAGTACGGCCGTTCCCGTGACCTGCACGCCGCTGGGCACGCCCTGCCCGACGACGACCTGCCTCGACGACCACACGATCTACGACATGGGCGGCCGCACGTTCCAGGAGATCGCGAACTACGGCGGTGCTCAGAACGACCCGTCGCAGGTCAATGTCACGACTCAGTACGCCTACGACGCCGACGGCAGGGTGACCCAGATCAGCGCACCGATCACCGGATACAACCTCTCGATCGGCCCGCAGCTTCAGACCGGTTCCATCACGGACCAGAAGGTCCGCGACCCGCTCGGCCGGCTGGTGTCCGACATCCACGCGACCTTTGCGCCAACCTGGATGGCGGCCACGCAGCCCGTCGAGACGGACTACACGTTCGACCCGGGCGGTCGCGTCGTGTCCTCCACCGGGCCCGGGACGGGCAGCGGGACCAATTTCCTACGGGTCGTGACGGCTTACAGTCTCGACGATCTCAACCGCCCGCTCTACGTAACCGGGGACTGGGGCAGCACGACGGGTGCCAACCCGAACCTGAACGCCCTCAAGCGCACGATCTATGACCCGCGAGGCTCGCAGCACTCATGGACACCTCCGACCCAGCAACTGAGCGGCGGGCTCGAGAACACGAGCAACGTCGACCTGGCCGGCCACGCGGTCGCGTCAGTCAACGACGACGGGACGGGTGGCCTCCACCTCACGACGACCATGCTCTACGACGGCCTCGGCCGCGCCACCGACGTGATCGACCCGCGAGGCATCGACACTCACACCGCCTACGACGCGCTCGACCGCGAGATCTCGACCACAGAGAACTATTGCCCGGCCGGAAGCCCGAACACCAACTGCAGCGCCGGCGGAAGCTCGTCTGACCAGAACGTGACGTCCAGCGTCGTGTTCGACTTGGCCGGCAATCGGATTGAAACCATCAACCCGAGATCGATCGTCCAGTACACGGTCTTCGACGCTCTGGGCCGTGAGCTGTCGGTCACCTACAACTGCCAGACCATTCCGTCTCCAACCAGCACGTCGTGTGGAACGCAAAGCAGCGATCAGAACGTGACCAGGTCGCAGAGTTACGACCAGGCGAGCAACGTCATGAGCACGATCGACCCGTTCGGGCGCAAGAACGTCTACGTTTACGACGCGCTCGGGCGCAAGGTCTCGGAGACCGTCCACTGCGTCAACCAGAATGCGCAGTGCGACGCCGGTATGGGCCCGGCCAACGACCAGAACCTGGTCACGCAGTGGCAGCTCGACGCCCAGGGCGACGTGATCCAGGAGCGTGCGCCGCGCCTGTCGAGCGATGGTCTGAAGCTGACGACCGCGTACTTCTACGACGCAATGCTGCGCTTGGTCAGCGTCACCGAGGACCAGGGGGTGCCGGCCAACGGGCACCAGAACCTCCCGACGTCCTACACGTACGACCAATCGGGCCACCGGCTGACCCAGACCGACGGGATGACGTACACGACGTCGTACACCGTCGACCACCTCGGACGCACGACCCAGGTCATCGACGCCGGGTCCGGCTCCAATGCGCACAACACCGTGCAGACCTACTTCGACCTCGCCGGCGAAGCCACCGGACTATGGGACAGCCGCAACCTCAACAACTCGAACGCGGCGTGCAGTCAGTCGCCTGAGACGGTCTGTTACACGCTGGACCGGCTCGGCCGCCTCGTCGGGCTGAGCTACCTCAAGTCGAACGGGACGACCCAGCTGTCGCAGACGTTCGCCTACGACGTGGACGGCAACAGGACCTCATTTGCCAACACTGACGCCGGCCAGACGGCGATCACCTACGACCATCTGAACCGTACCAGCACGGTCACTTCCCCGGCCCCCGTCGGCACGTCCAGCCCGCTCGTCACGATCTACACCTACAACCTCGATGGCGCGGCAACGTCGATCACCGATCCGACCGGGACCACGACCTTCATCGTCGATCACCTCGATCGCCCCGCGACAATGGTCGACCCGCTGACGAACGCCACCACGACGTATGTCGTCGACGCGGCAGGACGGCTGACGAGCCGCACGGAAGCGAACGGGATCGTGACGACCCCCGGCTACAACGGGGTCGACCAACTCGCCTCCAAGACCGAGGTGCTGGGCTCCAACACGCTGGCGAGCTGGACGAGCGTCATCTACGACCCCGCTCAGAACCGGACCGCGGAGACGCTGTCCTACCCGAACAACACGGCCTATCCCGACCCCCAGGTCGGCACGTCGAACTACCAGTACGACTACGTGGACCAGCTCAGCCAGGGATCCATCCCGGTGAACAACACGGCCACGATCACCAACTTCACCTACGACAAGGCGCACAACCTGACCGGTATAGGATCGGCCCAACTTCAGTACTGGAACAACGAGTCGCTGAACACATTCAGTGGAGCCCCAGTCGGCTCTGACGCTGCCGGCAATGAGCTCGCCGACACCTCCGGCCACGTCATCGCCTGGAATGCACTCTCCCAGCTCGAGTCGTTCTCCGGCTCCAGCATCGAGACGTTCACCTATGACGCAATTGGGCGGCTCACGACCGTAAGTACCGGCGGCTCGCTGACCAAGCAGTTCGTCTACCGGGGCACGAGCGACCAGCTCGTCGAGGAGCTGGACGGAACGGGCAACCTCATCCGCACCTACGTCTGGGACAGCTCAGGCCGGCAGCTGTACGCGAAGAGCGGCGGCAGCGTCTACTACGAGATCAGCGACCCGCACGGGGATGTCGCTGCGCTGGCCAACGGGTCAGGTCTCGCCGGCACCGAGCACTTCGACCCGTGGGGCAACCTGATGAGCGCCACCAGTGGTGCGATGTCCCCGGTCACCGGCTACCTCGGATTCCCGATGGGCTTCCAGGGCACGCAGGGCTCATGGACCGACCCGGTCAGCGGGTTCGTCTACATGTTCGCGCGGTGGTACTACCCGAAGGTCGGGCGGTTCCTGAGCTCAGACCCGGCCGCGGGCACCGGCGATCCGCGCACGCCGATGGCGCGCGACCGCTGGCTGTACGGCGCCAACGATCCACTGATTCACGACGACCCGACCGGTCTGAACTGCGAGGACCGGCCATGCGGAAAGGACCACCACATCCAGGACGAGCCAGAGCAGCCGGTCTGCGACGCGACGTGCGAGCAGCACGTCCAGCAGTACACAGCACCGAAGAAAGCGCAGAAGAAGCAGCAGACGAACTGCGCGTTTTTCGACGCGGTCTGCAAGGCCAAGCAGGCATGGGAAGCAACGAAGAAGGCCGCTAGCGCCGCCTGGAACTACTGCAAGAACAGCGACGTCTGCAAGACAGTTGCCCCGATCGTCGTCAGCCTCGCGGTTGGTGTTGCCTGCACTGTTGCGACCGGTGGCGCGGGAGCGCTCGGCTGCGCGGTGCTCGCCGGCGCGGTATCGGGAGCACTCTCGGGAGCACTCGAGTGTAAGAACGGCGAGAGCATCGGCGGTTGCATGGCGACCGGCGCTGCGGTCGGAGCAGTCACCGGCCTCGCCGGCTTCGGCGTGGGCAAGCTCCTGAGCGTCGCCGGCAAGGCTGCGGTCGGTGCCCTCGGTCGGACCGGAATTGGCCGTATGGCGGCGAACGCCGGTGCACGCGCTCTCGGGGCAGTTAAGAGTGGTGCCTCACGGGCGCTGACCGCAGCCCGGTCTGGGATTTCCCGCGGCTTCTCGGCCTTAAAGCAGGGAGCTACGCGCATCACTGGTCGTGACACGGGGGTGTCGCTGCACCTCAAATACAACCCCAATTGGTCGGCAGAGGAGCGGGCTGCAGCAGATACCAAAGTTGCTGCCCTAAACAAGGCCCCCAACTTGATCAAGACCGCAGTCAGTCGGAACGGTAGCGCTCGGAACACGTGGGCCAAGGCTAATCCCGACGACGTGCAGAAGTACCCCTCATCGGAATACGACGTCGACCACACCATCGATCTTCAACTGGGTGGCTCAGATGACGCCGACAACATGAACCCTCTATACAGATCAGTCAACCGGAGTCTTGGGCCGCAAATCGCAAACCAACTGAAGACCCTGGACTACGGAACGCGGATCGCACGCGTTACCATCGCGTAGTCATGGATACCTTCGAGCCATTCCGATCCGCCTACAAGCCAACCACCTCAGTTGATGCAAAGCCGGTGGAACCCGCTCGTCGGCCCTCCCAGATGCTGACAGAGATTCCGGGACTTCTCGAGCTCATGGCTGAATATGCCGGCAAGCCGCTGAACGGTGGGATTTACCGGTTGCTGGATCAGAAGCTGCACGATGCTGCCGACCGCTTCGTCGCCTATGCTTTTCCTGCCTGGGTCGGACGATTGGATCCGTTCGGCTGCGATTGGATGGGACGGATCTTTGCGATCGATGGATCCGACCGTCGCGCCGACGACAGCGAGCGATGTGCTTCGCTTCTCGATCCAGCCACACGTGATCTGCTGCAGGTTCCGGCGAGCGTTACGCAGTTTCACAACGAGATTCTCGTCGACGACCCCGAAACCGCCTTGGAAGAAACACTCTGGAAGGAGTGGCAGTCCAAACACCGTGACGGTTTGAGCTACTGGGATGTGGCCGGGCACAATGTTCCCGGCTACCTGGGCGGGAGTCTAGAGTTGTCCAATCTGCAGGTTCAGCCTGCCACCGTCTACTGGGAGCTGAGTGGGCAATTGATAGCACAAACATTCAAGCTCAAGCCCGGCACTCCGATCAAGTCCGTCACGATCGACTAGCGCACCAGAGTCAAGTCCTCGGCCTGTAACTAATGGAGTCAGTGCAGCGGTCGCTTAGCGTGATCGAAGATGAGCTCACTCGGTTCGGTCGGGGCCCGACTTTGGAAAGGCTGAGAGCGGGAGTGTCGCGGGACAGCGCCAGAAGAGCGCTAGAGTCAGTGGGCCTCCGGCCCCCCGCGGACCTTCTCGACCTGTACGCATGGCATAACGGGACGGATACGACAGGTGCCATCCTGGACGACCTGCATCTCTGGCCCGGCTTTTATTTCTTATCAATTGAAGACGCAGTCGCCAACCACAAGGCCTTCGTTCGCGACAAGAGGTGGGATAAGACATGGTTTCCAGTCTTCGCGAACGGCGGTGGGGATTTCTACGCGGTTGTATCCGGCCAGGGACACACCGCATGGGGAGAAATCATTCATTTCCGGATCGACGAGGTGGAGCAACCGATCGAATTTCATTCAGTCCAAGCTCTTCTCGCCACTTTGGCGGCGGCTTATCAGGAAGGGATCTTCTTCGTCGAGGATCGAGGCTATCTCGAGATGAAGGATGTTGAGTTTATCCAGCTGGCAAACCGTATCGATCAAATCGACCTGAAGCAGTAACTCGCAGCCTACAGGAGAAGTGCAAGCCGGACCTCCGCACCGTCAAGCCCGCGCCCCGGCCGGTGGTGCGCGAGGTGATCGTCGACGTGGCGGTCGGTCCCGAGCACATGGACGTCGAGGAAGCGCTGATCGTGCTCACCCGTCGGCACGTCGCCTATGGCTACCGGCAGCTGTGGTCGAAGCTGCGCCGAGTCGGCTACATCGTGAATCTGAACAAGGTCCAGCGCCTGCTCCAGCTGTGGGGCTACACGTTGACCCAGCCGCGTCCGCATCCCAAGCCATAGGGCCGGCCTTTCGACATCACCAAGCCGAACCAGCTCTGGCAGACCGACATGACCGGACCAGCGGTTCTATGAAGAGTTCGACACCCAGCTTTCAGAGCGTGGACTGCCGCACGCGGAGAGAATCCTGGCGAATGATCCCACCGGAGTGGTTGGACTCTTACGATCGGCTGAGTCATGCTCGATCCGTGGGGCGAATGGGCGCCAATGACCTTCGCTGGTGGATACCTCAGGGCGTCGTTTGACCGATCAGTCACCGCGCTCAGGACGTGGACGAAACAACGAGTGGGCCAGCGATGTATTGAACAACCTGTCACCACTCCGTTCCCTGAAGTCTTGAAGACACTCGAACCTTTGGTCATGATTGGACGAAGGCGCGAGTTGTTGATTGAGTGCGCCAATGGATGGACGGCGTACCTCGATAACTCAGCTCGCGGAACGGACGCGTCTGAGTCCGACGAAGTAGGACATGACCAGGACACGTCTCTGCTCCGGGGGCAGGCGACCAAGTGTGTCGAGAGCCCGCTGGCTGTCCACTTTTGCGAATGCCGCCTCTTCGACATCGACGCCCTCGGCGATCGCCGTTGAGATGAGTGCTGCGATCTGGTCGGCGATCTGGGTTCGTCTTTGCCGGCTGATTCCACGCAGGTCGCGAAGGATGTGATTCCGGGTGAGCGCCCAGAACCACTGGGTGAACTGACCGCGTGACGGGTTGAACTGCCCGGCGCGGCGCCAGAGGAGCGCGAAGACCTCCTGTGTCGTGTCTTCTGCCTGGCGCGGGCCAAGCACGTGGGCCGCCCACGCGTAGACGCGGTTCCGATAGCGGTCATAGAGAGCCTCGAAGGCGGCGGCGTCGCGCTCGGCGACGCGGGCACACAAGGCCTCGTCAGGCGGCTCCAGGTGGATGAACCTTCCGGAAGATTCCATCAAGCCGCGGTTGCCCCCACCGCAATCATGCGGTTGGTACTAGCCCAGATCAGGGCATCTGGATCCCTCGCATGAGCAGGGATCCATGCATCAGCCAGATCGCTATTGGCACCCAGACGACCTTATCGCCATTTGCTCACAGCCTTGAACGCAGTGGAGGCAGCAGCGATGACCTCAGAGCAGGAATGGATGCTCCGCCACGTCACCAACCCTCATATCTGGTCGCATACCCTGTCGCGCCGTCAACTTTTGGGTCGTGCGCTTGGAGCTACCGCCACCGGAGCTCTGTTGGCCACGATGGGATCCGAGCTCCTCAACGCGCAGACCGTTTTGGCGGACGAAGGTGACCCGGTCGTCCAACCGACCCCGATTCCGGGCGGGGACTTCGGAACCCATCACTTCCTGCCGGGGCGCGGCAAGGAGGTCTCGACGATCAACAACTTCAACGGCATGGTCGCGATCGGTCAGCTGAGAGGCGGCGGTACGGCTATCGACACCGCGACCGGGGCCCGTAGCAGGCTGACCTTCAGCGTCGACAACCGTTTTCTGGTCGGCGAGTACATCGGGGTCGACGGCGGACTTCACCGCACCGTGTTCGGAGTGTTTTGACTCGATCTCTTCACTGGCCCGGTGGGCCAGGGACACATCCACGACTTCAACGCTGGAATTCCCCCGAGCGGCCTGTTTTGGACGGCGGCCGTACCGGCAAGCTCCGTCGAGATCGACCTCGGCAGGGTCCGCGCCTCGTTCCAGGTCGCTGATTTCCCCCTGGTGGACACAATCCCTTCCCCCAATCCGGCGGCGACTGTCTCGTTCGACATTGAATGGAGCGGCGAGACGGCTGCGCTCCAGGTCAAAGACCTCGTCAACGGCTACTCGGGTGAGTACCGCGAATGCTCGGCTACCATCGAATGGACTGCGCAAGAGGCAGGCTTCATGTTTGTATCCGACCCAGCCGGCACGTCAGCCACCAGGTTCGCGGAGATTGGTCGGGAGCGGAACGGCAAGTTCTTTGGGGGTGAGTAGGCGCCCGTAGATGTCGCGAAGCTGCATGCTGATGCGAGATGGGCGGCAGATTTGCCTCGATGTGGTCGGGCGGCAAGGACAGTGCGCTCGCGCTCGATCGGGCGCGGCGGGCAGGCATCGAGGTCTCACGGCTCCTCAGCTTCTATGACTCAGCCACGCAGCGCGTCCGCTTCCACGCGACGCGGGTGGAGATGCTCGAAGCGCAGGCGGCAGCAGTCGGGATTGATTTGAAGGCGATCCCGACCACCTGGGCCGAGATGGAGGCCAACCTGCGGCTCGAGCTTGCGTCGCTGCACGATGAGGGATTCATCGGCGTGGTCTTCGGCGACATCCACCTCGCTGATGTTCGTTCGTGGTACGAGGACCGCGTCAGAGCCGCCGGGCTCGAGCACATCGAGCCGATCTGGGGCGAGCCACCGGGAGCGCTCCTGGCTGAGTTCATAGCATCGGCGGGGCGGGCGGTCATCACCTGCGTCGACCTCGCAAAGTTGGGCGAGGCATGGCTCGGCCGCATCATCGACGAGAGGTTCGCAAGTGAGATCGAGGCCGCGGGCGTCGACCCGTGCGGAGAGTACGGCGAGTATCACTCCTTCGCGTTTGCAGGTCCCGTTTTCACGATGCCCGTGCCGTGGACGGCAGGCGAGCGGCGCCTCGATTCGGGCTTCGCCCAGCTCGACCTGACCGAGGGGCGGTCGGTCGCGCAGGTCAGTGCCACTCCGGCGATTCGAGACCGGCCTCGAGCCAATCGATGAGGGCCGCTACCTTGGCCCAGTCCTCGGCCTTGCGAGCCGCAATCAGATCACGCAAAGCCTGGGGCTCCATTGCGAGCAGCGCTTCCGCGCCGGAGCTCGCGTAGCGCACGAGCGCGTGATGCACGACGTCGTCGTATGTCAGTCCGGTGTTGCGGGCGAGGTTCTCCAGCGTCGGCCGCGGGTCGACGAGCCGCGACAGCGAGACGGAGTCCCGGAAATTCTGGTTCGAGTCAGGCGCGGTCACGAGGGAGAACCAACGACTTCGAAGCTCAGACGCACCCGCAATCGGGCCAACGCCGCCATTACCGGGGCACCCAACACCAGCACCATCAGCACATTGCCCACCGCTCGGAAAGTGTCGTACGCAAGCGAGGTCAGCAAGTAGAACCGGCCGAAATGAACCAGCGATGTCGCCGCATCCATTCCAGGCAGCCAGCCCAGCGTCGGGTTGCCGCGGTAGACGGGAATCCAATCCGTGATGTCCAGCAAGGCCCCAACGACCCAACCCATCACTCCGCCCACAGCTGCCAGCGCTATCACGTCGCGCCAATTGGGCACCCGCGAGCCCCGGCTCCACCGGCCGGCCAGCCCGGCCGCGACGCCCACCCAACCAACGGCGAAGACCTGGTAGGGCACCCAGGGACCCATCCCACCCCCCGCAAGCGCGGAAACGAGGATCGACAGGGCGCCCGCCAGGAACCCGAAGGACGGACCAAAGACGTAGCCGGCGCACAGCACGAGGAAGTAGATCGGGCTGAAGCCGCCGATGCCTTCGATCAGCGCAAGGCGCAGTGCGGTGTCAATCGCGGCGATCGTGGCGAGCAGCGCGACTGCGCGCGAATCGAGCTGGCGCATCCCGGCTTCGACAAGGAACAGCCCGACCACGCAGGCGAAGGTGAGTGTCCACGCAGGCGTGCTCGCGGGAAGCCCGGTGCCGAGAAACGGCCAGGCGAAGAGGACGATGCCGCACAGCGAAACCACACCAACCGGCAGGGCTCGTATCACGTTGACGCCGCCAAGGCCATTTCGGAAACCTTGCCGTCGCGCACGTTGATGACGCGATCGGCGAGGGCGTTGCGCAGATCGTCGTCATGCGTGGCCAGAACGACGGAAGCTCCGCGATCCCGAAGCCTGGCGACCAGCGCAACGAGAGCGTCACGTGCGCTCGAGTCAATGCCGCGTGTGGGCTCGTCGAGCAGAACCAGCGCGGGAACGCCTGGCAGGACAGCTGCCAACGCCGCCCGCTGACGCTCGCCACAAGATAGGTCGCGAGGGTACCGATCAGCCACCGGCAACAGGCCGAGTTCCTCCAGGATGGTCCCAGGCGGCTCCGCCTCCCCAGACCGATCGAGGGTGAAGCTGACCTCCGCCCGTACGGTCGGCTGGTGCAGCAGCACTGTGGGGTTCTGGGGCAGGTAGGCGACCCGCCCACGGCGGCGCCAGACGCTGCCGAAAAGCGGCGCGAGGCTTCCGGCGATCACGCGCAGCAGCGTTGTTTTGCCGCCGCCGTTGGGCCCGGTTAAAGCGACGACCTCGCCCGAGCGTCCGGAGAGGTCGACGCCGTCCAGCACGAGTCGTCCGTCGAAACCGGCGCTCACGCGCTGGAGCGACCAGGCCTCGGCGCCCAAGGCCGCCGATCGCGCGGGCCGAACCGGCGCGGCCGGAGGGCTCCATGCGGATGGATCGCAGGCATTGACGATTCCGCGATCCACGAGAAACAGTCCACCCGCCCGCCGCAGCAAATTTTCGAGCCGATGCTCGGAGATGATGACGGACCTGCCTTCATCCACCAGGTTGGTCGCGGCTGCAAGCACCATCTGGGCGCCGTCAGGATCAAGCTGCGACGTGGGCTCGTCGAGGACCACGAGGCTTGGGCGCATGGCCAGAGCTGAGGCCAATGCAACCCGCTGGCGCTCGCCTCCACTCAACGTCCGTACGGCTCGACCGACGAGAGCTGCGACGCCCGCCGCGTGCAGCGCTTCCTCGACGCGGCCGCTGATCTGGCGTCTGGGCACCCCAGCGTTTTCCACACCAAACGCCACTTCGCGGTCGACAACGTTGTAGACCGTCTGCAGCTCGGGATCCTGAAAGACGAAGCCGACATGGCGGGCCATCTTGCGGGTGGGCGTGGCGATGACATTGAGTCCCATCACCTCGGCGCTGCCGCCGATCCGTCCGCCGTGGAAGTGCGGTACGAGACCGTTGAAGACTCGTAGCAACGTCGACTTGCCACCCCCGGATGGACCGGCGACCACCGTCAACCCCTCGTCGATCCGCAGGCACACATCAGAAAGCGCCGGCCTGGCGCCACCTGGATACCAGTACGTGAGGTGGGTCAGCGCCGCAATCGCCACACGAGCACCGGCGTCAGGAGGAGCAAGCAGGCCGCAATGGGGACGGGATGGATGGTCGGGAGTGTCAGCGTCGGGTACGGAAACCAATCCGCCGCCCAGCCCGTGGCGTGGGCGACTGCGAACGCGGTCAACGCCACTCCTGACGCGGCCACGACCAGCCAGTCGGAGCCTCTCAGGGCGTGCGCCGCCATCGTCGTCCTGGCACCAGAACCGAATCCTCTTGCCTCCATCGACTCCGCCAGCTGAATTGAACCCTCGACACTGGTGAGCACCACAGGGACCACGACTTCCATCCATGAGCGGGGCCCCCTCGGTTTCCACCCACGAAGCCGCTGGGCATCCGTCACCTGAATGAACGAGGTCGCCACGGCAGGAACCAGGTTGAGCGATGCGGCGATGGCGACACCCGTTCGCGAGAGTGGGGCCGGCAGCGCGTCCATCACCTCGTGTGAGTCCAGCAGCAGCGAGAACGGGGCCGCGGACAAGATCGCCGCTGCGATCGTGATCCCTCCCACCGCGCCGAAGACCATCGCCTCGAGCGTGTAAGGGCCCCCCAGGGCGGGAATCTGTGCCGGCAGTGCGAAGAGGACCGTTGCCCCGAGATGGGCCGAGACGAAGTTGAGGAGAGCGGCGAAGGTCCCGATGAACAGCACAGCGACAAGCAAAGCTCGGATTCGCCGAAGTCTGGCGCCGGCGGCGAGCACGGACACCGCCGCCGCCAGCACCATGACTTTGTAAACAGGATTCGTCGTGGACAGATTGACGAACAGGCAGCAGGCCGACCAGGCCGCCACCGCTCGCGCATTCATAGTGTGAGCTCAGGTCTCCTTGGCCAATGGCGGCGGGGCTGGATTCTGATCGGAAGCGTCGACGTAGTGCCAGCCAAGCGCATCCTTGTCGTGGAGGTTGACCGCGGTATAGCCGGTCTGGGCCGCGGCCCACACGCGGCCCGTCTCGATGAACAAGGACCAGTAAGGCTTGTTCTTGGGGAAGCATTCGGTGTATTGCGCGGGCTCGTTGTCGATCGCGCAAACGCCCTTGCCGAAGCTGAACGTCTGCGTCTGATACGTGATCTTGGATTGGTCCATCAGGCTCTGGCCGTCGATGGTGTCACCGGCGAATCCCACGCACTTCTGGAAGGAAGCGCCCGAGAGATGTTCGACAACCACATACGCGTGGTGTGCGGCGCCGGCGTTGACACAGGTATTCGCCGGACTCGCCGATGACGTCGGCGACGAACTGCCACAGGCGGCGATGACAAGAGCCAGTGTCGCGCTGGCCCATATGAGGCGATTACGCACGTGGATCCCTCCAGGCGGTCAACCATCCCGAACGCGCCGCAGAAAGCCGACCGCCAGGAAGCTTCCGTACCGTTGCGCGCGGACGGGTCGCCGGTATGGGCGTTCAGGTCTCCTGGCTTGCGGATCGCCGCCCCAGCCCGCCTTCCCGAGGCATTTCGCCTCAGTGGTTTTTTCTAGACAGGGGCTCCCCGCTCACAGTTGCGCGACAGCTCCGGTTTCGCACCGGATTCCCTTGGTACCCATCGGAATCTTAGCCCGTGCTGGGGGATCGAGGTGCCGGGCGATAAGGCCGCGGACCGCCAGGATTCGCTGACCCCCAGCGCGCTGTCAGCCGCGAGGTTCAGGGTTCGCGTCCATCGGAGCCAAAATTACCGTGACGAGGTGGCTGGCACCCTCGAACGCGCCGGGCTTGCAACCGAATCGCGAACGACCAATGAAACGTCGACCAGATGATGGCGTCGTCGAGCCCGCCCGGCATGCGACGGTGGTGACAATTCTTCGACCAGGAGCCTGACTGCCATAGCACCTACCTCCGGCATGGGCTGCCGCACGGTGGTCAGGGCAGGACTCATGTACCTCGCGACCGGGATGTCGTCATAGCCGACGACAGAGACGTCAGACGGCACGGACAGACCTCTCGCCTGCAGCTCGGCTATCGCGCCGAGTGCGAGCAGGTCGCTCTGGGCGAAGACAGCGGTGAACGTACGGCGAGATGCCAGGAGTTTCGCCATCGCGGCTCGGCCGCCCTCGACTCCCCAGTCGCCACTGGTCGCAACCTCCAGCTCTGGACCGACGCCCGCGTCTCGGAGGGCCTCCCGCGCCCCGTCCAGTCGCGCCTGTGCTGAAGGCCAGTCCAGCGGTCCAGTGATGGTCGCGATGGCGCGGTGACCTCGTTCGACGAGGTGCGCTGCCGCGATGCGCCCCCCTCCGCGGTTGTCGATGTCGACCGAATGAAGCCGGAGGGCCTCCAGGCGTGAGGCGATCGCGACGATCGGTATCGAATCGGCAATCGCCGCGAGCATCCGGCGGCTGGCGGGCCGAAGGCGCGGCCGGGCCACGATCAGGCCGTCGATGCGCCTTTGCTGCATCAGGCGGAGATACGCTTCCTCGTCGTTCGGGGACTCGTCCTCGACGCTGCCGATGATCAGGTAGAAGCCGTGACGCCGGGCCTCCTGCTCGGCCCCCGCCGCCAGCTCCGCGAACGAGTGATCGGAAATGTCGTTGCTGACCACGCCCAGTGTGTGGCTGCGCCTGGAAGAAAGGCTGCGAGCGATCCCATTGGGCACAAACTTCAGCCGGCTGATGGCGTCCAGCACCCTTGCGCGGGTCGTCTCGGCGACGTAACCGTCGGCATTGATCACCCGTGACACGGTCTGGTAGGAGACCCCCGCCGTGGCCGCCACCTCACGGATCGTCGGGCGCCTTCCGTTGACTGGCGACGGCCGCTTCATGCAAGTCAATTATGGCGTAGAAGAGTCCGGCTAAGTGACCGGTCACATTTTGGTCTTGACAAATGCCTCGAACGGGTCCACCATCCATTTATGTGACCGGTCACTCATTGCCCGGCACGGAGCGCTGATTGCTGTGAATGAAGGCCCACGGGAGAGCGAGCTATGAGTCAAGACGACATCGGTACCGAAGGAAATCCAATCGCCGGGTTCCTGCATGGCGAGATCAGCCGCAGAGAGCTGATGCGACGTCTAGCCATACTCGGCCTGGCTGCGCCGTCGGTGGCAGCGATCATCGAAGCTTGCGGCGGTGCGAGCCCGACATCACAGCCTGCCGCGCTCTCGAAGGACCTCAAGGGCTCCTTGACGATCTGGGGCTGGAGCGCTTCTGTAGCTGCGCTGAAGCTCGTCGACACGGATTTCAGCGCAGCCTTTCCGAACATCAGCGTCAAGTACGTCGAGCGGCCACCGGGCGACACCTACCGGAACATCCAGCTGGCGATCGCCGCGGGTTCCGGGGCCCCGGATATCTCGATCATCGAGGATTCCCACGTCTCGCAGTACGTCCAGCTCGGCGCCCTGGCCGACATCACCGACTGGGTCAAGCCGTACGTGCCGCAGATCGTGTCCTACAAGTGGACGTGGATCCAGAAGTCGAACCGTTACTACGCCATGCCGTGGGATCCGGGACCCGTCGGCGTCTTCTATCGGCGCGACATCTTCCAGCAGGCGGGGGTCGACCCCGCCTCCATCCAGAGCTGGGAAGACTTCTATCAAGCGGCCAAGACGATCAAGCAAAAGACGGGGTCGTTCATGTGGCAGCAGGCGAAGGCCCGCAACGACGGTCGCCTCTTCGAAACGCTGCTCTGGCAGCGCGGGACGGGCTACATCAATGCCAAGGGCGACGTGATCCTTGACAAGGACCCCAAAGTTCGAGACACGCTCGAATTCATCGGGCGTTTCTGGACCGACGGATTGGCGGCGGACCAGGAACCGTGGACAGATCCCTGGTACAAGGCGCAGGCAGGCGGCGGCACCGCCACAGTGATCGATGCCGTCTGGATGGGAACGTTCTTCAAGAGCTTCATCGCCCCCAAGGCCGCCGGCAGCTGGGGCGTGGCCCTGCTCCCGGTCTGGCAGGCGGGCGGCAGCCGGGCCAGCAACGACGGAGGTTCCGTGCTCGCGATCTTCGACCAGAGTCAGCAGAAAGAGGCTGCGTGGGCCTACACCCAGTTCCACCTCGGTCGGAACCAGTCCCAGCTTCAGATCTACGAGAAGACAGACATCTTTCCGAGCCTGAGGTCATCGTTCCAGGATTCGTTCTTCCAGGAGGGCGATCCCTATTTCGGCGACGAGAAGGTGCGGTCGATGTTCGCCGACATCGCCGCCAAGATCCCGAACGCCGGGATCTACAGCAGGGACTACCAGGAGATGAGCAACCTGACCACTCCGGAGATCCAGAAATACGCCCTCGGTCAGCAGAGCGCGCAGCAGGCACTGGCCAATGCGGCTGAGCTGATCCGCGAGAAGACGCACCGGTCCTGAGCCGGGCGTTTACTTGAGCGGTGCTGACCGAGCCGCGGCACAGGATCCGCGAAGCGACGCTCGCGGCCGCCACCGAGGACCTGGGCGAGGATTACGAGTGGCGGTCTGACTCGCTCCGGCAGCGCTGGCGGCTGGCAGTGCGCCGCCATCGCTGGCCCCTGCTTTTCATCTCGCCTTTCTTCGTCCTCTTCGCCGTCTTCAATGTCTATCCGGTCCTGTTCTCGTTCTGGCTCAGCTTGCACGACTGGCCGGGGCTCGGGCCGATGGACTTCATCGGCCTCGCCAACTACACCGAGCTCGCTCACGACCCTCTGTTCTGGAACTCGATGCTGAACTCGGTCCTTCTTTTCTTCATCTACGTTCCCGTCATGACCTTCCTGGCGGTGGTCCTCGCGGCCGTGCTGAACGCACGTTTTCTCAAGCTGCAGGGGTTGTGGCGCGCGCTGATCTTCATGCCGAACATCACGTCGATGGTGGCGGCCGGCTATACCTTCCGGCTCATCCTCGACAAGGACAGCGGCGCCCTCAACCATGCCCTCGCCTTCTTGCACGTCGCCGCGGTGCCGTGGCTCGACGACGTGTGGTGGGCGCGGATCTCGTTGGGGCTCCTGATGATCTGGGCGTGGCTTGGCTACAACACCGTGATCATGCTGGCCGGGATGCAGACCATCCCCAGAGAGCTGATCGAGGCGGCGAAGGTGGATGGCGCCAACGCGGTTCAGGCGTTCCGGCGGATCACCGTGCCGCTGCTCCGACCCGTGATCGTTTTCTCGATGACGCTCTCCATCATCGGCACCTTTTCGATGTTCACCGAGCCCTACATTCTCACGCGAGGGGGACCGATCAGGGCCACCGAAACGCCAGTCATCGAGATCTTCAATTCGACCTTCACTGACCTTCGCTTCGGATACGCCGCGGCCGAGAGCTACGTCTACTTCGCCATCATCGTCGTGATCACGCTGCTGCAGTTCTGGACGGTCAGCAGGAGCGATCCGGTCCGATGAGACAGGCGCCGACGAAGGCCATCACCTATCTCTGCGTGATCGGATTGAGCGCCCTCATGATCTTCCCGTTCACCTGGATGCTGAGCTCATCGCTCAAGCCCTTCTCCGAGATTTTTGCGGGGACGACGTTCCTGCCGCAGCACCCGACGCTCGAAAACTACGCGTCCCTGTTCCAGCAGAGCAACGCCCTGCTGAAGCTATGGAACAGCTTTTACATTGCCGCCTCGGCCACCATCAGCTCAGTACTCCTCTGCGCCCTTGGTGGCTACGCCTTTGCCAAGTTCCGCTTCCCAGGCCGGGCTTTCCTGTTCGGCTTCATGCTCGCCTCGATGGCGCTGCCCTTCGCGGTCGTGATGGTCCCGCTCTTCGTCATGATGCGGAACGTCTTCCACTGGATCGATACGCCGTGGCCGTTGATCGTGCCCGGCGCGGCCAACGCATTCGGCATCTTCTTCATGCGCCAGTACATGCTGTCGGTGCCGGACGAGATGCTGGACGCGGCGAGGGTCGACGGAGCGTCAGAGTTCGGGATCTTCTGGCGCATCGTGCTGCCCACCACAGTGCCGGGACTGGTCAGCCTCGCAATCATCTTTTTCATGAGCTCGTGGAACAACTTCCTCTGGCCCCTCACGATCCTTCATTCCGACTCGGTGCAAACAGTGCCGGTGATGCTGAACAGTCTTCAGGGTCCCCCGGGGCGTACCGCATTCGACGTCTTGATGGCGGGCTCGGTGGTGAGCGTGCTGCCCATGCTGGTGGTCTTCCTGCTCCTGCAACGACACCTCGTGGCCGGTATCACCAGCGGTGCGGTCAAGGGCTGACGTGGTGAGCAACCCAGGCGTCAGGCTGGGCGTCGCGTACTACCCGGAACAGTGGCCGCGGTCGAGGTGGCGCATCGACGCCCGGATGATGGCCGAGGCCGGGCTCACGTTGGCCAGGGTCGGCGAGTTCGCGTGGTCGGCCCTGGAGCCCGAGCCAGGGAGGTACGAGCTGGGCTGGCTCGGCGAGGCGGTCGGCGTCTTGGACGAGGCGGGGTTGGAGGTCGTGCTCGGGACCCCGACCGCAGCCCCACCGGCCTGGCTCGTTGCGCAGCACCCCGAGATACTCCCCGTCGACATCGACGGGCACCGGCATCGCTTCGGACACCGACGGCATTACTGTCCCAACCAGTCCGCGTACCACGCCGCGACGGAGCGAATCGTCGATGAGCTGGCCCGCACTTTCGGCGCCGACTCGCGAGTGATCGGCTGGCAGATCGACAACGAATTCGGCGGTCGCTGCTACTGCGAGGCCTGCCAGAAGCAGTTTCAGCAATGGCTTGCGGAGCAATACGGATCGCTCGAGCACTTGAACGCGAGCTGGGGCACCGCGTTCTGGGGTCAGACGTACTGGAGCTGGGACCAGATCCCGCTGCCTCAGAAGGAACCCTGGGATCCAAGCCCGGGCCTGGCCCTGGATTACAGCCGCTTCATGTCCGACAGCTACATCCGGTACCAGGGGCTCCAGGCCGGGCGGTTGCGCGTACACGCCAAAGGCCAGTTCGTGACCCACAACATGATGGGTTTCAAGTTCGGTGAGATCGACTATGGCAAGCTCGCGGCAGGTCTCGACCTGGTCGGCTGGGACAACTACCCCGGCCTTGACCCCGAAACCAGCCACTTCTCCGCCGCGCTGGCCGCCGACGCCATGCGTGGGTTGAAGCGCAAGAAGTTCTGGGTGATGGAGCAGCAGGCGGGAGCGATCGGCTGGGGCCAGATGCGCTCGCCTGCGCCTGGCCAGGTCCGGCTGTGGACTTATCAAGCCATCGCCCACGGTGCCGAGGCGGTCCTTTTCTTCCGCTGGCGCACGGCCCGCTTCGGGACCGAGCAGCACTGGCAGGGGATCCTCGAGTCGGATGGGCGCGCCGGCCATCGCTATCGCGAGCTTCACCGGCTTGGCTCTGAGCTGCGCAAGCTCGGCCCTCACCTTGACGTGTCAGAGCCCCTCGCCGATGTTGCTCTCATTCACGACTATGACTCGCGGTTCGCCCTCCAGATTCAGCCCACCAACCCGGCCCTCAGCTATCTCGCGACCGTGAAACGGCACTACCAGGCCCTGCGCCGCCTCGGGCTGGGAGTCGACGTGCTGCCGGACTGCAGCCGGCTGGACTCGTACCGGATCGTCGTGGCGCCCAGCCTGTATGTCGCGAGCCCGGCGCTGGCATCGGCGCTATCCCGGTACGTGACGGACGGTGGGACTCTGGTGCTGGCGCCGAGGACCGCAGTCAAAGACCGCTTCAACGCGGCGCCGGAACGACCGCTGCCGGCCTGGCTGGATGGCCTGAGCGGCATCCGGGTCACGGATTACCAGAGCGTCCCCGCCGAGAAGCAGGTCAATCTCAGCGGGGGCGGAGACGGTTTTTTCGAGGGCGAGTTTGAAGGTTGGTACGAGGAGCTGGAGGTAGTCGATGCGGATGTCGTCGCCAACTACACTGACGGCCCCTTTGCGGGTTCGCCGGCGATCACCGAGCGCAAGGTCGGCGGCGGGCGGGTCCTTTACCTCGCGGGCGCCGCCTCCCAGCGGACCCTCGACCGCCTTTACGTGCGCCTCGCCGCCTCAGTGGGGCTGCGCCCGCTGGATCTTCCCGACGCCGTCGAGGTGACCCGGCTGCGCGGTGTGGGGGACGGCGAGCTTCTCTTCCTGCTCAATCACTCGGAGACCGAGCAGCGGCTCGACTTCAACGGATATCGCTGGCACGACCACTTGAGCGGCACCAGCGGCGACGGGATCTTCGCCCTCGATCCGTTCGGCGTGGCATTCGTCGAAGGTGTCCGGCTTGGTGTGGCGGAACGCATTTGATGAGGATTGCCGAGGTGACGCCCATCGTGATGGGCACCGCATGGCGAAATCTGACGATCGTCAAGGTCCGCACCGACGAAGGCCTGGTCGGGGTAGGCGAGGTCCGGATGGTCAATCACACGCAAGCGCTCCTCGGCTACCTGGCGTACGCGATCCCGACCCACGTCCTCGGGGCTGATCCCTTCGACGTCGAAGCGCTCGTGCAGAGGATGTGGCGAAGCGATTACGAGCGGGTGGGCGGCACGGTGATGTCGGGAATCAGCGCAATCGAGATCGCATGTTGGGACATCATCGGAAAGGCGGTCGGGCAGCCGGTCTTCCGGCTGCTTGGCGGTGCCGTGCGCGACCGCATCAAGGCATACGCCAACGGCTGGTACACCGTCGAGCGAACGCCGTCGGAGTTCCATGATGCGGCCCGCCGCGTAACCGCTCGAGGCTACGAGGCGCTCAAGCTGGACCCGTTCGGCTCGGGCGCCTACGAAATCACGCCGCAGGAACGCAGGCATGCCGTGGGGCTGGTGGAGGCGGTTCGCGACGCGATCGGCGCAGACGCGGAGCTGCTGATCGAGATGCATGGCCGGTTCACACCCGCCACGGCGGTGTCCATCGCGCGAGAGCTGGAGCCATACGCCCCATCCTGGATCGAGGAGCCGGTCCCGCCCGAGAACTTGAAGGCCTTGGCCAAGGTCGCCGCGCAAGTTCGGATTCCAATCGCGACTGGCGAACGCATCCACACGCGGCACGAGTTTCGCGAGCTGTTCGAGCTCCAGGCGGCCGACGTCGTGCAGCCCGACATCACGACTGTCGGCGGGTTGCTGGAGAGCAAGAAGATCGCTGCCTGGGCGGACGCGCACTTCGTGCTGTTCGCACCGCACAACGTGGGCGGCCCCATCTCCACTGCAGCCGCTCTGCAGCTGGCAGCCTGCACGACCAACTTCAAGATCCAGGAGCACTTCAACGACTTCACGGAGTCGTTTGTCAAGGAGTCAGCCCCGGGAAATCCAGATGTGGTTGACGGCCATTTTGCCCTGCCGGAGGGACCGGGCCTTGGCGTGACGCTGAACGAGGATGTCGTCCGGGAGCACCCCGCGTGCAGCTTTCATTTCGATCTGTTCAAGGACCGCTGGCACCTGCGACAAGCCGTGCACGCGTGAGCCCGGACCTTGAGGGGATCGCGCGCGCTTTTCCTTCGGGCTTTTGGTGGGGTGCCTCCACCGCCGCCTACCAGATCGAGGGGGCCTGGGACGCCGACGGCAAAGGCGCCAGCATCTGGGACGAGTTCTGCCGGCGGCCGGGGGCGATCCAGGCCGGTGACAGCGGCGAGGTGGCCTGCGACCATTACCGGCTTTGGCGCCGCGACCTGGACCTGATGGCTGAGCTGGGTCTGACCGCGTACCGGTTCTCGGTAAGCTGGCCGAGGGTCATCCCCGACGGCACCGGACCCCCCAATCAGGCAGGGCTCGACTTCTACGACCGGTTGGTCGACGCCTTGCTCGAAAGCGGCATCCGGCCTCTGGTGACGTTGTATCACTGGGATCTGCCCCAGGCGCTGCAAGAGCGCGGTGGCTGGACCTCGGCCGAGTCGCCCAGCTGGTTCGCTGCTTACGCGCACCAAGTGGCGCGGCGCCTGGGCGACCGGGTGCCGGAATGGGCCACGATCAACGAGCCCGAGGTGGTCGCTTTCGCCGGCCACGCGACGGGACGTCACGCTCCCGGCATCAAGGATTGGGGCCTTGCCCTGCGGGCGGCGCATTCATTGCTCGTGGGCCACGGTTTGGCCGCAGCCGCCGTCCGCGCCGCAGTTCCGACGGCTCGGGTCGGGATCGTCCTCAACCTCTCCCCATCCCATGCGGCGTCCTCCGATGAGGAGGACATCGCGGCCGCCATTCGAGCCGACGGTTATCTGAACCGCTGGTTCCTGGATCCGTTGCACCGCCGCGGCTACCCGACCGACATGGTCGCGCGGTACGGCGCGCTGGTCCCGGAAAAGGCGGCCAGGGAGCTCGTGGGTTGGGATGGAGGCCTGGACTTTCTCGGGATCAACTACTACTCGCGCCGCGTCGTCCGCGCCGCCGACACCTCGCCACTGGGCCTGGTTCACGTCACGCCTGATGGTGCTGCGCTTACCGAGATGGGTTGGGAGGTGTACCCGGACGGGCTCCGCGAGATACTCACGCGGGTCCATTTCGAGTATGGCCCGCCGGTCCTACTTGTCACGGAAAACGGCGCCGCGTTCCCGGACGCCGTCGACACGAGCGGAGATATAGATATAAAGGACGCGCGGAGGCGCGACTACCTCGCCGGCCACCTCCGCGCGGCGGCTTCGGCGATCGCTGAAGGTGTTCCCCTCCGGGGTTACTACGTCTGGTCGCTGATGGACAACTTCGAGTGGGCCTTCGGCTTCAGCAAGCGGTTTGGCCTGTATCACGTCGATTACCGCACCCAGCGCCGAACCCTGAAAGAGAGCGGTCGATGGTACAGGTCGGTGATCGCGATGCATTCCTCTTTGGGCGCCGCGCCTGCATGACAACGATGCGAGCAGTTGTCGTCGAGCGTCCCGGCGTGGCCCACGTGTCGGAGCTGGCCACGCCCAGGCCGGGCCCGGGCGAGGTCCTTGTGCAGGTGGTCGCGGCGGGGATCTGCGGCTCTGACCTCGAACTGCTGCAGGGTTCGCGACCGGCTCGTTACGTCCGTTACCCGGTGGTGCCGGGCCACGAGTGGGCGGGCACGGTCGTCAGGTTGGGGGCTGATGTAAAGGGTCTGGCTGCGGGCGATTCCGTCGTGGCCGAAGGCTTCCGTTCGTGCGGCGCCTGCGACCGCTGCCGCGAAGGCCGCACGAACCTGTGTATGGCGGAGTATCGCGAGACCGGCTTCACGCATCAGGGGGCGTTCGCCGAGTTCATCTGCGTCCCGGCTCGCCTGGTCCACCGTCTGCCGGCCGGTTCGAATCTGGAAGCAGCTGCCCTCCTGGAACCGGCTGCTTGCGTCGCGAGCGGGCTGCTCGAGGTACGCCTTCGGCCTGGCCTTCGGGTCGCCGTGGTCGGGGCCGGCACGTTGGGCCTGCTGGCGGTTTCCATCCTGCGGCTGGCAACGCCGAGCCAATTGACTTTGGTGGGCAGCCGGGAGGCACGGCTGGCGTTGGGGCGCCGGCTTGGCAGCGACGAAACGTGGGACGTCGATGCGCTCGGTTCACTCGATGCGCTCGAGGGGAGATTCGACCTCGTTTTCGAGGCGGCCAACCGCCCGGAAGCCGCGATGACGGCGCTCACTCTGGCCCGCCGTGGCGGCACCGTGATCCTGGAAGGAATCTCCGGTACCGACCGCCCCTCAGTGGCGTCGGATCTGATCAGCGTCAAGCACCTCCAGGTCCAGGGCATATTCGGTGCCTCCAGCGCGGCCTGGCGCTGGGCGGTCGAGCTCTTTGCGAGCGGAAGGCTGCCTTTGGCGGAGCTGATCAGCCATCGCTTCCCCCTTGAACGTTTCGAGGCCGCGTTCGCCACGCTTCAAGATCGAAACAGCGGTGCCGTCAAGATCGAGCTGATGCCCGTGGCGGCGAAGTGATGCGCTCCGCCGCGAGCCCGCTCGAGCAACTTCGGCAATCCGACTTAGCCGATGGGCAGGTGGGCCTGCTGTGGCTCGGCCAGAGCGGCTTTGCGCTCCGCATGGGTGGCGCGACCGTGCTCGTCGATCCATTCTTGTCGCCGCATCCCGATCGGCGCTTTCCACCCCTGCTGCAGCCGGCCGACGCTCAGGCCGTCGATGTCGTCGCATGTACTCACGAGCACTGGGACCACCTGGACCCCGACAGCCTGCCGGCTCTTTGCGCTGCCTCTCCTCGGTCGCGGGTCGTCGTGCCGGCACCGATCGTCGAGATGGTGACCCGGCTCGGCATTGCTCCAGAACGTGTGCTTGGAATGCAGCCGGATCGCTCTGTCTCGGTAGCGGGCATCACCATTCACGCGATCCCGGCGTGCCACGGGGTTCATCCGGCGGACGCCTACACGTTCGGCCAGGAGCTCTCGCACGGTCTCTACCGATATTTGGGCTACGTGTTCGAGGGCGGCGGCACATCCGTTTACCACGCTGGCGACACGATCCGCTATGAGGACCTCGCCCCCCGCCTCCGGGAGCTAAAGGTCGACTTATGTCTTGTCCCGATCAACGGACGCGACCGGGACCGCGAGGCGCGCGGCATCGTGGGCAACCTGGGCAGTGTCGATGCGGCTGAGCTTGCGATCGAGGCGGGGGCGGATGTCGTGGTGCCGATGCACTACGACATGTTCGCCGCCAACCTCGGTTACCCAGACCAGCTCGTGGCGGCGTTGCAGCGCCTGGACAGCAGCGTTACCGTGGTCGTACCCGCGCGTGGCCGGCCATTCGCGTACACGCGACCTCGAGAGCGATCATGACTTCTCCCCGCGATGTGATTCGGGCCATGGGCCTTCCAGACGGAGACCTGCATGGACTTCCCGATTCGCCCAAACGGTTTGCTGACGGTGCTCAGTACCGCATCGAAATTCCGAGCACAGAGGGTCCCGAATGTTTGCACGCCGTGCTCGAAGAAGCGGGCAAGCTGGCAGTCCGCGTCCATCGCGTCTCGCAGGGCAGCGGAGTTTTCCTGCACACCGACGCCGAACTGGACGAGATGGGGCAACTGGGTGCCGGCGCGCGCGTCGAAGTCAGTCTCTTTCTCCGACCGAACGCCGGCTGGGATACATCGGCGATGGCGCGCGCGCCGGCGGGTGCGGTGCTGGCGGCGGCAGCGCGCGGACAGGATCAGGTTATGGCGTGCCTCGACGATGCGTGCCGCGCAGCCGAGCATGGCTTCCGAAGCGTGCTGGTGGCGGACCTGGGTGTGCTTGCAGCCTTCGATGCCATGCGGGGAGCTGGTGCGCTGCCTGCGGACATGCAGGCCAAGGTGTCGGTGATGCTGCCGGTCGCGAACGCCGTCTCCGCGCAGCTGGTCGAGCGCCTAGGGGCGGACACGTTGAATCTTCCGACCGATCTCTCCTTGCCCCAGATCGCGGCCATCCGCGCCGCTGTCGACATCCCGCTCGACATCTATGTCGAGTCTCCGGACAGCCTGGGCGGCTTCATCCGAATGCACGAGATCGCGGAGATCATCCGTGTTGCGGCACCTGTTTATCTGAAGTTCGGTTTACGGAACGCTCCCGACATCTATCCGTCGGGGGGCCACCTGACGGCGACCGCGGTGACTCTTAGTCGCGAGCGTGTTCGCCGGGCCAGGCTCGGCCTTGACCTCCTGGAGCGCTCAGGGGTGACCGCTCTTACCTCTCAGCTTGGCGGCGCCGGCCTTGCGGTCCCTTGCCCTACAGCAACCCCGGTGGCAAAGGGCGCGAATTGATGGCATTCAGCGGCACTCAGCGAATTCAGACCGCAATTTCTGAACGGGCTGCGGCGATCTGTTAACCGCAAGGTTCAGGGTTCGACTCTCCGTCCCGGAGCCAAATTTCGGCCGGAGCCTCCTCCGCGCGTCCCCATACGTGCGCGGCCGTTGGAGAGCGCTCAGCAGCTCGGCGCGGGGTTCGCTAGCCTCTAGGGCCGCACGGACGCCGTGTAGATGTCCAGCTGGTGCAGCGCGCCGTCGGGATTTACGCCCGTGCTGTTGGAATTGTCCGACCAGGCGGGGTGTGCCACGCCTCCGAAGAAGGCGAGGCCGGTGTAATCGCCGTAGTCGATTCCGTTGCCCGAGTCGCGCGAGTTCGAAGTCCCCGCGCTGATCTGGATGTTCGGACCGAACGACAGTCCTCCATCCGTGCTGAACGCCCCCCAGAACTGCGCGTCGTCGTTCGAGATCCCATCCGTGTCGCCGGCGCCGCCGGCGCCCAGGTCATTTCGGGCGTCATACCACACGGCGGCGACGTTGCCCGTCGTCTGGTCCAGCGCGATCTTGGGCAGAAACTGGCTGTTCACGGTGTGGTCGTCGTTGGCGCGCACGCCCTGGCTCCAGGTGGCGCCGTTGTCGTCGGAGAAGCTAACGAAGATGTCGGTGTTGTCGCTCTCGTTCTGAATCTCCTTTGTGTAGACGAGGTAGACGCGGCCCTTGTGCGGTCCGCCGGTCCGGTCCCAGGCCAGGCCCGGCTCGGCGTCGACCGAACGGTCCGGCTGCGCGGGTATGAAATCGAATCCGCCGACATGCGTCTCGGCTACAAACACACGGTCGCCGAAGCCGGCTGGTCCAAGGCCGTCGGGGTCGACGTTGACGAACAGCTTGCCGCCGCCCTGGCCACTTTCAGTGAGCGTGCAGACCTGCATCACCTGGCCCGCCGGTCCGATCGCGATGTCGCCGTACGTGCAGTTGTTCGTGCCCGGCACGACCTCGCCCTGGAAGAACGACCCGACCTGGCCGAAGCCCGCCACCGAGGCCCCTGTCGCGAACAACGGCCCGCCGGCGTTGAACACGACCCAGACCTCGCCTCTGGCCGCGGTGATGGTCGGCTGGTCGACGAACCGAAACAGCCCCCGGTTGTCGCCGCCGCTCTTGGTCGGAGTGCCCTGCGGCGGGGCGACAACCTTGGCGATCACGTTGAAGCTCAGGCCTCCGTCCGTGCTCAGGGCGATCGGGACCTCGTTCTCCACCTCGAACAGGTAGCTCATGAACAGGTTCCCAAACTCGTCGAACGACAGAGTGGGGTCGCAGCAGGCGTCTCCCAGGTTGTCGTTATCGCCTATCAGCTTTCGCGACCAGGTCGTGCCGCCGTCGAAGCTGACTCCCTCGAACATGCCGGCCGTGAGCCCGGCCTCCCGGTGTCCGACGTTGGTCACGATCACGATGTTCATCGGGTTCGTCGGGTTGACGGCGATCGCCTCTTCAGACTCGTTGAGATGGCGCTGGCTGACGTCGACGTTGAGCGGAACGCTCTTCGCAGTCGCCGTGCCGGCAGGGAGCATCGCGATCAAACCGACGAGGACCAAGAGGCCGGGAGCGGGCAGCCTGCGCATAGCGTCCTCCTTACGTCATGGCCGGAGAACTCGAGTGTATTGCCGACCCATTCGGGGCGCAACTGGCGCCGGGAATGACGTCCTTGTGTTCTCCAACTCGAAGGACTACGTTGTCGTGAGCACGCAGGCGTCGGCTGGGCTGTAGGAGGAGGTTCGTGGTCATGCACTTGAAGGCCGCATTTCTCTCGATGGTCGCGTTGATCGCCATCTGGCCATCGGGCCTGACCCCGGCGGCCGGGCCGTGGACGTCGACGGTGTCGGCAACCAATGTCGTGGTCAGCACCCCCACGAGCGGGGGCGGGTACGCAGAGCTTCCGCCGGCGGCCGGCGGCTGCGTAGGGCCCACCGCAAACAACTTCAACGCCAACCACTCCGAATCGCATCTGGCGGTCAAGCCCGGGTCAGAGCAGATCGTGGGCTCGTCGAAGTTCTTCTTCGACAGGTTCTCGACGAACTACAACTTCTACCTTGGCAGCTACAACATCGACGGGACGTCCCTTGCGCACTCGAACAACATTGTTCAGGGCTATGACTGTTCGACGACCGAAACAACGCCTGGCGTGTTGAACCAGGACATGCCGCCAAGCTGGACGAACACCACTGACCCCAACGTGGCCTTCGATACGAAAGGTCGCGTCTACCAGACGATGCTGCCCTTCAATGCGTTCTGGACCAACATCCACCCTGACGGCGAGATAACCGTTTCCTTCAGCGACGACTTCGGCGCTAACTGGGCGATGGGGAACGGCGGTCAGGCCCTGGAACAGGTGCCCAACGCAAGCTCCTTCCAGCTCGGTCACGTCGAGGACAAGCAGTGGGTGGCCGTCAACCACTACCCGGGCAGCAAGTTCCAGGACCACGTTTACTCGACGTGGGACATCGTCGACGGCAACGTGGGCAGCACCGTGAAGCTACGACTGGCGGTCTCGGGCGACCGCGGCCAGACGTTCTCCAAGGCGCAGACAATCGTCTCCGCGTCCACCGACCAGCTCCGCGACCAGTTCAGCCAGCCGGCCGTCGACCCGTCCGGCAACCTGTATGTCGCGTACGCCAACATCGGGACGAAGAGCACGGTCGCCGACATGTTCGTGACCAGGTCGAGCGACGATGGAAACACGTTCTCCACGCCAGTGCAGGCCGCTTCAGGCCGCGTTATCGGCGTCGGCTCGGTGCGTGACACGAACACCACGTTTCGCGATGGCATCAACTTCGCCTTTGCCGTGTCGCAGAACCTTCCCGGACACCTTTATCTCGTTTATGACGACTTCAATGGCACGCAGTACGACGTCTACCTCGTCCAGTCGACGAATGGCGGCCAGACATGGAGCCAGCCGATGCTCGTGAACGACGCAGTCGCCCCCGGTCACATCGCCGATCACTTTCAGCCGGCGGTTGCCACCGGCCCGAACGGCGCCGTGGCGGTCGCGTTCTACGACCGGCGTGCGACCTGTCCCACGGACGCGAGCATCATCCCCCAGGACCAGGGCCGGACCAACTTCTGCATCGACGTCTCGGTTCAAGCGTTCAAGGATGGCGGCAGTGGCGCGGTGCCCGTCGGCACGAATATCAGAGCGTCCACCTTCACGTGGGATCCGCAGCAGCCCGGGCTCCTGGTCAAGCCGGACGGAACGACCGCGGACCTCCAGACCCTGGATGGCCTCGGCCAGATGGCATGCGCCTCCCACAACGATCCGTGCAGGCTCTCGTTCATTGGCGACTATTTCGGCCTGGCCGTCTCGGGAAGCAACATCTACACGCTGTCCGTTTCCACCCATTACCCGTCGGGAGTGCTGGCGGATGACCATTCGACGCTCTACTACCAGCAACAGGTCCTGGGCGTCATCAGCCGGTCCAGCGCCGGGATCTAGACCGGATCACGTGGGGGTCTCGAGCGAGGCCCCCACGTCCTGGCAAGGGCCGAAATTCGCAATCGACGAAATGTCTTCGCCTTTACATCTCTACTTAATCTCAATGACCTGAAAAATTTCCTTGCACTTTTTTCAGGCGGTGATATATTCCAGCAACTTCGACGTCGTCGCGTGCACCGTGTCTAGGGAGGGAGGGTGCTCATCCGCTGGGGTTGGTCGGTTGAACGTGGCCTGCTGTCGTCGCGCCGCGCGCACGAGAGCCGGATCCACCGCCTCCCATGAAGGCGATCCTCGCCGGGTTGGGGTCTCTGACCTGGACTGTCGCCATCGTGGTCGCCGGCGCTGTCGTGGCCCAGTCCGCTGCCGGGATCTTCATGCCGGGCGGGCCGACGGCAGCCCAATCTCCGTCGACGATCGCGGCCGCTCCGTACAGGGCCCCGGCGGTCCAGAACTTCTTCGATGGGCCGGGCGTCGGCCAGGTTACCGTCCAGATGGATCGGCCATTCTCCGACCTGAGCGCGGCGCAGCTGGGTCGAGCGCTCGGGACCGACATCCTGTCGTCGGCGCCCTCTTTCGGCACCTACGTCTTCGCGCTTCCTCGCATCGAGATCTCGATCGACGACAGCAGCTCGGCGACGGTCTTCTTTCCGAAGCTCGCCACTCAGGCGGATATCGCGCAATATCTGAGCGACAACCAGCTCACCGTCACGCGGTGGGAGCGCAACCGCGAGCTGGACGGCCGCGTCGCCCAGGTGGCCCTGCCCAAGATCACCCTGCAGCTGGTCGACCCGGACTACGGCATCTTCGAGGCGCGAGTCCCCCGCCATGCCGACCCGGCCCAGCTCGCGACGTGGGCGAAGGGTCTCGGCATGACCGTCGTCACCTACAACGCCGAGACCGGCGACCTGAGGCTTCAGCTGCTGGCGTACGTCGCGCTCAACTCCATCGATATGAGCCGGCTGCGCAGCCTGGCCAACGCGTTGAAGGCGCAAACACAACTGGCTCCGCTCGCGCCCGCGTCGGCTCCGGTGACGTACGGAGCGCCCGGATCTCTTCAAGTCACACCGGCGACCAACGGGGTGACTCTGACTTGGACACCGGGCTCGAGGGCGTCGGCATACGCGGTCTTCCGCTCGGGCAACGCCACGACCGGGTTCACGTACCTCGGGCAGACGACGACGCTTACGTACAACGACGCGTCATCGCCGGCCGGCGCCACCAGCTACTACCGCGTGATGGCGATGCACGTTTGCGCGAGCGGCGCATCTGACACGGGCGGATGCATCAGCGGCAGCCCATCCATCGACAACCGCTACACGACAGACGCCGCCTCAGCAAGCGTTCCGGCAGTTGCGGCATCACCGACGACGACACCGACGCCGAGCCCATCGCCGACGCCGACCACGAGCACGACCAGCGCGACACCAACACCCGCGCCCAGCCCTTCGCCGGTCCCCTCACCCGCGGCCACAGCTAGCAGCGCGACACCGTCGCCCAGCCCGTCGCCATCCCCGAGCGACACGACGACCTCGTCCACGACGACTCCCTCACCGTCTCCTTCGCCGCCGCCGTCTCCCGCGCCTGCCGCCACGACAAGCGGATCATCGCCGTCGAGCGCGCCCGCGCCGGTTGCGCCGCCGCCGGCCGCACCGCCGCAGCCAGTGACGATGCAGGCCACGGCCGTGGACGGCCACGTGATGCTCAGCTGGTCGCCTGTTGCGGGGGCCGGCTCCTATCAGATCTATCGCATGGACGCGACGGGACAGCAGGTGCTCGTCGGCAGCACGTCGGGCACGAGCTTCGTCGACGTGGGCGGGACAGCGGGCGCGAGCTACACGTACGCGCTCGTCCCTATAGGTACCGGCGCGACGCAGCTATCGCCCTCCGCAAGCGCGAGCGCGACGTGGCTGCCCGCCACGAGCTCGCCGACCGTGGTGGCCCTGGGACCGTCAGACACCAACGTGGCCGGCATGGTGACGCTGCGAGTCGACGCGACAACAGGCGACGGCACTGGTTCGGTCGCGTGGACCATCACGAGTGCGGCCGGCACGACATCTCTGGGCAGCTCCAACGCGACTCCGTCGACGGGTAACCCACTGGCGTGGTCTTCGACGATCGCGTGGGACACGACGTCCCTCGGCGACGGTGTGTACACGATCGGCGTCGTCGTGACGGACGCGGCGGGACATCAGACCCAGGCATCGCAGGCCTACCAGGTCAACAACGCGCGACCGTCCGCCCCGACATCGTTCACGGCCGCGGGCGTGCCAGGCGGCATCGCGCTTTCGTGGCAGCAGCCCGCGTACTCAGGCGCGGCGACCTATCAGGTGTTCCGCGACGGATCTACCACCCCGCTGGTCCTGCTCTCTGCAGGCACGCGTTCGTTCATCGACACGGCGGCCGGCGTCATGCAACACACGTACACGCTTGTCCTGCGCGGGGCCCAGGGCCAGCTCAGCAGCGGCGTCTCAGCGACTGCGACAGGAGGCGCGGGTTCTTTGCCCCTCGTGATCACCGTGGCCGCGACGCTCCCGGCCGGACAGGCGCTCGTCTCGGGTGGTGTGGTCACAGGCCGCCTGCTCCTGGAGGCGATGGTGTCGAATGCTGCGGCCGGGGTGACGTTCCAGTACCGCAGCGACGGCACGACATGGGTGAGTGTGGACGCGGCGGTGCGGTGTGACAGCGGAGTGTGCCGGAGCGACTGGCAGGCCGGACAGCTCGCGCCGGGTCACTACAGCTTGCGCGCAGCGGCGGGCTCGATCGTCAGTCCGGAGATCGATTTCGTGGTCGCCGCAGCCGCTCCGATTGCGGCGCCGACCGCCGTGATGGCGGCTCCATCGGCCGGCGGCATCACCGTCCACTGGACGGCGCCGACCAATGCGGTTCCGCTCGCCTACTCGGTCTGGCGGCAGAACGCGAGCACCTGGCAGCTGCTTGGCCGCACGAGCGACACCGACTTCATCGACACAGCCGAAGTCGAGAGCGCGGCCGCCGCTTACCGCGTCGAGGCCGAAAACGCCCAGGGCTCGGATGGCACCCCCTCCGATATGGCCGTCGTGGCCGCGCCTCAGGTTCGGGTCAGCCACGACGCGCATGGCGTGTCCACGCCGCAGGATCTGACCGCTCTGTCGTCGCGGGGCGAGGTTGCTCTGGCATGGAACGCGTCCGCGCAGGCGAATACGTATGTAGTTCAGCGCGCCATGTCGGCGAACGGGCCCTTCGTGACGATCGCAACCACGAGATCCACCTCCCACGTCGACCGCGCGGGACCGGTGGGTGGTGAGGTCTTCTATCGCGTCATCGCGATGGCGGGCGCCGATACGAGCGCGCCGTCCGACACGGCCGGCGCGGTCTTCATACCGTTGGCGCCGGCGAATGTCGAAGGGAGCTTCCTTGCCTCGTCCGGCACCGCCCCGGCGCTTGCGCGCGATGTCGTGCTGACAACCGCCACGGTGGCGTCTAACCCCGCGCTCGCGGGCAGCGCGACGAAGGTGGCGGCCAGCGGGCTTGCGACCAGCAACGTTTCCATCGCGCGCATCGAGGTGCGGGGCAGTGGTGGGACATGGCAGCCGATCGCGACGATGGCGGTTTCCGTCGGGTCGAGCGGCTGGACGTCGCTCGGACAGGTTGCGACGTCTGCTCTGCCCTCGGGCTCTTACTCGGTCCGGGCCGTCGCTCTCAGCTCGACCGGTGCAGCCGTCGAGACGACCACTTCCACCACGCTGCAGGTCGTCCACTCCGCGCCGGCGCCGCCGGCGCCGACCGTCCAGCTGCAGGGCGACAACGTGGCCGTGACCTGGACCACGCCAAGCACAACCATCCCGGTCACCTACTCGGTCTACCGATCCGACAACGCGGGCGCGAACTACGTGCTGGCGGCGAGCGGCCTGACCACGACCGCTTATACGGACGCCTTCCTGCCGGGCGCGGCGGCGATTTCATATGTCGTCACCGCAACCGACCTCGCCGGCAATCAGAGCGCTTATTCGCTGCCCGCCACCATCACGACGCCCGCCGACTGGAACGTCGCGAGCCCGGCGCTCAGCCTGCAGGCTCTGACCGACGCCGGCGCCGCGAGCCTGGTCAGCGCGACCGCGTCCTCGCACGCGGGCATCGCCACGATGATCTTCGCCTACGCCCCCGCCGGCAGCTCGTCCTGGATCGAGCTGCCGTTCGGACTGCCCCTGCCGACCTCGCTCGGCGGTGGCCCCCAGCTGACCCCCACGTCGGGCGCTCTGTGGGCCGCTCTGTGGGAGACCAGCACCCTGGTCGGTGCTTACCAGCTGAGAGCAATTGCGGCCGACACGGCCGGCCGGACCTCGGAGCAGGTCCGCAACGTGACCTTCAGCGGCGCAGCGCCGCGCGGACCTCCATCGGTCGGGCTGACAGCATCATCCATAGCCGGCGGTGTGAGGCTGACCTGGCCCTCCGCTGGCGTGACTTACCAGGTCCGCCGGTCCAGCACCGGCGCTGCAGGTTCCTTCTCGAGCATCGGCACTTCATCCACTGGTGCCTTTGACGACCTGAACCTCAACCCCTCTTCGCCCCAGACCTACCAGCTGTCGGACGCGCAGGGTCCCGTGAGCGACGCCATCACCGCCACGCCCGGCCTGCCCGGACCCGGCCACGCGATCGTCACTCCGACCGCCGGCGGCACGGCGACCAGCGCCGACGGCACCGCGACCGTCGCCCTCGGCGCGGGCAGCGTCAGCAGCACGGTCGCTCTCTCGGTCACGCAGTCGGCGGTCGTGCCGGTGGGCATCGTGCAGCTCTCCCCGGTCTTCGACTTGAAGGCCGTCGACGTCGCCACGGGCGCCAGCATCGAGTCGTTCGCCACAGCGCCGGTGCTGACCCTGCACTACGACCCGAACGGCCCGACGCCGACCTCGATCTTCTACCTCGACCCGTCCGGCCGGGCCGTCGCGGTCCCGTCGACGGTCGACACCGCAGCCCACACGATCAGCGCGGCGCTGCCCCACTTCAGCGCCTGGGTCGACGGCACCCACCCTGCGGTGGTCAACATCGCGCTCAGCGCCAGCCTGACGACGGTGGACCTGCCGGGTACGACGACCACCACGCTCACCGTGACCGCTACCGACGGCAGCCCGACGGCCACCCCGACCACGGGCGCGCCGGTCACGTTCTCCTCGCCGGGCGTCGGCACGTTGAGCCCGAACACCTGCACCACGGACGGCACGACGGGCATCTGCAGCGTGACGTGGTCGAGCAGCGTCCGCGGCTCCGACTCCGTCACCGCGACCATCAACGGCAACACCAGCTCACCGGTGACGGTCACCTTCCGCGCGCCACTCAGCTACACGGGTAACTCCTTCCAGCTCGACGCCGACGCGACCAACGTGAAAGTCACCGTCGATGGTGTCGCCCAGCCGACGACGCCCATCGCGCTGGTCGACAGCATCTCCTTCTCGGGCCACTCGCTGGAGATCCTCTCCGGCGCCGACACCAACCTCTCCGGCGCGAGCATCACGGTCACCTTCACCGGCGGCTCCGGCGACAACACCGTCATCGTCAACCGCGGCGGCACGGGCACGATCAGCCTGTCGGACTCCACCCTCATGAGCGGCGGCATGAGCTACACGCTGAGCAACGTCAACAAGGCGAACCTCGGCAGCACCGGCGGCACCAAAACGTTCGACGCACAGGCCTTCAGCGGCACCGTCCGTTTCGGCCTCGCCAACTCCTTCGGCACGCCGACTGTCAAGGGCAACGCCGCCAACAACCCCGGCACGGCCGACATCCTCGACTTCACGGGCAACACCGCGACCACGTTCACGCTCTCAGTGAGCGCCATCTCCGACGGCGGTGGCGACAACGTCACCATCGATACATCCACCGGCGCCCGCGCGGTAGCCGCGTACCAGGCCGACTTCAGCTTCGACCGGACCACCTACCAACAGAAGATCGACGACGTCTTCACGACCATCGACAGCTTCGTCAACGGTCTGCAGTCGACGGTCGCGCTGCTCAACAACTTCTTGCCGCTCCTCGACCCCGGCGCGCAGGCCTCGATCGCCAAGATCGTGGGCCTGATCAGCGCCTTCGATCAGCTCACGAGCAAAGCGAAGGCCAAGATCGACGGCCTGCTCAGCGCCAGCCTCACCCTGAGCCAGATCGTCGGCGAGCTGAACAAGATCGCCCTGGTCGCGCCGGTCAGCAACGTGCAGGTCAGCTTCGCGGGCTCCTTCACGACCATCGGCACGACCATCATCCCTGCCATCTTCGTCAACATCCCGACCGCCACCTTCTCGAGGAAGATCTCGATCGACCTCGGCGACCAGGCGCGAGCGCTAGGGATTCAACTGAAGACGGCCACGGGTGATCCGTACCAGGTCACCATCGCTGCGGACCTCGCGATCAGCGGCCTCAAGGTCGGCATCCCGACCGACCTTGGGCCGTTCCCGCTGGACATCCCGTTTGTCGCGCCGGGTCTCGACATCACGGCCGACTTCACGGTCACCCTCCTGGCCGGGTCGGTCACCGTGAACCTCAGCCTGTTGAAGGCCTCGGTGAGCTTTGGCGGCCAGACGTTTGGCGGCCAGATCAAGTTCGACCCGGTAGACGTGAACTCGAACAGCAAGCTCGACCTGAGTGAGCTGATTCCGTCCAACGGGAACATGACGTTCAGCGTCACCCCGCTCAACCTGACCCTCACCGCGTCCATCGGCAGCGGCGTCCAGATCGGAACCTCGGATCTGCTGTCCGGCACGCTGCACATCTCGATCCCGTCACCCTTCGGCGACAGCTCTGGGCCGTCGGTGCCGCAGGTCACCTTCGAGTCGAGCGGCGGAGTCGGCGTCCACGACCTGCTGAGCAACTTCAGCAACGCCGGACCGAACGAGATCCTGGGCATGCTGAGCCAGATCGCCGACTTCTTCGCGAGCGCGGCAAACCAGCAGATCCTCCAGACGACGATTCCGTTCACCCACGTCACCATCGGCAGCGCGCTCGACTACGCGCGAGCGTTCAAGCACGAGATCCTCGACCCGCTCTTCAAGAGCGGTGACGCGACCCACCCCGACTACAACGGCGACGGCAAGGTCGACCTCAACGACCTCAACTTCGACAGCATCCAGAACCTCCTCGATCGCCTCGACGCCGCCCTCGGCCTGCCGCCCAACACGCTGCGGGTCAAGTGGGACCCGGCGACCAACATCCTGTCGTTCACGTTCAGCTTCGACCGCACGCTTGGCATCGGCACGCCCGTCGACGTGGTCACGACGCCGGTCGGAGCGGTCAGCGTCCTGACCGATGGAGACGGCAGCCACAACGCTGTGCAGCAGGTCACGGTGGGGGCCGCGAAGGGCGGCACGTACAACATCCGATACTCCACGCCGGACAAGGTCAGCGGCCTCGTCACCGTCCCGAACAGCGGATCCGCCGACTTCTACGTCGTCACAGCGGTCACCGGCAAGGGCGAGACCATCGCCTCCGACGAGGTCCACGCGAGCCCGGACTCGAACGGCCTAATCAACGTGACCTGGCTCGACTTCACCGGCGCGCTGAGCTACCGGGTCTATCGCGGCACCACGACCGGGATGGAGGACACGATGTTCGAGACCCCGGTGCCTTCGTTCACCGACGTGGTGGCGAGCAGCGGCATCTCGGCCAGGCCGCCGGCGACGAGCAGCGTCTACAAGATCGTGTCGATCGGTCCGGTCGGCCTGGCCGACTCGCTGGCGACGATCCAGGGCGACTTCGACACGGCGCTGGGATCGAACAACACCAAGGTCGAGGACGGCAACGGCGGTCCGCGCACCCTCAAGGTCACCTTCCAGAACGGGCTCGGCATGCGGTTCATCCCGCGCCTGAACATCGATGCATCAGGGCTGACCAACGACGGCACCTTGCAGGAGATCGCCGTCCCGCCGGCCGCGGACAAGTTCTGGCTCGCTTACCCGGACACCAACGGCCTGCTGAAGCTCAGCGACGCGCTTACCAACAACGTGTCCGAGGGCGATATGCAGACCAAGATCTCGGCGATTCTGCCCACCGGCGGAACAGCGACCGTCAGGAAGAGCACCAGCACCGACCCCAGCTCGGGGACCTCGACCTTCTTCGTGGTCACGCTGGGCGGGACCATCGACCACACGAACGTCAAGCGAATCGCCGCGGCCGGCGGATTCAGCGTCGACTTCGGCGCCAGCCTCGGCGACCTCGCCAGCATCAAGACGACCGGCGACGTCATTCCGCTGGCGAGCTTGATGGCGCAGGCGACGTTCGGCATCGACCTCAGCCCTGCCGCAAGCCTCGAGGTCGGCCCCACGGTGTTCACGCCCGGCCCGCGCGTCGACGTGAGCACCATCCAGCAGGGCGGCAAGCTGGTGAACGTCAGCATCCTGCGGCCGGGCGTGGCGAGCACCACGGAAGAGATCCAGGTGCTGACGGTGCGCTCAGGTGCGACGGGTACCTACACGCTTACCTTCAACGGGCACACCACCGACCCGATCGCCTTCGACGCCGACCCCACGACCCTGACGAACGCGATAAACAACAAGCTCCCTGACCTCAACGCGAAGGTCACCAACCTGACCGAGGTCACCGACGACCACAACCCCACCGGAAACGTGTACACGATCACGCTCGACAACTCCTTGGGCGCGGCCGCGGCCCTTGTCGCGGACGGGACGGGGCTGAAGGCGCGCAACGAACAGCAGCTGGTCACCCTCAACAACGTCACCTCCGGGACCTTCACGCTGAGCTTCGGTGGCCAGACCACCGCGGACATCACGTTCAACTCCAACACAACCACCCTGGCCACCGACATCCAGACTGAGCTGGGCAAGCTCAACGACATCGGCACCGGCAACGTCTCGGTCAACTTCGACTCCGACAAGGGTGGCTTCGTCGTCGTGTTCACGGGCGGCAACGTGCAGGGCACCGACGTCGCGTCCATCACCGACGCCGACAACCTGAAGGGCCCGCAGCAGACCGGCGTGCTCACCGGCACGGCCAACTTCAGCGCCTCGATCTACAACGCCCCAGGCGTGATCGTGCTGCCCGTCCAGGACGGGGCCTTGAACGTCACCACCACCCCGTCGTCGCTGCCGGTTCGTGACCAGGGCGGCCCGGCCTTCCTATCGAACCCGCTCGTCCGCATCACCCCGGGAACCGCGACGACGAGCGAGGTACAGCAGCTGACGATCGGCGCCACGGCCGGGACCTACACGCTGTCCTTCAACACGGGCACGGCGCTCAACCCCAACATCCAGACCACCGTCTCGCTTCTTTACAGCGCGCTCGCGGGCGACATCCAGACCGCGCTCACGAATCTCTCCCACATTGGGGGCGCCGGCGGCACGGTCGCGGTGACCGCCCAGAACGCGGTCAAGGACGGGCAGGTCTTCAACATCGCGTTCGGCGGCACGCTTGCCAATCAGGCCCTGAACGCCATCACCGCCACCGGCTCGGGGCTCGGTGCTCGCAACACGGTGCAGGTGCTGACGCTCACCGGCGCGACAGCCGGCACCTTCAAGCTGACCGCCAACGGCCATCAGACGAACGGCATCACGTTCAGCGCGGTCGACATGAGCGCCGACATCCAGGCCAAGCTGAACGACCCTGCTGTTCTCGGGGCGAACAGCGTGACCGTGTCCAGGAGCGGTACCGGCTATACGGTCGCGTTCACCGGCAACGGGTTCGCGGGAACGAATGTCAAGCCCATCGCCGTCAGCGACATCAGCGGGCTGACGATCCAGAACACCAAGCAGACGGTGCAGCTCGTGGACACAACCGGCGGCAGCTTCACGCTCACGGTCCACACGGCGGGTGGAACCAAGGCCACCGGACCGCTGCCCTTCAACGTGAACCCCAACACAGGCGGCGTCAACATGCAGGACGCTCTCAACTCAGCTCTGGTCGCCTCAGGTGTGGCCGCCGGCACCAACGTCAACGTCACCGCCAGCGGAGGCATCTACACCGTCGAGTTCGTGGGTGCGCTCCTTGGCAAGCACGTCGATTCGTTGGTCGGGGATGCCGGCAAGCTGACCAACACGAACGCCTTCGCGTCGCTGACCGACGTCCGCGTCGCGGCCAACGCCGGCAACGCGACGGCGGCGAACCCGTTTGCCGCGCTCGCCAACGACGTGCAGCTCGCCGTCGACAGGGCCGCGGTCGCGGCGGGGATCACACCTGGCTTCAACCACCAGCCAGGCGTGCCGGCCTTCCAGGTCACCGACCTGATCGCAAGTGGCGCGACGGTGACCGCGGACGTCGTGCCTTTCGGCGCGCCCAACTTCGTCGCCCAGGGCCCCGCGCCGATCCAGAACGGGCAGGTTGCAGGCATGCAGGCGCAATCGTCGCCGGTGGCCGGCGCGGTTTCGGCGATCGTCACCCTGTCGAGCGCGCCGAACACGATGTGGATCGGGACCGTCAACGGCGGCATCTGGAAGACGACCGATGCCAGAACGGCCAACCCGCCGAGTCCGCACTGGACGCCGCTCCTCAATGGCATCGCGGCATCCATCGGCGCACTGGCGCTGGACCCGACCGACAGCGCCAACAACACGCTCGTGGCCGGCATCGCCGACGTGAGCAACTACTTCACCACCGGCAGCCGTCAGAGCGGCATCCTGCGCACCACGGACGGAGGCAACACGTGGGTGGCCAGGGGTGCCCTCCAGCTGTCGGGTCTTGACCTCATCGGCATCGCCGAGCGTGGAAACGTGATCCTCGCCGCCGCGCGCGATCCGCAGACCACCGCCCGGGGAGGTGTCTGGAGAAGCACCGACTCCGGTACCACCTTCTTCCGGGTCTCGGGCGATGGCAGCTCCGGACTTCCGGCCGGCGACGCGTTCGACCTGGTCGGCGATCCCGCCAACCTGTCGTCGTTCTTCGCGGCGATGTCCGGTTCCGGCGTCTACCGAAGCACTGACTCGGGCGCCACGTGGACGAGCCTGAGCGGAACCAACTTCGGCACTGGGACGCAGTGGGTCGCCGGTCCGACCTTCCTTGGGCCAAGAAACCTGTGGGTCAAAGGCGGCCAGTTGGCCGCTGTCGCTGCGGGAGCCGGCCAGCTCACCTACACGCCGCTGGCCAACTTCCCAGGCGTGCCGGCGGTCAACGATCGCTTCTTCATCATCGACGGGGCGAACAGCGAGACCGTGATCGTGACCGCTGTCGCCGGCGCCGGCCCGTACACCCTCACGCTCGCGAGCCCGATCGCCTTTGCCCACGCCTTGAACACCGTCGCGGGCAGCACACCGACCGTGAACCTGCGGCTCGCGGTCCACGACACCGGCGCCGACACCGCAGTCTACGCAGGCGTGGTGAACGAGGACAACAAGTTCTCGCCACGCGAGGCGGCGATCTTCCGCTGGTCGACCGGCGCCTGGACCCAGCTGGCGCCGCTGGCGAACCCGAACGTGAATGCGAGCACCCTCGGCGGTCAGGGCGTGCCCAACTTCTCGATCGGGGCCGACCCGACAGACAAGGACACCGTCTACGTGGGCGGCGACACCAACCCGACGCCGCTGCCCGATCCCACCTCCGGCGCCGCGGGCTTCACCGGCCGCATCTACCGCTGCGCGACGGGGAACGCTGCTTGCTTCGCCATGACCGACAACAACACGACTGACATCAGCTCTCCGCACGGGGACAGCCGCGCGATGGCCTTCTTCGCCGACGGCACCCTCATCGAGAGCGACGACGGCGGCATCTATCTGCGGACGACGCCGACCGCCGCCGGAGCGCCGTTTGGCGTGTGGCAGTCGCTCGTCGGCAGCCTCCAGATCACCGAGCAGTCGTCGTGTGCCTACGACACCCTTTCGCAGGTCATTTTCTGCGGCCACCAGGACACAGGAAACGGCGAGCAGACCGCGACGGGGAACACGACGTGGAGGTCACAGAGCCTGGGCGACGGCTCCTACGTCGCTGTCAATGACGGCCTGTCGAATCCCACGCGCAACGGCACGATCGCCGCCGTCGCAAGCGGTGTGAACCAGATCACCTACACGGTGGTCGGCGGCGGGGCTCCTCAGAACGGTGACGTGTTCGTCCTCGACGACAACCCGGCGATGCTGGGCACGATCGCGGCAGCCGCCGCATTGTCGGGAAGCGTGACCTACACCGCGACCAGCGGTCGAGCGCCGGTAATCGGCGACGTTTTCTACCTCGACACCTTCACCAACAACGTCGAGCAGGTGACCGTCACCGGCGTGGCGGGCGGCGGTCCGTACACGTTGAACCTGGCCGCCAATACGGCGAAAGCCCACTCGGCCGGCGCGAGGGCGGTGGGTGCCGACGCCGAGACGGTGACCGTGACACTAGTTGCGGGCGGCGGGCCGTACACGCTGACCCTGAACGCCAACCTGCGGAATGCGCACGCCGTCGCGACCGTGGCGAGCCCCGTGTCACTGCGCTCGTTCAGCGCGTTCAGGTTGGGCGGGTTCTCACACGAAGCCTGCGACATCTTCAACAACTGTCTGGTGCCCGTCTTCTTCTGCACGACGGCGACCCTGCTCAGCTCGTGCGCTCCCACGCAGCGCAGCAACAGCCCGGTCAACGTGGGCACGGTCAACGGCGCCACGCCGGCAAGTTCGCCGACGATTCTGTACAACGTCGTTTCCGGCAACCCGCCGGTCCGCGGCGACGTGTACGACATCGACGCCGGCATCAACGGCAGCTTCGAAACCGTCATCGTCACCGGCGTCGCCGGGGGCGGCCCCTACACGCTGACCCTGGCCTCGAGCACCGCGAACGCCCACGCCGGGGGCGCCAACATCATCAGCGCCCGGCTTGGCGAGACGGGATACATGCCCTTCTACGCGCCGGTTGCGGGCAACGCGACCAACCCGTCGCAGCTGGCCGTCGGCGGTGGTGTGGGCAACGGCACCGCGATCTTCGAGTCGACCGACAACGGGCAGACCTTCACGGCCCTCCACAACACTGGAGCCACGGCCACGACTGGCGTGACGGCGATTGCGTACGGAGGTTTCGCCGCCGGCGTCGCCAAGCCGAACGTCATCTACGCGGGAGACCTGTCGGGCCAGCTCTTCGTCAGGACTGACACCGGGGCGACCCTCGACCCTGTCGCCTACGGACCCAACGCAGGCGCCGGGATTGCCGCGGCAGGCAGCCGCCCATACGCGATCGCGCTCGATCCGACCAACTGGCGCACCGCCTACGTCGTCGACGACGCACACGTTTGGCGCACGACCGATGCCGGCGCGACCTTCAAGGACATCACCGGGAATCTCCTGTCGACATTCGGCAACTCGCACGTCCGCAGCATCGCGGTCGTTCCCGGCACCGGCCTGCAGTACGTGATGGTCGGCACCGACCTGAGCGTGTACATCACGTCGACCAGGACGCTCGGATGCACTTTCCCCGGTGGCACCTGCGCGACCATATGGTCGGCGTTCGGGACCACGCTGCCTAAGACCTACGCCACCAGCATCATCTACTCCAGCACCGACGACGTGCTGGTGGTCGGGACACTGGGCCGTGGCAGCTACGAGCTCGCGAACGCGAGCCAGGTCATCAGCGGCGACAACCGGCTGTTTGGCGCCGCCCCCGCAGACCAGCCCTTCGAGCTCGACGTGCTGCTGCAGCCGAGTCAAGCCAGCGGCGCCACCGCCGATTACACCGTCAAGATCAAGACCGGCAACTTCACGCTGACCTACACGGATGGGACCGACGTGGAGACCACCGGCCCGCTCGCTGTGGGCTCGCCCGCCGCCACGGTCCAGACGGCGCTGGGCGCACTCTCCAACGTCGGCGCGGCCAAGGTGCACTCGGTCAACCTGGCCGGGAGCACGTACACGATCACGTTCGAGGCCGGGAAGGACGTCATGAACCTCACGGTCCAGGAAGTCATCCCCGGAACGGTGCGCCGCACCACCAGCCCCGCCGAGTTTGCCTCCGCCCTGCAGGCGCAGATGGCGCAGGTCCTGAGCGCGGCCGGCGAGAAGGGCGTCACTCCGTCGGTGACGATCGACCCGGCGACCGGGAAGCTGGTCATCGGCCAGACGGGCGCGTTCAAGCTGCAGGTCAGGTTCCCGTCTCCGATCGGGACGCAGCCGAGCGCGACGCGCGTCTCGATCTTCGCGCCCGGCGTGACGTTCACGGCGGCGCCGGGCGCCTCGCCGGTCAACCGCGACCGCCGGCTGAGCCTGACGGTCGGTCTCAGCGGCCCCGGTCTCGTCACCGCGAGCCCGAGCACCTCAGCCGGGACGTTGGGCGCAAACACCTACTACTACGTGGTCACGGCCGTGATGGCCGACAGCTCGGAAAGCAACACCTCGACCCGCATCCACGCCACGCTGGGCGGCGCGGGTCAGATCACCCTGCGCTGGAACCCGGTGCCCGGCGCCGCGAGCTACAAGATCTACCGCGGGACCACCGCCCTGCTGAAGGACATCAACAAGGTCGAGAGCCCGGCCGGGACCGCGACGACCTTCGTCGACGACGGCACCAAGTTCGGAGGCGCCGGCAAGCCGCCAACGGCCAACTACAAGAAAGACCCGGCCTTCCAGCAGATCGGCGTCTCCGCGGCGCCCACGCCGACCAATTTCAACGACGGCACGACGCCCGACCTCGAGTTCACCCTGCACCTCAGCACGAGCGCCCACACCACCAGCGCCGACGTCCCGGTCCTCGTGTTCGGAAGCGACGAGTACGAGACCATCGACGACCTGGTCGCCGCGCTGCAGTCCGCCGTCAACGGCGCGCTCGACACCTACCTCGGCACGCACAACGCCGACAACGCCCACGACTCGACCATCGACGGCAACCCGGAGATCCCCGACATCCTCGTGTGTCGCCCGGCCGACGATCCCGGGGCGACCGGCCTGGCCGCCTGCCAGGGGGTGGGCAACCGGATCACGTTCCGAGGCAAGAAGGGCGTCGTCAACAGCCTGTCCATCGACGTGCCCGACAACCTCGACCAGGGCGACAACGCGGGCAGTGCGAACGGCATGGTCACGATGCTCGGCTACACCGCGACCTCGGGCGAGACTCACCGCGCACGCGCGAGCCGCTTCTCGCTCGACAACGTCAAGCTGTCGGGCTCGTTCGACCTGTTCGTCCAGGGCCTGTCCGCCACCGCCAACATCGGCTTCCTCGCCGTCAAGGCCACGGCCCAGGGCACGTTGCCGGGCGGTCGCCTGCTCTCGCTGACCATCGCCGTCCAGCTGCGCAACCCGAACTCGCCCATCGGCGCGGCGGACCAGTTCCACCTCGACCTGGCGGTGCTCGCCAACGCCGTCGGCGACGGCCACTTCTTCTACGACCGCAACGCCAACTTCGGCGCCGGCACCAACGACCACCCGGCCACCGGCTTCTTCGACGGCACGCTCTCCGGCGGACTCGGCGGCAAGCTGACCCTCGCGCCCGACGGAGTGCTGTCCGGCCTGGCCGACACGCTGCACGCGACCCTGAGCATCGACGCGACCAGCGCCAACTGGTTCCAGAGCCTGCCGACGCCGCACTTCCAGTTCGAGGGTCCGGACTTCAACTCCGTGCTCGATCGCTTCAAGCACCTGAACCTGCAGACGGTCATCGCCGCGCTGCAGCTGATCATCGGCTTCATCCGCAAGCTCGACGGCTCCAACGGAGGCAGCGCGATCGCCGGCATCCTGTCCAAGCCGCTGCCGATCGTGAACAAGAGCATCGCCCAGATGCTCGACGTGGCCTCCGACTTCGCCAGCAAGCTCAACGACGTCATCCAGAACCCGGCCGGGGCGATCCAGCGCCTGAACAACATCCTGGCGGCCGCGCTCGGCATGACCACGCCCACGGTGGTGGTGACGGAGACGACGGCCGGCAGCCCGCCGAGCACCAACGAGGTGCAGCACATCGCGATCAACAACGCGACCGCCGGCACCTTCACGCTGACCTACGCCTTCGACGTCAAGCCGCTCGGCTTGAGTGGAACCGCGTCCACCACCGGCGGAACGCTGGCGGCTGCCACCTACTACTACGAGGTCACAGCTACGACCGGAAATGGCGAGACCCTCGCCTCGCCGGAAGTCACGGTCACCACGACCACGGCGATTAGCAGCGTCTCGCTGACGTGGAGGCCGATCGACGGCGCCGCCAGCTACCGCGTCTACCGCGGCACGGTGGCCGGCGCTGAGAACGCCTACTACACCACCGGGACGCCGTCCTTCACGGACACGAACGCCGCGAGCACCGCCGGCTCGCCGCCCACGAGCACGTCGGTCACCGACAGCCAGACCACCACCGGGCTCGCCTACAACGCGAGCGCCGGCGATGTCGGGAACGCGCTGACCGCGCTGAACGGCATCGGCCCTGGCCGCGTCTCGGTGATGGCGGCGAGCGGCGGATTCGACGTCACGTTCCAGGGCGACCTGGGAGGGCAGAAGGTCGCGCTCCTCACCGCCGACGCCTCCAAGCTGGTCAAGGACACGCTGCTCTCCTACAACCAGGGGACCGGCGAGCTCGACTTCAACTTCGACCTCGGCACGAGCGTCCAGATCGCGCGGCCGTTCAGCCTTGACCTGAGCCAGCTTCTCTCGGCGCTCGGCCTGTCGGGCACGCTGGCCACGGTCGCCAACAGCCTGGTCGGAGTGGGCGCCAGCGGCGACCTATCAGTGAACGCGTCGGCGGCCCTGCACGTCAAGCTCGGACTGGACCTGAACATCGTGTCCATGAGCGAGACGACCGCCGGCGACGGATCGCACGACGAGGTCCAGACGCTCGTCACCAAGGGCACCAGCGGCAGCTTCACGCTGATGTTCCCGTTCGACGGCGCGCCCAAGAACGTGGTGGCGACCGCCGGCACCGGCGGCACGCTGGCGGCGAACACCTACTACTACGTCGTCACCTCGGTGATAGGGACTCGCGAGAGCTCCGCATCGCAGGAGGTCTCGGCCACGCTGTCCACCGCCGGGACGATCACGCTCACGTGGGACAACCTGGCCGCGGCGACGGGTGGCTACCGCGTCTACCACGGGACCGCGGCCGGCGGAGAGAGCGGATACCAGACGGTCGCGGCCGGCACCCACACCCTGACCGACGACGGCACCCCGACGTTCAGCAACGCCGGCACGCCGCCGGCCGCTCCGACTCCCGACAGCCAGACGACGGCGGCGATCGACTGGTCGACCGACTCGACGGACATGGCGAGCCGCATGCAGTCCAAGCTGCAAAGCCTCGCGAACATCGGAAACGGCAACGTGACGGTCACCTCGCCCTCGCTCATCGTCACCCCGGGCAGCCCGCAGACCTTCGTCATCACCTTCGGGAGCGACCTCACGCACATGGCGCTTCCGCTTCTCGAGGTCGACGACACGAACTTCCACGGCCAGCGGTCGTTCTTCATCAAGACCGGGCCCTCCGGCACGAGCCTGCACGTCGACGCCTCCGCGTCGGCGACCAACCTGAACTTCGTCGCTCGCATCGGACCCTTCGGCCTGTTCGTCAAGAACGGCTTCGCGGCCATCGGCGGCGCGGTCAACTTGAGCCTGCTCGACCCGAACAACAACGGGCGGTTGATCCTCGTCGACTTCGGCGGCGACGGCGTGGGCAGCGACCTCGGCAACCTGCTGAACTTCATCGGGCTGCAGTCGATCTCCTTCACGGGCACGCAGACCGACTTCAACCTGAACGCAGTGGCCCAGAGCGGCGGCTCGCTGACCGACGCCACGACCTACTACTACGAGGTCACCGCGATCAAGGGCACATCGGGCGAGACGCTCGCCTCACCGGAGGCGTCGGCCCTGAGCTCTGGCTCCAACCACACGATCCACGTCACGTGGAACGCCGTCACGGGCGCGACCAAGTACCGGGTCTACCGCGGCACGACCCCTGGCGGCGAAGACCACTACTTCGAGACCACCGGCGCGCCGACCTTCTTCGACGACTCGGGCACCGGAGGCGCGGGCACCCTCGAAGGCATACCGTTCGCGATCGCCTCGCTGCCTCTGTTCGTCGGCACCACGAGCTTCCAGCTCCCGATCAACGACCCGATCTTCAGCGGAGCCGGCGTCGCCGGGCAGAACGTGCTGGGCGTGAAGATCGGCATCGTCGGGGCGAACATCTTCGGCAACCTCGCCAACGCCTTCAGCTTCCTGGTCGCGCAGCAACCCGACTGGAGCAACTTCAGCCCCAACCTGCCGAGCATCTTCGCACTGCTCGCCGACCCCTCCACCGTGGTCGACGGCCTGGACTCCTTCCTGCAGATCCTGCAGGACGCGCTCCAGGGCCAGATCTTCGGGATCAAGCTGCCGCTCCTCGGCAACCTGCTTGCCAACAACCCGCTCAGCACGGCCATCGGCAACTTCAGGACAGACTTCCTGGAGCCTCTCGCCAACACCCTGCGCGACAACAACGTTGGTATCGACAGCCTCGTGAACGAGATCAAGCAGGTCATCTTCGACGTGTTCGCGACCAAGCTCGGTCTGCTGCAGCACCAGGGCGGCCTGAGCTGCGGCGGAGGCGGCCCGCCGCCGTGCCTCGACGATGTGCAGTTCAAGCTGCTCAAGGACGACGGGCGTGGCAACCCGCACGGCGCGACGGCGACCATCTTCGACGCCCAGGCAGCTGAGTTCGACTTCAACCTCGCCAAGAACTACCAGTTCAAGGCTCCGCCCATCAAGCTGAACCTCGGCATCCCCGCCCTCGGTCTCGACGCGTCATTCGACCCGGCGATCACCATCGCCTTCACCCTCCATTTCGGGTTCGGCGTCGACACCCACGACGGGTTCTACTTCGTCACCGACGGCACCACGCCGGCGATCACCCTGGGCGTCACCGTCACCTTCTCGGACACCACGTGCCCGGCCGGCGACGTCAGCCGCGCGCAGGTCGACGGCCGGCTGCTCTTCCTGGCCCTGCACATCCAGGACGGCATCGACCTCGGTGGCAACGGCTCGATCAAGGTCCAGTGCTCCGGCAACTTCCCCGACGTCCACGTGACCCCGGAGTCGCAGGACATCACGACGCTCTTCTTCAACGGCAGCCTGGTCATCGGCGACCCCGGCCATCACCACATGCTCACGTTCTCCGACATCTCGTCGGCGTCGTTGGGCGACATCATCCAGCCGACCCTGTCGGGTGGCGCGCTGCTCCGTGCGGACGCCGCGATCGACTTCAGCACCCTGGGCCCGGACTTCGCGGAGATCCTGCCTCGCCTGACGGCCAAGATCCTGGTCGACTTCACGCTCAGCTGGACACCGAGCGGCGGCCTCAACATCAGCACGCCGCAGGTCGTCATCGCGAACATCACCCTCGACCTCGGGTCGTTCATCTCCAAATTCGCGGGACCGATCCTCAACAAGATCGCCGATGTCCTGAAGCCGCTGGATTGGCTGATCGGACCCAAGGGCTTCCTCAACATGAGGATCCCGCTGCTCTCCGACCTGGCCGGTCACACGATCACGGGCAAGGACCTGATCGTCTTCTTCGATCCGACCGACGGGCCGAAGATCGTCGCGTTCCTCGACTTCGTAAACACGCTGTACCACCTGATCGACCTGGTCAAGCAGGCGACGGCCGAAGGCGACGTGATGATCAACTTTGGCGACCTCTGGCTCTCGGGCGGCAACGGGACGAGATGCGTGAGCGTGGGCTCCATCGGGTGTATCCCGAACCCGAGCGACTGGTCGTTCTTCACCAACCCGATCGGTGGGAACAACCCACTGTCGAGCGGCGATCTCACTCAGCTGCCCAACCTCAGCGACCTGAGCCTGCCGGACAGCCTGCCGGCCCCGTCGATGGACGGCACCGAGGGCGAGGCGACGTCCGACTTCCAGTCCGGCCTGACCGGATCGACAAGCATCGACTTCCCGATCCTCAAGGCCTCGAACATCCTCGGCCTGATCATGGGCAAGCCGGCGACCCTGGTCGAGATCACGCTGCCGGAGTTCGGCTTCAACTTCTTCTACCGGCAGTCGTTCCCGATCATCGGACCGCTGGTCGGGACCTTCGCGGGCGGCATCGGGGCGACCATCCACCTGCGCGTCGGCTACGACACGCAGGGCCTGACCGACTTCCTGGCCTCGCACAACGCGTGGAGCCTGCTCGACGGCTTCTTCTTCGACACCAAGGACGCGGCCGGCAAGGCGCTCGCGGTGGCGGTCCTGCACGCTGAGATCGCGGTCGGCGCGGCGATCGACCTCGGCCTGATCGAAGCGGGGGTCGAGGGCGGCATCAGCATGACGATCAACTTCAACTGGGACGACCTGAACAAGGACGGCAAGGTCAGGCTCGATGAGCTGAAGGCCAACCTGCTCGCGAACGGGGGCGACCCGCTCGCTGTGTTCGACATCGAAGGCGACATACAGCTGTTCCTGCGCGCCTACGTGACGATCAACCTCTTCATCACGTCCTTCACGCTGACATTCGAGTTCGCGCGCGTGACCCTGTTCCACTTCAGCGTTCCGTTCAAGCGCCCGGCGTTCCTGGGCACGCAGAACGGCGGCGTGCTGACCCTTGCCATCGGCCCGAACTCCAAGAACCGCCTGCAGGGCGATCTCGGGGACATAGCGGAGACGATCCACGTCTTCACCCCGCCCGGCGCGGCGGCAGGCACGGTTGACGTCTGGTCGGACCAGTTCAACCGATCGAAGTCGAACGCCCAGGAGTTCACAGGCGTCACCGAGATCGACGCCAACGGCGGTCCCGGCGGTGACGACCTGATCGACCTGTCGGGTCTGAACGACAGCTCAGTCGCGGTCGTCATCCACGGCGGTGGCGGCAACAGCACCATCATCGGTCCCACCGACTCCAAGTGCGACGGCGCCAGCGACGACACCGGCACGTGCGCGCAGCTGTTCGGCGACACCGGAAACGTCCATCTCGTCAGCTCGAGCGACGAGCCAGACCTGCTCGACGGCGGCAAGGGCACAAACACCCTCGACGGTGGGGCGAGCACCAGCATCCTGAAGAACGGCGCAACGATGAGCGCCAGCACTGGTGCCGTGACCTTCGACCCCGGCAAGGGCGATGCCACGATCAGCGGCGGAAGCGGAAATGTGACCTACCTCGGCAAGGACTCCGGCAGCTTGGTCCACATCACGACGCCCGGGTGCGGCGGGTGCGGCACCATCGACATGAGCGGCATGCCGGACAACCTCACCTTCGTGGCCGCGGACGGCAAGCTGCTCATCGGCTGGGGCCCGCAGCTGACGACCGCGAACTTCATGACCGGGCCGACGGTGACCGTGAAGGACTTCGCGCACATGATCGAAGTCGACCACGTGGACGCGATCGGCACGATCAAGGGTGGCAAGGGCGCCGACGAGTTCGATATCTACCAGACCGGATCCGGCTACGTCACGCATCTGGACGGCCAGGAGGGCAACGACACCTACAACTTCATCAACGTCGGCACCACCGGCAGCCACTACATCCAGGCCAAAGTGACGGATACCGGAAACCCGTGGGACCTGAACAACCGAATGGTGTTCGTGAGCAGCGGCACCGACGCGGCGCACCCGATCCTGGTGACGAACAGCCAGGTTTGCAAGACGAGCTGCGCGACGGACGACCAGCGGGTCACCTACGACGCGCCGGCCGCCGACAAGACGGTGCTGCAGCTCATCGTGCAGGGCAACGGGACCAATAACCACATCAATGTCCAGAGCACCGCGCCGAGCGTGCCGGTCCGCGTCGAGCTCGGTAACGGCACGAACGTCGTCAACGTCGGCACCGGCGACCTGACGAACATCCAGGGCATCGCGAGAGCCGGCCTTGACGCGCCGTTCGGCCTGGGCCCGGTCGTGGTCGTCGGCGGCACCGGAATGGACACGTTGATCGTCGACGACTCGAGCGACGGCGCCGCCCACACCGGGTTCATGACCGCCTGGACCGAGACCCGGATCACGGCGCCGGGCGGCGTCGAGGTCGGCACGGTCAGCGGTCTTGGCATGGAGATGTGGAAGGACGGCGCGGCGAAGCTCGCAGGTGCGCCGTTCCTTGCGGGCCGGATCGAGTACGAGGCGATCAAGAACGTAAACGTCCGTCTGGGCAACGGCGGCAACGTCCTCAACGTCGGCGGTGACGCGCTGCTCGGCGAGGGCGACGGTAAGCTGCCGCTGACCCGCCAGGAGCACGTCACGCAGTTCGTGCACACACCGACTGCGATGGTCTCGGTGGTCGGCGGCACAGGCGGCGACACCTTCCGCGTGATCTCGACCAACCAGGTCGATCGCGCGTCGCTGAACGCAATCGAGAACCTGGTCAGCGTCGCCGAGGTCCTCGGACACGAGGGCGTCCAGGGCGTGACCGACGAGGTCCAGCACCTGAGCATCCTGGGCACCACCGACCACATCGGGTACTTCACCCTGAAGTACCGCTACCAGGAGACGAAGGCGCTGCCGTTCGACATCATCGCCGGCGACCTGACCTGCACCCTGCGCTCGTCGCTCTCACAGGTCGGCACGATCGAGAAGACGCCGCCGTGTGACCAGGCCGACCCGGGCAACATCAGCGCGGCCGCGGCGGGCGACGGCTTCGACATCACGTTCCCGAACGTGTTGGGCGACCCCGACCTGCTTGTCGCCCAGGTCATCCCGCTCTACCTCGACGGCGGGTCGTCTGATGACCGGCTGCGGGTGCAGTCGATGTACGAGGAGACGTACTGGAACGGCGGGCCAGGATCCGACAACGCCGCCGTGAACCTGAACGCGATCAGCCAGGCGCGGTTCACGCCGACCGATGTGGTGGGGCACATCGACATCGCCGAGACGGCCACCGGCAAGTCCGGGACCATCGCCGCGGCGACGGCCGGCGCGACCACGCTCACGTACACCGCCGTCTCGGGCGGAGCGCCGCTGAACGGCGACGTGCTCGTGATCGACACCGGCAACGCCGCCGAGTCGGTGAACATTGCGCACGTCAGCGGGACGGGCCCCACGTACACGCTCACGGTCTCGGCGACGACGCTCGACCACGCGTCGAGCACGGTCGCGGTGGTCGATGAGAAGCAGGTCTTCTCGTTCCGGGATGTGACGGGTGGCTACTACCAGCTCACCTTCAGCGGCCAGACGACCGCCGCGATCGCGTGGGACGCGCCGGCGAAGGCGGTCCAGGACGCGCTGGTCGGGCTGTCCAGCATCGGCAAGGACACGAGCAACGAGCCGAACGTCGGTGTGAGCTTGAAGAACGGCCTCTACACGGTCGAGTTCATCCACGACAAGGCCGGCATGTCTCAGCCGCTGATGACCTCGAACGTCGTGGTCACTCCCGGCGCCGCCGGCAGTCAGAACGTCTCTGTCGTCGTCAAGAGCGGCACCATCGGGGCTGCCCTGGCCGGCGCAATCTCGCTCACCTACACGGTGGGCGCTCGCGGCGCGCCGGTGGTCGGTGACGTCTTCGACCTGGACTCGGGTGCGGCCGAAGAGTCCGTGACGGTGAGCAAGGTCATGGGCACAGGTCCCTTCACGCTGACCGTCGGCGCGACCAGGTTCGCCCACGCCGCGGCCACGCTGGCCACCGAGGGCGGCCGCTCGTTCAGCCTGGACTTCACCTACGACATGCACGTGCTGCACCTGACGTCCGACCCCGACCGCGCCGGCTCGCTGACTCACGGCACCTACTACTACCTGGTCACCGCGGTCACCGGCCAGGGCGAGACGCTCGTCTCCAATGAGACATCGAAGATCGTCGGCGACAACGGTGCTATCCAGCTCTACTGGGGCAAGCTCGACGGCGCGCTCAGCTACAACGTGTACGAGAGCACAACACAGGGGAACGAGCGGCTGCTCGTCACCGGCATCACCCAGACCACATACCTGGACGACGGGTCGGCGGCTCGCCCGACCCTAGGGAGCGCTCAGCCCCCGAGCTCGACCACGGTCACAGCCGTCCAGACGACGATCCCGATCTCGTGGAACGCGCAGCCGCTCGAGGTGCAGTCCGCGCTGGAGGCCCTGACCTCGATCGGCGCGGGCAACGTGCACGTGAGCGGGACGCCGGGCAGCTACAACGTGACCTTCGGCGCCGGCCTGGGCAATCACCTGCTGCAGGGCGCGACCGATTCCCTCCGCTCGAACGGCGTGCACGCGATAATCACGCTCGACGGCGGCAGCGGCAACGACCACAGCGACGTCAACCTGATCGGCGGCCGCACCGCGGCGACGATCAACGTCTTCGACTCCGGCCCGAACTCTGACGCGGACACGCTGACCATCGACGGCCCCGACCCGGCGAGTGTCTTCCTGCTGCGCGCCGCGACCTCAGACCGAGGCCTCGCCTTCGTGGCGCTGATCAACGGCCCGACGCCGCTGCTGCCCGCTCCGGGCGACCCGGTCGAGCGCGTCAACTACAACTCGAGCATCCAGGCGATCACGCTGAACGGCGGCCACGGCGACGACCAGTTCTACGTCGACGACACGCGGGCCGCGTTCACGATCAACATGGGTGAGGGCAACGACTTCATCCAGGTCGGTCAGCTGTACAAGTCGCGACGCACCCCGGACCTGGCCAGCGTGGCGCCGCAGGACGTGTTCGCCACCATCGACACGACCCAGGGCTGGCTGAGCAATGGCGTCAGCAGCCCGATGACCGTCAACGGCGGAAGCGGCGACAAGACGTTCATCGTCTTCCACAACCTGGACACGCTCCAGCTGAACGGCTACGCCGGCAACAACGTGTTCATCATTCAGGCCTTCGCACTGGCCGGTTCGCAAGAAGACCACCGTGCCCTCACCGACCTGACCGGTGGCGCGGGCACCAACCTGATTCAGTACGCGGTCGACGCGCCGGTGAACATCGACGGGGGCAGCGGCTACAGCACGGTCGTGGTCATCGGCACCGAGTTCAACGACGACTTCGTGGTCACGCCGACCGGCGTCTTCGGCGCGGGTCTGAACGTCAACTTCGTCAACATCAAGGCAATCGAGATCGACGGCGGGGCGGGCAATGACCGGTGCTTCGTCCTCGGCACGAGCCCGAACTGGACGACCACTGTCACCGGCGGAAAGGGTTCGAAGCTCATCAGCGTGATGGGCCCGACGCCGGCCAACGGTGTGATCAGCAACGACCTGCTGGGCCACAGCGGCATCATCACGCACACCGTCTCGAGCACCCTTGGCGGCTCACTGTTCAGCGGCATCAACGTAGACGGCATCTCGGCGAACGTCGCCGACCAGGACACGCCAGGGGTCGTGGTCACGGAAACGGGCGGCTACTCGCAGGTCGTCCAGGGCAACGGGTCGTTCAGCCTCGCCGATCAGACCCAGGGCGAATACACGATCCGCCTCACGCGGCCGCCCGACCCGCTCAACACCGTGACGCTGAAGGCCACACCGCCCAGCGGACTGGCCCTGCTGAGCGGCGGCATCCTCCAGCGCACCATCAACAGCGAGGCCCAGGTGGTGAGCCTCTCCGGGATGTTCGCCGGGCACTTCACCTTGCGGCTGGACTCCAACACCGCGACGGATCCGATCTCGTGGGACGCGACGGCTGCCGACGTGCAGGCTGCGCTCGAGAAGACGGGCGTCGGCATCGGCGCCGGCAACGTCAAGGTCGAGCAGGACGGTTCGACCTACACCCTCACGTTCCAGAACGGCAAAGCCAACGTCCTGATTCACGTTCTCACCGCAACCCTGGGCCTGGACGCCACCGTGGGGGCCAGGGTCACCGTCACCGAAACCGTGCGTGGCGGAACCTCGAGCCCGATCCCGGCGACGCACGACTTCTCGCCTGCCAACTGGTGGCAGGCCTGGACCATCGACTACGCCGTCGACGACCTGGCGCCGTCGATCCCGAACGCCGCCGACTTCCAGAACACGATCGTCGCGACCGACACCGTCAGTGGCTTTGTCAAGGCCGGAAGCGTCAGCGTCGACCCGAACCCCAACGTGATCGGTGACGAGTACGCGACGTTGATCGCGACCACTGCCGTGTTCAACGCCGACCTTCCATCGCCGGCGCTGCCCGAAGGCTTGCGCGGCCAGTCGCTGAAGATCACCGAGGGTGATGCTGCCGCGGCCGGCCAGATCCGGATGGTGCTCGGCAGCTACCGCGAGAACCTGACTGTCACGGCGTCGGGCGGCACGTTCACGGTGAGCTTCGGCGGCCAGACCACCGGCGCTGAGCCGTACAACGTCAGCGACTCCGTGCTGCAGAGTGACCTGGCCGGGCTGTCCACGATCGGCGCGGGCAACGTGTCAGTGACGCTCAGCGGCGGCGTTTACCACATCGCGCTGGGCGGCAAGCTCTACCTGAGCAACAGCCAGCAGTTCACCGTCAACACAGCGGGCCTGACGGGGTCGGCATCCATGGTCATGGACGACACCGCGATCAAGCTCAACGACCCGTGGTCGGTCGAGCCGGCCGAGGCCGCGAAGTTCGAGATCAGCCAGTACACGGACGTTCACGTGCCGGTGGTCAAGGTCCGCATCTTCTCGCAGGCGAAGCCGGCCGTGGTCATCGACGAGCCGGGCGGGAGCACGAACGTCGCCCAGGGCACCTCGCAAGGCACCGCGACGATCCGCGTCAAGCTGTCCGCCGATCCCGGAGTGAGCGGCGCCACCGTCCACCTGGGTGACAACGGCGCCGGCCTGATCCACTTCTCCACCGCCGACGTCTCCTTCACGAGCGGGAACTGGTTCACCTTCGTGCCGGTGACCGTCAGCGCGGTCGACGACGGCGTCGTGCGCGGGTTCCACCGCACCGACCTGGTCGCCCGGGCCGACCATTACCTGGCGTTCAAGTCGACGGTGACCATCGCGGACAACCACTGGCCCGGCGTGCGCGCGATCCAGCCCACAGGCGGCGCGACCAACGTGATCGAGTTCGCGGACGGCGACTACGGCCTCAGCCAGGCTACCGCCATCGCGGACGGCTATCCGTTCCAGGACACCTACTCGCTGGCGCTGACCACGGCGCCTGGCGCCACCGAGACGGTCAAGGTCTTCGCCCAGGCCCAGCCGACGCGCGCCAGCAAGACGGGCGGCATCGTGTCCTACCAGCAGCGCCTCCGCCTGTGCCTGGACAGCGCCTGGGTCGACCACTGCAGCGCCGACAGCGACTACTCGCAGACGGTCGAGGTCGACTTCACCTCCGCGAACTGGGACCTGCCGCAGCAGCTGCACGTCCGCGCGGTACAGCACGACGGGCGCGTCGAGGGCCAGGACACGCACGTGTTCGCGCCGACCCTCAACCAGGTCAGCAAGATCCAGGGCCCGCTGTTCGTGAACGGCGGTGAGGGCAAGAACCGCACCGGCCTTCTCGAGCGCGAGCCGGTCATGCTGCCCGGTGAGAGGAATGAGACGCCGCAGATGGGCAGCGTCGTCTCCGGCACGCTCGGCACGCAGGACAACACCGTCGCCGCCACGGTGACCATCGACCCGAGCCAGCTCGGCCAGGTCATGATCACGCAGGTCACCGGCCACGTGGTCCAGGACATCGCGGTCAACGCGACCGACGGCACGTTCAGGCTCTCGTACGGCGGAAGCTTCACGAACGCGCTCAAGTACAACGCGCCGGCGATCGCGGTCGAGCAGGCGTTGAAGGCAATCGCCGGCACGAACCTGCTCAAGGTCGCGCAGAACGGCAACGTGTACGAAGTGACCTTCGATCCGTCGGTGTCACCGACCGCGATCGGCAAGGATGATTCCCAGCTCAAGCCGAGGCTCCCGTCCGACGTCATCGGCTCGACGATCCTCATCACCAAGGGCTCGGCCAAGAACAAGAAGCGCATCATCGCCGGCGCTGTCCTCGCGGGCGACGGCTCGGGCGACTGGGTGCTGACCCTGGACCAGTCCTGGTTCAGTCCATTCACGCAGGACTCATCGGTGCCTGACTCGACGAGCAAGTACACGCTGCTGCCGACCAACCCGAACTTGCTCGTCGACGAGAAGGCGCAGTCGAAGCTGCTGTTCATATACGACACCGACAACCCGGCGTCGTACAACGACAGCAACTTCCACGCCGGTCCGGGCAAGCTCAACTTCGGAGAAGGCCAGATGTTCTTCGAACCGAACCCGTTCGGGCCGAAGGACGCCAAGACCGGCGCCGTGCCGGCCCTGAACCAGTTCCGCATCACCGGCCTCGGCATGGGTCCGAACCGCTGTATCGGCGGACCGCCCGTGAACGCGTACGACATCACCAACGTCGAGGCCCAGGTGTGCAGCGGCCCCGTGGGCGCCAACCAGCCAGGCGGCATCACGTTCAAGGACATCACCAACCTGCAGCTCAACCTGGGCCCCAACAACAAACACTTCACGATCACCGACACGCCGCCCGGGTCCGTGGTGACCGTGAACGGCGGAGTGGGCGACAACCTCTTCGACGTCAAGAAGGTCGAGGGGCACACATTCGTCAACACCGGCCCAGGCAAGTCCGTGGTCAACGTCCACAACGACGGCATGCAGCTCAGCGACCTGCTCGGCATGCTCACGGTCAGCGGCGACCGGCCGCAGGCAACCGTGACCCCGCTTGTCAACGGCTCGCCGCGCCAGGGCACGGCGGTCGACCCGGTGGACGCGATCCAGCAGCTGACCGTGAACGGCACCGGCGGCACGTTCACGATGACGTACGCGCCGACCGTGCTCGGGCTGACCGCGTCCCAGGACGCAGGCACCGGCAGCCTGGTGGCGGGCACGTACTTCTATGTCGTAACCGCGATCATGCCCGGCTCGGTTGAGACGCTGCCGTCGAAGGAAGTCTTCGATGTGGTCGGACCTGCTGCGGCGATCGACTTGAGCTGGTCGCCGGTGCCATTCGCGACCTCCTACAAGGTCTATCGGGGCACGGCCGCCCGCCAGGAAGGCACCTGGTTTGCCGCCTCTGGCACGAGCCTTGTCGACAACGGTGTCGGTGGCACGGCCGGGGCTCCGCCGGCGATGAGCAGCGCCGTCCAGAAGACCGCGCTCATCAACGCCGGCGCCTCAGCCGCCGATGTCACGAGTGCCCTCTGCGCGCTGTCCCTCCTTTACGGTCCGGGTACGCCGGCCTCGTGTGCGGCTCCGATCAGCGGAAACCTCGACATCCTGAAGACGGGTGGCAACTATCGCATCCACTTCCAGGGCGCCCTGGCCGGGACGCCCATCTCGTTGCTGCTCAGCGACCCGACGCTGCTGCAAGCGGGCGCCGGGATGACCACGACTCTGAACGTCGACGACAGCGGCCAGGCGGCCGACGGCGCGGCGGTGCTCACCTCGACGTCCCTGACCGGGCTCGACATGACGACGCCGAACACCATCCAGCAGGTCGTCGTCGACGCGACCAGCGGCCAGTACACGCTCACGTACGTCTACCCGGTCTTCCCGACCGGCCTCTCCGCGGTGGCCGGCACGGGCGGTACGTTGACGGCCGGCTTCCACTACTACGAAGTAACCGCCGTGACCGCTGCGGGTGAGACGCTGGCCACCAACGAGGCCTTCGCCGTCACGGCAGGCAGCGGCAGCGTCGCCCTGACCTGGACGGGCGTGTCGGGCGCGACCTTCTACAAGGTGTACCGCGGCGCCATCTCGCACGGCGAGAGCGAATACCTGACCTCCGCCGGCGCAGGCACGACCTTCACCGACACCGGCCTGGCCGGGACTCCAGCGCCGACCGGGCCGCCGCTGACCAGCAACGTCACCGCCAGCCAGCCCACCGGGCTGCTCGACTGGAACGCGCCGGCCACCGGGCTCAACAGCGTGCAGTCCGCCCTCGAAGGCCTGTCTGCCCTCGGCCGCGGCAATGTCGTGGTGTCGAAGAACGACGGCGTCTACGTGATGCGGTTCCAGGGCACGCTCAGCGACTCGGTGGTGATTCCGCTCATCGCGACGAACGTCAGCCTGCACAAGACGGTCGAGGCTCTTGGTGGTGGAGTCAGTGACAGTTCAGTCGGCTCGGCGACTGTCAGTACTCGGGCCAGCGGCATCGTGGCCGGCCAAACCAACCAGCTTCAGGTGCTGACCGTGGATGCCACCGGCGGCTCGTTCGTGCTGACTTTGCACAGCAACGGCCACACCTTCACCACGGTGCCGCTGCCGTACAACATCGGCGCCGAGCAGCTGCGCCAGGCGATCCAGAACGCTGTCGCGATAGGCCAGAGCCTTGACCCGAACGTCCGCCTGTACCTCGCTGACGCCGTCGACGTGACCGTCGACCGCTACCCGAGCGGCAACTGGTACGCCGGCCACAACGTGGACATCTACGTGCTCGGCTTCCAGGGCAGCCTGCGCAAGTTCAACGGCGGCGCAGGCGTGGACACGATCACGGTCGACGCGAGCTTGCTCACGGGCACGGCCAACGTCACGACGCGCATGGACGGAATCGACTACTACGCCATCAGCCAGCTCAACATCCGCAGTGGTCTCGGGACCCAGGTTTGGAGTGTCCAGGGCACGAGCCCCGGGGCCAACGGCTTCGCGCTTACAGGTGGCACCGCGCAGATCAACATCGCCACCAACTTCCCGACCCTGGCGCCTCAAGCGGCAGGCAACGACCGAATCTATGTCTCCTCGAACGCAGACCTCGACGCGAACTCCGCCACGAACCCCTTCATGTTCCTGACCGGGAACATGGACGACGTCCGCGGCGTCCTCAACATCGATCTTGGTGGCGGACGGCACCGCCTGTTCATGAGCGACGAGGGCTCGGGCGCGGCCGACAACGTGATGATCTCGCGGAACATCAGCGACATCGCTTCGCCGTCCATGCTCGACACGACGGCGTCGATGTTCGTGGCCGGCCTGGCGCCCGCGGCGATCTCGTACCAGGCCTCTGCGGGCGGCAACTTCTACGACGGCGTGAGCTACTGGACCGGCTCCGGCAGCGACACCGTCAAGATCTACGCCACCGAGCCGAGCCTTGACTCCTCGCACCGCACGCCGACCGAGCTCAACACCGGCCTGGGCGACAACAACGTGACCGTCAAGCTGCTATTCGCCAGCGATGGATTCTTCGTGCTGAACGGAGCCGGCGGCTCGGCGACCGGCACGCTGGCCGCGCCATTCACGCATTCAGCGGGTGGAGTTACGAACAACAACACCATCGACGCCAGCGCCTCGACTTTGCCGCTGATCATTTTCGGCGGCTTCGGCAACAACACGATCCGCGGCGGCCAGGGCGGCGACATCATCTTCGGGTCGCTCGGTCGTGTGCAGTACGCCGACAAGGCGACCCACCAGACGATGCTCGCGCAGTTTGGCTACGGCGGCCGCGGCGACATGTTCTCCGACCAGGTCCTGGAGCCCGTCGACATCTACTCGTTCGTGCCCGACTACGCGACCGGCGGCAGTAACACCATCTACGGCGGCGCGGGCGCCGACGTGATCGTCGGTGGGCGAGGCAACAATGCCATCGACGGCGGCCTCGGCAATGACCTGATCGTGGCCGTGAGCGTGATGCTCGACCGCCGCGGTCGTGCCGACAGCGACTTCACCAACCCGCGGTACCAGGCGCTGAGCGGGACGACGATCTACGACGGCAACGGCAAGGACCAGGTCACGAACGTGCCTCAAAACAACCCGGACGGGCCGGCGTGGTGGGGCAACTTCACGCTGACGCTGCCGGACCACTTCAACAACACACCGTCGACCGACTACGGCAACAATTACATCGTTGGTGGTGGCGGCAATGACATGATCTTCGGCGGCCTGGGCAACGACGTGATCCAGGGCGACGGCATGCTCGCGGCGGATATCACCAACACGGCGTTTTCGACCAGCCCGCTCCTCTGCATGGGGAACGGCCAGGTCGGAGCCGCGGGCTACTACTTCAAGAACCTGGTTGGCGCCTGCCGGGACGGAAGCAACTTCCTCTGGGTGCACCAGTCCTCATCGAACGGTCCCGACACGGATTACATCGAGGGCGGCGGCGGCAATGACACGATCTTTGGCGGCCTAGGCCAGAAGGACATCGTGGGTGGAAGCTCAGACCTGTTTGGCCTGCTCACGCCTGCGCAGCGGCCAGACGGCAAGACGATGATCTTCGGTGGCACCGGCACCCTGATCAGCCGCGAAAACCTGGGCGACACGTCGCTCGCGGGTCACGACACCAGCTCAGATGTGATCCTGGCCAACAACGGCGATATCTTCAGGCTGGTCGGCACTGGTGGAGTCAGCACCGGCCACTATCTGCAGTTCAACTACGACAACTACACGAACGGCCTGCCGCTCTCGCAGCAGACCCACGTCGTGCCGCGGGCGGTGCGCCGCCTCGACTACACGCCGGGCGGCCCCGACCTTGCCGGCCAGGTGGGCCCGCTCGTGACCGGTGTCGCCGCGTCCAACCACGTCGGTGACATTGGCGGTACGTCCGAGATCCACGCCGAGGGTGGAGACGCCTTCATCTACGGCGGCCCTGCCAACGACGTGATCTTCGGCGGCGGCCAGAACGACACCATCATCACCGGCTACGGCAACGACTGGGTGTCAGGCGGTCGCGGCGACACGTGCATCATCGCGGGCGACGGCCAGTGCTACGCCAGCCGTGAGCAGGTCACAGAGCCGCTGTACGGCATCGCCGCCACTCCGCTGCAGTCTCTGATCACCACCCCCGGCAACCTGCAGCAGGCGGAGATCAATATGGACAACGCGCTCAAGTACACGGCGCTGATCTTCCCGAGCCCGCCCGCAGCCAACGCCCCGCCTGGGCCGCAGTTCCGCACGGTGTTCGAGAACGACATCGTCTACGGCGGTTGGGGCAACGACTCCATCCACGGCACGATGGGCAGCGACGCCATCTCGGGCGCCGAGGCGCCGATCACCGCTTTTACGAACACCTACGACATGAATGGAAAACAGCTCAACTCCAAACCGATCGAGAGCGACTGGTACCACCCGTTCAACCCGGGCAACGTGCTGGGCTTCAACCCCAACACCATGAAGTTCACGCTCTGGAGCCAGCTCCTCGCGAACGGCGGCGACCCGCGGACGAAGGTGATGCTGAACCCGAGCTCGGGCGCGGCCTGCACCGCGGCTCAGGTCACGTCCAGCACGTTCGGCTGCGTGCCCTGGATCCTCTACTTCGACCCGAACGACATGAACGGCACCGGCACTCTTGCGATCCCGGTCTCCAGCAAGTGGACGTCAGGCACCTCGTTCAGGCCTGAGCGCACCACCGGCGACGACGCCATCTTCGGCGACTTCGGCAACGACTGGATCCTGAGCGGCATGGGTCGCGTACGGCTGTACGGCGGCTGGGCCAACGACGTGCTCGACCTTCGCGCCAGCCTGGACGTCAACGGCGGCCTCAACAACGCGCCGGTCGCCGACGCGCTGCAGCCGTCCGGGCTGGCCGGCACCCCCGCCTGGGAGGGCCTGGCCTTCGGCGGCGCCGGCCAGGACATCCTCTTCGCGGGCACCGGCGGCGACCGCCTGATCGACTGGGTCGGCAACCACAACAGCTACTACGTGCCGTTCGACCCGTTCGGCGAGCCGACGGTGAGCGACCAACTGCAGCCAGGGATGCCGCAGTTTCTGTACGCGCTTTCGCAGAGCGATGGCTCGGACGTCACGCTTGGGCTTCGCTACGGCGGCACCGCGGCCCGCAACGGCGAGCCCTTCGGCGAGATGGGCCTGGTGCTCAAGACCGATGCCGCCTGGCAACAGCAGAACGGTTCGCCCTTCAACCCCGAGGCCGGCAACCTGCCGGGAGTGCCGATCGACGTCATGCGCACGGCGGCCAACGGCCCGATCCAGTCACCGGGCACCGATCCGCCGGTCTCGGCGCCGGTCGCCGTCGCCGCACCGACTACCGTGGACAACAACGGCCAGACCGCGGTGCCGATCGTGCTGAGTGGCGCTGCCGGCAGCACCGCCTCCTTCACCGTCAGCGACGGCACGAACACCATCAGCGGCAGCGGCACCGTCAACGCGTTCGGGCAGCTGCCGGTCGTGCTCAACCTCGCGTCTCTGCTCAACGGGACTCTGACGGCGTCCGTAAGCGGAGGCACGAGCGTGGCGCTGGTCAAGTCGACGGCGCCACCAGGTGCCCCGGGCCTTGCCGGTCCCGCCTTCGTGAACCTTTCGAATCTCAGTGCCGTGACGTTCACTCTGAGCGGTTCACCCGGTCTGTTCGTGAAGCTTACTGTGTCCGACGGCGTCTACACGATCGACGCCGCGGGCACGCTGGATCCGACGACCGGCACGCTCTCGCTGACCGTCGACCTCACCTTCCTGGCGGATGGGAACCTGACGGCCACAGCCAGCACCATGGGCAGCAACGGAAGCACCGCGTCCAGCGTCGTGGCGATCGTCAAGGACACGGTCCCGCCGCTCGCACCGCTGCTCTCGCTACCGAAGTACGTGAACATGACCAACAAGACGGCGGTCCCCATCGTCATCAACGGTGAGGCAGGGGCCACCGGAACCGTGAGCGTCACGGACGGGACGAGCACGGTGACCGGCGCCGGAATCGTCGGCTCGGGCGGCACCGTCACCATCGGTCTGAACCTCTCGGCTCTGAAGGACGGGACCCTCACGCTGAACGGCTTCCTGACCGACCCGGCCGGCAACGCCGGTTCGAGTGGCCAGGCAGCCACCACGCTGAAGGACACCGTCCCACCGTCCGGCACGTTCTCCATCAACGCCGGTGGTCCGGTGATCAACGGCCAGCTCGCGACCGCCAATCCGACGGTGACCCTGCAGCTCGCGTTCAGCGATTCCATCGGTCTGCTCGCGATGGCCTTCTCAACCAACGGCGGCGCAACCTACGGCTCGACCTATAGCTACGCCTCGACGGCCTCCCTCGCCCTCCCGGTAGCCGACGGCGTTTACACCGTGGCGGTGGACCTTCTCGACGTGGCCGGGAACAGCGCGGTTTTCACGGCGACGGTTCGCCTGGACCGCACGCCGCCCGTCATCACCGCCTCTCTCCCGGCACCGAGCAACGGCGTCTACTACGACGTCGGGGCCAAGATCCTGCTGACCTACAGCGCAACCGACGTTGATAACGCGACGACCTCGGTCGTGCTCGATGGGAAGACCAGCATCGCCGGAGGAGTCATCGACATCGACTGGCTGACCTCGGGCACCCACACCATCGTGGTCACCTCGGTGGACGGCCTTGGCAACGCGTCGTCGAAGACCGTGACGTTCACGATCCACGCCACCATCAGCGGCATGATCCAGGCCGTCAACGATGGGGTCAGCCGCGGCTACATCACCGCATTCGAGGATTCGATTCTCGTGTCGCAGCTGCAGAGCGCACTGAACGGCAACAGCACGAAGGTGAAGCTGCAGCAGTTCGTCTTCATGGTTCAGCAAGCCAGCGGAAAGTCGGTCAACGCCGCATATGCCGCACTGCTGGTCAACTGGTGCAATGACTTGATCGCGAGAACGCCGTAAAGGCCCGCTCGTGGAGCGGCCGCTCGGGTCTACGGCACCCCGACGAGCCTGATCTCGGTACCGGTCGCATTTAACAGCGACCTGTATCAGGCGCGACGCGGTGCAGTCATGTCCGCGTTGCCCGCTCCGACAGTCCGAGGCATTCCATGATCTGCTCCGCCATCTCCGCAGCGGGCGGCCCGATGTCCACGCGGATTGCCGGCTCATCGGCGGCGGGTTCCTCGAGGTCCGCGAACTGGCTGTCAAGCAGGCTCGCGCGCATGAAGTGGTCATGGCGTGCCTCCAACCGCGCCGCGATGGTGTCCTTTGATCCGGCCAGAAACACGAATACCAAGCGCCGACCTCGTCGATTGATGAGGTCTCGGTACGAGCGCTTGACGGCCGAGCACGTGATGAGTCCGTTTTCTCCAGAGTCAAGGCGCTGTGCAATCCATTCCGCGACCTTGGAGAGCCAGGGCCGGCGATCGGCATCAGTCAGCGGATATCCTGCAGCCATCCTCTCGATGTTGGCTAAAGGGTGAAGTGCATCGCCCTCCTCGAGCGGCCACCCCAGCCGGCTCGCAAGAGCAGCTGCGACGGGGCTCTTGCCGGAGCCGGACACACCCATCAGGACCAAGACGGTCGGTTCCATCAGGGAGATACATTGCGCTACACGAGGAGGTCATCTGTTGCCTGATCGTGTCGTGCACTCTGGACCGCTCGAGGCATGGGCGAATCGATTTGTGGAGGCGATGGGCACTCCGGCGGACATCGCGGCTGAGGTGGCGCGTCACCTGGTCGGCTCCAACCTGGCGGGCCACGACTCCCATGGTGTCATGAGGCTCGCGCGTTACAAGGCAGAGGCCGTCGCCGGACAGTTGCGCCCGCACGCTCGCCCTGAGCTCTTCCGCGAAAACGGCGTCTGTGCCATCGTGGATGCCGGCCACGGATTCGGTCACTTCGCAACCATGACCGCGATGAACTGGTGCCTCGAGAGGGCACCCGCCAGGGGAATCGCCGCCGCCGCCGTACGTCACTCCAACCACATCGGCCGGCTCGGCGAGTACGTGGAACGCGCGGCGTCGCGGCGAATGGTCGGCCTGGTCACCGTGGGGATTGCGGGGCCGGGCGCAGGTCTTACCGCACCATTCGGAGGCCGCACCCGCTTTCTCGGTACCAACCCCTGGGCGATTGGCGTGCCGGCCCGCGGCCGCGCTCCCTTCGTCATGGACTTCGCGACGACGACTGTTGCCGAGGGGAAGGTCAAAGTATCGCGAGCCAGGGGTGCCCAGCTCTCGCCCGGCGTCATCCTCGATCCGGCCGGCGAGCCCGCTACTGATCCGGAACAGCTCTACGCGGGCGGTACGCTGACCCTGCTCGGCGGCCGTCTCGCCGGCCACAAGGGCTACGGTCTGTCGATGGCCGCTGCGCTGGTCGGGGCGCTGGCAATGGTCGGCGACGATGATCCAACCTCGGCGGGGAACAGCTTCGGCGACGCGACAGGCTGGATTGCAGGCGTCTTCACCATCGCCATCGACCCTGAGTGGTTTGGCGGTCGCGATGCGTACGAGGCCCTTGTCCGGCCCGTGCTCGCTAGCGCCGGCGCGGCGGAGCCCGCGCCCGATGCTGAACGGGTGCTGGTTCCGGGCGAACCGGAGGCGATATCGCGACAGAGGCGCGTGGGGGAGGGCATCACCATCGCCGAGGCCACCTGGACGGAGTTGGAGGACGCCAGCACTTCGCTCGGAGTGCCGATGCCGGATTCCAGGCCCTCCGAATGACCGCCTCAATGTCGATCCTCAAACCTGACGGAAAGCTGGTCGGCGGGGCGAAGCCGAGCATGACCGACACGGAACTGATCGAAGCCCTGCGCTGGATGCTCATGTCGCGGATTTACGACGAGCGCGCCACCGCGCTGCAGCGGCAAGGGCTGTACGGCGTCTTCTCTCCCGCTACCGGCCAGGAGGCATCCATCGTCGGCTCCGCGATGGCTCTCGATCCGGCGCGGGATTGGATCGTGCCGCAATATCGCGAGCTGATAGCCCTGGTGCGGCACGGCTATCCGCTGGAACGACTGGCAGCGATGGGCATGGGGCGAGTCACGGAGGCCACGCGAATTCCAGATGGGGTGAACGTGCTTCCGAGCCAGGTCGCGCTCGCTGCCCAGCTTCCACACGCGGTCGGTCTCGCCTGGGGGCTGAAGCTGCAGAAGAGGGACTCGGTCGTCATGACATACGTCGGCGACGGTGGGTCTTCTGAGGGCGACTTCCATGAAGCGCTCAATCTCGCGGGCGTGCAGAGAGCACCCGTGGTCTTCTTCTTGCAGAACAACCAGTGGGCAATCTCCACTCCAAGGCGAGTGCAGTCTTCTGCCCCGAGCTTTGCGCTGCGGGCGGCCGGTTATGGATTCCCTGGTGTCGAGATCGACGGCAATGACGTGTTGGCGGTCTACGACGTCGCCAGCGAAGCAGTCAGGCGTGCGAGAGCCGGCGAAGGGCCGACCTTGATCGAATCGATCACCTACCGCATGAGCTTTCACAACACGACCGACAACCCATCGCTGTACGAGGATCCCAAGCAGCGAGACGAGGCGAGTCGCCGCGATCCAATCGATCGAGTCATCCGGTACCTGACGCTACGAGGACTGTGGGACGGCGAGCGCGATACGGCGACGCGGGCAAGCGTCCGTGCCGAAGTTGATGCGTCGCTCGAGAAGGCGGCCGGATTCCCCGCCGTGACACCCGGCGAGCTCTTTGACAACGTCTACGCCGAGCTGCCCGAGCGGCTGCGCCGGCAGCGCGAAGAGCTCTTGGGGGAAGGAAGCCAATCGTGAGCCAGCGCAATGTTCTCGAAGCCATCAACAGTGCGCTGGATGAAGAGATGTCGAGGGACCCGCATGTCATGGTCCTTGGGCTCGACGTCGGCAAACTCGGTGGTGTGTTCAGAGCTACATCGGGTCTGCTCGAGAAATATGGCGCGCAACGCGTTGTCGACACCCCGCTCGCCGAGGCGAGCATCATCGGGGCTTCATTGGGCCTTGCCATCTCCGGCATGGTGCCAATCGCTGAGATCCAATTTCTTGGCTTCACGGCTCAGGCATTTCATCAGATCGGCCCCCAGCTGGCGCGTTACCGCACACGTTCGCGAGGCCGATATCACTGCCAGGTGACGATTCGGGCTCCGTTCGGTGGTGGGATCAGCAGCCCCGAATTCCATTCCGATGCTGTTGAGGCTCAGTTCGTCCAGTCGCCCGGAATCAAAGTCGTGATGCCGTCCAATGCGTACGATGCGAAGGGTTTGCTCATTGGGGCGATTCGCGACCCAGACCCCGTCCTGTACTGCGAGCCCGATCGGATCTACCGGCTCGGCCGGATGGAAGTGCCTGATGATGTTTACACCATCCCCTTTGGCAAGGCGGCCGTCGTCCATGAAGGTGGTGACATCACCCTGGTGGCCTGGAGCGCCGCGGTCGATCTGTGCTTGAAGGCTGCAGAACGGCTGGGGGGCGAAGGGATTTCGGCGACAGTCGTCGATCTGAGAACCCTGGTTCCGTTCGACGTCGAGACTGTAGTCAACGCGGTTGCCAGGACACGCCGCTGTGTTGTTGTGCACGAGGCCCCGATGACCGGCGGCTTCGGGGCCGAGATCGCCGCCACGCTGGCCAGCGAGGCGTTCTATGACCTGGACGCGCCGATCGCGCGCGTGACGGCATACGACGTGCCCTATCCCGCCGCACCGCTCGAGGGCTGGTACCTTCCGTCCGTGGAGCGAATTGTGGCTGCCGCCCGTACGACAGCGAGTCAATAGTGGAAATCGATCTGACAGGCCAGCGGGCGATCGTCACTGGTGCCAGCACCGGGATCGGGCGTGCGATTGCCATCGCTTTGGCCGGCGCCGGCGCCGACGTCGCGATCCATTACGGCAGCAGCCGCAAGGAAGCCGAGGAGACTGCCCGAGCGGTCGAATCAAAGGGTCGCCGCGCGGTCTTGGTGCAAGGGGACTTTCGCGACCCGGCAGCAGCGGGCAAGGCGGTGGAGGCGGCGGTCCGGGAGCTCGGCGAACCAATTGACATCCTCGTCAACAACGCCGGTTCATTGGTCGGCCGCAGTGCGGTAGAAGACATGGACGCGGAGCTGTGGGACGAGGTGATCGCCCTCAACCTGTCCTCCGTCTTCTTCGCCACCAAGGCCGCCCTTCCGCACCTCAGTCAAGGCGCGCGGATCGTGAACGTCTCTTCCATCGCCGCTCGTCATGGTGGCGGACCAGGCGCTTTTGCCTATGCGGCGGCCAAAGGAGGCGTGATGACGTTGACGCGGGGATTGGCGAAAGAGCTCGCGCCGCGAAACATTCGCGTGAATGCGATCGCGCCCGGCGTCATCGAGACGCCCTTCCACGATAAGTTCAGCACGCCGGAGTTGCTCGAGAGCTTCAGGAAAGGCATTCCACTGGGTCGCCTTGGCACAGCCGAAGAGTGTGCGGGTGCTGTTCTCTACCTGGTGTCGCCACTCGCCTCGTATGTCACAGGCCAAAGCATCGACATCAACGGAGGACAGTGGTTTGCCTGACGAGCTCGACCGTCTCGCCGAGTGTGTGCCCTGTTAGCTATCGCGTGATCCTGATACCTAACACATGACACACTCGGCGTTAGAGAAAGATTCGGTCCTGCTCGCTTCGTAGCTCGTACAGGAAACCCGACCGCTCGACATCCACGTCGTCCCAACTCACTGCCTGATCTCGCGCCACCGCTCGCTTCACCCGCCCGGCGTACGCGAATCCGAAGGGCAGCAATCTGTGCTGCCGGGCCGTCTCGTAACGCTCGGACAACCCGTAGACGGTGTAACCGCCGGCCCCGTCCAACTCGTCGCCAGGCTTCAAGTCCCTCTTGGCAACCGCGATGAGCTCGGCCACCAATCCACCGCGCAGATCCCCGGTCGGCCGGCCCTGAAGCACCGCTCGCGCCACCGACATGGGCACCTCCACGCACGCCAGGTGATAGGGACGGAAAAGACCCCAGTTAGGACCCCACTGCTGGGCTGTGCCGCCGAATCCGGGCTCGAACAGCGAACCCATGGACGAGCGGACACCGGCATGGTCGGAGGTGACGACGACGAAAATGCCGGGAAAGACCTTGTCCTCATGCACATAACGGCCTGATGGATCGATGGCGTTGGCCATGTCAACGACGCCCTCCGAACGCAGGATTCCGCCGTCCTTTTCCAGGCTGAAGACGTGGCCCAGGTCCTGCCAGCGGCAGTACGGCTCGTGCATCCCGCGGACCTCGGGTGGCATCCGCAAGACGTTGGAGACCGATGCCATCTCGGTCTGCGACTTGGTCCCGTCCCGGAACGAGCAATACATCTTCGGGTTGTTCTGGTTGCGCTCCGCCTGCTCCCGGTAGGTATCGGGGGTCGCGTGGTGGTCGTCGGGGTACAGCACCGTCCCGCGGCCCGCGCAGACGACCCTGAAGCCAAGCGTCTGCGCCCACTCGGTGAGCTCGAAGATGGCGCCTGGCTGGTCGCCGGCGGCGAGCGTGTAGACGACCCCCGCGCGGCGCGCACGCTCAGCAAGGATCGGGCCCACGACCACGTCCGCCTCCACGTTGAGCATCACCACGTGCAGGTGGTTCTCGATCGCGTCCGCCGCCACCCGCGCCCCAACCACCGGGAGCCCGGTCGCCTCGACCAGAGCATCCAGCTCCAGCTGCGCCAGCAGGCCTGCCTCGGCGGTCGCCACCGGCCGCTCACGCCGCAGGGCATCCTGGGCCGGGCCCACCTGGTCGGTCACGACGGGGTCGGCGCCGTTCTCACGTAGACAGGCTTCGGCGCGCCCCAGGTCGACGTCGGCGGCCGCCACCACCCGCACGCCCGGCATGGTGCTGATCTGGTCGACCACGCCTCGGCCCATACGTCCAATCCCGACCACGCCGACCCGAATCGGTTCGTGGCGGTTGCGCAGCTCGCTCAGGTACATAAGTGGCGCATCAGGCCGAGCGCTAAGATTGAACTTTCCGGGGGTTCCCGCATTGAATACGTGAGGGGGGTTCCTGCAATGACGCAAGCCAAGAGAACCAGATTGGGCTGGTCGCGCCGGGAGTTCCTGAAGACAGCCGGGGTGGCTGCCGCCACCATTGCCTTCCCCGAGATCCTCATCTCCTGCGGCCCTCAGTCTAGTTCGACACCGCCGCCTGCCATCCCCAAGGCGCGTGCGGGCGCTTCCATCCGGCTGCTGCAGTGGACCAGCTTCGTCAAGCCGGCCGACGCCGAGTTCAAGCGCCAGGCTGCCGAATGGGGCGCCGCCAACGGTGTGACAGTGGCCATCGAGACCGTCACCGGCGACCAGCTGCAGCCCAAGACCGCCGCCGCGGTGGAAGCCGGCGCTGGACCGGACATCATCCAGATGCAGTACGGCTGGCCCCAGCTCTACACGGACTCCTGTCTTGATGTCACCAACGAGGTCAACATCCTGATCGGCAAGCTGGGCAAGCCAGATGCCGTCAACGAAGCCTTCTGCAAGGTCAACGGCGTCTGGCGAGCGATCCCCTACACCGTCGTGCCCAACGCCTGGACGTATCGCACCGACTATTTCCAGCAGGCGGGCGTGAGCAACTTCCCCACGACCTGGGACGAGCTCACCGCCGCCGCCGCCAAGCTCAAGGGCACTGGCAAGCCGATCTCTCAGACCGACGGTCACGCCTATGGCGACTCGCTCACCATGTGGAACCCTGTGCTCTGGGGCTTCGGCGGCAAAGAGGTGAACGCCGACGGCAAGACGGTCGCCATCAATTCCAAGGAGACCCGCGACGCGATCAGGTGGGCGCAGGGGGCCGTCAGGGCTGGGTTCGTGGTTCACCCGGAGTGGCTCGACCCCGACAACAACCAGGCTTACCACGCCGACCGCATCAGCGGGACGTTGAACGGGGCCAGCATCTACATCCGCGAGAAAATCGAGTTCCATCACTACACAGACGTGACCAACAACGCACCAATGCCGAGCGGTCCAAAGGGCACATTCGCGATGAACCTGATCTTCAACCACGCTGTGATGAAGTGGTCGCCGGACGCCGAGACCGCCAAGGCGATGCTTCTCGCCTTGATGGAGAAGGACAACTACCAGAAGTGGACGACGATCGCGAGCGGCTACAACGCCGGCCCGTTCGAATCGCTCCACAACGACCCTGTCTTTCAGTCCGATCCCAAGCTCAAGGCCTTTCAGGACGTCGTGGCGCCGGGCAAGTGGCCGGGCTGGCCCGCCATGCCGAGCAAGAAGACGGCCCAGGCGCAGACGCAGTACATCGTGGCCGACATGTTTGCCAAGGCGCTCGCCAACGGCGGCACTGGTGACATCGAGGCCGCAGTCTCGGCGGCCGAGACGTCGCTGAAGGCGATCTTCGAGCGGCCCTGACAGCAGCTAGCCTGGGCACATAGGAGATGGGGACCGCGGTCCGGACGAACGCGGCACCCGCCTGGCACCGTCGGCGCGTGCGGATCTATGACCGCGAAGCGCCGCTCGGCTATCTCCTGCTTGTGCCCACCCTTCTCGTCCTCGGCATCTTCTTGCTTTATCCGTTCTTGTTCGGGATCTGGCTGTCGCTTACAGACTCCGAGCTCGGCAATCTGGGCAACTTCATCGGCCTCGGCAACTACCGCTTTGAGTGGAGCAACACCGACGGCGTCTTTTACACCGCCGTCGTCAACACGTTCCTGTACACGGGGATCACGACCGTATTCAAGTTGAGCCTTGGCCTGATCATGGCGCTCCTGCTGAACCAGGCCTTCCCGTTCCGGCGCTTCGTGCGGGCGGCCCTGCTCCTTCCCTACATCATCCCGACCGTACTCAGCTACGAGGCCTGGCGGTGGATGTTCGACCCCACGTTCAGCGTCGTCAACTGGCTTCTGGTGAACACGCACCTGGCCGCATACCCCGGACCCAACTGGCTCGGCGTGCCCTTCAACGCGATGGCGGCACTCATGATCGTGAACGTCTGGCGCGGCACGCCGTTTTACGCCATCGCCTTCCTGGCCGGCATGCAGGTCATCCCGCTCGACCTTTACGAGGCGGCACGTGTGGACGGCGCCACGCGCTGGCAGCAGTTCACCAACATCACGCTGCCCATGCTGAGGCCGGTGCTGCTGGTCGTCCTACTCCTCTCGACCATCCTGACCTTCGCCGACTTCCAGGGGCCGTTCGTGCTCACCAACGGGGCTCCGTACAACAGCACCCAGCTGCTATCCATCTGGGCCTACCAGTGGGGCATTCCTGGGGGTGCCATCAGCCTGGGCGCCGCCATCTCGCTGGTGCTTTTTCCGCTGCTCACGATCGTGGTCGCCGGCGTCCTCTTCTTGCTCCGGAGGCCGGAATAGATGGCGGCTGTGGCGCGGCTCAAGGTCCGCAAGCCGGGGACCGGTCGCATCATCGGCGACAAGTTTGTCGGCCGCGCGATCCGCATCTACATTCCACTGATCATCTTGCTGGTCGTGACTCTGTTTCCGTTTTACTGGATGGCGGTCACGTCGTTCAAGTCGGCCTCCGAGCTGTTCGATTTCTCGGTGAGCCCGCTCTGGGTCCGGCAGCCCACCTTGGAGTGGTACACGCACCTCTTCACGCAGACCAACTTCCCGCGCTGGGCGTTGAACACGGCGGTGGTGGCGACCGTCTCCACCCTCATCTCCCTCTTCTGCAGCGTCCTGGCCGGCTACTCGCTCGCACGCCTGCGTTACCGCGGCGCCGATTCCATCGGTTGGGGAATCTTCGTCACATACCTGGTCCCGCCGACGCTCCTCTTCCTACCGCTGACCTTCGTCATCCGAGAGCTGCACCTGTTCAACAACCTGTGGGCGCTGATCCTCACCTATCCCACCTTCCTGATTCCCTTCTGCACCTGGATGCTCATGGGCTTTTTCAAAGGCATACCGCGCGAGCTGGAGGAAGCTGCCCTGGTGGACGGCGCCACCCGCATCCAGGCCATGGTTCGAATCGCCATCCCACTGGCGCTCCCGGGCATCCTGGCCGCCGCACTCTTCGCCTTCACCCTGTCGTGGAACGAGTTCCTCTACGCACTGATCTTCATGAACGACAGCCTCGTCAAGACCATCCCGGTCGGCGTCACGCAGGAGCTGATCCATGGTGACGAGTTCTTTTGGGGCGAGCTGATGGCCGCCGCGCTTCTGGGCTCCGTCCCGGTCGCCGTGCTGTATTCGTTCTTCGTCGATTACTTCGTTGCGGGCATGACCGCCGGCGCAGTCAAAGGCTAGGCTTACTTGACCACGCCCGCGCCAAAGCCCCTGGCGTAGGTGTCCGCGAAGAAAGCGCACAGCAGAGCCACTGGAGCCACACCGAGCATGATCTCGGCGAACGTCGGCCCGGGGGCATCGATGTCGACCAGGTTGCTGCCCACGTCAGCCATCAGGGTCATGCTGTTCGGGTCCGAGACGAGAGTGAACGTATACAGGTAGTCGTTGAAGACGACCGCCACCGCGAAAAGACCGACCGCGGCCAGAGCCGGCACCGAGAGCGGAAGCACGACGTAGCGGAGCACCTGCATTGGGCTGGCGCCCTCGGCCCGGGCCAGGTCGAGGACGTCGCTCGGAAGCCGGTTGAAGAACATCCACAGGACCCAGGTGCCGAACGGAATGACGAGGCTCGGATAGGTGACGATCAGGGCAAGCAACGAGTTGGTCAAACGCAGGCGAGTCAGCATCAGGGCGATGGGGAGGAACAGGACGCCCGGAGGGAGGAGATAGCTCGCAAAGAGGCTCATAGCAATGCCGCGTGCTCGCGGCAGCCGGTAATAGGCGAGCGCGAATGCGGCCAGCGTGCTTGCCACCAGACTGATGACGATCGTCGCCGCTGTCACGATGGCGGTGTTGAGGACGAGCCTCCCGAAGCTCGCCGAGCCGAGGAGTCCCCAGTAGTGCTCCAGTGTGAAGTTGTCCGGCCACCACGGGTTGCCCGACACCAGCTGTTGTTTGCCGGCTTTCAGCGACGCGACCAGCATCCAGTAGAGGGGCAGGACCGCGAAGACGACCATCGCTCCCAGGAAGAATCCCCAACCGAGACGGCGCACGATCACTGCCGGACCACCGTCCGCAGCATGTAGGCGACCGCGATCAGGTAGACAGGCATCAACGAGAACGCGATCGCAGCGCTGACGCCCAGGTCGCCGTCGCGCAGCGCGACCAGAAAGGCCATGTGCTGCACGGTCTGAGTGTGGTTGGCCGGCCCGCCGTTGGTGAGGATGTGGATGATGGCGAAATCGCCGAACGTGCCCATGATCGAAAGAACTGCAGCCAGGGCGAAGGCCGGCCTGAGCTGGGGCAGGATCACGTGGACGAAGCGCTGCCGGCTGCGCGCTCCGTCGACCAGGGCCTGATCTAAAACGTCGGTCGGAATCGAGCGCAGACCGGCCAGCAACAGGATCACGAACAGCCCGACTCCGTGCCAGATGTTGACCGTGATCAGGCTCGCCATCGGCAGGGGGCCGAAGCTGCCCAGCCAATCGACGCCGTCGCGACTCAGGCCCCACGCCATGAGCGTGTAGTTGATCGCACCATGCACGTTGCTGAACAGGTAGTACCACGCCATGGTGCCGGTGACGGTCGGAAAGATGAAGGGTAGAAAGATCAGCGCGTAAACGATCCGGCGACCGCGAAACGGGCGCGCCAGAGCGAACGCGAGCGCCATGCCCAGCGCAGCTTTGACCCCGATGCTGACCACCGTGTAGAAAAAGGTGTTGACGAGGGCGTCGTGGAATGTCGCCTGCTGGACCAGGTAGCTGAAGTTCGCGAGCCCGACGAAGCTTCCCAGCTCCCCAACCTGGGCGCTGCTGACGCTAAACCACAGCTCGAGGCCGAGAGGAAAGGCGATAAAGGCGACGACAAAGAGGAGCGCCGGGCTCGGCAGCAGGAGCGCCGGCCAGAAATTGCGTGAAGTGCGCAACCTGGCGCCAGCCTACAGCGCGTTCAGGGCATAAGTCCAAGGGCCGGCGTCGACTAGGATCTTCGTGTGGCGTCTGTCACATACGAACACGTCACCAAGAAGTTCTCGGCCGACACCACGGCCGTCAACGACCTCAGCCTGGAGATACAGGACACGGAGTTTATGGTCCTGGTGGGGCCCTCAGGGTGCGGCAAGTCGACCGCCCTGCGTATGCTGGCCGGCCTCGAGGAAATCACTTCGGGCCAGATCAAGATCGACGACCAGGTCGTCAACGAGATGCCCCCCCGCGACCGGGACGTGGCCATGGTTTTCCAGTCCTACGCGCTCTACCCGCACATGAGCGTATTCGACAACATGGCCTTTGGCCTGAAGATGCGGGGCAGCTCCAGGACGGAGATCGAAACGCGGGTCAAGGAGGCGGGCCGCATCCTCCGCCTGGATCAGCTGCTTGGCCGCAAGCCGCGTCAGCTCTCTGGTGGCCAGCGGCAGCGCGTCGCCCTCGGCCGGGCCATCGTCCGTCAGCCTCGCGTATTCCTGCTCGACGAGCCGCTTTCCAACCTGGACGCCATGCTTCGCGTCCAGACCCGCATCGAGCTGCAGAAGATGCACCAGCGGCTGGGCACTACCTTTATATATGTCACCCACGACCAGGTCGAGGCAATGACAATGGGCGACCGAATCGCGGTCATGAAGGACGGCGTGCTGCAGCAGGTGGCACCGCCGCGGGAGATCTACGACCAGCCGGCGAACATGTACGTCGCCGGTTTCATCGGCAGCCCGCGCATGAACTTCCTACCGGTCACGATCTCCGACCACCAGGCCAAGGCATCCGGTTTCGAGCTCGACCTGCCCAAGGCACCCGGCGTGGCGCGCGGCACGCTGGGCATCCGGCCCGAACACCTCGTGCCCAAAGTCTCTGGCGACAACGCGGTCATCGACCTCAAGGTCGAGGTGCTCGAAGTCCTGGGTTCGGACCAGTACCTGTACGGCAGGGTCGGTTCGGACGACCTCATCGCGCGTGTCGATCCCGAGCTCAAAATCAGCATCGGTGACCGTGTTCGGTTGGGGTTCAACATGCAGCGGCTGCACCTCTTCGAGGCCGAGACCGAGAAGGCCGTCTTCTAGACATTGCGGGCGCCGCCCGCTGCGGATCAGTGCTTCACGCGCCGCCTCTCGATCAGCTCGTCCGCATCGAACTCGGGCGAGCGCACCCAGCGCAGCAGGCTTTGCTCGGCGGAGATGACCCGCTCCGCGGCCGCAGGCAGCTCGCCCGCGATCTCGATCGGGACCAGCAGCACTCCGTGCTGGTCGGCGTGAATGAGATCGCCGGGGCTGACGCGCAACCCGCCCACCGTCACGGGGTGGCCCGCGGACTCTACCCGGACGTAAGCGTGCGAGACCCCCGGCCCGCGGGCGAAGAAGTGGAAACCCATGGCTCGCGCCTCCTTCAGGTCGCGGACGCAGCCGTTGGTCACGCAGCCGGTGCACCCGAGCGCTCTGAAGATGGTGGCGTTCACCTCGCCCCAGAGCGACCCGTGGCCAGGCGGGTCATCGAGGTCCTGCACGACCACCACCCGCGGGCCTGGAACGTCGCGCACGTGCTGATAGAGCGCCGTCTGGTCGCCGTCCACCCGGTGTTTCGCGCGGATGGTCCCCGTCGCCGCATAACCCACCATGGGCCCGAGCTCTGGGAAGAGGCACCGGATATCCATCGACATGTAGCCCTCATCGCGCGGCCGGATCTCAAAAGTCTCGACGGCGTTGCTCAGGGTGGGCGTGTCGAACTTCTTCAGCGCCTCCAGGACCGCGGGATCCAGGTGCGGGTCAGTAGCCAGTTTTGCCGACCTCGCGCTTCACCCCGCGCAGCGCCTCCAGTACGCCGGACGCGCCGCCGCGCACGAAGACAGAGTCGTTGTCCACGTTGAGCATCCGAAACCCCGCCTCGCGCCAGCGGATGGCCGTCTCCGGTCCTGCGCAGTGGATGCCGGCGATCAGGCCTCGGCGTTCGCAGGCTTGCAGGATCGTCTCGATCAGGCGCCGGTGCTCGGGGGTGCTGGCGGTGGCGTCGGGCTTCATGCCGTGCGTGACGGCGAGGTCGTTGGGCCCGACATAGACCCCGTCGATGCCTGGCACCGCCAGGATCTCGTCGAGGGCCGCCATCCCTTCCACGGTCTCGATCATGACCACGCAGATGACCGCGCGGTCGGCGCTCTCCGGCCCGAAGCCGGTCGTCTGGAGCGCCGCCCGGGTCGGTCCCCAGGAGCGGTAGCCACGGGGTGGGTAGCGGCATGCACCGACTGCCCTGCGCGCCTCCTCCGCGGAGTTGACCATCGGCACGATCACGCCGTCGGCGCCGGCGTCGAGCGCCTTCATGATGTCGGATGGCTGGTTCCACGGCACCCGCACGAACGCCGGTGTCCCGGTACCGGAGAGGGCCTGCAGCATCGGCACCATCTGGTCGTATCCGATCACGCCGTGTTGGGTGTCGATGCAGACCCAGTCATAACCTGCCTTGCCCATCAGCTCGGCCCCGAACGGGCTGGGGATGACGCACCAGCCCCCGATGGTCGGCTCGCCGCGGTCCCAGAGCTCGCGGAGCGTCACCTTTTCAGTCGAGCCCCCAGCCTGACCCCGTTGACGACGTTGGACGGCTCCTCGCCGTCGAGCACCCGAACCAGGTTGTTGCGCACCACTTCCAGCACGCGTGCCTCCGCCTCCAACGTGGCGCCGCCGACATGCGGTGAGAGGAAGACATTCTCCATGCGCCGAAGTGGATTGTTTGTTGGCGTCGGCTCCTGCTCGAACACGTCCAGCGCGGCGCCACCCAGGTGCCCCGACTCGAGCGCGGGGATGAGCGCCTTCTCATCCACCACCGGCCCGCGGGAGGCGTTGACCAGAATCGCCCCCTTGGGCATGCGCGAGAGCGCCTCGGCTTCGATGAGGTGGTGGGTCTCTTCGTTGAGAGGCACATGTAGGCAGACGACGTCAGCGAGCTCGAGCAGGTCTTCGAGCGAGACACGCTCCACGCCCGCGAACCCCTTCTCCACGACATCGGCGTACATCACGCGAGAGCCGAAGGCGAGCAGCCGAGTGGCCACCGCGGAGCCCACGTTGCCCAGGCCCACGATGCCGACCCTCAGCGCGCCCAGCTCGCGGCCCATCATCTCTGGCTTGGGCCAGCCGCCTTCCCGCACACGCCGATCTCCCCAGGAGCCCCGGCGGATCAGGTTCAAGATGGCCATGACCGTCCAGTCAGCCACGGCGTCCCGGTTGTAACCGGCGGCGTTCGCGACCGCAATTCCAAACTCCGCAGCGGCGGTGTCATCGATGACGTCATAGCCGACCGCGGGCATCTGGATGAGCAGGCAGCGGGTCATTCGGTGCAAGACCTCGCGTGGCAGGCGGTGGGCGTGGCGTTTATCAGCGATGACGAGTTCGGCAAGGGAGCACTCCCGGAGCACCGCCTCAGGAGCAGGTGGGTCGGGGACGGTTACCACCTCGACCTCATGAGGTCGGGCCAAGAGGTCTTCGACCTGCTTTTTCGAATAGGGAGACAAGCAGACGATGCGGGCGGGCACCGGCCGTCAGGCTAGCACGCAGCGGGGTACGCTCGCGGCGAAGAAACACCAGGAGGGGATGAGCATGGGTTCGATGACCATGGTTGCCGTCGTCACCGGCGGCGGCACCGGTATCGGGAGAGCCGTGGCCCTTGCGCTCGCGGGGGAGGGGTACTCGGTCGTCCTGGCCGGCCGCCGCAAGGAACCCCTGGAGGCGGTGGCGGCAGAGGGGTCGAAACTGGGCGCGCGAATGCTCGGCGTGCCCACGGATGTCAGCGACCCGAAGTCCGTCAGGGCTCTTTTCGACAAGACCGTAGAGACATTCGGGCGATTGGACGTGCTGTTCAACAACGCAGGTGCAGGGGCTCCGCCGGTACCCCTGGAAGACGTTAGCTTCGAGCAGTGGAAGTCAGTCGTCGACGTGAATCTCACGGGCGCCTTTCTCTGTACACAAGAGGCGATCAAGGTCATGAAGAACCAGCAGCCTCGCGGGGGACGGATAGTCAACAACGGGTCCATATCCGCCCACGCTCCGAGGCCGAACTCTGCTCCATACACCGCGACGAAGCACGCGATCACGGGCTTGACCAAATCGACCTCGTTGGATGGCCGCAAGTACGACATCGCGTGCGGCCAGATCGACATCGGCAATGCCGCAACCGATATGACCCAGGGCATGGTGAGGGGCGTCCCGCAGGCAAATGGAGAGATCGCGGTCGAGCCGCGCATCGAGCTCGAGCATGTGGCGCGGGCGGTCCTGTACATGGCCAGCCTTCCGCTCGAGGCCAACGTTCAGTTCATGACGGTGATGGCGACGAAGATGCCGTTCATCGGTCGGGGATAACATCGACGGCCGGAAGACGAGGGTTGAGTGAAGAGATGCCAAACCATCCCCTGACTGGGGTTCGCGTGATCGAGGTCGGCATTTACATGGCCGGCCCTTTCTGCGCGATGCAGCTGGCTGACCTGGGCGCCGACGTGATCAAGGTTGAGAATCCCGAGGGTGGCGACATCGCCCGCGACTCTGCGCCCTTCCTGGACGGCGAGTCATCGCCGTTTATTCGACTCAATCGGAACAAGCGCTCCCTCGCCATCAACCTCAAGGCACCAGAGGGCAAGGAGGTCTTCCGCCAGCTCGTCCAGGGTGCGGACGTCGTGGTCGAGAACCTTCGGCCAGGGACAATGGCGGACCTCGAGCTCGACTACCGGCGGCTCTCGACGCTCAATCCAGGACTGGTCTACGTCGCCGCCTCGGGTTGGGGCCAGACCGGTCCTTACTCTCATCTGGCGGGCTTGGACATCATGGCCCAGGCGATGAGCGGGCTGATGTCGATAACCGGCGAGCCCAATGGCAACCCGGTCAAAGTCGGCGTGCCGATCTGCGACCTGGTCTGCGCGTTGTACGGCACGATCGGCGCCCTCTCTGCGCTGCGCGTACGCGAGCAGAGCGGCCGAGGGCAGTTCATCGACGTGTCGCTCTTCGAGTCGGGAGTATCGCTGGAGGTGTGGGAAGCGGGGCGCTACTTCGCGACCGGGGAGATTCCAGGGCCACTGGGTTCTGCCCACCAGACCTCGGCGCCGTATCAGGCGGTCCGCGCCGCCGACGGCTACTTCACTGTTGGCGCCACGACTCCACGCAACTGGCGGTCGTTCTGCGATGCGCTGGGCCACCCGGAGTGGGCGAGCGAGGAGCGTTTCAAGGACAACCCCTCGCGTCACGCGCGTCGGGACATCCTGATCCCGATGATCGAACAGGTGACGTCGCACAAGCCGCGGGCTCACTGGGTATCGCTGCTTCAGAAGGCGGGCGTGCCCTGCGCCGAGATCCAGACCTTCGATCAAGTCTTCAACGACGCGCAGCTTCAGGCGCGAGGCTTCTTCTGGAACGGGCGGCATTCAAAGCTGGGCGACGTCGAGCAGATCGGCTCCCCAATCCATTTCTCGGAGACGCCAGTGCGACAGTGGCGGGCGGGACCAGGGCTGGGGGAGCACACTTCGGAAGTGCTGCGGGCGCTCGGGAGGACCGAGGTAGAGATCTCGGAGCTCAAGACCAAGGGGGTCCTGGGCGGGACATGAGCGAGGACGCGGCGCAGCAGGCTGAGCCGGAGCTGCTCGAGGAGCGGCGCGGCGATTCGGGCCAGATCGTCTGGCTGACGCTCAACCGCCCCGAGGCGCGCAACGCGCTCACGTTCGCGATGTACGAGCGGATCGGGGAGGTGTGTCTCGAGGTCAACGCGGATCCGACGGTGCGGACTGTAGTGTTCACCGGCGCCGGCGGGCGCGCGTTCGCCGCGGGCACCGACATCTCGCAGTTCCGCGCCTTTGCCAAGGAGGAAGACGCCCTCGCCTATGAGGAGCGGATGGACCGCGTGCTGGGTGCGCTGGAGAGCGTGCGGGTGCCGACGATCGCGGCAATCGCCGGGGCGTGCACCGGAGGTGGCGCCGGCATCGCGGCCGCCTGTGACCTGCGCATCTGCACCCCGTCGCTCAAGTTCGGGTTTCCAATCGCACGGACGCTGGGAAACACACTGTCGATGGCCAACTTCGTACGCCTGACCATGTTGATCGGCGCGGCGCGCGCAAAGGAGCTGATCTTCACGGCGCGGCTTGTGGGCGCCGACGAGGCGGCGGCGATCGGGCTGGTGAACGAGGTGGTCGCGGCCGAAGAGGCGCTGGAGCCGCGGGTCATGGAAATCTGCACCACGGTCTTGGGAAATGCGCCGCTGACGCTCGAGACGGCCAAGGAGGCGCTCCGGCGCATCCGCGTGCAGATGACGCCGCCGGACGGGGGTTCGGACCTGGTGATCAAGGCCTACATGAGCGAAGACTTCCGCGAGGGGATCGAAGCGTTCTTCGCCAAGCGCCCGGCCCGGTGGAAGGGCCGCTAAGGTCGTGTCGAGCACCCTGGAGCAGATCGATTGGAACGCGGAACTCGTGCGCGGGGATCTGGGCAAGGCAAGGATCCCGAACTTACGATGGAGCAGGCCATGCGGCCTGGGCCGAGCACCTTTCGCCCTTACGTCGCCAATCAAGGAAATGGCCGAGTCCATGACCAAGCACATGCTCGAAAGCTCCCCGATCACCACCTCGGATGGCCGTCTCGTGGGGTTGCTTTTGCAAAGTGATGCGGTTCGAGTTGCAGGAGAGGAGACCTGACTATGCAGACGACCACAGCAAGAAAGTGTTCGAGATGCGGAACCGCCGTCGAGAGTTGTGCCTTTTGCGATGAGCCGGACTGTCCGGCAATTACCTGCTACAGGTGCGTGAGCGTCGCCTTTCTCGACCGACTGCGCGTCAAACCGACCACTTCATCTCCTCGGGAGAGGTGATGAGGAGCACGGTCACGTAAGCAGGTCTCGCGAAAGGACCTTTAGCAGCTCAGCTTCAGTGGGCGCACCCTGAGCTCCCGAGTCGGTTCGATACACCCGGCAAGTCATTCCTACCGGCTCGCTGCCCGTGGCGAACGGATCGCGGCCGTCGATCAGGATCGTGGGTGAACCGTGGAAACCGACCCGCTCCGCCATCTGCGGGGAGTCGATCAACTGGTGCTCAAGAATCGCATCATCCCTGCCGAGCGCTCGAAGGGCATGCAGAACGCGTTCGTCAGCGAGTTTCCAATGAGGGCAACCCTCGAAGTACTGGACAGTGATTTTCACCTACTCTCCTCCAAGCCTGATGTTCGACGGCGGTCAACGTGGTCGGCGTCTCGTTTGGGCGTGGTCACCATGGTCGGAACGGTCAAAGACCTCACTTAGTAGAACCCCGTCCCGCCTCCTCGATTCCAGCGGCTCGGGTCGTGCCCCGCTGTGATACGGATCACATATTGGTGCGCGGACCAAAGCATCATGTTTCCGGTGCGGATCGATCTTGACTTCGACCTCATGACACTCGATGGTCAAATCTTTGCCGCGCGCCGACTCCTTGGCCGTCCGACCATCCTGGTGCTCCTTCGCTACCTCGGTTGACTCTATTGCCAGGAGCACCACTCGCAGTTGCGGGAGTTCGACCAGGAAATCGCGGCGCGCCAGGGACGGATCGCGGTGGTCTCATTTGCCAGCCCCGAACATCTCAATGCCTTCGCCGATCGCCTGGGCCACCCGTTTCTCTGGCTCGCCGATCCAAAACGCTCCAGCTATCAGCGTCTCGGGCCCAAGGGGTCTGGGGGCGATCGCACCACCGCGCGCCATCTGGGGCTATGTCCGGCTGATCGTGCGGGGAAGGATCTGGCGTCCGGAGCAGCTCGACCTGGCCCAGATGGGCGGTGACTTTGTATTCGATCGCGAGGGAAACCTCACCCTCAGTTACGTCAGCGCATCCTCCGACGACCGACCTTCGGTGGGCGCAGTAATGGCGGCGTTTCGCCGTGCGGCGAGCGCAACCACCGGCGCAGCCGAACACTAGGTCGGGAAGTTTGCGTCCACTGCCGTGTTATGCAGGCGATGGCCACGAACGCGAGCCAGGCGGTGAACCTCCATGCCGCCCGGGCGGGGGTATTCTCGGCTCGAGCATGGGGAGCGGCCGCCGCCGTGAGTGAAAGGAGCCCCGAGGCAGAGGGCGATCTGGCGACTCAGATCGTGAAACTGCAGCCCCGGCTGCTCCGTTTTGCCTGGTCGCTGACCCGCGACCGCGAAGCTGCTGAGGACCTGGCTCAAGAGACGATAGCTCGGGCACTCGCGTCGCAGTGGCGATATCAACCGGGCACCAACCTCAAGGCCTGGCTGTTTCGAATCTTGCGCAACATTCATCTCAATGTCCTCCGCGCCGCGAGGACACATCCCGGACTCGTCTCAATCGAGGAGTTGGTCGCCGAGCCGGCCGGCCAGCACGAACAAAACCTGAACCCAGTCGAGAGCCGAGTCATCGAGCGCGCCGAATTGACACGGGTTGCGGACGCTTTTCGCACCCTTCCCCCTACATTCGCGATCCCGCTCTATCTGACAGCCGTTGAAGAGCTCAGCTACGCCGAAACGGCCTCGATCCTCGACATTCCGGTTGGCACCGTCATGTCTCGCGTCTATCGTGGCCGGCGGCTTGTCATGTCCAGGCTGGTTGGAGGCAGCAGTTGAACGCCTGCGCTCCCAACCGCGAGTTCCTGGCTGCCGTGGCAGACGGCGAGACTGAGCTCGTGCCTGCGGCCACGTTCGATCACATCAAAGACTGTGCTGATTGCACAAGCGAGATACGAGCGCACCAACTGCTTACCTCGAAGCTTCAGCAGGCCGCTGAGGAGCCGGAGCAAGCACATCCAGAGCGGCGGCTCGTCTCCCTGGCACGAGAGCACCTCCGCATGATTGCCGCGGGTGTCGCGGTCGCAACCTTGGCGGTGGCCGCCGGGGTGTCCTGGTCAGTTTTCTCCCACCCCGACTTGGTTCAGGCTGCGCTCACTGCTTCATCCCAGCCCCTCCAGATCCAATCAAGCGATGCGTCTCAGGTTGGTCAATGGTGTCTCCAAGCATCGGGTCGGACGCTACCTGCAATCCAGCTGGATGGGATGCAGATCGCTGGCGCAAGGATGGATCGGATCGCTACGACGGACATCGTGACTGTCGTGTACACCGCGCCCTCCGGCGCGCGTATCACCGTGAGCTGGCTGGAAGGCCGGGACCCAGGCGGCTCTGGCGTGGAAGACAGGTTTGTCTCAGGCCACCAATTGCTGATTGTCCACTCCGCGGCCGGAACTGCAGTGGTCACAGGTTCCTCCCCCGACGCGATGTGGCAAACCGCGGCCGCGATCGAATCCACTGCGACCTAGCTCACGTCTGGAGCAGCTGATCGATCAACTGGCGCAGCAGAGCCCCATCGAGCTCTCCGCTGTACACGCGCTTTACCGTGCCATCACGATCAATAAACGCCGTCACCGGCATGCCTTGGCCATGTAGAAGCGCGTAGAGATCCGCATGACTGGTGTCGATCAGGAGCGGGTAGGTGATCCCCAGCTGGCGAGCAATTCTGAGTCCATCGGTAGGAGTGTCCTGGCTGTCGACCCCGACGACGATCACCCGCCCGGCATAGTCATGGGATGCGCGCTCAAAAGCGGGCATCTCGGTCAGGCAGGCGGGGCACCACGAGGCAAAGAGATTGACCACCACCGGGGTTCCATGCCAGTCAGCAAGGCGACTGCGTCCAGGCCCGTCGAGTCGGGCCAATTGAAGAGTTGTGGCGGTTTGTCCCTGGACAGATTCAATGTGCCGGTACCCGAGGACGCCCGCCACCGCGACGATCGACAGGACAACGGTCAGCATGACCCCGCTGCGCCACTGACTCACCAGACCACTCCATATCGCAACACCGGGCTGGGGCCAGTATTCCGATCGGGATCCAGAGGGAAGCATTAGACCGGGGACTGGGTTGGAACCCAGCCCCGGCCGACAATCTCCTCAGACGACAGCGGTTGACGTGATTGGGCAGCGAAAATCCTGTGCCGGCTGTCGCGTGACCGCCACATCGCCTCTGGAAGCTGCCGCTGCCACCGCTGAGCCGGACGTCAGGAGGTAGGGCGTCACCTTGAACGTGACCGTGAAGACCTCCCAATCTCCGCCATGGAAGCCGGGTTCGCCTGGGCCGACTCCGGCAACGCCCAACTGTCCCTTGGCACCATTGGTGACCTTGTAAAAAGGATCCTGGCCGGTGCCGGGCGCAACCTGCGCCGGCGGGACAACCGTTCCGACAACCTGACCGTTCAGGAAAAGGTTGCCAAAGCCAGGTTCGGCTGCGAAGCCGGCCTGAGAGCCAACCGCGGTCAGCAGGCCGGCCACTACCAATACCGTGCCGGCCACGCGAGCTCTTTTGAGCGCGGTCATGATTGGTCTCCTTCTCTTCTCACTGGTTGACTGTGTCCTCGTGCGCATACCGATGAATTGCAGGCGGTTTTCCATCGAATCACCTCCGTGAAGTCGAGATCACACGAGGGTGGGAAGTCAATGTGACAGGCGTGTGACAGGCGTGTGACAGCCCGGATGCAGTTACTTGTAGACCTCTGTGTTCGGATAGAAGTCGACCCATCCAAACCAGAAGCTGTATGTGATGGGCACCTGCTCGAGCTCCATCCCGGCATCGGTGCCGCTCAGAGCCTTACCAGAAAGGCCGTCCCATTCCGAGCCGGTCTCGTTATCCCGCAGCGAGAGTGGGGTCGACCCAGGAGCGAAAGTCAGAAGTCCTCCGCCCGGATCCCTTCGATAGACAGCGCCGGAGTAAGAAACGGGGTCGAAGACGACAACCAGCGGCACTCCTCCGACCTCATCGTTCACAACGCGGTCTCGCGCCAAGGCCGTGAATGAATAAGCCTTCACCTCGCCACCAAGACGAACCCCGATCACCTTCTCCTTCACTGGCAGCCGATCGTCGGTCCGCTTGCGCCCGACGACGCCGGCGTCCGGAGCGCCGTAGTAGGTCTGGTACGGATCGAACCGCACGTCACCGGGATCGACGTCGAGCATCAGCGTCCGGGGGTGCTCTGCTCGCCACCGGCCCCAGGTGGTTTGCTCGGAGAGCAGCTGCTGCAGATGCTGGCCAACCAGCGGGCCCTCGAGCGCTTCGCCGGTGAGGTGGCTCCATAACGTGCTGGTCTCGCGGTCGAACATGACGAGCGAGTTGCGAATGAGCTTGCCGGACACACCGAACGTAAGAGTCCTTCCATTCACGTCTCGGGCATACACGATGCCCGTGTAACAGAGCGGTCACCAGGTGACTGCAATGTTCTTGCCGCCCAGGCGATCGTTGACGATCTCGACCCGACTCATGATTGCGATCGGGAAGGCATGCGCCTCCCCTCCCAGCGCGACGCCGATGATGCTCAGGTTTTCCCGCATACCGGCCTTGTCGGCCGCGACAAACTGGGGATGGTCGACTGCTCGTATCGCGTCGACCGGGAGAATGGTCTGGATCTCAGAGCTCGCCAGCGGATCAGGGCTTTGAGATGGGGCCAGTGCCGGCCCGGACACGGGGGGTCGAGTGACATAGAGCGCTACTCCACCGACCGTTGCCGCAACCAACGCGGCAATCAGCAATTGAGCCCGCGGTGCAGAAGCGAGGGCGCTAAAGGCCGAACGGATCCACATTGGGCAGCACCCGGCCGGCTAAATCGGTGATGACTGTCAGGCTGTTGGTCAAGAGCAGCAGACCCATGGCTGCCAGGACGCTCGCTGAAGCGAGATCGATGGGTTTTCGCCATTTGTTCGCCCGCCGGACCAGGGCGGAAGCTTTGCCGACTCCGAGGCCCAGCAGGACGAAGGGCACACCCAGCCCGGCGCAGTACGCGCCGACCATCATCATGCCCTGCGAAGTCGTACCGACGGTTGCACCAGAACTCAGGACAGCGCCCAGCACCGGTCCGATGCACGGCGTCCAACCGGCGGCAAATGCCACGCCCAGGAGGAAGCCACCAAGTGGGCCCGCACGTCGCGGGGCCGACCCGAACAGCCGGTATTCGCGGTCCAGCCCGGGAATCCGAACCAGGCCCGCGAGGTGCAGCGCGAATACGACTACCAGGATGCCGGCAATTGGAAGGATGACGCCTCGTACGGGCTGCAGCAACGTCCGAAGCGCATAGAAAAACGCGAGAAATACCAGGGTCACACCCGCAACGAAAGCGATGGCGTTTGTGAATCCCGCCCAGCGCGGGCGATCAAGGTCCCGGGCGTCGCCGGGCGATCGGACAAGATACGAAACATAGACCGGCACTAACGGCACCACGCACGGCGATAGAAAAGAAACGGCCCCAGCTGCAAAAGCGAGCGGCACCGTCACGCTCTCCAGGCTCATCGTTTAACTCAGCTTCTGGATCTCCTGCTCCAGCAGTTCAGGTGTCAGCGCGCCAAGCTGGATCAGGTCGACCACTCCGGTCTTGTCGATGAACACGGACACGGGAAGGCTCGAGGTGACGTTGTAAGCGAGAGCGATCTTGCCCGGATTGCCTGGATCGTGGACGGCAGGAAAGGTGAGTCCCAGCCGGTGGTAGAAGCCAGGCCCGTCGCTGGTTTCCAGGCCGTTGACGCCGACGATGGTAAAGCCGTCGGCTCGGTGGCGCTGATACGACTGCTCCATGAACACGAGCTCGTGTGCGCACTGGGTGCACCACGAGGCGAAGAAATTGACCAGTACGGGGTGGCCCTTGAAGCTCGATAGGGTGAGCTGACCGCCGTCGAAGGTTGTCGCGGTGAAGTCAGGTGGCGGCTGGCCGCGCACCAGCGTTCCGGCCGCCACGCTCGGGACCGGTAGCGAGACTCGCGGGTGGTTGATCGCGCTTGCGATCACGAGCAACGCCGCGGCCACGATGACGGCTGCGCCACCGGCAAGCCAGGCGAAAGACCGCCAGGTGAACCTCGGGCGAACCGGGCGCCTGATGACCCGCCGCCGAGCGCTTTGACGCTCTGGTGGCGACGAGCGATTTCCGCGGGTCCGGGCGGGGTTCTGCTTGCGACGACGAGCCACACTCCTTCAACACCGGGACGCCGTTCGAATTCCTTGGCGAACGGCGCCGGGAATAGGAACGCGACTTTCGGTTTCCGCTTAATGACCAGCCCTTCTTGCGGAGGTGTGAGCATGTACCCAGTCCCAAGACCATGGGTTCGAGCGATCGGTGCCCTGGCCACAGCAGCCGTGACGGCGGTCGCCTGCGGCGGCAGCAGCGCGACTTCGTCCGGTTCTCCGAGTCCGCACATGGCGATGGAGCTGCCGCCCTGGGCGATGGCGATGAAGGTGACCATTCAGACGCCGACCGATGGCACCAAGGTCACTGAGAACACTGTTGCGGTGCACGTTTCCATCTCCGGCTTCCAGCCGACGTGCGCCTCTGGGTTCGCGCCTGTTCAGGGTGAAGGGCACTATCACCTACTGATCGACAAGTCCCTGGTGGACATGTTCTGCCGGCCCGACGCGACGCTTTCGATGCAGAACCTGCAGCCAGGCAACCACACGATCACCGCTCAGCCCGCTCTCACCAACCACATGGACGTGGAGATGAACGCCTCGTCCGTGACGATCGACTACGAGCCAACTCATCCATCGCCCTTCTTGACCGCGGCCACGTTCCCTGGCGCGCCGGCCATAAAGATCTCGAGTCCCGCCAAGGGAGCGAAGCTATCCGGTGCCTTCGACATCTCGGTGCAGGTGTCCAACTACAACGTCAGCTGCACGCTCGAGGGCAAGCCGGATGTGGCCGGCTACGGCCACTGGCACGTCAACCTCGAGACTCTGGACAGCGGAATGATGGGCATGGAGACGATGGCACGCATGTCGTGCCAGAACGTCCTCCACATGAGTACGCAGGGCTTTCCCGCCGGCCACCATCTGCTGATCGTGTATCTCACGGACGATCAGCACGCCCCCCTCATGCCGGAGGTCATGGACTCGGTCGACGTGGTCTTCGGGTCCTGATGTGGCTGCGGATCGCAACGGCGGCGGCGGCTGTGATCGCCGTCGCCGCCTGCGGGGGTGACAAGGGCGCCAGTGCCTCATCCAGAACACTCCTCGCCGATGCGTCATCGCCGCCCCTTGCTCTGAGCTCAGATGCAAACGCGAAGGCGGTCAGTTTCGCACTGATCGCGAGCTACAACGGGGCCAACAGCGGGTTCAATTTCGACGGCTACTCGGGCGGAAATCTTGAGCTCGACGTCCCGCAAGGGTGGTCGGTAACGATCACGTGCAGTAACAAGGGCCCACTCAACCATTCGTGTGCTGTCGTCGCCGACGAGACCGCCAACCAGCCTTTGTTCACCGGAGCGACGACTCCGAACCCGGGAGCCGGCCTGCCCGCAGGCCAGCAGGCGAGCTTCACTTTCAAACCCGACCGGACCGGGACGTTCCGGATCGTGTGCCTGGTGCCTGGCCACGAGCCGGAAGGGATGTGGATCGTGTTGGCGGTGGTGGGTTCCGGTTCTCCTACCGCTTATACCGTCGCCGGCTGATCAGCTCAGGCGACGCAAGGCGCGCGTCACTCTGCCTCTTGCGCCCGAGGTAGCGGCTTCAAGGGACGCATCAGCGGCCAACTGCTGAACCGCGAAGCCAAAGGTGGGGTAGACGTGGATGGTCGACGCAAGGTCGGACACAGTCAGCCCGCGTTCGATGGCCAGAGCCAGTTCGTTGATGGTTTCGCCCGCGACCTTCGAGACGATGGTGGCTCCGACGAGCTTCCCTTTCGAGTCCGCGATCAACTTGACAAAACCCTCGCGCTCGCCCTCGGTCTGCGCCCGATCGACTCCCTCGAGTTCCAAACGATGGACCTTGACGCCTGTCAATTGGGCCCGCGCTTGAGCTTCGCTGAGGCCCGCCTGGGCGATCTCTGGATCTGTGAAAACAGCCCATGGAATCGTCGTGCGCACCCCGTCCTCGGCTCCCGGCAGCAGAGCGTTGCGGGCGGCTACATACCCTTGCCAACCGGCGTAGTGCGAGAACTGAAAGCCGCCGGTCACGTCCCCGGCCGCGTATACACGCGGGTTGGTCGTGCGCAGGCTCTTGTCAACGCTGACCGCTCCCTCGCGGACCTCGATGCCGGCCCGCCCGAGCTCCAAGCCCGCGATCCGGGGCCGACGCCCGGCGGCCAATAACAGAACATCGGCTTTGAGCTGTGAAACACCGACTTCGACGGACACCTGCCGTTCAGCGGGTGCGACTGCGGTTACGGAAGCCGACATCCATAGCCCGACACCGTCAGATTCGAGGCGACGCTGGATTGCCGCGGCGGCTTCCGGGTCTGCAGCCGGGAGGACAGAAGAACGCTGGTCGATCAGCGTCACCGTCGACCCCAGCCTAGCGAACGCCTGTGCGAGCTCGACCCCCGTTGGGGCGGCACCGATGACGATGAGTCGAGCAGGCAACCGGTTGAGATCGAAAACCGATTCATGTGTGAGATAAGGGACGCTGGCCAAACCCGGGATCGTCGGTATTGCCGGCTCGGCTCCGGTGCAGATGACGAAGTATCTCGCACCGATCCGACGCTCTCCGACTTCAATCGTCTCTGCGCTTACAAATCGGACAGGGCCTGTCGCGACGTCGATCCCACGCTGGGCAAGAACCTCAGGCGTTTCGTGGGAGTAGACGCGCGCGATGACTGCTCGTACCTCGGCCATCACGCGCGGAAAGTCGACACGGGCTTCGCCAGGCCCGATACCGCTGCTGCCGGCGTGGAGTTGATCGTGAGCGAGCCGGGCGATCCGGATCAGAGCCTTGGATGGTATGCAGCCCGTCCAGGTGCAATCACCGCCGAGCTCTTCGGCCGCGATGAGAACCTTGACACCGATGTGAGCGGCGAAGTCCGCGGCGGTCAGGCCTGCCGACCCGCCGCCGATCACAATGAGGTCGTAACGATCGGCTATGGACAGGCCGGCCACGTTGTCATCATCCGTCAGGCCAGATCACAAAACGTGATCCCCGTCACGCTTTGGATGCTCTTGCGGGCTATGGTGCCGGCATGGCTCGGCGACCGCCTAAATGGATTGCGAGTCGCGGTGTCATCGCACGATCCCGGGACAGTCGCCAGTTCGTGGACGACATCCTCGCCGAGCTTGCGGCCCGACATTTCGCCCCCAGCGCATGGGTTCGTTTCATAGGCCGCAGCGTTGCTCGCTCGACCGATGAGGTCCGGATCCGCCCCACCGCGGCGGCAGAGCTGACCGCACTTCATCTGGTGGCAGGAGCTGCAGGTACCTGGCGGTGGGCCCTGGGGTCGTGGTCTCTGTCGATCGCGCACCTCGGTTTATTGGGAGACCGTTCGACATTGGGCTGGCCGAATCGGCTGACCTTGTTGCGAGCTCTGCTTCCTTCGCTCGCGGCCGACTCGCCTGGGGCGTCCGTAGTCGCATTGGCGACCGACTTTGCCGACGGCCGCCTGGCCCACGCAAGAGGCGGGTCAGCTTTCGGCGCTTTCGCGGACCCGATCGCGGATGGTGTCTTTTGGAGCTGGTATGCGCTTCGCTGGGAGCGGAATCCATTGTTGCGATGGGTCCCGATGGGGCTGTTCGGGGGGTCAGCCGCTGTTATCGCAATTGCTTACTTCGCCCGCGGACGCAGCATCGATTATCCGAGACTGATGGCGGTCCGCTACCTGTCTGCCGCCCTGCAGATCATGCTTGCCGTGCGAACGTGGCGCTGGGTCGTTCGGTGAGCGACGCGGACCGCCCGGCGAGAACGTGGAGTCGCGTGGTCGAGATCCCGCGCGTCTGCCTCGAACTCCGAAACCTGAGCCGGTGTATCGCCGCGGCGCTGATCGTCGGCACCATTCTGTTCTTCATCAACCAGGGGGACGTTGTGTTCGGCGGCCGGGCGACCATTTCAACCTGGATCAAGATCGGACTCAGCTACCTGGTCCCGTTCATTGTCGCCAACTATGGGATCGTGCTCGCAAGCCGGAGGTCCGCGCCGCGCTGAGCACGCAGACGGCGCTTTGGACCGATCCCGCCTGGAAAGGAGGGGCGCTACGCGGCTGGGGCCGGCCGCGCTGATTGACCGTAGAGCGTGCTGAGTGGTCCGTAGGCGGCGAGGGCGCCGAGCACGACTCCGAACATCAGGTGAGCTGCGATCCACGACCACTCAGGGTTGGCTGAAAGGAAGGAAGCGCTGGTCGAGCTGAGGATGCCTCGCAGGAGCACCCAGTACATCGCGACGTAGACGACCACTCCGTAGACCATGCCGCCGACGACGACGGCCGCTCCCCGGAGTCGAATCGCGCGCGCAACGGCGATGAAGATGACTCCCAGCACGATCGAGTTCATCATGTGGCCCATCAGCCCGACCACAAGCGGGACGAGCTGAAAGTTGTGACCTGCGGATCCAATCCCGATCGACTGGGCGATGCCTTGCGGAGGGGCCCACAGCGTGCTGGTGAAGAGCCCCACCACCATCGCCCACATGGCGAAAACCAGACCGGCGATCAGGCCCGGCAGAATCCAATTCAGCACCGTTCTGGTGCCCGATTGCTGCGACATTTTGCAATGTCCTCCTTGCCCAAAACGGGCGCTGTGATGCCATCGAGCATGTGACGGGTCTCCGTCGCCTTCCGTGATGCGGATCACGGTTTGCGGGTTCCACAAGGCTGACCCTGGGGAAGGCATGCAACCAACACCCAACCCGACCACAAGTACCCTGATCGGCATGACCGACAAGCTCGGCTTTATGCGCCGCCTCAACCTGTTCGAGCAGATGGGCGAGGCCGAGGTGGAGCAGATATCGCGAGAGCTGAAGATGCGTCACTGCCGGGCGCACCAGACGGTTTTCGAGGGCTCGCCCGACCGTGTGTACCTCCTCAAGGCAGGCCGGGTTCGCCTGTACCACCTGTCTCCCGACGGCGAAGACGTCACGACCGACGTGCTCGAGCCGGGTCACCTCTTCGGCCTGAGCGCCCTCTTCGGCGGCAGCAGCGAGGACATCAGCGCCCAGGCGCTCGAGGACTCATACGTGTGTGAGGCCGGCGGCCAGGACTTCCTCGCCATCCTGGCGCGACATCCCTTGATGATGGCCAAGGTCATGATGGCCATGGCCAAGCAGATGTTCCGGCTGGAGCGGACCATCGAGAGCCTGGCCCGAGAGCCGGTCGACAGCAGGCTGGCGCGGCTCTTCCTCGACCTGCAGGGCTCTGCCGAAAAGCTGCGGGATGGTCTTCTGCTCCCAGCCATGGGCCGCGAAGACATGGCCAAGATCTGCATCACGACACGCGAGTCCGTCTCGAGAACGCTGTCGGCTTGGTCGAAGGACGGGATAGTGGAGTTGCGCGGGCGCCGGATCCTGATCCGAGATCCTGAACGGCTGCGCAAGCTGATTCACGTCTCCGATGGCTGAGCGGCTGGCTCCGCTGAATCTGGTGCCGGCGGTCACCGCCGCCCAGATGCGCGAGGTCGACCGCATCATGGTCGACGACCTCGGCATCTCGCTTCTTCAGATGATGGAAAACGCCGGGCGCGCCTTTGCTGAGCTGACCCGAATCCAGCTCTCCGGCTTGAGCCGACGGCGTGTCATGGTGCTGGCGGGACGGGGTGGAAATGGTGGCGGCGGAATGGCGGCGGCGCGTCGCCTGGCGGTCTGGGGTGCCGAGGTCCGGGTCGTGCTCGCCCACCCGGAGGCTGCCTTGGCCGAGGTGCCCGCCCATCAGCTGGCCTCGCTGCGAGCGATGGGCTTGCCAGTCCACGGTCCCGCCGAGGCGGCACCTTTGGTGTACGACGCAGACGTGGTGCTTGACGCCCTCCTCGGCTACAGCCTCGACGGACCGCCGCGGGAACCTGAGGCTGGACTCATCCGCACCGCCAACTCCTGCGGCGTGCCGATCTACGCGCTCGACTTGCCGTCCGGCCTCGATCCCGATCGCGGCCTGCCGCACGAGCCGACCATTCGGGCCGCTTGCACAATGACTCTGGCGCTGCCGAAAGTCGGCCTCTTGCGACCGGAGGCCGCACAGTCGGTTGGCGAGCTGTGGCTGGCCGATATCTCAGTGCCCCCGAGCGCCTACTCCGGCTTCGGCATCAATCCTGGCCCGCTGTTTGCCGAATCCGACCTCGTCCGCATCGCCAGGAGTGACCGTGGCTGACATCAAGGTCTACGGCGCGCCGTGGTGCCCGGACTGCAAGCGCTCCAAGAAGTTTCTCGCCGAGCACCGGATCCCATACGACTGGATCGACGTCGATGACGACGCGGAAGGCCTGCACTTTGTCGAAGCCCTCCAGCACGGCGGCCGCACCATCCCCACCATCGTGTTTGCCGGCGGCAGCTTCCTGCTCGAGCCCTCAGACGAAGACCTGGCTCGCAAGCTCGGCCTCAAGATCGAGGCCGATCGACCGGCCTACGACCTGGCGATCGTTGGCGGCGGTCCTGCCGGCCTGGCCGCGGCCATTTACGCCGCCCGCGAAGGCATCGACGCTGTGGTCATCGACCGCAGCGCGATGGGCGGTCAGGCCGGAGTGACCGAGCGGATCGACAACTACCCGGGATTTCCGGAAGGCGTCGGGGGCGCAGAACTTGCGGACAGGTTCATCGCTCAGGCGCGGCGTTATGGCGTGGAGCTGGTGGCGGCGGTCGGCGTTGACAGCGTCGGCCCGGAGGAGGGGGATGTAGTGCTCCGGCTGAGCAATGGTCAGCAGGTGTGCGCCCATGCCGCTCTCATCGCCAGCGGCAGCTCATACCGCCGCCTGGGCGTCCCGGTCGAGGATGACCTGATCGGCGCCGGAGTCCACTTCTGCGCCACGTGCGACGGTCCCTTCTACAAGGGCGCGGAGGAGCTGCTCGTCATCGGCGGTGGCAACTCGGGGCTGGAAGAGGGCCTGTTTCTGAGCCAGTTCGCCAGGCGCATCCGCATCGTCGAATTCGCTCCCGAGCTCAAAGGGTCGAGGCTGCTGCAAGACAAGGTGCGCTCGCATCCGCAGTTCGTGATCCACACCAACACGCAGGTGCTCGAGCTCAAGGGCAAACCAAAGTTGAAGGAGGTGGTCGCGCGCGACCGCGACACCGGCGAGGAGTACCACTGGCATCCAGCCGCCGCATTCGTGTTCATCGGACTCGATCCCAACACCGCCTTTCTGAAGGGCACGCTGGACCTGGATCGCTGGGGTTTCCTCGAAACGCATGGCCACCAGACGTCGATGCTCGGTGTCTTTGGCGCGGGTGACGTGCGCGCTGGCTCAACCAAGCAACTGGGCGCAGCGGTAGGCGAGGGCATCTCGGCTCTGCTCGAGATTCGCCAGTACCTGCAGGAACACCATCACGTGTTCCCGCACGCCGTCAACGCTTAAGGGCGGCTCACTGGTGTCGCCGGCTTGGCCAGGGCGAGCCGCTGCGGGCGAGCCTGAAGCGACTCCGCGCGCGCAAGCCATCCCAAGCGCGCTGGCCGGCGGCTTCCTCAAGCCGCAGGCATAGGCGGCGGGGAGCGCGTAGACAAGGTCGGCGCCCAGATCGATGGCGTGCGCTAGAGGAGCGTTGTTGGCTACACCGCCATCCATCAAATAGTGATGACCGATGTAGACGGGATGTGCTTGCTAATCAGGCCTTTGACGCCACAATGATGGGCGCGGCCTCCAACGCGACGAGCACTGTGGCGATCATCACCTCTCGCTCCTCGGCGGCCGCCGCGGTGCCGTTGCTTCTACGCCACAGTGGTCGGGCTGGGATGCGCAGAATGCGTCGATCCGGTTGTAAAGCCGCCAATCCGCCTCGCATCGCCAGACCTGGTCTAGCAGAGATTCGAACTGGCTCTGCAGGTCGGGTGGATCCGAGCCTCGGCTGCGGTTGGCTACTGGTGACGTTGAACCTGATGCTTTCAACATGGTTGACGCCTCCTACGATTCGGAATGAGTCGAACGTAGGAATGAAATGGGCGCTTCGCCGTGATGGCCGTCATCGGCAAATGTGCGCCGCGTCACATTGCCTGACTCTTCTTTGGCCTAGGCTGGGCGCATGACATTTCTAGACCGGGTCTTCTCACCGCCGTCCGAAAAGTCCGTTACCAAGCGCTACCGTGCAACCTGGAACGACGCGGTCTTGGCGGAGAGCGCCGATACCGTGGTCGTGGAGGGCAATCAGTACTTCCCGCTCGCGGACGTGCGCCAGGACCACCTTCGCCCAACCGACACCCACACGACCTGCCACTGGAAGGGCGAGGCCAGCTACTACGACGTGGTCGTCGGTGACCGGGTGAACCGAGACGCCGCCTGGTTCTACCCCAACCCGAGCTCGGCGGCCGACCGCATCAAGGGCCGGGTTGCCTTCTGGCATGGCGTCAAAGTGCAAGCGGTCGAGGGATAATCGGCTCATGCCAGCCACGATGGACTTTCAGTTGGACGCTGATTCGGGCGCACGCGAGTGGCTCGAGGCGCATCCCTCTGCAACGCCGCGGGTGATCGCCTATGACGTCCATCGGTGCTGTGGCGGCGGCAAGATATGCCAGGTCAAAGTGCGGGTACCGTCGCGAAAGGACAATCCCGCGGAGTTCGCGTCAGGAGTCCTTGATGACGGGACCAGGTTCCTGATCGATCGCAGGGCGGCGGCCAGGCTCCCCTCGCGTTTCGGCTTGACGGTACGCGGGCTCGGCCGGTTGAAGCACCTCGATCTAGACCTGCGAGGCGAAGAGTGGGGAACGCTCCTCTACGACTGAGTTCGCGGTTTAGCTGACTCCACGCCGCTCGCGCTGAGCGCGGACTAACCGCTTCTGTCTGTCAGGTTGCCTCCTGACAGTGGACGCTACTTCACCTGCCCTTACCAGATCCGCTTGCGGGTCGGCTTGACCTTGAACACCGCGAAGTCCCCGGGCCGATAGGTGACAACTGGAATCCACACGGAGTTCCCGAAGCGTTCAAATGATGCCTTTGGAATCAGGAATTGCGAACTCGTTTGAACTCTGAGCCAGTACTCGCCCGAACTCGACACTGTGTATCCAATGCCCCAGTTCCAGGTTGGGGTGAGGCTTACGATGCCGCTGTCGGTCGCTCTCACGGCACCGGCCCCTGTGTTTTGGTAGATAACCGCGCGCGCTGTCCCCGTTACAGGACTGTCATTGACAATGTGCACGACGATTCCGTCGTTGTCGAGCAAGGAGACCGCGCTTGTCACATACTCAAACTCAACCTTCGCTCTAGGTGACCGCCCAGGTTTCTTCTTGCCCATGTCACGCCTCCTGTGGTCTTCGACCCAGAAAAACCTGAGCTCAGCGTAAGTCGGTGGGGATGGTTGTCAAGCAGCCGGTCAGATCCGTGGCGCCGTGCGCTCGAACATCGCACCGAAATCTGGCAATGACTTGCGATCAGGTGCGCGCTTCATCGACGCGTTGAGATTCGCGTCGCCTGGCGACGTGATCGAAAGGACGCACGGTTAACGATTCACTTGACACTTCCGTGTAGGGCCCTACACTTGCGAGCACCTGAGCGATGGACGCGGGTCGGGCGGTGAGGCGCGGATGACCGGTCAATCGCGCGCCTTCCGGTGGGTGCTCATCCTGGTGCAGGTCCTCGCGGCCTCAGCCGTCGCGACCGGCGCCTCGGCGGTGCGTCCTGCCCTACCCGCCCGTGCCGGCCCGCCCCCCTCCGCGGTGAGCGAATTTCAACCGAGCGTCCAATATGGGGGCCGCACCGTCTCCATCGACATCAATCCTTCGAACCCGTCTTCCGCCATCTCCGCAACTGAGAGCGGCGGCCTGTTCACGACTTCCGACGCGGGTGTGAACTGGCACCATGTGGGTTCCCTGCCGGTCTTCCGGATGTCGGAGGTCCGCTTTTCTCCGGACAACCCATCGATCATCATCGCCACCGGCTGGGCCGATGATCACGTCGCCAACCAGGGTGGGATCTGGCGCAGCACCGATGGCGGCGCAACGTGGAGCCGGCCGCCGAGTGGAGATCCACAGAACGTGCTTCCGTTCTGCACATTTCGGCCGAACACATGGGGCATCGCCTTCGCCAAGGGCACCAACGACGTCTTCGTCGGCCATGACTGCGGAGTGGCGGTCAGCCATGACCTCGGTGCGACGTGGACTCAAATTCAGCCCGATCCCAGTCTGGGCACCAACAACGGCGATCGCGGTGTCTATGCGCTGAAGGCGCAGGCCACCGCCTCCGGGACCATCGTCGACATATGCGCCAATGACGGCCACCACAGATCGACCGACGGCGGCGCGCACTGGACGCTGCACAACATCGCCGCGGATGCTCTCCCAGGCTGCAGCCCGATTGCCACACACGCCATCACCGCATCGCCGTACGAGAGCGGCGTTCTGTTCGCCATCGTCGGACCACAGAACCTGTTCGAGTCCGACAGCGCCGGGGCGCACTGGACCCAGATCACAACGCCCCCGCACGGCTTCAACCGGCCGTGGTGGGTTAAGGCAAACCCCTCCGGCGACAACATGGCCAACCACTTCGACGTCTACTTCGGCACTGGCAAGGACACTTACAAGCAGACCTGCACCGGAACCGGGCCCGGGCTGCGATGTGGAAACACGTGGACCTTCGTCAGCGTCGACCACTCGGCCTCCGACAGTATGGAGGTCGCGTTCAGCACCGCCGCCGGAAACAACTGCGCCGTTTTCCTGGCCGGCGACGGCGGAGTGCACAAGACCACAGATTGCGGAGCGAGCTTCCATATCACCGGCGCATCCGGCCACGGCTACAACGCTTTGCAGCTGTTCGAGGTCACCGGCGAGACCCATCCGGGGAATCCATCCGACTACTACTTCGGGACCATGGACGACAACCTCTGGGCGTCTGGAGACAGCGGAGGCACGTGGCCCGGTGTGGTGGCGTTCGAGGGTTTCTTCATCCAGGTGCCACACAGCAGCCCGACGTCGGCCGGGCAAAAGGTGACCTTTGTCGCTTGCGCCGGCTGCAATCAGTACCTCAGCGGACCGCTGTTCAGCGGGGTCGTGGGCTGGCCGCAGCCACCGAACAACAGCGGAAACCCAGTCGTTATCGACCAGGGCGTGTACGTGGAGTGGACCCAGCCCAGCCCGCCTACCAGCCAGCTCTCGCTGACCACCACCACGGGAGCAAGCTGGACCGCCGTGTCGGGCGCGGTGGTCAACCTCGGCCTTTCTGGACTCCTGAAGGTTGCCGGCCCGGCGGCGAATCCGACTGTGTATCAGGCGGTCAGCCGGCCCGGCGGTCGAACCGGCCTCGTCAAGATCACCGGGATCCGCACGGCAACCGCCACCGTGACCAACGCGGACACCGGCCTGCAGAGCATCGACTCCTACTGCAACGGCCAGGGCACCTGGGTTTGCCCGACGGTGTTTGGCGTCGACCCAAGCAACCCCAACCACCTGATCGCCCCGGACGCCGGCACCGGCCAGATGAAAGTCTCGATCGATGGAGGCGCCAGCTGGCAGGTTGACAGCGCGCTCACGAGCCTCGTCACGGGCGGCGGTCAGTTCATGTTCAGCGGTGGCTCGTTCGGGACTGTCCACGCGATCGCCTTCGACCCCAACAACGGGAACCACATCCTGGTCGGCACGGAGCAGGGAGGCATCATCGCGTCGCTCAACGGGGGCCAGACATGGGTCAAGCTGGCGGGCTCGGAGCAGATCCCGGCGATCACCTCATTTTTCTTCGACGAGGTTCAGAACACCATCCTTGTGTCGAGCTACGGCCGCGGCCTCTGGAAGCTGAGCCTGGCCCACACGCCGCCTCAGACATTCCTCACGATAGGCTCGCCCCAGTTCCCGAGCGGCGCCGCCCAGCCGTTCATAACGAGCGCGACGCCATTTACGCTGAACGCCTTCGACGGCACCTCAGGGCCGGCATCAGTTTCTTATCGATTCTTCCGCCAGGGCACCGCCCCGCCTGCGTACACGACAGTCGCGGGAGCGACAGCTACCTTCCACGTGACCGGGCCGGACGGCGCGTACGAGGTCGACTACTTCTCGACCAATGCAGTCGGCGATGACGAAACGCCACACGTTCGAATCGTCACGCTGGACAACACTCCACCGGTCACGACCATCGTGCAGCCGGCCGCCGCGCCGCCATACACCCACGACCAGACGCTGACTCTGAACTACACCGTCTCCGACGGAGCGGGATCCGGCGTCAAGACCTTCACCGCGCTGATGGACGGCTCGCCCACTCTGGCTGGTCATGGTCTGCTGAGCGGACAGGTCATCCACCTGCTGACGGAGATGTCTCTGGGCAGTCACACCTTCACGGTCAACGCCACCGACAACCTCGGCAACTCGAGCTCGACCTCGGTGACGTTCACGATCATCGCCACACCGACAAGCATCGAGAACGACGTGACGCAGTTCTTCGCGTCGGGTGACATCAAGAACAAAGGGATCGAGAATTCGCTGCTCCAAAAGCTCGCGGCTGCCGAAGACGCTGCTTCGAGGGGCAATTGCAAGGCGGCGGCCAACATATACAACGCCTTCATCGATGAGGTCACCGCCCAGAGTGGCAAGGGCATCAGCGCGACCGCGGCGGCGATTCTGATCGCGGACGCCCAGAACATCATTGCCCATCTCTCCTGCCCCTAGAAGAGCAACCGAAGTGTTCGGGCTCGCCTTCGGCGCCGCGTTACCGCCGCATACCGTCGGGCGTTGGCTGGTTGTGAGACACGCCGGCCCGGCGGGACTTGTGGGACTTGCGGGACTGGCTGCTTTTCTGGCGAACCTGGGCCCGATCGCGGGCGCCGCCGCTACGCCGTACCTGCAGCTCTACCCCACGACCGCCTCGGTCGGGCAACAGGTCACTGCCTACGGCAGCGATTTCTGCTCGACCGGCTGCTCGCCGGTCACGGTCTCTCTCGGCGACAAGGCCGTCGCCACTGGGGTCGCGGTAGGCGCCGACGGCAAGTTTCAGGCCGCGTTCACGGTCAACACGCCTCCCGGCCGGTATTCGGTCACGGCGAGCCAGACCGGGCCAGGCGGTGCAGCCAGCTCGGCCTCCGCGTTCCTGGAGGTCGCCGCAACCGACAGCGCCACCAGCCCCAAGCCCGGCACGCCGAACCCGGCGAGTCCCACGCCGGGTGGTTCGCCTGGCCCCGGGGCATCGAGCGCCACCCCAAGCGGGTTTGTTCAGGCGGCCCTGGGCACCAGTTCCCCGGCCGGCTGGATCGCGCTCATCGTCTTGGGGGTGGCGGTGCTGCTCGCCGGGGTGATCTTTTACCGGCGGCTTCAGGGCTGACGACTCGAAGCACGCGCTACGAGCGTCAGTCGATCTCGAGGTCCGGATCGTCCGTCAGGCTCTCCGCCATGACCAGACGAGCTGCTCGCTCGCCGAACTTGACGCCATGCGACGTGATCAGGACCTGGATGATGGTGCCGTTCTTCAACCTGTGACGCCAGGGTCCGGTCCGGTCCGAGTTCGGCGTGTGCGGCAGCAATTCGAGGAATTTTGGTAGGTCCTCTTGTGGCCGCAAGTCCCTTATCGTCAAGGCCAGGAATTCCGGACGAGAGTATCCATACCGCTGTGTCGCTGCCTCGTTTACATCGAGGATCTGCAGCGTCTCGACGTCGTAGACCCACATGGGTTCGGGGTTGAGGGTAAACAGCGAGAGGTACCGGCCGAAAGTGGGCCGCGCAACCGTTTCGGCCCAAAGGTGCTGCTTCAAAGCAACTTTGATTGCCTTCATCATCGCCTCGCGGTCATCCGCTGAGCGACTCACGTCGCGGGCAGCGATGCAGGGCGCTTGTCGATCGGCAACGTAAACCAGAAACGGGATCCTTTGCCAGGCTCAGACTCCAGGCCCATCTGCCCGCCCTGGAGCTCGACCAGCTTGCGCGCGATCGCTAGACCGAGCCCAGTGCCGCCGTACGTCCGAGAGACACTGTCGTTGGCCTGGCGGAACTCCTCGAAGATCCGCTCATGAGCACCTGGCTCGATGCCAATACCAGTGTCGAGCACCGAGATTTCGGCCATTGCGCCGGCTGGCATGCTCCGAATCGCGACCGAACCGGTTGGCGTGAACTTGATCGCGTTTGATACCAGGTTCGTCAAGATCTCACGGACCCGAACGGGATCTCCCATCACCCGTCTAGCTCCAGAGGACAAGTCGGAGGTCAGCCTCAATGCTTTCATTTCGGCAATCTGGTGCATCGAATTGATGACCTGGTCGACAACCGAGGGCAGGTCGACCTCCTCGCGAACGATTTCGACCTTTCCCGCCTCGATCTTGGACAGGTCAAGTATGTCGTTGACCAACTCGAGGAGCACAAGTCCGCTCTTGTGGATGTCGGCGACATCCTGAGCCTGGTCGCGATTGAGCTCACCGTCCATGCCTTGCGTCAGAACTTCGCAAAAGCCGATGATCGTGGTCAGTGGAGTGCGGAGCTGATGGCTCATTTTGGCGAGGAACTCGGACTTGAATTCACTGGCGCGTGCAAGGTGAGCGTTGGTTTCCCGCAGCTGAATGCTGTACGCGTCAGCGATCCGCACCAGGCTTGCATCGGCATTGGCCTGAACGGTCCGGACGACTCCTTCAACCACTTCAGCCGGCGCTCCCAGCTGCGTTCCCTCCTCGCGCACGACTTCGATCAGGACGTTGCGCCAGTGGAGGTGGCCGCGAGTGGTTTCAACGAGTGGAACTCCTTCGCGTGCCGCGGCACCACCGCTCTTGGAGATCCATTCGAGCTCCTCTCTGTCGGCCGCGATGCCACTGACCAGCCAGCGTGCAATCAAGAGTGTGCCGACCACGCTTCGACCCCAGCGGTAGTCCAGGTACGCATCGCTGACAGCGCTGGCGTGATCCTTCCGATAGAGAAGCGCGATGGTGCGTTCGTAGATCTCGTCTGCCCGCCGACCGATCGCTAGACCGAGCTGGGCCCGCCAGATCCGTTGCTGCTCAGAAACGTCTATCACGGTCATTTGGGCGAGATGCTCTGAGCGATCATATGCTCAGCGTCCGACAACCAACCCCGCTTTAGACCACATCGGCCGGGCCCAACGATCAGGTCATGGCCGGGACTCTTGGCAGCTCCTCGATTGCGGCATCGATCCTCGACTGGGAAAGCTCGACATCTTCGAGCTTGCCGGCGAAGTACGCGTCATAGGCCGACATGTCGAAGTGGCCGTGTCCAGACAGCCCGAACAGGATGGTCCGCTTCTCCCCAGCCTCGCGCGCAGCCGCAGCCTCCTCAGCGACTGCTCGCAGAGCGTGCGCCGACTCGGGCGCGGGTAAAAAGCCTTCGCAGCGCGCAAACCGCACGGCCTCGGCGAAGACCTCGTTCTGCATGTACGCACGGGCTTCGACGACTTTGTGATCGACCAGCGCGCACAGCGAGGGGGCGTCTCCGTGATAGCGCAGGCCGCCCGAGTGAATCCGATCCGGGACGAAACTGTGTCCGAGTGTGAACATCTTCACGACCGGACCCATGCCGACCGCGTCGCCGAAGTCATACGCGTACACGCCGCGGGTCAGCGTCGGACACGCTGCGGGCTCCGCGGCGACAAAGCGCGTATTTGGCATCCGGCCCTTCAGCCGGTCGCCGATGAACGGGTAGGTGAGGCCGGCGAAGTTGGAGCCGCCGCCGACGCAGGCGATCACGACGTCCGGATACTCGCCCGCCATCTCCATCTGCTTTTTGGCCTCGAGACCCATCACCGTCTGGTGGAGCAGGACGTGGTTGACCACCGACCCGAGCGAGTACTTGGCGTCGTCATGCGTGGCGGCGTCCTCGACTGCCTCTGAGATCGCGATCCCCAGGCTGCCGGGAGAATCCGGGTCGTCGGCGAGGATGCCGCGGCCCGCGCTGGTCAGATTGGTGGGTGACGCAAAGACCTTCGCGCCCCACGTCTCCATCATCGCCCGGCGATATGGCTTTTGCTCGTACGACACCTTCACCATGTAGACGGTGACCTCGAGGCCGAACAGGGCGCCGGCAAAGGCGAGCGCCGAGCCCCACTGGCCGGCGCCGGTTTCGGTGGTCAGGCGTTTCACACCTTCCTGGGCGTTGTAGTACGCCTGCGGCACAGCCGTGTTCGGCTTGTGCGAGCCCGCCGGCGACACTCCTTCGTACTTGAAATAGATGTGCGCCGGGGTGTCGAGCGCCTTCTCCAACCGATCGGCCCGATAGACCGGGGTCGGCCGCCAGATCTTGTAGATCTCTCGCACCTGGTCGGGGATCTCGATCCACGGCTCGGCCGAGACCTCCTGCGCGATAATCGCCTGTGGGAAGATCGGCGCGAGGTCGGCCGGCCCCATCGGCTTCAGGGTCTGCGGGTTCAGGTATGGCGCGGGCGGCCCTGGCATGTCGGGCAGGATGTTGTACCAGCGCTCCGGGATGTCGCTCTCGTCGAGAAGGATCTTCTTGATCACGTCTCCCAGCCTCCTGAATCCGTTCGGAAGGTGCCCTGCCGGAAAGGGTAGCGCTGGAGGCCTCTAGTGAGTTGGCCCTGGACGCCATCGCCCGTGCCGGCTCTTCGCGGTCCCGCGAATCAGGTCCAGCCGGGGGCGCGGGCCGTCGGTGCGGCCGGAGGGCGGCTTCCGGCCCCCACGCTGAAACTGCACGGGCCAGGCCACCGCAACGTCCTGGTCGGCGGCCGCATGCAACGTCCAGTACGGGTCGTAGAGATGGGCCCGGCCGAGGGCACATAGGTCGGCACGGCCGGCGAGGATGATGCTGTTCACGTCGTCGTAGCCGCTGATCGCGCCGACCGCGATGGTCGCGACGCCGGCGACGTTTCGAATCCGGTCCGCAAACGGTGTCTGGTAGCTCCGGCCGAAGCTCGGCTGTTCGTCCGCGACCGTCTGGCCGGTGGACACATCGATAGCATCGACGCCGTGCGCGGCGAACGCGCGAGCCACGTCGACCGAATCCCTGGCGCTCAACCCGCCTTCGTACCAGTCCACCGCGGAGATGCGCACTGACATCGGCTTCCCGGCAGGCCACTCGGCGCGAATCGCGTCGAACACCTCGAGCGGATAGCGAAGCCTGTTTTCCAGGCTGCCGCCGTACTCGTCCTGGCGCAGGTTGGTGAGGGGCGAGATGAAGCTGGCCAGGAGGTAGCCGTGCGCGCAATGCAGCTCGAGCAGGTCGAATCCCGCGCGAGCCGCCATCCGAGTCGCCGTGACGAACTGATCCTTGACGAGCCGCATGTCGGCGACAGTCATCTCGCGGGGGACCTGGCTGATCGGCAGGTAGGAGACGGGAGAGGGAGCGATCAGCTCCCAGTTGCCCGATTCGAGCGGCTCGTCCATGCCCTCCCACATGAGCCTGGTCGAACCCTTGCGCCCGGCGTGTCCGAGCTGGATCCCGATCTTGGCCGGCGTGTGGCTGTGGACGAACTCGACGAGCCGGGTGAATGCGGCCTCGTGCTCCGGGCTGTACATCCCGGCGCAAGCCGGGGAGATGCGGCCCTCACGCGAAACGCACACCATCTCGGTCATCACGAGGGCGGCGCCGCCGAGCGCCTTGCTCCCCAGGTGCACCATGTGGAAGTCTCCGATCAGCCCGTCCTCCGCGGAATACATGTCCATCGGCGAGACGATCACCCGGTTGGCCAGCTCGAGCTCGCGCAGCCGGATCGGAACGAACATGGGTGGCACCGGTGGGTCGTCTTTGTTGAACCAGCGATCGACCTTCTCGACGAACTCCGGATCGCGCGCCTTGAGATTCCAGTAAGTGACGCGGCGGCTGCGGGTGAGCAGGTTGAAGGCGAACTGAGGCGGCTCCTGGCGTGTGTACTGCGAGATGTTCTCAAACCACTCGAGACTCGCCTGCGCCGCTCGCTGCGCGCTCTCGACGACGGGCCGCCGCTCCGCTTCGTAGGCGGTCAGCGCTCCATCCAGGCTCGGGTTCTCCTGGATGCAGGCGGCCAGCGCAAGCGCATCCTCCATCGCCAGCTTTGTCCCCGAGCCGATCGAAAAATGGGCGGTGTGCGCGGCGTCCCCGATCAGCAGGACATTGCGGTCGCGCCAGCATCGCGTGCGCAAGGTGGCGAACCGTATCCAGCGGCTGTTGTTGGCGACAAGGGGCGCCCCCTGGAGCGCGCCGGCGAACAGCGAGCCGCAGAAATCGATCCCTCGCTGGTCGCTTTCGCCAGGCTGCCACGACCGATCCGTAGCGTCGACCTGACCGCTCCGCGTCCAGCTGCCCTCTTCGAGCTCGACGATGAACGTGCTCATCGAGTCGCTGTACGGGTATGCGTGGGCCTGCACCGTCCCGATGTCCGTCTCAGCGATGAAGAACTTGAACGCGTCGAAGACCAGGGGCGTGCCCAACCACATATAGCGGGCCTTGCGGACATCGAGCTGCGGTTGGAACACCTCCGGGTTGCCGTTGCGCGTCACGCTGTTGACACCGTCGGCGCCGACCACGAGGTCATGGTTTCGACGCAGCTCGTCGACCGGGGGCGCAGGCTCGCGGTAGTGGATGCTCACGCCGAACTCCTCGCACCTTTCGCGGAGGATCGCGAGCAGGCGCCGGCGACTGATCGCCGCGAAACCGTGCCCGCCCGACGTGAGGACCTGACCATGAAAGTGGACGTCGATGTCGTCCCAGGTCGCGAAGTCCCTGGAAAGGCGCTCGAAAAAGGCGGAGTCCGCGTTCTCGATTCCCCCCAGCGTCTCGTCGGAGAAGACGACTCCGAACCCGAACGTGTCGTCGGCTGCGTTTCGCTCCCAGACCTCGATTTCGTGCTTTGGGTTCAGCAGCTTGACCAGCGTCGCCAGGTACAGCCCGGCGGGTCCGCCACCGATGATCGCGATGCTGAGCGCCGGCTTCGAGGCCGTCAGCGCCCTTCGCGCAGCCGGAATCGCTGCAGCTTGCCGGTCGCAGTGCGTGGCAGCTCGCGAGCAAACTCGACGGCTCGCGGATATTTGTAAGGAGCGATCTCGCGCTTGACGAAATCCTGAAGCGTCCGCGCCGGTTCAGGCCCGAGCTCCGCTCCGGGCCGGAGGACGACCACGGCCTTGACGATCATGCCTCGCTCCTCATCAGGCACGCCGACGACCGCGGCCTCGGCGACCGCGGGATGCCGGAGCAGCGCCTCCTCGACCTCCGGGCCGGCGATGTTGTAACCCGCGCTGACGATCATGTCATCGGCCCGCGCCTGGTAGTGGAAGTAGCCGTCCGCATCACGCGAGTAGACGTCGCCTGTGATGTTCCAGCCGTCGTGGACATACGTCTGCTGGCGGTCGCCGCGCAGGTACCGGCAGCCGGTCGGCCCCTTCACCGCGAGCCGCCCGAGCTCCCCATCCGGCACCGGTCTTCCGTCCGGGTCCTGGACCTCCGCCACGTAACCCGGCACGGCGCGACCGGTGCTGCCGGGGCGAATCTCGTGGCCTGACGCCGAGATGAAGATGTGGAGCATCTCGGTCGAGCCGATGCCGTCGATGATGCGGATACCGCAAGCATCGTGGACTGCTTCCCAGGTCGCCTGGGGGAGCGTCTCCCCGGCCGACACACACGCGCGCAGAGACCTGACGCGGTGCGCGTTGAGCTCGGGCACCATCGCGCGATACGCGGTGGGCGCGGTGGCGAGCATGGTGATGGCGTGTCTCTCGACGGCTTCGAGCAGGCGCTGCGGCGAGGGCTGCTCGAGGAGGTATGTGGCGGCCCCTGCCCGGAGCGGAAAGACAAGACTCTGCCCGAGCCCGAAGGTGAAGGCCAGCGGCGGGCTGGCCGCGAAGAGGTCGCGCGGCGCCGGCTGGAGAACCTGGCGCGAGAAGGTGTCCGCGATGGCGAGGACGTCGCGGTGGAAGTGCATCGTCGCCTTCGGCTTGCCCGTCGTGCCGGAGGTGAAGGCGAGCATGCACACGTCGTCGGCGGCCGTCTCGACGTTCTTGAACTGCGGGCGCTTGGTGGCCGCGACCCTGGTCAGGTCGTCCTGCGCCGAGCCGCCATACACAAAGGTGAGGAACCCGGCCGGCGCGGCAGTGTCGAGATCTTCGGTGAAGCGGTGGTCGCAGATCGCCATCGTCACATTCGCAATGTCCACCATGGTCTCCAGCTCGCGCGCGCGAAGCAGCGGCATCGTCGCCACGACGACGCCGCCGGCCTTGACGACTCCGATCCAGCTCGCGACCAGCCAGGGGTTGTTGGGCCCACGGAGCAGCACCCTGTTGCCGGGCACCAGGCCCATCTCGTCGACGAGCGCATGCGCGACCTGGTTCGATCGCGCGAGCAGATCGTTGTAGGTCCAGGTCTCATCGTCGGTGACGATGCAGCGGCTGCCTCCGTTACCGGCCTCGACCTGGCGATCGAGAAGCTCCGCCGCGCAGTTCAGCGTGGGCGGGTAGGCGAGGTCGGGAAGCGAGAGGAATTCAGGCCACTGTTCTCGCGGAGGAAGGTTCTCCCGCGTGAAGGTGTCGACATGAGCCGATCGTGTGCCCGTCCGCGTACTCGACATACTAGCCGCATGAACGTGAACCCCGAAGAGCTTGCTCCGGCGCGCGGCTTCTCCCACGCCACCGTCGCCGGCGACACCGTGTGGGTGGGCGGTCAGATCGGCTCAGACCCCTCCGGCAAGGTCGTCGAGACGGGCGACATGGTGGCCCAGTACGCACGGGCCATCCGCAACGTTGCCATAGCCCTGCGGGCGGCTGGTTGTAAGCCGGAGGACACGGTGAAGCTCACGTATTACGTGACCGACATCCAGGCTTACCGAGACAATCGGAAGGCGCTCGGTGCCGCGTACCGCGAATTCTTCCGCAGCGACTACCCGGCCTCCACCTTGATCGAGGTTCGGTCGTTGGTCGATCCTGACGCCCTGATCGAGATCGACGCCGTGGCGGTGCGTCGAACGTGAAGGACTGGAAGCATTTCGACTACGACGAACGCGACGGCGTCGCGACTGTCACGTTCGCGAGACCCGACCGGCTGAACTCGCTGACGTTCGACGTCTATGCGGACATCCGTGACCTGACCGAGTCGCTGCGGCGACGGCAGGACGTCCGGGTGCTGGTGATCCGTGGCCGCGGGCGTGGATTTTGCTCGGGCGGAGACGTCGACGAGATCATCGGTGAACTGCTGAAGATGGGCACGCGCGACGTCTATGAGTTCGCGGTCATGACAGGCGCCTGCGTACGCAACCTTCGCGAGATTCCGCAGCCCGTGATCGCGGCCGTCAACGGCGTCGCCGCCGGCGCCGGCGCCGTGCTTGCGGCCGCCTCCGACATTCGCGTCCTGGCAGAGTCGGCGAGTTTCCGTTTCCTGTTCACGAGCGTCGGGCTGTCGGCCGGCGACATGGGGATCTGCTGGCTCCTCCCGCGCATCATCGGCCTCGGGAGGGCGACCGCGGCGCTGATGCTCGGAGGCAAGATCACGAGCCAGGAGGCTATGACGTGGGGTCTCGCCTCGAAAGTCGTCGCCGACGACGCGCTCGACGCGGCCGTGGGCGACTACGTGGACCGGTTGAAAGAGCTGGCGCCGTGGGGGCTGGCCATGACTAAGGAGATGATCAACCGCGGAGCTTCGAGCGACTACTCGAGTGCGATCGAGATAGAAGCGTTCACCCAGGCGCTGCTGATGACCGCCGACGACTTCCGCGAGTTCCACGCGGGTTTCACCGGCAAACGGAAGCCGCTGTTCCGCGGCCGGTGAACCGACGAATCGCAAGGTCGCCGGGATGGGCTCGTTCTCATATTCAGGAGGTGGCTCCGCGATTGCAGGGGGTGTCCACTCGAGTAGCCCAGCATCGTGACCGGATCCAGGCCGGTCCTTATCTGGTGCGTCTCGTGGCGGTCGCACTTGTCTACTGGGGCGCCGCGCGTCTCAGCCTGAACCTCGCACTGGTCCACGGACAGGTCACCCCGATCTGGCCGCCCACCGGAATCGCGGTTGTCACCATCCTTACCCTCGGCCGCCGGATGTGGCCGGCCATCGCCGTCGGCGCGTTCGCGGTCAACCTCCCGCTCGGGCCGTCGCCTCTTGGAGCGGCCTTCATCGCGTGCGGCAACACCCTCGCCCCGCTCGCCTCAGCCGAGCTGCTCCAGCGGGCCGGTTTTCGCCGGCAGTTGGATCGGATGCGCGACGCCATCGCGATCGTGGTGTTGGGCGGCCTGATCGGCATGACGATCAGCGCCACGATTGGCACGTTGGTGCTGACGCTGTCAGGGGTGGTGCCAATGGTCGGCTTCGCCTCGACCTGGGCTGTGTGGTGGGCGGGCGACGCGATGGGCGTCCTCCTGGTCAGCCCAATGATCTTGAGTCTCATTCCACGTCCAGGGCTTCGTAACCTGGGCTGGCGCCGCAGCGCGGAGCTGACGGTCCTGCTGGCCGGCATTGGAGGGGTGACCTTCGTCTTATTCGAAAACCAGTTCCGGCTGGAGTATCTCGTCCTTCCCCTGATCGCAGTCGCGGCTTGGCGGTTTCGACTTGCGGGTGCCGCTCCTGCTGCCCTGATCGCATCGCTGATAGCGGTGTGGGCGGCCGTCAACAGCGTGGGCCCGTTTGCCTCCGAGACCCTGCTCGAAAAGATGGTCACCCTGCAGGCGTTCAACGTCAGCGTCAGCTTTGCTTCGCTGCTGCTCGCCTCGTTTGCCGACGCCCGGCAGCGGAGCGAGGAGCTATCGCGCCTGTACCAATCCGCCAGCCTGGCGATCGCTGCCAAGACCGATGCCATCGACGTCGCGGCTCACGAGCTCGGACCACCGGTCGCGGTGCTGACCAGCTATCTGGCGATCCTTTCTGACGGCAAGCTTGGCCCGCCACCGCCCAAATGGAGGGCGATCCTCAACGTGATGGCGGACAAGGCCTGGCAGGTGAACCGGATCATGAACGAGCTGGTCGAGGCTGCGCAGATCGAAGCCACAGCGCAGCCTGCAGATCGTGCTTACCTGGACCTCCGAGAAGCAATCCAGAAATCGATCGTAAGAGCACGGCCACGCATAGAGCTGAGTGGGGCGGAGATCGCCACGACTTTCGGACCGGAACCGGTGCCCGTGGAAGCGGACGCCCGGCAGATCGGCCGAATCCTCGACAACCTGATCAACAACAGCCTCACCTACGCAGCGCGTCCACCACGCCTCAAATTGGATGCAGTCACCAATGGAAAGCGGGCTGTCGTCCATGTCATCGACAACGGCATCGGGATGTCGGATTCCGAGCGTGCACGTGTTTTCGAACCCTTCAATCGCACGAAGGACCCCGCTTTCACGAGCATCCCTGGTGCGGGTCTGGGTCTCTACGCCAGCCGAAAGCTCGCCGAGGTCAATCGAGGCACGTTGACGCTCGAGAGAACCGAGCCCGGCGTTGGGACCTCTTTCGCCCTCGACCTGCCCCTCGCCAAATTGAAACCGCCGCCCGTACCTGGGTCTCGACCTACGAGCCCTACCCTATGAGAGATCCGGGGACACGCTCGGTCTCGATCGAAAAGCCTTCGGGCGTTCCATCCGCGGCGAAGCCGTGCGCGGTGTAAACGGCGACCACATCAAGCGGCGAGCCTGCTGGGCACTCGATCACAACCCATCCCTTGATGAATATCGGAGCTGCCGGCCCAGGCCCGTTAGGAGTTGCCAGCAAGACACGCCTGATGTCGGTGCAGTCGATCTCCATCCCAAAATCCGGGCCGAGTTCCGCACTGTGTACTCCATGAGGCGGGACTGGCCTTTCGAATTCTTCTGACGGGACCGGCTCGGAGCCTACGTAGAGAAGCACCGCCTTCTTCCGAAAGCTCACCCCGCGGCGTGGGTCAGGATTGTGGACGTTGATCGCGGTCGAGTAGCTGCCGGGCCGGACCGGGCCCTCGACATGGGCCTGTTCAGCTCTGCGGCCCTGGTCGAACACCCCGCATACGAACTTGGCCGAGTAGACCATCAAACCCTGCGTAGCCATCCTTCATACCTCGCGCCCAACCGATCTGCTGTCAGTCGCTGCAATTATTGCCAACGTCAAGCGGCCGTCAAGTGATGCCCTTGACATATTGGCTGGCAGGTCGATAATTCATCCATCCTCGGCGGTCGCCTCGAAGCCCCTACGCAACTCCTGCTGATTGCGTCCCTTCCCGACGTCCACGACTGAAGCATCCCTTTCGCCGGCGAGAGTGCGCGGTGCGAACGACAGTTGGAGGACTTGAGCAATGAAGGCTGTGAAACTGAAGACCCCGAAGCTTCGAAGTGAACTCGTGGTCCCCAGCCGGTTCCGATTCGGGCAGGTTTCGGGCCTGAAGGTGAAAGCCCCGGTCACGCCGGCTCCCAGCCTTGGGCCGCTGGCGGCATTCACAGGCAATTTCACACGCAATGGCTTCAACACCATCTTCCGGCCCGACAGCGGCGTGACGCCAACACCGTTGCCCATCCCCGCCGGCGGCGACAACGTCCTCGAGCTGAACCTCACCCAGGAGACCCTGTCGTTCGGAGCGAGTCTGGGTTCCGTTCCCAACCGCGGCACCGGAGCGCAGGCGGACGCCTTCTTGAACGGAGTGCCCTACCTCCAGACCATCAGCGATATCACCGACCCCGTCCACCCGACGGGCATCCACTTCGAGCCCGGGATGTGGGTCATCGTGCCGGCAACCACGAACCCGGCCGAAGGGCCGACCCTGGTGCGCATGGCGTCGATCCCCCACGGGACGACTATCGACGCCCAGGGGACCTTCACCACCATCGCCGGAAAGCCGACGATCCCCCCGGTCGACATCACCCCGTTCTTCAGGCCGGGATTCGGGGCCGGTCCGCTCCGATTTCCGAGCCAGACCGCGGCCGACAACGTCACGGCGCGCATTCCGCAGGACCTCTCCTCTTTCATCGCGGCAGGCACCATCACGCAAGCAATCCTGGACGATCCCAATTCGATCCTCCGCGACCACATCGCATCGCAGCACATCATCTCGACAACCGTCATCTCCATCGCCACCGGCCCGGCAGCCCCGCTGTTTGGGGGCGGCACAGACAACATCGCCTTCCTGATGGGCGATCCGGGCGGCAACAATCCAAATGCGAACAGCATCTCGATGACTGCAACGTTCTGGATCGAGACCGTTGAGATCGTGATTGTCGTGCCGCCCTTCGAGGCCGGTCGGCCGCCGATGACCATTCCGGGTGACCCAGGGCATCCCGCCTTGCCCGTTCCGAGATTCCTGGTTCACCCGCCGATGCCGATCCCGCGGCCGCATCCGATCAAGATCCATATGACCCAGATCCAGTACTCGCAGACGGTCAACCTCAACTTCGCTCCCCTTACCTGGCCGCACGTCTCCGTTGCGACGCTCGTGCCAACTGACCCCATCCCGGTTCCGCCGTCCGTCTGGGGCTAGAGGCATCAAGACCCAGGCGCCGGACAGCCCGGCGCCTGGTCACGCCGGCTGACCGCCCCCGTTAATTACCACTCCAACGAAACGCTTGACGGCCTAGCTGGCGACTGCTATATGGCGCAAATCAGCCGGGGCCTGCCCGGCTCATTCAAGGAGGCGCCAAATGCGCAAGATTCTTCTCTCCTCGCTTCTGACCATCGCCGCGCTGCTTGCGACCATGGTCACGGTCCTGGCTGACGGCACAGGGCCAGGGATTTAGTCAAGCGGGGGGCCCGCGTGGGTTAACTCTCATAGATTCCAGACCTGAGGCGTGATATAAACCGCCCATAAGCAAACGTCGATCCAAACCACGCGGGCGTCTCCCCGGCATTGATGTCGAACCTGGGCTGATCAAGCAGGCCCGCCTGGAGGCTGGGCTCAGCATGGCGCAGCTGGCGGGTCGCGAGGTGACCCGACAGGCGATCTTCCTGATCGAAGCCGGCCGGACTCGCCCGTCGATGCGGACGCTCGAGATGATCGCGAGCCGGACCGGCAGGCCCGCCGAGTCGTTCTTCAGGGCACAGGGAGCAGCACCGGCCAACCGTGCTGACCTGGGCGACTCCCGGCTGATGGACCTTCAAGCGCTGTGCCTACAACAGCAGTTCGACAAGTGCGTTCGCCTCGGGATTCCGATGCTGAGTGAGGCCCTTCCGCCCAGGCTGGAAGCTCACGTGCGGCACTACGTCGGCCAGTCACTGGTCCGCTCGAGCCGGCCTGAGGAGGGCCTGGAGCACCTGCGTCAGGCGCAGGCAATCCTGGAGAAGGAGCCGGACCCATGGCTGGCAGTCGAGTGCGCCGACTGGGAGGCCTGTGCCCTGTATCTGATGGAAGACAGCCGCGCTCTGTCCGTCGCGGAGAAGGCGCTCAAGTTATGCCGGGCGACCGAACCGCGGTTCCCGGGGACTGAGGCCCGGATCCTCGAGCACATCGCCACGATCCACGTCCGGAACCATTCCTTCGACCGCGCCATCTCCCTGTATGAGGAGGCGCTGCGAGCGGCCGGCACGATGAGAGACCTTCCCCGGCTGGGCCGGACCTACCACGGACTTGGCATCGCGTACCAGGAGCGCGGCGACCTCGGACTGGCGGTCGAGTACACCCACAAGGCGCTGGCGCTCTATGCACTCGAGCAAGACAAGGCCCTGCTCGCGCGTGGTGAGAACGAGCTCGGCCTGCTCCTCATGCGTCAGGGGCACACCTCGCGAGCCGAAGAAGCCTTCCACACCGCGCTGGCCCATTTCGAAGAGGCCGGCATCGAAAGAGCCAAGAGTCACGTCCTTCTCAGCCTTGGCGAGCTCCAGCTCCGAACCGGACGCCACGAGGACGGAGTCGCGACTACGAAGCGGGCCATCGCCCTCGCTGAGCAGCTTGACGAAAAGCTTGCCCTGGCAAGCGGTCACGAGCTCCTCGGGCGGCTCTACGAGCGGCGCGGTCGGCGCACGGCAGCGGACAAGGAGTTCGGCTTCGCTCTGCGTCTCCTGAAAAAAGAAGGCCTGGGCGACCGGCTTGCCGAGGTGCATGCGTCGTACGCCGAGATGCTGGACCAGCGAGGCGACAGGTCCGGCGCCGCACTGCACTGGAAGCACGCGGCTGGACTGGCGCTGCAGCGGAAACCTGCGCGACAGCGCCGGGCCCGAGCGATGTAGCCAGGCGCCCTCTCTGAGCGTCCCCCGCGCCCGGGTCGAAGTCTGCTTTGAGACCGATTTGAGACTCGAATGAGATTGGATCTGATACCCCGGTAGCGGATGATTCGCGCCAGCGATGGGCAGCAGCGACGCGACGAGAACCGCCTGGGACGAGTGGGCGCAGCGGGAGCTGGGCTTCTACGGTGACAGCCGAAAGGCAGCCGTCGACGCCGCACTGGCCGCCATCGATTCGCACCTGCACTCGACCGCCGCGGCGGTCGCGGCGAGGTTGGCGGCGGGGGCGCCGGTCCCGCCCAACGAGGCTCGCGCCCTGTGGGACGAGCTCCAGCTGGTGGATCGGATCACGACCGACCTGGCATCGGTCAAACCCTCGGGCGACCTGACGGCTGCCGGCCTCGCCGAGCTTGTCGGCGTGTACCAGGCCCGGCAGGCGGCACTCAACGACCTCTTCCAACGGGCGAATGGCGGCGCCGTGCCGGCGCAGTCAAGCCAGGTCGCCGCCGTCAGGGCTCCGGCCCCGCAACAGCCGCCGGGTCCATCGCTCCGCGAGTTCTTCGCCGACAACTCGATCCTCATCCTTTCGATCGCCGGCGCCTTCCTGCTCATCGTCGCGACCTTGCTGTTCGAGATCTACGGCTCGACCGGGTTCGGTGGTGAGGTTCGCTTCACTGGCGTCCTGGTCCTCAACCTGATCTTCGGGGCGGCGGGCTACCTGTGCTTCGGCCGGCCGAGGCTTCGCCTGGTCGGGCAAACGTACCTGGCGATCTTCGCGCTCATGGCGCCGTTGACGGTCGCCGCCGCCTGGGTCTTCCTGGCGCTCGAAGGCCGAGGCATCTCCAGGGAGCTGGCCATCGGCGTGGGCGGACTGGGCTGCGCGGTTCTCTACGCGATCCTCGCCACAAGGCTTCCATCGAGGGCTTACGCGGCGCTGAGCATGATTGCACTGCCAGTCGGATGGGCCGGGCTGCTTGCTGCCGCTCATGCGGGCACGTGGACCGCTCTCTGGCTGACCGCGCTGGCTTTCGCTTACACGGCGGTCGCCTATCCGCCCTCCGGCGCCCGCGTCCGGCTCGAGCCTTTCACCAGGATTGCCGAGCCATTCATCCACGCGGGGGCGTTGTTTGCGCTCGTCTGGTCGATCGGGCAGGCCCTGTCCGAGTTTACGTATTCGTTCGACACGTCTCGCCAGAGCCTGCAGCTGCCGGCGACGCTCGCGCTTGTGACGCTGGCCTATGGCCTCTACTCATGGCGCTCGCGCCGAAGCTGGATGTTGTGGGCCGTCTGGGCCGGAGCAAGCCTGACGGTGCTGGCCGCCAACGAACCCCTACACCTTGGCGCGCGCGCATACGTCATCGACCTCGCGGTGCTCGCGTGGGCGTACGCGATCGGCTCACGCTGGATGCCGGGCCGCGGGCTCCGCACCTTTGTCCGCACCGGCGCGGCGTTGCAGGCTTCGCTGCCCGCGCTCATGAGCGCCGGCCCCGACTGGCTCATGGCGGTCGCCCTGCTGGCCACGGCCGGCGTCGGGATCCTCTTTGCGCTCGAGGACCGCCGCCCAGCCTGGCTCGTGCTGACCACGGCTATCTTCGCCGTCGACTGGTTCTGGCTGGCCAAGTCCCTCCTCCCACCGCCGCCCGAGCCGACCGCCGACACGCTGATCCTCACCTACAGCCCGCTGCCGGCGGTCTATGCCGTGATCGGATTGGGCCTCCGACTCGGTGGCCGCGCCCGCTGGTCGTGGCCGCTGTATTTGGCCGGCGGCGTGATCGGTCTCGGCGTGGCGGTGAGCGCCGCCGGCCAGGGCGACCTGACGCTCGCGGGCCGCGCGCTGGTCGTGTACGCCGGCCTGGCGTACGTTGCGGCTGCGATCGATCGATGGTGGCCGGGCCTGGTGGGCGCGCTCGTGGCCGCGACCGCGGCGGTGATGCTGCTCCTCGCCGCCGCAAGCGCGGCCGTGTACTGGTATCCGCTTGCGGCCAGCTCGGCCGCGATCGTCATCTACGTCAGCCACCTGGCCTGGCCGCAGGCTGAGCTCGCCCGCGCCCATCGATTCACCGCTCTTGCCGTCGCCGGGCTCGCCGCCGCAACAAGCTTTGCAGTACCCGACTTCTGGACGCGGTCGAGCTCCGGATCGCTCGCCGCCCTCGCCTCGTTGATCGTCACCGCGGCGCTCGCGCTCATCGACGGCCGCCTCCGCCGGCGCCCGCTTTTCGAGTACGTCTCCGCCGCGACTGCCTCGCTCGGCGGATTCTGGATCGCGCGCTACCTCGGCGTCGACAACATCCAGGCGAGCGTGATCCTGCCCGGGGTGGTGTTCATCGCGGCCGGCCTGGTGGCGCCGCACGACCCGCGCCGGCCGGCGGCGCTCACCCTGTGCCGGGCCGCCGTGATCGTCGGAGCCGTGGCGTTGATGGGCGCCAGCGCGATCCAGTCGGTCTCCGAATCCGCGACCGGGTTCTACACGACGCTGTGGGTGATCGAGGCGGTCGCCGCGCTCATGATCGGAATCGGTGCTCGCAGCCGGACGCTGGTCGTGGCCGGCGGCGCCGGGCTTGCCTTTGGCGCGCTGCGCGCGCTCTTCCTGATCCTGCAGGAGGTGCAGGTGTACGTCGTGTTCGGCGTCATCGCGATCCTCCTGCTGGTCGGCTCGGGCGTGCTGGCTGCGACTCGCGACCGGCTGGCCACCGCCCGTTCTTCCGTCCGCAACTCCTGGAACGAGTGGCTCTAATCAGGGGGCGGCGGAGACTCCTCGAGCCAGCTCGTCTCGCCGGCGGCCACCGCGAGGTGGGTCATCGCCCCCCGGCTGCCGGCGCCATGCCAGTGCTCCTCACCCGGATCTGCTGTGACCGTGTCGTGCAGCCGGATCCGTTGTGGCGCCTGCCCGCGGACCTGGACCCAGCCTTCACCCTCGACGACATGTAGCAGCTGGCCTCCCGCGTGCGAGTGCCAGTGGTTGCGAGCCCCTGCTTCGAACCGGACCGCAGCAGCAAAGATGGACGGAGCCTGCGCCGAGCCCGGGATCAGGTCTCGCAAGGCGGCTTCGCCTGTGAAGTGAGCCGGATCCGCGGGCCTCTGGGTTTGCAGCACCTCCGACCGCGGTGTGATCTTCATGCCTTTCAGCCTAGTCCGTCACGTGTGCCAGAAGATGTGCGCGGCGAAGGCGCCGACGAATCCGCTGAATGCTCCCGCCAGGATGGGGTGGTCGCGGGCCCACCACTGGATCACCTGTCCCGGAGTGGGGCTGTTGCGGACGAGACAGTAGAAGTCGAATGCGATCACGACCAGCATGAGCAGCGGCCCACCCGTCGCGACGGCTTGCTGGAACGTCACCACAGCCGCGCCCCTGGCTGGTGCCACAGCCACCTGCCCGTGATGACGGCGGCGAGCATGAAGATGAGCAGCGTCCAGTCGTTCTGCGTGTTCTTGATGCACATCACGTAGTAGGTGATCGGCTCGAGGCTGCCGCCGCTCGCGAGTGCGCGCGTCTCGTACCACCACGCGAATGCCAGCGCGCCCGTGAACGCGGTCAGGCCGACCTGCGCCGCGACGAGGGCAACAGAGCTGGGATCGGTCGAGGGCCGCTGCCCCAGCCGGCCCAGGAGCCCACCAACCAGGAAGGAAAGCATCACGGCGATGAAGGCGCCGGTCGGCCACAGGTTGTCCGGGAGCAGGCTCGAAGGACAGGTGCCGCCGTTGAAGTTGGCGTAGCGCTGGTAGGCCGCCACGGTGACCACCGCGAGAAAGCCGACAAGGAGCAGTGGAATCAGCACGTGGGCCTTCATCAGCTGCTTCATGGCTTCCACAGGAAATGACCGAGCACCCCGCCGGCCAGAAGGCCGCCAAGGCCGATCAGCCCGCGGTGGCGCGCGGCAAAGCGTCGTGTCGGGTTGGCCACCACCCGCTCCCACCAACCGTCATCGTCCGGCAGGCTCTCGATTGTGGGCGGCGGCGAGCGGTGCCAGAGAAAGGAGGAGAGGTCATGCAGGCAGAGGACGAACATGGCGACCGCGAGCCAGAACAGCGCGGCCGAGGCGTGGACCCAGATCGCCTGGTCGGTGCCCTGAACCGGTCCCCAGCTGTGGCCGCCGATCCAGTCCCAGAGGTTGCCGGCTATGAAGACGGCCGCCAACAGCCACACCAACGTCGTGCGTCGAGCTCGCCGCTTCCGCAGCGTGTGGATGGCACCAGGATCAGCCATGCGCCAACGGTCCTGTCTCACGCACGCCGCCGGGGGCCCCGGCCCCCGTTGCTTCCCGAGCGAATCGTAATCTCGCGCGTCCTCCTTATGGGGGGCTCGCCGCCCGGTCATCCTGGCCGGCTCGACCTCGAGGCCTCTTGACGCCTGGAAACTCCCGGTATATAGTCGGCCGTAACCGGTTCCGTAACCGGTTACGAGACTGAGTGGAGGGCCAGATGAAATCCGGGTTGAACGGTCACCAGATCACCGTGGAGGAGGCTCTATGAAGGGAGCAATCACCAAGCACGTAACAGCACTCGGCATGTTCGCCGTCGTCTTATGGGTCGCGGGCTGCGGCGGCGGGAGCAACACGTCGTCCGGCAGCGCGGACAAAGGGCCCCTACAGATCTGGACGATGGAAGACAGCGCGAGCTTCACCTCGTTGATGCAGGACTTCACCAGGCAGACGGGTATCCCAGTCCAGGTGGAGGCGGTCCCGTGGGGCAACGTCAACGACAAGCTGACCACGGCGGTTGCGTCGGGCAACGGGCCCGACCTCATGCAGGTCGGACTGTCGCTCCTGCCGTCCTTCGAATCCGCGGGCGCCCTGCTGGACCTCAGCCCCTATGTCAAAGACCATCCGGGACTGCAGAGCTCGAATTACCTGAGCGCGGTCGCGTCGAACAAGATCAATCCGTCGGGCAAGGTCCTATCAGTTCCGTGGGTCAGCGACGTGCGGATCCTCTTCTACCGCACCGACATCCTCAATGCCGCCGGCATCTCGGCGCCGCCGACCAGCTGGACGCAGTTCCATGACGATGCGGCAACTCTGGCTCAGCGAGGCAAGGGGAAGTACGGCTACTACATCCCGCAGTGGGACAGCGCGCTGCCCGTCGAGTTCACCTGGGAGGCCGGCGGCGACGTGATGCAGAACGGCAAGGTGACGTTCGACACGCCGCAGTTCAAGACCGCTGCCGATTTCTACATCAGCTTCTACAAGGACAAGCTCGTGCCCACCGCGTCCGACTTCGACCAGACGCAGGGCTTCATCTCGGGCGCGGCGCCGATGGTCATCTCCGGCCCTTACCTCGCCGCTTCGATCAAGAGCGCGGCTCCGCAGCTCGACGGCAAATGGAACGTCGCCGTCCTTCCACGCAACCAGGCCGGAACGTCACTCTTCGCCGGCTCCAACATGGGCGTGTGGGCCAAGACCAAGCACGTGGCCGCATCGCTCCGGTTGCTGGACTTCCTGGCCCAGACCACCTCGCAGCTGAACTGGTACAAGACCGCCAACGAACTGCCCACCGCGAAGGCCGCACTGTCGGACTCCACTTTGACGAGCGACCCGATGGTGAAGGTCTACTCGACCCAGCTGCAGGACGCCAAGCTCCTGCCCCTCGTGCCGAAATGGGACAAGATCAGCCAGGCGCTGCTCGACTCCCTCAACAGCATCGTGCTCAAGGGAAGCGATGAGACGACGACGCTCGCTACGCTGAACTCAACTGTCAGCAGCCTCCAGACCTAGCATTACCGGTATCCGTGCCGGCCTCCTTCGACGGCGCCGGCACGGCAATCCGGAGGGCTCCATGACCGTGACCGTCGCCCAACAAGAGGCACCCGCACCCAGGATTGCCTTCCGGATGACCTGGCATCGCAGCAATCTCGTCCCCTACGTCCTGATCAGCCCGGCTCTGGTTTGCCTGGTGACGTTCAGCGTGCTGTCCATCTTCGTCGCCGCGGTGGTCAGCCTCACGAACCTCGACATCGGCGGACTTGCGGACCACAGCCAGGTGCGATTCATCGGCCTGCACAACTATCAGACGATGTTCGGCGACCCGGCTTTCTGGGAGGCGCTGGGCAACACGGCCTTCTTTGTCGTCCTCGGTGTGCCAACCCTGGTGATCGGTTCGCTGGCCATCGCGATCGCCCTGAACTACAGCCGATCGCGGGTGTTTCGGGCGCTGCGCGCCTTCTATTTCGTGCCGGCGATCACCGCGATCGTCGCCATCTCACTGATCTGGGGCAATCTCTACAACAGCCAGTTCGGGCTGCTCAACTGGCTTCTCTCGCTCGTCGGGATGGGACCGGTCGAGTGGCTCACCGACCCGACGATCGCGAAGTTTTCTGTCGCACTCGTGGCGATCTGGCGTGGGTCAGGTCTCGACATAATCATCTTTCTCGCCGCTCTCCAGGCAATTCCGCAGGAGTACTACGAGGCCGCCGCGGTCGACGGTGCCGGCGAGTGGAACAAGATCTTCCGGATCACCGTCCCGCTGATGCGCTTTGCGATCTTCTTCGTGACCGTGACGACCCTCATCAGCTGGATGCAGTTTTTCGACGAGCCGTACGTGCTGACCCAGGGCGGCCCGGTCCATGCCACGACCTCGATGTCGCTCTACATCTATCAGCAGGGCTTCCGCTACAACGAATTCGGTTTCGCCTCCGCGGCCTCCATCGTGCTGTTCGCGATCATCGCCCTCGTCACGCTGATCCAGATCCGGGTGAGGCAAAGCGACGCCTCGTGAGGGCTCGAGCCGGAACGCCGATCATCGGGCTGCTGCTGGCCGCCGGCGCCGTGCTGACGGCATTTCCATTCTTCTGGATGCTGACCACTTCGCTGAAACCGCTCGGAGAGTCGTACACGTACCCGCCCACCGTGATCCCATCGGCGGTCACCCTCGAAAGCTACAAAGCGCTGTTCACCCATTTCGACTTCGGCCGGTATCTCGTGAACACCGTGATCGTCGTGCTCATCGGCTTCGTCGGCATGTTCTTCGTGGCGATGGCGGGATACGCGTTCGCCAAGTTCAGGTTTCGTGGCAAGGACCCGTTGTTCCTGTTGGTGCTTTCCACGCTGATGGTCCCGGTCCAGGTGACCATGATCCCGAGCTACCTGATCCTGAACAGCCTTCAGCTGACCAACACGCTGGTCGGCATCGCTCTGCCCACCCTCGTCAGCGCGTTCAACATCTTCCTGTTCCGGCAGTTCATGACGACCCTCCCGGACGAGCTTCTCGAGGCGGCGCGCCTGGACGGCGCCGGAGAGCTGCGGATCCTGTGGTCGATCGTGCTTCCGCTCTCGAAGCCGATCCTTGCGGTGGGCGGCGTCCTGACCTTCATCACCGGGTGGAACAGCTTCATCTGGCCGCTGATCATCGCCAACGACCAGCAGAACTACACGTTGTCCGTGGGCATCTCGCTGCTCAACAAACAGCTGGCCATCAATCCGCCGCTCCAGATGGCGGGCGCATCCCTGATGGTCGTCCCGATCGTGATCGTGTTCGTGATCTTCCAGCGCTACATCGTGCAGGGCTTCACGATGTCGGGCCTCAGGTAGTCGCGAGCCGTTGGAAGGATTCGTTTATGCAGAGGCGAGACGGCTCGTCGACGGTCGCGGCGAGCCGTTGATGCTGCGCGGGGTGGGGCTGGGCAACTGGCTTCTGCCCGAGGGTTACATGTGGAAGTTCGACCATCCCGGACCGCAGTCGCCGCGTGAGATAGAGGCGCTGGTCGAGGATCTCGTCGGGCCCGATCTTGCAGCAGAGTTCTGGAAGCGATTCCACGCCGCTTTCGTCGGCGAGGCGGACATCGCACGAATCGCGGCCGAAGGAATGAACCACGTAAGGCTCCCGATCAACTCGCGTGTGGTCATGGATGAGGCGGGAAACCTGATCGAACCCGGCCTGGCGCTCATCGACCGCGTCATCGACTGGTGCCGTAAGCACGGCCTGTGGGTCGTGCTCGACCTCCATGGGGCGCCGGGCGGGCAGACCGGGACCAACATCGACGACTCGCCGCACGGGGCCCCCGAGCTGTTCACCGAGCCCAGGTATCGCGCCCTAACTGTGAAGCTCTGGCAAGCGCTCGCGCGCCGTTACAGGGAGGAGACGGCGGTGGCCGCTTATGACCTCCTCAACGAACCGCTGCCGAACGAGTACCAGCGCCTCTATGCATCGGAGCTTCGCGACCTGTACATGGAGCTGACGGCAGCGATCCGCGAGGTCGATCCGAATCACATGATCAGCTACGAAGGGACCCACTGGGCCACCAACTGGGAGATCTTCACCGAGGTCTGGGATCCGAACTCGATCCTGCAGTTTCACAAGTACTGGTCGCCGCCGGACCGGCCGAGCCTCCAGCGCTATATCGACGTCGGCCTCGAGCTGGGCCTGCCCATCTACATGGGGGAGGGAGGGGAAAACCATCTCGACTGGATCCAGACCGCCTTCCAGCTCTACGACGATCTCGGCATCTCGTGGACCTTCTGGACGTGGAAGAAGGTCGATACGCATACCTCGCCATGCTCGGTGGACCCGCCGGCCGGCTGGACCGCGATCACCGACTTCGCCGCCGGCAAGGGCCCGAAGCCCGACGGCATGCAGGCGGAGCAGATCCTGGACCAGCTGATCGAGGCCATGCCACTGGCGCGCTGCACCTACCGGCCCGAGGTGATATCCGCGTTGTTTCGCCGGCCGCCGCTGAAGATTCCAGCGATCTCGTTCGGCTTCCGCGGTGCAGGTGAGTCGTATCAGACATCGGCCGCCGTGCCGCTCCGAGGATTTCGCGAGGACGACTCGGTCACGATTCGCCGATCGGGTGCTGCCATCGACGAGGTTGACTGGAATCACGACGGCGCTGCACGACCCGCGGCGGACGAGCTCCTGGTGAGCCTCCGCGCCGGCGACTGGGTCGCCTACGACATCGCGGCCACGTTGCCGTCTCGGTATCAGATCACCGCCGCTGCCTCGGCAGCGGACGGGTCGTCGCTTCCGACTGTGGAGATGTCAGTCGACGGCATGACCCTCGCCACAGAGGTGGCCGCCGAGTCTGTGACAGCCACGACCGACCAGCTCACGGCAGGTCGCCACGTGCTCCGGCTGACGGCTCGTTCAGGCGAGATGCTCGTCCGTTCGATCACTGTCGTCCCGGCGGCCGGTCGAGAGTCCATGCGAGAGAGGGAAGAGGGGCGCTCTTCCGTTAGGTGACCTCACCTCGTCCATGCTTTCCGGCCACGCGTATGGGAGCCGGCCGGTGAATGGCTCCATGCCGAACAGGACATCGGCGATCCCCTGCGCCTCGGTTCCCGGCAGCCACGAAGCGACGATGGCGTCGCATGATTCGAGCACCTCGCCAATGATCAGGGGGCGACCTGAATAGATGACGAGAACGAGCACGTCGCATTGGTCCCTGACTCGGCGCACCAATCCGACGTCCTCAGCGGCGAGCGCGAGATCGCTCCGGTCGCCCTCACCTTCGCTGTAGGGCGCCTCGCCGAGCACGACGATCCCGATCTCTGCGTGCTCGCCTTCGAAGTCGCCGTCGGGCCGATAGACGACTGACGCCTCGGCGGCAGCCGCGGTGACAGCCTGCAGAAGGGTTGTACCTTCGGTGATCGCGCCTCGGCCGCCCTGCCATTCGATGGTCCATCCGCCGCACTGAAATCCGATGTCGTCCGCCGCCGCGCCGGCCACGAGCACCTGTCGCACGCCTCCAGAGAGAGGCAGGGCAGAGCGTGCGTTCTTCAGCAGCACCTGCGACTTGCTCACGGCCTCCCTGGCCACTGCTCGATGCCCATCTGATCCAACGAGCGGAAGCAAGGCACCGTCTCCGAACGGATGGGCGAACAACCCGAGGGTCGACTTCACCTGCAGGATTCGCCGACACGCGTCCTCGATCCTGGAGTAAGGGATGATCCCCGCCTCGACGGCGCCATCTACCGCGTTGATGAATCGCTCGTACTCGAATGGAACCATGACCATGTCCAGGCCGGCGTTGATCGCAAGGCAGACAGCACGCTCGAAGCTTGGGTCGAGCTGGCTCACGCCGAGCCAGTCGGAGACGAGGAATCCGCCAAAGCCAAGCTCGCCCTTCAGCACATCCGTCAGCAGGTATCGGTGCGCGTGCAGCTTCTGACCGTTCCAGCTGCTGTACGAGATCATGATGCTCAGCGCGCCGGCCGCGATGGCGTGTTCGTACGGGCGCAGATGAACGCTTCTCAGCGACGCTTCGTCGCCGCGCAGGTCGCCCTGGTCGAGCTGCCAGCGGTCCGGGGCTGCGGAGTTCCACCAGCCCTTGACCCAGTCGTAACGACGCGTCGAGCCCCACATCGCGCCTCCGTCGCCGACGAAATGCTTCGGCGAGGCGAGGACCGGCCGATCCGGGTCGACGCCGAGTCCGCGGATTAACGCGGCCCCGAGGGACGACACCAGCCCCGGGTCCTCACCGTAGGCCTCGAACGTGCGGCCCCAGCGGATGTCCTGGGGAACGCTGACCGCGGGGGCGAAGGTCCACCGCACATTGGTCGCGAGCAGCTCGGTGGCCGTGATTCGGCCGACCCGTTCGACCAGGTCCGGGTCGCCGGTGGCGCCCAGCCCGACGTTGTGCGGAAAGATGGTGGCTCCCCGCATGTTGCTGTGGCCATGCACCGCATCCACGCCGTAGAGGAGCGGAATGCCAAGCCTGCTCTCGAGCGCTTCGTCCTCCACCTGCCGGACCATCGCGGCCCACGCGGCCGGAGTGTTGGGTGTCGGGTTACCTCCCCCTCCGCTGAGCACTGAGCCTATCCCCAGCTCTCTGACTGCCCCTGGACGAAGGCTGTGCACGTCGGCTTGAGTCATCTGCCCGACCTTCTCCCGGAGCGTCATGCGCCCGAGGAGCCGCTCGACCTCGGGGTTCAGGCCGACGCTCACCGCGTTCCCTTCAGCCCTGTGTCGACTTGATCCGGTCCGGTTTGCCGCTGGATTCGCGGATGACGAGCGACGTGGGCAGCTCGATTCGCTGCGCGATCGGTTCGCCTCGAATCGCCGCCATGACCATCGATGCGGCCGTCCGGCCCATCTCGTAAAGGGGCTGCCGGATCGTGGTGAGAGGTGGGTGCGTCATCGCAGAGGCAGGGACGTCGTCGAAGCCGACCACGGCCACATCGTCTGGGATGCGCCGGCCGGCGCTCCGGAGCGCGCGCATCGCTCCGAAGGCCATGATGTCGTTGGCCACGAAAACGGCGTCCAGTCGAGGATCAGCCTCGAGGAGCGTGGACATTGCCGAGGCGCCGCCAGTCTCCTTGAAGTCGGAGTCTGTGACGTGCCGCGGATCGAAGGGGAGACCCGCCTCTTGGAGCGCGGATTTGTAGCCTTCGAGGCGTTCGCGGTTGCACCCGAAGTCGTGCGGTCCGTTGAGCATCGCGATCCTCTGGCGGCCCTGTTCGATGAGGTGACGGGTCGCGGTGCGGCCACCCTCCACGTTCGTGGTCGCGACCGTCGGCAGGTCTGGGTAATGGCCGCGGTCGTCCACGACCACGACGGGCAACCCGCCCTTCGCGAGGCGCTCAACGTAGTCGAGCATCCCGAGGGGGATCACCAGGGCGAGACCGTCGACCGCTCCGGCCGGAACGACCTGGGACATGAACGCTCGCTCCGACTCCTCTCCTTCCGCGGTCGTGTAGAGGATCAGCGAGTAGCCTGAGCTCTCGATCTCTGCGGCCACGCCGCGAAGCACCTCCAGGATCCAGGGCCACGTGAGTGTCGGGACGAGCAGGCCAAGGCAGTTGGATCGCCCGTTGCTCAGCGCCCGCGCGCTTGCGCTGGGCACGTATCCCATCTGGGCGGCCAGCTTCATCACGCGCTGGCGCGTGTCGGGGTCGACGTCCTGCTTTCCGTTGAGGGCACGGGACACGCTGGCCTTGGACAGGCCCGCGCGCTTGGCTATGTCGTTGATCGTCGGGCGCTTGTCCGCCCCTCGAGTGGCGCCCGTCGTCTTCTCCATCTCGGTCATGGTTTCGGAACCGGTTACGGAACCGGTTCCGGCACTATAGTATCGCCGATCTCCCGCCTGTCAACCAGCCCGGCTACGGCCATCCCGTGGGTCGCCTTCCGAACGAGGTCGAGCGGAGGGTCGAAGAGCTGACCGCGGTCGTCGTCGACTTCAGCTTCAACGCCATTGTCTACCCAGACCCGACGGTGGACCAGCTGTGCGTCTTCGCGGGGCAGATCATCACTCCACCTGAGGTCGAGTGTCGCCGTAGTTGTCAAGTGACGCGACAATTCACTGGACAATTTGGGCTGCCCTTGGATAATCGGGTCGCTCGAGCCACCTCTGCCACGCAGTTGCTTAGGAGGGCGATGACCCAGGCGACCGATCGGCCACGATCTGAGGGTGCGCCGGCCGAGCGTCGGTCCGTCGAGCATCTGCAAGCGCTCCCTGTCGGCTGGGCCGCGATATTGCTGCTGCTGGCGACGATCGTCCTTGCTTTTGTGGCATCGCGCCGGGGATTGGATCCGGCCGCCGCCGCGTTCGCGGTCGTCGCGGTTCTGGTCGGCATGCTGCTCGGCATCGCCTCGTGGGATTTCTCGGTGACTTTCCTGGCCCGAAGACGGGGACAGACGCTCCGACTGCCGCACACGATCACCCTGGACATCCCCCGCTGGATCGTCCCCTACATGACACCCGTGGCCTTCGTGGGTGGGATCTTGCTCGGCCACTTGATCTGGCACTGATCCCATGGCTTCGTGGCTAGCCGACGCCAGAAGGTTGAACTTTATGGATTGGCTCAGCATCGTTTTGCTATCAGCCGCGGTGCTGTGCCTCGGCATCGCGCTGTACTGGATCTGGACGGCGGCAGGTCAGCCTTCGGCTTCCGGCTGCCACAACCCGCCGCACAAGGTGATTCGCGAGTCGCAATACGTAGGGATCGCGATATCAATCGCGGGTCTGGTGGCGGGTCGTGTCATTGCCCGGCCGGTGATCACCTTGCGCAGTGAGTTGAACGCCCGGCTCGCCCTTCCTCACGAGCACCAGCGCCATATGCGATACGCGCTCCTCACGCAGGCAGTGCTGACTGGCGCGCTCCTCTTCATCTCCTTCCTGGTTGCGTTCGAGTCACTGACTCTTTGGCGAGGCGTATGGCCGATCACCTACTACACGCGCTGCGCGGCCGAAGCGGCAACCTGGCAGACGTACATCGGGGCCTTTGTCCTTTGCTTCCTGATCGGTCGATGGCTATGGCTGCCAAAGACGCCGAAGTAGCGCCCGCGCTTGCCTGAGCAAGCCGGTCCAGCGACCTTCGTGATGGCGATCATCGCGACGATCGCGTTCCTGCCGTTCATCGGGATCGCCCTGCTGAACATCGTGATGACTCGCCCGGAGGCGCCACGCCTGAACCAGGTTGTCGAGAACTACATGGCGCGATATCCCATCATCGCCGCGGGGCTCGCCGGTTTCGTGGGAGCGTTGGCCGGCCACATTTTCTGGGCCACAGGCCCCAATCCGTATAAGCCGTTCGCGGACCTGAGGCTGCTACCCATCGCCGTGGGGGTCGGGATCGCCGCCGGAGGTTTGGGAGCTGGCGCTCTGGCAATCATCGGCAGCATGCTGAAACCGCTGACGTGTCCCAATCCGAGCGCGATACTCGCGATTCAACCAAAGACTCTTGGCGCCGGCGAGCAGCAGACTCTGCTCGTGCGGGCTCACTGTCCGTGCAACGACACCGAGCTCGAGGTGAAGCAGGGCGAGGAATACTCGATCACCGCATCGGGGGATTGGTGGGACCTCGTCTTCCGCAGCGGCGCACGCGGTTATCGCGCTCCTGCGTGGAGCGTCTTTCAGACCCTGCTCCAGGGCGAGCGACGCCTGCCTGCCGAGCTCTGGTGCGTACTGGGCGGGCAGCTCTTACCGGACCCGGACCAAAGCTTTTCCATTGGCGAGGGCGGCGCCTGGCGCCCGCTGTCGAACGGCCGGCTGGTCCTGTTCGCGAACGATGTGAAGGGGTTCTACTGGAACAACTGGGGCTCGATCTCGGTCACGATTCGGAGGGTCGTCTGATCGCGGTCCCGCCAACAACCCTGTCGGACCTGGACCATCACGCCGTTGATCCTCATCTCGCCGCGGTATACGTAGCCCACGGCTCTCGGCGGCCGCCTTAATTCGCCGAGGGTTTGGTTCTTTCGGGTGCAGCCGGTTTCGTCGGGCCACCGATGCCCGGTCCCCGTTCTCGGTATGCTCCCGCGCTGTTGTGGCAGCGTCGATCGACCTGGTCATTTTCGGTGCATCCGGCGACCTGACCCACCGCAAAATCCTTCCGGCCCTGGGCCGGCTCGTCGCCCGCGAAGGCCAGAGGGTGCGCGTCATCGGCGCCGGCCGCAGCGCCAAGTCCACCGATGACTTTCGCGACCTGGTGCGCGAGGCTTCGCACAACGACCAGCTCGCGGCCACCGCCGAATGGGTTCAGCTCGACTACGCGGCGCCACCGACGTTCGGTCCTCTGCACGACCTGGTGACATCCTCTGCGTCCGTCATCTTCTACCTGGCGACGCCGCCGGAGACGTTCAGCGACATCGTGGCGGCTCTGTCCGTCGCAGGCATGGTCGCCAAAGGCGACGTGAACCGGCGGATCGTCCTCGAGAAACCTTTCGGCCACGACCTCACGTCGGCGCAGAAGCTGAACGCCCAGGTCGCCGAGGCCTTCGAAGAGCAGCAGATCTTCAGGATCGACCACTACCTGGCCAAGGACACGGTCCAGAACATCCTCGCGCTTCGCTTCTCGAATTCGCTGTTCGAGCCGGTCTGGAATCGCACCCTGGTCGAAACGATCCTCATCACCGTCGCGGAGGAGGAGGGCATCGGCAACCGCGCCGGCTACTACGACCGCTCCGGGGCCGTGCGCGACATCATCCAGAACCACGCCCTGCAGCTTCTGGCGCTGGTCACGATGGAACCGCCGACGACGCTGGACCCCGACTACGTGCGAAGGGCCAAGCGCGCCGCGCTCCGGGCGATGCTCCCGATCGATCCGGCGATGGCGGTCCGCGGGCAGTACGACGGTTACCTCGACGAGCCTGGTGTGGCGCCCGACTCGAGGCGCGAGACGTACGCCGCGGTTCGCGTCGCGATGGACAACTGGCGCTGGGACGGCGTGCCCATCTTCGTCAGGACCGGCAAGGCGCTGAGGCGGCGTGTGACAGAGGTGGTGATCAAGCTTCGGGACGCTCCAATGCTCCGCCTGGGCGGCCGGCGCCAGCGCGGCATCCCCACCTTGATCGTGATCCGGATCCAACCCGACGAAGGCATCCAGCTGCGCATCGGCGCCAAGCGCCCGGGACCCCGCTTCGAGATGGTCCCGGCCGGGATGCGGCTCGACTACTCGAAGCTGACCAAGGCCGCGCTGCCGGATGCGTACGAGAACGTGCTCTCCGAGATCATCGCGGGCGGCTACTCAGCCTTCCCGGGCGCCGAAGAGATCGAGCTTTCGTGGGAGATCGTCGACCCGCTGATCCGCGCGTGGGAGAGCGATGGGCATCCCGAGACCTATCCGGTAGGGTCCTGGGGTCCGCAGACGGCAGACGACCTGGTCGTGGACGGAGGCGGCACGAGGTGGATCGTCAGCGGCGACGAGGCCGGCACCGCGGAGCCCACCACGCGGAAGTAGCTCGCTCGGGCTCACGCGGCAGAGCCGAGCGCCTCGAACTCCGAATCGGTCAGCCCGATCAGCGCCGCGGCCAGATTCTCCCTCAGGTGCTCGGGCGACAGCGTGCCCGGGATGGGCAGCATCGCCGGCGATCGGCGCAGCAGCCACGCCAGAGCGACCTGGGGCGGTGTCGCCCTGTGCCGCGTGGCGATCTCGGCGAGCAGGTCGCCTCCGACTCCACGCAGCGGAAAGAACGGCACGAAGACGATGCCCTCGCGCTCGCAGTGGTCGACGACCGGATCGTACTTGCGCTCGGACAGGTTGTAGTGGTTCTGGACCGCGGCGATCGGCACGACCTGCCGGGCCCTCTCGATCTGCGCGATGTCCACCTGCGAGAGGCCGACATGGCGGATCTTGCCTCGATCGCGGTATTCCTTGATGGCGCCGAGGCTTTCTTCCAGCGGGACCTGCGGGTCGACGCGGTGCAGGTAGTAGAGGACGATGGCGTCCGTCCGCAACCGGCTGAGGCTCTGCTCGATCTCTGCCCGCAGCACGTCGGGTCGCCCGCTTCCGCTTCCGCCGCCTTTGGTGGCCAGGATGCGGCCGTCGGGAATTGGGGAGAGCGCCTGGCCGATGGTCTCCTCGCTCTGGCCGCCGGCGTACGAGTGCGCGGTATCGATCATCTGCACTCCGGCCGCGACCGCGGCCTTGGTGAGGGCCACGTGTTCCGGCGTACGAGTCAGGCGGTTCGTGCCCAGCCCGATCCGGGTCACCACCTCGATGTCGCCCAGCTTCACCGACAAAATCGTACGGACCACCGGGCTGTCGGCGCCTGGTCGCCAACTACTCACAATCCTTAATCCGCGGGATTCGCTTCCCGCACCGTTAGACCGAACGGAGAAGTGCGCCCAGTCCTCAACGGGCACGTGCGCCCGATCGTTGAATTCACGGGGGTGACCCGGCTGTACGGGTCCCGGCGCGCCCTCGACGAGGTCCATCTTTCGCTTCGTCCCGGGGAGCTCGCCTTCCTCGTGGGCCCCAGCGGTGCGGGCAAGACAACCCTCCTCAAGCTCATCAACCGCGAGATCCGGCCGTCGAGCGGCGAGGTCTGGGTCGCCGGCATCGCCGCCCACCGCATCAAGCCTTCGCGGGTCGCCGAATTGCGCCGCAAGGTCGGCGTCGTGTTCCAGGACTACAAGCTGCTGCCGCGGTTGACCGCGATCGAAAACGTCGCTTACGGCCTCCAGGTGGGCGACCTGCGGATCTCCGACGAGGAAGCCAGGGACCGCTCGCTCGACGCTCTGGAGGCCGTAGGTCTCGGTGACCGTGGCGACGCGTACCCGCACCAGCTTTCTGGCGGCCAGCAGCAGCGGGTCGCAATCGCCCGCGCGGTGGTCACCCAGCCCTCGCTTTTGATCGCGGACGAGCCCACCGGCAACCTGGACGTCGACACGGCGTGGGAGATCATGGACCTGTTCGAGGACATCGCGGCATGGGGCACGGCGGTGCTCGTGGCCACGCACAACGTCGAGATCGTGACCCGCCTCCAGCGTCGAGTGCTCACGCTCGTCCACGGCAGGCTCGTGCGCGACCAACCCGCCGGACAGACAGGGAGGATGGCGTGGCTGGCGTCATCGTGAAGGCGCGGTTCCCTCGGCGCCGGATCGTCTTGACGGTGGCCACGAACCTGGTGCGGTACCTGTTCGGCGGCGCGGCCCGCAGCTGGGCCAGGAACGCCGGGGGCACGGCTCCCGCTCTCGGCTCGATGACGCTGCTCCTCGTCATGGCGGGCCTCGCCGGCCTGACCGGCTTTGCCCTCCACAACCTCGAGCAGGTGGAAGCGGGGCAGGCGTCGCTCCTTCATGTCTATCTCCGCGACGACACCACGGGCGCGGACATCCTCGTCCTCGAGAACAGGCTGGCGGGCGATCCCCGTGTCGCGAGCGTGACGTACGTCACCAAGGCCGAGGCGCTGCAGCGGGCCCAGCGCATTCCCGGGCTGCCTCAGCTTGCCGACGCCAGCGACAGCAATCCGTTCCCGGCGAGCCTCGACGTGCAGGTCAAGAGCATCGACGACGTCGCTGCCATCGACGGTTCGGTGCGCTACGACCTCGCCGTCGATCCTCTTTATCCGACCTCCTATGACCGAGGCGCCTACCAGCGCATCCGGGCGGTCCTGTTGGGCGTCGCCGTCGCGGCTACCGCCTTCCTTGGCTTGCTCGGCTTCGTTGCCGTCACCGTGACGATGAACAGCATCAAGGGCGCGATCCACTCGCGGCGTGACGAGATCACGATCATGCAGCTCGTCGGCGCGCCGCGGTGGATGGTGCGTGGACCGTTCGTAGTCGAGGGCGCGATCACGGGTGTGCTTGCGGGATCGGTCGCGGCAGCGATCACCTTCGGCCTGACATGGTTGGGCATGTCGGCGGCGGCGGGGACTTTCACGCAGTTTGCACCCGGCGTCACCGTCACCGTTGCCGGGATCGCCGCGGCTGCCGTCGTCTTGACGGGTCTTGCTCTCGGCTCGGGATCGTCGCTGATCAGCTTGCGGAGGCACATGGAGACGTGAGGGCAGCCCTCGTGGCGATCGCCCTCGCCTGCCTCTTGCTCGGTGTCGACCGTTCAGCCGCAATTGCAGACGCCACGCCAGCTGACCCACAGCAGCAGAAGGCGGTCATCGACCAGATCCGTGCTCAGCTCGGGAGCAACTTGGCCGATGCGATGGCCGCCCAGCAGCAGCTGCGCCAGTCACTGCAGGACAACGCGGCGCAGCAGCAGGTACTCCAGGCCAAGATCAACGAGGTCGCGGCGAAGATCGCCGATCTCGACGTCCAGATCGCGGAAGCAAAGCGACGCGAGGCGCTGCTGGCGGAGCGCATCGACGCCGAACGGGCTCAGGTGCGCCAGCTGAGCCGGGCCATTTACACGGCTCCCGGTTCGGTCCTGGTGGTGCTCGCCGAATCGCAGAGCCTGGGCGACCTGCTGACTCGGGTCTCCGACCTGAACGTCGCAGGCGGTCGCGCAACCGACCTCAAAGCCAAGCTCGCCCACGATCTCGACGAGCTGCAGAAGGAGCGGCAGAGGGAGGAGGCTGCACGCGAGGAGCAGGTGCAGCAGCGCGACCTGCTCAGCTCGGAGCTTGCCCAGCTCAAGGCGCTGCAGGCACAGCAGGAGAGCTCAATCGTGCAGCTGCAGGCGAAGATCGCGGAGACCCAGTCCGAGCTTTACCGGCTCAACACGCAGTCAGCGCAGCTTGCGCAGGCCGTCACCGACATGCTGCAGCAGCAGGAGGACGCGATCATCTCCGCCGCGATGCAGTCGGTCTGGACTCAGATGCAGCTTTGGGCCCAATCCAACAACGTCGGGCAGATCCCCCAGAGCAGCGGCCACTCCACGAAGTACCGTTTCATCTGGCCCGAACCGCAGGCGCAGATTTCTCAGCCGTTCGGTCCAAGCAGTTTCTGGTTTGAGCCGCCCTACGGCAGTTACGCGCACTTTCACACCGGGATCGACCTCGTCGAGCCGTTCGGCTCACCAGTGTTCGCCGCGGACGACGGGGTCGTGGCGCTGGTCGGGACGTCGAGCACCGGGTACGGGAACTACGTGGTGATCGCGCACTCTGGGGGGCTGGACACGCTCTATGGCCACCTTTCGACGGCGCTGGTCAAGGTCGGGCAATCCGTCTCGCAGGGCACCCCGGTCGGCCTGGAGGGTTCGACCGGCAACTCGACCGGCGCGCATCTCCACTTCGAGCTGCGAATCAACCAGGTCCCCGTCAACCCGGCGCCGTACCTGCCCCCGGGAGCACCCTCAGCCTTCCGCGGCTAGGCGGGAGGCCAGGGTCGTGGACTCCGCGCGCAGCCTGGCCGCCAGCTCTGAATTCCCACGCCTCGAGACTACCCGGTGGTGGACGGCGCAGCCATCGCGGACGCAAGGAGCGTGCGCAGCCTGGTCAGGTCGCCGGTGCTGAGCCGGCCTAGCGGACCGGATCGGCTCGTCAGCTCTTCCCAGAAACCCTCGCGGAGGCGCCGGCCCCTGTCGGTGAGGTCGACGCGCCTGACTCGTCGGTCCTGCGCCTGGGACTGCCGGCGGACCGCGCCCATCGCTTCGAGGCGGTCCACCACACCGGTCAGGTTCGACGCGTCGTACTGCAGCTGACCCGCCAGGGAGCGCATCGTCGTCCCACCCTCAGGCGGCAGCTGCAGCAGCACCTTGGCCTGGACCGCCGAGAGCCCGTGACGCGTGGCCAGCTCGGTGAAGTGGGCCTCCAGCCGGGCCTGCATCTGGAACCAAAGGCCCACCACATCACCTTCGAGCCGCAGGTGTTCACGTTGAGAGCCGGTCTTCCGCGGCGCCATTTCAACGAAGCATATTGTCCACTACAGTGGTAACCTACCCTTATGGTCAAGTACCGGTATTTGGCAAGGAGGGCTGGAGGGTGATGGAGTCCATGAGCGGCAGGGTCGTGATGGTGACGGGCACCAATGCCGGGATGGGCAAGGAGATCACGATGGCCCTCGCGGGGATGGGCGCCCACGTCGTGATGGTGAGCCGCGATCGCTCGCGGGGTGAGGCCGCGCGAGCCGACGTGGTGGCGACGACTGGCAAGGACGACTTGGAGCTGATGGTCGCGGACCTGTCCTCCCAGCAGGCGATCCGAAAACTCGTGCGCGATTTCAATTCGGCTCACGACCGGCTCCACGTCCTGGTCAACAACGCGGGGGTGACCCAGCCGCGGCGCATCGAGACCGCCGACGGTTTGGAATCCGTGTTCGCGACCAATCACCTTGGCCCATTCCTGCTGACCAATCTCCTCCTGCCGGTGCTGACCGCGAGCGCGCCGGCGCGCGTGGTGGTCGTGGCGTCAGGCGCCCACGCGATGGGCAGGGTTGACTTCGACGACCTGCAGTCGGCGCGCAAGTATGACGAGATCCGGGCCTACAACCAGTCCAAGCTCGCGAACCTGCTGTTCACCTACGAGTTGGCGCGCCGCCTCACAGGTACGGGCGTAACCGCAAACGCTGCGGACCCAGGCTTCGTCAAGACGAATCTCAGGGTGCCGTGGCCGTACAGCATCTTCTCCTTCATGCGGGGTGCGGCCGTCGATGGGGCCAGGCCGGCCGTCTTCCTGGCGTCGTCTCCCGACGTCGAGGGCGTGAGCAGCCGCTACTTCAGCCGAAAGGGCGAGGTGAGCTCGTCGAAGCTGTCCTACGACGAGGGGTCGGCGGCCCGGCTCTGGAAGGTGAGCGCCGAGCTGACGCACCTCGACAGCTGAAACCGGCGCCCGTCTCCTCGTGGTCCCGGAAAGCGCCTGGAGGCTTGGCGAGAGAGACTCATTTCGCCTCGGTGTATCCAACGAGGCGTGTCAAGTGCGCGGATTTCGCCTCGTTGGCGTCACGGGCGCATATCGCGTCGGGCGGGACTATTCCTGAACGCGCCGCTTCCGGTCGAGCAGCCGGCGGTAGAGCCGCAGGTCGCCGTACACCTGGTCGGCCATCAACCGGGTCACCACCTCGCGCAACGTCTTCAGGTCGACAGGCTTGGTCAGGTATCCGTCGATGCCTTTCGTCTCCATCGCCGATCGGACCTCGGCCGATGTATCCCCCGTGAGGGCCAGCACTTTGAGCGGCCGCGACCTGCTTCGCTCGCGCAGCGTGGCCAGGATCTCGATCCCGTCGCGGATTGGCATATGGACGTCCAGGATCACGAGCCCGATGTCGTCCTCGATGCCCATGTTCAGGGCGCGGCTACCGTCAGCAGCAATCGCAACGCGATAGCCGAGCGGTTTCAGCGAGTAGGCCACCAGCTCGCAGCTCGCCGGGTCGTCGTCGACGACCAGGATGCGGGTGGCGCCGATCACGCGGAGAGGTCGTCCTGCGTTGAGCCGCCGCCGGCCTCGTCGATCACGAGCTGCACGATCCGCGGGTCCCACTGCCTGCCCGCGCCTTCCCGCAGGATGGCGAGGGCCTGCTCGCGCGACAGGCGCTCGCGATACGGCCGGTCGTTGACCAGCGCGTCATATGCGTCGCAGACCGACAGGATCCGCGCCAGCAGCGGAATCTCTTCGTTCGCCAGGCGGTCGGGGTAACCGGTCCCGTCGTAGCGCTCGTGGTGGTGCCGGATCATCGGCCGCAGGTCCGCGCTGGAGCGCAGCGGCGCCACGATGTTCTCCCCGATGATCGGGTGCAGGTTCATCCTGATCCGCTCCTCGCGGTCGAGCCCGCCCGGCTTGAGCAGGATGGCGTCAGGGATGCCGATCTTGCCGATGTCGTGGATGATGCCGCCGCGATACAGCGCCTCCAGCTCCTCTGGCGAGAGGCCCATCCGAGCGCCGATTCGCCTGGCCGACTCGGCCACCCGCTGGGTGTGAGCCTCGGTGTACGGGTCCTTCGCCTCGACTGCGGCCGCGAGCGAGAAGATGACCTGCTCGGTGCTGTCGAGCGAGTCGTAGACGCGCTTCAGCCGCAGCGCCGAGCGGACGCGCGCCACCAGCTCGATGCGGTCGACCGGCTTCGACATGTAGTCGTCCGCGCCTGCATCGAGCGCCCGTACACGGTCGCTGCTCCGGTCGAGGGCGGTGACCATCACCACAGGCAAGAGGCTCCCCTTCGGCCCCGCCTTGATCTGCTTGCAGACCTCGTAACCGTCCATGCCCGGCATCTGCACGTCGAGAAGTACCAGGTCGGGGGGCGCCGCCTCCACGGCACGGAGGGCCGAGAGCCCGTCCGCAGCGTCGCGCACCTCGCATTCGACGTCGCGAAGGCAAGCCCTGAGCAATTCGCGGTTGGCGGCGCCGTCATCCACCACGAGCACGACGGGCATGCGCCGGCCGGCCCGCGCCAGGTCATAGACGGGCGCCACCGTGGAAAACCCGCCACCGTGGCCGGGCCACGCGGCGGGCTTCAGCGCGTAGACGAAGCTGGACGCGCTCGGGTAGCGGTCATCTGGATTCTTGGCGAGGCCGCGCCTGAGCACATCCTCGACGTGCGCCGAAAGCTCGCCCCTCAGCTCGTGCGCGGTTGGCATCGGCCGTGTGACATGCGAGACGAGCACCGCAGCCGGCGTGTCGCCCTCGAACGGAACTCGCCCGGTAAGAATCTCGTGCGCGACCACCGCAAGCGAGTACAGGTCGGACGCCTGGCTGAGCCCGCGGTCCTCGGCCTGCTCGGGCGACATGTACTCGGGCGTGCCCATCACGCTGCCGCTCGCCGTCAGCCGGCGTGAGCCCGCGATCTTCGCCAGCCCGAAATCGGCCAGCACCGGGCTTCCGTCGTTGCGCAGCAGGATGTTGGTGGGCTTGATGTCGCGGTGGAGGACGCCGCGCGAGTGCGCATAGTCGAGTGCGGAGGCCACCGGCTCGAGCAGGCTGATCGCCGCGTCGAGCGGCATCGGATCGCCCAGCCGGTCCGCGAGGGTGCCGCCCTCGACGAGTTCCATGACGATGAAAGGCACGCCGTCCTCGCTTCCGAAATCGAACACCTGGAGGATGTTGGGATGCCGGAGTCGCGCCACCGACCACGCTTCGTGCTGGAACCGCTCGCGATAGATCGCGTCCTCGGCGAAGAACTCGGGCAGCACCTTGACCGCCACCTGCCGATCGAGCGCCGGGTGGTAAGCGCGATAAACGCTCGCCATCCCGCCCCGACCGATGCGCTCCATGAGGAGGTATGCGCCCAATGTGGACCCCGCGTGCGCGCTCATGCCGGCGCCCAGACACGGTAGGCACAGCCGCCCTCTCCGCGAAAGCCGAGCGGCTCGACCTCTGTGCTCATTCCGGTCAGGCCTTCGATGACCCCGGCATGGAAGATGCAGACGCTCGGGGCCCGTCTGCACACCTCGGCGAACAGGCAGTTCGTGCACTCGACATTGCCGCCGGGTCCGGCCTCGTAATCGGCGCCCATATCGGTCAGCGGCTCGAGCGCGGCCGGCATCGAGCTTGTCTCCGGCCGCACGATGGATTTGCCAAGAGCGCGCCCGGCTTCCCTGATCGCGCGAGTGCCATCGACGGTGGATTCGAGAAATCGCGCAAACGCCTCCGCAACCACGTCATAGCGGCGCATCGGGTGGCTGATCTGCACCGGGCCCGCGGTGAGCCGGTAGATCTTGGCCGGCTTGCCCGGCAGCCCCCGCCTTCGCTCGACCTCGAGATAGCCGAGCGCAACGAGGCGCTCCAGGTGGTCGAACGCGACTGAGCGGTGGATGTCCGCCGCCCCGGGCCACCTCCTCGACGCTTCGCGGTTTTCGCTCGGCGTAAAAGCGAAGCAGGATATCTCGGCGAGTGAAGTCTCGGAGCGCGCCGAGGGCGCGTTCCAGGTCAGGCGCCATGCTCGAGAGGTGCTCCCCAAAGGGCCCCGGACCGGCGGGGGTGCGCCGGCCGAGGCTAGGGGTAGGGAGGGGGGAATTCACGGTTACGCGGCGGCTCGCGCGTTGCGGCGCCGTCCGACAGCAAGGCCGAGCAGGAGGAACAGGACGGCAACCAGCACAGCAAGGAAGAGCCAGCCGAGCAGGCGGATCCACCCCCCGTTGGCCGCGCTCGAGCCGGCGAGCTTGGCGGCGGCGATGCCTCCATTGCCGGTCGCGGTGGATCCCGTGGCGGAAGAGCCGGACCCGCCGGCATCGCCCGCACCGGTTCGGTTCGAGGCGTTCGACTGGCCGGGCGAAGCGGCCGTCGAAGTGGTGCCCGAGCCGGCACCGGTGCTGCAGGTCGGCGTCCCGGTGCCGGCGGTACCGACCTGGGCGGGCTGGGCCGAGGTTCCCGCGCTGCCCGCGCTGCCCTGGGCGCCGCAGTGGCTGACCGACCCGTCCTGACCGTTCGAGCCGGCGGCGGCCTGTCCCGTGGACGCGCTCGTGCCGCTGCCTGGCTGGGACGAGCTGCCGGCCGAGACCGCCACGGGTTGAACGACGACCCCGCCCGGCGCCGGGCTGGGCGCGGGGCCCGCAGCGGAAGCGGCCACGGCGCCGAAGACCAGGACGGCGGCCGCGATGACGACAGCAATGGTGGCGGGCCTTAACATCTCTGTACCTCCGGTTTAGCGGGTTGTAACCCACTAAATCCCAATTAGGTCAGTTTGTCAAGTCCCAGCTTTATTCGCCTAGGCGGTCACCCTCTTGCTCCCGCCTACCACGCCGAGCCTGATGTCCCTGACCTGGCCGCGCCGCGACTTCACCGCGTACATCTCCTGGTCGGCCCGGGCGAGGAGGCTGACCAGGTCGTCCGAGCGCTCCAGATGGGACACGCCGCTGCTGAAGCCGAAGCCCACCTTCTCGGCCTCGGTCTGGATCCAGCTCAGCTTGGCTCGAGCGGCGTCGGCGACCGTGTCGGGCAGGATGACGACGAACTCGTCGCCTCCGTAGCGGACGACCAGGTCCTGGCCGCGCAGCCCGGACTTGAGGGTCGCAGCGAGAGTGCGGAGGAGGTCGTCGCCCGCCTTGTGGCCCATCTTGTCGTTCATCGCCTTGAGCCCGTCCACATCGATGAAGGCGACCGAAAGCGGACTCTTCTGGCGCCGGGCCCGGGCGACTTCACGGTCGAGGGCGGCCAGGCCGGCAGCCCGGCGTATGACGCCGGTCAGCTCGTCGAACGCCGCCTTTTCACGGAGCTTGAAGAGCCCTTCGGTGCTGATCGAGACCAGCTCGTGCGGCCGCAGTCCGAGGTCGGTGGCGATCGCCAGCCGGATCTGGGCGTTGCGCGAGCGGCGCGCTTCATTCCACGCCCGACCGAAGACGAGAACCCAGATCCCGAAAAGAAGCGGCAGCGCGGCCGCGGCGCCCAGCAAGGCCAGGTCGAGCGGCGAGGAGATGACGATCGAGGTGAACGGGATGGGCAGCCCGCGCACCGGACCGCCGCCCCCACCGCTCGAACCGCTGCCCGCGCCGGGAGCCGAGCTGCCTGTCGATCCCCCGGGCGCGGGCGCCGAGCTTGGTGTCGGCGACGGATTCAGGAGCGGGGGGCTGGGCGGAGCCGGCGTCAGGGAAACGGGAAGCGACGGTGTCGGGAGCGGCGTGGCCAGGGGAGGTAGGGTCGGCGTGGGGAGCGGCGTGGCCAGGGGAGGGACGGTCGGCGCCGAGGGGCTGATCGCAGGCGATGGGAGCGGGAGCGGGGGCAGGCTCGGCGTCGGGACGGGAGGCAGCGAAGGCGAGGGGAGGGGGCCACCGAGTGCGGAGGCCGGGACCTGGGTCAGGACCAGGATGAGCGACGCGCCGCCGGCCGCCAGCAGTCCGGAGGCCAGGGCCATCCTGGCCTTCCCGTGCACTCTCGTCAGCGGCGCAGGGGTGACGCCGCGATTCGCCATGTCCTACCTCGTCACTTTGTCCTCGAATGGTAGGCAGGCCTGAACAACCCGGATTTGATCCGGATGGGTGATTTAGGTGACCAACCGGGTAGTTCCGTTAACCGAGAAGTTAAGCCACCTTCAGGCAGGCATGACCAGCCGAATCTCTCCCCACGGTCGAATGCAGGTCAGTGGTAGATTTAGCCAGTTTTGGCGAGGAACGAGACGGTCAGGTGGCTCACCCTCGGCCAGGCGAGCCGCACCCTGGGCGTGACCGCCAACACCCTGCGACGATGGGCGGACCGGAACCAGATTCCCTCCTTCGTCACGCCGGGCGGCCATCGCCGGTTTCTCGCCACCGCCATCGAGGCGTTCCTCCCGACCGGCCGCGTCCGGCGTCCCGCCCTTGCCTCGATGGGCGCGTCGTCCGACCGCATGGCCCGCGCCTACCGGCGAGCGCGGCCTTACGTTCAGTCTCGCGAATCGAGGGGATGGTTCACGAGTCTCACCGACGCCGAACGCATCACGTTCCGCGAGCGTGGCATGCAGCTGCTCGGCGACCTGCTCCGGCAGCTCGACGTCGAACCGGTAGAGGCCGCGGCCCTGATCACCGCGGCTGAGGGGCATGCCCGCGACTACGGTGCCGACGCGGCGAGGCACGGCGCGTCGTTGAGCGACACGGTCGAGGCGTTTCTCCGCTTTCGCAAGCCATTTGTGGATGAGCTCGCGGTCCTGGCGCGCCGCAGGCGCCTCGACACTCGCGAGGCAACAGCCCTCCTCGTCGACGCCGAGTCTGCGCTCGATCGACTCCTCGTCGCGCTGATGACGGGGCACAGCACCCAGTCGAGACAGGGATGAGCGAGATCTGGGCGCTGGTCGCCTCCGCGCGCGAAGCCGACGCGCCGGCTCGGGCCTCGACCGCACAGCGGTTCGAAGCATGGGTGGCGGGGGGCGGGAGCGGCGTGGCGCTGGTGACCTGCCATCGCGCGGAGCTCTATGGATTCGGTCCCATGCCGCATGTGCGGCCGGCCCGCGTCCTGTCGGGCCGCGACGCCATCGCGCACCTGTTGGGCGTGGCGTGCGGGCTCGAGAGCGTGATCGTCGGCGAGGACGAGGTCCTGCACCAGGTCCGCCAGGCCCTGGGCGCGGCGCGTGTCGATCGAGCCCTGGATCGTCGCTTGATCCGGCTTTTCGAGGCGGCGATCGGGGTCGGTCGGCGCGCTCGGTCGGGCCGAACCGCATCCAGCGGCAACCTCGCGCAGAGCGCCGTGGCGTGGCTGCGCGGCAAGACCGAGGTGTCGGGTCGTTTGGTCGTGGTCGCCGGCGCGGGCCGGATGGGCGCCGCCCTCGCGCACTCGGTGGCCGGCGCCGGCGCCGAGATCGTCATCGCGAGCCGGGACGCCCCCAACGCGGTCCGCCTGGCCCACCTCTACGGCGGGCGCGGCGTCGACCTCCGCGCCGGGGCCGCGCTCACCGGCCGTGCCGCCGGGGTGGCCGTCGCGCTCGGCGGCCCATGGAGCGAGCTTGGCGGGGTCGCGGGCCCAGACCTCCCCCCGATCGCCGACATCTCGGCCCCCCAGGCGGTCCCCGAAGCCGTCCGGGGCCGGCTGAACGGGCGCTTCCTGGGGATCGACGACCTCTACGCCAGGACCCAGCCTCCGCCGCGTGCATATATAGAAGACGCGCGTGGGCTGGTCGAGGCGGGGTCGGCCAAGCTCGCGGCCTGGCTGGAGGGTCGGGCGTGAAGGTCCGGCTCGGCACGAGGGGATCAAAGCTGGCGCTGGCCCAGAGCGAATGGTTTGCAGGGCGCATGCGGGCGGGCGGCCACGACGTCGAGCTGATCAGCATCGTCACCGAGGGCGACGTCCGACCCATCGACACAGAGCCCGGCGAGGGCATCTTCGTGGTCGCCATCGCGCGCGCCCTCGTGCGGGGCGAGATCGACGTCGCGGTGCACAGCGCCAAGGACGTGCCGCTCGAGGACGAGCCGGAGCTCGTGATCGCGGCTTACCCGGAGCGCGCCGACCCACGCGATGCTCTTGTCACCGCCTCGGGCGGCCTGTCGGTGGCGACGCTGCGAACGGGCGCCACCGTGGGCACCGACAGCCCGCGCCGCGCGGGCTTCATGCGCGCCGCCCGGCCGGACGTGCGCATCGTCCCGCTGCACGGGAACGTGGACACTCGATTGCGGCGCCTCGACGAGGGCGAGGTCGACGCCCTCGTGATCGCGGCGGCCGGCCTCGACAGGCTCGGTCGTCAGGACCGAATCGACGAGCGGATCGACCCCATGGTCGTCCCGCCGGCGCCCGGGCAGGGCGCGCTCGCGGTCCAGGCTCGCCGGTCTGACGCACGGTTGCTCGCCGCCCTCGCCGGCCACGACCAGCCTGACGTCCGGCTGGCGGTCGAGGCGGAGCGTCGGGTCCTCGAAGCGACCGGTGGCACGTGCCGGGCACCCGTGGGCGCGCTTGCCACCGTCGATGCGGAGCGCTTCACGATGGTCGTCGGTGGCGTGAACAGCGACGGATCCGATCGCAACGTCGAATCGCTGCGCGGGAGACGCGCAGACCTGGACGAGGTCGCGGTCGATGCAGGCACGCGCCTTGCCGGCGCGGTGATGTTGCGATGACGACCGTGCTTGTAACCAGGCCGGCGGGAGAGCGTGACCCGCTCGTGGCCGAGCTCGAGTCGCGCGGCTACCACGTGACTGCGGTGCCGACGGTGGTCACGCGGGCCATCGATGTGGACTGGCCCGACATCGCCGCTTATGACTGGGTGGTCGTGGCCAGCGCGACGGGCGCCGATTCGCTGCCTTCCACTCCGGCCGGTCCGCGGTGGGCCGCGGTCGGTGAATCCACCGCGGCGGCGCTTCGCGCCAGGGGAGCGGAATCCGATCTCGTGGCCAGCGAAGCAAACGGTGCCACCCTCGCCGCCGAGCTGCCCGATCCGCGCGGCATGCGTGTCTTGCTCGTGCGCGCGTCCCACGCGGATCGTGACCTGCCCGCGAAGCTGCGCGAACGCGGCGCCTTGGTCGACGAGGTCACCGCGTATGAAACGGTCGAAGGACCCGCCGAATCCGCGGACGACCTGCACCAGGCGCTGCGGCGGTCCGACCTTGCCGCCGTCGTCTTCGCGTCGGGGTCGGCGGTCCGCGGTTTCGCCAAGCTCGGCGGGTCGACGGCTTTGCCGGCGATCACCATCGGGCCGCGCACCACCGCGGTCGCGCGCGACGCGGGTTTCCGCGTGGTCGCGGAATCCCCAGGGCCGACCGTTCAACAGCTGGCCGAGGCGGTGACGCGGGCGATTCCCGCCATCGCGATGCCTGGGCCGCGCCGGCCGCGCCGCCTCAGGAACAGCCCTGCCATGAGAGCGCTGGTGCGCGAGACTCGGGTCGACCCGTCGCAGCTGATCGCGCCGCTCTTCGTGATCAATGGGCGCGAGCAGCGCCACGAGATCGCCTCTCTCAAGGGGCACTATCGCCTGACGCCCGATCTTGCGCTGCGCGAAGCGCACCGGCTGGCGGAGCTCGGCGTTGGAGGCGTGCTGCTCTTCGGCATCCCGGAATCCAAAGATCCCGAGGGCTCAGGCGCCGACGACCCCCGCGGCCCGGTGCCGGAGACGCTGCGCCTGTTGCGGCGCGAAGGGTTGCCGCTTGCCCTCGTCGCGGACGTCTGCCTGTGCGAGTACACGTCGCACGGCCACTGCGGAATCCTCCATGGCGAGAAGGTGGACAACGATGCATCGCTGCGGCGGCTCGCGTCTGCAGCGATCGCGTACGCCGAGGCCGGCGCCGAGATCGCAGGACCGAGCGCGATGATGGACGGCCAGGTCGCCGCCCTCCGCTCGGGCCTCGACGGGGCGGGTTTCGGTGACGTCGCGGTCATGGCCTACGCCTCGAAACACGCCTCGAGCCTGTACGGCCCATTCCGCGAAGCCGCCGGGTCGACGCCGAGCTTCGGCGACCGCAAGTCGTACCAGATGGACCCCGCCAACGCTCGCGAGGCCATGGCCGAGATGGAGCTCGACGCGGCGGAAGGCGCCGACATCCTGATGGTCAAGCCCGCCATCACGTCCCTCGACCTCCTCGCGCGGGCACGCGAGCGATTCGACCTGCCGCTTGCCGCCTACCAGGTGAGCGGGGAGGCGGCGATGATCGAGGCGGCCGCCGAGCACGGATGGCTCGACCGGCGTGGCGCGATCCTCGAGTCGATCACCGCGATCGTGCGGGCGGGCGCCGGAATCGTGATCACGTACTTCGCCGCGGATGCCGCGGTGTGGCTGCGCGAACGCCCATGAGCGAGTCGCGTTACGTGCACGCCCTGGCGCTGGGGTTGGATCCAGCGTGGCGCAGGCTGATCCGCGACGAAAGATGCCGCACGGCCGAAGAGTTCGGCGCCGCCGCGACCGCCCGTTCGGAGGTCACCACCTTCGCTTACTCGATGATCGGGCTCAAGGCCGGCGTGGACGTTCTGCTGTGGAGCCTCTCCCCATCGTTCGAAGCGCTCGAGGAGAGAAGCGCCGCCGTGCTGCGCGCCGGCATGGGCGCGTGGATGACGGCGCGCCACAGCTTCGTCGGGGTCATCAGGCCGTCGCAGTACGTCAGGCGGCCGACGTCGCAGGAGCAATCGCTGTTCGAGGGGGAACGCTCGCGCTACCTGGTCGTCTATCCGTTCACCAAGAGCACCGACTGGTACCTCCTCACGCAGGAGGAAAGGCAGGACGTGATGAACGAGCACATGAAGGTCGGGCATCGCTACAGGCAGGTGCGCCAGCTGCTCGCCTACTCGTTCGGCCTGGACGACATGGACTTCCTGGTCGCATATGAGACGGACGACCTGCCCGCGTTCGGAGAGCTGGTCCGCGACCTCCGAGGGACCGAGAGCCGGCGTTCGACGGTCCGCGACACGCCGATCCTCACGGGAATCCACCGTCCGATCGAGGAGATCACGCGCCTGCTGGGCGCCGAATGACCGTCGCCGCAAGCCTGTTTCCAGGTGGGGTCAACAGCCCGGTCCGCGCTTACCGCGCAGTCGGTGGCGAGCCGCCTGGGCTCGTGCGCGGCGCTGGTGCGTTCGTCTGGGACCAATCGGGTAGGCGGTACATCGACTACGTCGGCGCCTTCGGCCCGCTGGTGCTGGGCCACGCGCATGCCGCGGTCGTGGAAGCGATCGACGCCGCAGCCAAAGCAGGAGGCTCGTTCGGCGTCACGAGCGCGGGTGAGGTCCGCCTCGCCGAGCTGATCTGTTCGCGGATGCCCTGGATCGAGCGGATCAGGTTCGTCAACAGCGGCACTGAGGCGGCGATGAGCGCGCTGCGCGTCGCGCGCGCGGCGACGGGGCGCGAGCTCGTGATCAAGTTCGACGGCGGATATCACGGACACGCCGACTCGCTGCTCGTCGCGGCCGGGTCGGGCGCGGCGACGTTATCGATACCGGACAGCGCGGGCGTCACCAGGGCGGTTGCGGCGCAGACCCTGGTTGCCACCTACAACGACCTCGATTCGGTGGCCGCCCTCTTCGGCGCGCACCCTGGCCAGGTCGCCGCGGTGATCGTCGAACCGGTCGCCGCCAACATGGGCGTGGTGGCGCCGGTCCCTGGATTTCTCTCCGGGCTGCGCGAGCTCACGACGCGCAGCCGCGCATTGCTGATCTTCGACGAGGTCATCACGGGATTCCGCGTCGCGCCGGGCGGCGCGCAGGAGCTGTACGGCGTGCGGCCTGACCTCACCGTCCTCGGCAAGATCATCGGCGGCGGCCTGCCGGTCGGCGCCTATGGCGGGCGGGCGGACCTGATGGACCTCGTCGCGCCGGCGGGACCCGTGTACCAGGCGGGGACGCTCTCGGGTCACCCGGTGGTGATGGCCGCGGGCGAGGCGACGCTGAGACACCTGACGCCGGACGTCTACGCCGCGCTCGAGCAGAACGGGGCACGCCTCGAGGCCGGTCTTCGGGTGAAGGGCGCGTGCGTCGCCCGCGTCGGGTCGCTGCTGACCCTGTTCTTCACGGACCGGCCTCCACGCAACTTCCGCGACGCGAAAGCGTCCGATACCCAGGCCTTCGCGCGCTTCTTCCATTCGATGCTGGACAAAGGCGTGCTCCTGCCTCCGTCGCAGTTCGAGGCCTGGTTCGTCTCCGCGGCGCACGACCGTGCCGTGGTCGACGCCACCCTCGAGGCGATCCCATGAGCCGGTTTCTCGACGGGGCGCGCCGTCGGCCGGTCGACGTGACGCCCGTGTGGCTCATGCGCCAGGCCGGCCGCTCACTGCCCGAGTACAGGGCATTGCGCGAGCGCTGGACCCTGGCGGAGATCGTGGCCCAGCCTGAGCTCTGCGCCGAGGTGACCCTGCAGCCCGTGCGCCGGCTGGGCGTCGACGCGGCGGTGATGTTCGCCGACATCATGCTGCCGCTGCGCGGGATGGGCGTCGACTTCGAGCTGGTCGAGAACGTCGGTCCGGTGATCTCGCGGCCGATCGCGAGCCCAGCCGACGTCGCGCGCCTGCGCGTGCCGGATGGGGAGGAGGCGGCACCCCAGGTGATCACGGCGGTGCGCCAGGTGGTGGCAGCGTCGCCGGTGCCGGTGATCGGATTCTCCGGCGCGCCTTTCACGCTCGCGAGCTACCTGATCGAAGGCCGCCCTTCGCGCGATTTCACCAGGGTCAAGACGTTCATGTACACCGAGCCGGTGGCGTTCGATTCGCTGCTGGAGAAGCTGGCCGCCACGATGACCGGTTACCTGGGTGCGCAGGTCCGCGCCGGCGTCCAGGCCGTGCAGCTGTTCGACTCGTGGGTCGGTGCGCTTGCGCCCGACGACTACGAGTCACGCGTCGTCAAGCACACACAGGCGATCCTCGAGGGGCTTGCTCCGCTCGGCGTGCCTCGGATTCATTTCGGAACCAACACCGCGGGGCTGCTGGAGGCAATCGCGCGATCAGGCCCGGACGTGGTTTCTCTCGACTGGCGCGTGGCGCTGGACGAGGGTTGGCGCCGGGTCGGGCTCGAGCTGGCCATCCAGGGCAACCTCGACCCGGCGGTGCTGCTCGGTCCCGCGGACCTGGTGAAGGAGCGGGCGCGCGACGTCTTGAGGCTTGCGAACGGCCGTCCCGGCCACATCTTCAACCTCGGACACGGCGTCCTCCCCGAGACGAGCGTGGAAAATCTCCAGCTGCTCGTCGAGACGGTCCACTCGTGGGTGCCCGCGAATGTCGGCTGACGCCGGCATCCTGTGCATGGCCTACGGCAGCCCCGCCACCGAGGCGGACATCGCCGCGTACTTCACGCACATCCGAAGCGGCAGGCCGCCATCGGCTGAGGCGCTGGAAGAGCTCACACATCGGTACAGGGCGATCGGCGGGTCGCCGCTGACGGAGATCACGCGGGCCCAGGCGAGCGCGCTTTCCGCCCGCGCGGGCTTGCCGGCGTTTGTCGGCATGAAGCACGCTTCGCCGTTCATCGCCGACGGCGCGGCCGAGGCCCGGCGGCACGGCGTCCGCCGGCTCGTCGGGCTGCCGCTTGCGCCGCATTACGCGCGCATGAGCCTCGGCAGCTACCAGCGGACCCTGCAGGATGCGTGGGACGGCGAGCTCGTCTTCGTCGCGGGCTTCCACGACCATCCGGCCTTCATCGGAGCCGTCCAGGGATTGCTCCGCGAGGCTCTCGGCGCGTCACGGCCGGACCGCCTCTTTTTCACCGCGCACAGCCTCCCGGCGCGGATCATCGGCGAAGGCGACCCTTACCCCAACCAGCTGCTCGAGAGCTGCCGCCTGGTCGCCTCGGGGATGCAGCTGCCGGCGTGGGAGCTCGCTTTCCAGTCGGCGAGCAACACCGGGGAGCCATGGCTTGGCCCCGACTTGCTCGAGGCGGTCGACCAGTCAGGCGCGAAGGATGTTCTCGTGTGCCCGATCGGATTCGTCGCGGACCATCTCGAGATCCTTTACGACCTCGATGTCGAGGCTCAGGCCTTCGCGCGAGACAAAGGCATCCGGATCAGGCGGACGAGGTCTTTCAACGCGCGCCCGGAGTTCATCGACACGCTCGGGCAGATCGTCTCCGACGCGCTCGTCCGCGTCGCCTAGCTGGTCCAGACCGGGGCGCGCTTCTCGACGAAGGCCGCGATCCCCTCCTTGCCATCCGGTGCGATCGCGTTGCAGGAGATCGCCTCGGCCATGATGCGGTAGGCCTCGACCTGCTTTTCCTCGACCTGCTTGTAGAAACCCTCCTTGCCCAGAGCCAGCGCGTAGCGGCTCAATCTGGCCAGGTCGTTGACGAGCGAAATAACCTCGGCGTCGAGCTGAGCGAGCGGGACGGCGCGGTTGATGAGGCCCCATCTCTCCGCGGTCGTCGCGTCGACGAATCGCCCGGTGAGCAGCATCTCCATAGCGTTCTTCCGCCCGACGTTCCTGGCGACGGCCACGCCTGGCGTCGAGCAGAACAGTCCGTAGCGGACGCCGGACGTGGCAAAGCGGCAGTCGTCGCTGGCGATCGCGAGATCGCACGTGGCGACGAGCTGGCACCCGGCGGCGGTGGCGATCCCGTGTGGCGCGGCGATGACCGGCACAGGCACCGACTGGACCGTGGCCATGAGCCTGTTGCAAACGGCGAAGATGTCGCGCTCCTCGTCGAGGCTCCGGGCCGCCATCTCCTTGAGGTCGTGTCCGGCCGAGAACGCGCGGCCCGCGCCCTTGAGGACGATCGCCCGCACCTCTGGTCGGGCGGATTGCCGCTCCAGCTCGGCGGTCAGCTCCTTCATGAGGCCCGTGGAGAGCGGGTTCAGCTGGTCGGGCCGGTTGAGCGTGATGATCGCCGCCGGGAGCCTGTCCTCCACCAGTAGGTAGTCGAACGTCGCTGCCATATCCAGACCTCCAGTTGACCTGCCCTTTCCGCCCAAGGTATACCGTCGACCAGGCCCAGGGGTGAGCGATTCGGCGTGACCTGCACGCTGGTAGTTTGATGGCGCCTTGAGCAATGCCGAGACCCCGACCAAAGCCGGGCGCGTCCTGGTGATCGGTCGCAAGGCTGGGTCTATGACGCCCGAGATCGAAGCCAAGCTGCGGCAAGCTTTTGCCGACCATCTCGTCATCGACTTCGACCCCAAGACCGACATCGAGAAGCTGGTCACACCGCAGGCGCGGATCACGGTGGCAGGCGGCGACGGCACCGTCGAGTTCGTGCTCCGCAAGCTCGCCGACTCGAAGCATCCAATCGGTGTCGTGTCGCTTGGCACCTTCAACAACTTCGCCCGCGCACTGGGGCTGCCTGACAGGCTGGACGACGCGATCGCCGTGGCGAAGGGCGGGCACGCGCGCGCCATCACGCTCGGCCGCGTCAACGGCCAGGTCTTCGTGGAGGCGTGCGCAATCGGTTTGTTCGGCGAGACGATCGCGCTAGGCGATTCGGCCAAGGACATGGAGTTCGGTGCGCTTGTCGGCAGGCTAAAGGACGTGATCGCCGCGAAGCGTTTTCACTATGAGCTCACAGGCGACCTGGAGGGCAGCGGCACGGCGATGTCGCTCCTCTTCAGCAACACCTCGTCGATCGGCGGCCAGCTGCGTGTCAGCGACGCGACGCCGACCGATCCGTACCTCGAGTTCTCGGTCCACGCCGGGCGCAGCCGGACCGACATCGTGGGCCGCGCGATCATCTCCGCGCTGCACCGCCGGGAATCAGAGGTCGGTATCGACCAGGTATTCAAGTTCCGCAAGCTCGAGGTCAAGACGAAGCCTCGCGTGCACGTGTATGCGGACACCAGGTTGATCGGTCGCACGCCTGCCGTAATCACGGCGGAGTCGAGCGCGGTGAGGGTGCGGATGCCGAGGTGAGTCAAGAAACGCCGGTGAAGGAAGGGGCGAAGGAAGTCCTGATCGGCGATCCTGGGCCGAGTCCCCGCGCGTGGCTGGGCCGAGTCCCCGCGCGTGGCTGGGCCCATTCACCGCGATCGTCGCGGCCCTGTTCGCGCTCAACACGTACCTCGTGGCCACACATCCGCTGCTTCCATTCGACGTGCCCGTCGCGACGGTGCAGGGCGTTCCCTGGGGACCGGTGACCTATGTCTTCGAGCTCATCAACGCGACGGCGGGCTACGTTCAGGTCGCCGTGGGAGTCGTCGCCATCGTCCTTGTATTTGTGTGGGAGCGCCGCGCCGGCTACCTGATGGCGATCGGAGCGACCTCGAGCCTGCTGGACAACGTGACCAAGTCGCTCATCGCGCGCGAGCGGCCGAGCGCTTCGCTGGTCCACATCCTTACGCCCGCGTCGGGCTATAGCTATCCCAGCGGCCACGCGGTCTTCTTCACGTGGCTCAGCTTCATGGTCGCGTTCGCCGTGGCGCCTCGCGTCTCGCAGCGCTTCAGGTGGGCGCCGTGGGTGGGAGCCGCGATCGTGATTCTTCTCGCGTGTCTCGCCAGGGTGTGGGCGGGCGACCACTGGCCCAGCGACGTGCTCGGCGGTTTCCTGCTCGGGCTTGGATGGTCGGCGTTCGTGGTCTGGCTGCCCGAGCGATGGCTTCCCTCGCCGGGCTGGAGATGGTTTCGCGGCCGCGTCCGGCAGGTGTCGTAATGGGAGTGACAAGGCGGGCCGTCAAAACGAGTCCCGGAGCGCGATCGATCGGCCGCTTCTATCGATCCGATCAGAACAATTGATTGGTTCTATCACCAGAACTCGCCTAGTCTGCGTTCATTCTTGTAGAGATGGACGGCATAGACAACGCGGTTCTGTACGGTTCGGACGAGTCTCGGGAGTCGAACGCCATGGTCGAGCTCCTGAAAGAGCTCGGCATCCAGTTCGAATACCGCCGCGTCAACCGCGACCCAGGCGCCATGCGCGAGTGGGAGCAGCTCGACGGCGACCGGGTGCCGTTGCTGCGCCTGGGCAACAACTCCATCGTCCGCGGCTTCGACCGGATCAAGGTCCAGCAGCTCTTCGGCTGGGTGGGCTGCTAGCTCAACCACTGAGCGGCAGGTCGACGTCCCGGCCGGTTCGGGCCGACTCGTAAAGGGCAAGGACCCTTAGGCTGTGTGGCCGTGGCTGAGCTCATGCCCATCACCGCTTTCGTTTCGCGCCCTTCGCGGCTTGCTGAGTGAATAAGACCCTCGAGCTCACGGCCTTCACCGTGCGTGGTGAGCCGATCGGCTACGCGGACGCGGTCCGCGGTAACTTCGAGCCGATCGAGCCCGGCCACCCCTGGGGGCCGCCATGGAGCACGACTTGGTTCCATGTCCGCGGCCGCGTGCCCCAAGAGTGGGCGGGCCGGCACGTGGTCGCCATGTTCGACCTCGGCTTCGCCGGGCCGTCCGGCTTCACGTGCGAGGCGCTCGCCTGGAAGGACGGCAGGCCGTGGCGCGCGGTCGACCCCAACCATCGCTGGCTTCCCGTCGACGGGCCGGATGTCGACTTCTATCTCGAGGCGGCGGCCAACCCCCGCGCGACCGAGCAGGGGCCTGAGCCGGCGCCGTCGATGATTGCGCTCCGCCAGTCACCCGAGGCGGCGTTCATCCTCCGCGAGGCGGTGCTGGCCGTCCACGAGCCTGAACTCCCGACGGCCGCCGAGCTCAACCTTGACCAATTGCACCGAATCACAGCGGTGGGCCACGCCCACATCGACACGGCCTGGGAGTGGCCCCTGCGCGAGGCGAAGCGGAAGGTGGCAAGAAGCTGGTCGACGCAGCTCGCTCTGATGGACGACCACCCGGATTACGTCTTCGCCGCCTCCCAGCCGGCCCAGTACGCGTGGATGAAGGAGTCGTACCCCGACATCTTTCGCCGGATCAAGGAGAAGGTCGCCGCGGGTCAGTGGGAGCCGGTCGGCGCGATGTGGGTCGAGGCGGACTGCAACCTGCCATCCGGCGAGTCGCTCGTGCGCCAGCTCATGCACGGTAAGCGGTTCTTCATGCGCGAGTTCGGTTACGACACCAGAATCCTGTGGCTGCCCGACGCCTTCGGCTACCCGGGCAACCTACCCCAGCTCATGGCGGCCGCCGGCTGCGATTTCTTCCTGACCCAGAAGCTGTCGTGGAACGACACCAACAAGCCGGAGCACCATACCTTTATCTGGGAGGGGATCGACGGCACTCGCGTCTTCACCCACTTCCCGCCCGCCGACACCTACAACGGCGACTTCAGCCCCGAGGAGCTCGAGCGCAGCATCCGGAACTTTAAGGACTCATCGAGCTCGAACCGCTCCCTGTACCTGTTCGGTTTCGGAGACGGAGGCGGCGGCCCGACGGCCGAGATGATCCAGCTCGCGCACCGCCTCGGTGTGGAGCTGGGTCGGGCCGCCGACTTCTTCGCTCGGGCCTCTCGCGAAGCGTCCGACCTGGCCACCGTGGCGGGTGAGCTGTATTTCGAGCTGCACCGCGGCACCTACACGAGCCAGTCGAGGACAAAGCGCTTGAATCGCGTGGCGCAAAGCGCCCTGCGCGAGGCGGAGTTATGGTCGATGGCCGCCGCCGGTGCCTATCCCTCGACCGAGCTCGAGGCGTTGTGGAAGAAACTGCTCCTGAACCAGTTCCACGACATCCTGCCGGGGTCGAGCATCGACTGGGTGTACCAAGAGGCCGAGCGCGACCTCTCGGACGTCGCTTTCGGTGCCGCCCGCATCACGGCTCGCGCCCTCAAGCAAGTTGCCGGTGACGGCTATCGCGTCGCGGTCTTCAACGCGAACTCACACCGAAGGCGAGAGGTGATCGAATTCGGCCACCGGCTGAGGTTGGTGGAGGCGCCGCCATGCGGCTGGGCGGTGCAGGAGGAGCTCTCGATCCGGGATGAGCAGCGCGTGCGGGTCTCTGAACGAGGTATGGAGAACAGCATGCTTCGCGTGCGCTGGGACGACCGCGGGGTGCTGACTTCGGTCTGGGACAAACAGGCTCAGCGCGAGGTGCTGAGCGGACCGGCCAATCTCTTGCAGCTCCACGACGACAATCCAAAACGCTGGGACGCCTGGGACCTCGACCTCGAGTACCTCGAATCGGTGACCGACCTGACGGCGCTGGTCGAGCACGGAATTGACGAGGCAGGCGGCTTGCGCGGGGCTGTGCACTTCACCCGGGAGTTCGGTAAGTCGCGATTCAGCCAGCGCATGATCCTGGACGCCGACTCACGTGTGCTTCGTTTCGAGTGCGAGGTGAGCTGGCGGGAATCGCACAAGATCTTGAAAGTTGCATTCCCGGTGGCCGTGAGCGCGAACCTGGCCAGCTACGAGGTTCAGTTCGGGCACGTCGAACGACCGACGCACAGAGACACCAGCAAGGCGAAGGCGATGTATGAGGTCTGCGCGCAGCGCTGGGCAGACCTCGGCGACGGCAACTACGGCGTCGCCCTGCTCAACGACTGCAAGCACGGTTACGACATCCACGGCTCCGTGATGAGGCTCTCGCTTCTGCGGGCGCCGACCCACCCTGATCCCACCGCCGACCAGGGAGGGCACCGGTTCTCTTACGCGCTGCTTCCGCACTCTGGCGACTTCCGTCGCGCCGGCGTGATCGGGGCGGCGGAGGATCTGAACACGCCGCTGCGCGCGGTCTTCACCGATCTGCCAGACGGCAGCGCCGAGTCGTTGATCGAGGTCGACACGCGCCAGGTCGTGGTCGAGACGATCAAGCGGGCGGAGGACTCGGCCGCAGCGGTCGTCCGGCTGTACGAAGCGTGGGGGAAAGGCTGCACGGCTCGCGTCCGCACCACACTGCCCGCGTCGCGGGCCTACCTCTGCGACCTGCTGGAGCATGAGGTCGAAGCAGTGCCGGTAAGAGACGGCGTCGTCGAGCTCTCGCTGACTCCGTTCAAGATCCTGACCCTCAAGCTCGAGCCGTAAGCGCCACGATCGCGTCGACCACGCGGTGAGCCTGGTCCGGAGCCTAGTGGACGGCGCGCTCCTGGCCTTTCCAGTAAGGCGCCCGCAAGTCCTTCTTCAAGATCTTCCCGCTCGGGTTGCGCGGGATCGTTTCGACGAAATCGACTGAGCGCGGGCGCTTGAAGCCCGCGAGCCGCGAATGCGACCACTCGATCAGCTCGTCCGCGGTGAGCTCGGACCCAGGCTTGCGGATGACGATCGCCTTGACGGTCTCACCCCAGGTGTCGTCGGGGACCCCGATCACGGCCACGTCCGCGACCTTCGGATGCCCGGCAAGCGCCGCCTCGACCTCCGCCGGATAGATGTTCTCGCCGCCGGAGATGATCATGTCCTTGATCCGGTCTTTGATGTAGATGAAACCCTCGCTGTCGATCGTGCCGGCGTCGCCGGTATGGAACCAGCCGTCGCGAATCGCCGCACCAGTGTCCTTTTCCTTGCGCCAGTACCCCTTCATCGTGGCGGGGCCTCGATAGACGATCTCGCCAATCTCGCCATGGGACACCTCGCGGTCGTCGGAGTCGACGACCCTTAGCTCGTGGCCGAAGCCGGACCGGCCGCAGCTCAGGAAGCGCTCGCCGACGTGCTCCTCGTGCTGCAGGAACGTGACGGCGCCGGTGGTCTCGGTCAGACCGTAGACCTGCGTGAAGCGGCAGCCAAACGTCTGGATCGACCGCTTCAGCAGTCCCGGCGTGATGGGCGAGGCGCCGTACGCGATGTTCTTCAACGCCGAGAAATCGGCGCCGCCCTGCGACTCGGGCAGCGAGGTGAGGAACAGGAGCGCCGCCGGCACGAGGAAGGCGGTGTTGATCTTCTGCTCGATCATCACGCGCAGGATGTCCTGAGGGACGAACTCGCGAGTGATCACCGCGGTGCATCCCGCGAACATGGCGCCGAGCGCCCAACCGCAGCCGCCGATGTGATACATCGGCATCGCGACGAGCGAGCGGCCGTACTCGTCGAGGCCCTTGATCTCCATCGACAGGTTGCCGTTGAGTCCCAGCAGGTTGAGGTTGGTCAGCATGGCGCCCTTGGGGATGCCTGTCGTGCCCGACGTATAGAGCTGCCAGGTCACGTTTTCCTCGCGGTCCCGCCGCGGGTCGGGGCCGCCCTTCTCGCGTGGCAGCTCTGAATAGTCGAGCACGTGGCACGACACCTGGTCGGCGCTCTGCCGCAGATCGCTGCTGACGACCAGGACTTTAGGGTCGGCATCGTCGACGACCGTGGCGACCTCACTCGCGGTGAGCCGCCAGTTGACCGGGCAGGCGACGGCGCCGGCCTTGTCGAGGGCAAAGAGGAGCTCGATGTAGTCGTCCGAGTTCTTGTCCAGGATCGCGACCCGGTCGCCTGGCTCGAGGTTCAGGGCGCCGAGCAGCCCGGCCGCGAGCTCTGAGCTCGAGCGGTGCATCTCTGCCAGCGAACGCTCCCTTCCCTGGTACCAGGTGATGGGGAAGTCAGGGCGCCGGCGAGCGCGCCACCGCAGGACCTCGGCGATGGTTCGCACGCAGGGATGTTAACCCCGGCTGCGTGTGACATCTTTGTGGCCGTGACGACGGCGCTGGTGCTTGGTGGCGGCGGCGTCACGGGGATTGCGTGGGAGCTGGGCATGATCGCGGGTCTCGCCGAGCAGGGCATCGACCTGGGGTCGGCGGACCTCGTCGTCGGGACCTCGGCCGGATCCGTCGTGGGAGCGCAGATCTTGAGCGGGCGGCCGATCGAGGACCTCTACGCGGAACAGCTCGCGGATCCGAGCCACGAGATCGCGGCGCGCATGGGCCCTGGAGCATTGCTGCGTTTCCTTGTCGCCACGGTGTGGCCGGGGGACGCGCGGCGAGGCCGGGCCTGGCTGGGTCGCGCCGCGCTTGCGGCACGGACCGTGCCTGAGGCTGGGCGACGGCGGGTGATCGAAGCCAGGCTGAGGGGCCAGTCGTGGCCTGAACGTCGCCTGCTCATCCCTGCAGTCGACGCTGAGACCGGTGAGCCGAGGACCTTCGACCGCGACAGCGGCGTCTCGCTCGTCGACGCTGTGGTCGCAAGCTGCGCCGTGCCGATGGTCTGGCCCCCGATCACGATCGGAGCGCGCCGCTACATCGACGGCGGTGTCCGGTCGATCGCGAATGCCGACCTGGCCGCCGGCGCCGACCGGGTGGTAGTCCTGGCTCCGGTGACCTACGGATTACGGCCGGCCGCCCGAATCAGCACCCAACTTGCGTCGCTCGGGCGTGGCGTCCGTTCGACGGTGGTGAGCCCAGACACCGAGGCGCGTCAGGCCATCGGCTCGAATTCCCTGGACCCCGCTCACCGGGCCCCGTCGGCCCGCGCCGGTCGCCGCCAGTCGTCCGGCGCCGAGGGCGCGATCCGCGCGGTCTGGTCAGAGACCGGCTAGGTTCGGGCGGCGCACTCGCGGCACAGGCCGCCGAAGACGACCGTGTGGCTGAGCACCTTGTAGCCGGTCAGGCTCTGCACCTGCGCCGACGCGTCGTCGAGCACACAGACCGGGACCTCCTCGATTCGACCGCAGCTGTCGCAGCGGATGTGCTCGTGATGGTCTTCGCGGAGCTCGAACCGGGCGTGGCCCTCGCCCAGGTCGATGCGGTCGATCAGGCCCTGCTTCTCGAGCAGGCTGACGGCCCTGAACACCGAGGAGTAGTCCGCCGACCCGAGGGAAGACCGCACGTTGTCGTGCATCTCCTCGATCGACCACGCGTGGCGCTCTTGCTTCTCGAACAGCCGGCGCACCTCGTCGGTCACCGGGCTCGGCCGGGGCATGCCACAACAGTATAGGGTGAAGCGCATTTGCCTTGCGCATATAGCTTGTGCAATACTCTTGCGCATCTTGGCGGCGAGGCTGGAGCCTGAGCAGGGCACAGACGTGGATCGGCGGGACAAGGCCGCCGTCTTCGACCGCGCGGCGGTCCGCCTCGGCGGTCACGTCGTGTGGCGCGACGTCAGCCTCGAGGTCACAGGCGGCCAGTTCGTGGCGATCCTCGGCCCCAACGGCGCCGGCAAGTCGACCCTCCTGAAGGCACTGCTCGGCATCGTGCCTTTGAGCGCGGGCAGCGTGGAGGTCTTCGGGCAGCCGGTGCGGCGCGGCAACGACGAGGTCGGCTACCTACCCCAGCGCCGGCGATTCGACCCCGACCTGCGCATACGCGCGACAGACCTGGTCCGGCTCGGGCTGGACGGCGGCCAGTGGGGAGTACCGCTGCCGTCGAGGTCGAAGCATGAGCGCGTGGAGGACATGATCGCGTTGGTCGGAGCGACGGCCTACGCGCAGAGGCCGGTCGGCGAGCTCTCCGGCGGCGAGCAGCAACGGATCCTCATCGCCCAGGCGCTGGTCAGCGGGGCGCGCATGCTGATGCTCGACGAGCCCCTCGACAGCCTCGACCTCAACAACCAGCAGGCGATCTCGGACCTGATCCGCGGCATCTGCCTGAGGCAGGGCGTGACGGTTCTTCTGGTCGCGCACGACGTCAACCCGATCCTGCCCTTCGTCGACCGGGTGGTCTATGTCGCGGGCGGCCACGTCGTGTCCGGCACGCCGGCTGAGGTGATCCGGACGGAGACGCTGACCCGGCTGTACGGCGCGCCTGTCGAGGTGCTCACGACCAGCGACGGCAGGATCGTCGTGGTCGGCCAGCACGAACCCGTCAGCTATCACTCCGATCACTGATGCCCTCGTGGGACGTCGTCGCCGACATCCAGCTGCTGCTGCAGTTCCACTTCATGCAGAACGCTTTCGTCGCGGGCACGCTCGTCGCCGTCCTGGCAGGAGCGGCAGGATATTTCGTGGTGCTGCGCGGGCAGAGCTTCGCCGCCCACATGCTGTCGCAGGTCGGGTTCCCAGGCGCCGCCGCCGGAGTGCTCCTCCATGTGTCGCCCGTCCTGGGGCTCATCGCCTTCTGCCTCGCCGCGGCGCTCGGCATCGGCCTGGCTTCTGGACAGTCCGGGCGCAGCGTCGACGCCGGCCACCGCAGTGAGTCGGCCGCGGTCGGCTCGATCCTCGCCTTCTCGCTCGGCCTCGGCCTGCTGTTCTTTCGTCTCTACGCAGGCAGCGCGGCCGGCATTTACAGCTTCCTGTTCGGGACCATACTCGGGATTTCCGACCGAGACGTCGAGCTGACGCTGGCCGTCGCGACTATCAGCCTCGGCGCCCTGGTGGTGATCGGCCGGCCGCTCGTCTTCGCCACGGTGGACCCCGACGTGGCGGAGGCGCGCGGCGTCAACGTGCAGCTGCTGTCGATCGCCTTCCTGGTCGTCCTGGCGCTCGCGGTCGCAGTCACCGTCCAGATCGTCGGCACCCTGCTGATCTTCGCCCTGCTTGTCGCGCCGGGTGCGTCGGCGCTCCAGCTGACCGCTCGACCTGGCCGCGCCCTTGCGCTGAGCATCGTGCTCTCCCTCGCGTTCACGTGGCTCGGGCTTGCCCTGGCCTACTTCACCGACCTGCCCGTCGGCTTCTTCATCACCTCGCTCGCCTTCGCGACCTACGTGGTGGTGCGCGGGGTGAATGCGGCGGCGACCCTCCGCAGTGGACGGTTGCGGTTCGTGCCCGCCTGATGCAGCAGATGCTCGCGCTCGACTTCATGCGCAACGCCTTCGTGACCGGCGGCTGCATCGCGCTGGCGGCCGGTCTCGTCGGCTACTTCGTCGTCCTGCGCAACCAGGTGTTCACCGCCGACGCGTTGGGCCATGTCGCGTTCACGGGCAGCCTCGGCGGCTTGCTCGCCGGGCTGAACTTGCTCGTCGGCGTGTTCGGCAGCTGCATCGCGGTCGCGCTCGCGATCGGCACCCTCGGCGGGCGCGGTCGCGGCCGCGACGTGGCAATCGGCACCGTCTTCGCCTGGGTGCTTGGCGTCGGCGTGCTGTTCCTCAGCCTGTACATCACGGCGCGCAGCGCCGCGACCGGGTCGCTCGGGGTGAGCGTTCTCTTCGGTTCGATCCTGGGCCTGCAGCCCTATCAGGTCGTGTTCGGATCGATCACCGCGCTCGCCACCTGCGCCGTGATGCTGCTCGTGGCGCGCCCGATGCTCTTTCTCAGCGTCGACCCTGATGTCGCGGTCGCCCGCGGCGTGCCGGCGCCTGCGCTCACCGCGCTGTTCCTCGTCCTGCTCGCGGTCACGGTGGCGGAGTCGGTGCAGGCGGTCGGCGCGCTGCTCATCTTCGCCCTGATGGTGACGCCGGCCGCCACCGCGCAGAACCTGTCAGCGCGGCCCTGGCTCGGCATGGCGCTGTCGGCTCTGATCGCGGTTGCCGTGGTCTGGGTCGGGCTCGTCCTTTCTTTCTATGTGCCGTACCCGACCAGCTTCTTCATCACGTCGCTCGCCTTCGCCGCTTACCTGGCGTCGCTTGCCGGCCGGCAGATCGCGAGAAGGCTCGCGTGAGCAAGGTCGCCGCGTTCTTCGTCCTCGCGCTGGCCATGGCGGCGTGCGGTGTCGACACGTCGAACAGCGCGGGCGGGACGGGGACGGGGAAGGTGCAGGTCGTGGCGGCGGAGAACTTCTGGGGCAGCATCGCCGCGCAGGTCGGTGGCCGCTACACCCACGTGACCAGCCTCATCGTCAACCCAGACACCGACCCGCACGCCTATGAGCCGACGCCGTCGGACGCTCGCCTGGTCGCGCAGGCGCGGTACGTGATCGTCAACGGAGCCGGCTACGACGTCTGGGTGCCCAAGCTGCTGGACGCCAACCCGACCACGGGGCGGACGGTGCTGACCGTGGCCGACCTCTTCGGCAAGAAGGAGGGCGACAACCCGCACCTGTGGTACTCGCCGGCCTACGTCGAGCAGGTCGTCGACCGCATCGCGTCGGACCTGGCGAAGATCGACACGGCCGATGCGTCCGCGATCACCGCGCAAGGCGCGGCGTACCGGAGCGCCGGGCTGAAGGACTACCACGACACGATCGACGCGATCAGGCAGAAGTACGCAGGGACCAGGGTCGGGGCGACCGAGAGCATCGCCGCCTACCTGACCGAAGGCACCGGTCTCGACCTGGTCACGCCTTACAGCTATCTCAAGGCGATCAGCGAGGGCACCGACCCGAGCGCCGCGGACAAGGCGGAAGTCCAGAACGAGATCGCCTCGAGATCGATCAGGGTCTTCATCTTCAACGCGCAGAACGCGACACCGGACATCCAGGGCCTGGTCGACAAGGCGACGGCGCAGGGAATACCAGTGGTGAAGATCACCGAGACGCTGGCGCCCGCCACCGCGACATTTCAGGACTGGCAGACCGGGCAGTTGAAGGACCTGCTTCGCGCCCTCGGCGGATAGCTACTCAGCGGCCGCGGCGGCCAGCACCTCCACCGCCGCGATGTTCTGCACGAGCTCGGCGGGGAAGCCGTGCCTCTGGCGCAGGTACTCGGGGCTGTTGAAGGAGACCCAGGTCTGCCCGTCGCCGTCCTGCCGGACCAGGACCTTCAACGGAAGGTCGATGGCGACGCTCGGAGCGGCCAGCATCAGCGGCGTGCCCGCCTTCGCGCTGCCGAAGATCAGGAGCTTGGTGGGCGGCATGCTCATGCCGACCTTCTCCGCCTCACCGCTGTGATCGACAACGGCGAAAAGAGTCAGTCCGCGGGATTGCACGATGCCCGTCAGCCTGGCCACCGTGTCCTCGACCGAATGCCTGCTCTTGCTGTCTACGATTCCCTGCGCCATGGAGCCCTCCCCACTGAAGCCGCCGGATCTCTATCCCGAGATCGAACCGTACGCCCGCGGGATGCTCGACGTCGGGCACGGCGACCGCATCTACTGGGAGACGTGCGGCGACCCGTCCGGCAAGCCGGCGGTCGTGGTCCACGGCGGCCCCGGCTCGGGGTGTTCGCCCTGGTTCCGCAGGCTGTTCGACCCCCGCGCCTACAGGGTCGTGCTGTTCGACCAGCGCGGCTGCGGTCGCAGCCTGCCTGGGGCCGGCGACGCGACGACCGACCTCACCAGCAACACGACGCAGCACCTGGTGGCGGACATGGAGCTGCTCCGCGAGCACCTGGAGATCGACCGCTGGCTTGTGCTCGGCGGATCGTGGGGCAGCACGCTGAGCCTCGCCTACGCCGAGGCTCACCAGAAGCGCGTGAGCGAGATGGTCCTGTTCGGCGTCACGACCGGCCGGCACAGTGAGCTTGACTGGACGTTTCGCGGCGGTGTGTCGCGGTTCTTTCCCGAGGCCTGGGCGGCCCTGGTCGACGCGATCCCGCCCGGACACGTCGCCGGTGACGTCGTCGAGTCATATGCGCGCTGGCTCGCCGACCCCGACCCGGAAGCCCGGCGCCGCGCGGCACACGCGTGGTGTCTCTGGGAGTCGGCCACGCCGCACTGGCCGCCGCGGACGGGCCTGGACAAACGCTTCGATGATCCGGCGTACGCGATGGCCTTCGCCCGCATCGTGACCCATTACGTGCGCCACGACCTGTTCCTCGAAGACGGCGTGCTCATGAGAGACGCCGGCGCGCTGTCGCACATCGCGGGCGTCCTGATCAACGGCCGCTTCGACTACCAGGCGCCGATCGCCAACGCGTGGGAACTGCGGCGCGTATGGCCGCGGGCGGAGCTGGTGCTCGTGGAGGGGGCCGGCCACGCGGCGGACGCGATGACCGGCCGCGAGATCGTTCGAGCGACGGACCGGTTCGCGCTCTAGAGCGGAAAAGGGTTGTCGGTTGCGAGGCCCGACTTCCTGTGCTTTGGGAAATGCGCATTGACCAGGGTATCGAACTGCTTGAAGCCATCCTTCTTGCCGGTCAGGTGGGTGTAGGTCTGGCCGAGCGCGGGAGCTGCGGCGCCGACGATCTGCTGCCACGAGAACTTCAGCTGGAAGTGGAGCCAGTTCAAGAACAGGACGCAGCAGCCGTTGGCGTGCGAGTTCGTGTCGCTGTTGAAGTTGTGATCGACGAAGTTCTGCCGCGGGGAGTCAAGCCAGGTCGCGGCGGTTGCAAATCCATCGAGCTCTTTCGGATACGCGTCCGTGGCGAGCACCCTGGACAGCCCTTCGCCGTTGCCCTTGCCGCAGTCCCATCCCTTCGCCTCGACCGCCTCGAACACCTCGACGAACTCGGCGATGTTCAGGAATTCCGAGTAGTCGCCGTTCGCCGGCCCGCTGGCGGCGTCGCAGAAGAGGTCGGTCGCGGCGCATGTCGCGTGAAATGCGCCGTTTGGATTCGAGAAGAGCACGACGTTGAAAGGACCCGCGGAGATTCCGCCGAAATAACCCGAAACGGTTGCATAGTCGGCGTCACACTCCGCCAGGACTTCCGTGGCGTCGAGCCGGCCATCCGCACCAAGTGCGGGGTCGGCGTAGACCGCGAAGTGCTGAGTCTGGCCCTGCAGGTTGGCCGGCGTGATCAGCTGGCCAGGATCCCTGGCGACCTTGACGGCAGCGGCAACGCCGGTCCGGTGGAAGACACTGGTCATGGTTCACCCCCGAATTTCAGCCGCTCGAGCTTCCCCACCGACAGCCTAGGCGACTTTGGCTCAGGGGTCGAGTTCGACGCGGACGGTCAGGAGATTGGAGCCCATGCGCCTGATCTCCGACGCGGTGCGGGGATCCAGCACCTGCAGCCGGGCGATCGGGTCGTCGTCTGTGACGACATGCGCGGTGCCGGTCCACCATGTTCCGTCGACCTTGATCCGGACCCGCGGATCGGCCTGGAGGTTCTTGACGTAAGACGAGTCGGGTCCGTTTTCGGAAACGATCCAGAACACACCGTCCCGAAGTCCGTTGCCGACCGGGGTCTGGCGCGTCAGGCCGCTCTTGCGCCCCGTCGTTTCGAGCAGCGCGTATCTGTTCCCTGGGCTGCCGGCCCGCCGCCTGACGGAGGGGTTGATCAGCCGGGTCTGGAGCAGGTGGACGAGACGCCTTTTCACTCTCCCAGAGTAAGCCCGGGCGCGGACCGGGCGGAGGGAGGTAACGGCGCTCTTGACAAGCCCCCAGCCGACTATATAATCCCGCCCTGTAAGCGCTTACCGGTAAGCGCTTACAAAAGATCCAGTCGCCCGTCGGTTGGAGCACACCAATTTTCCTATGCCCGACCTGAAACGGCCAAAGGGTCCCCTGACGATCTATGACGTAGCCAGCCGTGCGGGCGTCTCGATCGCCTCGGTCTCTCGTGTCTTGAACGGCCTGGGCAGTCCGCGAGCGGCCACCCGCGACCGTGTCATGCAGGCGGTGACCGAGCTCGGCTTCGTCCGCGACGGCGCGGCGCGCGCCCTGTCGAACGGGCTCAAGGAGGTCGTCGGGGTCGTCTTCCGGCGCGGCGATGAGGCGTTGTTCGAGGACGAGGACGAGAGCCTCCTCTTCATCGACGTCATCAACCGGGGCATCGACGTCGCCGCGCAGCGCCGGGGCTTCGACGTGCTGATCAGCTCCGTCGGCTTCACGGACGACAACGTGACGGCGCGCATCGCATCGGTCGCTGGGAAAGCCGACGGGCTGATCCTCCACGACCGCATGCTCTCCACGTCCGGCCTGACTCGCATCACGGGCTCCGTTCCCGTGGTGACCCTGGCCGGAACGCCCGGGCGCGGCCTGATGAACGTGCGGTGCGACAACGAGGCCGGTATGCGCGCCCTGGTCCGCCACCTGGTCGCCGACCACGGCTACCGCACCATCGCCTACCTCTCCGGCCGCACCGACAGCCCTGACAACCGGGCGCGCCAGAAGGCCCTCGAGGCCGAGGCGGCGGCAAATGGCGCGGAGGCCTGGACCGGGGCGGAGTGGCGGGGCAACTACAGCGCGGCGGGCGGAGCGAAGGTCGTCACCGCGCTGCTCGACGACGGCCGCCAGCTCCCGCGCGCGATCGTCTGCGCCAACGACCAGACGGCACTGGGTGCGATGCACGCCCTGGCCCGCCGAGGGATCAAGGTGCCGCAGGAGGTCGCGGTGACCGGCTTCGACGATGTCCCGGTGGCGCGCCACATGCACCCCCCGCTGACCACCGTCCGGCAGCCGATGCAAGAGCTGGGCGCGACCGCGTTCGACGTCCTCTTCTCCAAGATCAGCACCGGCAAGGGCGAGCCGGACGTGGTGCTCCCGGTGCAGCTGGTCATCCGCGAGAGCTGCGGCTGCACCAGCCGCGCGAGCCACGCCCCCGCGGCGCAGGACGGAGCTTAGAGATGCGCGCCCTCCTGCGCAGGCTCGGAGTCTACCTGCTCGCGGCCTGGGTCGCGATCACGGTCAGCTTCCTCCTCCCGCGCGTGGTCCCGGGAAATCCGGTGGCGGGCGCGGTGGCGCGGGCGTCACAGTCGGGCAACTGCAACGAGCAGTGCGTCCTCGCGGTGGAGGAGCAGCTCGGCTACAACGTCCACACTAGCCTCTGGGACCAGTACGTCCAGTACCTGGGCAACCTGGCCCACGGCGACCTCGGGCATTCGTGGTCGGAGAACGCGCCGGTGGGGAGCCTGATCCTGTCCTTCCTGCCGTGGACCCTCGTGCTGCTTGGGCTCGCGACCACGCTGAGCTTCCTCGGCGGCAGCGCGATCGGGACGCTCGTCGCGTGGCGCCGCGGCTCGTGGGTGGAGCTGCTGCTGCCCGCCGCGACGTTCTTTCAATCGCTTCCCTACTTCTTTCTCGGTCTCGTGATCGTCCTGATCTTCGGCCAGACCGGAACGATGCTTCGATGGTTTCCGAGCCTGTTCGGATACGACATCTTCGCGGTGACCCCCGGTCCGAACCTGCCGTACATCCAGAGCGTCATCGGCCACGCGATCCTTCCGGCGGCGACGGTGATCCTGGCCTCGCTGGGCGGCTTCATCCTCGCGATCCGCAACCAGGTGATCACCACCATGGACGAGGACTTCGTCCTCGTGGCCCAGGCCAAGGGACTTCGCACTCGCACGGTGATCTGGTACGCCGTCCGCAACGCGCTGCTGCCGGTCGTCGCCAACTTCACGATCGCGATCAGCCTGGTGGTCGGCGGTCAGATCCTGGTCGAGATCGTCTTCAACTATCCGGGCATCGGCTTTCACCTCTTCGACGCTCTGAGCAAGCTCGACTACACGCTGGTCCAGGGAATCTTTGTCGTTATCACGTTGGTCGTCCTCGCGGCGAACCTCCTCGCCGACGTGGTTTACGTCGCACTCGATCCGCGGGCGCGGCAGGCGGCATGACGCGATGACGATCGACACCACGACCCTCGCCAAGACCCCGCTTGCCGGTCCAGAGGCCGCTCCCGTACTTCAGCGCGGCCGCATCCTTCGCCTGCCTCGGTCGCCGAAAGTCATAGCCGGGCTCTTCATCGTCGCCGTCTTTGCCCTGATCGCGCTGATCGGTCACTGGCTCGTTCCGTACTCGCCCAATGCAACGGACACCCAGAACTGGGTCCAGCACGTCCTCGTCCCCGGCACAGGCGGCGACACAGGTTTTCCGGCCAGCTACTACCCACTCCCCTACGGACCCTCCGCCGCGCACTGGCTCGGCACGACCGTCTTCGCCCAGGACGTGCTGTCCCAGCTGCTTGCCTCGACGCAGGCCACGATGTTCGTCGGCCTGCTCGCGGCGATGATCGCGACCGTCCTTTCCATCATCTTCGGGGTCAGCGCCGGCTACATCGGCGGCGGCACCGACGAAGGCCTTTCCCTGGTCGCCAACGTCTTCCTCGCGATCCCGGGCCTGCCCCTCCTGATCGTGCTCGCCGACTATGTCCCGTCCGCGGGCTCGAGCATCTTCCTGGTCGCGGCCATCATCGCCGTCACGACCTGGGCCTATTCGGCGCGCACCCTTCGCGCGCAGACGCTGTCATTGCGCAATCGAGACTTCGTCGAGGCGGCGAGGGTGAGCGGCGAAAGCAGGACACGGATCATCCTCGCCGAGATCCTGCCCAACCTCGTCCCGATCGTCGCGGCGTCGTTCCTCTTCACGACTCTTGCCGCCATCTACGCCTACGTCGCAATCTCGTTCCTGGGCCTGGGCGGATCGCCGACAGGATCTCCGGCAGGGCTGTGGAACTGGGGCGAGATGCTGCGCGAAGGCTTCGCGAACAACGCGGTGCGCGGCGGTTGGTGGTGGTGGTGGGCGCCGCCAGGGATCTGCGTCGCGCTGCTCGGCACGGGGCTCGCCCTGCTCAACTTCGGGATCGATGAGTTCATCAATCCTCGACTGCGCACGGCCGGCCTCACCGCGCGCGCCGCCAGGAAGGCGGGAATCAAGCTCGGGTCCGCCGTCGGTGTCACACCGGTCGCGAACATCAGCCCGGCAGCCGTGAAACCTGCGGCGAGGGCGGCCGACATCGCGCTGGAGATCCACGGACTCTCGGTCGACTACGGATACGGAGACGAGGCGGTCCACGCGGTCAGCGACTGCGACCTGGTACTGCGCCGGGGTCGCGTGCTGGGTCTGGCCGGCGAGAGCGGTAGCGGCAAGACAACCCTGGCCCTCGCCGCCATCCGCCTCCTGCGCCAGCCGGCCGTCATCACCTCGGGCCAGGTCCTCTTCCACTCGAAGCCGTTCACCGGCGAGGGGCCAAAGGGCACGATCGACCTGCTCGCGGCGGAGCTGCATCAGCTGCGCGAGGTGCGGTGGTCGGAGATCGCCGTCGTCCTCCAGAGCTCGCTGAACGCGCTGAACCCCGTGATCACGATCGGCGCGCAATTCGACGACCTCCTGCGGGTGCACAGGCCGCGGTTGTCGTCGTCGGAGCGGTGGGCGCGCTCCGGCGAGCTGCTCGAGATGGTGGGCATGAACGGCGACCGCCTGCGCAGCTACCCGCACGAGCTGTCAGGCGGCATGCGGCAGCGGGCGATGATCGCCATGGCGCTCGCCCTCGAGCCGCAGGTCATGATCCTGGACGAGCCGACCACCGCCCTCGACGTGGTCACGCAGCGCGAGATCCTCGAGGAGCTGATGGCCCTGCGCGACCGGCTCGGATTCGCCGCGCTGTTCATCACGCACGACCTGTCCCTGCTCGTCGAGCTGGCCGACGACATCGCGGTGATGTACGCGGGCCGGTTGATGGAGCGCGCGCCGGCCGCCTCGCTCTTCCACGCGCCGCGCTTGCCGTACACGCATGGGCTTCTGAACTGCTTTCCGCCCATGCACGGCAAGCGCGTCCCGATGGAGGGGATCCCAGGGTCACCTCCCGACCTACGGGATCTCCCCTCGGGATGCGCCTTTCATCCGCGCTGCCGCTGGGCGATGGACCGCTGCACGCGCGACGTGCCCAGGCTCGCGGCCCTCGGTGGTGCCGGCCGCGAGGTCGCATGCTGGCTGCACCGAGACGGCGCGCACGTTCCTGCGGAGCTGGCCAGGCCGGATCCGATGCCGCGACAGGCTGTGCGGGTGATCGAGCGATGAGCGCGATCGCGCCGGTGCTGGAGGGACGCAACCTCACCAAGCATTTCTGGGTCAAGCGCGGCCGCGGCCCGTTCGCGCGCCGTCTGCCGGTCAATGCCGTGGACAACGTTTCGGTCCGTCTCGACGCCGGCAAGGTGACCGCGCTGGTGGGCGAGAGCGGCGCGGGCAAGACCACCGTCGGGCGCCTTCTCGCCAAGATCATCAAACCCGACGTCGGCAGCATCCTCGTGGACGGGAAGCCGGCGCCCTCCGGCCGGCCGCGGTCCTATGCGGCCACCGTCCAGATGGTCTTCCAGGACCCCTTCGCCTCGCTGAACCCGGTGCACCGGATCCGGCACCACCTCGCGCGCCCGCTGCAGATCCATCATCTGACCGGCGGCGACGTCAACTCGGTCGTGGCCGGCCTTCTCGGCCGCGTCGCGCTCAAGCCGCCGGCTCAGTTCGCGGCGAAGTTTCCACACGAGCTGTCGGGCGGGCAGCGACAGCGCGTCGCCATCGCCCGAGCCCTTGCGGTGCGGCCGCGAGTCCTCATCGCAGACGAGCCGGTGTCGATGCTCGACGTCTCGATCCGGCTCGGCATCTTGAACCTGCTCGCCGACCTTCGCGACAAGGAGCGCCTGGCCATCCTCTACGTCACCCACGACATCGCGTCGGCTCGCTACCTGGCGGACACGATCGTCGTGATGTACGCCGGCCAGCTCGTCGAGGTCGCTCCCAGCGTCGAGCTGACCGACCACCCCGCTCATCCGTACACGCAGCTCCTGCTCTCCGCTGCGCCCGATCCGAGTCGGGCGCAGCCACCAAACCTTGCGGGAAGCGGCGCCCCTCCGAGCCTGCTCGCGCCTCCGAGCGGGTGCCGCTTCCACCCCCGATGCCCTTTTGCGATGGAGGTCTGCAAACACAAGGCACCGCCCAGCATCGCGGTCTCGCCGGACCACATCGCTGCGTGCTGGCTGCATGTCGATCCCGCCGAGCGGCAGGCGAGCGAAAACGGAACCCTGGCGACCGGACAACTCGAAAGAGAGAAATCAAAGAGGTGAGGATGGATGGATTTGCGTCTGGTGTTTCGGTCCCCGCCGGCAAGCGGAGCCGGGAGGTTGTGGTGGCGAGCGTATCCCGGTGTCCCCATCAACAGTCCACTGCGAACGCGCAGTGCGTCACGGAGGTGACAGACCTATGAATTGGCGATCTCTGGCAGGTCTGCTTGGCGTGGCCGCCCTTGCGGTGGGCGCGTGCCAGCAGTCGACCTCGAACAACGCACCCGGCGGCAAGCCGCTCATCGCGGAGCCGACGACCGGAGTCACTTTCTCGCAGGACTTCAACCCCTACGACTCGAACTCGGTCGCGTCCAGCATGGGCACGCGCAGCATCGTTAACGAGCCGCTGGTCGAGTTCGACGAGCTCGACCCGACAACGGCCGGCACCCACCCGTGGCTGGCCACGGCCTTCCAGTTCGCGAACGGCGGCAAGGACATCCAGCTCACCATCCGCCAGAACGTGAAGTTCAACGATGGGTCATCCTTCGGGCCCGCCGACGTCGCCGCGACGTACAAAGTAGTTGCGAACCCAAAGGCCAACATCTTCGGCGTCCCCGACCAGGCTTCCGACGCGACCGTTTCCGGCAACACCGTCACGCTTCATTTCAAGACGCCGCAGTACACATCTCTGTTCACGATCCTGGGCAAGACCTACGTCCTCAAGGCGTCGGTGGCGAACCAGGTCGCGGCCAACCCGACGATGGCAATCGCCAACCCGGTCGGCACCGGCCCGTTCATGCTCGCGAGCTATTCGAGCTCGCTCATCAAGTGGAAGCCAAACCCGAACTACTGGGGCGGCACCCCACCGGAGTCTGAGATCGACACCCCGGCCATCGCGACCAACGCGGCCGCGAGCGACGCGCTCGTCAGCGGCCAGCTCGACTGGGCCGGCAACGACATCCCGAACGTCTACGAGAACTACGTCAACCTGAACCCGCAGACCAACCACGCGTGGTTTGCGTCCGGGTCCACCGTCACGCTCTACTTCAACCTGAACCCCGGCAACGGCGGCGCGACCGGCATCAACGAATCAGCCGTTCGCAAGGCGATCAGCTACGGCATCGACCGCAACGCACTTGCATTGCTGGGTGAGTCCGGCTACGAGCGGGCGGCGAGCTCATCGAGCGCGCTGATCCTGCCCAACCAGAAGGCCTTCCTCCCGTCTGACGGCAGCCTGGCCAACGACCTGTCGACCGCCGCCAACGTGCCGGACCCGGGCGCGGCCAAAGATCAGAAGCTGCCCGCCGGCATGGACGTCTACGACATCCTCAAGAACGGCGGCTGGACGCCTCCAGCCACCTCGCACTTCGACAGCGCCGCCGGGACCTTCAAGTCAGGCGGAAACTGCGACGGCAGCAACACCGCCAACTGCTGGACGAAGGGCGGCCAGATCATCAAGTTCTCGGTGTACGACCCGGTTCCGTTCTCCGACTACTGGGAGAACGCCGCGCTCATCTCGCAGGAGCTCCAGCCGCTTGGCATGGACGTGACCACCAAGCCTGCGCAGGGCTACTCGGACTGGAACACAACCCTCACGTCGAACCCCTCTGGATGGCAGACCATGATCCACTGGGGCAACGGCGGCAGCATCCCGTACATCCAGTACTACGACTGGTTCCAGGGCACGGCCGCGGGTCAGGTCGGATACAAGAACGCCGACGCAAGCGCAGCCCTCACTGCGTACGCAAGCACCGACCCCAATGACACCGCCACGCTCTACCCGACAGTGCAGAAGCTCGAGAAGATCATGTCGACCGACGTTCCCTACGCTCCTCTTCTCTACGGCGCGGACTGGAACGTCTACAGCAGCGCGAAGTACACGGGTTGGCCAAACCAATCCCACCCGTACATGAACCCTTCACCGAGCGACCCCCAGATGGCGTACATCCTCATGCAGCTGAAGCCCGTCTCCTGATTGCCAGATCACTTCATGTCCGGCCGGCGCCTCGCCGGCCGGACCCTTTCACCAACCACTGAGGAGCCCGCCACATGAGCAGCGCGAACCTTCGGGGCCCCCATGCCGAAGGCATGGGAGGTAGCGAGTCGAGCCTCGTGGCGCGACTCACGCTCGAGCAGAAGGTCCGCCTGCTCACGGGCGCGGACTCCTGGAAGCTCTACGGTGAGGGCTCGGTCGGGCTGCGCCCGATGGTGCTCTCCGATGGACCGGCGGGCGTACGCGGGACGCGTTTCGACGCCGCCGACCCGTCGTCCTCGCTCCCGTGTCCGATCGCGCTCGGCGCGACGTGGGACGAACGCCTGGTCGAGGAGCTCGCGACGGCGCTCGGGCGGGAGGCCCGGGCGAAGGGCGTCGACGTGCTCCTGGCGCCGACCGTGAACATCGTGCGCACCCCGCTCAGCGGCCGCGGCTTCGAGTGCTTCTCGGAAGACCCGGTGCTCACCTCTCGCATCGCGGTCGCGTACGTGCGCGGCGTGCAGAAGGCCGGCGTGGGCGCGACCGCCAAGCACTTCGTCGCCAACGACTCCGAGACCGAGCGCCGCACGTACGACGCGCGCGTCACCGAGCGAGTCCTGCGCGAGGTCTACCTGCCGCCCTTCGAGGCCTGCGTCGGGGAGGCGGGCGCCTACCTGGTGATGGCCGCCTACAACTCGGTCAACGGCGCGACCATGACCGCCAACTCGTCGCTGCTCCAGGACCTCCTCAAGACCGAGTGGGGGTTTACCGGCCTGGTCGTCTCCGACTGGTCGGCGACCACTTCGACGGTGCCGAGCGCGGTCGCCGGGCTCGACCTCGTGATGCCCGGGCCGGACGGACCCTGGGGCGAGCGCCTTCTCGTCGCCGTCCGCGCGGGCAAGGTGTCTGAGGCTGCGATCGACGACAAGATCGCGCGGCTCCTCGTCCTGGCGCGCAGGGTGGGTGCCCTCAACGGCCACGTCGATGGGACCATGCCGGCGCACGTCCCCGGTCACAGCGCCGCCCTCATCGAGCCTGCCCTGCTGAGTGAGACGGCGGCGCGCTCGTTCGTCCTCCTGAGCAACCCGCGTGGTCTGCTCCCGCTCGCGCCCGGCAGCGTCGACCGCGTCGCCCTCATCGGCCCGAACGCGATCGATCCGCAGACGCAAGGGGGCGGCAGCGTCCGCGTCCTGCCGGCCGGCAAACCGCGCATCGCGGATTCGCTGCGCGACGCGCTCGACGCGCGCGTCAGCGTGGACGAAGGGTGCGTCACCAGCGCCACCGTGGCGGTGCCGCCGGACGGGACGCTGCACGACCCCGTCACGGGCCGCGCCGGCGTCCGGGTCGAGGTCCGCGGACCCGACGGTGAGGTCCTGCACGACGCGCCGTTTCCGAGCAGCGTCATCACGTGGTGGGACGGACTGCCGGAGGCAGTGCATCGCGCCGGATCGGAGGTGATCCTCCGCGCCAGGTACCGGCCACAGACAGACGGGCCACACGTGATCGGCGCCGCCGGCGTGGGCGTGATGCGGATCTCCGTCGACGGTACCGTCCTGGCCGAGGCGACCAGCCTTCCGCCGCGCGAGGTGGTGGAGGCGTTGTCGCGGCCTCCCGAGGTGCGCGTACCGGTGCGGATGGAGGCGGGGCGCGAGGTCGAGGTGCGTCTCGAGTACAGGCCGCACATGCGCTTCGTCACCGTGCGCCTGGGCATCGCGCCCCAGGTGCACCAAGACCACCTGATCGAGCGTGCCGTCAAGGCGGCGGCCGCCGCGGACGCGGCGGTGGTCGTCGTCGGGTCCGCCGAGGGGACCGAGAGCGAGGGTTACGACCGCAGGTCCCTGGCGCTGCCAGGCCGGCAGGACGAGCTTGTGAGGCGCGTCGCCGCGGCCAACCCGAACACGGTGGTGGTCGTCAACGCGGGCACTCCCGTGCTCATGCCATGGGCGGGCGAGGTCGCGGCGATCCTGCAGGTCTGGTTCCCCGGCCAGGCTTTCGGCGAAGCGCTCGCGGACGCCCTGACCGGCGCCGTCGAACCGGGCGGGCGCCTCCCTGTGTCGATTCCACGAGCCGAGACGGACTCCCCAGTCCTGGGGGCGGAGCCCGAGTCGGGCAAGCTCGTCTACTCCGAGGGTCTCCTGGTGGGGTACCGCGGCTACGACCGGGCCGGGGTGGAGCCGCTCTTCGGCTTCGGCCACGGCCTCGGCTACACCGAGTGGGAGTACGAAACCATGGAGGCGGCGGCGGGGTCCATCCGCGGCGGGGATGACGTCGACGTCCTGGTCAAAGTCCGCAACCGCGGGGCTCGGGCCGGGCGCGAGGTGGTGCAGCTCTATCTCGAGGGACCGGACTCCGACCCCACGAGCCCGCTCCGAGTCCTTGCCGGATTCGCGAGCGTCGAGGCCAAGCCCGGAGCCCAACTCGTCGTGCGCGTCTCGCTTCCATCGCGCGCGTTCGAGCGCTACGACGACGAGCTCCACCGATGGGCGGCGCGGAGGGGGTCGTACACGATTCGCGCGGGGCGGTCATCGCGCGACCTGAGAGTCTCGGCAGAGGTGGTGGTGCGATGACCTAGAGCGCGATCACGTGTGGGCTGCGGCGGAAGGTTATTGCGGAGGAGATGAGAACGATGGTTCCAAGACGGCTCTTTCCGGCTGGGATGACGGCGGCGCTGCTCGCGGCGGCATGCGTAGCGATCGGTGGAGGCACCGCCGCGGCGGCCACCCCGAGCACCTCTCAATTCGGCTCCAGCGTGCACATATTCAGTCCGGCGATGGACCAGGCGACGATCCAGGCGGAGCTGAACAAGATCTCCGCCGTGCAGGTCCACAACGAGTTCGGCAGCCGGCGCGATGCGGTCCTCTTCGAGCCGGGCACCTATGGCTCGAGCACCAACCCGCTCAGCTTCCAGGTCGGGTACTACACCACGGTGGCCGGCCTCGGCCAGTCGCCAGGCGACGTCGTGATCAACGGCGAGATCGAGGTCCTGAACTCGGTGTGCTCGGGCACGGGAAAGGATTTCGGATGCATCGGGTTGACCAACTTCTGGCGCTCCCTTTCGAACCTGACGCTCAACGTGACGAGGTCGAGCAACACGGTCTACGCCCCGGCGCCGGTTGATGGAGAAACGCCCGGGTGCGTCAACTCGAACAACCTGTGGGCCGTGTCGCAGGCCGCGCCGATGCGTCGCGTGGCGATCAACAACGGCTTGCTGTTCCTCTTCGACTACTGCGCGCCGAAGCAGTTCACGAGCGGGGGCTTCATCGCCGACTCGAAGTTCACGGGCGTCATCAACGCCACGCAGCAGCAGTTCTTCGCCCGCAACAGCAACCTCGGATTCTGGTCGAACGCGGTGTGGAACCAGGTCTTCATGGGTGACAGCGGCGCGCCCGCGCAGAGCTTCCCGAACCCGACCTTCACGACGCTGGCGAACAGTCCGGTGATTCGCGAGGCGCCCTATCTATACGTCGATGCAGCCGGCCGGTACAACGTCTTCGTGCCGGCGTTGCAGCACAACACGAGCGGGCCGAGCTGGTCGTCCGGCCCTACGCCCGGCACCTCGATCTCGATCGACCAGTTCTTCGTCGCGAGCCCGGCTGACTCCGGCGCCACTATCAACGCCGAGCTTCACCGAGGCCAGAACCTGATCCTGACTCCGGGCGTCTACAACCTGGAGCAGCCGATCGAGGTCACGCGTCCGGACACCGTCGTGCTGGGCCTGGGGATGGCAACTCTGATCCCCCAGAACGGTGCGCCGGCGATGGACGTGCACAGCGACAGCGGCGTCATCGTCTCGGGCGTGATCTTCGACGCCGGTGCCCACGGCTCGCAGGTGCTGCTGCAGCTTGGCAGCGGCCACTCGGCCGTGAGCGATGCGTCCGACCCCTCGGGCCTCTACGACGTCTTCTTCCGCGTTGGCGGAGCCCAGGCCGGCAAGGTCGAAACGGCGCTCGTCGTGAACAGCGACAACGCGATCCTCGACGACATCTGGGCGTGGCGCGCCGACCACGGCAACGGCGTCGGGTGGACGGTGAACACCGCCGACACCGGTGTGCTCGTCAATGGCGACAACGTCAGCGCGTACGGTCTCTTCGTCGAGCATTTCCAGAAGTTCAACGTGATCTGGAACGGCAACGGCGGCACCGATGTCTTCTTCCAGAACGAGATGCCTTATGACGTGCCAGGCCAGGCCGCCTGGATGGAGGCTCCTGGCGTTGACGGATACGCGGCCCTCAAGGTGGGGGATGGCGTCGCCGGCTTTCGGGGCTACGGCATGGGCAGCTATTCGTTCTTCAACCAGGGCATCGACATCTTCGCCGACCATGCGTTTGAGGCCCCCGCCACCCTGCCCGCGGGCAGCCTCAACGACCTGCTGACGATCTTCCTCGACGTGGTGCACGGCAAGGGAGGCATCAGACACGTGATAAACGAGCTGGGTGGCTCATCGACAGCCGTCAACCCGGACACCCCGGTCACGGTGGTCAGCTTCCCGTGAGCGAGGCAACCGTCTGAGCAGTCGAGAATCGACGAGCGGGCGCGATCGGCCGAATGCCATCGCGCCCGATGGCTCCGCGATTTACTTTCGCGTGCTCGAAGCGGTGCGTGCGAGCCTCGTTGAGGTCGTCCTGCGACCGGGGCTCGTCAGCCGCCCGATCCATCACAGGACGGTGGAAGAGGTGTGGTACTTCCTGGCAGGCTCCGGCGAGCTGTGGCTGCGTGCGCCGGGTGGCGCTCCGACCGAAACACGGAATGTCGGCGCGGGTGACGTAGCTGTCATACCAATCGGTTGGGACTTTCAGTTTCGCGCCACCGGCCCGGCGAACGTCTAGCCTGTTGGCTGCCCTTTTCGCCTCGCTGTATCCAGCGGTGCATTTCTCGAACTGAGATCCGGCTCCGTTGGCGTCAGCGAGGCGGAAATTTCAATCGTCCGCGGTCATCTCCCACCGCCACGGCGGGTCCGCGCCGGCCCGGCCGCAGGTGATCGCGGCCGCGCGGCACGCAAAGTGCAAGGCCGCTTTCAACTCGTCTTCCTCGAGCGAGAGATCCGGCCGGATCGCTCCGTGGTCGTGCAGCCACGCGAGCAGCGCTGCCCCGAACGCGTCGCCCGCCCCGATCGTGTCGACCACGTCGACGGGCACCGCGCCCACCGCAACACGCAACCCGCGATGGACTCCATACGCGCCCTCCGCTCCCAGCGTGACCACCACGAGCCGGGCGCCTTCTGCGATCAGGCGGTCCGCAGCGCGCTGGTAGCTGAGGTCGGGATAAAGCCAGGCAAGGTCGGCGTCGCTCGCCTTGACGATGGTGCTCATCGCGATCGCCTCGTGCAGGCGCGTGCGGTACTCGGCCTCGGGCACGAGCCCGACGCGGACGTTGGGGTCGAGCATCACCAGGCGCCCGGGCCCTTCTCGCCGGACGAGGTCAAGCAGGGTGAAGGCCATCGGTTCGAGGACCATCCCGAGCGTGCCCAGGACGATGGCGTCCACCTCCGGACCGAGGCGGGCGGGAAGCATCTCCTCGGTCAGGTTTGGCGCGGACGTGCCCTGGACGAGGAATTCGTACTCGGCCAGGCCGTCGCTGTCCACGTCGGCCACGGCGATCGTCGTCGCCTCCGCGCCCACGCTGGCCAGCCCGAGGCTTGCCCCGTCCGAGACCAGGAGGTCGGCCAGCTCGCGGCCAAACCTGTCGTTCGACAGGCGGCCGAGGAACGCCGTCGGGACGCCCAGCCGTGCGAGCGCACGCGCGGTGTTGAACGGTCCACCGCCCGGCGCCGCCCGCTGTGTCCCGTCGCCGTTGTGGATCATGTCGATCAGCGCCTCGCCACAGACGACGATCAAGGTCGGATCTCTCCAGAGCCCCTGGCGATCATGCGGGTGATTACGATGTGGTGCTCTGTCGCGGACCGGTCGCCATCCAGGCGTCGAAACAGCACGTCCGCCGCGGTGCGGCCGATGGCGGCAGGATCCTGCGCGATGACGGTGATCCCGGGCTCGAGGAGGTCAGCGAGAAGGATGTCGTCGAAACCGATCAGCGCCACCTTGCGATGCAGGTCGAGATGGCGCAGCGCGCGGAAGGCGCCGATCGTGATCAGGTTCTGGCCCGTGAAGAGCGCCGTCGGCGGCCTCGGCCCGGTGAGCATCTCGGTCACCGCCGCCTCGGCCTTCTCGATGCCGCGCAGGTCAAGCCGAACCAGACCCTCGTCGGGCGCGATCTTCTCCTCGGCCAGCTCTTCGACGTAGCCTCGATGTCGGTCTGCCGCGGTGGCGATCATGTGCAGGTCGCCGAGGTAGCCGATGCGGCGGTGGCCCTGCTCTATCAGGTGGCGCATGCCGCGCCTGACGCCCGCGATGTTGTCGGTGAGCACGGTGTCGGCGTCGAGAAAGGCCGGTGGGCGGTCGACGAAGACGATCGCGGTGCCGGCCTTGCGCTCCGCCATCAGGTAGCTGTGGTCGTCGCTCGACGGCTGGATGATCAGCCCGTCCACGCGGCGCGACGCAAAGGCGGAGACCAGGCGGCGCTCGCGCTCGCCGTCTTCGTCGGAGCTCCCCGCGAGAACGAGCACCCCACGCTGGACGGCCACGTCTTCGATCGACCGGTGCAGGGCGGACGAGAACGGGTTGGACACGTCCTCCAGGACGACGCCGATGGTCGCGCTCCTACCGTCCGAGCGGCGCAGGCTGCTCGCGGTCATGTTGTGGCGGTAATCGAGGCGTTCTGAGGCCGCGAGCACGCGACGCGCCAGCCTTGGCGAGACGCCAGACTCTCCGTTGACGACGCGGGAAACGGTCTTGATGCTCACCTTGGCGAGGGCTGCAACGTCGCGCATGGTGGGTCGGGAGCGGTCACCGGACCCGGCTGTCAACGTTGGCTTCCATACGGGTGGGTCGATGCAGCGGGCAGCACGCTACAAATTCTCCAGTTGCAGTCTAAACCGATCTGTGATAGAACAGACAACGTTGTCTTTTGACAACGTTGTCACTCGGCGTCTGGGGGTTCGCAATCTGGCGGAGTTAGAAAGAGGTGACGCTGCATGAGCGATAGGAATCTTCGGTCCCGGAACCGGCATCTTGCCATACCCGTCTTCGGCATCCTGGTCGCTCTGCTCGGCGCGGCATGTTCGGGCGCCGGCGGCGGCGGAGGCGGCGGCGGCACGACGACCATCACGCTCGGGTCAGTCGACAACCCGTCGATGACCGACTTGAAAAAGCTCGTTCCCGACTTCGAGAGCGCGCACTCCGGCATCAAGGTCAACATCGTGACCCTTCCGGAAGATCAGATCCGCCAGCAGGTGACGCAGGACGTCGCGACGCAAAGCGGAAAGTTCGACCTGTTCACGATCGGCACCTACGAGGTTCCGCTGTGGGCGAAGCTGGGCTGGCTCCAGGACCTGGCTCCTTACATCGCGAAGGATTCGTCCTATGCGCCGGACGACCTGATTCCCGGCATCAAGACAGCCCTCTCGTACCAGAACGACCTGTATGCCGTTCCGTTCTACGGCGAGTCTTCGATGCTGATGTATCGCAAGGACATGCTCGCGGCCAAGGGCATCACGATGCCGGATCATCCGACATGGGCCCAGGTCGCGGCAGCGGCCCAGGCGGTCAACAGCTCAAGCGTGAACGGGATCTGCCTCCGTGGTCTCCCAGGCTGGGGCGAGCAGCTCGCTCCGCTGGACACGGTGGTCAACACTTACGGCGGACGCTGGTTTGACCAGAGCTGGAACGCGCAGCTGACGTCGCCACAGTGGCATGACGCGCTCAGCTTTTACGTGAACCTGCTCAAGTCGGCCGGCGAGCCGGGAGCCGGCAGCGCCGGTTTCACCGAGTGCCTCAACGCCTACAACAACGGCAAGGTGGCCATGTGGTACGACGCCACCGTCGCCGCGAGCTTCTTCACCGGCGACGCGGCCAAGAACTCGGGCTACGCCTACGCACCTACCAAGGTCAAGGACTGGTCGGGCTGGCTGTGGGCGTGGACCCTGGCGATGGGCTCGGCGAGCAAGAAGAAGGATGCCGCGTGGACCTTCATGGACTGGGCCACCTCCAAGGCCTACGCCAAGCTGGTCGGGAGCAAGCTGGGCTGGGCCCGCGTGGCTCCAGGAACTCGCCAGTCGACCTATACGATCCCCGAATACCAGCAGGCATCGCAGGGTTTCGCTCAGGTCACCCTGGACTCGATCGCGCACGCCGACGTGACTCACCCCACAGTCGACCCGGTCCCGTACGTCGGGATCCAGTACGTGGACATCACCGAATTCCAGCAGCTTGGCGACCAGGTTTCGCAGGAGTTTGCCAAAGTCATAGCCGGCAATGAAACCGTTGACGCCGCGCTGCAAAAGGCACAGGCACTCGCCCAGGCAGCCGGCAAGAGCTATCAGCATTAGGTAGTTGATCTCGACCAGAGATCGTTTCAAGTGAACATCCCCGGAAGTTCCATCCTCCGTTCGGTCGCCGGGAGTGGAGGCGCGCGTGATTCCGCCGCCTCCATTTCCCGCCGGGAGGCATGGGCCCGGCGCCTTCCGCTCCTGCCTGCGTTCATCTACGTGTTTCTCGTGACGCAGATCCCGTTTGTGTTGACGATCTACTACAGCTTTTTCTCCTGGAACCTGCTCAAGCCAGGAAGCTTTCGTTTCTCCGGGCTTGACAACTACTCGGGGCTCATCACGGACGAGAGCACCAGGATCGCGGTCTGGAACACCGTCCTCCTGACCGTTTCGGTGATCGCGATCTCGGTCATCCTCGGCACCGGCGTGGCGATGCTGCTGAATTCAGAGGTCTTCGGCAAGGGCCTGATGCGGACCTTGATGATCGCGCCCTTCCTCATCATGCCCACGGCGGGCGCGCTGATCTGGAAGCACACGCTGCTGAACCCGCTATACGGCCTGCTGCCCTGGCTGTTGACGCCGTTTGGCCTGGGTCGGATCGATTTTGTGGGCCAGGCTCCGATGGTGACGGTGGTGACGGTTGAGGTCTGGCGGTGGACGCCGTTCATGATGCTGATCATCCTGGCCGGCCTGCAGTCGCAGAACCCCGAGGTCCTCGAGGCGGCCCGCGTCGACGGCGCCAACGCCTTCCAGGCATTTCGCCGCATCACGCTGCCCCTCGTCCGGCCCTTCATCGAGCTGGGGGCGCTGCTGGGATCGCTGTTCGTCGTGCAGACGTTTGACTCGATCTACGTGCTGACCGCCGGAGGCCCGGGTGAGGACACGACCAACATTCCATATCGGCTCTACATCGTTGCCTTCCAGGGCTTCAGCATTGGGCAGGCGTCCGCAATCGGCGTGGTCGCGGTGATCGTCACGATCATCGTCGCCACGTTTGCGCTGCGCACCCTGTTCACGATCTTCCAGGTGGAGGCTCGACGGTGAGGGCGTCGATGCCCATCCGCTCGCGCATCGTCTGGTCCGTGGTCGGCTGGGTGGTGGTGCTGCTCTTCTTCTTCCCCGTCCTGTGGATGTGGTTGGAATCTCTGAAGACCGAGCCGCAGGCGGCGAGCTCCCCCCCGACGTTCTTCTTCGTGCCGACGCTGTCGACATTTCAGGAGGTGCTCTCCGGAGACTTTCCTCCGTTCTTCATCAACTCGGCGATCGCAAGCATCGTCTCGACGTTGCTCGTCCTCGTCCTTGGCCTGCCCGCCGCCTACGCGCTGGCCATCAGGCCGGTCAAGAGGACGCAAGACTTTCTCTTCTTCTTCATCTCAACCCGTTTCCTGCCGTTTGCCGCGAGCCTGGTCCCCCTGTACCTGCTGGCTCGCGACCTGCAGCTGCTCGACAACATCCTCGCCCTGGTCCTGATCTACACCACGATCAACCTGCCCCTGGGCGTCTGGCTGCTGCGCTCGTTCCTGCTCGAGATTCCACCCGACCTGTTCGAGGCGGCCCGCGTCGATGGCGCGAGCTTCCGGCACGAGATATTCCGAATCGTCGTCCCGCTGATCAGTCCCGGCCTCGCCGCAACATCGCTGATCTGCCTGATCTTCAGCTGGAACGAGTTCTTCTACGCCGTCAACTTCACCTCTTCGGTGGCCGCCACGACGCCGATCTTCCTGGTCGGCTTCATCAGCGGACGCGGCCTGTTCTACGCGAAGCTCGCCGCCGCCGCCACCGTGTCCAGCCTGCCGGTCCTGATGGCGGGATGGATCGCGCAAAAGCAGCTCATTCGCGGCCTGACAATGGGGGCGGTCAAGTGAAAGCCGTCGTGATCGAGGAACCGAACCAGGTCAAGGTCGAATCGGTCGACGACCCGACACCGAAAGCCGGCGAGGCGGTGATCAAGGTCGAGGCATGCGGGATCTGCGGCACGGACATCCACGTGCTGCGCGGCGAGTTCGCCCCGACCCGCTACCCGATCATCCCCGGTCACGAGTTCTGCGGCGAGGTCGTGGCGGTCGGCGATGGTGTGGACCACGTCAAGGTGCACGACTTCGTCGCGGTCGACCCGTCTCTCTTTTGCGGCCACTGCCGGCAGTGCCGGGCGGGCCGCTTCAACCTCTGCGAGAACTGGAACGCCATCGGCGTCGGCTCCGCCAACGGCGCCTCCGCCGAGTTCGTCGCGGTTCCTTCGGCCAACGCGTTCCCTCTGCCCGCCGACCTCCCCCGGCATTGGGGCGCGTTGGTCGAGCCCCTCTCCTGCGCGGTGCACGGGCTCGACCAGGTCGACGTCAGGGTGGCGGAAAACTGGCTGGTGTACGGCGCCGGCACGATGGGGCTGCTGCTCGCCCAGCTGATCAAGGACGTGGGCGCCAGCGGGATCGACATTGTGGAGAAGAATCCAGGCCGCCACGACCTTGCCAGGAAGCTCGCCGCCGACCGGGTCGCGGTGTCCGCGGACGAGCTCGACCAGCCTCAGGGCTGGGACGTGGTCATCGACGCCACGGGAGTGGTGCCTGCGATCGAGGACGGCCTACGCAGGGTGGCCCGCGGCGGAACGTTCCTGATGTTCGGCGTGGCGAACACCGACGCAGTCGCCCGCTTCTCGCCCTTCCGCGTCTACAACGACGAGATCAAGATCATCGGCTCGATGGCGGTCCTGCACAGCTTCGAGCGCGCGCTTTCGCTGCTCGTAAAGGGCGTGATCGACTGCGAGGCGATGATCACCAACCGCTTCCGGCTCGACGAATACTCGACCGCGATCGACACCTTCCTGTCGGGAACCGGTCTCAAGATTCAGGTCGGGCCGGGCATGATACAGCGATAAAGCACAGGGTCGCACTGCTCACGCGGGAGTATCCGCCCCAGGTCTACGGCGGAGCCGGCACGCATGTCGAGTACCTCGCGCGCGAGCTTCGCCGGCTGGCCGAGGTGACCGTGCATTGCTGGGGCGCTCCGCGCACCGAGCCCGGGGTGACCGCCCACGAGGCGTGGTCAGAGCTCTCGGAACCAAAGCCGGAGGCCTCGGCGCTGCAGGCGATGTCGATCGACCTCGCGATGGCGGCCGCGGTGAAGGGCGCCGAGCTCGTGCACAGCCATACGTGGTACGCCAACCTGGGCGGACACCTGGCCAGGCTCGCGTGGTCGGTGCCGCACGTGATGACGATGCACAGCCTCGAGCCGCTTCGGCCCTGGAAGGCCGAGCAGCTTGGCGGTGGGTACGCCCTGTCGATGTTCTGTGAGCGCACGGCGATCGAGGCCGCCGACGCGGTGATCGCCGTCTCTCACGGGGTGCGGAAGGACGTGCTCGACTGCTATCCCGCGGTACAGCCTGACCGCGTCCACGTCATCCACAACGGGATCGACCCCGAGATCTACAGGCCGCAGCCATCGCCCGAGACGCTGGGCCGGTTCGGCATCGACCCGAGCATTCCCTACGCGTTCTTCAACGGCCGTATCACGAAGCAGAAAGGGTTGCCGCTGCTCCTGTCGGCGGCGCTGAAGCTGGACCCGCGCCACCAGCTGGTCATCGTCGCCAGCAACCCGGACACTCCCGAGATCGCCGCAGAGGTGTCCGACCTCGCGGAGCGCGTCCGAGCCGAGCGCGGCAATCTCGTCTGGATCGACGACTTCATCTCCCGCGAGGACCTGATCCACCTCCATTCCGACGCCACGGTCTTCGTCTGCCCTTCGATCTACGAGCCGTTCGGGCTTGTGATCCTGGAGGCGATGGCGTGCGAGACCGCGGTGGTCGCCTCGCGCGTGGGCGGGATTCCGGAGATCGTGGTCGAGGGCGAGACCGGCTTCCTGGTCGATTACGCGCCCGACGCGATCGACGAGTTCACGACCGCCCTGGCGGCCCGCATCGACCAGCTCCTGGGCGACACCACGACGGCCGCGAAGATGGGGCGGGCGGGGCGGCGGCGCGTAGTCGAGCGTTTCGGCTGGCCGGCCATCGCCTCCAGGACTGTGGCGCTCTACGACGAGCTGCTCTCGCGCGCCTGACTCAGCCTGTCGATCACGACGTCCCATCGCTCGATGCGCACCGGCCGCAGCATTCCATTCGCGGCCCACGGGTCCTCCGCCATCCGCCGGCGGATGTCCTCCTCTGAGTCGGCTTCGACGATCCACATCGTGTCGCGTCCGCCTTCGAGCGGCCCGACCATCAGCACAAATCCCTCGTCGGCGATGCCGTCCATGTAACTCGCATGGCCATCCCAGCCGTCCTGCTCGCGCATGTCGCGCGTCCAGTCCCAGGGCCCGCCGCGTTCGACACGAATCACGTAACGCGCCATCTCTAGTCGACCTTGAGCGGCACCAGCTCGGAGCGGTCGACGTCGACTAGGCCGCGGTCGGTGATCTTCAGGTCGGGGATCACCGAAAGGGCGAGGAAGCTGAGAGACATGAACGGAGCCTCCCACGTCACGCCATTCCGACGCAGGACCTTCTCCATGCCCGCGAGCTCTTCGTGGACGGCCGCCAGCGGAGCGTCGCTCATGAGCCCCGCGACCGGAAGGGCCAGCTCGGCCTTCACCTCACCGCCCTCGACGACCACGACGCCGCCACCGATCTCGGCCAGGCGTCGCACGCAGGCCAGCATGTCGGAATCGTCGACTCCCATCACGACCAGGTTGTGCGCGTCGTGCGCGACGGTCGACGCAAAAGCGCCCGTCTTCAGCCCGACGTTGGTGGCGAATCCCACGCCGACCCTGCCGGTGGCGTGATGTCGCTCGACCACCGCGATCTTCACCAGGTCGCGCGACGGGTCGGCGACGAGATGCCCGTCGCGTGCCGTCGGCTCGACGACCTCGTTTCCGGTCACGAGCTGGCCCGGGATCACGCGGATGACGCGGACGTGGCGGGCTGGACCGCGCACATCGAAGCACCCGTCGCCCAGCGGTCCGACGTTGACGGTCTGGCGCACCCACTCGGGGATCTCGACCGGCTGGTGGACGGGTTCGACGCCGCGCTTCAGGACCATCTTCGGCCTGAAGCTGCGCAGGTCTTCCAGCACCACGATGTCGGCCTGGTAGCCGGGAGCGAGGGCGCCGAGGTGGGGAAGACCGTGGTACTGCGCGGGGTTGAGCGTCGCCATCACCAGCGCATCCTCCGGACGGATGCCGTGCGCGACGGCGAGCCGCAGCATCTGGTCGATGTGGCCTTCGTCCACCAGGAAGACGGGCTCGCGGTCGTCGGTGCAGAACATGCACCGCTCCGGACCGTGCTCCACCACGAGCGGGACCAGGTCGACCAGGTTCCGGGCGGCGGAACCCTCACGCAGCATGATCCACATCCCGAGGCGCCGCTTCTCGAGTGCCTCTTCGTAGGTCGAGCACTCGTGGTCCGACCCGATGCCGGCGGCGATGTACGCATTCAGCGCGTGTCCGCGCACCCCAGGCGCGTGGCCGTCGACGTGTGACGTGAGCCCGGTCTGCACCTTGTCCAGCTCGGACGGCCGGCCTGCGATGACGCCCGGGAAGTTCATCATCTCGGCGACCCCGATCGTGCGATGCCGGCGTAGCAGTCCCGCCAGGTCGCCGAGGCTGAAGGGACGTCGTGGCGACTCGAGCGGCGACGCGGGGACGCACGACGGCGCCATCACGAAGACGTCGAGCGGCACCTGCTCGCAGGTGTCGAGCAGCCAGTGCACGCCATCCGTGCCGAGTACGTTCGCGATCTCGTGCGGATCGGCCACGACCGCGGTGGTGCCGTGCGGCAGCACGGCGCGCGAGAACTGGTCGATCATCAGCTTGGACGATTCGATGTGGACGTGGGCGTCGATGAAACCCGGGACGACATGGGCGCCCCGCATGTCGACCTGTTCGCGGCCCGTGTAGCTCCCGACGCCGGCCACGAACCCCTCGACGATGGCGACGTCAGCCTCGATCCATTCTCTGGTGAAGACCGAAAAGACCTTTCCGCCGGACAGGACGAGATCGGCGGGCTCGTCGCCCCGGGCCACCGCCAGCCAGCGCGCGTTCATTGCGTGCAGGATATTGCGCCAACCGCGGCTTGCACCGCGACGGTTCAGTCCCAGAGGGGGCGCTGCTCGGCGACGACGGCATCGACGGCATCGATGAACTGCTGGATATCGTTCTCGTCCATCGCCGTCGACAGCGCCCCCATCCCGCGCGGCGCCATCAGCACCCCGTGGTTGACCAGGCCGAGGAACATGTCGCGCGTCTTCTTCTTGTCAGCGGATGCGACGCCCCGGTAGTCGACCACGGGCCGTTCGGTGAAATGGAGGGCGAACATCGAACCCGCCGAGTTGACCTGCACCGGCACGTGGTGCGAGGCGAAAACTTCACGCAGCAGATCCGCCACGCGCGCGCCCTTTCGATTCAGGTCCTCGTAGACGTCCGGCGTGAGCTCGGTCATTGTGGCGAGCCCCGCCGCCATGCCGAGCGGGTTGCCGTTATAGGTGCCGCCCTGCGCGATGCTTCCTTCGCGTCGAGGGTCGAGCAGCTCCATCAAGTCGGCGCGGCCGCCAAAGGCCGCGACGGGCAGCCCGCCGCCGATGATCTTGCCCATGGTGGTGAGGTCCGGGGTCACGCCGTACATCTGCTGCGCTCCGCCCGGCGCGAGGCGCAGCGAGATCACCTCGTCGAAGATCAGCAGGATGTCGAGCTCGCGAGTGACGCGCCGCAGCCGCTCCAGGAACTCGACCGTGGACGGGATGACCCCGCCCGCCCCGATGACCGGTTCGAGGATGACCGCGGCGAGAGCGTGCGCCTCTCGGCGGATGATCGTCTCGGCGGCCTCGGGGTTGTTGAACGGGACGACGACGGTCTGCTCTAGCACCCACTCAGGCGTGCCGGCCGAGTCCGGCCGCGCGATCGGAGCGTCGGGCGGACCGGCCTCGGAGAGGTCGGGATGGGTGCTGACCTCTGCGTAGTCATGCGTTCCGTGGTAGCCGCCCTCCATCCGGGCGATCTTCGGCCTGCCCGTGAACGCGCGGGCGAGGCGCATGGCGAACATCGTCGCCTCCGTGCCCGAGTTGCAGAACCTGACCGCGTCCAGGCTTGGCACGCGCTCGCAGAGCAGGGTCGCCAGCTGCACCTCGATCGGGTTGGCGGCCGCGAATCCCGTGCCTCGCGCCGCCTGCTTCTGGATCGCCTCCACGACCTTTGGGTGCGCGTGGCCGAGGATCATCGCCGTGTAGTTGCCGAGCATGTCGATGCGTTCCGTGCCGTCCGCGTCCCACACCCGGCAGCCCTCGCCCCGTTCGATGTAGAGGGGATACGGATCGAAGTAGGTGGTGGTTCGCGTGGTGCCTCCCGGCATCGCGCGCGCGGCCTTCTCGTGGAGCGCGCGCGAGTTGGGAGTGGCCTGCCGGTAGACGGCCTCCGCGTCGTCTGGCACTGCGGTGAGGCTACCATCACCCCGCCATCGAACTGTCGCCGGGCCGCCTGACGGGTCCCACCGCGTCGACTCTCAGCCACCTCGAAGGTCGCATGTCGGGGCGGAGGTACCCGGCCGATCGCCTGATGGGGCTCGACCCCGCGGACCGGCGGCCGCTTCTCGCCCGCTACGACCTGGGCCGCGCGGCGCAGAGCCTGAGCCGCGAATCGATCGCGTCGCGCCGGTCAGGTGGGCTGTGGCGCTGGCACGAGCTGCTGCCCGTTCGGAGCTGGGAATCGGTCGTCTATCTCGGCGAGGGCGACACTCCGCTTCAGCCCGCCCCTCGGCTGGCCGCCTGGCTCGGTCTGGCCAGGCTGAACGTGAAACGGGAGAGCCTCAACCCGACAGGTTCGTTCAAGGCGCGCGGGATGGCCGTCGCAGTCAGCCGGGCCGTCGAGCTCGGCGCGCGGCGCCTCGTCGCGCCCTCTGCCGGTAACGCCGGGGGAGCGCTGGCCGCGTACGCAGCGGCGGCCGGTGTCGACGCCATCGTGGTCATGCCGGCCGATGCGCCGATGGCCAACCAGGCCGAGGTGGTGGCAACCGGTGCCGAGCTGATACTGCTCGAGGGGCTGATCTCCGACTGCGGGCGGCTCGCCCGCCTGATCGCGGAAGAGACCGCCGCCTTCGACGTAAGCACCCTGAAGGAGCCCTACCGCGTCGAGGGTAAGAAGACGATGGGTTTAGAGCTCGCCGAGCAGCTCGATTGGAAGCTCCCCGACGCCATCGTTTATCCGACCGGCGGTGGGACCGGCATCGTCGGCATGTGGAAGGCGTTCGAAGAGCTCGAGGCGATCGGCCTCGTCGGTGCGGAGCGCCCGCGCATGTTCTGCGTCCAGGCCGAGGGCTGCGCTCCGATTGTGCGCGCGTTTCGCGAGGGCGCGCGGTTTGCAAAGCCGTGGGCGAACGCATCGACCGCGGCCTCGGGCCTGCGCGTGCCGAGCGCTGTCGGCGACTTCCTCATCCTCGATGCGACGCGCAAGTCGGGTGGCTCGGCCGTGGCGGTACCCGAGTCGGACCTGGCCGACATGCAGCGCCGGCTGGGCGCGCTCGGCCTCGGCTACGTGAGCCTCGAGACCGCCGCCGCCGCCGCGGGACTGCGCGCGCTGGTGGAATCGGACCTGGTGTCGCGCGACGAATCGATCGTGCTCTTCGACACCGGCGCCGGCTTCAAGTCCGAGGCCGTCGCGCTCCCGTCCCTGCCCCGGATCCCAAACGACGAGGAGGTCTGGAGGCAGAAGGTGCTTCCCGGCCTCAGGCCGCGCGGCGGAGGGTCGAAACGATCCACAGCACGCCGCTCTGATTGAGAAGCGGCTGGAGGCCTCGCTCCTGCGATGTGGCGATGATCTTTGGCGGCGGGTGCAGGAAGATGTGGAACTCGCGCCGCGTCGCGCGGAGCAACAGGTTCGCGAGTCCGAGCCCGAGGACCGTCCACCACGTGCGCTTCGGATAGCTCATCACCAGCACCTGGCGGGCGTGGTCCGCCGCCGCCCCCGCGAGCCGCGGCATGTCGTGATAGCAGCAGATGACGCGGTTCAGGATCACGATGTCGGCGCTGCCCACCTCGCCCGCGGCCGCCGCGAAGTCCATCACCTTGCGCTCGACGCGGTCGCTCAACCCAGACTCCTTCAACAGCTCGCCGGCGACCTCCTCGTATGTCGGCGTCAGCTCGACACTAGTGGCGCTCGCGGCGCCCGCCTTGAGGAGCTCGATCTGGATCGCGCCGATGCCTCCTCCGACCTCGAGCACCGTCCGGCCCTCGACGCCCTGCGATTTCAAGAGCGAGACGATCCGGCGCGATGTCGCGTCGAGACCTTTCCGCCGGTACCGCTTGGCCTCGGCCCGCGCGGCGCGCTCGCTGAAGACCCAGCGGTAACCCTTCGGGGAACAGCAGTCGGACACTAGATCCAGCCCCGACGCCGGAACAGCCAGAGCTGGATGGCCGTCGCGAGCAGCATGGTGGCAAACCCGACCGCAAACGCCGCGTAGGGCGTCTCGAGCACCTGCGTGAGGTAAGCGAAGTTCATCCCGTAGAAGCCTGTCAGAAAGCTCAAAGGAAGAAACAGGCTCGCGACCACGGTCAACGCCTTGGTCGTCTCGTTGACCCGGTTCGAGACGGTCGAGAGATAGACGTCCATCGCGCTCGACAGCAGGTCGCGCAGCGCGTCGGCCGTTTCGTACTGGCGCGTGATGTGGTCGTAGACGTCGCGGTAGTACAGTGTCATATCCTGCTGCTGCAGGTGAATTCCATGTGTGATCAACCGCTGAAACACATCTCGCTGCGGGCCGAGGAAGATGCGGAGCTCGGTCACGGTGTGCTTGAGGTCGTAGATCTTGCCGAGTGACTTCGGGGACGCCTTCTGAATGATGTCGTCCTCGAGCCGGTCCACGAGGTCGTCCAGCTTTTCGAGCACGGGAAAAGTCGCGTCGACGAGGGCATCGATGACCAGGTACGTGATGAAGGCGGGCTTGCCGTGGGTCAGCTCAGGACTCTTGTGGATTCGATCCTGTAGGTCCTTCATCTGCGCGGACGGCTCGTTGTGGACGGTGATCAGGTAATGCGGGCCGACGAACAGGTGCTGCTCGCGTAGGACGATCTCGTCCTGCTGCCATTCGGCGACGAACAGGACGGTGAAGTTGTAGTCCGTGTACTCGTCGACCTTCGGCCGCTGGTCCTGGTGCCGGATGTCCTCGATGGTCAGGGCGTGGAACTTGAAAGTGTTCTCGAGGAGGTTGAAATCGGATTCGTCGGGAGCTTCGATGTCGAGCCAGAACCCGGCCTCCGGGGCTTGATTGAAGCAGCGGACGATCTGGTCGGTTGCCGTGGACGCCTGCTTGCCGGTGACCGTGATGAGTGTTCTCATGCTTCTGGACGTAGATCATGATGCCCGGCATGAGCCTCCCACAGTTCAGCGCGAGCGGTGATCTCGCGGATGATCTCGTCTTTCGCCTCGGTATAGGCGATCCGGTCATCGGACCAGCGAGCCGCCGCCGCCAGCTTCGCCTGCAGATAGGCGTCCCTGGCGGCCGCGTCAGCTCGTAGATAAGCCACGAACAGGAGGTGTCTGCGCTCCCATCGGCTGCCGGCGCCGCAGACGTGGATGTGGACGTCACGCGGTCGGTCTTCGAACGGCCTGAAAAAGCGATTCTCGTCGTCCCGGCTGCGCAGCTGGATCCCGAGCGACTCGATCGCAGGAACATAGGCGGCCTCGTCGAGGAGGTCGTCGACGCTGACCTGGATGTCGATCACCGGTTTGGCGGGCAGTCCGGGGACCGCGGTTGAACCAACGTGGTCGATCCGCCGAGGCGCGGGGCTCAGCGCGCCCAGCAGGCGCGCCTTCCAGGTGTCGAACTGTGCCGGCCAGCCCTGGTCGTACGGAACCAGCTCGATCGGCTCGATCCCGCGATCGCTGCCGGGGATGATCTCGAAACCCGGAGTCATCTCGTACAGGGCTCGTGTCGACAGTCGCACCCGCTCGTCGAGCGGCAGCTCGTGCGGCTCCAGGCCACGCGGGCGGGCGATGAGCTCGTAGAGGTTCAGCAGGGTCGCGCTCTCATCGCCTGAGCGCCGACGGTCGCGCCAGGCCTCGAACGCTGCATCCTCGCTCAGTGGCGGTCGCTCTCCGACATCTCGTCGATGCAGATCGCGCAGCACAGCAGGAGCACCTCGTCCTGGCCCGGCGCGATGGCGACGCCGTAAAACATGTCGCCGACGAACCACTGCCGCGAGACCGAGGCGACGACCTGGCCGCCGGAGGTGATCTGAAATTCGTGATTGAGGATGTCGCCCTGGGCTTCCAGCACGCCATCGCCTGATACCTCGATGTCGAAGTGCTGGCTCAGGATGTTGAAGAAGGCCTTCTTGACGACCGCGACAACCTGCCCGCCGCGTTCGACGTCCATCGTCTTCCGCAGCGTGAGCATCTCGGCCTGCATCCTGGCGAGCTCGTTTCCATTCACGTCCTGCAGGGCAAATGTCTGGGTGATGACGAGCACCTTCCCGTCGACTTTGTAGACGTTCTCGCCGCCGGCGTTCTGGACCCAGAAGTCCTCGCCGATCGAGAAGATCTGGCGGCGGAGCTGGTATGTCGTCCAACCGGTCGTCGCCATCCTGGTCGGAAGTCTATTCGTAACGCAGCGCCTCGGCCGGCGCGACCGACGCCGCGGCGCGGGGAGGGCGGGCTCGGAGGTCAGGCCGACCTGGCGGCCGCGCCGCCGATGGAGGCGAGGGGCACCGTGAAGCGAAACTCCGAGCCGCTTCCGACGACGCTTTCCACCGTGATCTTGCCTCCGTGCATCTCGACGATCTGCCGCGTGATCGCGAGGCCGAGCCCTGTGCCGATGATCTTGCCCGCATGCTTGTCCTCGTATCTCTCGTAGCGGCCGAACAGCCGGCTGATGAACTCAGGAGGGATTCCCTTGCCGTGGTCCGTGACGGAAACCTCGACCGCGCCACCGGTCAGGCGGCTGCTCACGCAGACCTCACCCCCAAGCGGCGAGTACTTGATCGCGTTGCTCAGGAGGTTGGTGAGCACCTGGGTGAGGCGATCGGCGTCGCCCAGCACTGGAGGAAGTCCGCGTTGGAGCACCGCCTTCACGAAATGCCTCGGGCTTGACACCGCGGCCCGCTCGACCGCCGCGTCGGCCAGCTCATTCAGGTCGAGCGGCCTCAGGTCGAGCTTGATCTTGCCCGCCTCGAGCCGGTCGAAATCGAGCATCTCGGTGATCATGCGGCCGACGCGCTGCGCGTCGTTGTAGATCTCTTCGGCGAGGGCCTTCATCTCCTTCACCTCGAGCTCCTGGTCGCGGATGAGCTCGCTGAAGCCCTGGATGCCGACCAGAGCTGTGCGGAACTCGTGGCTCACCATCGACACGAACTCGCTCTTCAGCCGGTTCAGCTTCTCGAGCTGCGCGAGGTTGGCGACGGCGGTCTCTTCCGCCTCCCGCTTCGCCGTCACGTCCTGGAAGGTGGCAAGGAAGTAGTCGATCGCGCCGTTCTGCTTGCGGATCGGCGTGAGGCTCCAGTGGATCCAGAACTCGGTGCCGTCGGCCCGTCGGGCCTGGCAGTCCGACTCATAGGTCTCTTGCAGCGGGCCCACCGGGGCCGTGAACGACCTGAACACCCACGACACGTAGCTCTCCGGGAGGAATGCGTCGGTCGTGGAGTCGATGAGGACCGAGAGCGGCGTGTAGAGCATCGATGCAAGGCTTGGATTTGCGCTCGTGATCCGCCTGTCTAGCGTGACGGAGGCGACGCCCTGCGGGGCGTGGTCGATCACGTCGTCGAGCATTGCCTCGCGCTGCCGGACCAATGCTTCGGTGCGCCGGCTCTGGATCAGGAGCGACCTCGCTTCGGCGTGCGAGAGCATCTGGCTTGCCAGCAGGACGATCACCAGGCCGGCGGCGGGCAGCGCCACATAAGGGCTCATCGGCTTGTGGGCGAGCCAGGCCACCAACGCAGTCACCGCCACTGCCGTCAGGCCCATGTAGGGGAGGAGGTCGGGCCACAGCGGCATCTCGCGTGCCTGTTCTTCCTGTGTCCGCACCGGCCAGAACGCGGCGAGCGCGATCAGCGTGTACCCGTAGATCGAACCCGCGGTGAAGAGGCTGCCAAGGGCGGGCAGGGTGTGCCGTGCGGCGAGGAACGCGGCGGCGCTCTCCGTTGTCGCGTTCAGCGCAAGCCCGAGAACGACGAGAACCAGGCGGCCATCTTGCGTCGGCAGGCTGCGGCGAAGGCTGACGAAGATCGCGGTGATGACTGCCACATCCGCCAGCGGAAAGGCCACCCCCACCCACGACTTGGCCGTCGCAGTCGCTTCGAGGTAGGCCTGGGGCAGCGACAGCGCACCGATGATGAACGTGAGCGACAGCGCCACGATCGCGAGATCGAGCAGCGCTCGCCTCCGCGTGGCGAACTGGCCGGTATCAGCCGGGAACGCGAGAAGGCCCGCGATCGCGAGAGGAACTGCGACCAGAAACCCGATGTCGTCGCCGGAGGGAAACACAGGCTCCGCGCCGAGTCCGATCTGGGCGTGGTACACGCCGTCGACGATCTCGCCGGCCAGCGCGCAGCCGGCCGATGCTGCCAGCAGAGTCCAAGCCCGCCTCGTCCCGCCTGAGGATCTCTTGGCCAGCATGCCGCAAACCGTGAGCGCGGCGACCATGGCGAGGATCTGCCCGCCGTCGCGGACCGCTTCGACGATCGTCGAACCGCCGGGTAGGAGGACCAGGATGGCTGCGACCGCCGCAAGGACCACGGCCGCCGCGGTGGCGGCCGGCGCGAAGCGGCGCATCAGCGCGGGTTCGGTCGGTACAGCCTGTCGTCGACCACGATCAGGGCCGGCGTCATCACCGCGAGGCAGACCATCGCATCCTCGATCGACGAGGCCACCTCGACCGCGAAACCTGCCGCCTCCCACATCTTCCGAGTGGAGCGGGCCTTGACTTCATCGGCTGCCACGACCAGCACCCAGGGTGTAACGGCGGTTTCCGCACGTTCCGGCGTATTAGCGGTCGTCGTGACCAAGTCGCCTCAGCCCGCCATCAGGCGGTCCACTTCCTTCCGCAGCGATGCCAGGTCCACGGGCTTCGTCAGGAAGCTGTCTATGCCCCCGCTCTCGAGGGACCTGCGAACTTCCTCCGAGAGGTCGCCGGTGAGGGCGATCACCTTGATCGGATGGAGCTTGTGGCGCCTGCGGAGCATCTCCAGCACTTCGACGCCGTCGTACATCGGCATGTGGACGTCGAGGATGACCAGCTGATAGTCGCCGCTCGTGCCCAGCTCGAGCGCCTGGTTGCCGTCGGGCGCGGTCGAAACGTCATAACCGTGCGACTCGAGGAAGTAGGTGAGGAGCTCCGCGCTCGGCGGGTCGTCGTCGGCGACGAGGATCTTTCCCGTCATCGCGCCGCCACATGGCCGTTGCCTGCGGGGTCAACCAGGTACTGGCGAACCTGCGCGACAAACGTGCGGGTGTCGATCGGCTTGGCGATGTAACCGACGCATCCCGCTTTGAGCGCGAGCTCGCGGTCGCCGGCCATCGCATGCGCCGTGAGGGCCACCACCGGAATCTCCCTGGTCGCGGGGTCGGCCTTCAGCTGGCGGGTCAGGGTGAGCCCGTCCTCACCGGGGAGCTGCACGTCCATGAGAATCAGGTCGGGGGCGGACGCGTGAAGCTGGTCCAGCGCCTCTGGAGCCGAGCCGGCCAGCTCGACCTGGTAGCCCTCGAGCTCCAGCACCGCCTGGACCAGCAGCTGGTTTGCCTCGTTGTCCTCGACGACGAGGATCAGGCTCCCGCCGCTCATGTCGACCCGTTGCGATGGGCGACCATCCGTTTGAGCAGCCCGACGATGTCCGAGCTCCCGGCCGAACCCCGGCTGAGGATCTCGGAAACCCTTCCGTTGAGAAGGCGTTTGTCCGCTTCGGTCAGGCTCATTGCCGTCACGACCATGATCGGCGTCTCACGCGTCGACGCATCCGCACGCAGGGCTTCGACCACGTCAAAACCGGTGACGTCGGGCATCATCAGGTCGAGCAGCACGCAGTCCGGCCGCTCCGACCTGGCGAGCTCGATCCCCTCGCGCCCGCCGGAGGCGGACAGCACCGTGAAGCCGGCAGGCTCCAGGGCCTCGGTGAGCCACGTGCGGTTCGCGGGATCGTCGTCGACCACCAGCACCCGGACCTCGTCCTTGCCCGAGATGCGCTTGAAGTCGAAGCTGTTCAGGCGCTTGAGAAGCGCCCCTGTGTCGACTGGTTTGACGAAGTAATCGAGAGCGCCCAGCGCGAGCCCCAGCTCGGGATTGTCGACCACGGTGACGACGACGATCGGGATGCCGCTCGTGGTTTCGTCGCTCTTGAGCTGGGTGATGACCTCCCAGCCGTCGACCTCGGGCAGGATGATGTCCAGGGTGATGGCCGCCGGCTGGAGCTCGCGCGCGAGTTTCAGCGCCTGGGTCCCAGTGCGCGCCACCTCGGTCCGGTATCCGGCGGCGGCCAGCTGGCGCGTCATCAGCTCGGCCGCCGCGGGGTCGTCTTCGACGACGAGGACCAGCGGCCCTGGAGTGTGACCATTGGCCGAACGCGCGGGTGCGGGCCCGGCAGCGGGCTTGACTCCCGCGCGGACCGGCAGGCTGAGCGTGAAGACGCTTCCTTTGTTCAGGCGGCTCGAGACGCGGACGTCGCCGCCGTGCAGCAGCGCAAATCTCCGGGTCAGGGCAAGCCCGAGACCCGTTCCTTCGTGCTTGCGCCCGGGTCCGAAGTCCACCTGGTGGAACTCCTGGAAGATCGTCTTCTGGTCGGCCTCGGCGATGCCGATGCCTGTGTCGGCAACCGAGATCTCGACCGTCTCCGGCATGCGCACCGCGCCTATCGTCACGGTCCCGCCTTCAGGCGTGAACTTGATCGCGTTCGAAACGAGGTTGAGCAGCATCTGCTTCACCTTGCCCGCGTCGGCCAGGACGTCGCCCGCACCGGCCACGCTCGTCTTGAGCGTGATGCTCTTTTTGGCGACCAGGGGCTCCACGGTCCTGACGACCTGGTCGACGGAGTCGGCCACCGAAACGTTCTGCAGCCGAAGCTCCATCTGCCCGGCCTCGACCTTGGAGAGGTCGAGGATGTCGTTGATCAGGCCGAGCAGGTGCCTGCCGCTGGTCAGGATCTGGCTGAGGAACCGCTTTCGCGTCGCATCGTCGAACTGCCCGTCCTGGGCGTCCGTGAGGAGCTCTGAGAATCCGATGATCGCGTTCAGTGGCGTGCGTAGCTCGTGGCTCATGTTCGCGAGAAAGACGCTCTTGTGGCGGTTGGCCTCGACCAGCGCGGTGTTGCTCTGCTCGAGCTGCGTGATCAGGTGGCGCCGGTCGAGCGCGGTCACGAACGCGCTCATCAGCTGCTGCATGCGCGTGACTTCGTCGCCGCCGAATCCAGGCGTGAAGGGTCCGGCGAGCACGACCAGCGTGCCTGCCGTCGTCAATCCCCTGACCGGTACGTACATCGCGTTTCGCTCCTGGCCCCCGATGGCGATGCGCCGCACGCCTTCGCGGAGGCTCGACAGGTGGGAGCTCAGCTCGGCGACGTGCTTGATGTCCAGGCCATAACTCGTGGTCGGCTTGCCGTTGCCGTCGAACAGCGCTCCGGCGGCACCTCCGACCAGGCGCAACGCCCATTCGAGCGCGCGATCCGCCAGTGCGTCGTGGTCGTCGCTGACGAGGAGATCCTCCATGAACGTGCGCAGGCCCTCTTCCTCCTCCGCGCGCCACTGCCGGCGCAGCCACGAAGGCGGGGCGAAGCTGGCGTACAGGAGCGGGATGATCGCCAGGGCCACCAGCTCGGTGATGACCTGGATCACCGGCTGCCGGATCAAAAGGCCGACGGAGATGGCGAAGATCAGCAGCGCGACGAGGCCGCCGAATCCCAGGCTCAGAGAGCGCAGCCTCCACGCCTGCACCGCGGGCAGGCCACGCGCCACCAGCCAGAAGCGGACGATCGGCTCGATCAGGCACGCGCACCAGACGACGAAGTAGGCCAGGGCGATGCCGATGACCAGCGCCCTGTTCATCTTGAAGACGACCGCGGCGAGGATGAGGACGCTGACAGCCGCCAACGACGCGATCGCGACGGCGTGCCAGCGCCGGGGGATGGGGATGACAGAGTTGCGATAGAGGAGCAGCGCGTACGCAATGCCTGAGAACGCGACCAGGTCGATCACGCTCAGGAAGGGCAGCATGATCGGGAGGTGGGCTTGCAGCCGGCCCAGGCCCGAGACCGTGGAGAGCAGGATGATGGCCAGGGCGAGGAATCCAAGCGAGCGATCTCGCCGTCGCAGCCACGTGTACGCGGTCGCCAGGCCCAGGCCGACAAATGCGACGGCCACGGTGTCCTGCAGATAGGGAAGGATGTCTTTCATCGCAGTTCAGGCCACGCCTTCGTTTCCCAGCGTCTGAATCTCGGCGTTGAAGAGGCTGACCACCTCCGGGTCCCACTGCTTGCCGGCGCCGGCCCGAAGGATGGCCAGCGCCTCCTCAGGTGCCTTGCGCGACCGGTAGGGCCGGTCGTTGACCAGGGCGTCGAACGCGTCGCAGACGGCGACGATCCGGGCCAGGTGCGGGATGTCGAGCCCTGCCAGGCGGTCCGGATAGCCTGCGCCGTCGTAGCGCTCGTGGTGGTGGCGGATGATCGGAAGCAGGCCGGTGCTGGACCGCAGGGGCGCGACGATCGTCTCGCCGATGATCGGGTGCTGGCGCATCGTCGCCAGCTCTTCCGTGTCGAGCGGCCCGGGCTTGAGCAGGATCGCGTCGGGGACGCCGATCTTGCCGATGTCGTGGATCAGGCCACCCCGGTACAGGCCGTCCAGGTCTGTCGACCCCAGACCCATGCGGAAGCCGATCCTGCGAGCCGTCTCGGCCACCCGCTGGGTGTGCGCCTCAGTGAATGGATCCTTCGCCTCCACGGCGGCGGCGAGCGCGAAGATGACCTGCTCGGCGCTGTCGAGCGAGTCGTAGACGCTCTTCAAGCGCAGCGCTGACCGGACCCGCGCGACCAGCTCGATGCGGTCGACCGGCTTGGTCATGTAGTCGTCCGCACCGGCTTCCAGCGCACAGACGCGATCCGCGGTGCGGTCCAGCGATGTGATCATGACGACCGGGATGAGCCGCGAGCGCGGGCTTGACTTGATGCGCTTGCATACCTCGTAGCCGTCGATGCCGGGCATCTGGACGTCCAGCAGCACGAGGTCCGGTGGCGAGGCCTGGATCGCCTGCAGCGCCGAGGGTCCGTCGGCGGCCGACCTCACGTGGCAGTCGACGTCGGCCAGGCACGCCTCGATCAGGTCTCGGTTTGCCGCGCCGTCGTCGACCACGAGCACGACCGGCGTCCGCTCGGGACGGGCCAGGCGGCGCGTTGCCGGAGCCCCGGACGCCTCCTCGAGGCGGTTCGGCCAGGCGGCGGGCTTGAGCGCGGCGACGAAGGCGGCGGCGGACTCGTACCGCTCTTCGGGTCGCTTCGAAAGAGCGCGCCGCAGGACGTCCTCGACGTGAGCGGACAGCTCGCCCCTGAGCTCGCGGGTGGTCGGCATGGGTTTCGTGACGTGGGACAGCAGCGTCGCAGCCGGCGTCGAGGCCTCGAAGGGCACCCGCCCGGTCAGCATCTCGTAGGCGACGATGGCCAGCGAGTAGAGGTCCGAGGCCGGACCAAGCGGTTCGTCAGCCGCTTGCTCGGGCGACATGTATTCGGGGGTCCCCATCACGGTGCCGGACCCGGTCAGGCGGCGCTGCGACCCCAGCATCTTGGCCAGGCCGAAGTCGGCCAGGGCCGGAGTTCCGTTCGAATGGAGGAGGATGTTCGCTGGCTTGATGTCGCGGTGCAGGACGCCCTGCGCGTGGGCGTGGTCAAGAGCGCCCGCGACCTGTTCGAGCAGCCGGATCACCTCGCGGAGCTCCATCGGCTGGCCCAGACGGTCGGCGAGCGTCCCGCCATCGACGAGCTCGAGCACCAGGTAGGAGACACCATCCTCGTACCCGAAGTCGAAGACCTCGAGGATGTTCGGATGCTTCAGACGGGCCACCGACCGGGCCTCCTGCTGGAATCGCTCGCGGTATTCGGGGTCTTCGGCGAGGACCTCTGGCAGGACCTTGACTGCGACATAGCGGTCGAGCGCCGGGTGGTAGGCGCGGTAAACAGCCGCCATCCCGCCGCGCCCTATGCGCTCCATCACCCGGTACGAGCCCAGCGTCACTCCGTCCTGGACGTTCATGTGATGCGACCGAGCAGGATCAGGATGCCGATCGCCGGCGGCAGGACCGCCAGCAAGAGCGAGGCACCGAGCACAGCCAGGGCAAGCATGAGGTTGCCAGGCGTGCGCCCGACCTCTGCGCTCTTTTCTTCAGTTACCCACCTGGCTACCAGCTCCACGTAAAGCGGCACGCTCCTTTTCACGTTCAGATTAAGAAGCGGTTAGTTAGCGGTTCACTCTCCGAAGAGCTAATTCACTACCCACCTGGGTAGTTCCTGTTAATCCAGGATTAAGGTTCCGCGGCTACAGCCAGCCCTCCTTGGCGGCGTGGTGGGCCAGCTCGGTCCGGTTTGAGACCCCGGTTTTCTGAAGAATCTGCCGCATGTGGAACTTGACGGTGTTCTGGCTCAGGTGCACCTGAGCCGCGATCTCTCGGTTCGTCAGGCCCTCCACGGCCAGGCGCAGGATGTCGTTCTCCACCCGGCTCATCGCGGGCGGTTTCCGGGCCGGCTTCGAGCCGTCTCGTCCCTGGGTCAGCCTGTCCTGCATGGTCGCGCTGTCGATGGCCACCGCGGCCACGCTGCCGAGGGCGTCCAGGAAGGAGAGCCACTCCTGGTCAGGGGCCAGGCTCGAGCGGTGGAACACCTCGAGCGCGCCGAGCAGCTTGCCGCGGCTGATCAGCGGGACCGCGCCGTAGGCCTTGAACCCCTCGCGGGCGAAGATCGACCGCCGGCGAAACTGGGAGAAGGCGCTGAGCGCGGTCACCGTCTCGATCCTGCGGCTGTTGACAGCCCGGCCCGGGACCCCTTCATCGGCCGGCAGCCTGTAGTCCGGCACGGCGGTGGCCAGGAACCCGGTGCTAGCCGAGAGCGCGAGGGTGTTGTCGCTCTCGTCGAGGAGCAGGATGTCCGCAGCGTCGACCTTGAGCTGCGACGTCACGTGGTCAAGGATCACCTTCAGGGTGAGCCTCAGGTCTCCACTCACGCTGATGGCGAGGCTGACGCTCTGCAGCGCGGCCAGCCGCTCGAGCCTCTTGACCGCGTCGTCGTAGAGCTGCGCGTTCTCCACCGCGAGCCCGGTCCTGTCCGCGATCGCCTGCATCCAGATGATGTCCTTCTCCGTCATCGGGTTCGATCCGCGGCGCTCGAACAATCCGAGCGTACCGATCGTGGCGCCGCGCGTCCGCATCGGCACGACCACGATCGCGAGGTGCGTTTCGGGCGCCTGCCACGGGTGGACCGCGAGGAAGTTGCGCACGTCGTCGTTCAGGTAGCCCATGAAGTCCTCGACGCTGATGTCGGGGATGAGCAGCGGCTGGCCCGACTCGATGACCCGCGATGCGACCGGCGCCGTGTTGGTGATGCCGGCAAGGCGCATCGCCTCGGTGTAGTTGTTTGCGTAGTCAGACGGGACGCCGTCCTGGTGCATGACCACGATCTCGATTTCGGACGGGTCCTTGCCGATGAGCGACGCGACCCAGATTCCGGGTCGCAGCCTGCTCAAGGATTCCGTGACCGTGGTCAGGATCGCTCGCGGCTCCAGGCGCGCCTGGGCGAGGCTGTCGGTGGCCTGCTCCACCAGGTGGTCGCCGGCCGAGCGCGTCGTGGCCCTGCTGTGCGCGATCAGGTGCGTGACATCCGTCAGCGTCGTCAAAATCCGCCCGGTCGGCGCATCTTCGGAGTTCGTCTCGGGCACCGCGTCGACCTGCATCCAGACGTCAGCGCCGCCAGGCCGTCGGGCGCGCGCGAGCACACCCCGAATCGCCTGCCGGGATTTCAGGGCTGCGATCACCGGGTGCACGCTGATGGGCCCCTCGACCGACTCGACCACCAGCCACCCCGAGTCCTCCGCGCTCGCCCCGATGAGGTCTGACCGCCTAAGCCCAAGCAGTGAGCACGCGGCATCGTTGGCCTGGACTATCCTGCCGTCGCCGTCGTACACCACGATTGCCGCCGGGAGACTGTTAAGTATCAAGTTTGCGGTCAGAATGATCGCATTATGCTGACCTCGGCACGGACTTCCATGAGTTAGGTGACGTTGCCGGAGTTCGCTGTGCAGGTACGGTCAAGGCATGCCGAAAGCGGCTGGTCATGCGAGGTCGACGTTAAGCAAGGTGATCGAAGAACGCACCATTCGGTGGCGGTTTCGCGGGCCGACCTGGAGCGGTGGGGCGGCGGGGATGGAGAGGAGGACGTGGAGCGCCTGGTCCGCCGCAGCTTCGAGTTCCTGCTCGAACGCGAGCCTCCCGAGTCGATCCTGAGGACCTTCGATCTCGCTGTGATCCGGCAATACTTCCCCGAGTACGATCACCGCTTCAAGAAGTGATCCGGGAAGGCCAGGCGCTCTGGATTGATTGAGGCGTCAGACCGAATAGTCGAGCTGCGGTCCCCATGTCTTGCCGCGCCCTTCGGGGGTGCGATCGAAGATGCTCCACATCGGCCACATGAAATCGACATGGCGCATGTCCTGCCCGGCTTCTGGCTTCGCGAACCACAGCTCGCTGGACCAGGAGTGGTGGATCTTCTTGCCGCGCCGGACGAAGACGTGCGCGAGCGGAAACTGCTGCCCGCTCTCGTCCTCGGCTCGGTAATCGAGGTTGAAAGTGTTCGCGGCCGATGAGAGGAGCAGCGCGTGCCCCCAACCGCGTCGATCCGCATGCTCACGGAATTTTTCAATCGGCGCCTTCGCAACGACGGCGAAGTTGACGCGCTGCACGACATGGCGCGACGCGCCGTCGATCGCGTCGATGATCGAAGTGCACGAGGGGCATGGCGTCATCGAGCCGACCCTGTCCGGAAACATGAAGTTGTAGATGAAGAGCGTTCGCTTACCCGGGGCGAAGAGCTCGGACAGGCGCACCGTCTTGAAATCTCTCTCGCCCGGAGCGGAGGCGTCGAAGACATAGTCGGTCCGCACCTGGCCGCCGAGTGGCAGGCCGCGACGCTGCTCCGCCACGGCCTCGATCTGCCGCCGGACCTTGACCTCGGCCTGAAGGAGCCTGTTGCGCGCGCGCCGGTACTGCGGTGTCTCGCCGGGGAAGCGCGTTGTCGATTGCAGCGACCCGGCCATGTCCCGGCCAGCATAGTGCCTTCAAATTGCCGTCACATTGACGGCCTAGGCTCGGCCTCTAGGATGGATTTCGATATGGCGGAGCCGATCCTCGTCGTCGACGACGACCCGAAGATCGTCTCGCTGGTCAAGACCTACCTGGAGCGCGAAGGCCATCGCGTCGTCACAGCGCTCGACGGCCAGGCCGCGCTCCGCGCGTTCAACGAGCTCCACCCAGGCCTGATCGTCCTCGACCTCATGCTGCCCGAGCTCGATGGCCTGGCGTTGATGCGGATCATCCGCGAGCGGTCCGACGTGCCGATCGTGATGCTCTCCGCGCGCGCGAAGGTCGAGGACCGCGTATTTGGCATCCACGAGGGAGCCGACGATTACCTGGCCAAGCCCTTCTCGCCCGCCGAGCTCGTCGTGCGCGTGAAGGCGGTGCTCCGGCGGGTGAGGGATCCGAACGGGTCTCGGCACCGCCATGGGGTGCTCGAGCATGGCGACCTGACAATCGACCTCGACCGAGTCGAGGTGCGGCGTGAGGGCAAGGCGATGTCGCTGACGCCGGCGGAGTTTCGCCTTCTCGTCGCCCTGGTGCAGGCGCGCGGCCGCGTGCTCACGCGCCAGGCCCTGCTCGACTCGCTGTACGGACCTTCGCAGGGCGACGCCCTCGAGCGCACGGTCGATGTGCACATCGGGAGGCTTCGCGAAAAGCTCGGAGAGGATGTCGGTGCGCCGCGCTACATCGTGACGGTGCGCGGCGCGGGTTACCGCACGGTCGCGTAGGTGCACCGTCTCCGCAGCCTCGCCGCCGGAATCACCGTCGTCTCGGTGGTCGTCGCGCTCATCGCCATCGCGGTCATTGTCGTCGGCGTGCTGGTGGTCGCGCAGTCCACCTTCAACCGACTGATGATCCAGGCAGGCACCCCTGCCGCCGAGGCGCAGTCGATGTTCAACCACAGCGTGGCGACGATATTCCTGGTCGCGGTCTTCATCGCCGTCGTGATCAGCGTGGGCCTCGCGATCATCCTCGCTGCTCGCCTCGCGAGTCCTCTGCGGCGGATGGCATGGGCTGCGGAGCGCATCGCGGGCGGTGACTACGGAGCTCGCGTGCCTCGCGCCGGCCCGGCTGAGCTTGCTTCACTGGCCGATTCCTTCAACCAGATGGCACGCAGTCTCGAGGAACATGAGCGCGAACGCCGGGACTTCATAGCGAACGCGGCGCACGAGCTCCGGACGCCGCTCACCAACCTCCAGGGATACCTCGAGGCCCTGCGCGACGGGATCATCGCGCCGACGCCTGAACAGTTCGGGTCACTGCACGAGGAGGCGGAGCGCCTGGTCCGCCTGTCGCGCTCCCTCGACGCGCTCGCCGACAACGAACGACCGGACCGGGTCGCGCGGGGGCAGGACGTGGACCTCACGCAGGCGGTGCGTACGGCTTTCGAGTTCGCGCGCCCTGCCTTCGAGGCGAAGGAGATCGAGGTCGAGCTGGCCATCCCCGACGGGCTCGTCGCGCGTGCGGAGCCGGACGGCCTCGCCCAGGTGCTTGCGAACCTGCTGCAAAACGCCTCGCGCTACACGCCGCGCGGCGGCAGCGCATCGATCAGGGCGGAGGATCAGCGTTCGAGAGTGTTGATCTCGATCACGAACACCGGCGAGGGCATTCCGCCCGACGACCTGCCGCACGTCTTCGAGCGGTTCTATCGCGTCGAGAAGTCACGCGACGCGGCGCGCGGCGGAGCGGGCATCGGGCTCGCCATCGTGAAGCAGCTCGTCGAGGCCTCGGGCGGTCGTGTCGGCGCGGACTCCGACGCGCGATTTACGCGATTCTGGTTCAGCCTGCCCCCGACCTGATATGAACTGTCCGTTCCGTCGGCTTTCGCGGAGCGGCCTTTTGGGACACTCGAGCTCTGGTGACGCCTCCGGCTTGACATAGGAGATTCGCATGGCGGGACAATTCACGGGCTGGAAGGGCGACTTCAAGGGTTACTTTCTCGGACTGCGCGCGAACAACAACAAGCCGTACTTCGAAGCTCACCGCCGCCAGTACGAGCAGGAGATAAAGGGCCCGCTCCTCGCGCTCCTGACCGACCTCGAGCCGGAGTTCGGGCCGCCGAATCGCGTTGCGCGGCCGAACCGCGACATCCGCTTCTCGGCCGACAAGTCGCCGTACAAGCTGAACATCTACGCCGATGTGGAACGCGGCGGCTACGTCGCACTCGACGCGGAGGGCCTGGTCGCTGCGGGTGGCCGGTACATGGTCGACGACGGTCAGCTGAAGAGGCTCCGCGCGGCAATCGCCGGCGACAGGTCAGGTAAGGAGCTGGTTGCCATCGTCGCGGACCTGCGCAAGAAGGGTTACGACGTGGAGGGGCAAGAGCTCAAGCGGGTGCCGCCACCGTACCCGCAGGACCATCCGCGCGCCGACCTGCTGCGCCACAAGAGACTGATCTACTTCAAGCGGTGGCCGGTCGAGCCGTGGATCGCCACACCGAAGGCGCGCGAACGCGTGGCAAAGGCGTGGCGCGATGGTGCGGCGCTCGAAGCCTGGTGCGCCAAGCACGTCGACGCGTAGCTAGCGCTGCATTTCAGCGAGGAGTCGCGCGGCTTCGCGCGCGTTGGTGGTCCCGTAGTTGGAAAAGCAGTTGTTGTAGACGACGTGCGTCTGCCTTGAGGACCTGGCGATGATGGCGATCTTCGGCGTCCAGTCGGCGAGCTCGTCCTCGTCGTAGAGGTAGCGGAAGCGCTCTGAGGGAGGGATGTCCTTCTTCTCCCAGTTCTCCTTGTTGCGGCCGTGAAATCGAAAGACCGCGAGCTCCTCGTTGGTCGGGAACACGACCGGAGGGACCGAGCTCTTGAAGCCCTGGGGCTCGTCGACGGCCACGTACGGGATCTTGTTCTCCTGCAGGAACTTGACCGTGCGTTCGGCGTTCTTCTCGTTGAACCAGCTGCCGTGGCGAAATTCGACCGCGACGGGGAGCTCCAGGCGCTGGCGCGTCTCCAGGATCAGCTCTCGTGCCTCGTTCGACGGAAAGACCCACTTCGGAAACTGGACGAACACCGCGCCCAGCTTCCCGGCCTCGATCAGCGGTTCGAGCGCCTCGCGGAACTGCTGATAGACGGCGTCGAGCAGCTCCTTCGGCATGTCCTTGCGATAGATCCGCTTCTTCTCGGCGAGCTCGGACGGCAGCTGCTCCTTGAGCGCCTTGGGAAGGCGCGACACCTCGGTCGGCTGGCCGGTCATCAGCGCGTGCGCCTTGATGTCGAAGACGAAATCTTTCGGCGTCCGCTCGACCCAGCTCTCGGCGGTGCGCTTGTTGGGCAGCGCGTAGTAGGTGGCGTCGACCTCGACCATGGAGAACTGGCTCGCGTAGAAGCGCAGCCGGTCCTCGGCCGTCTTCATGCCTGGCGGGTAGAAAACTCCTGGGACGGTCATGGTCGGGTCGGTCCAGCTCGCGGTGCCGAACCGCGCCTCACCCTTGCCAACCCGGATCGGCGAGCGCGCGGCGTCGCCAGCTTGCTCCGCGCGCTCGCGCGCGACCTCTACGCCTGCGTCATGTGGGTCGGGTTTCGCCACTCAGCATCAACTATGCCAGCCACTCCGTTGCGCAGCTCGGCGACAGGTGGATGTCGATCTGGCGCAGCCGTCGCTCGTGGCGAAGTTAGACGACGCCCGTGACCAGGTCGGCCTGCTCCATCAGGTGGCGGGGCGCGAGGAACCGGCGGATGACTCGCTGCCGTGCCTCGCGTCCGAGCGCGTCGGCGGCCTGCCTGTCCACCAGCAGGCGCGTGACCGCGGAACCGAACGTCGCCAGGTCCTTCGGGTCGTCGACCAGGATCCCGCTTCGCCCGTCCTCCACCTGGTCCTCGATCCCTCCGACGCGGCCGGCCACGACGGGGCGCGACTTCCACATCGCCTCCGCGACGGTGAGGCCGAATCCTTCGGCGAGACTCTTCTGCACGACCACGTCGGCGCGCCGCTGCAGGGCGTTGACGATGGCCGCGTTCTCCTCGGTGTCCTGCATCGGGAGCTGGGCAATCACGACGCGGTCTCGAATTTCCGGCGCAAGCCGGCTGCGGACGCCCTCCACATCACGCAGGACCTCGGACTGTTCCGGGTCGTCGTCGACTGAGTCCACAGTCGGACCGGCGAGGACCAGCCACGAATCGACGTGGGGCGCCACGTGCCGGGCAAACGCGCGCGTCACGCCGGTTGGATCCTTGAGCCTGTCCCAGCGCGAGACCTGGACCACGACGCGGGCATCGACCGGCAAGGTGGCGGTCAGCTCGGCGCGGCGGCGTACGCGGCCGGCGGCGCCGTCGTTGCGGAGGAATGTCGCCTCGCCGTCCGAGCCGCTGAGCATGCCGCTTGCGCGGAGGATCTGCGCCACCGAGGCTGCGTCGAAGTCCTGGTTCTTCGTCGTGAACGCGTCGATGCAGGGAGCGATGATGCGGACCCGCGATGCGTCCACTCCTTCCCAGATGTAGGCGCGCCGGGAAAAGACGAGGGCGGAGGCGGCACCGAGGTAGGGGATGAGAAAACCCTACGCGCTGCGCGCTTTGTCGTTCGGCTGGTCGACGCCGACATGCGACCGCCAGATCACCCTGACGCCGTGCGCGGTCAGGGCAGGCACCAGGCCCGCCGTCTGCGGGTCGTGGAGGACGGCGACGTCGCCAGGCTTCATGAGCTCGACGAGCGCCGTGGCGTTGCGCCCCAGAGTTTGCTCGTACTCCTCGCGTTCGGCGGCGCCCAGCCCAGAGTCGTTGGGCGAGGCCCCGTGGAGGAGCATATGGATCTTCTGTGTCACCTGGAAGAACTCTGGCGAGCCTTCGATCACGAGCCATCGCTCATCGACACCGGCGCTGCGGTCGTATGGAATCAGCGCGGCCAGGAGCTCGGCCACGCCGCCGCCGCGGGCGGTGGAGTTGACGTTCCACACGACCTTGCCACGCATCGTCAGCGCAAAGGCGCGCATCGACCGTTCGAAATGGGTCCATGCATCGCCTCCAAGCAGCGCCCGGTAGCGCTCGATCGGCGCGGGACCGGTGTCCACGGCCTGGACGCGAGCCCGTATGGCGGCCATAAGAGTGGAACGCCTTGCCGCACGAACCTACCAGCGGTGCGGGGCTCGCGCGCGCGCGACTACTCTATGAAGAGAGCGGCGACCTCTCTATGAAGAGAGCGGCGACCTCAGGCCACGTTGGCGACGAGGCCGTCGTCGGCTACGACGATGTTGATCGCCGAGAGGAGGTCGTCGGCCAGCCCCTGCGCCTCACCACGGGACAGCCCCGCGAGAGCCCGCCCGTCGAAAACAAGCCGCGGGGGCGCGCCGCCGAAATTCGAGATGGCCCGGATCACGCCGCCGAGGAGGGGCGCCTCAACGCCTTCCCGGTGCATCGCCACTCCCACGATCACAGCCCTGGCGCCCGAGATCGGGACCCCGAGCTCGAGTCGGACGCCGTGGTCGAGCTTCACGCTCGCCCCCCGATGACGCGACAGCCACTCGTACAGGCGTGCCAGTTCGTTTGTTCCGTCGGACTCGGTTCTGATGGCGCTCATCCTCCCTCCGCACGCTACCGGCCGCTCCGCCGGCTGGATACGTATTGAGGAACCAAATCCACGCGGCCTTTATTCGTGGCTTTCCCTCCACAAGAATGGTTGATAAGCTCGTGTGTGGCATTCCGTAGGCTCTAGCGCAGGGGGATTCAGGGCATGCGAAGGACTCTTCGCTTCGTCGTGTCGCGGCCGCGCTCGCTGCTTGCTGCCGTCTCGCTTCTCGTGCTCAGCGTTCCGGCCACGCCCGTTCACGCGGCCACGACGGGGGCGGTCGAGACGTACATCGTCACGTACAAGGACGGCGCCTCGTCCAGCAACGCCGCGGCCCTCATCAGTTCCGCGGGCGGTCAGCTCGTCTACAACTACCCGCAGATCGGTGTCGCGATCGCGCGCTCCAATCGAAGCGACTTCGGAGCCAACGTGAGGGTGGACGCTTCGGTTGACGGGGCATCCGCCACGACCAGCTTCGCCTCGCGCCTGGACAACGGTCAGCTCGATGCGAGCGGGGCTACCGACGGCCAGCTCAGCGCGCCTGCTCCCGGCGACACGCTCTCGACATTGCAGTGGGACATGCCGCAGATCCACGCGTTCGACGCGCAGGCGATCACCAGTGGCAGCAAGTCGGTGCTCGCGGGTGACATCGACACCGGTCTCGACTTCACGCATCCCGACCTCGCTCCGAACGTCGACTTTGCAAATAGCGTCTCCTGCATCGGAGGGAGCCCGAACACATCGCCCGCAGCGTGGAAGGACGACAACGGTCACGGCACTCACACCGCCGGAACCATCGCCGCGGCGCGAAACGGATTCGGCATCGTCGGAGTCGCGCCCAACGTGAGGCTGGCCGCGATCAAGGCCGGAACCGCAGACGGATTCTTCTTTCCGGAGTCGGTCGTGTGCGCGTTCATGTGGGCCGGCATGCACCACTTCAACGTGACCAACAACAGCTACTTCGCCGATCCCTGGTACTTCAACTGCAAGAACGATCCCGTGCAGCGCGCGATCTGGAAGGCCGAGGACCGCGCAATCCGGTTTGCGATGCAGCAGGGCGTCACCGTCGTCGCGGCCGAGGGCAACTTCCGTGACGACCTTGCACATCCGACGATGGACGTGATCAGCCCCGACACCGGACCCGGCGTACCTCGCACAGTGGGCAACGATTGCGTGGTCATCCCGGTCGAGATCCCCGGGGTCATCGGCGTGACCGCCACCGGCAGCCTGGGCATGAAGTCGTTCTACTCGAACTACGGCGTGACCGTCACCCAGGTGGCCGCGCCAGGCGGCGACAGCAGATTGCAGCCGACGGCCGATCCCGGCCATGGTCGAGTGCTCTCGACGTGGCCTTCGTACATCCCCTGCGGCCGCGAGATCGTCGACCCCAACGTGCCCACCGCGACCTACTGCTGGGCGCAGGGGACTTCGATGGCGTCGCCACATGTCACCGGCGTGGTCGCGCTGATCGAAAGCATCGGCGTCACGCAGCCAGGCCAGGTGCAGGCACGGATCGACAACACCGCGGCCGCGATGCCGTGCCCCGGCGCGGCGGTGCAGGCGCTCTATGCGCCGTTCCCGTCGGTCAGCAACGGAGCCCCCCAGCAATGCGCGGGAGGCACCGGTGACAACTCATGGTTCGGACACGGGCTGGTCGACGCCCTGGCGGCCGTGAGCTAGACGATCGAACAGCGGGCGAGCGCGTTCTCGTCGCGATTGCGCCTCGCCCGCTACACAGAGAGTCGCTCCTCGAGTCGGTCGAGGAAGGAGCTCTGCGCCGGCAGGATCATGCGCCGCGCCGTTGCAAGGTCGAACCAGGCGGCCCTGTCGACCTCCGGAAACTCCTGCATCCTGCCTGACCGTGGCGGCCATTCGATGGTGAAGGTTCCGCTCGAGATGTCCGAGACATCCACGTCCCCAGGCGATGCCCATGCGTGCACCACCTTGCCGCCTGCCTGGCGGATCGAACCGAGCGGCGCCAGGTCGCCATCGGGCGGCGGCATGCCCAGCTCCTCCTGGAACTCCCGGCGCGCCACGTCGAGGGGCGCCTCGCCGCGCTCGATCTCCCCCTTGGGGATGGACCACACGCCCTCGTCGCGGCGCTTCCAGAAAGGCCCGCCTGGGTGCACCAGGAGCACCGCGGTTTTGCCGTCGCGCACCCGGTAGAGGACCAACCCGGCGCTTTCGGCCGCCACTTAGAGCGGCAGGCCCGCCTCGAGGTGGGCCATCGCCCTGTCCGCGACCTCGATCATGTCTGCCTTCGGATCGTCGGCCGCGATGAGGAGCGCCGACATCATCACGCCGAGCAGCGCGCCCGCCAGGTTGCGGATCGCGAAATCCGTCGGCTTGAGTCCAGCGCGGCCCGCCATCAGCTCGGCGATTTGATCGACCAGCTCGGCGAACTGGGTGAGCATCGCGGAGCGAAGAGCCGGTGTGGAGGACATCAAAGCGATGCGCTGGCGCATCACCCTGTTCTGCTCGGGCGTGAGCTGACCGAACACGGTCTTCATCGCGTCGCGCAGCGCCCTGATCGGATGGGCGGTTGCAGGCTGGGCGTTGAAGGCGGCGAGGATGAGCGGATCCAGCTCATCCTGAAAAACCACGTCCTCCTTGGAGGGGAAGTAGTTGAAGAACGTGCTCGGAGAGATCTCGGCGGCCTCCGCGATCTCTTCGATCGTGGTCGCCTCGAAGCCTTTCTCCAGGAAGAGGCGCATCGCTTCTGCCTGGATCAGGGCTCGAGTCTTGAGCTTCTTGCGCTCGCGTAATCCGATCGCCATCTCAGGCGACATTCTCGACCGAAGGGCTGGCTTCGTGCGCCTCCTGCCTGGTCGGCCCCGGCAGGAAGATGAGCGCCAGCACGATGGCGATCGCGGCCGTGGCGGCCGACACCAGGAGAGCCGCGTCCATCCCCTGCACGAAGGCGTGGCGGACGGACTCGAGCAGCGGGGGTGAATGCAGCTTCCCGGCGACTGCGACGCCCGCGAAGAGGCTTCGCCTGACGGCATCCGCCACCGAGGCCGGCAGCCCGCTGAGGTCCAGCTGCGAGCGGTACACCGTGGCGAGGACGCTGCCGAGAATCGCCGACCCGAACGGCGCGCCGACCTTCTGCATCGCCTGGAGGAGGGCGGACGCCACGCCGCTCTGATCGCTCGGCACGGTCTTGAGCGCCGCCGAGGCGGCGGTGGCGAACCCGATGCCCATCCCGAAGCCGACGAGGGTCATCCAGCCGGCCACAAACCATGGGCTTGAGTCGAGCGATGTGGTCGCGCCGACCAGCAGCCCGGCCGTCGTGACGGCAAATCCCGTCGCGACCGTGATCTTCGCGCCGATCCGATCCGCAATGCGGTCGGCCGGGACCGCGCCAAGGATCAGGCCGACGATGATCGGCAGCAGGCGCACGCCTGATGCCTGGGGGTCGAGCCCGAGCACTCCCTGCGAGTACTGCGGGATGGTGAAAACCAGCCCGATCAGCGCCAGGCCTCCGAGCGCGGCCAGGATCATGCCCCACGTGAAACCCCGGGATCGGAACAGGGTGAGGTCGATCAGCGGCCGGCCGCCCGGCCGACCGGTCAGGTAGCGCTCCCAGCGGAAGAAGCCGACGATGACCAGGATGCCGACGGCCAGGATCGCCAGCGAGGCAGGGTCGGTCCAGCCGTTCCGGCCGAGCTCGATCAGGCCATAGGTGACTCCGGCGAGCCCACCGCTCGCCAGCAGCATGCCGGCCGGGTCGATGGCCGGCCGCTCGGAGGCACGGGACTCGGGCACCAGTGGAAGCACTGCGATCAGACCGACTGCCGCGACCGGCACATTCATCAGGAAGATCCAGCCCCACCAGAAGTTGGTCAGCAGCCAGCCGCCGAAGATGGGTCCGATCGGGAGCGCCAGGAAGTTGGCGGCGGCCCAGATCCCGACCGCGCGCGGGCGCTCGTCCTCGGAGAAGAGAACGGTCATGACCGAGAGCGCCATCACCACGATGGCCGCCCCCGCGACGCCAAGGAGCAACCGCCCCGCGATGAACTGGGCGGAGTTGAGCGCAAAGGCGCACGCGACCGAGCCTGCCCCGAACAGGACCAGGGCGCCGATCAGGACCCTCTTGCGCCCGAACCGGTCGCCCAGCACCCCCGCCGGGAGCATGCCGGCCGCCAGGGTCAAGGCGTAGCCCGAAGAAAACCACTGCAGGTCCGACTCCGACGCCTTGAGGGCCACCGCCAGAGTTGGGAGCGCCACGCTGAGGACCGTCACATCCAGGCCGACCGCGAGCACTCCGAGGGTGATCGCCGCCAGAGCCCACCACCTGCGAGCACCTTTTGAGTTCATTTCGCCATTTCCTCCAGCTTTTGAGTTGACTCTAATTTAGAGTAACTCCAAAATACATGCAACTATTGCATTTCGGCTGGCAAGGGCACGCGGAGCGCGTCATCCTTGAGTCATGCGCATCGACCGGTTCTCCTTCGGCACGATCCGAATCGACGGCGAAAGCTTCGAGCGGGACGTGGTGATCGACCGCGGCGAGGTGCGGCCGCGCAAGAAGACGCCCTCGAAGCGTTTTCGCGACGAGTTCGGCCACACGCCACTGTCGGTCGAGGAGAAGATCCCCTGGAAGTGCGCGCGCCTGGTGATCGGCACCGGGGCGGAGGGTAGGCTGCCGGTGATGCCGGCCGTGCTGGACGAGGCCAAGCGCCGCGGCGTCGAGGTCACCGCCGTCCGGACGGACAAAGCGATCGAGCTCCTTCGCGGCGCCGGCCGCGACACCAACGCGGTGCTCCACATCACCTGCTAGGAGGAAATTGAGCAATGCCGTACGAGCAGACCGAAAAGGCGTGGGACCGGTTCGAAGCCGACATCCAGGGCCTCGCCGGGGAGCTGAAGCGCCACTTCAGGAGCACCAATGACGAGAAGAACACCGCCGAGCTGAACCAATCGCTGGAGCAGCTCCGCCAGGCGGCGGAATCGGTCTTCAAATCACTCGAGACCGCCACGCGGGATCCCGAGGTCCGCGGCAAGACCAAGGAGACCGCGCGATCGTTCGGCACGGCGATCGCCGAGACGTTCCGCGACCTCAGCGACGAGATCGAAAAGGCGGTCCGCAGGCCCGCCGAGACAAAGAAGTAGGGAGCTAGGCCGCGGGTCGCTGACCGCCGGCCCGCGCCTGCCTCAGCGCCAGCACGCGCGCGATGTCGGCCGGGGAGACGATGCCGACGAGCTGACCGTTGTCGAACACGAGGACGCGCTGGTCGAGGCTGGTGCCGATCCTCTGGATCAGCGCCGCCAGGTCCTCGCGCGGATTGCTGACGGGGACCTCGGCAACCGGCCGCGCCACATCGACAAGATGCCTGTTGCCGCGCTCGGCGCTCGGCACGCGGACCAGGTCAGAGAGCCTGACGACCCCCGTGAGCGTGCCCGACGGTGCGTGGACGGGGTAGGTCGTGAAGCTGTGGTCAGGGGCGATCGAGCTCAGGAACTGATCCACCGTGACCCAGTCGGGAAGCGTGACGACCGGTGACGTCATCGCCGCCGAAACAGGCACATCGCGCAAGAGCGTGCGGGCAGTCGATCCGGCCTCTTCCGATGCGGCCGCCGAGAGCAGAAACCATCCGAGGATCGCGAGCCAGATCCCGTTGAACGCAGCGCCGAGGAAAACCTCGAGGACACCGGCCGCGATCATCAGATAGGCGAACACGCGGCCGACCCGCACCGCGTTGTGGACGCCCCGCTGCCGGCTGCCGGACCGCCACCACAGGAGCGAGCTCAACAGGCGTCCACCGTCGAGCGGAAAAGCCGGCACGAGATTGAAGAGCGCCAGCGCGAGGTTGACGAAGGCAAGCCATCCGAACAGGCTCGCCAGCAAATCGCTTCCCGACGCCAGGAAGAACAACGCCACGCAGACGGCCGCGATGACAAGGCTCGTCAGCGGTCCGACGCCCGCGATCAGCGCCTCGGAGCGAGCGGTTGCGGGCTCACCTTCCAGACGGGACACGCCGCCGAAGAGCCAGAGCGTGATGCCCTCGACCTTCACTCCGTAGCGCCGTGCGACGAGCGAGTGAGACAGCTCGTGCGCCAGCAGGCACACATAGAAGAGGAAAGCGCCGACCACCGCTACGGCCCAGTAGACAAGGGCCGCGTGGCCGGACGCACTGCCGGGGAGGACCGCGGTCGCCAGCGTCCACGTGACCAGGCCGAAGATGAAGATAAGGCTCCAGTTGAAGCCGATCTCGATGCCGAACAACCGCCCGAGCCGGATGCTGGGGGTCACCCCAGAGCGAGTCTACAGTTAGCTGGTGCGACCGGCGACTCGCCCGCCTGACCTGACGCCCGCCGTCCAAACGGACCGTCCAGCGATGCTCTTCGACCTCGACGGCACCCTGCTCGACAGCGTGTATCAACACGTGCTGGCGTGGAAGGAGGCGCTGGAATCGGCGGGCATCCCGCTGTCCATCTGGCGGATCCACCGTCGCATCGGGATGAGCGGCGGCCTGTTCGTGCGCGCGCTCGTGCGCGAGACCGGACGCGAGCTCACCGCGACGGAGGCCGATCGTCTTCGCCATCTTCACGAGGAGGGCTACGCGCGCAGGCTCGCGGAGGTGAAACCGCTTCCCGGCGCGCAGGACCTCCTGGACGTGCTGACCGAACAGGGCGTGCCGTGGGCGATTGCCACCAGCGGGAGCGATGCGACTGCGCGCAGCTCGCTCGCCCTCCTCAGGTTCGACGCGAAAGTGCCGGTCGTGACGCGCGACCAGGTCGCGTACGCCAAACCCAACCCCGATCTGTTTCTCGCCGCGGCCGAGGCGCTCGGCAGGCCGATCACCGAGAGCTTCGTCGTCGGTGACAGCGTCTGGGACCAGCTCGCCGCGCAGCGGGCCCACGCCCTGGGCGTCGGCGTCCTGTCGGGAGGCTATGGCCGCGAAGAGCTCGAGAGCGCCGGCGCATACCGCGTCTACGACGACCCCCAGGACCTCCTCGAACACATCGATGAGCTCGGTATCCGAACGCGCACCTAGCGACCGGGTTCCCTGGAACCACAACCTCCAATTCCACCGTTGGCTGCTCGACCGCATGCCGGTGCCGTGCGAGCGCGCGCTGGATGCCGGCTGTGGGGAGGGGCCGTTGACGCCGAAGCTGGCCTCGCGGGCTGCGCATGTGATCGGAATCGACGTGTCGCCGGAGGTCATCGGGATCGCTCGTCATGACGCTGCGCGGGGCAACATCACCTACGTCGCCGGCGACCTGCTGACCTACCCGCTTCCGCTGCAGAGCTTCGACTTCATCGCCGCGGTCGCCATGATTCATCACATGCCCTTCGAAGCCGCGATCGCGCGGTGCGCGTCGCTCTTGCGTTCAGGTGGCGTTCTCGCAGTCGTAGGTCTGGCACGCAACCGCTCGGCCGTCGACTACGCGTTCAGCGCGATGTCGGTGCCCGTCTCACGGCTCGTCAGGCTTCGCAGAGGATGGTGGAACACGTCGGCGAACGAGATCGATCCCGACATGACGTTCGCCGAGATCAGGAACGCCGCGCGAGCGCTGCTGCCCGGAGTCGAGGTGAGGAGGCGGTTCTACTTCCGGTACACGCTGCTCTGGACAAAGCCGTAACCATGCCACGCTGGCGGGCGGCATCCGGCGCGCTTCTTAAACTGACGCAGGCATGACCTGACAGATCCGCGAATACACCGTTAAGCCGGGCGAGATGGACGAATGGACTGACGAGTGGCGCAAACGGATTGTGCCGCTGCGTGAGCGATACGCCTTCCGCGTCCTGGGCTCCTGGACTGTGGATGGGACCGACCAGTTCGTCTGGATCATCAGCTACGACGGGCCAAAGTCCTGGGACGAGGCCAACTCCGACTACTACGCGTCCGACGAGCGCAAGGCGCTCGACCCGGATCCGGCGAGGCACCTGGCGCACATAGAGACGCGACTGATGTCAGCGGTCTAGGACTGCGTCAGGTTCAGCGAAAACTCGATCGTGACGGCCGGCTGAACAGTCGTGAAGCCGATGCTCGGCGGGTTGATCCGGAAGTCGGTCATGTTGGTCGAGATCGAACCCGCGATCTGCGCGGTGGTGCCGCTGACCCGCAGCTGCACGGCGGCCGTCACATCCTTCGTCACGCCTTTGATGGTGAGCCGGCCCGGCACTGATACGGTCACCGTCTGGCCCGCCTCGGCACCTGCAGGCAACGTGACCGACTGCGCCTCGAACACAGCGGCCGGATAAGCGCCGACGTTGAGCGACTGGGAGACGATGCGGTCGCGGTTGGTCACGTTGTAGCCCGCGACCTGGTCCACGCTGGCCAGGCTGTCGAGCTGCGCCGTCACCCTGGCCGACGTCATCACGTAAGTGGTCCCTGTCTGGCTGATGGTCACCTGGCCCGACACGTCGCTCGTCCGAGCCACCGCGTCATGGGCTGAGCCCTGGCCGACGAACTGTTCCCTGACCCGGTAGCCGACAAGCGATCCGGTCGTGATCTGCCAGTTGCCTGCGCCTCCGGTGCTCGTCGCCGTGGCTGACGCAGACGGGGAGCTGCTCGGCGAAGCCAGGGTCAGCGATGACGGGCTCGTCCGCAGGCCCGAGGAGAAGTACGCGTAGGCGCCGCCGGCGCCGAGGATGGCCAGCGCCGCGGCGACCACGATCGGGATCCAGACCTTGCGTGCCATCAACTGAAATGGTCGGTCTTGCGCCTGGTTCGACCCTGTGAGGAGGCTGAGAGAATGCTGAGAGGGGAGCCTAGGGCTGCTCTTCGTCGCTGATGACCGGATCCGTGGACAGCTCGTCCTCGTCACTGTCCGCGAAGAGGTCGCGCACTTCGGCGCCTCCGCTCTCGAAGTCCCCGATGTCTTCGGTCGAATCCTCCTCGACCAGCTCACCGGCGCGCCTCGACTCCTCGAGGAGCTGGTCGTACGCGTGCTGGGCCTCGTCGGCCGTCGCGTACTGGTAGAACTCGGTGCCGCCCGGGATCTCCGCGCCCTCGGTGTCGTCGGTCCCGTGACTGAGCACGTAGCTGCGGCCGGTGTCGGGGTCGTGGAGAAGGGACAGGAAGCGCTCCCCGGTGAGCTCCGCGCGCCGCTCTGCCTGGCCGTCGTTCTCCAGCTCGAGCAGCCGGCTGACGATCTCTTCCTCGCTCCTCTCCCGCATGCGGCTCCTCCATAAATTACGCTCATCGAGGTGGAGAGAGCCTCGGCGGCGCGACCCGCGGGCACGCTGATCGCCTCGCCTGACATCACGTCCGAAGAGCTGCAGCTCGCCGTGCGCAACCATTCGATGCCGCTCGAGGCGCTGCGCTATGCCATCACTCCCGTTGGGCTTCACTACCTGCTCATCCATTTCGACATCCCGTCCATCGATCCGGCGGGCTACGAGCTTGCGATCGGCGGCCACGTCCGCAAGGCGCTGCACGTGAACCTGGACCAGCTTCAATCGAGGCCCACCCAGACACTCGCGGTCACGCTCGAGTGCGCGGGCAACGGACGCGCGCGCCTGTCCCCGCGGCCGCAAAGCCAGCCGTGGCTCGGCGAGGCGGTGGGCACAGCAGAGTGGACGGGAACGTCGCTGGCGCCGATCCTCGAGGAAGCCGGCCTGATGGACGGCGCGGTCGAGGTGGTCTTCACCGGCCTCGATCGAGGCGTCCAGAGCGGCGTCGATCAGCTCTACGAGCGAAGCCTTCCGCTGGACGAGGCGATGCGCGGGGAGGTGCTCCTCGTCTACGCGATCAACGGCCGGCCATTGCCGCCGCAGCACGGCTTTCCGCTGCGCCTGATCGTCCCCGGCTGGTACGGCATGACGCACGTCAAGTGGCTGCGCTCGATAACGGTCATCGATCGCGAGTTTGCCGGCTACCAGCAGGCGACGGCGTATCACTACCGGACGCAAGACGGCGACGCGGGCGTCCCGGTCACGCGCATGCTTCCGCGCGCGCTGATGGTCCCGCCCGGCGTGCCCGACTTCATGTCGCGGACCCGTTTCGTCGAGCCGTCGACCCAGGTGATCGACGGCCGCGCGTGGTCGGGTCGCGCGCCCATCGCCACGGTCGATTTCAGCGCCGACGGCGGCGAGACGTGGTCGCAAGCGGAGCTCGAACACGCGGTCTCGCCCTACGCCTGGCGAGGCTGGACGGCGAGATGGGAGGCAGACCGTGCCGGTGAGTTCGAGCTGTGCGCGCGGGCGACCGACGCCGCCGGCAACGTCCAGCCGCTAGAGCAGAGTTGGAACCTCGAGGGGGTCCAGAACAACGCCGTGCAGCGTGTCCGCGTGGTGGTCGGTGCACCCCAGCGCAGACAGCCGGCCGCCGATTCCTGGTAAGCCTTAGCCTGATTGCGTGGCGCGGCAGACCTCAACAGATGAAGCTGTCGCGCGCCTTCTCCAGGCCTGGCGCGGCGAGGTCCAGGCCAGGATGCTGTACACGATCCTGGCGCAGAGGATGGGCGACTCGCGCCGCGCGGAGATCATCCGCGAGATCGCCGATGCGGAAGCCTCGCACCGAGAGCGCATCGAAAAGCGTCTGCGCGAGATGGGCCGCCCGGTGCCGGACCCGTCGTCGGTCAAGCTGTCGCCGCTCCAGCGCCTGCAGGCACGGCTGGCTCCGGTTGAGATGGTCATCTCCCGGATGGAAGACGCCGAGGAGGTCGAGATCACAGACCGCTACAAGCGGACGACAGGAGATCCCGACACGGACGCGGTGCTCGAATCGATCCGGGTCGAGGAGCAGGGGCACTCGCGCTCGCTCGAGTCGATGGAGGTGGCGCATCGCGCGACCGATCCTGCTCCGTCCAGCGTGCAGAGCCGCCTCAACCGGATCCTCGGCCGCGAGTCGTGGCATCGCACCGGCGCCGGCTGGATCTCCGGTGCGATCTATGGCGCCAACGACGGCCTGGCTGCGGTGTTCGGCATCGTCGCGGGCGTGTCCGGGGCGACCGGCGGGTCGAGCTTCGTCCTGACCGCGGGCCTGTTCGGCGCCATCGCGTCGGGCCTCTCCATGGCCACCGGCGCCTTTCTGGCCGAGCGGTCTGAGGGCGAGGTCGCGGCGGCCAACGTGGAGCGCGAGCGGCAGGAGATCGTCGAGCATCCCGACGAGGAGAAGGAAGAGGTTTCGCTCTTCTACCAGCTCAAGGGGATCGACAAGAACACGGCGGACAAGCTGGCGGACCAGCTCGGGCAGAATCCCGATGCCTTGCTCCGCCTCCACGCGCCCGAAGAGCTCGGCGCCACCGAGGCGGCCGGAAACCCCGTGCAGGCGGCCATCGCGGCGGGCGTCAGCACGTTCATCGGAGCGATGGTGCCGGTCATGCCGTTCTTCTGGCTGCGTGGCACCACGGGCGTCATCACCGCCGCGGTCGTCTCTTTGATCGCCCACTTCCTGGTCGGCGCGTCGAAGGCGCTGTTCACTCTGCGCACGTGGTGGTCGGCGGGACTCGAGATGACGCTCGCCGGCGTGATCGTCGGCGGCATCACCTACGCGTTGGGGCTGGTCCTGAAGGTCGGCGGCTAAGAGGGGGCTCGGGCCGCCTCGAAGCTCCAGGCCGCGGACGAGATGGACGCGATCGTCTGCCATCCCGTGTCGCCGCCAAGCCCGTCGGTCATGACGGTCAGCACGTAGGCGCCGTTCGGCCCCGACTGGACGAGAGCGGCATCGTTCTCTTCGGCGTCCAGCGCTCCGGTCTTGTGCACCACGACGCTTCGGGCCGCCACGCCCGCGGGGATGCCGGCCTCGGTCGCCGTTCCGACGAGCAGGGGGTAAAGCCATGCCTGCGCGACCGCGCCTCCGAGCTTGCCTTTCGCCTCGGCCGCCCACAGGACGGCCAGGTCGGAGGCCGTGGTCGTGTTGTCGGTGAAGAAGACAGACGACGAGGCGCCGGCCGATGCCGCCCAGGCGTTCAGCACGTTGGCACCGCCGAGATCGCGGACCAACATGTGGCCCGCGGTGTTGTCCGACACGAGCCCAGCCCGCTGGGCCAGCTCGTCGCGCGTGAAGCAGGCGCCGTCGACGTAGTCGTCGTACCAGCCCGCCTCATAGTCGGCTTCCTGGTAGCAGACCAGACCGTTCGGGTCGGTCGCACCGGACGCGATGTTCTGGGCTTCCATCATCAAGGCGGCGAGCTTGTAGGTGCTGGCAGCCGTGAAGACCTGGCCGCCGTTGTAAGACCAGACGAGCGGGGTGGCGCCGCCGAGCTCGACCAGGGTCACGCCCACTGAGCCCCCGCCCGCCTGCACGAGCTGGTCGACCGACGCTGTGAGCGCCATCGGGCTGCGCCCGACGAGCTGGTTGGTCGCTGAGACGAGCTGACGCGTCGCGGTCACCGTCACGGCGGCCGCGGGCGGCTTCGCCATCGTCACCGCCGCGCTCGTGGTCGCATGCACCTCACCGCCGGCGGGCGCGAGGAGGATGAAGACCACGCCCGATGCTGCGAGGCCACGAAGTGCAGCGCCCACGCGTAAGAAGCTGCGGACCACGCCTCGGACCATGCTGCGCGGTCGCTAAGAATTTGCTGTGCGCCGCGTCAGGTTTTTGCAAACTACGGCTCGGGCAGCTTCTCCACCTCGACCGGCCGCCCGAGCAGGGCGGAGATGACCCGTTGCGACGTCTTCGGATCGCCGCTGGTCCAGAAGCGCTCCGTGCCGCTCGCTCCGTTCGCGCGCAGGTGGCCTTCGTCCAGGACGCGCGAGAGCTGGCGTGCCACCGCCGCCCCGGTCTCGATGAGCGCCACATCGGGCCCCGCGATCTTTCCCAGGAGCGGTTTGAGAAACACGTAGTGCGTCGAACCGAGCACGATCGCGTCCGCACCCGCGTCCAGCATCGGCCGCACGTAGCCCTCGACCATGCGCGTCAGCTCCGTACCGTCCAGGTCGCCCGCCTCGATGTGCTCGACCAGGCCTGGCACCGGCTGGATGATGACCTTGACCTCCGCGCCAAACCGGTCGAGCAGAGACGCGAGCCGGTCGGACTCGCCGACCGCGGCAGGGACGATCGCGCCGACGACGCCAGTTCTGGTGGCGCTCACCGCGGGTTTGATTCCTGGCTCGATCCCGACCACCGGGATGCTCAGGGTGCTGCGGAGCGCCTCGGCCGAGCCGGCGGTGCCGGTGTTGGAGCCGATGACGATGGCCTTGATGCCCTGGCCGAGAAGGAACCGCGCGATCGCGAGGCCGCGTTCGCGCACGAAATCCGGCGGCTTGTCACCCCACGGGGCGTTCGCTGAGTCGGCCACGTAGCAGATGGACTCGGCCGGCATCGCGGCGTGGATCTCCCGCAGGACGGAAAGCCCACCGACTCCCGAATCGAAGATGCCGACCGGCGCATCGCTCACCAGATGATTTTCGGGGAGTTCACCAACTTCAGCCTCCTTGCCGCACCTGCGCGTTTCATGGTCATGCCGAGATCCTGGCTCTGGGGTGTCGTTCTCGGCGTCCTGGTGGGCGGCGGAGTGATCCTCGGGAGCTCGCTCCGGTACGGGTTCAGCGCGCCCCTGCTCGTGCTGGGCTTGGTGCTCCTGGTGGTGTTCGGCGCCGTCGGCCTCGTCGGGGACGTCGTCGGCCGGCGCACCAACCTAGACTGAGATGCCTATGGGGGAGCGGATCGGCATCACGCCCAAGAGCTGGACGGCGGAGTTGCATCACGGAGTGCTGCACCTCGGCAAGCGGTGGTACGTCGTGAGCGCCGAGCTGGACGAGCACGGGCTTGCGCACGGGGTCAGGCTCGACGGTCCGTACACCGACCGCGACGCGGCTGAGGCGCAGGCGCGCCTTATGCAAGACGAGCCGGCCTAGGGCGCATGCGCGTCGCGGCGATCTCGGACATCCACGGCAACCTGCCGGCGCTGGAGGCCGTGCTGGCCGAGGTCGAGCGCGAAGCACCTGACATGATCGTGGTCTGCGGCGACGTCGCCTCGGGACCGATGCCGGCTGAGACGATCGACCTGTTGAAGATGCTGCCGCGAACGCGGTTCGTGCGCGGCAATGCGGACCGGGGCCTGATCGAAGAGTTCGACGGCAAGCCGCCCTCGGAGATGCCAGGCCCGTTCGCGGACTGGTGCGCGGCACAGATCGACCGCGAGCAGCGCGACTTCCTGGCGTCGTTCGAGCCCACCGTCGCGGTCGACGACGTCGACGGCCTGGGCCGGGTCCTCTTCTGCCACGCCACGCCGCGCAACGACACCGACGTCATGACCATGGAGACGCCGCTCGAGCGCATGCGCCGGCATGTGGAGGGCGTCGACGCCGCCGTGGTCGTCTGCGGTCACACGCACATGCAGTTCGACCGCGCGGTCGACGAGGTCCGCGTCGTCAACGCGGGGAGCGTCGGCATGCCGTACGGAGGGCCCGGCGCCTGGTGGGCGATGCTCGGTCCTGGGCTGCGGCTGCGCCGGACCGACTACGACCGCGAGGCGGCGGCCGAACGCATCCGGGCCAAGGACTGGTCGAATGCGGACCAGTTCGCGCGCGAGAACGTGCTCACCGTTCCTTCGATTGAGCAGGCGATGGGCTTAATGCGGAAGGTCGAGGCGAAGCAGGTCGCGGGCTAGCGCCTTCGGTAGGCCGGCAGGGCGCCCGTGTCCGAGGCTGCGAGGTCGGTGACGATGTGGTTCGCCGTCATCCTGGTGACCCGGGCCGCAGGGACCTCGACCAGCTCTCCGTCCTGGCTGCGCCGGACAACCACGCCGTGGAAGATGTCCTCGTCCTGGTCGCCGAGCAGCGAATCGGCGGTGCCGATCTCCGAACCGTCCGCCGCCACCACCGCAGCGTGGCGCGGCACCATGGTCCAGGCCACCGGGGTCTCGTCTTCGAACACGCTCGAACATCACTCTACCGGCGATCCGCGCCCAATGCCGGCAGCGCGATTCGCCGGCGACCGTTCAAGATGGTGGCATGAGCAACTACAGCCCGCTGCTGGCCCTCTTTGTCCTGGCGCCGCGTCTGCGTCGCGCGTCCAACCGCGCGGTCAGCATCTACCTGCCGGCGCGCTCGGAGGGCTATGACGCTCGCTTCTATGACATCGAGTTCCGAGACCTTTTGCATCGCTACACGGACCGGCTCAACGCCAAGGACCGCGAGCTGATGGAGTACGAGATGCGCCGCTTGCGCCATTACGTGGCGGTGGTGCGTCCCGCCGGTTGTCCGGCGTTCGCCGCGTTCGCAGACGAGCCTCACGGCGTCCTCGAGCTGATCAAGCTGCGCGATGAGAACGAGGAGCGGCTCGAGGTAGGCGAGCTGCTGCTGGCTCCGATCCTGCGTCAGTTCGAGCACTACCCGCCCGCGCTGATCGCCGTGGTCGACAAGGAGCACGCGAAGACGTTCGGCGCGATTCTCGAAAACATCATCCCGCTCGCGGAGGTGAACGGAGCAGAGGTGCGCCACACGCGCGCTGGAGGCACATCCGCGCCGAGCAACCAGCGCAAGGCCGACAACAGGACGAAGGCGAACCTGGAGAGCGCGATCAAGACGGTCGAGCGCGAGCTTGCCTCGGGCGCCTACCAGCACCTGTACGTGGCCGGGCCTGAGGAAGCGCGCAAGACGTTCGAGCGCATGCTGCCCGAGCGGACCAAAAAGATGGTCGTGGGCGAGCTCAGCGCGTCACTCGATTCCAGCGAGCTCAAGCGCGAGCTGAGGGAGAAGGTGGCCGCCGCCGTGGCGGCCAGGCGCTAGTTCCGCGGCCGCAGCACGAGCTGCGTCTGCGTCACCTTCGCGACCAGCTTTCCCGCGTCGTCACGTACGGTTGTTTCGACGACGATCGTCGTGCCGCCGCGATGCAAGGGCGTCGCCGTCGCGCTGACCGCGCCGCCGCGGACCGCGCCCATGAAGTTGGTCTTGGACTCGATCGTCGTGGTGCCGGTGCTGCCCTCGGGGAGGTTGAGCAGCGCGCACGCGCCGCCCGCCGAATCGGCCAGCGCCATGATCACCCCGCCGTGCAGGATTCCGTTCGCGGTGCACAGCGAGGGCGCCCAGTCCATCGCAAGGATGACCTCGTCGGCCGAATAGGCGTCGGCCCGCAGGCCGAGCGTGATGGCAAGCGGCATGAGGCCCTGGATCGCTTCGGTGGCCTCGCCCTCGGTCACGGTCCGAGTATGGTGGAGTCGAGGGCTGATCCATGGCAAAAACCGATCCGATCGCCGAGCTGAGACGCCTCGGTCAGAGCGTCTGGCTCGATCACCTCGACCGCCGCATGATCCGCTCGGGCGAGCTGGCGCGTTTCCGGGATGCCGAGGTCAGCGGTGTGACCGCGAATCCGACCATCTTCGCGAAGGCGCTGGAGAGCTCGGACGTTTACGCGGATGACGTCAGGGCGCGCCTCGACCGCGGCCAGGACGCGGAGTCCGTGCTGTGGGAGCTGCTCGTCGAGGACGTGCAGGCGGCGGCGGACATATTCCGGCCAGTGTTCGACCGGGAGCACGGCGGTGACGGTTTCGTGAGCATCGAGGTCTCGCCGGAGATAGCAAGCGACACAGATCGCACCATCGAGGCCGCTCGCGACCTGGCGCGAAGGACTGCGCGGCCCAACGTGATGGTGAAGATTCCCGCCACGCCGGCCGGCCTTCCGGCCATCCAGGCGATGATCGGCGAGGGCGTGAACATCAACGTCACGCTGATCTTTGCGGTCGAACGCTACGTCAAGGTGGTGGAGGCTTTCTTCGCCGGTCTCGAGGAGCTCCAGATGAAGGGCGGCGACCTTAGCCGCGTTCACAGCGTGGCGAGCTTTTTCGTGAGCCGGGTCGACACGAAGATCGACGAGCAGCTCACGCAGAGGGGCGACGTTCAAGCGCTCCTTGGCCGCGCCGCGATCGCCAACTCGAAGCTGGCGTACGAGATGTTCACGCAGCTGCACTCAGGTCACCGTTGGGACCGCCTCCGCGACGCGGGCGCGTCCGTCCAGCGCTGCCTGTGGGCGAGCACGTCGACCAAGAACCCCCGCTACCGCGACACGATGTACGTCGAGGAGCTGATCGGCCCGGCGACTGTGAACACCATGCCTCCGGCGACGTTCGAGGCGTTGCGCGACCACGGCAAGGTCGCGCTGACGCTGCAGCAGGACGTCGATGGTGCCAGGCGGCTGCTGGACCAGCTCGCCATCAACGGCATCGACCTCGCGGCGATCACCCAGGAGCTCGAGGACGAGGGCGTGGAGAGCTTCGCCAGGTCGTACCGCGACTCGATCGAGCAGCTCGCGAAGGTCAAGACCCCGCGTTAGATTGGTGACCTTGTGATCAAGGTCGCCGTCATCATGCCGGGCGAGGTCGGCGACGCCGCCGAGTTTCTCGCCGACGTTCGGGCGCTCGAGGCGGCCGGGGCCGAGATGATCGGGCTGGAGGGCGACGGCATGGAGCAGCGTGTCCTGCTCGGCGCGATCGCCGCCGTCACCCACCGGGTCAAGCTGCGGCTTCCGAATCGCGAGCTCGAGGACGTCCTCCACAGGCTCAGCCGCGGCCGGTCCGTGGTCGGCGACCCGGAGGGCGAGACCTGGGTCTTGATCGCCGTGCCGGCGGACCGCGACTCCTGGGCGGCCATGGTGCGCGACCAGGAAGCCGCGGGCGTGACAGGCGTGATCGTCCCATGGGACCCACGATTGATCGACCTGCTGCGCAACCCGGAGCCCGAGGACCGCAGCGACCTCTTGATGTCGACCGGCTGAGGAAACTTGACACCATCACCAGCCTGAGCTAGCGTCACAATCGCTCCGCCGTCTGAGGATCAGGGGAGGCTGCGTTGCCGACAGTCACACGTCGCGAATTCCTCAAAGTTGGAGCGGCCGGCGCCGGCGCGCTTGCTGCCACGGGTCTCGGCTTCGACGTCGCCATCGCCAAGTCGACGACGATCAAGCAGAACCTGCGCATCGCCGGGGCGAAGGAATCGCACTCGCTCTGCCCCTACTGCGCGGTCGGCTGCTCGCTCGTCGCCTACACGCGACAGAACGCCGACGGCACGACCCAGCTGCTCCAGATCGAAGGCGACCCGGACAGCCCGGTCAACGAAGGGCGGCTGTGTCCGAAGGGCGCGACCGCGATGCAGCTGGCGACCTCACCGCGGCGCGTCCTCTCGCCGCAGTACCGCGCTTCGGGCGCGACCGGATGGAAGAGCGTTTCCTGGGACTTCGTCCTGGACAAGATCGCGCAGAACATCAAGGCGTCGAGGGACGCCACCTTCGTCACGACCGACGGCAACGGCAACACGGTCAACCGCTGCGAGGGCATCGCCTTCGCCGGAGGGGCCGCGTTCAGCTCGGAGGAGGGCTACTTCGCCACCAAGCTGATGCGCGGCCTGGGACTGGTTCACCTAGAGCAACAGGCCAGGGTTTGACACGGCCCCACGGTGGTCAGTTTGGCCGCCACATTCGGAAGGGGAGCGATGACCAACCACTGGCGCGACATCAAGAACGCCGACCTCATCCTGATCAACGGCGCCAACCCGGCGGAGGCGCACCCGGTCGGCTTTCAGTGGTTCATGCGGGCCAAGCTCGACCGCGGCGCCAAGATCATCCACGCCGACCCGCGCTTCACGCGCACCTCGGCTGTCGCGGACACGTACCTACGCATCCGCACCGGCACAGACGTCGCCTACTTCGGCGGCCTGATCAACCACGTCCTGCAGAACAACCTGTTCCACGACGAGTACGTCCGCAACTACACCAACGCCTCTTTTCTGGTCAAGGATGGTTACTCGTTCAAGGACGGTCTTTTCTCCGGCTACAACTCGACCGCCCGGAGCTACAACATCGCGTCCTGGAGCTACGACACCGACCCCGCGACTGGATTCGCGAAACGCGACATGTCGCTGCAGGATCCCCGGTCGGTCTTCCAGCTGATGAAGGCGCACTACTCCCGCTACACGCCCGAAGTGGTCTCGAGCATCACGGGCATCCCGGTCGCGGATTTCAACAAAGTCGCCGACCTGGTCGGACAGATGGGCAAGCCGGACAAGGTGATGACGATCGTCTACGCGGTCGGCCTGACGCACCACACCACCGGCGGCCAGCTGATCCGCTCGGGCGCGGTGCTGCAGCTGCTGCTCGGCAACATGGGCCGCCCGGGCGGCGGCATGAACGCGGAGCGCGGCCACGCCAACATCCAGGGCAACACCGACCACGCCATCTCCTGGGAGATCCTGCCGGGCTACCTGAAGATCCCCGCGCCGGGACAGGTGACTCGGGACGACTACGTGGCGCAGAGCGCGCCCAAGAAATCGGATCAGCACTCCTGGAACTTCTTCGGCATCAACTACAAGAAGTTCCTCACGAGCACGCTCAAGGCCTGGTACGGCGCAGCCGCAACCGCGGACAACGACTTCGCGTTCAACTTCGTGCCCAAGCCGGCAAGCAACGCGTCGTGGATGACGATCTACGACCAGGCGCTCAAAGGCAAGATGCAGGGACTGATCCTGTCGGGCATGACCGCGGCAAGCATCGGTCCTGACTCCAACCAGGTGCGGCAGGCGCTCGGCAACCTCAAGTGGCTCGTCGTCATGGACGCGCTGCCTACCACCAGCTCTGAGTTCTGGCACGCGCCGGGCGTCGACGCGAGCCAGGTCAAGACCGAGGTCTTCATGCTCCCGACCACGCACTGGATCGAGAAGGACGGCTCGTTCGTCAACAGCGGTCGGTGGTCACAGTGGAAGGACCAGGTCCTGCCGCCGCAGGGCCAAGCCCGGCACGATCACTGGATCCTCGCCGACATCTTCCAGCGCACAAAGTCGCTGTACAAGTCGCAGGGTGGCAAGTTCGCCGACCCGATCATGAGCGTGACCTTCAACTACGCCGACCCGACCAAGCCGACGCTGGACGAGATCGCGAAGGAGATCAACGGCAAGGATCTGAGCACCGGCAAGCAGATGATGTCGTTCGCGAATCTCAAAGACGACGGCACGACCACCGCGGGCGACTGGATCTACACAGGCAGCTACCCCGACACCGGCAACCTGATGAAACGCCGCGCGGGAATCCAGGACCCGGCCGCCAACGATCCGACCGGCATGGGCTTTTACGCGGGCTGGGCGTGGAGCTGGCCCCTCAACCGCCGAGTCATGTACAACCGGGCTTCTGCGGACGCCGACGGAAAGGCGTGGGACCCTGCGCGGCCCGGCATCACGTGGAACGGGACCAGATGGGTGGGCGACGTGCCGGACTATCCCGCGACCCTGGATCCGCACGACCCCAATGCGTTCCTGCCCTTCATCATGAACGGCGAGGGGGTCGGCCGACTCTTCAGCAATGGCATGGTCGATGGGCCTTTCCCCGAGCACTACGAACCGGTGGAGTCGCCGGTGGCGAACCCGCTGCATCCCGGCAACTCCGCTTCGCCCGTGGCGTTCCTGTACGACCAGGTCGCGGGCAGGGCCAACCGGTTCGGCACAGCGACCGACTTTCCCTACATCGCGACCAGCTACCGGCTGACCGAGCACGAGCATTACGTCACGCAGCACGTCCCGCACCTGGTGCAGCTCCAGCCGAAGCCATTCGTCGAGATCCCCTATGAGCTTGCAAACAGCAAAGGCATCAAGAGCGGCGACCAGGTGCGTGTGAGCTCGAAACGGGGCAAGGTGGAGGTGCTCGCGCTCGTGACGAAACGGCTCGGCCCGATGACCGTCGCGGGGCAGAAGGTGTACCAGATCGGGATCCCGATCCACTGGGGCTACGTCGGCCTGGCCGCCGAAAGCGACCCGAGCCATGGACGCTACTGGATGGCCAACGCGCTGACGCCGTTCGTCGGCGACGCGAACGCGCGCACGCCGGAGTTCAAGGCATTCCTGGTCAACCTGGAGAAGATGTGATGGCTGTCCTCACGCCGACGAGTGCGTGGGCCGACCGCCGGCGGCGTGTGCAAGAGCTTCGCGTGCGCCAGGGGTTCGCGCGCCAGTTGCTCGACTTCTACGGCGCGCTGCTCGCGGTCCAGGAGAGGGCGTATGACGAGACACTGTCGGCGTCGCCTCCCGCGTCGAGCCTCGCCTCGTACATCGCCGAGGTCGTCGTGCCCAGCGTGCTCGACGTGAGCGTCTCCTCCGGTCCCGAGCGTATGCGCTCTGAGCTGATCGACCGGCTGGAGACGGAGGAGCCGCGCGAGATCATCGCGCGATGGATTCGCGGTGAAGACCAGCCGGTCGTCGACCGCTTCCTGGCCCGCGCGTCAGCCGGCCCCGTGCTCGAAGCCCTCGACCCCGCGACGCGGAGCGCGTGCGGCGGGCCGCGCGACACCCGCCACTGCCCCCAGTGCGGTGGGCCACCGCAGCTGAGCTACTTCGCGCCGGCGCAAGAGGACCTGGCGACCGGTCCTCGATACCTGCTATGTGCCCGCTGCGGGGTGAGCTGGGGCTACGCGCGAATGACGTGCGCCGGGTGTGGCGAGGACTCGAGCGCAAAGCTCACCGTCTTCAGCGAGCTTGGCACCACCTCCGGCGAGCGCGGCAGCGTCGTGCGCGGCCTGCCGCATGAGAAAGCGCCGGCACAGTACCCGGCGGTGTTCCCGCACATACGGGTCGAAGCGTGCGATTCGTGCCGGCGCTACTTGCTCACGATCGATATGGCGGTCGACCGGCGCGCGGTGCCGCTGGTGGACGAGCTCGCCGCGATCCCGCTCGACCTCTACGCGCGCGACCGCGGCTTCACGAAGATCACCACCAACCTGATGGGGTTCTGAGCATGGCGACGACGATCAAGGCCGGCGAGTCATACGGGTTCTTCACCGACACGAGCATCTGCATCGGCTGCAAGGCGTGCGAGGTGGCGTGCAAGGAGTGGAACCAGCTCGAGGGCAACAGCCCCAACTTCCTCGCTGACAGCTTCGACAACACCGGCGACCTGGACGCGCAGAACTGGCGTCACGTGAAGTTCATCGAGCAGGTGCCCGACCAGTCCGCGACGGCAGGCAACGGGACGGCCTGGCTGATGATGTCGGACGTCTGCAAGCACTGCGCGCACGCGAGCTGCATGGAGGTCTGCCCGACCGGCGCCATCGTCCGCACCGAGTTCAACACCGTGTTCATCCAGCAGGACGTGTGCAACGGATGCCGCAACTGCATCGCCGCGTGTCCGTACAGCGTGATCGGCATCAACCAGCAGACCGGCACGGCCCACAAGTGCACGCTCTGCTACGACCGGCTGCAGGGAGGCCTGGAGCCGGCATGCGCGAAGGCGTGTCCGACCCAGTCGATCAAGTTCGGGCCGCTGGCGGAGCTCCAGCAGGCCGCCGACGTCCGCCTCGCCGCGCTGCACAGCCAGGGCGTCAGCCAGGCGCAGCTGTACGGCCGAGACGACACGGTCTACGGAGGCCTGAACGCCTTCTTCCTCTTGATGGACAAGCCCGAGACCTACGGGCTTCCGAACGCGAGCAACGCAACGCTGCCCAGCCGGAACGACCTTGGCGGCTATATCGGCGCGGCGGTGACGGCGGTGCTGGCAGTGGTCGCGGGCCTGGTCGCCTTGAGGCGGCGGGGGTCGGCGTAGATGCTGTTCCTCGCCGAGCATTTCGTCCGCGCCCCGCAGTGGACCTGGTACATCCTCTTCTACTTCTTCTTCGCCGGGATCGCCGGCGGCGCCTACCTCGTGGCGACGCTGCTGCGCCTGTCGGGTGACCCGCGCGACGAACCGGCGGCGCGGATCGGCTTCTACATCGCCCTGCCGGCAACGCTCATCTGTCCCATCCTCCTCACCGCCGACCTCGGCGTCAGCTGGATTCGCTTCTGGCACATGCTCGTCAACGTCACGCCAGGCGACACGTCGCTCAACTTCAAGTACTGGTCGCCGATGTCGGTCGGCGTGTGGGCGCTGCTCGTCTTCGGATTTTTCGTGTTCGTGTCTGCACTCGAGGCATGGTTGAGCGACCGGCGCGGCAACGCCCTCGTGCCGGCGATCATCAACCGCGCCTTCAACGTCGTCGGCGCCGTGGTGGCCATCTTCATCGCCTCCTATACCGGCGTCCTGCTCAGCGTGAGCAACCAGCCGGTCTGGAGCGACACGTGGGCGCTGGGCGGCCTGTTTCTCGCCTCGGGGCTGAGCGGTTCGGCGGCGCTCATCGCCATGCTCATCCGCAACCGGCCGGACGCCAGCTTCAGCCTGGGCCGCCTGCACCAGGCAGACGGCTATTTCTCGGTGCTCGAGCTCGCGTTGATCTTCGTCTTCTTCGTCACGGTCGGAGCCGCCGGATCGTTGGGTCGCGAATTGCCCTGGCTCCCGCTCTGGGCGATCGCCATAGCAGGCGTCGCCGGGTCGCTGGTCGAGGCGCGCGGCCACATGCGCATGCAGGCGGCCGCAGGCTCCGGAACCGCCGCCGGGATCCGCCTGGACACGCTCGTCGTGTCGCTCCTGGTCCTTCTCGGCGTGCTCGCGCTCCGGGCGGCGGTGATCTTCAGTGCCCAATAGGGAGGACGTCCTGGCGGTCCTTTCCGCCATCAAGGACCCCGACCTCGGCCGCGACGTGGTCAGCCTGGGCATGATCAAAGACCTCGCCGTCAGCGGCGACGGCAAGGTCAGCTTCACCTTCGAGCTCACCACGCCGGCGTGCCCTGTGCGCGATCGATTTGAAACGCTCGCCCATAAGCTGGTCGGTGAGATTCCCGGCGTCACCGCGGTCGACCTCCGCATGACCGCCAACGTGCGCGTGCCCTTCAACGGCGCTGTCCGGTCGGGTGCCATCCCCGGCGTGAAGCACGTGATCGCGGTCGGGTCGGGGAAGGGCGGCGTGGGCAAGTCGACCGTCGCGGTCAACGTGGCGGCGTCGCTTCAGCTTTCCGGCGCCAGGGTCGGCCTCCTCGACGCCGACATCTACGGTCCTTCGGTGCCGGGCATGCTGGGCGTCAGCGATTCGCCGCAGGTGCGCGACATGAAGCTCGTCCCGCTCGAGGCATTCGGCCTCAAGATGATCTCGATCGGGCTGCTGGCCGGAGCCGACAAGGCGATGGTGTGGCGCGGGCCGATGGTCGCGCGCGCGATCGAGCAGATGCTGACCGACGTCCTGTGGGGCGAGCTGGACTACCTCGTGGTGGACCTTCCCCCCGGCACGGGCGACGCCTCCCTGACCCTCGCGCAGGCGGTTCCGCTTTCCGGCGTGGCGATCGTATGCACGCCGCAGGAGGCGGCAATGAGGATCGCGCTGAAGGCTTTGCAGATGTTTCGCGGGCTCAACGTGCCGCCCCTCGGGCTCATCGAGAACATGAGCTGGTTCGTGTGCAGCCGGTGCGGGGAGGAGCACCACGTCTTCGACCACGGGCAGGCGGAGAGCGCCGCCAGGCGCCTCGGCGTGCCCTACCTGGGCGCGGTGCCGATCGAGTCCGCGATCCGCGAAGAGGGCGACGCGGGGGTGCCGGTCGTAGTCTCCCGCCCGGCCACCACGGGCGCCCAGGCCCTGGGCAGGGTGGCGTCCAACATCGCGGCCCGGGTCGCGGTCCAGAGCTTCCGGCAGCTGCCTGTGATCAACGCTCGGTAGGCGATTCAGCCTCCAGCTTCTGCCTGACCTCCTGGACGTACTCCGCCAGCGCGGCCGCGTCGATGTCCGGAATGGCCAGCTTCAGCTGCTCGGCCGCGACGCCGGCCAGGTAGCAGGTCAGCGGGGCGAACCGGCGCTCCTGGGTGTGAGCCGCCACGCGGGCCAGCTCGAGCAGCTCCAGCGCGACGCGGGAATCCAGCACCGGCTTGGTGATCGTCGCGCCGCGTCGCATGGCCGCGTCGACCCACTCCTGTCCGAGAGCGTCGAAGAATTGATTCATTCGTCAGACAGTAGCCTTAAGCGGTCCATGGAGTTCACCACCCGGCCTGAGCTGAAGGGCAACTTCGGAATGGTCAGCTCCACGCACTGGCTCGCGTCGCAGTGCGGGATGGCGGTGCTCGAACGCGGCGGCAACGCGTTCGACGCGGCGGTGGCTGCGGGATTCGTCCTCAAGGTCGTCGAGCCGCACCTCAACGGGCTCGGGGGCGAGGTACCGATCGTCCTGTGGGACGCGACTCGGGGGCGGCCCGAGGTGATCTGTGGACAGGGACCTGCACCGGCCGCGGCAAGCATCGACTGCGTCCGCGACATGGGGCTGGCCGAAGTGCCGGGCACCGGACTCGTGGCCGCCTGCGTGCCCGGCGCGTTCGGCGGATGGATGACCCTTCTGAAAGACCACGGCACGTGGAGGTTGGCCGAGGTCATGCAGCTGGCGATCGGATACGCGGAAGCGGGATATCCGCTGCTCCCGCGCGTCGCCGAAACCCTTGCCATGGTCGAGCCGCTCTTCCGCGAGCACTGGCCGAGCTCGGCTGCGGTCTACCTGGAGGCGGGGCTCCCCCGGGCGGGACAGCGGTTCCGGAACCGCGACCTGGCCGCCACCTATCGGAGGCTCGTGCGCGACGGGGAGGCGTCAGCCTCGGGGCGAGATGAACAGATCGAGGGGGCGAGGCGATCGTTCTACACGGGTTTCGTGGCCGAAGCCATCGAAAGGCACTGCCGCGCCGAGGTCATGGACAGCTCGGGAACCGCTCATCCTGGCCTGCTGACGGGCGCGGACATGGCCCGATTCGAGGCGCGCCACGAGACGCCGGTCACTGTCGACTTCCGGGGGTGGACAGTCGCCAAGTGCGGCCCGTGGAGCCAGGGCCCAGTGTTTCTCCAGCAGCTGCGCCTGCTCGAACAGTGCGACCTCGGGGCATTTCTTTCCGCCGACCACATCCACCTCGTCACCGAGTGCGCCAAGCTCGCCTTCGCCGATCGCGAGGCGTGGTACGCCGACCCCGACTTCGCGCCTGTTCCGCTCGGCGGGATGCTTTCGCATGACTATGCGCGGGAGCGCCGCCGGCTGGTGGGCGATCGGGCCTCGCTCGAGTTGCGGCCCGGCCGGCCGGGCGGGGTCGAGCCGCATCTCCCTCGCCGCGAGACGCAGGCCGTGAGGCCCGGACACTGGACCGGAACCGGCTCTCAATCGCTCGGTGCGGTGCGCGGCGACACATGCCATGTCGCCGTTGCCGACCGTCACGGCAATCTCGTCGCGTGCACTCCGAGCGGCGGCTGGCTGCAGAGCTCGCCTGTGATTCCAGGCCTGGGGTTCTGCCTCGGCACGCGCGCCCAGATGTTCAACCTCGACCCCGAGCATCCCAATCATCTCGAGGGCGGAAAGCGGCCGCGGACGACGTTGAGCCCATCGCTCGCCATGCGGGGCGGCCGGCCCCGCCTGGCGTTCGGCACGCCTGGCGGCGACCAGCAGGACCAGTGGACGCTCGGGTTCTTCCTCGCTCACGCGGTCTTCGGCCACGACCTGCAGGCGGCGATCGACGCGCCGATGTTTCACACGTCGCACTTCCCGAGCTCGTTTGCGCCGCACGACGCCCATCCGGGTCGACTTCACTCCGAGCCGATGGCCGCCGGGGTGCTCGACGAGCTGAGGCAGCGCGGTCACGAGGTGGTGGAGGCCGAGGCGTGGACGCTCGGCCGGACGTGCGCTGTCGGAATCGATCCCGACACCAACCTCCTGTCGGCGGGCGCCAACCCGCGCGGGGGGCAGGCCTACGCGGTCGGCCGCTGACGCTCCAGTGGCGCCCCGTCGAGGCGGTCGGCCATCGATCGAAGGCGGCCGGCCATCCACTCTCGAACGGAAAGAGGCATCTCAGGGCTCAGGCGGGAGCGTCGCTCGGCGGCCTCGATCATCTCCAGGTGGCGCTCGAGGACCCATCGCTCGAGGGAGTGCGGATGCATGAGGCGATTATAAACATGTGACTATGACAATAGCCAGCCGACTAATGTTAAGCCTGCAAATTTCCGTTAATATAGCCCATTAGCTATGCCAACTCTGGACGAGACTACCCCAAGTGCGGTCCAGGCGGGCCCTTCGGCCGTCCTCGAGCTGATGTGGCTGATGCACTTCATCGAGGCGGGCCACGAGCACCAGGGAGCTTTCGCCTCTCTCGAGCCGCTGAGGCACCGCTTCGGGCCGGAGCTCACGCGGCTCCGCGGCGACGGAATGCCCCAGTACTCGACCGAGCTGGTGGTGCTGGGCCATCGCTCGGGCACCCTGCTCGACCTCGACCTCGACCGTTTCTTCGCGCGTATCGAGGAAGCGATGACGGATCGCTCGCGGATTCCGTCCTTGCTCACGGAGAGCCCCGCTGAGCTGCAGATTGCGCGCGCACGACTGGAGAACCTCGGCGCCGACGTCGAGTTTCGCAAGCGGTACATCAGGCTGCTGACCGACCTCTGGAGCGCGGTCGCGGAGGAGTGGGCGCAGCAGGGCCGGCCCGCCGTGATCGCCGAGGCGCGGCGCTGGGCCCGCGCCCTGGACGAAGGCACTCCTTTCCGGCAGCTGCTGGAGACGGCGAGCCTGTGGCCGACGCGGCCTGAGCTCGACGCGATCGCCGACACCGCCGCGGCGAAGGGCAAGCTGATCCTCACGCCGTGCTGGTTTGGCGGCAAGATCCATGTCGTCGAGCTCGACGGCGCCGTTTACGCCGGTCGCGGCGTCCGTCACCGCGAGCCGTCGTACAAAAAGGTCGCCGCGGACATCTCGGCGAGCATCAAGGCGCTGGCGGATCCAACGCGGCTTGCAATTCTCCTTCGGCTCGCCCGGGAGCCGGCTTCGGTCAGCGAGGTGGCGCGACAGTTCAAGCTCGCGCAGCCCACGGTCAGCGCGCACGTGCAGATGCTCCGCGAGGCAGGCCTGATCATCGAGCGGTCCGTGGGTCGCAGCGCGAAGCTGAGCGCGAGTGAGGAGGGTCTGCGCAGGCTCTTCGCGAAGACCGAAGAGTCGCTGCTCTGGATGTTCCGCGCCTAGTCAGGGGCAGAGTCGAGCGAGACCCCACCCTGGGTCACCCAGCACCGCGACAGCTGATTCCGCACCGGAAGCAGCTCCGGCTCTTCCGACGCGCATCGAGGGACCGCGAAAGGGCAGCGCGGCGCAAACTTGCACCCGGTCGGAAGCCGGGTCATGTCCGGAGGCGACCCTTCGATCGGTTTCAACGGCTCGTCCACATCCACGTCGAGCCTCGGAATCGAACGCAGCAGTGACCATGTGTAGGGGTGCTCGGGCCTGGCGAACACGTCCGCGGTGGCTCCTTGCTCGACGACCCGTCCCGCGTACATGACGATGACCCTGTCGCACATTCCGGCGACCACCCCGAGGTTGTGAGTGATCAGGATCGTCGCCATGCCGTATTCACGATTGAGCGTCCTCAGAAGCTCGAGGATCTGGGCTTGAATGGTCACGTCCAGGGCGGTCGTGGGCTCGTCGGCGATGAGCAGGCTCGGGCTCGTGCTCAGCCCCATGGCGATCATCGCGCGCTGGCTCATGCCACCGGAGAACATGTGGGGAAACTGTTTGACCCGCTTGGGGGCGTCCGGGATGCCGACCTTCTTGAAAAGGTCGACTGCGGACGCGATCGACCTCCGGGTGTCGACGTGGCGATGAATGCGCAGCGGTTCGCCAACCTGCAACCCAATCCGGTAGACGGGGTTGAGCGAGGTCATCGGGTCCTGGAAGATCATCGCGATCTCGGTCCCACGGATGGCTTCCATCTCGTCCTCCGATAGATCTGTCAGGACGCGGCCCTTGAATGTGACCTTGCCACTGACGACGCTGCCGCTTCGAGGCAAGAGACGCAAGATGGAGAGGGCTGTCATCGACTTGCCGGATCCGGACTCGCCGACGATGCCGAGAGTCTCGCCTGCGTCGATGCTGAAAGAGACGCCATCGACGGCCCTCACGATGCCGTCCTTGACCGCGAGTTGCGTGTGGAGGTCATCGACTTCCAGCAGGTGGGCGAACCCCATCAGGAGCGCAGCCTCGGGTCGAGGGCGTCGCGGAGCGAATCGCCGAGCAGGTTGAAGCTGAAGACCGTGATCGAGATCGCCGCCCCGGGGACGATGGCGAGCCAGGGGTCGTTCGCCAGGAACGACGCCCCGGAGTTGATCATCTGACCCCAGTCCGGTGTCGGCAGCTGGGCGCCCAGGCCTAGAAAGGAAAGTGTTGCTTCGGCGAGAATCGCAAAGCCGGCGGACAGCGAGACCTGCACGATGATCGGGTTGAGCAGGTTCGGGATCAGATGGCGCACGACCACCCTCATCGGCGATGCGCCGAGCGCTCGCGCCGCGGCGATGAACTCCATCTGCTTGAGCTGGAGCACGACCGCCCGTACGAGGCGCGCGTAAACCGGCACTGCGACGATGCCGATCGCGATCATCGCGTTGCGCAGGCCGGGGCCGAGCGCGGCGACGATCGCGATCGCCAGGATGAGACCGGGGAACGCCAGGAGGGCGTCGACCAGGCGCATGAGGAGCAGGTCGGCGATTCCGCCGGCGTAGCCGCTGACCAGCCCGATGAGCCCTCCCGCGAAGAGCCCGACGGCAACCGCGACAAAAGCCACCGGAAGCGAGACACGCGCCCCCCATAGGACACGGCTCAAGAGGTCGCGCCCCAGCTCGTCCGTGCCGAGCGCGTGTCCGGGGCTCAGGGGAGGGAGGTACGAGTCGTCAGGGCGCACAGCGAGCGGGTCATGGGGCGAGATCACGGGCGACAGAATGGCGACGAGGAACAGGAGCGCGACCAGGGCGAACGCGGCCGTGATCCGGCGGTGGCCGCGGACAAGCTCGAGGATGGCGACCGGAGTGCTCACGATCGGTTCCTGGGCGGCGACTATCGCGGGCGCGTTGCTCACGCGTAGGAGATACGTGGGTCGAGCCAGGCGTAGGCCAGGTCGACGAGCAGGTTGGCGATCATGTAAGAGAAGGCGGCGAGCAGCACGATTCCCTGCACCACCGTGTAGTCGCGATTGAAGATCGACTCGACCGCGAGGCGGCCCACCCCGGGCCAGGTGAAAACGGTCTCCGTCACGACCGCCCCTTCGATGATCCCGCCGATCTGCAGCCCGACGATGGTCACGACCGGGATCAGCGCGTTCTTCAGCGCGTGCCCGAAGACGACGCGCCGCCACGACGCCCCTTTTGCCCGCGCGGTGCGGATGTAGTCCTGGTTGAGCACCTCGATCATCGACGAGCGTGTGAAGCGCATGTTGATCGCGGCGCCTGCCGTGCCCAGCGCGATGGCGGGCAGCGCGACGTGGCGCAGGCTCTCCAGCGGATCCTGAAAGAACGGCACGTAGCCGCCGAACGGGAACAGTCGCAGTGACACCGACAGCACGAAGATCAGCACGATCCCGATGAAGAAGTTCGGGATCGAAACGCCGGCCACTGTGATTCCGGTGGCGACCTGGTCCGCCAGCGACCCCCTCCGGACGGCGGCGATCGTGCCGAGCGGGATCGCCACGAGCAGCGACCAGAGGAGGGCGATGATGCCCAGCTCCAACGTCGCAGGCAGGCGCTCGGTGATCGCGATGGCGACTGGCTGGTGGGTCGTGATCGAGCGTCCCCAATCGCCGCGCACGATATGATCCAGCCAGATCAGGTACTGGGCGTAGAGGGGCTTGTCCAGGCCGAGCTCCTGGTGGATCTGCGCGATCGCCTGCGGGCTGCGGTCCTCGCCCAGGACGATCAGCGCGGGATCACCGGGGCTGAGCCGGATCAGCATGAAGACGCCGACGGTGACGAGAAACGCCACCGGAAGCATCAGCAGCAGGCGCCGGAGCAGATAGGCGGTCACGCCGCCTCAGCCCTCCGGCGCCGCGCTCGAGCCGTGGTTAGCCCTTCCAGACCTCCGCCATCCGGATCATCAGGTCGGGGTAGAGCGTGAAGTTGTGGATCTTCGCGGACGAGATCTGCGCGCTGACGCCGAAGGTGGTGAAGACGTACGGAGCGTCCTGCACGATCTGTTTCTGGGCGCTGTCGTAGTCCTGCTTCCGCTTGGCCTGGTCCGCGCTCGTACGCGCATCTTCGAGCCACGCGTCCACCTGTGGGTTGCTGTACAGGCTGTCGTTGAAATCGCCTCCCGTGTGCCACCACGCGTACATGTTGCCGTCGGGGTCGATCCTGCCCGACCAGCTGACGCCGCATGCCTGGAACTGGTGGTTCGCGCATTCCTGCTGGTACGTCGCGAACTCCTCGGTCTGGATCTGCATGGTGATGCCAGCCTGCGCCAGCTCCGACTGCAGCAGCTGCGCCAGCTGCTGGTTGACGGGATCTGAGGTCGTCTTGTACGTGAAGGTGAAGCCTGTGGCTGTGGCCTTCGCCTTCTGAGCGTCGGCATGGTCGTAGATCTTCTGGCCGGAGTCGAACGCCCAGCTCGACGGCGGGATCGGTCCGTACGCCACGACTCCGATGTTGAAATTGATGCTCTTCAGGATCGAATAGCGGTCGACCGCCATCGCCACGGCCTGGCGCTTGGCAGGGTCGCTGAACGGCGCGGCGCCGGCGTTCAGCTCGAAGCCGTTGAAGCCGATGGCCGGCGTGTCGCGATAGACCAGGCTCGTGTGTGCCTTGACTCCCGCGACGTCCTTGGCCCCGATGGTGCGCGCGATGTCGGCGTCCCCCGTTTTCAGCGCGGCAAGAATCGCGTTGACGTCAGGGATGGCCCGGTACGTCACGCCGTCCAGGTACGGCAGCCCGGACCGCCAGTAGCTCGGGTTCTTCTTCAAGGTGAGGTGGTCGTTGCGCTTCCACTCCACGAACTGGAATGGACCACTTCCCGCGCCGGTCGGAGCGAGCGAGAAGTTGGCTCCGCCCTTCGCGACGGCGTCCATCGACAGCATCATGCCGGCGCGGTCGACGAGCGTCGCCAGCAGTGTCGCGTTCGCCTTGCTCAGGTGGAATACGACGTGGGTGTCGTCGACCACCTCGACCGTCTGCACGCTGGACAGGTCCGACTTGCGGCGCGAGTTGGCTGCGGTCTTGTAGCGTGCGATGTTGGCCTTGACCGAGGCCGCGTTGAACGGAGTTCCGTCTTGGTACTGCACGCCAGACTGGAGCGTGAACTTGTAGTTGAGGGGATCGGAGATGTCCCAGGTCTTGACGAGACCCGGCTTGATCTTGAGCGAAGGGTCGATGGTGAAAAGCGAGTCGTACATGTTGTAGAAGACCTCGCGTTCGACCAGGAGAGACGAGTCGAGCGGGTCGAGGGTGCGCAGCTCGCTTTCGAGAGCGACCGTGGCTGTGCCTCCACGCTGCGGGGTGCCCGAGCTGCTGCCTGTCCCTCCGCCTCCACTGCCGCCGCAGGCGGCGATCAGCACCAAACCTACGAAAGCAAAGGCGACTCGTCTCATCTTCGACTCCTCCTCGCGCCGTGGACTCATCCCGGCCGGCTTCCCAATAGATTAGGGTCGCCCTGGCCGCGGATGTCCGACCCGGCGCCAGCCGATACGATTCCGAGTTACTGCGGCGCCTGGCGGGCGGCGACCAGGATTTCGAGCGAGTCGACAAGGCGCGGTCCCGGCCGGTTGAAGTACGCGGACCCGTCGAGCACGATCACCCGCTTGGCGCCCGCCGAATCGACCTCTCGGTGAAGTGCGTCGGCCTCCCGCTGCGCGCGGGCCTGGTCGAATCCGCACGGCGCGAGGACGAGCAGATCGGGCTGCGCCGAGCTGACGTCTTCCCAGGTCAACGCCACTGACGGGACGCCTGGCCGCGCCAGCGGATCGTCGATCCCGGCGAGCGCGACGAGGTCAGGCGTCCAGTGGCCCGCGCGGTATGGCGGGTCGATCCACTCCAGGAACACGCCGCGGACGCGACGCATCCCGGCCGCCTTCAGCGATGCCGCCTGGATGCGGCGGCGCAGGCTCGACATGAGGGGTCGCGAGTCGACGCCGCACGCATCAGCGAGCTCGTCGATGTCGGCAAGCACCTCGGCCAGCGTGTGCGGATGCTGCCGGATCATGCGCACCCCCGCCAGGTCGCCCGCCACCTGGTCCGCCGGAATCGCACATACGTCGCAGATGTCCTGCGCCACGACCAGGTCGGGTTCGAGGCGGAGGATCGCATCGGTGTCCACCTCATACAGCGAGCGGCCCTCACGAGCGGCGAGGGCCACCGCCGCGTCGATGTCCGCGCCGGCTCGGCCGCCGAGGTCGAGAGTCGAACGCGTCACGACCGGCAGCGAGGCGGCTTGCGGCGGGTAGTCGCACTCATGCGTGACCGCGACCAGCTGGTCGCCCAACCCGAGCGCGAAGAGGGTCTCGGTCGCGCTCGGGAGGAGTGAGACGATCCTCATTCCGGTTCGTTCAGCCGGTCGACGACCTGCTTGAACACCTCATAGGGCTGCGCGCCCAGGATGAGGTAGCGCCGACCGAAGATGTGGGCCGGTATCGCGTTGATCCCGACCGACTCGGCGGCGAGCCGGTTCTCGTCGATCACAGGGTCATAGCGCTTTTCTTCGATCGCCGCGCGCAGCTCACCCGGGTCGAGGCCGGCGTCCGCGCCGATGCGCACCAGGTCATCGACCTCCTCCAGTCGCCCGCTGCCTTCCCAGTGCTCTTTGAGCAGGGCATGGTGCATCTCATCGAACAGGCCCTGTTCGCGGGCGAACTCAGCCGCGCCAAGCGCGCGCCTCGAGTTGATGATCACCTGCCGCGGCCGCATCGTCAGCCCGACCGATTCCGCGACCGATTGCATGCGGGACTGCATCTGTTCCGACCGCGCCCGGCCAAAGTAGACCTCGCGTGGAATGCCTTCCACCGGTGCCGCGGGATTCAGCTCGTATGGCAGCCACGTCACCTGCACGAGCTCCTCGCGCTCGAGCTGTTCGACCCTGACCGAGTCGATGTAGCACCAGGGTCAAACGTAGTCCGAGAAGATCACGAGGTCGACCGGCGTGGCCTGGGTCATTCGGTTCATATACGCCAATCTGGCCCTCAGGATTCCTTTGGCGTTCCTTAACCTGCCGGTGGCACAATGAAAGTTCGAGGGGGCAGGTGACCCGCGTCATCTCCGGAGTTCAGGAGGTATTCATATGGCGGACGCGAAGACATTCGTCGTGAACGCGCCGGCGTGGATCGACCTTTCGACCAGCGACCCGGCGGCCGCGCGCGACTACTACTCGAAGCTCTTCGGCTGGGCGGCCGAGCCGGAGAAGGATCCGGAGGCGGGCGGATACGCGATCGCGAGGCTGGGCGGCCAGGACGTGGCCGGCATCGGCGGCTTGCAGGACCCCAGCGCCCCGTCCGCGTGGATGATCTACATCGGCACGCGCGACGCCGACGCCGCTGCGAAGAAGATCGAGGCCGAGGGCGGCAAGGTCGTGGCGCCGCCGTTTGAAGTGATGGACGCCGGAAAGATGGCCGTGTTCCAGGACCCGACCGGCGCCTTCATCTCCGTCTGGCAGCCGAAGACGATGAACGGCTTCGGCGTCCAGCGCAAGGCGGGCGCCTATTCGTGGGCGGAGCTCAACTCGCGCGGCATCGAAAAGGCGAAGGACTTCTATCACAAGGTCTTCGGCTGGGGCGAGAAGGTGAGCCCCATGGGCGAGGGGCAGGGCGACTACACCGAGTTCAAGCTCGGCGACGAGGGCATCGCCGGGGGCATGGAGATGAACCCGATGGTGCCCGACGCCGTGCCGTCGTACTGGATGGCCTACTTCGCCGCGCGCGACGTGGACAAGGAACACAAGCGGGCGGTCGACCTCGGTGGCAAGGAGATGGTGCCTCCGTCCGACTTTCCGGGCGGTCGCTTCTCGATCCTCACCGACCCGCAGGGCGCGATGTTCGGCTTGCTCAGCTCGGACCAGTAACCTCTCGACATATACAGGACCGGCGGGTCGAGCACGGCCCGCCGGTTTTGCTTAATCGGGCGGCATCATCCCCGGCGAGTACCCGCACATGGAAGGCGCAGGACGCCAGGTGCGCTTCATGAGATTTGGCGACGTCAAAGAGGTCGATGCGCGCACCGCGGAGCTCGGCAAGGTCGTGGTTGCATGGTGCGACCTCATGTCGGCGCCGAAGGCAGGGACGAAGGCTTAGACGGTCAGCTCCGAGGAGTCGAGTAGGAGATGATCCTCTCGACCTGTATCTTCCCGGCCTCATCGAGCTGCCAGGTCTGAGCGGACGGGAACGTCCTCGGTCCGAGCGGGCCGCCTTCGGTGTCGACCCTGTACACGATCAGCGCGTTCTGCTCGTCGCCCATGGCAGCGATCACGCTGAGGCTGCCTGGCACGACCCGCTTCGCGAATTGAGCGAGGCCCCTCGGCCCGTCCATGTACTCATCGATTCCGACGAGGGTGCCGGCCGGGCTGTGGAACTGCACGTCCGCCGCCAGGTTGCCGCGGGCCGTCTCGAGGTCGTGGTTGCTCCAGGCCTCGAGGTGAGCACGGGCCAATGACACAGCTCGCGAATCCGTCATAGCTCCTCCTTCACGAATGTCATCGCCTCTCGGGCGAGGGGCAGCCAGCGCATGGTCGAGGTGGGGGACAGCACGAACCATTCGCGCATCGGTTTGCCCTTTCCGGCGTCGAAGCGCGTGCCTTCGCCTCGAATCACTAGCTCATCGACGCGGCCGCGTGGCAGCTTCACGACCAGGGCTTCGCGCACAAGCATCGCGAAGATCCGCCCGCCGACCTTGAGCTGTCCCGACGAGCCGAATCCCCTGCCCTCGCTGAGGTTCGTCACGCTCGGCTGACCCGCGATCCTGCGGACAAGGTCGGCGTACTTGGCTTCGGGCCCCACTCTAGAAAGTGATTCTCCACGGTAACTTGAGAAAGTCAAGTAGTAACTTGAGGTTCTCACGGTTGCGTGGTATCTTGCTCTCGCGTGCGCTCCTACCAGCAGTACTGCGCGGTGGCGAAGGCGCTGGACGTCGTCGGCGACCGCTGGGTGCTGCTCATCGTCCGCGAGCTGATGACCTCAGGCCCGTCGCGCTACACGGACCTCCTCAAGGGCCTGCCCGGGATCGCCACCAACCTGCTCGCGGACCGGCTCCGGGAGATGGAGCACAACGGCATCGTGCGCCGCGAGGAGGCCCCGCCTCCCGTGGCGACGACCCTGTTCAGCCTGACCGACTGCGGTGAGGGCCTGCGCCCGCTGCTCGAGGACCTTGGCCGGTGGGGTGCTCCCCTCATGGGCGTGCCGCAGCCCAACAACGTCTTTAGGAGTCACTGGCTCGTTTTCCCGTTCGACGCCTATCTGGCGGACAAGTCACCGCACGAGGCGCCCATCGCGATCGAGGTCCGAACGGGCGACGAGCCGATGGTGATCGAGACCGTGCAGGGCTCGGTCCGCACGCGACGTGGCACGGCCGTGAAGCCGGACGCGATCCTCGAGGGAAGGCCTGGCTTGATTCTCGGCTTGCTTGCGGGACGCTTCGACCTGGCCGAGGGGCGGCGGCGCGGCCTCACTTTCAAGGGCATCCAGAAGGCGCTCACCCGCGTCATCGCGGGCAAGGACTTTCAGAAGAAAGCGCGAGCGACCTGAGCGGCGACGCGCGCGTTGTTGATCACGAGCTCGACGTTGACGTCGAGCGACCGTCCGCCTGACAGCTCCGCCATTCGCGCCAGGAGGCGCGGCGTCAGCTTGCCACCGGAAACGTCACCCATGTCTTCGGCCGCGCGCCTGGCCATCTCCTCCGCTCCCTCGAGCTCCGTTGGGGGAGGTATCGCGACCACGACTCCACGCGTGCCGATCTTCCATGCGGCGTCGAGCACGTGGGCGGCGTCGTCGGGTCCATCGACGCGCCCGCTGACCGGACAGCCGCTCCGCCGGGCGTAGAAAGCGGGAAACTCGTCGGTGCCGTAGCCCAGGACCGGCACGCCCAGCGTCTCGAGCCGTTCCAGGGTGAGCCGCAGGTCGAGGATGATCTTGGCGCCGGCGCAAAAGACTGCCACCGGCACGCGCGCGATCTCCTCAAGGTCGGCCGACACGTCCTCCGGATGACCGCGATGCACGCCGCCGATCCCGCCGGTCGCGAAGAAGCGGACCCCGGCCAGGGCCGCCGCCCTGATGCTCGCCGCGACAGTCGTCGCGCCAATGTCGCCGTGCGCGAGGGCGGGTCCGATGTCACGCGAACTGACCTTGATCGCGCCCGACGCGATGCGCTGAAGATCGTCGTCGTCGAGGCCGACTCGCAGGCGGCCGTCCAGCACGGCGATGGTCGCGGGTACCGCGCCCTGCTCGCGGACCGCCGCTTCGCATCCGCGCGCGGCTCTCAAATTGTGGGGGGCAGGCAGGCCCTGGCCCACGATGGACGTCTCGAGCGCGACGACCGGCCGCCCGGCGTCGAGCGCGGCCGCCACCTCGGGCGAGACCTCGAGCGCCGCGCTCAGCTCGGCCGCGCTCCGACGAGCAGCACCGACTGAGTCGCGGCCTGGACGGCCTTCTCCGCCGCCTCGACCGGCGGCGCCCCATGCAGCCAGGCCGCGCAGAACGCAGCGGCAAACGCGTCACCCGCGCCGGTCACATCGAGCGCCTTCACAGGCGGCGCGGGGATGGTGTTGCCGAACACTCTGCTTCCTGCGGCGCCGAGCTTGAGCACGGGCACCTGGGCGAGGCTCTCGAGGGGTACGGCAAGCGTGTCGGCCTCGGCCTCGGTCGCGAACAGCACCTCCGGCTTGAGGCGGGCCAGGACGTAGGCCATACGCGATGGTCCGTAGGCGCGCAAGCCGGCGGCCGACGAAAGGTCGACCGCAAGCATCCCGCGGGCCTCGCGCACGACCCTGATCGCGGCGCGCGTGGCGGACGCGAGCGGCTCGACGAAGAGCGAATAGGCCGGCACGTGGAGCAGGCGCGCGTCGCGGAACCATGCTTCCTGGAGGTCCTCCGGGCTCAGGCCTACGCTCGCGCCGCGTTGCGTCGCCATGGCACGCCGGCCATCGGGGCTGACCAGCACCGCGATGGCACCTGTCGGTTCCGCCGCCCACACCGCCCGCACCTCGACCCCACGCGACTCGAGGTCGGCGACCAGCCGGCGCCCGGTTTCATCGTCCCCGACCCGGCTGACGAGCCGGGCCGGTTCGCCCAACGCGGCTGTCCAGGCGCAGAAGTTCGCCGCCTGGCCGCCGCCGCCGAGGGTGATGGCGGCTGGTGAGTCATCGTCCGGCTGGAGCGGGCCCTCGGGCACGATCGCGATGTCCAGCAGGAGGTCGCCGATGGAGACGATCACGACCTGACGAGGATAACGCCGCCCCGAGGGCCTCCCCCGGCCGAGACCTCTAATCTCGGAGCAGGCCTGACCTCGCGAGGTGGTCGCGGAGAGTCGCCTCGAGCCGCTCGTCGAGCTTGCGGACCGGGGGCGCGGACCACGGCTCGCAGATTCCCTGCATGTGCAGCGCCGCCTTGATCGCAAGGGGGAAGACTCCGCCACGCACCGCCATCACGAGCTCGTACAGCTCATCCTGGCTCTTCCGCGCCGACTCGATGTCGCCGCGTACGTACTCGTCGTAGATGCGGACCACCAGCGCGGGCGCGATGTTGCCCGCGCCGCAAATCGTGCCGGCCCCGCCCATCGCGAGCGAAGCGACCAGCATTGTGTCGCTGCCGGTGAAGATCCGAAGCGACGGTTGGTCGCGCGTTGCGATGCAGACCCCTTCGAAGTATTCGAAGTCGCGGCTCGAATCTTTGATCCCGCGGATCGTTCCCTCACGCGCGAGTGCCGCCACGGTCGCGGGCTCGACCACGACCTTGGTGAACTGCGGGATGTTGTAGACGAGGATCGGCAGCGGTGCATGGTCGGCCAGTTGCCGGTAAAAGGCGAGCACGCCCGCCTGGTCGGTCGGGTAGTAGAAGGGAGGAGCCACCAGCGCGGCGTCCGCACCCAGCCGCGCCGCGGCTTCGACCTCCGCGCGCGAGGACGAGAGGTGGCTCTGCGCCACGCCGCAGATGACCCGGACGCGACCGTCAGCCGTCTTGACGACGGCTTCCAGAATCTTGCGGCGGGACGCCTCGTCGAGCGACGCGGTCTCGCCTGTGGAACCCAGCGCCAGGAGGCCGTGGACGCCTCCCGCCAGCACGTGCTCGACGAGCCGCGCCACCCCGGCCTCATCGACTGTGCCGTCGCGCTTGAGCGGGGAAGCGAGCGCGACGAGGACGCCGGACAGCTCTTCGGGCCTGAACACCGACGTTCAGGGTAGACGCCGTCGGGCCGGAGTGCGGCGACTGCCCGAGGTTCTCCGCCTGATCCCCTTCGAACTTGACACCGGGCTTAAGGCTGGCTGAAAATCGGGGTTCAGGCGTGGTCCGGGGCGCGGGCTCCGATGTTCGTTTCATCCGCAGCACGCACGGGCGTGCGTTCTGGAGAGGGTGCCATGCGTCGAATCGCCTTGCTCGTCGCTTCAGCCGCGGTGGTCATCTTGGGCGTAGCGCCGGGTCTGGCGGGGAACAGCTCCCCGAATCAGAGCCCGGGTGAGGAGAGCCAGAACGCGGCTGCCGCGACGGACTGGTTCATCTCCCAACGTGTCGCACCGAACGACGCGGTCGATCCGAACGCTTTTGCGTCGGCGACGCTCCAGGCGGCGTCCCTCCCGAGCACGCCGGGTACATGGACCGAGCGGACAAACCTCGCCGGCGCGGACGGAAACGACTTCTCCGACCCGCCCGCTTTCATCGACCCGACCAGTCACTTCAGCAACTCCGGCGCCGGCGACCGCTGGGTGGGCGGACGGATGACGTCGCTGGCGGCAGTCCCGAACGGGCCGCTGTTCGCCGGAGCGGCTGACGGCGGTGTATGGAAGTCGGCCGACGGCGGCCAGCACTGGACGCCGGTGTTCGACTCGCAGGGGACGCTGTCGATCGGCGCGCTGCTGGTGACCGGCTCCGGTAGCAGCTACACCGTCTACGCAGGCACCGGCGAGGCCAACACGAGCTCAGACAGCTATGCCGGCATCGGCGTGCTCGCATCCACCGACGGCGGAGGCCACTGGGCTCGCGTCGGCGGCCCGGAGCTCAACGGGGCGCTCATCTTCCGCCTGATCCAGAACGGCACGACGCTGCTCGCGGCAACCTCACACGGTCTGTACAGCTTCGACACGGCCTCGAGCACGACTTGGACCGCGGTCCTGCAGCCGGCAGGCCCGCCCGTCGACGGCAAGAACTTCAACCTGAAGGTCGGGAACATGATCACCGACGTCCAGGTCAGGCCTGGCACGAACGGTAGCCAGGTCCTGGCCGTGGCCGGCTGGCGCGGAGGTGCGCCGACCAACGGCCTTTACCTCTCGACCGACGGCGGCGCCCACTTCACATTCCTGGCCAACCCGCAGGGCTGGGTCCCGGCCAAGGACGAGGGCCGGACGACGATCGCCTACGCGTCGGGCGGCGATCGTGCTTACGCGATCGTCCAGAGCCCTGTGCTGCTGAACGTCGGCACGAGCGGCCAGACGCTCCTCCAGGGTGTTTACGAGTCGGGCAATGGCGATCCGAATGGACCCTGGACCAAGATCGCCGACTCTTTGAAGCTCGCTTCGAGCAACTCCGCCCTCTTCCCGCACAAGGTCGGAAAGGGATTTCAGCCCGGCATCCAGGCCTGGTACAACCAGTTCCTGGCGATCGACCCCGGCGATGAAGACCACCTCTATCTCGGCCTCGAAGAGGTTTTCGAGACACAGAACGCCGGCGCGGTCTGGGACACGGTCGGCAGGTACTGGAACTTCGGGTTCACATGCTTCTCGTACTCGCCTTTCGAAGGCACCTGCAACCACCAGCAGACCCACTCTGACCAGCACGCCGCGCTGATCGCCGGCGGCAAGCTCTACGTCGGCAACGACGGCGGCGTCTACGCCCGCTCGATCACCGACCACACGGAAGGCAACTGGACAGACCTGAACCAGCACCTCGACGCGCTCCAGTACTACGGCGCGCAGGGCAGCGGTGACTCGATCATCTACGGCGGTATGCAGGACAACGGCAGCGCCAAGGTGTTCACGACGCCGACCACGATCCAGGACGACCAGGGCAACCCGATCAACGTCAGCTCGGTGCAGGTGTTCGGCGGCGACGGCGGCTACACGATCGTCGACCCCAAGAACTCCAACAACGTCATCACCGAGTACGTCGACCTCACTGCTTTGCAGTCCACCAACGGCGGCGCTGACTGGCACTTCATCAACCCGGCCGATCCTGACGCGCGCTTCATCGCGCCCATCGACATGGACCGCACGAACTCCAACCATCTCGTCGCAGGCGGCGCCATCGTCTGGAACTCCGAGTCGGGCATCGCAGGTACGAACAGCCCCGCTGTCTGGCAGAACATCTTCGACGTGCGGACGTCCCCGAGCGACAACCCGCTCACGCAGCCAAGGCAGCAGGTGAGCGCTCTTGACGCGGTGACGGTCAACGGCGTGGAGTACGTCGCGGCCGCATGGTGCGGGCCGTGCAACCCAAGCTTTGCGAGCGGCGGCGGGTTCCACTCCGGCATCGTCATCCTGAGCAACGCCGGCGGAACGTGGAAGCCGATCACCCAGGCGTGCACCGGGACCAAGACGCCGTGCGCGGCGGGACTTCCCAAGCGCTACATCAGCGGCATCAAGATCGACACGTCCAACCCGAGCCACGCCCTCCTGTCGATGTCCGGTTATTCGCGCAAGTGGATGATTGGGCCCGACGACCCGGGCGTGGGCCACGTCTTCGAGAGCTCGAACAGCGGCACGACGTGGTCCGACATCTCAGGCAACCTGCCCGACGCACCGATGGACGACATCGTCTCCAACAACGGCAAGCTCATCGTGGCGGCGGACTTCGGCGTGTTCGTGTCCTCGGACGGCGGCGCGACCTGGAGCCACCTCGGCACCAACCTTCCGAACGTGGTGGTCGACCAGCTGACGGTCGACCCTAACGGCGTCATCGTCGCGGCGACGCACGGCCGCGGCGTCTGGACGACGACCGCCCCGTAACACCTCTTTGACCGGCCGCCCGCCGTGGGCGGCCGGTCTCGTCAGTCCCTCGCGGCCGGAACGATCCGGTTGCGCATGGTGCCGATGCCCTCGACCTCGGTCTCCATCACGTCACCGGGTTTCAGGAACTCTGGCGGGGTACGGGCGAATCCAACTCCATCCGGCGTTCCCGTCGCGATCAGGGCGCCGGGCAGTACCGTCATCCCGACCGACACCCATTCGATCACGGCGTCGACGGGATAGATCATGTCGCGAGTGTTCCCGTCCTGCTTCACGATGCCGTTCACCAGAAGGCGCAGGTGCAGCGACTGGGGTTCGGGCATCTCATCCGCGGTGACGATGCACGGACCGGTGGGACAGCTGCGATCGAGGCTCTTGCCCTTGAAGTACTGGCCACCCCAGCTGCTCTGGATGTCGCGCGCCGTGACGTCGTTCAGGGCCGTGTAGCCGAAGACCAGGCCGCGCGCGTCGCCGCGCTTGACGTTGGCACCGCGCTTGCCGATGACGACCGCGAGCTCGACCTCCCAGTCGATCTTGTCGCTCACGCCGGGATCGATGGCGATGTCCGCGAACGGCCCGGTCAGGGCCGTGATCGCCTTGGTGAAGATCGTCGGCGGTCCCGGCTCGCGGCCCTCCACGACCGCCGTCTCCTCAGCGTGCTTCTGGTAGTTGCGGCCGATTGCGATCACGTTGCCTCGCGGCTCCTGGAGAGGGGGAAGGAGCTCAATGTCCGCCAGGCGGTGGGCTCGCGCCTTCGAGGAGGACAGGGCCGCCCTGACGGCGGCCAGCCCCTCTACGCCCGCGTCGATCAGCGACAGCATGTCGCCGGGCTCCGACACCTCCACCACCTCGTCCTGTTCGCGCAGCACCCCAAGCCGCGATCCGCCATCCATCCGGAACGTCACCAGCCTCATGTCTTTTCGATCTCCTTATCAGTCCGCGTCACGCCCGACCGCTTCGGCCAGCTTCGCCAGCCCGTAAAGCGTCCTCAGCGAAGGCACCTGCACGCCTCGCCAGTCCGCGATCTCGACCACCGCGCCGAGCAATGCGTCCAGCTCGAGAGGCTTGCCCGCCTCCAGGTCCTGCAGCATCGACGTCTTGTGCTCGCCCACCGAGGCGGCTCCCTGCATCCGCTTCTCGATGCTGACCGGCAGCTCGACGTCGATCGCACGCGCGACCGACGCCACCTCTTCCATCAGCGTGCGGATCAGGGCGCGGCTCTCCTCCGACTGAAACATCTCGGTCAGCGTCGCCCGAGTCACGACGCTGATGGGGTTGAGCGTCGCGTTGCCGAGCAGCTTCAGCCAGATCTCGGGACGCAGGCGGGTCTGCACCGGGGCCTTGAACCCGGCGGCGGTGAGCATGGCGGCGATGCGCTGCACCCGTTCGGTCTTCGCGCCGTCCGGCTCGCCGATCGAGAAGCGGTCGCCCTCCTCGTGCTCGATGACACCGGGCTCGACGATGGACGCCGCTGGATAGACGACGCACCCGACGACCTGGTCGTACGGGATGCTGTGCGCGATGAGGCCTCCCGGATCGACTGAGTCGAGGTGGCGGTCCGGGAAGTACCACCACGGGATTCCGTTCATCGCACCCACGACGCTTGCGTCTGGGCGCAGCATGCGACCGATGCGAGTCGCGACGGGAGGGATGGTGTGTGCCTTCAACGTGATGAACACGACGTCGGCCCCCTCGATAGCGTCCATGTCGTCGGTGCACGTGGGGTGAGCGGTGAACTCACCCTGGGCGCTGCGTACCGTCACGCCGCGTGCCTGCATCGCCGCGAGGTGCTTGCCCCGCGCGACCAGGACCACGTCCTGGCCGCTCCGCGCCAGGTGCGCGCCGAGCAGCCCGCCGATCGCACCCGCGCCGACGATGGCGACGCTCATCCGCGGTTGAAAGCTTCCGCGACCGAACGGCGCTGGATCTTCCCGGTCGCGGTGCGAGGGATCTGGTCGACGAGGTAGAGCTTTTTCGGCACCTTGTGGTCCGCCAGCCTCTCGCGCGCGAAGGCGAGCAGCTCCTTCTCCGTGGCCTTGCCTTTCAGCACGACGGCCGCGGCCACCTCCTCGCCCCATGCGGCGTGCGGCCTACCGAACGCGACCGCCTCCGCGACCGAAGGATGCTGGAGCAAAACGTCGTCGATCTCCCGCGGTGCGATCTTCTCGCCGCCCCGGTTGATCATCTCTTTGAGACGGCCGACGAGCGACAGGTAGCCGTCGGCGTCCAGCCGTCCCTGGTCGCCGGTGCGGAACCAGCCGTCGCTGAACGACTTCGCATTGGCCTCGGCGTTGTTGGCGTAGGCGTCGATCACGCTCGTGCCCCGGATCACGACCTCGCCCGGGACCCCGGTGGCCAGCAAGCCGCCGCTTTCGTCCATGACGGCGATTCGGATCCCGGTCTCGAGGCCGACCGTTCCCGGCCGGCGGTCGCCGGGCGGCAGCGGGTTGGATGCCATCTGGTGCGAGGCCTCGGTCATGCCGTACGCCTCGACCACCGGCGCGCCGAACCGCGATTCGAGCTGTCGCATCGTCTCGGGCGAGAGGGCCGACGAGCTCGACCGGATGAAGCGAAGTCTCTCGGCGCCCGCCGGACGCTCGCCGCGATTGCGCAGGAGAAGCATCTGGTGCATGGTCGGCACGGCCGAGTACCAGGTCGCGCCGTGCTCGGCCGCGGCCGGCCAGAACGTCATACCGTCGAAGGCAGGCGGGACGATCACCGTGCCGCCCGAGACGAAGGTCGCCATCGTCGAGGCCATCAACCCATGGATGTGGAAAAGCGGCATGACGCACATGGCCACGTCGTCGGGGGTCAGGCCATAAGTGCGTGCGATGTTCTCAGCCGAGAACGCGAGATTCCGCTGCCGCAGCGGCACGAGCTTGGGCCGGCTCGTCGTCCCACTCGTGTGCAGCACGAGCGCGACGTCGTCGCCGTGCGGCATCTGGGCGGACCGCGCCAGATGGCGGCGTCCGCTACTCTCCAGGACGATCCGACGTTGATCGTCGAGGCTCGCCTCGACCAGCAGCACTCCATGCGGCAGCGCGCGCCGCGCCGCTTCGCCGCGGCCCGGCGGGACCACGAGTGCGCGGGCGGCGGTGTCCCCGAGGTAGAACTGGAACTCGTCCTCCTTGTATGCCGGGTTCAGCGGCGCGGCCGTGCCCGCGAAGGCCGCTGCCAGGAAGAGCACGATCGTCTCGACGCTGTTCGGCAGGACGAGGGCGATCCTGTCGTCGCGGCCCAGTCCAAGCCTGGCGAGGCCATCTGCGGCGGATGCCACCTGCTCGCGCAGCTCCGCGTACGTGAGACGCGGGCCGCCCGGGACGACGATGGCGGGCGACTTCGAGTCGCCGCGCTGGAGCGCTTGATCGAGGGTCTGCGTCAAGCGGCCGGCGGCAGCCGCATGCCGATCAGGCGCGCGCACTCGCGCATCAGCTCGAGGATGTCGTTCTGGATCTCCACCCGCTCCTTGCTCGCGCCGCAAAGCGTGCCAAAAAACCTGCCCGCGGAAGTGAAGACAGGGTAGGACACGAAGGTGCGGATCTCGAGCAGCCTCGCCACGCTGCTGCTCGGAAACTGCTTCTGCGCCTCGGTCGTGTAGTGGGGACCGCCTTCGACAACGAAGCGGCAGACGCCCTCCGACCATGGCAGGGTCACGTCTTCGGGGATGTGGAAGAGATCGCTCCGGTTGACCGAAAAGACGATGTACTGCTCGTCCGAAGTGAGGCGCGTTTCCGCGAGGTAGGTCGAGCTAAGGCCGGTGAGGTCCGCAAGCCGGGAGAGGACTCCGCGCGTGACCGTCTCAAGGTCGCCGCCGTCGGCCGCGACCTGCTCGAGGAGCTCCCGTGCGGACGGAGCCATGCGCAGTACGGTATCAACGTTGATTCGCAACTTGATCGGCTCGGAGTGGCGCCCGCCCGCTGACGACGCCCTTTCGTTGCCGATCTACAACCCCGCCACAGCCGAGGTGATCGAGCGCGTTCCGCTCTCGGGGGCGCCCGACGTGGATGCGGCAGTCAGGGCCGCCTCGCAGGCGTTCGCCGGTTGGTCGCGGACCGCGGTCATGGACCGGGTCCGACTGATGTTCAGGTTCAAGGCGCTGCTCGAAGACGGCTTCGAGGAGCTGGCCGCGATCGTCACCCGGCATCACGGCAAGACGCTCGACGAGGCGCGTGGCGAGGTGAGGCGCGGGATCGAGGTCGTCGACTTCGCGTGCGGCGCGCCCACGCTGCTCCAGGGCCGAACGCTCCGCGACGTCTCGGCCGGGGTCGACCAGGACCTCTACCGCTATCCGGTCGGCGTCTGCGCGGGCGTCCCGCCGTTCAACTTCCCGGTGATGATCCCGCTCTGGATGTTCCCGCTCGCGGTGGTGGCAGGCAACACGTTCGTGCTGAAGCCTTCCGAACGCACGCCGCTGGGCGCCGCGCGGCTTGCCGAGGTGTTCCTGGCGGCCGGGTTTCCCGCGGGCGTCCTCAATGTCGTCCACGGCGCGGCCCAGACCGTCGACGCGCTGCTCGAGCACCCCGATGTCAGCGCGATCTCGTTCGTCGGGTCGGCGCCGGTCGCGCGGCACGTGTACGCGACAGCGGCGAGCAACGGCAAGCGGGTCCAGGCGCTCGGGGGCGCGAAGAACCACATCGTGGTCATGCCGGACGCCGACCCCGAGCTCGCGGTGCCGGCGATCCTCAACTCCGCCTTCGGCAACGCGGGGGAGCGCTGCCTCGCCGGATCCGTGGCCGTCGCGGTGGGCAAGGCCGCGGACACGCTGCTCGATCCCCTGCGCGACGCAGCGTCGAGGATGGTCGTAGGGCCCGGCGACCAGCATGGCGTCCAGGTCGGGCCGCTGATCCGTGCCGAGCACCGCGACCGCGTCGCCGCCTACGTCGAGAAAGGCATCGCCGAGGGCGCTGAGCTCGTCGTCGACGGGCGTCCCGAGATGTCGCGACAGGGTTTCTTTCTTGGTCCAACGATCCTGGACCGGGTAACGGCGGGGATGGCGGTCGGCCGGGAGGAGATCTTCGGGCCCGTGCTGTCGGTCTCTCGCGCCGCGACCCTGGACGAGGCGATCGGGCAGGCCAACGCCTCATCCCTCGGCAACATGGCCACGATCTTCACGCGATCGGGACGGGCCGGCCGCGAGTTTCGCGAGCGGGTCGAGGCCGGCATGACCGGGATCAACGTACCGGTCGCGCAGCCTTTCGCATTCTTTCCTTTCAGCGGGTGGAAGGGCTCCTTCTTCGGCGACCTCCACGTGCACGGCACTGACGGAATCGATTTTTACACCCGAAAGAAGGTGGTGGTGACCCGCTGGTGATCGGCAATCTGTTCTCCTGGACCGTCACAGCCCTGTTCGGCCTGATCACGCTGCTGCTCGCTTACGAGAGCTGGGCGCTGCTCACGAATCACACTCCGATCACCGACTACATCCGTCCCGCGGTCCACGCGTATCCGGGCGTTGCGTTCGTGATCGCAGTGGTGATCGGAATCTTGCTCGGCCATTTTCTGTGGGGCCCGGCGTGGGGGCGTACGTCTCCCGCGGGCATGAAGCCATGAACTTCACCGCCGATGCGATCCTCTCTCTCATCGCGACGGCCTTTGCGTTCGTCGCGTTTCTGCTGATGCTCGAAGAATCATTTGCGCTCCGCGCGGGCCGCGACCCGATGAGCAACGGGGTCCGGGCGTGGGTCCGGCGATTCCCTCGCGCCACCTACGCGGTCGCTGTCGTGATCGGCATGCTGCTCGGCCACCTGCTCTGGCCGTAGACGTCGTCGCGGCCCCAAGTCGCCGGACCGAGTGGGTGGGCACGACCATGGTGCTCATCTCGGCCGTGGCTTTCGGCACGCTGTCGATCTTCGCCAAGCTGGCGTACGCCAACGGCCTCGCCACCGAGCAGCTCCTTGCGTTTCGTTTCGTGCTCGCGGCAATCGGAATGTGGATCCTCGCGTTCGCGGCGGGGCAGAACCCGCTGCGCCTGCCGCGCCGCCAGGCCGCCGGCCTGCTCGCCCTCGGCGGCGTGCTGTACACCGCGCAGGCCCTGACCTACTTCATCGCGCTGCGCAGCCTCCCGGCGTCGCTCTGCGTCCTGATCGTCTACATCTACCCGAGCCTGGTCGTGGTCGCGGGCTGGCTGTTTCTGCGACGTCAGGTTTCCGTGTGGCACGGCGTCGCCCTGGCCGCCAGCTTCCTTGGGGTGGCGATGCTCGTCGGCGGGGCGCAGATCCTGTTCAACTCGGGGCTGATCTTCGCCTTCGCGGCGCCCCTCATGTACACGACGTTCATCCTGCTCGGCGAGCGGGTGATGCAATCCGCGCCGGCAGTCGCCGCCAGCGCCCTGATGATGTCCGCCACCGCTGCCGTGCTGTGCCTGGTGGCGGCGATCGAAGGCCGCCTGGCCCTGCCGGCGACACCCGCCGCGTGGGCCGTGAGCGTGGGCATCGCCGTGGTCCCCACCATGGTCGCGATCTCGCTGTTCCTTGCGGGTCTGCCGCGCATCGGAGCAGCTCGCGCGTCGTTGCTCAGCACGCTGGAGCCGGTGGTCACGGTGTCGCTGGCCGTCGTGGTTCTCGGCGACCGTTTCTCCTTCCTGCAGGCGATCGGCGGCGTGCTCGTCCTGCTCGCTGTGGTCGTCGTCCAGGCCGCGCACCTCTGGCGGCCGGGAGTGCCGGCGGCCCTCAAGTGATGCGCTCCCGGCGCCTGTTCCGACGATCGGCTTGAATAGGCACCGGGTGGGATGAGTTGAAGCCCTCAAACCGATGACCATGAAACGCTGGATCCTGGTCGCGGCCGTGCTCGGCTCGGGGATCGTGTTCCTCGACTCGACGGTCGTCAACGTCGCCCTGCCGAGGATCGGCCGCGACCTGCACCGCACCTTTCTTGGAGTGCTCGAGGGCCAGTCGTACGTCTACAACGCCTACCTCTTGACGCTCAGCGCGTTGCTGATCCTGGCGGGCGCAATCAACGACTTCTACGGCAGGAAGCGAACTTTCCTGATCGGGTTGGTCGGCTTCGGGGCGACTTCCGTCCTCTGCGGCTTCGCCCCCAGCATGGAGCTGCTCGTCCTGTTCCGCATCCTCCAGGGTGCGGCCGGAGCGCTGCTCGTGCCCGGCTCGCTCGCGCTGCTCACCGCCAACTTCTCGGGTGAGGAGCAGGGACGGGCCTTTGGCACCTGGGCGGGTGCTTCGGGTGCCACGACAATCCTCGGGCCCGTGGTCGGCGGCCTCCTGGTCGATACGATCTCGTGGCGCGCCGCGTTCTTCATCAACGTCCCGCTGGTCGCCGTGGCTGCCTGGGCGACGTGGAAGCACGTCCCGGAAAGCCGCGACGAAAACGCATCGCCCGACTTCGACTGGGTCGGCGCCGCCATCGTCGCCCTGGCGGTCGGCGGGCTGGCCTTCGGCACGATCTACGGCCAGCAGCGCGCGTGGCGCGACCCGGGCGGCTACATCGCCCTCGCGATCGGGGTCGCGTCAACGATCGCCCTTCCGCTCTGGATGAGGCGCGCCAGGCACCCGTTGATCCCGCTCGAGCTGTTCCGGTCGCGCAATTTCACGGTCGTCAACATCTCGACTCTCCTGATCTACGGCTCGCTCTACGTCACCTTCTATTACCTCGGCCTTTTTCAGCAGGGCACGCTGGGGTACGCAGCCGCCGCGGCCGGCGCCGCCGGGATCCCGGGTTCGCTCTTTCTCATCCTCCTGTCCCGACGATTCGGAACGCTGGCAAGCCGATACGGACCGCGGATCTTCATGACCATAGGGCCGCTGATCATGGCGTTGGGCGTGCTGTTGTATGCGCGCGTCCCGGCCACGAGCACTCCGTGGAAGCTCATGCCCGGCAACCCGAGCACCTACTGGCCGCCGCTCTCTTACTTCATCGACTTCTTGCCGGGCTCGGTCATCTTCGGCGTCGGCATATGCATGCTCGTGGCTCCGCTGACGACGGCGCTCATGACGTCGGTCCCCGTGCGCAACTCAGGGTTGGGCTCGGCGATCAACAACGCGATCTCGCGAGTCGGCCCTCAGCTTGCCGGAGCGTTCATCTTCGTCTTCCTGACCGCCACGTTCTACTCGTCGCTCGCTTCGCGTCTGACCGGGGTGGACGTCTCGTCCGAGAGCTTCCGCAAGGCGGTGAGCCCCCTCAACACGCCGGGCGATCCGAGCCTGGTAGCGGTGGTGCGCGATGCGTCGACGTCGTCGCTCCATCTCGCGATGGTCATTGGCGCGGCCCTGCTCGTGGCGGGCGCGATCGTCAACGCGGTCGGCATCCGAAACCAGCCGGCACCGCAGCCCGCCGCGGAGGCAAAGACGCCCGCGACCGCGTGATGGCTAGGATGGGTCGATGTCCTCGCTGATCGACCGGGGTCAGCTGCAGAAGCTCGTCGCGGACGGAGCGCAGCTCGTAGAAGTGCTGCCGGCCAACGAGTACAAAGAGGACCACCTCCCGGGCGCGATGAGCATCCCGCTCCGCCGGCTCAACCGCGAGACGGCGGCGGCGCTCGACCCAAAGCGTCCGGTGATCGTCTATTGCTGGGATATGGCTTGAGACATGTCGCCCAGGGCCGCGGCGCGGCTCGAGACCCTCGGGTTCGGCGAAGTCTATGAGTACAAGGCCGGCAAGCTCGACTGGATGGCCGCCGGGCTGCCGACCGAGGGCGAGAACTCACTCCACCCCCGGGCCGGCGACGCCGCGCGCAAAGACGTGCCCACGTGCACCCTGAGCGAAAGGTTGGGAGACGTGGACGAACGCGTCAAAGCCGCGGGCTTTGACGCGGCGCTGGTGGTCGACGCCCATCGCGTGGTGCTCGGCCTGCTGCGCTCGAAGGAGCTGGCCAAGGACCCCAACCTGACGATCGAGCAAGCGATGCGGCCGGGGCCCAGCACATCTCGGCCCTACGTCTCGCTCCACGAGATGGCCCATTTCATGGAGGAGCACAACCTGGAAAACACGCCGGTCACCACGTCGGACGGCAAGCTGGTCGGATTGCTCTACAGGGAAGACGCGGTCCGCTTGGGGACGAAGCCGCAGTGATCGCGCTCGAGGTGAAGTGCCAGAGATGCGGCAAGGAGATCGACGTGTGCGACCTCTGCGAGGACCCCGCGTGCAAGCACGTGATCTGCCACGACTGCCTGAGCGTCGCGCTGGACGAACGCAGGCCGCTGCCGCGCGATGGCGGCGACTAAACCCGCAGCATCACGAGCTCGCGCGGAGGGTCAGGCGGCCCGAAGAAATCGTCGATCCACGCCGGATGCTCCGGCGCGGGCATGGCCGGCGCGGTGACTCGCTGCCATCCTTGCGCCTCGAACCACTCCGGCTCCTCGGGGCTGACCAGCGCGATCACACCGCCAGGTGCGGTGACGCGCCGCATCTCGTCGAGGATCGCCATGTCGGGCCCGAAGGCTCCGCAGGCCGCGGTCAGCTGAACGCTGCGATCGGCGATCGGGAGGGCCTCGGCCCACGCGGACACAGCGTCGACCCGCGGCAGCCGGCGAGAGAGGACTGAGCGAAGACCAGCCGACGGTTCGACAGCGACCACGTGGTCGCACCGCGTCACGAGGTGCTGGGTCAGCCGCCCGCTGCCTGCGCCGACGTCGAGGCCGACCCGCACGCCGCGAGGCAGCGTGTCGATGAGCTCGGGGTGGATCGGCTCGGAGCGGGCGAGCTCGTCCCACCTGTCCGGCTCGAGGTGGTACACGAGCGTCCAGAACAGGGCCTGCACGACGCGCTCGCCCTGCTCGCCGGGCGGGATGCGCGCCAGCTCGTGGGCGCGGACGAAAGGAGGGAGGCGCGCGATGTCGTCGACCGTGAAATGCCGCCAGCCTGGCGGTGCCTTCTCGACCGCCTGCTCGAAGTCCATCGAATCCCTTGCCAACCTCCTGAATCAGACTAGGCCGCGAGAGTGAGAATCGCCGTCGTCGCCTCGCCCGTCACGCCCCTGCGTCCGGCGCAGCTCGGCGGGGCGCAGGCGTTCGTCTGCGACCTGGCCCTGGGACTCGTCCGGCGTGGTCACGAGGTCACGCTGCACTGCGCCGCGGGGTCGGAGGTCGCGGGGGTCAGGTTGGCCACAGTGCCCGCGCCGGCCGAGGCGGCCGAGGCCCTCGTCATGCCCGGTGGCCATGAGCCGCCGGTTGCGCCAGGTGTCGCGAGCGCGCTCGGGGCGATGTTCGACTCGATCGCGGCCTCGTCCGTCGACGTGGTCAGCCAGCACGCGTTCGACGCCCCGGCGTTCGAGCTGGCGGCCGGCATGCCCGTGCTCCACACGCTGCACCTGCCGCCCATCGTGACCGCCGTGACGAGGGCCGCGGCGGCGGTCGCGCCGGGCCGGCTCGCAACGGTCTCGCAGGCATGCCTGGCTGCGTGGCGCGCGGCGGGGGTCGACGTGGGGCAGGTCCTGCCCAACGGTGTGCGGGCCGCTGCGGTGGCGGCCATCCCGGTCGAGAGGACAGCCCTCGTCGCCGGCCGGATCTCGCCGGAAAAAGGCGTCGGTCACGCGATCGCCGCCGCCCGCTCCGCCGGCCTGCCGGTGCGGGTCGCGGGCGCGCACTACGATCCGGCCTATGAGCCCGACCTGGACGGAGCCGAGGAGCTCGGCTCGCTGCCGCGCGATGAGCTGCGCCGCTTGATGTCGCGCTCCGCGGTCACCGTGTGCGCCATCCGCTGGGAGGAGCCCTACGGCATGGTGGCGGCGGAGGCGCAGATGGCCGGCTGTCCCGTCGCTGCCTACCGGCGCGGTGCGATGGCCGAGGTGGTGGAGGACGGCGTGAGCGGCGTGCTGGCGGAGCCGGACGACGTCGAGTCGCTGGCTCGGGCCATCCTGCGGTGCCTCGAGCTCGACCGCGCCGCGGTGCGCGCCAGCGCGGAGCGGCGCCTCGGCCTCGACGCGTCGCTTGACGGTTACGAGGCCGCGTTGAGGCGCGCGGCGCGATGACGCTCACCGCGGTCGTCACGGGCGGGTCGGGCGGGATCGGCTCGGAGGTGGTGCGCGAGCTGCGCGCGAAAGGTTGGGAGGTCATCTCGCTCAGCCGGCGCGAAGGCTGCGACGTGACGAACGAGCGCCAGGTCGTCGATGCGTTCAGCCGGTTGGAGTCGCTTGACGCGCTCGTCCACTGTGCGGCCGTGTTGATCAAACGGCCATTTGTCGAGACGAGCACCGCCGACTGGCACGCCCAGCTTGGCCCAAGCCTGCTGGGAGCGTTTTTCTGCGCGCGCGAATCCTTCAAGGTGATGCGCGGCCGCGGCGGCTCGATCGTGATGGTGTCGAGCCTGTCCGGCGTCGCGGGCGCGGAGAAGTTTCCGGGCATGGCTGCGTACGTCGCCGCGAAGTCAGGGCTGGCCGGTCTCACCGAGGTCCTGGCCGCCGAGGGACGAGGGCTTGGCATCCGCGTCAACGCGATCAGCCCTGGGTCGGTGGACACTCCGATGCTGCGGATCGCGGGCGTGGAGGGTCCTGCGTTGAAGCCGGCCGACGTGGCGCGCGTCATCGTCTGGCTGGCCTCCGCGGAGTCCGCGCCCCTCTCGGGTGCTAACTTGCGAATGGACCCATGACCGCCAGCGTGCGCATCACCAGGCGCGCCACCTTCGCCGCGGCGCACATTCTTTCCCGCTCCGATTGGAACGACGAGAAGAATCGCGACGTGTTCGGGGCATGCGTGACCGACCACGGCCACAACTACGTGATCGAGGTCACGGTGGGCGGCCCACTCGATCCCCAGACGGGAATGGTGGTCAACCTCAAGCATGTGGACAGCGTGCTTCGCCGCGAGTTCATCGACCTGGTCGACCACCGCCATCTGAACCGCGACGTCGATTTCCTCCAGGGCGTGATCCCGACCGCCGAGAACATCGCGCTCGCCGCATTTCAGCGCCTGGAGCCACATCTCAAGCCCGCGCGCCTGCTCAAAGTGCGCGTTGTGGAAACCGAGAACAACGCCGCCGAGGTGAGCGCCGACTAGGCCGGCACCCCGCCAATTCAGGTACCGAGATCGGGTACCCCGGCAGGTAGTTACCGCCTGTTACCCGCGCTCCGTGACGCGCAGGATCGGACGCGTTCCGGCCACCAAATTCTCAGGAGTTGATCGAGATGCAGGCGCAGCTCACAGTCAGGCGGTTTCCGTCAGCCCTTTTCGCGTTCGTCCTCGTGCTCGCCGCGGCGCTCGTCCTCGGCTGGTCGCTCGGCTACGCGCTGAAGGGCGCATCGATCGCGCCCGCGCGCACGCAGGTCGTGGTCACGCACGACCAGGCGGCGGGCGGTCCTCAGTCCGACCTCACGCGCGCGCTGCCGACGGCGCAGCCGGCGGGCGACGAGTCCTGTCTGTACGCGACCAGCGGCTTGGTCTGCTGATCAGGTTTGCCTGGGGGGCGGCTGCGAGAGGCCGCCCCTTCGGTCACCGGCCGCCTGGAGGATCATTGGAGCGTGCCGGAAAAGGAGATGGGGGTCGTCGGCCTGGGCACGATGGGCATGAACCTGGCCCGCAATCTCGCCTCGCACGGGGTTCGCGTCGGCGTCTACAACCGCACGCACCGGCGGACCGAAGAGTTCATGGCGGCCTACGCAAAGGAAGGCGACTTCGTGCCGGCGGCAACGTTCGAAGAGCTGGCCCGAGCCCTGAAGCCGCCGCGAGCGGTCCTCATCATGGTCAACGCCGGACCTCCGGTCGACGAGACGATCGATGCGCTCCTCGAGGTGCTCGAGAAAGGCGACACGATCATCGATGGAGGCAACTCGTTCTTCCAGGACACGCGACGCCGCGCCGCGGCGGTCGAGAAATTGGGGCTCGGCTACATCGGCTGCGGCGTGTCGGGCGGGGAAGAGGGCGCCCTGCACGGCCCGAGCATCATGCCCGGCGGGACGCACCAGTCCTACGGTCGCGTCGAGGACATGCTGCTCGCGATCGCGGCCAGGGTCGATGACGTGCCCTGCTGCACCTACATCGGACCGGACGGCGCCGGCCATTTCGTGAAGATGGTCCACAACGGGATCGAGTACGCGGACATCCAGCTCATCGCCGAGTCGTATGACCTGATGCGCAACGTGCTGGGTCTCTCCGCCGACGAGCTGGCCGCGGTGTTTCGCGAGTGGAACGAGGGGCGCCTGCAGTCATACCTGATCGAGATCACCTCGCACGTGCTCGCCAAGCATGACGACGGCGAGGGCCACTCACTGGTCGACGCCATCGAGGACGAGGCCGAGCAGAAGGGTACTGGCCGGTGGACGAGCCAGTCGGCTCTCGAGCTCGGCGTTCCGCTGACGGCAATCACCGAGGCGGTCTTCGCCCGCGTGCTTTCCAGCCAGAAGGAGCAGCGAGTGCGCGCGTCCGGCGTGCTTGCGGGCCCCGCGGCGGCGCAGGCGCCGAGCGCCCTGGTCGACGACGTGCAGGAGGCCCTCTACGCGTCGAAGATCATCGCGTACGCGCAGGGGTTCGAGCACCTTGCGGCGGGCTCGAAGGAATTCGAGTGGAACATCGACCTCGGCTCGCTCGCGACGATCTGGCGCGGCGGCTGCATCATCCGCGCCAAGTTCCTCGACCGGATCAAAGAGGCGTACGAGAAGACCCCTGACCTGCCCAACCTCATGCTGGCGCCGTTCTTCCAGGAGGCGCTCGCGACGGCGCAGCCGGCGTGGCGCCGCGTCGTCAAGACCGCGGTCGACCAGGGCGTCCCGATTCCCGCCTTCACCTCATCGCTCGCCTACTACGACGGTTACCGGCGCGCTCGCGGACCGGCCAACCTGATCCAGGGGCTCCGCGATTACTTCGGCGCCCACACGTACCATCGCGTGGACCGCGCGGGCGCCTATCACACGCGCTGGGCGCAGGACGGATCCGAGGTCAGAACCGACTAGCGCGTCCGGTCAGGCCGCGCTCGGCGGCGTGATCCCTGGACCGCGCCACCCCTCTCCGATCCCGATCAGGAGGGATCGCTTGCGCGCCCAGAGCTTGGGGATCAGCTCCTCTCGTGGGGTCTGCTCGTCGCACGGAAAGCCGAGCTGCCACAGGCCCGCCTGGACCTCGATCGGCAGCGCCTCGTCACACCCGTGAGGCCGCGCGAGCTGGTCGAGGATGGTGACCAGACGGACCAGCATCCGCTCGTGCTCGCCCATGTATCCCGAAAACGCTTTTCGGGCTCCGGTTACCGGGCCACCTCCCTCCGGGTTTCGACGAAAGCCTGCACCGCGCGTTCGAGCTCGGCCGGGGAGTGCGCGGCCGAGACCTGGGCGCGAATTCGGGCCTTGCCCTGGGGCACGACCGGGTAGGAAAACCCGATGACGTAGACGCCCTTCTCGAGCATCAGCGCGGCCATCCGAGAGGCCAGCGCCGCGTCGCCGATCATGACCGGCACGATCGGATGGTCGCCGGGCAGGATGTCGAACTCCTCCTCCGCCATCCGGGAGCGGAAGAGTCTGGTGTTGTCCGCGAGGCGCTGCCGGAGATCCCTGGCGGCGCTCAACAGCTCGAGCACGGTCAGGCTTGCCGCCGCGATCGGCGGCGCGACCGAGTTGGAGAACAGGTATGGACGGGAGCGTTGGCGGAGCATGGCGACCAGCTCCTTGCGGCCCGAGACGTAGCCGCCGCTGGCCCCACCCAGCGCCTTGCCGAGCGTGCCGGTGATGGCGTCGACCCGGCCCATCACGCCGTGGTGCTCGTGGGTGCCGCGGCCGTTCTCGCCGATGAAACCGACCGCATGCGAGTCGTCCACCATGACCATCGCGTCGTAGCGTTCCGCGAGGTCGCAGATATCTCGCAGCGGGGCCATGTAGCCGTCCATCGAGAACACGCCGTCGGTCACCACCATCCTGAAGCGAGCTTCGGCGCTGTCCTTCAGCTGCCGCTCGAGGTCGTCCATGTCGCGGTTGGCGTAGCGAAAGCGCTTCGCCTTGCACAGCCGGATCCCGTCGATGATGCTCGCATGGTTCAGCGCGTCCGAGATGACCGCGTCGCGCTCGTCGAGCAGCGCTTCGAAGATCCCGCCGTTGGCGTCGAAGCAGGATGAATAGAGGATCGTGTCCTCGGTGCCGAGGAAGTCTGTCAGGGCAGCCTCCAGCTCCTTGTGCACCTCCTGCGTGCCGCAGATGAACCTGACCGAGGCCATGCCGTAGCCCCAGCGGTCGAGCGCCTTTTTCGCCGCGGCTATCACCGCAGGGTGATCGGCCAGGCCGAGGTAGTTGTTGGCGCACAGGTTCAGGACCTCGCCGACTTGTTCTGGGCGCCCTGCGCGCGCCCGGCTGACGGCGACCGTCGAGCCCTGGGGAGACGCGATCACGCGCTCCGGCTTCCACAGGCCGGCGCCGCGTATCTCTTCGAGCTGCATGACGAGATGCGACCGCATGCTTTCGAACATCAGCTACTCCAATCGAGAACGACTTTGCCGCACAGACCCGAGTGCGCCACCTTGAACGCCTCCTGGAACTGTCGATACGGGAATCGGTGCGTGATCACGGGGGAGATGTCAAGGCCGCTCTGGACGAAGACTGACATCTGGTACCAGGTCTCGAAGATCTGGCGCCCGTACACGCCCCTTACGGTGAGCATCTTGAAGACCACCTGGGACCAGTCGATGGGGAACTCATGGTCGGGCAGGCCCAGCATCGCGATCCGGCCGCCGTGCGCCATGTTGTCGATCATCTCGCGCAGCGCGGAGGGCACGCCCGACATCTCGAAGGCGACGTCGAAGCCCTCCTTCATGCCGAGCTCCTGCTGCACCTGATGCAGCCTTGTGCTGCGGACGTCGACCGCCCGCGTCACGCCGATCTTGCGCGCAAGCTCCAGCCGGTAGTCGCTCACGTCTGTGATCACGACGTACCGCGCCCCGTTGTGGCGCGCCACCATCGCGGCCATGATCCCGATCGGACCGGCGCCTGTGATCAGTACGTCTTCGGCCACGAGGCGGTACTGAGTGGCGGTGTGCACCGCGTTGCCAAAGGGGTCGAAGATCGATGCCACGTCGAGGTCGATCTCCGTCAGGTGGGGCCACAGGTTGCCCGCCGGCATGACGATGAACTCGGCGAAGGCTCCGTCGCGCTGGACGCCGATGCCGACGGTGTTCGCGCAAAGCACGCGGCGTCCGGCGAGACAGTTGCGGCACTTGCCGCACGTGATGTGTCCCTCAGCTCCGACGATCTCGCCCACGAACACCGATGTCACGTCCTCGCCAAGCTCGACGACCTCGCCGACGAACTCGTGACCGACCACGAGCGGCGGATGGATGGTGTGCTGCGCCCACTCGTTCCAGCTGTCGATGTGCAGGTCGGTCCCGCAGATGCCCGTGCGCAGCACGCGGATCAAGACCTCTCCCGGCCCCGGCTTCGGCTGAGGCACGTCCTGCAGCCACAGACCGGGCTCCGCCCTTGCTTTGACCAGCGCCTTCACTGCTGGCCGATCATAGGACCCGAAGAGGACTCGCCCGGCCCGCGAGGTGCGGACCGGACGAGCAAGTAGGGGAGGCGTCGATCTGTCAGCCGATCTGCAGGACCTGCGTGCCCTCCTGCTGGACGGACTCGAGTGCCTCCGGGTTGAGGCCGAGGAGTCGGAGGATGGTGGGGGCGATCTGCGTGGTCTCGACCCCCGTCGTGACCGTCCTTCCCCCTTCGACCTGGCCGCCGGAGACGACCAGCGGGACGTCGCGGTCCTGCGGGTTGTTGCCGCCGTGCTCGGCGATCTTGCCCGTCCCGCCCGTGAAGACAGTGCCGTACTGCGCGACTCCGATCACGTCGGGCACGCGCGCATCACCGGCCGGCACACCGATGAAGGCGGCGGCGTCAGCGCCGCCGTAGATCTGGTTCGGGTCCAGCCCAGAGCTGGTGTAAGCCTTCGGTGCGCCGGTGATGTCGGTGCCGACGCCGGAATGGCCTTTCAAGAAGCTGACCGCGAAATCCGTGGCCGTCTTGGACCGATCGTTCGTCCACATGATCCAGCCGTCGTCGTCGACGGCGAAGGCGACCAGGTCGCCGGTGTGCCCCGCTGTATTCCACGCGGCGTTCATGGCGTCGATGATCTTGCCGTCACTGATCCGGGTCAGCGCAGAAGGCAGGTTCGGCGACTGGCCGTGCTTGGCGGACAGGATGATCGTGGTGCTGTTTTCCAGTCCACGCTCCTTGATCGCCGCCTGCATGGCGGCGACCCTGCCGTCGATGTAGTCGAGGGCGCCTTCGAGCAGCGGGCTCGGGGTCACGCCATCGGGCATGTATCCGCCGGACGGAAGCTTCTCCGCCGTCGAGATGGTCTGGAAGTTCATGCCGAAGATGGCCGGCGTGCCCACGCGGAGCTTGCCGCTGTGGTCGAACCCGTCGATCTCGTTGATGACGGCCTGGACCTTGAAGCTGTCGTACATCTGGGTCAGCCCGTTGTCCTTGGTCCAGTCCGACCCCGCCACCGAGGCCTGGCTGTTGATCTCAGGAGTGAAGAGGTCCTGGACGCCATGGCCGGACGGCCCGTTGAGGATCTCGTACGCCGCGTGCTTGTCGGCCCACGCGGTGCGCAGGCCGGATGCGCGAGCGACCTCGAACACGGTGTTCACCTTGAGGTACTGGTGCGGGTAGACCGGCTTGCAGGTCGCAGGGTCGACTGGAAGCTGGGTCGGGTCGATGAGCGAGGTGGCGTTGCCGGTCAGGTTGAGGATGCTGTCGGGGAGACCAGGCAATCCCTGGCCCGAGTCAAGCGCCAGCGGGTTCCTGGCTGCCGCTCCGAAATAGGTCACCTCCACGCCCGGAGCGACACCGGCGCAGCTCGTGGTGCCCGCCGGAAGCAGTGCGTGGTTGTAGGTGTCGTCATAGAAGACGCCTGTCGACCTCGGGTTGCCGCCGGTCACCTGGGCCACCATGCCCGGGAACGAGTCCGACGGGAACGGGGTCTGTGCGTTGGTGAAGCTCACGCCGTTGTGGACCAGCTTCGCCAGCGCCGAGTCCGGACTCTCCTTGACGTACCAGGCGAGGTCGCTCTCATGCAGGCCGTCGACCGAGATGAGCAGCTCCCGCGTTCTCGTCGGCGCCCGCCGGCTGCGCCGCCACCACCACGCCGGCAAGTCCCAGCGTCGTGAGCACGCCAAGTGCACGGAATCGGAGTCGGGTCATATCGCGTCTCCTCCAAAAGATGGCCTGGCCAGGCCATGCCCCCAACAGCGACGCGGTCGAAGTTAGAGGCGGCCCGTTATGCGCGGCCCCCCTGCTCCTTAAGAAGTGGTTATGCGGAGGGGTTGACCTCTAAAATTCCGCCGGGCGGATCCCTTCGGACCCGCGAGTTCGTGGTGTGCCGGGAAGTCTGGTCGGCGGAGATCCCAGGCCGCCACGATGAGCACAGCGCAGAGCTTCCTGTTCTTTCTGATCGTGCTCGGCGCCGCCGCGACCGGGCTGCGGCTCATCTCGCGCACGACACCGACGGTTCCTTATCCGGTTCTCCTGGCGATCGGCGGCATCCTGATCGGGCTGATCCCGGGGCTGCGGCTGCCTGGCGTCGGGCCGGACCTCATCCTTCTCGCCTTCGTCCCGGGTCTCATCTTCGAGGCCTCGCTCTCGCTCGACCTCGAGGAGATGTGGCGCCGTGTGGTCCCGATCAGCCTGCTCGCCACCGTGGGCGTGTTCCTGACAGTCCTCCTGATCGGCTCGCTGGCCCACTACGGCCTGGGCCTGGGCTGGGCGGACGGGTTCCTGCTCGGCGCGATCGTGGCCGCAACCGACCCGATCGCGGTCGTCGGACTGCTGCGCCAGGTGGGAGCGCCGCGCGGGCTCGAGGCCATCCTCGACGGGGAGAGCCTTTTCAACGATGGCACGGGCGTCGCCGTCTTCTCCGCCGTGCTGGGCACGATCCTGGCCGGCCGTCCGTCAATCGGCGATGCGGCGCTTCGCTTCGTGTTCGTGACCGTGGCGGGCGTCGCGATCGGGTTTGCGGCCGGCGCTCTCGGCGCGGCATTGCTGCGGAAGCTCGAGGACGCCGAGCTCGAGATCCTGGTCACGCTCGTCGTGGCTTATGGCTCGTACCTCGCGGCCGACGTGGTGCACGCGTCCGGCGTGGTTTCGGTGGTGGCCGCCGGCCTCGCGGTGGCGCGCTACGGCAGCAGGACGCGACGGCTCGCCGCCACTCAGCTGCACGGCTTCTGGAACCTGTTCGCCTTCGTCCTGAACGCGATCCTCTTTCTGGTGGTCGGAATCGCGCTGCCGGCGCATCGGCTGCTTGGTGTCGCCGGCCTCGCCCTGGGCGCATACGTGATCATGCTGGCCGCGCGCGCCATTCCGGTTTATGGGCTGCTCGGCCTGGCCGACATCCGCGGCGCATCGATCCCGTGGAGCTGGCGGCACATGACCTTCTGGGGCGGCATGCGCGGCGCGTTGTCGGTGGCACTGGCGCTTTCGGTGGCTGCCTATCCGCAGGTGAACCCGCAGGTTTCGGTCATCGCATACGGGATGGTCGTGCTGTCGCTCGTGGTCCAGGGAGGCCTCCTGCTTCCGATGGCCGACCTGCTGCGGCTGAGGGCCGCGGTTGATTAAGGTTTTTGACGATGCGCTGGCGCGTGGGGGGTGCGCTGCTCCTGGTCGTGGTCGCCGCAGCCACGGTCAACTACCTGCGCCCGATTCCACCGGTCTCCGCCGCCCCGTTGCTCGCTGCCTCACAGGTCGTTCCTGGCACCGCACCGACACTTCCCTGGCCATCGCATGGCGCCGGCGCGGTGGGGGTCTCAGGCCTTGGGTTCGTGGCCAGCTCGGGCAACGAGCAGGCGATCCCGGCGGCCAGCGTCACGAAGGTGATGACCGCGCTCATCGTGCTCGAGGACAAGCCGCTCACCAAGGGCGCGCCTGGCCCGAGCATCACGATGGGCGACGCCGACGTGCAGTCGTATCAGTCGGACCTCAGCGATCAGCAGTCGGTGGTCAAGGTCCTGGCCGGCGAGCAGCTCAGCGAGCTGCAGCTGCTCCAAGGGATGCTGATCCCGTCGGCCAACAACTTCGCGGAGTCCATCGCTCGCTGGGACGCGGGTTCGATCGAGGCGTTCGTGGCCAAGATGAACGCGCGAGCCCTCGCCCTGCACCTGACCCATACGAAGTTCGCCGACCCTGCCGGCGCTTCGGCGGCGAGCGTGAGCACGCCCACCGATCTGATGAGCCTCGGCATGGTGGCCATGCAGAACGATGTTTTCGCGCAGGTCGTCGCCACGGGCCAGGTCAACCTGCCTGTGGCCGGCACGGTCTACAACGTCAACCACGTGCTGGCGCAAGAGGGAATCGTCGGCATCAAGACCGGCTCGGGTCTCAACAGCGGCGCCAACTTCCTGTTTGCGGCCAACGCCACAATCGACGGTCACACGATCGTGGTCTATGGATGCGTGATGGGACAACCGACGCTGGATGGGGCATTCAGCACGGCGCAGTCTTTGATCGCGGCGATGTCGGCGGCGCTGCACGTACGGCGCGTGATGAGTCGCCACCAATCGATTGCCACCTACACGACGCCCTGGGGCCCTCAGACCGACCTGATCTCGGCGGATGACGTCGACCTGGCGGAGTGGCCCGGCATGGTGCTGCGCCAGCGCCTCGACGCGACCTCGATCGTCGTCGACAAGCCGCTGCCGTCGAGCACCGTGGAAGGGCATGAGCACCTGGTGCTCGGCGACTACGTGCTCGACGTGCCGCTCGTCACCGCCGACCCTCTGTACCCGCCGGGCAGATTCTGGAGGGTGACCCGGATCTCCTTCTAGCCGGCGACTAAACGCACGCGAGTGCACAATCTCGCCTACGTCCAACCGCTGAGAAGTGCGCGAAAGTGTGCCGTCGCACTACTCAAGGAGCCCGGACAACCGGATGAGCGCCACCTAGAAGCGCCACAATTGGAGCGGGATGGGGTTCATCTCCCGCGGCTTCAGGGGGAAGCGGCGCGACGTCGCCTCCAGCTCGCGCGTTCCGCCGGGGCAGTACGTCGTCACTGACTTTCCCGTGCTCTCCGCCGGACCCACTCCGCGGGTGAACCTCGACCAGTGGACCTTCTCCATCGAGGGTGAGATCGACGAGCCCAAGCGCTGGACTTGGAAGGAGTTCATGGCGTTGCCGTCCGAGACGGTCACCAAGGACATCCACTGCGTCACCAAGTGGTCGAAGCTCGACACGGCGTGGAAGGGTGTCTCCGTCGACACGTTGATGGAGGGCGTCGACACCGCGGCCGCGTTCACGACCGTTTTCTCGGACGGCGGCTACACGACCAACCTGACCCTCGACGACATCACCGGCAACAAGGCCTGGGTCGCGTACGAGTTCGACGGCCAGCCGCTGCATCCGGAGCATGGCGGACCGGTCCGGTTCCTCGTCCCCCACCTTTATTTCTGGAAGAGCGCGAAGTGGGTGCGCGGCATCCGACTGCAGAAGGAGGAGCACCCAGGGTTCTGGGAGACCAACGGCTATCACATCCGCGGAGACCCTTGGCTCGAGCAGCGTTACTGGGGCGACTGAACTGGGAGCTGGGCGAGCTCGTCGAGCTCGTCCATGAGACACCCAGGGTCGGCAGCCTCTACCTGAACGTCCCCGACTGGCCCGGTCACCTCGCCGGCCAGCACGTCGACGTCCGGCTGACCGCCGAAGACGGATACGTGGCCGAGCGCAGCTACTCGATCGCGTCGCCGCCGGAAGATCGGTGGCTGGCGCTGACCGTCGAGCGTCTCGACGACGGCGAGGTCTCGCCCTACCTGGTCGGCGAGCTGAAGGTGGGGGACAAGCTCGAGCTGCGCGGGCCGATCGGCGGCTATTTCGTGTGGCGGGCCGGCGACGACCGTCCGCTGCTCCTGATCGGAGGCGGGTCCGGCGTCGTGCCCTTGATGGCGATGCTCCGCCATCGCGCCAAGGCCACGCGCAAGTCCCCGGCGCGGCTCCTCTACTCGTCCCGGACGCTGGGCGACATCATCTATCGAGACGAGCTCGATCGCCTCGCAGGGGCAGATGACAGGCTGGAAGTCTTCCACACACTGACGCGCGAGAAGCCCGCCGGATGGAAGGGCTACATGAGGCGCGTGGACGAGGCGATGGTGAGGGACGTCGCATGGCCAAAGGAGCAGATGCCCGCTGTCTTCATCTGCGGGCCGACGTCCTTCGTCGAGGCCGCGGCTTCGCTCCTGGTCGCGATGTCCTACGACCCGGCGACCATCAAGACCGAGAGATTCGGTGCTACGGGAGGATGACATGACGATCGAAGAGATGAAGCTCGACGGCAACGCGATCGGCGGCTTGCTCCGCGAGATCTTCACCATGGAGATGACCGCGGCCGAAACCACGTGCGCGAGTTGCGGCGCGGTCAACGCGGTGGCCCGGGTGGACGTCTACGTCCACGCTCCCGGGACGGTGATGCGGTGCCCGGCGTGCGAATCGGTCCTCATGCGCATCGTGCACGGCCGCAATCGCTACTGGGTCGACCTGACCGGGACCCGCTGCCTGGAGTTCGCGGAGCCCTAACCTGGCCGCTTCATCGCCCAGGGCCCGTACCGGATCATGAACTGGCCGGTAATCGAGACAGGCGTGGTCTTCCGCTGTACCATTCGCGGGCTACAGAAGATTGCCTGCCGCAAAGAAGTTGGCCGATTCACCGCGACCGCGATGGCCCTTCCGACCGTTGAGCTACTGGGCGTTCTGTAGAAGCGCGGAAACCCGATCCACCAGGACGGAGGTGAGAGTCGCGTTGCCTGTGCAGCCGGTACAGCTGCAGATAAAGGGATGGTTCGATGCCGTCGTGGCGCTTGGCCTGAAGGTCAAGGACCGCGAGTCGCGGAGCCATAACCTGCGCGTGGCGAGGCTGTGCGTCCACATCGGCCGCCAGCTGTCCATGAGCGCCTCCGAGCTGAGGGTGCTGGCGCGGGCGGGCCTGATGCACGACATTGGCAAGCTCGGGATCCCGGAGGCCGTGCTCGGGAAGCACTCGCCTCTTGACGAGGCCGAGTGGATCCTGATGCGGACGCACCCCGAGATGGGCCTCAACCTCCTCGATCGCGCCGGCCAGTCGAGCCGCGAGGTGCTGGCGGTGCTCTACCACCACGAGCGGCTGGATGGGAGCGGGTACCCGTTCGGCCTCAAGGCCGAGGCCATCCCGATCGAGGCGCGCATCGTCGCCGTGGCGGACACCTTTGACGCGCTGATCTCAGACCGGCCGTACCGCAAGGCATGCTCGCAGGCCGAGGCACGACGCGTGCTTGTCGTGGAAGCGGGCACCAGGCTCGATCCCAAAGCCGTGACGGCGCTGTTCAGCGCGCTCGACCACGAGATCGCAACTGACGACGGCGCGCCGAGGGTGGCCCTGGCCTTTTAGCTCTGAGCGCCCGCCTACGATGAGCGGGTGAAGTTCGGCGTCGCGATTTTTCCGACCGACTACGCGATCGCGATGGACGAGCTCGCGCCGGCAGTCGAGCAGCTCCGCTTCGAGTCGCTGTGGGTCGCCGAGCACTCGCACATCCCGACGTCCCGCCTGTCGCCGTGGCCGGGCGGTGCGGAGCTGCCTCAGCACTACTGGCACACCATAGATCCCTTTGTCGCCCTCACCGTGGCCGCCACTGCGAGCAAGACGATCCGGGTGGCCACCGGCATCTGCCTCCTGATCGAGCGCGACCCGATCCACACAGCCAAGGAGGCGGCAAGCCTCGACCACCTGTCCAACGGCCGCCTCATCTTCGGAGTCGGCGGCGGCTGGAACAGCGAAGAGATGGCGGACCACGGGACCGATTTCCACACGCGGTGGAAGCTCCTGCGCGAGCGGGTCGAGGCGGTCAAGACGATCTGGACCGAGGACGTCGCCGAGTATCACGGCGAGATGGTCGATTTCGGGCCGATGTGGTCCTGGCCGAAACCGGTCCAGAAACCTCATCCGCCAGTCCTCCTGGGCGGCAGCGGGCCGAAGGTCCTGGAGCGTGTGGTGCGCTACGCGGACGGGTGGATGCCCAACCGGGGCGACGCGATCGAACGCATCCCCGAGCTGCAGAGGATGGCGCAAGAGGCGGGGCGCGGCCCGATCCCGGTCACCTACTACCCGAAAGCCAGCGCGGAGGAGATCGAGCGCCTCGAGAAAGCGGGCGTCGAGCGCTGCATCTGGTACGTGCCGGCGGACGGCCGCGACGCCGCGCTGCGCAAGCTCGACGAGCTGGGCAAGATGATCCAGCCCTATTCGGGGGATTAGCGGCCTCGAGAAGTCCTGGCTGTCAGTCCTTAGGTCTTCCAAAGGGCAGCGTGAAGTGGAAGTCAGAACCGGCGCCCGGCTCGCTGTCCACCCAGATCTTGCCCCCGTGCATCTCGATGATCTGGCGGGTAATGGCCAGGCCCAGGCCGGTGCCGACGATGGTGTTGCTGTTCTTCTCATAGCGCTCGTAGCGGCTGAACAGCCTCTGGATGAAATCGGGCGCGATGCCGATGCCGTGGTCGCGGATGCTGACATCGACATGGTCTCCTCGCCGCACGCTGCTCACGGCGATCTCGCCGCCGTCGGGCGAGTACTTGACCGCGTTGCTGAGGAGGTTGGCGACGACCTGCGCGATCCGGTCGGGGTCGCACTGGACGATCGGCTGCTGAGGCTCGAAGTTGCACACGACGTTGTGGCGCGAGCTCGATGCCCTCACGCGGTCGACGGCGTCTTCGAGCACGCTGTTGAGGTCAACCGACTGCGGATGGAGCGTCAGGCGTCCGGCCTCGATGCGGTCCAGGTCCAGCATGTCGTTGATCATGCGGTTCAGGCGCTCGGCGTCCTTGTTGATGTCGGCCGCGTAACCCTTGGCCTCTTCGAGCGAAACGTCTTCGTCGCGGATCATCTCGCTGAAGCCCGAGATGCCTACCAGGGCGGTCCTGAACTCGTGGCTCACCAGCGAAACGAACTCGCTCTTCAGCTTGTTCAGCCGCTCCAGCCCGGCGAGGTGAGCAGTCGCCGCCTCGTTGGCCGCGTGCTCCGCGTCGGTGTCCTCGTACATGGCGAGGAAGTATTCGATGCGCCCCGAGGCGCTGCGCACGCCGGTCGCGCTCCAGTGCAGCCAGACCTCGGTGCTGTCGCCCCGCAGCGCGCGGCTGTCCGACTCGACCGTGTCCACCGTTCCCTTCCACAGCGGCTGAAAGATCGCAAAGACGCGCGCGAACTCTTCCGGGTGGAGGTACTTAGCCACCGGTGCGCCGACCATCTTTTCCGGCTCGGTGCGCAGCAGCGCCGCCATCCGTGGGTTCACGTCGACGATGTTCATGTCGGTCCCGACTCGCGCGATGCCGAGCGGCGCGTGACTGATGATCTCGTCGAGCAGGCGATTGCGGTGCTCCAGCTGAGTTTCCGCCCTGTGGCTCTTCTGCAGCAGGGAAAGCGAGTCGCGATGCGACAGCACCTGGCTCGCGACCATGAGGATTCCGATGCTCCCCGCGAGGACGGTGGCGAACCGGTCGAGGTTCTGGTCCAGCACGGCAAGCCTGACCGCGGTGAGCGCCGCGGCGAACACGGCGACCCACGGCAAGGCGAGCTGCCATAGCTCGAGCGGCCCCTCGGCCTTGTGCTCGCCGTCGGTCCCCGCCGGCCATAGCGGCGCGAGAGCGATCAGCAGGTAGCCGGCCACCCAGCCCGTGTCCAGCACGCTGCCCAGAGCGCCGTAGGTACCGTTTGCCGTGAGGAACGCGAATGCGCTGTCGGCCAGCGCATTGAAGGCGAGCCCGCCAAGGAGCAGGACCATCCGACCGACCTCCGCGCGCCTGGCCCGTCGCAGCGCGACCACCAGGACCGTCGCAGTGATGATGTCGCCGATCGGATACGCCAGGCCGATGAACTGCGCCGCGGGGGTAGCGGGCGAGGTCTCGTAGACCTGGCGGAGGCCGAAGGCCCAGGCCACGAAGAGCAAAGAGAGGGCGACGATCGCCCCGGCGAGCACCGACTCGCTGCGCGTGGCCAGGCGCGTCGGAGCCGACGTGAAGGCGAAAACGCCCAGGACGGCGAGCGGCACGGCGACCAGGAAGCCTGCGTCCGCCGCCGAGGGGAAGGGCACCGCGACGCCCAGTCCCACCTGGTAGACGGACCAGATGACCTCGCCGATGCCCCAGCTGAAGGCGGAGGCGCCGAAGAGCGCCCAGGCCAAGCGGGTCCGGCCCGAGTTGCGGGAGGCGGCGAGGGCGCAGCTTCCCGCGGCGATGAAGGCGGCGACCGCCTCGCCGATGTCGTCGACGTCGATCGTCGCCTGGTCGCTGACCCAGTGGAATGCCGTCCACGCGGCGAAAAGGATCGATACCAGCAGCGATGCGGCGGCGGCCATCGCGAAGGGGCGCCAGCCCTCGATGCCAAGGCCGACCACGTTCAGGGGGCGCCGTTCGACCGCGGCCACGTGGCTCGGCTGCACCGGTCGAGCGTAGGCGGGGCTGCTCAAATCGAGATCCCCTTTACGGAAACTCGGTGCGGGCTGTTAAGTCACGCCGGTTTTCATTTAACATGGCTGGGCAGTTACTTGTAGCACAGCCGCGCGGGTGTGGAACACGGCTAAGTGGAGGCACTGCGATTCCGGCGCAAACCAGTTTCGGCGCAGGTGAGGACTCTGCAGCGGAGGAGGATGTCGCGAGCGCCCAGCCTGCCCGGGTGCTGGCGGCGATAGCAGTGCTCGGGTTGGTGGTGGGCCTGGCTGTGCTGCCCGTTCTGGTCGGGTTCGGGCTGGCGCCCGGCCCGGTCGTCCAGGTCGCTGGGGGTCTTGGGAGCTTGGTTGCGGTCGTAGGTGGGGTGAAGTTGACGGCGGTGATCTGGGGCCTGGTGGCTCGATCCGCGGCGAGTCCAGGCCCCCGAGTGGCCGCACCGTCCATCGATTGAGCGCTCGGTTCCGAGGGCCGGCACGGTCTGTGCGGCAGAGGAGGTGATTCTTGTGCGCAACCTGCTGTTTGCCGCCATCCTGGCGACCTCAGCCCTCCTGACCCTGGCGATGACCGTCTTCGCCGGCGGCCAGCCCCCCTGCTGCCGGTAGCAGGATTGAATTCGTAAACCTTTTGTCAAGTGAAAGCGCCTGCGTTAAGCTGGCGCCGTGACCGCGATTTCGCACGCGCCTGAGACGGACGGCTCGAGAGGGCAAGGGAAGACCACCTCGGGCCGCCGTCGCGGGCGCCGCCGCGGCCTCGAGATCAGGCCGGGGTCCGTCAAGCAGGCGCGGCAGCAAGCCGGCATGAGCCTGGGCCAGGTGGCCCGCGACGACATCAGCCGGACCGCGATCTACTTCGTGGAGACCGGCAAAGCCAGGCCGTCGATGGAGACGCTCCAGCTGATTGCCGACCGCACCGGCCAGCCCCTCGACTTCTTCCTGGCGACTGGCGATGGCTACTTCCACCCCGAGGCCAAGATCGTGGAGCTCGAACGGTTGATGAGCACGGGTGACAACGCGGGCGTAGTCGCGGTCGCTGAGGGGGCGCTGGCGCAGAAGTCAGATGCCGAGACGCAGGCCAGGATCAGGTTGATCGCTTCGCTTGCCTACCTCAGGCTTGCGCAGCCAGTCGTCGGTCGCAGGCTCGCGCAAGCGGCGCGGGCGCACTTCGAGCAGGCTGGGGACCTGGCCAGGGTGGCCGAGTGCCTCGGCCTCGAGGCGCAGGCGGCCGGATTGCTGCAGGAACCAGGCGCAGTCGCGATCGCGGAGGGCGCGTTGACCACGTGCCGATCCCTCAATCCTGTTCCCCAGGTTCTCGAGGCGCGCCTGTTGAGAGTCCTCGGCCACCAGCTGGTCGCAGCCCAGGATTGGCAGAGAGCCATCGCTTGTTACGAAGAGGCGGTCGCGTCCTCGGACGTGGTCCAGGACCTTCATCAACTCTCGCTCGTATACAGCGGCCTGAGCCTTGCCCACCAGGAGATGGGCCAGATCGGTGAGGCGAGCCGCTACGCGCAGAAAGCTTTGACGATTCACGAGACGCTCAATGACCGCCTCTCGCAAGCCCGCTCGTTGAACAACCTCGGCTGGATGCTTCTTCATCTCGGCGAGCTCGTGTCCGCGCGGCGGCATCTCACGCATTCACTCGACATCTTCGAAGAGCAGCGCGTGGAGACGGGCAAGGCCGAGACCTTGATGAGCATCGCGAGCCTGGAGTTCGCGGAGGGGGATCTCGAGGCTGCGTCGCGGACTTCACGCCAGGCCCTGGAGCTTGCCACCCGGCTCGGCGAGGCGGCAACGGCTGCCGAAGCACACACGAGGCTCGGGCTGATCGCGGCGAGGCAGGGGCACGACGAGCTTGCCGACGCGGCGTTCTCATCCGCGATTGCCGCCGCCGAAGCTACAGCTGGCGGGAGGCGTCTCGCCCAGGTCCACGAGGCGTACGCCGAGGTGTTCGAGGCAAGAGGGGACCTTGTCACGGCGAACCGACACCTGAGGGAGGCGCTGGCCGCGTCGCGGCCCATCGAGCGTGAGGCCCGCATCGCCACCGCCTGACGGGTTTCGGTTGGCGAGCAGCGCCCAGGCGTTCCCCTTCAAGGCCTGCAATGAGTTGACGTTGAGGGCAACACTCCAAGGCTGAAGGGGGGCGTGGGCTGATGCCAGTCGTCCTGGTGGTCGACGATGGGGCGGCCAACCGCGAGTTGATCCGGCTCTACCTGTCGACGCTCGAATGCGAGGTTCGGCTCGCCGCAGACGGCTTGACCGCGCTCGAGATGATCGCCAACGACCCGCCAGACCTGGTCCTGCTCGACGTTCGCATGCCGGGGATGGACGGCTACGAGGTGTGCCGCCGCATCAAGGCGATGCCGCGCGGACGGCTGCTTCCCGTCGTCATGATCACCGGTCTAAGCCAGACCACGCACCGGGTCATGGCGCTGGAAGCGGGGGCCGATGACTTCATGGCCAAGCCTGTCGAGGGGGCCGAGCTCATCGCGCGCGTGCGCTCAGCGCTCCGGCTGAAGGAGCTCTACAACACTCTCGACGGCGCCGAGCACGTCATCTTCTCCCTGGCCACCGCCGTCGAAGCGAAGGATTCATTCACCGAACAGCACACCCAGCGCGTCGGCGAGTCAGCGCGATTGCTCGGCCAGCGGCTCGGCCTGCCCGAGACGACGCTCGACACGCTCTACCGCGGAGGCATCATCCACGACATCGGCAAGATCGGAGTGTCGGACTCGATCCTTCACAAGCCGGGGCCGCTCGACGCGATCGAGGTTCCGCAGATGCAGGCGCACGTCGCGATCGGCGAGAGCATCGTGCGGCCGCTTCGCTCGACGATGGGACTCCTGCCGATCATCCGCCATCACCATGAGCGCTTTGACGGCCTCGGTTATCCGGACGGCCTGCGTGCGCGAGAGATCCCGCGCATAGCGCGGATCGTCTCGGTCTGCGACGCATTCGATGCGCTGGTCAACGACCGGCCCTATCGCTCGCGCCGGACGACCGAAGAGGCGCTTGCCGTCCTGCGCGCGGGCGCGGGTTCGCAGTGGGACCCCGAGACCGTCGACATGCTCGTGAGCGAGCTGCCGGCGATTCAGCACCTCGGCGCCGCCTAACCGGTGTTCTGAAGCCCGGCGGCGACCCCGTTGACGGTTAGCTGAAAAGCGCGCTCCGCGCGGTTGCGGTCGGCCCGCGGCGTGCTGGGATCGCGCAGTGCCCTCAGCGCGCGCAGCTGCAGGTGCGACAGCGCGTCGACGTACGGGTTGCGCAGCTCGATCGCCCACGAAAGGACGCGTCGGTCTTCGAGGAGCCGGCTGTGCCCGGTCACGGCGAGCACCTGCTCCATCGTGAGGTCGTATTCATCCAGGACCATCGCGGCCAGGTCGAGCCGGTCGCCCAGGGCGAGGTACCGCTCGGCGATGCGCCGGTCGGTCTTGGCGAGGCTCATCTCGGCGTTGTCGACCATCGCGTTGAACAGCGGCCAGCCGGCGTAGGCGCGCCGCAGCTCGGCGAGCGGCGCGGCCGCCAGCCCGCTCCCGATCCCGTACCAGCCCGGCAGGTTCAAGCGCATCTGCGACCATGCGAACACCCAGGGGATGGCGCGCAGGTCCTCTAGACGTCGTCCGGCGGCGCGTCGCGCGGGCCGGGATGCGATGCGCAGGCGCCCGAGCTCGTCGATGGGGCTGACCAGGAGGAACCACTTCTCGAAGCCGCGCGCTTCGACGAGCCGCCGGTAGGCGGCTCGTGAAGGTCCGTCGATCCGCGACGCGAGCTCCTTGAAAGCGTGGGCCGGGTCGCTGCGGGGCGTGCTCGGGACCGAAGCCTCCAGCACCGCCGATGTGACCTGCTCCAGGTGGCGGCGCGCGATCGCCCGGTTGCCATAGCGCGCGAAGATCACCTCGCCCTGCTCGGTCACTTTGAAATGGCCGTCGACCGAGCCCGGCGCCTGGGCGCGGACCGCCCGATTCGCCGGACCCCCGCCGCGGCCAAGCGCTCCGCCACGCCCATGAAACAGGGTCAGCCGGATGCGGTTCTTCGCCGCCCATGCGGTCAGCGCGGATTGCGCGTCGTGCAGCGCCAGCGTCGCCGAAAGCGGGCCGGCCTCCTTGGCGGAGTCCGAGTAGCCGAGCATGACCTCGAGCCGGCGCTCGGCGGCGAGCCGCATGCGGACAGGGGCAAGCTGGAGCATCTCGTCGAGGACCTGTGTCGCCCGCGACAGGTCGTCGAGCGTCTCGAAAAGCGGCACGACTTCGATGACGGGAGCCTTCCTGCCTGACGCGTGGTGCGCGAGCTCGTAAACGGCGGCGACGTCGGCCGCGCTGCGCGTGAAGCTCACCACGTAACGCCTGCAGCTGTCAACGCCGAAGCGCGCCTGCAGCGAGGCGACGACGCGCAGCGTGTCGAGGACGTCTTGCGTGCGCTCGGAGCGGCGCGTCCCCGCGCGAATCTCGGCCAGCGCCTGCTCGTGGACGGTGCTGTGCTGCCGGATCTCCAACTCGGCGAGATGAAAGCCGAACGTCTCCGCCTGCCAGAGCAGTCGCTGCACCTCGCCTGTCGCCAGGCGGGTCGCGCCGGCACTGGCGAGCGAGTCGCGGACCACGTGCAGGTCGTCCAGCAGCTCGGCCGCCGAGCGGTACGCGAGCGGTCGCTCGCCCAGCCGGGTGGCCCGCAGCCGGCGTGCGACCTGGAGTAGGAACTGGCGATGCGGTTCGGTGGTGGGCTCCGCGATTCGCCGGCGCAGGGCGCGCGAGGCGGGAGTGGTCTCGGAGTCGACCGTGATGGCGCGGCCGACGCGGTTGGCGACCGACTCCAGGGCCAGCAGAGCGTGCTCGGCATGGATCGCCATCGTCTCGGCCGTGACCTGGGCGGTCACCGCGGGGTTGCCGTCCCGGTCGCCGCCGATCCAGCTGCCGAAGCGGAGGAATGGGGGTGGTGAGGCGCCGAGCGCCGAGTCGAACGAGCTCATGAGCTCCGGCACGAGGCGGAACAGCGTCTCGTCGAAGACGGCCATGAACGAGCGCACCTCGTCGAGCGGCTGCACGTGCGCGGAGCGCAGCAGTGCGGTCCGCCACAACGTGTCGACCTCCTCGGCAAGGCGCCGCTCCGCCTCGCCTCGCTCGAAGTCCGAGATTCGCGGATCCTCGAGGCGTTCGAGCTGCTCGCCCACGCGCCGGATCGCCGTCACGACCGCGCGGCGCCTCGCTTCGGTGGGATGCGCGGTGAAGACGGGGTGGATCTCGAGATCCGCGATGAGATGCTCGAGGCGCTTGCGACCGAGCTTCGGCCGCAGCTCGCCCAGCGTCGCGGCCAGCGACTCCGGTTGTGGATTGGGCCCGCGGTCTCGCTCGCGAAGGACGCGTGCGCGATGGTGCTCCTCGGCGAGGTTCGCCAGGTGGAAGTAGCATGCGAACGCGCGGGCGACGAGCTCTGCGCGCTCGAGCGGCCACGAGGCCACAAGCTTCTCCGCCTGACGCTCGTAGCGGCCGTCGTCCCGGGCGCGGATGACGAGCCCGCGCAGCTTCTCGACGTCGCGCAGAAGGCTCGCGCCGCCGTAATCCGCGATTACGCGACCCAGCAGCCCGCCGAGGAGGCGGACATCGCGCCGGAGCGGCTCTGGGATCTCCTGGCGAGCGGCTTCCCGGTTTTTACTCAATCGGTCTGGTGACGATGTACTCCAAGGAGTCCACCAGCGCGAGGAGGGATGCCTCGATGATGTTGCTCGAGCACCCCACGGTGGTCCAGCGCTGGGTGCCTTTGCCCGATTCGACGAGCACCCGAGTCGTCGCCGCCGTGCCCGCATCGCCGTTGAGGATGCGCACCTTGTAATCGTGCAGGCTCACGTCGTCCAGGGCCGGAAAGCGCGGGCTGAGCGCCTTGCGGAGCGCCGCATCAAGGGCGTTCACCGGCCCGTTGCCCGACGCGGCCGTGTGGTACACCATGCCTCCGACTTCGACTTTGACCGTCGCTTCGGCGTGAACCGATCCGCCGTTTTTGCGGACCTGGGTGGTGAAATCGGCCACCGTCCACGGCGCCTCGTAGCCCGGCTGCAGGCGCCGGACGAGCATCTCGAATGACGCGTCAGCAGCCTCGTACGAGTAGCCCTGGTGCTCGAGCTCCTTCAGGTGCTGGACCAGCCACCGCGTCTGCGGGTCGTCGCGGTCGAGCTCGAGGCCGAACTCGCGCGCCTTGGCCAGCACGTTGCCTCGTCCCGAGAGCTCGGAGACCAGGACGCGCGCCTCATTGCCGACCACAGCGGGATCGATGTGCTGATACGCGTCCTTGTGCTTCAGCACCGCGGCAACGTGCTGTCCTCCCTTGTGCGCGAAAGCGCCGTAACCGACAAACGGCTGCTGCATGGGCAGCGCGAGATTGGCGATCTCGGCCACGGTCCTCGACAGCTCGCTGAACTGAGCGAGAGAAGTCTCGGGAATAGCGTCCAATCCAAGCTTCAGCACGAGGTTGGACACCACGGACACCAGGTTGGCGTTGCCGCACCGTTCGCCGTAGCCGTTGATCGTCCCCTGCACCATGTCGGCCCCGGCCAACACTCCTTCGAGGCTGTTCGCCACGGCCAGCTCGCAGTCGTTGTGCGTGTGGATGCCCACACGCGCTTGGCTTCCCGCCTCAGTGATCGCGCGGCGCATCGCCTGGACGCCCTCCCTGATCGATTCCGGCTGGCTTCCTCCGTTGGTGTCGCATAGCACGACCCACGACGCGCCCGCGCGCGCCGCGCACAGGCAGACCTCGATTGCGTACTCAGCGTCCCGGGCAAATCCGTCGAAGAAATGCTCGGCGTCGAAGATGACCTCGCGGCCCATGCCGACGCCGTAGGCGACCGACTCCTCGACCATCGCGAGGTTCTCGTTGTTGGTCGTCTGCAGCACGTTGGCGACCTGCCACGCGTCGCTCTTGCCGACCAGAGTCCAGACCGGCGCGCCACTCCCGACCAGGGCCTTCAGGTTGGCGTCGTCCTCGCAGCGTCCACCGGCCCTGCGCGTCGCTCCGAATGCGGCCAGGCTGGCGTGCTCGAGCGGAGCTGCCGCCAGGCCGGCGAACAGCTCCTCGTCCTTGGGGTTCGAGCCGGGGAACCCGCCCTCCACATAGTCGAAGCCAAGCCCGTCGAGAATGCGTGCGATCCGGTCCTTGTCCGCCGCGGAAAAGGAGACAGCCGGACCCTGCGCCCCGTCGCGCAGGGTGGTGTCGTAGATCACGATCTTTCTGGCGGACATAAAAAAACCTCCCGACCTTGTCTGGGCCGGGAGGTCCTCCGAGTCAGCGACGCGCGCTAAGTCGGGGGACCTCCCCGGCGAATCTCGATCGCAATCGCGCCGAAGTTGCGCACTGTGCCGGGAAGCCTACGCCATGCACCGGAGCGCCGGTATGGTTTCCGCCACCAATTCGGTGACCGCGCCATAGTGAGACGCCGACAGTGGGTGGGGCGAGTCTTCGTGCAAGGCAGCCGAGTTTGTCGCTCCCCCTTATTTGCCTGTTGACAAATCGTCCGACCGGCGGTACGGTTTGCGAAACACGTTCGACAATGTCGAATGCCAGTCAGGAATAAACAGGGGGTTCAGGACGATGTTCTCGATTCGACAGCGGGCGTTGGCGGAGGTCTTCGGCACGGCCGCCCTGGTTCTCGTCGGACCTGGCTCCGTGATCGCGACCCTGACTCTGGCGGGCAAGGCCGTCCCGGCTGTGACCGAAGCTGACCTGCTGGGGATCAGCTTCGCTTTCGGCTTCATCATCACGGCCCTCGTCTATGCGATCGGCAAGGTGTCGGGCTGCCACATCAACCCGGCGGTGACCTTCGCCCTCGCGGTGACGAAGCGCTTTCCCTGGCGCGAGGTGCCGGTCTACTGGGGCGCCCAGTACATCGGCGGCGTGATCGGCGCGTTCGCCATCTGGGGAGTCTTCGGCGCCAACGCGGTCACCTTGGGCATGGGCCAGACCCACTTCGCGTCTGACGCTTCCGCGTCCTACTACCTCCAGGCCGCTCTGGCCGAGGCTCTCGGCACCGGTCTCTTGCTCTTCGCCATCCTCGGCATCGTCGACGGCCGCTCTCCGCAGCAGCTGGCCGGTCTCGTCATCGGCGGGGCTGTGGTTGGCATCATCCTGATCTTCGGCCCCGTCACCGGCGCCTCCTTGAACCCGGCGCGCGCCTTCGGGCCCGAGCTGGTGCAGGCGATCGCCGGCGGCACGACCTACTGGGCGCAGTACATCCCCGTCTACCTGATCCCCGGGCTCATCGGCGCGGCGGTCGCGTCCTTTGCGTACGACTACTTCGCCAACCCCCGCCACGTCGAGCAGCCGATCGAAGAAGCCGTGACGCACGAAGAGGCGCCCGCGCGGACGGCCTCGGCCCACTAGAGGAGAAGAGATAGACACAATGGCAATCGAAACCCGGAAGATGCGCAAGTTCCTCAACGACCCGTCGCAGATCGTGAAGGAGTCGCTCGCGGGTCTCGCGGCGGCGCACTCCGACCTCCTGCGTTATGACGCGGCGGCGCAGATCGTCGTACGCAAGGACGCCCCGAAGCGTGGCAAGGTCGCGCTCATCTCGGGCGGAGGCTCCGGCCACGAGCCGCTGCACGGCGGATTCGTCGGGTTGGGCATGCTCGACGCGGCAGCTCCAGGCGAGGTCTTCACCTCACCGGTTCCGGCGCAGATGCTGGCGGCGACGAAAGCGGTGGACGGCGGCGCCGGCGTCGTTCACATCGTCAAGAACTACACAGGCGACGTGCTCAACTTCAAGCTCGCCGCCGAGGATGCAGCGGACGAGGGCGTCAAAGTCACATCGGTCGTCATCGACGACGACGTCGCCGTGCAGGACTCTCTCTACACGGCCGGCCGGCGTGGCGTCGGCGCGACCGTGCTGGCGGAGAAGATCGCCGGCGCCGCGGCCGAAGGCGGCGCTGACCTCACGAAAGTGACGGACGCAGTCAAGCGCGTCAACGACCGGGCGCGTTCGTTTGGGGTCGCTCTTTCCTCATGCGTGCCACCGGCCTCAGGGAAGGTCATCTTCGAGCTGCCTGAGGGCGAGATCGAGCTCGGCATCGGCATACATGGCGAGCCAGGACGCCGCCGCGCGGCTCTCGGCACGGCGAGCGAAGTCGTCGACGTGATGGTCGAGGCCGTCATCTCGGACCTGAAGGCGAAGAAGGGGTCGAAGGTCCTCGTCTTCGTCAACGGCATGGGCGGCACGCCCCTCCTCGAGCTCTACCTTGTCTACGGAGAGGTCGACAAGAAGCTTCGCAAGGCCGGCCTCGAGCCGGTGCGAAACCTCGTCGGCAGCTACATCACGTCGCTCGAGATGGCGGGCGCGTCGCTGACGGTGCTCGAGCTCGACGAGGAGCTCACGAAGTACTGGGACGCGCCGGTGCACACTCCGGCTTTGCGCTGGGGCGTCTAGCGATTAACTTGATCAGCGAAAGTGTCATGGACGCGGCCACGATCAGCCGATGGATGCACGAGGTCGATGTCGCGGTGCGCGCCGAGCGGGACCACCTGGTCCAGCTCGACGCGGCCATCGGTGATGGGGACCACGGCACCAACATGGTTCGCGGATTCGAGGCCGTCGTTCAGGCCCTCGATGCTGATGGCGGCGCGCCGCCGGGCAAGCTGCTCATCCTCGCCGGCCGCACCCTCGTGTCGACGGTCGGGGGAGCGAGCGGCCCGTTGTGGGGATCCGCGTTGCGAAGTGGGGGTCGCGTGCTGGGCGACCAGGCGAGTTTCGATGGCGGGCAGCTGGTCGACGTCCTCGCGGCCGCGCTCGCGTCGGTGAAAGACCTCGGCACGGCATCGCTTGGCGACAAGACGATGGTCGACGCCCTGGAGCCGGCGGTGGAGACGTTGCGCTCGAGGATCGCCGACGGCGTGGCGCTCGACCACGCGCTCGACGACGCGGCAGCCGCAGCGGAGTCCGGCATGCGCGCGACGATTCCCCTTCAGGCGCGCAAGGGTCGCGCCTCCTACCTCGGCGAGCGTTCGGTCGGCCACCAGGACCCGGGCGCCACGTCGACGGCGCTCATCGTTCGCGCACTCCAGAAGGCAGTCGGCCGGGCGGGCTGATGGAGCTGGCTCTGCAGGGGGTGAGCGCGGCCCCCGGCATGACCGTCGGCCGCGCGGTGGTGCTTGACGGCGCACGCGCGGATCCACCCATGACGGTGCCGACCGATCGACGTGCTGAAGAAGCGCAGCGTGCACTGCGTGCGCTCGAGGCCGCCGGCGCGCAGTTGGAAAAGATCGCCAAGGGATTGCGCCGAGACGGCCGCGGCGGCGAAGCGGACATCGTCGAGACCGGAGTCCTCATGGCCATGGACCCGGAGCTGATCTCCCGCGTCGAGATGCTCGCGATCGAGGTGGGTCTCCCAGCGGCGGACGCCCTGCGCGAGGCCGCCGACCAGACTGCGGCGGAGCTGGCGCGGCTGGAGGATCCGACGCTGGCCCTACGCGCCGACGATGTGCGCAGCCTTGGCCGGCGTGCGGCCGAGCATGCCGGCGTCGGGTCTAAGCGCGCGATGACAGGAGTCCTGGTCGCTGCGACGCTCGGTCCCGCCGACGTCGCGGAGCTCGCGCCGAAGGCGACCGGCATCGCGCTCGCGGGCGGCGGCGTCACGGCGCACGCGGCCATCGTCGCCAGGTCACTGGGTCTGCCGATGGTCGTCGGCCTCGGGCCTGAAGTGCTCGAGATCGCAGATGGGGAAGAGGTCGTGGTCGATGGCGATCGCGGCGTGGTCATCAGAAAGCCGAGCGCTGAACGCGCAGGCCTGGCTCGCGACGATGCGAAGCGGCGCACTTCGGCGCGCGAGGTGGCGATCGCGCGGCGGCTCGAGCCGGCCGAGACGAAGGATGGCCGCAGGATTCGTGTCCTCGCCAACGCGTCGACGGTGGCCGAGTTGGAGGAGGCAGCGCGCCAGGGCGCCGAAGGCGTCGGCCTGATGCGTACCGAGCTCCTCTTCCTCGAGGCCCTGGCATGGCCGTCGCGCGACGAGCAGGTGAAGGTCATGCGGCCGGTGCTCGCGGGCTTGCGAGGTCAGACGGCGACCGTTCGCCTTTTTGATTTCGGCGGCGACAAGACCCCGCCCTTTCTTCGCGGCATCGCGGCGCGCGGGATCGAGGTGCTGCTCGAGACACCGGAGCTGATGCGGACGCACCTCCAGGCGGTGGTCGAGGCCGGGCAAGGTTGCAACCTGCGGATCCTGGTTCCCATGGTGACGAGCGCCGCTCAGCTGCGCGCTGTGCGGCAGGCGTTGAACACGCGGGTCCAGGTCGGTCCCATGATCGAGACCCCCGAAGCTGCCGCCGGCGCAGACGCGATCGCGCGCGAGTCCGATTTCTTGAGCATCGGCACGAATGACCTGACGCAGCTGGTCCTCGGGCTGGACCGCGAGCAGTCCAGGCGCGCGCCGGTGTTGGACGTCCGCGTCCTGCGCCTCATCGCAAACACCATGCGCGCCGCGCGTGCGGCCGGGATTCCAGCCGACGTATGCGGCGAAGCTGCGTCGGATGCGAACGCGCTTCCGATCATGGTCGGCCTCGGTGCCGACGAGCTCAGTGTCGCCGCTGCACGGGTCGGTCAGGTCCGGCAATGGGTGCGCGAGGTCGACTTTGCCGAGGCGATGAAGGAGTCGGAGAAGCTACTCCACGAGGCCGGACACGCAGGCCGCGAGCGCGTCTAGAGCGTCGGGAGCGTCCTCGCCCTCGGCGTTGAGCTCGAGCATCGTGCCGCCTGTGGCACCGAGCGCGAGCACGGCGAGGATGCTCTTCGCGTCGGCGACCTTGCCGTTGACGCCGACCGTCACGCGGGAGCGGAATCGCATCGCGGTCTTCACGAAGTTGGCCGCAGGGCGCGCGTGCAGCGCGACGGCCGGCGGCAGCGCGACGTTGACCTCACTCAGGGGGTTAAAACTTGCGGGCACCACGCGCTTCCTCCGCGGCCTGTGCGACGGTCTCCAGGTCCTGGCCCGCGGACGACATGACTGCGGCCGCGATCGCCCCCTCGACGAACGGCGCGTCGACCAGGCGCACGTGACCGTTGGCCCTTCCTTCTTCGAGCAGGTGGCGGACCGTCAGCACGGAGCTGCCGAGGTCGGCCAGCACGACGACGCCCTGGCCGGACTCCGCGCGCATGATCGCCTTCCAGACGATGTCTCCCGTGGTGCCGAGCGTGCCCCCGGGACCCCCTCCGGCCGGCTCGACGCGGACGTCCTTGCCGGCGACCTGGGACGCCAGGGCGGCGAGGCCGTGGGCGAGCTCAAAACTGTGGGAGACCAGTACAATCCCGACCAAATCAGGAACCCTCCGCTGATGCCGGCGCTGATTCCGGGCGACCGCGCTAGTCTACACTACCGACAGGAATTCAGCAATGCCGAATAATCGCGAGGTGGGAAAGCGGCGGTCGTCGATCCAGTCGATCGACCGCGCCACGGCCATTCTCAAGGCGCTCGCGAGCGGGCCGCGCCGGCTGGGCGTGAGCGAGCTTGCGGAACGGCTCGGCCTGGCCAGGCCCACGGTGCACGGGCTGCTCCAGACGCTGCAGTCGCACGGTTTCGTCGAGCAGGACCCCTACTCGGATAAGTACCAGCTTGGGCCGGGCCTGCTGCAGCTCGGCTACTCCTACCTCGACCTCAACGAGCTGCGGGCGCGCTCGATCGCCCATGCGGACCACCTCGCGAGCAGGACAGGTGCGGCGGTGCGCGTGGGAGTCATGCACGGCTCCAGCGTGGTCGTGGTCCATCACGTCTTCCGGCCGGACGCCGCCTTCGGTGTGCTCGAGGTCGGCATCCAGCTGCCGCTGCACGCGAGCGCGCTCGGCAAGGCGATCCTGGCGTTCTCTCCGTCCCAGATGGTCGAGGACCTTCTCGCGGAACCGCTGCCGCGGCTGACCAAGCAGACGCACTCGGAAGCGGACCTGCGCCGCGAGCTTGGCGTGATCCGCGATTCCGGAGTCGCCACTGAGCGCGATGAGGCCGTTCTGGGAGAGTCGAGTGCGGCCGCGCCGATCTTCGACCATGGTGGCCAGGCGGTGGGGGCGATCGGCGTAGTCGACTCGACCGACCGCATCATGGCGCGCGGACTGGCCCGCGGCATCGGCGCCGCAGTCAGCGAAGCTGCGCGCGGAGTCTCGCGGGAGCTCGGCGCGGCGCGCTGGCCGTACGCCGCCGAGGCGTAACCACCGCTATCTTTCTCGCCCATGGCAAGGTCCGACGTCGCGGGTTTGCTGGTCGAATGCCGCGACGAGCCGGGCGTCCTGTACCGCCTGACGGAGGCGATCTTCCGTCACGGCGCCAACATCACCTATGTCGCGGGCGGCGCGCGGCGCGAGGCGGTGGCCGAGCTGCAGCTCGAGGTCTCGGGCGCCCCGGACCAGTCACGTCTGATCGCCGACCTGGAACTGGTGCAGGGCGTGACCCAGGTCACTGTGGTGCCGACGTTTCAGATGATCTACGGCAAGCGCGTGATCGTCATCGGCGGCGGCGCGCAGGTCGGCATGGTGGCGCAGGGCGCGATCTCCGAGGCGGATCGGCACAACATCCGCGGCGAGCGCATCTCCGTCGACACCATTCCGCTCGTCGGCGAGGAACAGCTGGCCGACGCGGTGCGCGCAGTCGCGCGGCTGCACCGCGCGCGAGCCCTCGTGCTGGCGGGAGCGCTGATGGGCGGCGACATCACCACCGCGGTCCGCGAGATCCGCGAGGCGGGGATCCTCGTCCTGTGCACCAGCATGGCCGGCTCCGTGCCGGACGCGGCGGACGTGGTGGTTTCCGACCCGGTCGAGGCCGGTGTGATGGCGGTGATGCTCATCGCCGACACGGCGAAGTTCTCGATCGAGCACGTCCGCGGTAAGAGGTTCTAGCCGACCTCGCGCGTCTTCACGCTGATCGCCATCGTGCCCGTCGCCGACCCGACGTAGACGCCTCGCGTCGGCGCGGCGTCGGTGTAGTCGCGACCGACGGCGAGGCGCACATGATGGAGCGTGGTGCGGATCGGATGCGTGGCGTCGAATCCGATCCAGCCGCGACCGGCGACCCACGCCTCGGCCCACGCGTGCGACGCGGCGGCGGCGCTCTCACCCGGCGAGTGGATGTAGCCGCTCACATAGCGGGCCGGTACACCCATCGCCCTCGCCACCGCGATGAAGAGATGGGCGAAGTCCTGGCAAACGCCCGCGCGCAAGGCAAGCACATCGTCGACCGAGCTGTACACGTTGGTCACCGTCCGGTCGTACGTGAAATCGCGGCTGATGGCGATTGTCAGCTCGTCGAGCGCGCGTTCGACATCGCCGGCCGATGTAGGGTCGGCGATCGCGTGGCGCAGGGCGAGCTCGCGGATCCCCTCGACCTCCTTTATCGGCGCGCGAAACCTCAGGAAGTCATGGACGAGCTCTTCACCAGGATCGCCGTCCGCGCCGAGACCGGTCTCGACGGTCGACCGGCTCACGACGTTCAAGGCCGCGTGGGGGCGTACCAGGTTGAAGTAGTGGACGTGGTTGCCGAATCCGTCGACGTACGAGCGCGCCTTGACACCGTGGCTCAGCTCGAGATTGAAGTCGATGCACCGCTGGCCGTTGCCGTCCATCGGACGAAGGCGGACCTCCATCACCGTCTCGGCGATGGGACCGGTGTACCTGTAGCGCGTGCTGTGCACGATCTCGAGCTTCATATCTGCTGCTGCTGCTGCGGCATCCCGCGGCCCTCCTCGCCGCTGACCGCCGCGGGCACCTTGCTCGGGTGGAAATAAGTCTCGCGCAGCGCGATCTCGAGCTGGCGCAGCAGCGCGCGGCACTCCGCGTCGAAGTCGAGCGGCTTCTCGGCGATCGCTTCCGTGTTGGCCGCCTGGTACATGCCGGCAAGACGGCCCAGCAGTCGCAGCGGTCTCGATCTCCGCGTCTTGCCCTCGATGCGCGCCACCGCGTCGCGGGCGGTCGACGCCGCAAAGCGGGCGGAGCGCGGCAGGGCGCGGTCGAGAAGCAGGCACTCGATGACCCGGTCGGCGGTCACGCCGGCGCCGTAGTGCGCCTGGTAGGACTCGAACGCGAAGCACGACTTCAGCACCGCGGTCCATTCGAGCGCGTCTTCTGGTGTGTCGGCGAGCTCAGCCGACTTGCGGGTCACCACCGTGGTCACGTTCGCCGCGCGCTCGACGAACTTGCCAAGCAGCACGAAGTCGCGGACCTCGTCGTGGAACATCGTGTCTTCGAGCAAGCCGTCGACGAGCCGGATGCTCATCTGCACGTCCATCAAGAAGGGATAGAGGTCGCGCTGCCAGGGCGCCTCCCGGCTGCGCCAGTGGAGCGCGTTGACCTGCTCGTAGAGCTCGGTCGGCAGTGAGGGCCGGACCGCTTGCGCAGCGAGCCGCGCGGCCGCGATGCTTGCGAGGACGGACGGACCGAGCGTGCCGGCCACCAGCATCTCGATGGCCTGGTCGCGCCGCCCCGTGTCGCTGCCTCGCCACCCCGCCAGCTCCATGAACCGGACCCAGAACTCGGGACCTGGCTCATCTGTCCGGTCGAGCGCCAGCGAGACATGTACGCCCAGGATGCGCGCGAGGTGGTCGGCCCGCTCCATGTGGCGGCCGAACAGCGTGAGCGACGTCGCGCTGCGGCTAAGCATCGGCCTCGCGCTCCTGGTGCTCGCCCTGCGCCATCACCCACGTGTCGCGGCTCCCGCCGCCCTGCGAGCTGTTCACGATCAGCGAGCCGGGCTTCAGCGCGACCCGGGTGAGGCCGCCCGGCGTCACGTAGACGTCCGGGCCGGTCAGGACGAATGGCCGCAGGTCCTGGTGGCCGGGGCGCAGCGCCCTGCCGTCGAGCACCGGCTGGACCGAGAGCGACACGACCGGCTGGGCGACGAAGGAACGGGGGGTTGCCTCGATCCGGCGCCGGAACTCCTCGCGTTCGTCCCTGGTCGACGAGGTCCCGATGAGCATCCCGTACCCGCCTGACCCGTCGACGGTCTTGACGACGAGCCTGTCGAGGTGCTCGAGCACGTAGCGGCGATCGGAGTCGAGAGCGCAGAGATATGTCTCGACGTTGGGCAGGATCGGGTCCTCGTCGAGGTAGTAACGGATGATCCGCGGCACCAGGGCGTAAACCGCCTTGTCATCCGCCACGCCGTTGCCGAGCGCATTGGCGATGACGACGTTCCCTACCCGGTACGCGTTGACCAGGCCGGCTACGCCGACCAGCGACTCCTGGCGGCCGAAGATCGGGTCGAGCCACGCATCGTCGATACGTCGATAGATCACATGGACGGGGCGAAGCCCTCGTGTGGTCCGCATGAAGACGTGGTCGTCGTCGACCACCAGGTCTGTTCCCTCGACCAGCTCGATTCCCATCTGCTTGGCGAGGTAGAGGTGCTCGTAGTAGGCGGAGTTGTTGATGCCCGGTGTGAGCAGGACGACAGTCGGCTCGTCTACGCCGGCGGGCGCGAGCCAGCGGAGGTGGCGCAGCAGCTCGTGGACGTAGCCCTCGACCGGCCGCACAGGGTAACCGGCGAACAGGTCGGGCAGGATCCGCTTCATGACGTACCGGTTCGCCTGGAGGTAGGAGGCCCCCGAGGGCGTGCGCAGGTTGTCCTCGAGGACGAAGAAATTGCCCTCTTGATCCCGCACGAGGTCGATCCCCGCGATGTGGCTGTGGATGCCGTGCGGGACCGCGAGTCCCTCTATCTCGCGGAGGTAAAGCGAGCTGCTGAGCACGATCTCGGGTGGGATCGCCCGCTGCCTCAAGATCAGCTTCCGTCCGTAGACGTCGTCCAGGAACAGGTTCAGCGCGCGGAGCCGCTGTTTCAGGCCTTTCTCCAGGCGCTGCCAAGTGCGGGCCTCGATGACCCGCGGGATGACGTCGAAGGGAAAGACCTTCTCGGTGCCCTGCGCGTCGGGATAGACGGCGAAGGTGATGCCGTGGTTGCGGAACATCTGCATCGCCAGGCCGTGCCGGCGCTGCAGCTCGTCGGGCCCGAGCCGGTTCAGGTGATCGTAGAGTCGACGGTAGGCGGGCCTCGGCCGTCCCGCGGCCGCAAGCATCTCGTCGTAGAAGCCGTTGGACCGGTAGTTGGCATCGAGATTCACGAAACCCACAGCTATAGTGTCTGCGCCATCCCGCAACCTGCGAAAACGATCGATCTACGGGTCGGCTGCGAGTTCAACTACGACGTGAGCGCCGCCACTGTCGCCACCATCCAGGTGCGCCCACGCTCCGACGCCAGCCACCAGCTGGTCACCGAGACCTGGACCACCCACCCGCCGGTCCCCGTCGACGAGTACGCGGATTTCTACGGCAACCCCGTCAAGCGGCTGGTCATGCCCCCAGGCGAGCTCGTGCTGCGCTATGACGCGATGGTCTCGGTTCCGGACGAGCCCGACCCAGACGCCCTTGCGGCGCCCCAGCTCCCGGTCCACGAGGTGCCCGGCGAGCTCCTGCACTTCACGCTGCCCAGCCGCTACTGCCTGTCCGACAAGCTCATGGGGATGGCGTGGGAGCTCTTCGGCCAGACCGAGCCCAGCGGCGCCAGGGTGCAGGCGATCTGCGACTGGGTGCACGACAACATCAAGTTTCAGCACGGAGCGAGCAACCCGCTGACGACCGCTGTGGACGTGCTCGAGCAGGGCAAGGGCGTGTGCCGCGACCTGGCCCACCTCGCGGTCACGTTTTGCCGGGCGATGAACATCCCGGCGCGCTACGTGTTCGGCTACCTGCCGGACCTGTACGTGCCGCCAGACCCGGCCCCGATGGATTTCGCCGCCTGGATGGAGGTGTACCTCGGCGACCGGTGGTGGACGTTCGACCCGCGCAACAACGTGAGGCGCGTGGGGCGGGTCCTGATCGGCCGCGGCCGCGACGCGCTCGACGTCGCGATGCTGACCACGTTCGGGCCGGCCGCGTTTCGTTCGATGACAGTGTGGGCGGAGCAGGCGAACTGATGGCGATCGACCCGGCCTCCGTCGACTGGGACTCGGCTCGGCGCGCCGAGTACCGGCTCCGCCAGACGTTTCGCTACGAGTACCCGGAGCCCATCAGCGACCTGAATCATCGCCTCGTGGTGATCCCGCCGGAGCGCTTCGGCGACCAGCGCAGGCTGTGGCACGACGTCTCGGTACGGCTCGATGGAGCGCGGCTGGACAATCGGCACGACCGGTTCGGGAACATGGTCGTCGACGTCTTCGCCCCGCGCGTGCTGGACGCGATCGAGTTCGTCGCCGAGGTCTCGGTCGAGCGGCGGGTGGCCGAGCCGAACCGGCTCCCTGACGGCTGGCTCGCCGACGGCTACCTGCTCGAACCCTCCGCGCTGACCGAGCCTGACGACGCCATCCTGCGCGCGGCCGACGACCTCGCGGCGGCGGCGGGGTGGGGGCTCCCGTTGGCCGACCGGATCAACGACTGGGTCTATCAGTCGATGACCTATAGGTGGGGCGCGACCGGCATCCGCACGACCGCCGCCGAGGCGCTGAAGCTTGGCGCCGGCGTGTGCCAGGACTACGCCCACGTGATGCTCGCCGTCTGCCGAGCATGCGGTCTCCCCTCGCGCTACGTCTCCGGGCACCTGGTCGGCCAGGGCGGGACGCATGCCTGGGTGGAGGTCGTGCTGCCCACCGACGACGGAACGGGCGACGCGATCGCGCACACGTTCGATCCCACCCATGCGGGCCGGGGTGGGTTGGGCTATGTGACGGTCGCCATCGGCGGCGACTACTCGGACGTGGCGCCGACCTCGGGCACGTACCTTTCGGGCGCCCGAGGCCGGCTCACTGCGACGAAGCGGGTCTCTCTGGTCGACATCGAATAGTTGTCCTCCCCTGGGGTCCCCGCGCGGAGCGCGGGAGGGGGAGCCCGCCGCAGGCGGGGGTGGGGCTTGTCCGAACTACATCGCGGGCGTTATCTCGTAGACGGTGATCTTGCCGCCCGACTGCAGGACCGGGCAGCCCTTGGCGAGCTCGGCCGCGTCGCTCAGCGAGTCAGCCTTGAGGATCGAGTAGCCGGTCGCCTGCGGGTTGCCGATCGCGCCGTCGTGCACCGCTCCCCCGTTCGAAACGTTCTTCGCGTGTTCGCTGAACGGGTTCCCGGCGTCGACGATCTTGTCCCCGAGCTTGCCGAACCAGCCGCCCCACGCCTGCATGACCTTCTCCCGCTCCGCGGGCGAGGTCCCGGCGCTGCCTCCCGTGTAGAGAAGTACGAAGTTCGCCATGGCTGTCGTCTCCTTGTGCGTGTGATGTCTTTTCGACTCATCTGACACGACGAACGGGCCGGCCGGATTTCGACAGGTGCCCGACCTCTTATCAAATCCACAACCACCGGGTTATAAATCGCTCGGATGGCAGGCTCCCGGATCCTGGTGGTCGAGGACGACCCGCGACTCGCGGCGACGCTCGAACGCGTGCTCGGCGCCGAGGCGTATGACGTCGAGGCGGCGGGCGACGGGTCGGACGCCCTGCGCCGGGCCCGCGAGCGGCCGTTCGACCTGGTGGTCCTCGACATCATGCTGCCGGGGCTCGACGGCATCGCCGTCTGCCGGAAGCTTCGCGCGACCGGGCCGGTGCCGATCCTCCTGCTGACCGCGCTCGGCGGGACGGAGGACAGGGTGCGCGGCCTGGATTCCGGCGCCGACGACTACCTGGTGAAGCCGTTCGCCAACGAGGAGCTGCTGGCTCGGGTGCGCGCCCTGCTGCGCCGCGCCGCCCCCGCCGATCACCTCCGCTTCGGCGACCTGCGACTCGAGCCCGCGAGTCGCGCCGCGTGGCGCGGCGACCGGATGATCGACCTGACGGCGACCGAGTTCGACCTGCTCCAGCATTTCCTGCGACACCCGCGGCAGGTCCTTTCGCGGGAGCAGCTCATCGACGCGGTCTGGAAGGGCGAGGCGGAGAGTGACAACGTGGTGGCGGTCTACGTCGGCTATCTCCGCCAGAAGCTCGGCGAGCCCCGCCTCCTGCACACGGTGCGCGGCGCGGGCTACGCGCTGCACGAATAGTGTCGCTGCGCGCGAGGCTCGCGTTGTTCGGGGCGGGAGTGGTCGCCCTGGCGCTCTTGATCTTCGGCCTTCTGCTCTACACGCTCCTCTCGCGCGCTGCGGTGACCAACCAGGACGATGCACTTCGTACGCGAGCGCATCAGGCCGCGTCGTCGCTCCCGGTGCTGACTTCGCCTCAACCTCCGATCGCGCCGATCGACATCCGCAGCAGCCCTGACGTCTTCGTGGAAGTTCTGACGCCGGACGGCTCGATCGCCTACACGACGGGGCTCCTGGACGGGCTTCCGCCTGCCGCGCCACGGTCGCTGCTTGACCAGGCGCGGCAGCAGAGCGGGGCATTTGCCACGCAAGGCTCACTCCGGCTCTATGTGCTGCCATACGCGGGCGGATACGTGTTGACGGGGCAGTCGACCCGGGTGGTGCAGAACAACGTCTCGGGGATCGTCGTGTTCCTGGTCATCTCCTCGATTCCTGCGCTCGCTGCGGCGCTCATCGCATCCTGGCTTGTGGCCGGCAGGGCGCTGGCGCCCCTGAAGGCGACCGCTTTGGCGGCCGAGGAGATCGGCCGCACCCGCGACTTCGGCCGCCGGCTGAGCGCCACCGGTGGCCGCGATGAGGTCGCCGTCCTGGCGGCCAGCTTCAACGGGATGCTCAGCCGCCTGCAGGACGCGTTCGAGTCGCAGCGCCGGTTCGTGGCGGACGCCTCGCACGAGTTGCGCACGCCGCTGGCGACGATCCGCGGCAACGCGGGCCTCCTGGCGTCGCGCGAGGTGGACCCCCAGACTCGCCGGGCAGCCGCGTCCGACATCGTGGAGGAAAGCGCCCGCATGTCGAGGCTCGTCGACAGCATGCTGACCCTGGCGCGAGCCGATTCGGGGCTGCAGCTGGCGATGACGGCCGTCGACCTCAAGTCCATCGTCGACGAGGTTTGCCGCCAGGCGTCCGGGACCCACCCCGAGACCCACCTCTCGGTCGTCACCGAACAGGCCTCGGTGGACGGCGACGAAGACGCGCTGCGCCAGCTGCTTTGGATCCTGCTGGACAACGCGTTTCGCTACGCGCGCGCGGCGGTCGAGGTTCGCCTCCACACCGAGGACGGATGGGCTCGCCTGGTCGTCGGCGACGACGGCGCTGGAATCGCGACCGGAGACCATGAGCGCATCTTCGAGCGCTTCTACCGCGCTGATGCGGCGCGCACCGGCTCGCATGCCGGACTCGGCCTGTCCATTGCGCAGTGGATCGTGGCCGAGCACCATGGCCGCGTCATCGCGGGCGACGCGATCCTCGGCGGCGCGGCGTTTCTCGTCGACCTTCCTCTCTTACGCGCTTCTTAAGCGACGTCGCCACGCTCGTGGCATGTTCGACATATCACCTGATCACGCGATCGCCCTGTACACCGGCATGCTCGCCATTCCACCGGCCCTTTTCCTGCTGAAGGTCCGGCTTGCCGGCCGGGCAGTGCCGGGCACCGTTCTTGCGGCCTCCGTCCTGATGGCGGTGGCGGGCGCAATCCACCTCGGTCTTGTCTGGACCCACCTCGGCGAGCCTGTCACCGCGGTCCTGTTCGTGCTCAACGGAATCTCGTACCTGGTGCTCTCGCAGCTCTTCACATGGCGGTGGTGGCGCATCGCGTCGGCCGGTCTGATCACCATGACGCTGCTCGGCTATCTCGGCTTCATCGTGCTCGGCTTCGACAGCCCGGACCAGGTCGCGCTGGCGACAAAGCTGCTCGAGCTCACGACCCTGGGCCTGGTCCTCGTGCCGGTGCGTGGCGAGGCACGCAAGCCGCATCGAGGATGGCGCTGGAGCGCGCTTGGCGTCGCCGTCCCACTGCTGACCCTCATGACGAGCTCCGTCGTGTGGGTCATCGACCTGGCGCGACCTGACGCGCAGCACGTGCACGCGGGTGCGGTGCTTCAGTCGACCAACGACGTCGCCACGCCGGAGCAGTTTGCGGCCGCGCAGCGGCTGTACGACCAGACGGCGGCCGCCATCGCCCCTTACACGGACTGGCATGTCGCCTGGGCCGCAGGCTACCGGCCGGGCGGACCGCAAGACCAGCCCTCAACCCACTGGATGAATCCGCGTTACGCCGCATACGTGATGGATCCGCGGCACCCGCAGGGCCTCGTGTATGCCAACTCCAAGCACGGTCCCGTCCTGCTGGGCGCGATGTTCCAGATGCAGCACCTGGGCCAGTTCGGTCCCGACCCGGGCGGGCCCCTGACCGCATGGCACCAGCATCAAAACATCTGCTTCACGCCATTCGGCGTGGAGTTCAGCCTGATGACGCCTACTGCGACATGCCCCCTCGGCGCCATCGACGTCAGCGTCCCACCGATGCTGCACGTATGGATCGTCGACAACCCCGGAGGAAAGTTTGCGGTCGACATCGACTCCAGGGTGGTGAAGCAAATTGATCAAGGCTGAGAGCTCCGATCGCGCTGAAGCCGCCTTCGTGCTGCTCATCATGCAGAGCCTGTTCTGGCTGATCGCAGGCATCTCCGCGGTTCCCTTCGCGATTGCCGGTGAGGTGTTCATGGCGCCGCTTGCCGTGGCCACGATGCTGCTCGCCCTCCTCACGTGCCTGGTCGCCATCGGCATCGTGTGGCGGCGGCGATGGGCGAGGGGTCTGGCGATCGCGATCGAGGCCGTGTGCCTGTTCGGGTCGGCCGTCTTGCTGCTCATCCCGCTCGGTTTCAACCGCGGCCCGGTCTCGCTGATGGTCAACGTGCTGCTGCCGGTGGCCGTGATCTTGCTGGTGCGCAAGGACGAAGGCGCATATTCATAGACGCGGCGGGTCTCAGCCCGACGCGCGTGCCTTCAGCGGACGTCGCTTGAGCGCGGCGTCGGCGTCGTCGGTGGTCACGTACCGGCGACGGAAGTTGCGCAGCGCGAATCGATCGCAGGCGGTCTCGGCGGACGATCCCTTGCCGAGGATCTCGTAGAGGTACCAGTGCATCCACTCATGGCAATAGAGAAACCGCAAGACGTCGCGCTTGCCGCGAAAGTAGATCGTCTCTGACGCCCAGGCAAAGCGCATGCCCTCGCCGCGTTTGCGCCGCGCGGCGTAGATCACCGGCTCTTTGAAAGGCCGGAACGGGATGGGCACCTGGAGGACGATTCGCTTCTCCTCGAACTCGCACCGAGCCGCGAGGTGCGGCGACCGGCGGTAGCGAAGGGGCTTGATCACCACGTCGTATTCGGTGCGCGGGAGGCCCTCCAGCGCCCGGCGCGCCTGGGCGGTGCTGAAGCCTGCCAGCTCGGAGCGGATCGCCATGGACGAAACAGGATAGGCGTTACCTGGCAGAAGGAGAAGACATTCGGCTGACACCCTCCGCGGCCTGTTCCGGACTCGCGGGGAGGCTTCCGAGGCCCTTGGAAAACTCAAGGAGATAGGCGCGGGTCAGGAGCAGGTTTCGCCCTACGCGCCCCGGTTCCCAGCCCGGTTCGCGAACGCCAAAAATCTTGTCTAAAAGAGATTCGGTACTGGGGCGGGCTGGGCCGTTGTTGATGTGGGGGAGCTTGGCCAGCAATGGCCGAGCCCCCTTTTCTGTTTTCAGCGCTTGACGATCCAGGCCACGAGCGTCCCGGTGGCGATCCCGATCAAGCCTCCGACCGCGACGTCGCTGGGGAAGTGATGCCCCAGGTGGACGCGCGAGAGTCCAACCCCGGTAGCCACGCCGAAGACGAGCGGCGTTGCCATCGGATAGAAGGCCGCCACGGCCGTGGCTGCCGCAAACGACGACGCGGAGTGCCCGGAGGGGAAGGACGCGTCGGTCGTACGGATCCCCACGACGAGCACCTCCCGCCCGACGAATGGGCGCTTGCGTTTGAAGACCGGCTTGACGATCTGCTGGACAAGGTAGGTCGTGCCCAGCGAGGCGACCGCCGCCGCGACACCGGCACGCCGGCCCTTCGACCCGCCGAGCCAGGCCAGGGCGGCGCCCGCGGCGACCCAGCCGAGACCTTCGCCCAGGTCGGACAGGATCGTGACGTAGCGGTCGCCGACCGGCGAATGGGGCAGGCTGTGGATCATCGCGTAGAGCCGCCGGTCCAGGCTCGCGGGCAGGATGCGCAGCTGCTCGACGGTGGGCGTCTGCATCGTTAAATCAACGCACACATCGGACGCTGCGCGTAAGCGGAATTCGCGACGCGTTCAAGAATGGAGAGGCACTGGTGCGCGTTCCTGTCGATCAGACGCAGATCTCAAACGGGCACAGGTCGGCTGACCTGATGTCGGACGTCATCCACGACGCGCAGCGCCTCATTGGCCTCGAGATCGCCCTCGCCAGGCAAGAGCTCAAGGACGTGGCGACGGTCTACTCGGTCACCGCCGGGATCGCCGTCGGGGGCGGCGTGCTGCTGCTGCTCGCCGTCCTCGTCGCGCTCCCTACGTTAATCGTCGTATTCGTACCGTGGCACTGGCAGGCCGCGCTGGTGTGGGCAGCGGCGTACCTGGTCCTCGGCCTTGCTCTGGTCATGATCGCGCGCTCCCGCTTCCAGGTCCGCCTGCCGAAGCGCACCATTGACAGCCTGAAGGAGAACAAAGAATGGGCACTTCGGCGCGTGAGATCGAACGGGAGATAAAGCAAACCCGCGACCGCATGGACAAGAACCTGGCGGTTCTCGAACAGCGCGCGGCGTCCAACGCCGTCCTGGTCGGCAAGATCGTCGCCGTTATCGTTGTCGCGGCGGCGGGCGTGGTCGGCGGCCTTCTGCTCTATCGCCGCCTGCGGAGGTCGTCGCTGAAGGACCGCCTGACGGGAATGTCCCTGCGCAAGTTCAAGCCGGCGCTGGTGGGAACCGGCTCGACCGCGATCCTCGAGCGAATCGCCCGCCGGCGCGAAGAGACCGAGCCCTGAGGATCTGTCTCCAGGCTCTTGTCGAGCGCGCGCGGAACACGCTTCTGGCTCGCGTCCTGACCGCGTACGGCGAGAGCCAGGCCGGCAACTACGCGCTCGCGCTTGCATTTGCGAGCTTCGTGGCGATGTTCCCGATGATGCTCGGGGCGCTGTCGCTCATCGGGCTGGCGATCCGCGACCCGGGGACCGATGCAAGGTTCACCTCGCTGATCCTCCAGGTGTTTCCGGCCACGGCGCAGCCCGAGATCCAGGGTGCGCTCAAGGGGGTCAAGGACTCGTGGAGCTGGTTGGGCGTCGTCTCGCTGGCCGGCCTGGTCTGGAGCGCGAGCAGCATCTTCTCGACGATGGAGTTCGCCCTGACCCAGATCTTCGGCACGAAGCAGCGCGACATGCTGCGTCAGCGGCTCATGGGGCTCGTGATGATGCTGCTGCTCGTGGCGGCGATCGTGCTGACCGTGGTGATAAACGCCGCGGCCGCATTCGTACCCTTCGATGGCGCGGCCGTGGTCAGCTTCGTCGCAGGCGCGGCCGTCATGGTCGCCCTGCTCGTCGCGCTTTACCGGTTTGTGCCCAACCGCACATTCCGCGTGCACGAGGTGCTGCCCGGCGCTCTGCTCTCCGGCGTGTTGATCGAAGTGCTGTCGTTTGCCTTTCCGCTCTACGCGAAATACGCCGGTGGGTTCAACACCTACGGGGCGCAGTTCGCCCTGTTCTTCTTGCTCGCGACCTGGTTCTACCTGCTCAGCCAGCTGGTCCTCCTGGGCGCGGTCTTCAACCGGTTCCGCCTCGGCGAGCCGTCCAGGCGAGGTCGCATCGCGAGCCCGATCCGCGAGTCGAGGGAGAAGCCAACGCCCGTCAAGGCCATCGAGCAACAAAAGGCGGAGCCGGAGCCTCCAACGCCGCCTACCGCGCGGCCGGGGAGGTCGGTCATTCAGCGAGCCGCGCGGCTGGTACGGCGTCGTACAGGCCGGCCCGCCGGTTAGCCGGGTTCGAGTTCGGCGGCGGGTAAACGCCCCGGCTTCGGGCGTTACCGAAACGAGCGGTCCATGAGGCGACTCACAGCGCGGGCCAGGGTCGCCATGAACTAAAAGGAGGTTCGTGCGTTTGGGAACTCTGCTTTTCCTGTTGCTGATCATTCTCGTGCTCGCCGTGCTCCTCAGCGCAGGCGGGTACAGCGTTCGACGCTACTGGAGCCCTGCGGGTTCTGAGGTGGTGGAAACCAGCGACACGATGGGAGGCGCAGGCGCGGGCATCGCGGCCGCGATCCTGGCCATGCTCGTGCTGATCCTCCTGTTCTTCGGCTTCACGCAGTGGAACTGGTTCGGCACCCGGTCGGAGTCTCCGGTGACCACCAACAACCCGACCGTCGCGTCGCCTATGCCGAGTGGCGGCGCCTCGCCGAGCGCTCAGCCGTCGCCTTCGAAGTAAATCCCTGACGCTCGAAAGGAGGTAAAGAGAGTGGTTGCGTTGATCGTCCTGGTCCTGCTGCTGCTGCTCCTCGGTGGGGGTGGTCTGCTGGCACCAGCGCTCCACATCCTCTGGATCCTGCTCGTGATCGGGCTGATCCTCTGGCTGCTCGGCTTCTTCGTTCGGGCCGCCGAAGGCGGCCGCTGGTACTACTGGTAGGACGCGACCAATCGGCGGCGAAAGGTGCGGGCGCGGGCGCCTTTTTCTTTGCAAGCTCGTACGAGGAACGTCTCCTACATCGGTACGGCGACAAAATTTCCGCCAGGCCGATACTTGCCGTGTCGGGCGAGACCGGCGCAGCGATTGGTTGGAGGGGTCAGGTCGATGAGCGTGGTCCAGTTTCCGGTCGGAAGCTTTCCGGGCGATGCAGAGCGCAGCGCCCTCCGCCATGGGCTGGCCGGGCCAGACCGGCTGGGCGCCGCGCTGCAGCTGGTGCAGCGTCAATCGCCGGCGGCGGCGTACTGCGCCACCTGCGCCGCTCCGATCGATTTCGGCGCCGTGCGGCGGGGGGATGAGGCCTATTGCAGCGTCGAGTGTTCGCTGGGGGGCAACCGACCTGCATAGCGACTGAGCGGGAACCTGGCGGGTTCCCGCTCCAGTACCTTTGGGGAGCCCGATGCGAAGGCTCCTCCTCTGGTGCGCGCAGAACACGTGGCTGGCCACCCATGTGCCCCGCTGGCGCTTTGCGCAGCGGGCGGTCAGGCGGTTCCTGCCGGGTGAGGGGTTCGACAGCGCGCTGAAGGCGGCCGTCGACTTCAGGGCGCAGGGCATCGGGGCGCTGTTCACGCTGCTGGGCGAGAACGTAACCGACCTCGAAGACGCGAACCGCGTGGTCGAGCACTACGAGCAGGTCCTCGCCGCCTCAGGCGGCGTCCAGGCTGAGATCTCGGTCAAGCCGACGCAGGTCGGTCTGGACATAGACGCCGCCGCTGCATACGCGAACCTCGAGCGTCTCGCCCGCGCGGCGGGCAATGCGAAGAGCTTCCTCTGGATCGACATGGAGGGCAGCGCCTACACCGACCGGACCCTCGACCTGTACGTCCGCCTGAAAGGCGAACATCCCCACGTGGGTGTGGCCCTCCAGGCCTACCTCCACCGCACGGTGAGCGACGTGGCCAGGCTGCTCCCCTCCAGGCCGGCCATCAGGCTGGTCAAGGGCGCCTACGCCGAGCCATCCCGCATCGCGTTCGCCGCCAAGAAGGACGTCGACGCGAACTACCTCGCGCTGTGTGCCTTCCTGGAGCCGGAGGTCAAGCGGCGCCACGTCCGCCTGGTTCTCGCGACGCATGACACCGACCTGGTCGCGAAGGTCTGGCGTTTTGCCGAGGCGGCGGGCATCGAGCGATCACAGATGGAGGTGGCGATGCTCTACGGAATCCGGGCCGACGAGCAGCGCCGGCTCGCAAGGGAGGGGTTCGACGTCAGGGTCCTCATCACCTACGGCGACGCGTGGTACGCCTGGTACCTGCGCCGGCTGGCGGAGCGCCCCGCGAACGTGCTCTTCGCGGCGAGGCAGCTCCTGCCATGACGCGTCGAAGGACCGGCATTTCGCCGGTCCTCCTTTGACGAGCCGCCGCCCGGTCAGGGGACGGTCGGTACCTGACCCGCGTTTTCCTGCGCCTCACGCGCCGCGCTCTCACCAGCCTCGTGCGTCGGGTCCTCGTTGGGCACGAACTTGCCGGTTGAGGAGCTCGACGGGCTTGGTGACGGCGACGCGGCGGACGCGGTCAGGGTGGTGACGCCGTACAACACGGCGCCTGCCACGCCTCCGATCAGCATCGACCCCGCGATGGCGGCCGCTGCGACTGTCTTGCGAACTCCGTTCACTGCTTTGCCTCCTTTGCTCGTTGATCGCTCACGCTGCGAGCGTCGAGACCTAGACTGGCCGCGGTCGCTCAGCCACCCGTGTGAGGAGGCTGGGATTTGGCCAAGACCTCGTGATCCGTTCCGGGCGTTAGTTCGTAGAGGTTGATATGAGCTTCAGCATCGAGCGCTACAAGGAGGAGTCGAAGAAGGTCGACGTAACCGGGATCGAATGGGACGACGTGGCGGCCCACCCGCTGTCCAAGGGCGATCTCTTCTGCCTCCACTACATGATGGACATCGAGAACCACGTCCCCCTCTACCTTTCGCACCTGCTCGTCACGCGCGCATGCATGGACCCCATCCTCACCGCGTTCCTTGCGTGCTGGAACTACGAGGAGCTGTGGCACGGAGAGAACATCGGCCGCCTGCTGAACCTCTACGGCATCGAGTTCGACACTCAGGACCGGATCGCCAACGTGCGCGCGAACCTCGGGGTCCAGAACAGCGTGAGCATCCTCTCGACGATGGCCGGCTCGTGGCTGATGAAGAACTTCTCCGCGGTCTACCTCACGATCGGTGCGATCAACGAGCTGTCGACCCTGACCGGGTACGGCGCTCTGATCCGAAAGTCGGGCCACCCGGTGTTGAAAGACCTGCTCAGCCGCATCATCAAGGACGAGCGCAGGCACTACGCGTTCTACTTCAACTCGGCCAAGGAATGGCTCAGCGGAAACGAGCGCGCGCAGAAAGTGGACCGCTGGATGCTGGACCGCGTATGGGTGCCGGTCGGCCAGGGCGTGAAGAAGCAGGAAGAGGTCGACGCGCTCGCCCTGTACCTGTTCGACGACGAGCAGGGCGAGGAGGAGCTGATCGATCTCGACGCCAACATCGGCAAGCTGCCGGGACTGTCGGGCATCAAGCTGATGTCGAAGGCGCTTTACGCGGCGCGCGAGCGTGTGCTGCGCAACCCGCGGTGGGCGTGGCGGCTGATCGAGAACGAGGAATGGGCGGTCGAGCCGGCGAAGAAGTCGCCGGTTGGTCAGCTGACCGGACGGCGACTGCAGGAGTCGGAAACGTCGTAGCCGCGCGCGGCGACCAGGAGATCGCCGCGGGGCTCGCGGCAGGCAGTCATGAGGCGCTCGCCGAGCTCTATGACAGGTACGCGGGTCTCGCCTACGGGGTGGCGATGCGCGTGCTCGGCGATCCCGGCCGGGCTGAGGATGCGGTGCAGGACGCGTTCATGAACGTGTGGAACCGCGCCGCAACTTTCGACGCCGAGCGCGGCTCCATGCGGGCATGGCTGCTCACGTCGGTGCGCAACCGCTGCATCGACTACCTGCGCGGCCGGGGCGCTCACGAGCGAGAGGAGCGCGAGCTGCGGACCGAAGCCGCATACGCGGTCTCTCCATCCGATCCGTGGCACGAGGTCGCGCTGCTGATCGAGCAGGCAGCAGTGCGCGACGCGATGGCGAGCCTGCCCGCCGAGCAGCGACAGGTCGTGGAGCTGGCTTACTTCGGCGGCTATTCCCAGACCGAGATCGCGGACCTGACGCGGGTCCCGCTCGGCACCGTCAAGGGCCGCATGCGCCTGGCGCTGGAGAAGATGGGCTCCTTCCTGCGCGGACGAGGGACAGTGGATGTCTGACCACGAAGAGCTCGAGAGCTCGGTAGCGGCGTGGGTGCTCGGCGCCCTCGACCCGGATGAGGCTGAGGTCGTCCGCTCACACGCAGAAGCGTGTCCCACGTGCCGCGAGCTGGCCGCACGGCTGCGCCGCGTCGTGGGCGCCCTTCCGCTGGCGGTCGAGGAGGCGACCCCGCCACCTCGCCTGCGCGAGCGAGTGCTCGCCGCGGCCGCGGCGACGAGGAGCCCGGCCGGCTCAGTAGTCGCTCGTCGCCCGATCGCCAAGGCATCGGCGCCGCGAGTGTCCGGGCTCCGTCGCATCCCGACTTATGCCCTCGCCGCGGTCGCGGTGCTTGCCCTGCTCGTCGGGGTGGTGATCGGCCAGGTCGCCCACACATCGCAAACCGCCCCGACGCAGGTCGCAAGGTTCTCGCTGTCCGGTCACCAGGAGATGGCGGGCGCCCAGGCATCGGTGATCGACCTCAAGTCGGACGGCATGGCGCTGGTCGACTTTCGCGGACTGCCCCAACCCGGCGCCGGCCGCGTCTATGAGGTGTGGCTGATCCCAGGCAGCGGGAGTCCGGTGCCGGTGGCGGTTTTCGTGCCCGACAGCAACGGCGCCAGGACTGTCGTGGTCGACCGGTCCCTGACGGGTTATACGGTGATGGCCGTGACCAACGAGCCAGGCCCAGACGGGTCGCAGGCGCCGACGCAGCAGCCGCAGCTCTACGGCAACGTCGCGTGAGATACAGAAAAGCCGGCGGACGCGTGACGCGTCGCCGGCCCCGGACTCCTGTCAGGAAACGGACGCTCTAGTTCTTACCCGGGATGATCGGAGCGGTCGGCTCCGGCGCCTCGAGAAGGTCCGGTTTCTCCAGGTCCTCGTCGCCCTCTCCCATCGGGTGTACGCGCTCCTTATGCTTCTCGAGCTCAACGGAGTTGGCGAACTCTTCGTCGCAGATCTCGCATTTCACGGTCTTTCCCTCCGCACGCGAGGATATGAGGCGCCCGAACCTTGCGGCCCAGGCGCCTCACCTATGAAAACGCTCGCCGAATCGCCGCTACTGGCTCCCAGCTCGTTCTTATCTTCGGAGGGAGAGACCGGGATTTGAACGAGGAGGCCTCAATGAGCACGCTTGCGGGCGAGATCAACAACCAGATCGATGCCGGACGGAAGACCATCGAGCATTCGTTCGGTGAGATCAGGGACATCGACATTCGAAAGGTGCCTCCGACGGCGCTTGTCGCCGCTGGGTTCGCCACGGCGCTCGTCGCCGTCGGCATCGTGGGATGGATGGTGTACCGGAGCCGCCGGCGCCAGACGTTGGTGCAGCGGCTGCAGAGCGCGCTGCCGGACTCGGTCCGCGACCTTCCGCAAGGAATTCGCGCCCAGGTCACCCGGGCGCTTTAGCTCACCAGCGAAGCTCTGGCGGCCGGGTTCACCCCGGCCGCGACCTTGTCTCGCTCGTCACCCAGACGTCGCGAGCAATGATTACTGAGACAATCCTCACCGTATACCGGAAGGAGAGCAGGCCCGTCGCGAAGCGACCGGCCGATGAGAGGAAACCATGTGGGTTTCCTCTCATCTCTAAGCAGCTGGGCTGAGGCGGAGCGTCTTCCTGGCCTTCTCCGGCAGGGCAGCGTCCGAAGCCCTGCCGGGGCTGTCGCTGAGGTAGCGCCTGGCCGACCGGTAGCCCCAATCGATCAGCTCGCGCGTGCGGCTGAAGTCGGCGGGTGACACGTCGGCCTGGCTGAACGCTGGCAGGACTTCGATGCGCGCGACGTCGCGGTAGCTCGCGACCTCGGCGTCGAGCCTCTGCTCGACGATCCGCGCCAGGGCGTTGAGCGCCATCCCGAGAGCGTTCGCCGGGTCGCGGTTCAGCCACGGATAGCCGACGGGGAGGACGAAGATGTCGGACGCGCCGAGCTCGATCGCCACCGTGACAGGGGTGTGATTCGCAACGCCGCTGTCGACGTACTCGCGGCGCCCGATGGTTACGGGAGGAAACACCCCTGGGATCGCGCAGCTCGCGAGCAGAGCGGGCACCGCCGGTCCCGAGGCGAGGACCGTCGCCTGCCCGCTCTTCAGCTCGGTGGCCACGATTTGGACGGGCAGCGCAGCCTGTTCGAGACGATCGAACGGGATGTTCCGTTCGAGGATCGAGCGCAGGCTGTGGTTCGAGATGAGGTGATTGCTCCTGCCCAGCAGCCCGCGTGCGCCGGTCAGCGGGCTCAGGGGAAACACGTCCTGCCGGCGGAGGCCGAGCCAGATGTCCGCCAGGTAGTCGATGCCGTCAAGTCCCGGCCGCCCGGCGGCCCACGCGGCGTTGACCGCCCCCACCGACGTGCCGATGAGGAAGTCAGGTTGGACGTCGTTCTCGAAAAGCGCCCTGAGCATGCCGACCTGGATGGCGCCAAGGCTTCCACCGCCCGAGAGGACGAAAGCGGTGCGTCCACCTCCTTCGCCGCGCCTGCGGCGGGAGGAGGGCGTGCTCATCGAGACGTGCCGGCAGGTCCCAAGATCAGGCCGCCCACTTGATGTCGCGGTCCCGGTGACGCTTCTCGCGCAGCGTCTCGAGCATGACCGCGGCATCCAGGCGATCCCAAAGTCGCCAATCGCTTTCCGACTCCCACACCTGGTCGAGCAGGGACTCGAGCTGGGTGTGCAGGTCGGGCGCGTCGGACTTCGTTCTGAACCTCACCATCCATCTCCTACTTCCAAAACGCGCACCCAGCCATCCGGCGGCTACCACCATTGGATGGTTCTTGAATCCCACCGTTGATCAGCCGGCGAGCCACACGGGCGCCGAGGTGGAATCGAGCCCGAGGTCGGTGGTGATGGCGCGCGCGGAAGCCGGACCTGACGAGCCGACCGTCCAGAGCTGGAAATAGCCTCCGGCCGTGGCGGGAGCGAGGTAAGCGAGGGTCCTGCCGTCCGGCGAGAAGGCGGGCGAAGCGACGAGCCGGCCGCTGACAAGCGTCGCGGGCGACCCGATCGCGAGCGTCGTGCTGTCGAAGCTCGCGACGTCGAGCTCGGCCGACTGCGTGTACCCCCTCGTGCAGACCATCGCGATCAGCTTCTCGTCGGGCGACAGGGCGGCCTGGCCGCATCCAAGCTCCGGCGCGGTCAGTGCCTGGCCATTACTGCGCAGGCGCTTCTGGATCCAGACCTGCGCATGGACCTTGAACGAGTCGTCGATCGAGTACTTCGTGTAGACGAGCCCGCCGCCGCGCAGCGGGAGGGGATTGACGTCGCCGCCCGTGTACTCGTTGGGGGAGGTCCACTGCACCGCTCGGCCCGATGCCGAGTCTGTGCCGTAGATGGCGAGGTCGACGTGGTAGGGGTTGAACCGGTCCTTCACGTCGTAGTCGTAGAACAGCGTGGTCCCGTCAGGGCTGTATCGCGGGTAGAAAGACCAGTGGTTGCCCTCGACCGAGCTCGAGGCCGCGTTGGAGGTCAGCTGACTGAGCTGCCTGCCGCCTGTCGACAGGAGGTACAGGTCGGAGAGGTTGTTCTTTCGGCGCACCACCACCAGCTGGCCGGACGGGGCGGCCGCCGGCTGCATCCAGCCGTCCTCAGAGGTGACCTGCGTGAACGTACCGTGCTGAAAGCGATAGACGGCTCCCGCCTGGACCACGTACATGGTCCCCGGCAGCGGCGGCGCCGTGATCTCGTTCGGCCGGTGCACGACCGTGTGGTCGGCCCTGAAGTATCCGGCCGCGTGATACACGCCGAGACCGAACGCGAGCATCGCCAGAACAAGGCCCGCGCCGACCAGCCAGCGCATCAAGGAAAGCTCTGGCGGACCACTGGAAGGATCTGCCCCCAGTCGGGCAAGAGGACGCTCTGTCCGGCAGCCCAGCCCTCTGACGTGTAAGGCGGGACGAGCAGCACGCGGTGGATGTTGGGGCCGCCGAAATCGTTCGCTATCGACAGCAGTGCGCGCAGCCGGTCGAGACCGATGCTGGTTTTGATCTCTCCGTTGAACGCGTTCGCCAGCGAGGGAAGGTCGGCGACGTTCAAGTGCGAGGCTTGCGACTTGATCGCCAGCAGCAATTGCTGCTGCCGTTCTGAGCGCGCGAAGTCGCCTCGGATGTCGCCGTGCCGCGACCGCACGTACTGCAGCGCGTGGACTCCGTCCATGTGCGTTGCACCCGGAAGGACGGCCACGCGGTAGTACCCGTAGGGATCTCCGTCCTGGAGATCTGCCGGATAGAAATCGTCGAGGACGGGATTTGTGATCTGAAGATTCACTCCACCGAGCTTGTCGATCAGCTTGACCAGGCCCCGGAGGCCGATCCAGACGTAGTCGTCGATGTGGACTTTGAAGTTGCTCTCCACGGCGTCGATCGCTCCCTGCGGCCCGCTGAGCTGATACGCGGTGCTGATCTTGCCCATGCCCTGGCCCGGGATCGGGACCCACAGGTCGCGCGGGATCGAGAGCAGGGTTGCTTCCTTGGAGGTCGGATCGACGCGCACGAGGATCATCGACTGCGTGTTCAGGCGGTCCGGCGGAAACTTCGAATCATCATCCGATCCGAGCAGCAGCACGGTGAATGGCTGGGTTGGGGTGCTGACCGGGTTCAGGTTCGGGATGGCTGCGGGACCGGTCGTCGAGGTGGCCGCGGTCTGAAAGACCGGCAGGAAATACGCGCCAAGGCCACCGAGGCCGGCGAGTACGAAACCGAGCACGACAATCCAGGCACGTGTCATTCGAGCGTCTGGCCCTCCACTCGAGCAACGCTTGAATGCAGCCAAAAACCCGTGCCGGCGCTCTCCACCGCGTTGGCAGCACGATGAAGAGCGTTGTCCTTGATGATCGCGGCCTCGCTCGTTCTCGGCGGTGAGATCTGGCCGCAGGCGGCGCCGCCCGCGCCCCTTGCCGGGTTCAGCTTCAGCCCCTTGACCTCCGAATACGCCGAGCGCGACCCAACGCAGGACCTCAAGCTGCTGCTCGACACCACCGACCCGGACCTGGTGCGCCTGCCGATCTACTGGTAGGAGGTGGCGCCGGCCCCGGACCAGCTCGACTACAGCTCCGTCGACGCTCTGCTTGCCGTGGTCACCGCGCACAACGAGACGTCAGGCACGACGACGCGTGTGGTGCTCACCGTCGGCGCGCGCAACTTTCTGTATCCCGAGCTGCACGAGCCCTTGTGGGCGGGGCCTCGGCAGCAGCCGGACCTGGGCGCAGCTCAAACCGGAACGGCGTACCGTGCGTCTTCGACACGAGCATCAGGCGCTACCGCTCGTCGCCGCTGCTCTACGCGTGGCAGGTCGAGAACGAGCCGCTGGACTATGTCGCCAATGCGCTGACCGGGGCCGACCAGATCGCGCCGTCGCAGCTCGCGTGGGAGGTGGACGAGGTGCATCTCCTCGACCCGCAGCACCAGGTGATGATCACGACCTATGACGGCATGAACGTCACGATCGACATGCTTCAGCTGCGGGCGCCGCAGCTGCTCGCGTGGTTTGGTCCCGACGGGCATCCCGCGGCCGCGCTGCAGACAGGCGACGCGCTCGGCCTCGACCTTTACGTCGACGGACCGAACGTGGCGCTCCGAAGACTGACGAGCATCGACCTGCGCGAGGAGTGGAAGCAGCAGGCGATCGCGTTCTGGGCCGACCGCGCGCGCAACCAGGGCAAGGACCTGTGGCTGGCCGAGATGCAGGCGCAGCCGTGGGGCGACTCGAGCACCTTCTCGCCAGACGACCTGGTCGAGAGTGCGATCGACTACCGGCAGGAGCCTCTGCAGGTCGTCCTCATGTGGGGCGTCGACACGTGGCTGAACGACCCGGAGTGGCTCGCGGCCGGCAGCCAAGCGATGGAGATACTCCGAGCGGGACAGTCGCTACGCCGCGATGATCTCGTGCTGGTTTGTTGCCGCGATCGTGAAGATCCCAGCTGACGTCGTGACATGCATGGTCACCTGGTAGTCGCCGTAGCTGGAGGTCGTACCGCCGTATTTGTCGCTCGTGCACGCGCTCGGGATCGTCACCTTGAGCGCCGCGGTCGAGCCGGGCGCCACCGTCGCCGGGGTGAAGTGCACGTTGGCCGCCTCGTAGCGGGAGCCGGCCTTTTCGAGCCAGTCGCCCTTGACCGCCGCCAGTGTCATCACCGCGGTGACCGACAGGATCGTCACGGCGCTGCCCGTCCCGTTGTGGGCGCTGATCGTCGCGTGCAGGTCGTACGGCGCGTCCTTTGCGCCGCCCGGGCAAAAGTAGGTCGGGTCGACCGAAGCCCCGGTCAAGGCGAAGCCTGGCGATGCCGACGAGCAGGCGGCCGTCAGGCAGATGACCGCCGCGATGGGTCCGATCAGGTGACGCATCGCCGCGGAATGATATGCGTTCGCCGCGCTCATCGTCCTGGCATTCCTTTTAATGTGTGACCACCGCCATGGGTCACCTGGACACGCAGCGCTCGTTGCCGGTGGTCGGGGCCGACAAGACGGGGTTCAGCCCCCTGGCGAAGAAGCTGCGCCTGGCCGCCGAGCACCGCGTCGCCGTGCTCAACGCGCCGGACGGTTACCTTGGCCGGCTGAAGCCAGGACCCGCCGATGTCGCCACCGAGCTGCACCAGGGCACGGCCTATGACGCGGTGCTGCTGTTCGTGAAGGACGTCGACGAGCTGCGGCGCCTCGGGCCTTCGGCCATCCGCGCGACGAGGCCAAACGGCCTTTTGTGGATCACCTATCCCAAGGGCGGCAAGACGGCCGCCGTCACCGACCTGCCCGCGACCCCGTGGTGGGTCCAGCGCGACGTCCTCGGCGAGATCACGTCGGAGACCGGCTACAAACCGGTCGCGTTCGTTGCCGTCGACGAGACTTGGACCGCCCTGCGCTTCAAGCGCGTCCAGTGACCTAGCCGCTGCGCATACTCGCGGTCGCCGACGAGGTCGAGGAGTCGTTCTACGGCGACAGGCTCGATTCGATCAACCCCGAGCTCGTGCTTTCGTGCGGTGACCTGCCTTTCGACTACCTCGAGTACCTGGTCAGCCGGCTGAACGTCCCCGTGATGTACGTGCCGGGCAACCACGATGCGGCCTTGCGCGGGCCCGACATGACCTGGATGCCGCTTCGCACCGAGCTTCCAATCCCTGGCCCGCAGGGCTGCGACAACATCGACGGGAGGCTGGTCGAGTGGCGAGGCCTGCGCATCGCGGGACTGGGTGGGAGCCTCCGTTACAAGGAGGGGCCGAACCAGTACACCCAGGCGCAGATGGGCTGGCGCGCGCTGAAGCTCGAGTTTCGAATCCGTCTCAAGCGCGTCCGCGCGGGACGCAAGCTCGACATCCTGGTCACCCACGCGCCCCCGTTCGGACTTGCCGAAGCCAGGGATGCCGCACACGTGGGCTTCGTCTCGATCCTTCGCCTGGTCCAGAACTTTCAGCCGCGCCTGCTGGTGCACGGGCACGTGCATCCCTACGGCCGCACGCTGCCGGAGCGCGGCGTGCGGGCGACGCGAGTCGTCAACGCGATCCCGTACCGCGTCATCGAGGTCTAGAGGGGAAGCCGGACCCCGACTCCGTCCTTCAGCGCGCGATCGTAGACGAGTCGAGCAGTCGCCGCGTCCTCCACGGCGTGACCCGTCGACTTGTACACGGTGATCTCATCCGGCGACCGGCGTCCGGGCTTCTTGCCGGCAAGCACCTCGCCTACCTCGGTCACGGTTTCCGGATCCAGGCCCTGCAGCTCGTGAGCGCCAGCGGGCGGAGGATTCGTGACCGCGCCGCGCCATTCGACGAAGACGCGCCCCGCCGCGATGGTCTCGCGGTCTATCTCAGGTCCGAACGTGCCTCCGACGCCGCTCACGTGCGCTCCGGGTTTCAGCCACTCGCGCCGCAGGATGGGCTCGCGCGCGTCGGTGCAGCAGGCCACCACGTCGGCACCGCGCACGGCTTCTTCGAACGACGCCGCGGCGTGCGCGCGCGGATGATGGGCGGCGAGGTCACTCGCGCGGTCCGGGTTGCGGGACGCGACGCGGATCTCCTTGAAGTCGCGGACCCGCGGAAAGGTCTCGAGGTGCGACCACCCCTGCGCTCCGCCGCCGAGGATGGCGAGAACCGACGCGTCTTCGCGGGCCAGGGCGCGTGTCGCGACCGCGGCCGTGCCGCCGGTCCGGATCGCGGTGATGTAGGTGCCGTCCATGACCGCCAGCGGCGAGCCGGTCGCCTCGTCGAACAGGGCGATCAGGGCCTGGTGGGAGGGCAGACCGAGGGCATCGTTGGCGGGGAAGACCGAGACGAGCTTCGACTCGAGCGCGATCCCGGGGACGTATCCGGCCATCACGCCCAGCAGATTTCCCTCGCCGGTTCGCGCGGCCGTCCGCGGCGGGATCGAGGTCACGCCCGACGAGTAAACGACGAGCGCGCGGGCCAGCGCCTCCAGCATCGCGTCGAGATCGAGCAGCTGCTCGACATCCGCGCGGCTGAGATACAGAAGGTCGCCCACCGCGGCGATCATAGAGGTCCATGCGGGAGTTCTTGAGCAACGGAAAGCTGCTGACGCTCATGCTCGGCCACTTCACGGTCGACAGCTACGTCGGCGTCCTGCCCGTCCTCTACCCCTTGCTGATCGGCAAGTTCCGGCTGAGCTTCGCGACGGTGGGTCTGGTCAGCCTCGCCTACGGCGGCATGGCGGCCGTCTCGCAGCCGCTCTTCGGCCTGCTGGCCGACCGCTTCGGCACCCGTTTCACCGGGCTTGCGCTGGCATGGACGGCGCTGACCTTCTCGGTGATCGGCTTCGTCAACAGCTTCCCCCTGCTGCTTGCGCTCGCGTTCGCCTCGGGGCTCGGCTCTGGCGCGTTCCATCCCCTCGGCGCGCTGGACGTGCGCGCGCTCCTGGCCACGGCGCGGCGCAGCCTCGGGATGTCGGTCTACGTCACGGCGGGGACCGTCGGCGTGGCAGCCGGTCCGCTGATCGGGATCCTGCTGTTCGGTTGGTTCGGCATCCACGGCACGGGGCTGCTCGTCATCCCGGGCCTTGTCACCGGCGGATATCTCCTGTGGCGCATGCGGCGGAAGGCGACCGCGGCGACCACTGCCGTCCGCCGGGCGGCCGCTTCATCGCACGCGGTGCCTGTCTTCGCCCTGGCGATCGTGATCGGGGTGATGATGTCGCGCAGCTGGACGGTCAACGTGTTCCAGGCCTTCACCCCGACGTGGTATCGGGAGCTGGGTTACGGACCTCAGTTCTACGGTCCGCTCGCCACCACGCTGGTGCTGGCGAGCGCCGTCGGGACGGTGGGCTGCGGCTCGCTCGCCGACCGCTACGGCAGGCGAACCGTGATCCTCGCCACCCTCGTCCTCACCGTGCCGGCGGTGCTGCTCTACACGCTGTTCCCGGGCCCGTGGGCGTTCGCCACGGCGATCCTCATCGGGCTTCTCGCCGCGTCCACCGCGCCGCTGCTGCTGCTGATGGCGCAGCAGCTGATGGCGGCGCGCGCCGGCCTCGCGTCTGGGCTCGTCATGGGGCTCGGCTTCGTGACTGGAGCCATCGGCGTTCCGATCAACGGCGCCATCGGCGATGCGATCGGGCTGCAGAAGTCGCTGATGACACACGTGATCCTCGTCATCGTCACCATCGGTATCGCGTGGTTCTTGCCGCGTGAATCGGAGATCGAGCGCTACGCGGTGCGGCAGGAACCGCTTCGCACCGCAAGCGAGCAGGCCTAGCGCCGTGATCATGACCACCGACGACCAGATCGAGATCGACGTCCACGACGACGCCGCCGCTCTTGCACGGGTGCTCTCGCTGCCCGTTTCGGCCCGCCTCGAGGCTCTCGCGGAGATGAACGGGATCTCCGCCTTCGACAAGACGGCCATGGACCGGCTCCGCCGTACGCACGAACACGGCGACGGTTTTCGCGTGAACGTCGACGACCCGCGTTACGCGCCTGCGCTGCAGCGCCTGGTCGAGGCCGACGCGTGGGGCCAGCTGCGGCGCGAGCTGGCGCGAGCCTGGGAGTACCAGCGTTCGGTGCTGCCGGGCATCCGCCATCCGGGCCACGTCGACGTGAGCCTGACGCTCGGCAATCCCGACGACCCGGTGTTCATCGAGCGGACCCTGGGTTATTACGGGATGGGCGCGATGCCGGGCACGATCTGGCTCGTCGCATGGCCGACCGATTACAACGTGAGCCGCATTGGGGCGTGCGGTGTGCACGAGCTGGCGCACAACCTGCGCACGCCGAACATCGACACCGGATTCAACCTGGCGGAGTGGGTGATCCACGAAGGCCTGGCCGAGGTCTTCACCGTCGAGGTATGCGGCGCCGGCTCGACCGGCGCCTGGTACGCGGACGTGAAGGGACCCGAGCTCGACTCCACATTCGAGAAGGTGACCGGCGCATTCGACACCGGCAGCGGTTTTGCGGAGTGGACGCCTTACGTCCTAGGCGACCTGGTCGCCGAGCGGATCGGAGTGCAGCCCGTCGGCGTTCCGCACATGGGCGGCTACGCAGTCGGGCGGCGGATCGTCGAGCGCTACCTGGAGGCGACAGGGCTCAGGGCCGCGCAGGCGATCGTTCGGCCGGTGTCCGAGATTCTTGCTCGCGCGGGAGTGACCACAACCCGATCGCGCAAGCCGTGACAGCGATGGCGAAGAAGCTCGCCATGATCATCGAGCTGAAGTCCTCGTGGTAGTTGAGCCGACTACGATCGGACAGGTGCTCAACAAGAGCGTTTACGAGCTCGCGGGCGGCCAGCAGGCCTTCCGGCGGCTGGTGTCCCGTTTCTACGCGCGCGTCGCGGACGACGCGGTGCTGCGCGCCGTCTATCCCGAAGAAGATCTATCCGCCGCGACGGAGCGGCTGACCCTGTTCCTCATCCAGTACTGGGGCGGCCCCGCGACCTACAGCGAGCAGCGCGGACATCCGCGGCTTCGTATGCGCCACCAGCCTTTCGCAATCGGACAGCGCGAGCGCGACGCCTGGCTGGGTCAAATGACCGCCGCGGTCGAGTCGATGGAGTTCGCACCCGCCGTGCGCAAAGCGCTGCTCGACTACTTCGAGACCGCGTCCACCGCGATGATCAACCAGCCGGCTCTGCAGTCGGAGTAGCCACGGCAGGAGCTGGAGGCGCGGGCTGCACCAGGTCCTTCGCGATGACCGGCTGGTCCTCATGGTCGATCAGCGCACCGTTGCCCGAGGTCTTGGCTCGCCGCAAAGCGGCCCTCAGGCGCGGGATCTCTTCGCGTAGCGGCTGCTCCAGCCAGTCGAAGGCGACGACGCGCTCGTTGACCTCCCAGAAGAGCCCGTTCTGCATCGACTCCATCCGGCTCAGCGCCGCGTCGACGAAATCGGGCGGCGCCGCCGCGATTCCCTCGACCAGCACAAAGGCGATGTCCTTCTGGTCCGACGCCATGGCCCAGCACGTCAGTTTCGCCACGCCTTTGAAAAGACCGTTGAGCCCGATCGGGCGCGCGTTCGGGATCAGGTCCAGCAGGTTGCGGACGAGCAGCTGCGCCAGGCGGAACGACACCTGGGGGTCGCGCACGCGCGCTTCGATCGCGAGGTCCGCGACGTCCTCCGCGGCCGCGCCAAAGATCGCCGGCATCCCGGCCTCGTCGAAGTGCCGCCCGTAGCGGAGCAGGTGCGCCGCCGCCTCGACGGCCAGGTCGCGGCGCCACTCGAGGGCACCGATCGCGAAACGCCGGTACTCGTTCATGATCCCGGATGCAAACGTCGGCGCGGAGCGGTTGATCGCGGTGCGGAGGTAGGTGTTGAAGAAGCGGAGGGCCAGCTCGGCGGCCTCCGCGTCGCCGGCTTCGATCGCCGCCAGCCCGACGTTGCGCGTGGCCACGGCGATGGCGTAGACCGCCTCCTTGCGATGGATCGGAGTGAGCCCGACCATGTCGACAAAGCTCGAGAGGACGAGGTAGCCGAACCAGGTCCTGCCCCGATTCACCTCAGCGATGATCTGGTCCGAGGCTCCTGGCAGCTCCCCGTGGCCGACCTTGAACCAGTCGGCGCCGAAGTTCTTTTTGGCCGGGATGTAGTCGCGCGAGAGGAACTGACCGAGCACGTCGATCCCAAGCACGGCGACCGGAACGTCTCCCAGTTGGATCGACGCGAATGCGATGTCTGTCACCTGCGCCACCGATGTCATCAGCGCAGTGCGGCTGCGCCGCAAGTCGCGAGGGTTGGTGACGCGCCGCAGGTCGCGCTTTGCGGTGCGCATGATGCCCTGGACCAGGGTCTCGGGTCGCATCACCTCGAAGATGTAGAGGACATACGGAAACAGCAGCGCGAAGTTGACGATGGCGAGGACCTCCGCGACCGCGACGCTCGCCATCGGGACGTAGTTCGGCTTGACCTCCGACCGGACGAGGAACGTATAGAGGATCGACGCCAGCGCGAAGCTCAGCACGAATGCGTTCAATGCGTTGCGGGTGAAGATGTCGATGATGCGCGGCGAGTAGCGGGCTGACGTCGTCTGGATGCCGAACATCACGCCAAGCAGGACGATGCTCAGGGTCACCCCCTCGGCGCCGCCTACCAGGCCGAGCGTGCCTGCTGCGGCGGTCGGGTCCGGCGTGAAGAAGTCGGCGATCGAGCTGTAGCGCAGTGCGTCGAGGACGCCGAAAAGCACCACCAGCATCAGCGCCACGGTCACGAGCGCGAGCCCGGACAGGGTGCCGCCGGCCCAACCGATCGAGCCGGTTTTGGGTTGGGTTCGATCCTGGGTCACAGCACCCGCGATCCTAATCTTTGCGTCAGTGATTCGAGCCATCGTCTTCGACTTCGACGGCCTGATCCTCGACACCGAAGAGCCGATCTACCGCTCGTGGCTCGAGGTCTACGAGGCCCACGGCGAGGACCTGCCCTTCGAGCGGTGGGTGCAGATCGTCGGCTCCACCCAGGCCGGCTTCCATCCGCAGCATCACCTGGAGGAGCGCCTTGGGCGGCCGCTGCCGAAGGAGGTGCTGGACCGACGGGTCGGCCGCCGCACGGAGATGATCCTCGCCCAGCGTGTGCTGCCGGGAGTCGTGCAGCGGCTCGACGAGGCGCGCGAGCTCGGCATGAAGCTCGGCGTGGCGTCGAGCTCGACCGGCGATTGGGTCCGCGGCCACCTGGTGCGGCTGGGCATCCTCGACCGCTTCGACTGCGTGCGCTGCCGCGACGACGTCGAGCACGCCAAGCCCGAGCCCGACCTGTACGTTTCAGTGCTCGCCTGCCTGGGCGTGACGGCAGCCGAGGCGATCGCCATCGAGGATTCGCCCCACGGCGTGACCGCCGCCAAGCGCGCGGGCATGCGGTGCGTGGCGATCCCCAACAACATCACCTCCCGCCTCGACCTCAGCCAGGCCGATCTCGTCCTCAGCTCGCTGGCCGACGTCGCTTTGGCTCACCTGCTGGAGCGGCTGACCGCGACGCCTTAACCTATTTCCAGTGCGCATAGGAGTCCTCACCGGAGGCGGCGACGCGCCCGGGCTCAACGCGGCCATCCGCGCGGTGGCCCGGCGGGCGTTCCAGCTGGGACACCAGGTGAGCGGCGTGAAGAACGGCTGGGCCGGATGCCTTGGCGAAGGCTTGATCGAGGAGCTCAAGCCCGCCGACGTCCGCGGCATCCTGCCCCAGGGAGGCACGATCCTCGGCACCTCGCGGACCAACCCCCTGAAGGAGCAGAACGGCATCGAGCGCGTGATCAGGGCGCTGCGGCACAACGGGATCGACGCGCTTGTCCCGATCGGCGGCGATGACACGCTGAGCGTCGGAGCAAAGCTGCATGAGGCGGGATTCCACACGGTCGGCGTCCCCAAGACCATCGACAACGACCTTTCGGTGACCGAGTTCTGCATTGGCTTCGACACGGCGGTCGGGGTGGTGACCGAGGCGCTCGACCGGCTCCACACAACCGCGTCCGCGCACCATCGCGTGATGGTCGTCGAGGCGATGGGCCGCGACGCGGGCTGGGTGGCGCTGATGGGAGGCGTCGCCGGCGGGGCGGACCTGATCATCATCCCCGAGTTCGAGGTTCCCCTCTCCGAGGTGGTCGCGCATCTCTACCGCCGGCGCGGCGAGGGCAAGCTGTTCAGCATCATCATCGTCGCCGAGGGCGCGCATATCCCTGAGCTCGACCGAGACATGGGCGGTGAGGCGGAGAAGGACGCGTTCGGGCACATCCGGCTTGCCAAGCGCGGCATCGGCGACCTGCTCGCCAGTCGGGTCGAGGGCGAGACCGGCTTCGAGACCCGCGTGACCGTGCTCGGACACCTGCAGCGCGGAGGCTCGCCCTCGCCTGTCGACCGCATCTGGGCGACGCGCCTCGGGGTCGCCGCCGTGGAGCTCATCGTCGAAGGCAAGAGCGGGGTGATCCCGATCCGGCGCAACGGCGACGTCGAGGTGGTGCCCTTGACCGATGTGATTAAGGAAACCCGTCGCGTGCCCAAGGAGCTGTACGACCTCAGCAAGGTCTTCGAGTAAGAAGGCCGGGCCTGGAGCCCGCCACAAGCCGATGCTCGAGCTGTCCGGGTCCGGCGATGACGGCACGACCGGCCTGCTGGGCGGCGGCCGCGCGGCCAAGGACGACCCGCGCGTCGAGGCCTTCGGCACGGTCGACGAGGCTTCCAGCGCGCTGGGCCTCGCGCGTGCCCTGGCCACGCACGCGCGCGTCTCTTCCATCTGTGAGGAGCTGCAGCGCGGGCTGTATGCGGTCGGGGCCGAGCTCGGGACGAATCCGCAGGCCGGCAAGACCTTCGTGACGACCGGCGCGGCCGAGGTGGAGCGGCTGGAGCAGCTCATCGGCGAGCTCGAGGCCGAGGTCACGATGCCGGATGGGTTCATCCTGCCCGGCGCCACCCCGGCATCGGGTGCTCTCGACCTCGCGCGAGCCATCACGCGGCGCGCGGAACGGCGCTGCGTGACTCTCGAGCGGGCCGGCGGACTGTCCAACCCGATGGTCCGGCGGTGGCTGAACCGGCTCAGCCTGCTGCTGTTCGTCCTCGGCCGCTACGAGGAAGGCCTCGCAGGACGTCGGGCCCAGCCCGCCAAGAGGTCGCGCCCGCAGCGTTCTCGTTAGCCAGGCTAAGCTTCGACTCAGGTGGCCCCAGTGACGTACGCCGGCCTCGTGATCCTCGCTCTTCTCTTGCTCTACGTCGGCCTGTCGTACCAGCTATACCGGCGCGCGTTCCTCCCGCCGAGGCCGATGTGGCTCGACGATTTCACCTTCACGCCGTATGAGTTCCAGGCCGATTACGAAGAGGTGGAGCTCACCACGGCGGACGGGATCAACTTCGGCGCCTGGCATTTTCGCCAGCCTGGCTCGCCGCAAACCGTGATCATCTCGGGCGGCCACAAAGGGCAGCGCCAGGGCGCGCTGGGGATCGCTGTCGCCCTGTGGCGCAAGGGCTTCAACGTCGTCCTCTATTCGTATCGCGGCATGCCCGGCAGCGACCGCGCCCCGATTACGTTCGGCATCAAGGAAGTGCTGGAGCTCCAGGCGGCGATCGCGTTTGCGCGCAAGCGCATACCCAACGCTCGCATCGGCCTGCTCGGCTACTCGATGGGCGCGGTCGTCTCCCTGCTCGGAGCGGCGGGCGAGCCCGGCGTCCAGGCGCTCGTCCTCGACAGCCCGTTCAGCGAGCTTCGCAAGCTGCTGATCGAGAACGTGCGCAGCGCGACCAAGCTGCCTGGCACGCCCTTTGTCTGGCTGGCCGGCCTGATGTTCTGGCTGCGCACGCGGTGCTCGCTGGCCGCCTGCAGCCCGATCGACGTTCTCAGCTCGCTCGAGCCGCGGCCGCTGTTCTTCATCCACGGCGGCTCTGACGCTATCACGAACGTGAACCACAGCCGGCGCCTCTACGACGCGTACCGCGGACCGCGCGAGATATGGATCGTGCAGGGCGCGCCCCACACCGGCGCGTACTTCGCCGACAGGCCGCTCTACGTCGAGCGCGTGGCCGGGTTCTTCGCTCGCCACCTCGGACTGGACGTGAGCAGCCATCTGCGCCTCGTCGAGGAAGAAGAAGTCTCCTAGGCCAGCGTGCTGGACAGAAGGATTCCGTTCGCCCAGTAGTGGCCTGTGGCGCCGGCGGGCAGGAGGTCGTAGGTCCGCCGGCCGGCGTAGGGCACGAGCTGCCAGGTGGTGATCGTCGAGCCGTCCAGCTGATCACCTTTCTGAAGAGTGCCGGCCGCCCGCCCGTCCGCGGTCTTGTGTCCCGGTGAGACGAGCAGCTCGCGCTCGTCGGCCAGGACGAGGTGGACCATCATGTGCCCGGCGGGGGCTTCCATGCTGCCGACCTCGACCACCGGTGCGGCGATCCGCGACCCGTCCGCGGCCTGCGTCCAGACCACGGTCCCGACACGGACGTCGGTGACGCGCACCGGTCCACCTGGTGTCGCGATCATCATGGACGCGGCGAGGCAGATCGGACAGTTCGGCGCGCCGGTCGCGCTGCGCGACGTGACGGACACGACGCCGTCGACCCGCACCGTCCCGGACACCATCTCGTACGCGGCGCTCCCGGTGCTCGACTGGATGCGGTACTGGAACGGGTACTCGTTGCCCTGTGGAGTGAGGGGCAACGCACGCAGCAGCTTCCAGGCGCGGTAGACGGTCAGCTTCTGTGCGTCGGTCAGGTCGCCCGACGCAAGATGCTCGTGCGCCACGATCGCCGCGTACGTCTCGGCGTCGGCCTTGATCTGCGCGTACATCGAGACGGCGTTTGCCTGCTCACCTCCCACCCGGGCGACGGGGTAGAAGTCAGGGTCGCAGTAGACCGGCTTGCCGACCGAGTCCATGACCGCGAACTTCAGCTGGGGCACGCTCAGCGGGCTTCCGACGACGGGCGCCGGCGTAGGCGACCCGCATGCCACAGCGCCCAGCACCATCAACGCAAGGGCGAGCTTCATCTCATTGAGAACACGTGGAAGCCCGAGATTCGTAACGGATGGCGGAACCAAACACACCCCTCATTCGTATTCAACTGGGATGGGCGACCGCAAGGGCGTACCTATAATCGCGGGAGTGGGGGCAGTCGAAACCGTCACCCGGGTCGCCGAGGCGTTCCAGTCCAACGTCGGGCGCGCCATCGTCAACAAAGAGGACGAGATCCGGCTCTGCCTGGTCACCCTCCTGTGCGAGGGACACCTCCTGATCGAAGACGTCCCGGGCGTCGGCAAGACGATGCTCGCCAAGTCGCTGGCGCGCTCGCTCGACTGCACCTTCCGCCGCATCCAGTTCACACCCGACCTCCTGCCCTCCGACGTGACAGGCGTGCGCGCGTTCAACCAGAAGACCAACGAGTTCGAGTTTCGGCCCGGGCCGGTCTTCGCGCAGATCCTGCTCGCGGACGAGATCAATCGAGCAAGTCCCAAGACCCAGGCGGCGCTGCTCGAGTCGATGGAGGAGCACCAGGTCACGATCGACGGCGAGACGCACCTCCTGCCCAAGCCGTTCATGGTCATGGCCACCCAGAACCCCGTCGAGTACTCGGGCACGTTTCCGCTGCCCGAAGCGCAGCTCGACCGGTTCCTGATGAAGGTGAGGCTCGGCTATCTCAGCGAGAAAGAAGAGGCGAATCTGCTCAACCAGCACAAGATCGAATCGCCGATGGACGAGCTCCAGCCGGTCGTCTCGCCGAACGAGCTCAAGGCTGCGCAGACCGCGGTGCGCGAGGTCTTCGTCAAGCCGGAGCTTCGCGACTACATCGCCCGACTCGTTGGGCGTACCAGGGGCAACCCCGAGGTCGCGCTTGGCGCGAGCACTCGAGGCACGCTCAACCTCTTCCACGCGAGCCAGGCGCTCGCCGCGATCCACGGTCGAAGCTACGTGCTGCCGGACGACATCAAGGCGCTGGCCGAGCCTGTGCTCGCCCACCGGATCATCCTGCGGCCGAACGCAGAGATGCAGGGCCAGAGCGCGGGCAAGCTCGTCGCGGGTCTTCTCGAGCGTGAGCATGTGCCGCAGCTGGCTTACGACGGATAGCGATCGACTAGAGGAGTCCCCATGAGCAAGGTCGCTCTCGCCGGCGCGCTCGCCCTGCTCCTGTTCTTCACGTACCTGACCTCGATCCGGCCGGCGTACGCGTTCGCGTATGGCCTGTGCCTGCTCTTCGTCATCGCGTGGGCGTGGCCGCGGCTGGCGATCCGGGGCGTGACGGTGACGCGCAAGGTCGACCCCGGGACGCCGGTGGTCGGAGAGGTCTACGAGGAGACGTTCGAGGTGCGGCGCAAGGGCTGGATCCCCGCGCCATGGGTCGAGGTGCGCGACCTCAGCCAGCTCTCCGACTACCAGCCTGGCCGCGTCATCTCGCTGGGCAGCGAGCTCGTGCGCTGGAAGGCGCGCGGCGTCTATCGAAGGCGAGGCTGGATGGCACTCGGCCCGACGTCGCTCCGCGTTCGGGAGCCGTTCGGCCTTTTCGAGCGCGAGCTGCGGATCACGCAGCGCACCTCGATCCTGGTCTATCCGCGCGTGCGTCCAGTGCCCGACCTGATGGCGCCAAGCGCGCAGCAGGTCGGCAGCTCGACCGCGTTCGGCGCCTGGGCCGATTACCCACCCGAGACCGGCGGCGTGCGCGACTACGCGACGGGTGACAGCTTCGGCCGCATCCACTGGCCGCTGTCGGCCAAGCACCAGCGGCTGATGTCCAAGACCTTCGAGCAGCCGCTGACGACGGACCTCTGGATCCTGCTCGATCTCGACCGCGCCGTGCATTTCGGCCAGGACGAGGAGTCGACAGTCGAGTACGCGGTGAGCCTGGCCGCGTCGATGGCCTCACAGGTGCACAGCCGCGGACGCCAGGTCGGCCTGATTGCCAACGACTCGCGCGGCACCGTGCTCGAGCCGCACCGCGCGGTGCGCCAGGACCGCCTCATCCTCGACTACCTGGCGGTGTGCACGGCGGACGGGCGCACGTCGCTCACCCAGACGCTGGCGTGGGATCGGATTCGCCGCCTCCCGCGCCGCGCGATCGCGGTCATCACTCCGAGCGCCGACCCGGGTTGGGTGCGCCTCCTCCAGGCGGTGCGCGGAAGGCGGTCGACGCTGATCGTGTTCTACCTCGACGCCGCGAGCTTCGGCGGCCCCGACCAGAACGTCAGCTTCGACCTCGGCCAGGACGTCGACCTTTACGTGGTGCGCCGCGGGGACGACTTTGCGCGGTTGGTGAGGACCAGGGATGCGATACGTATCGCCTAGCGGGCGGCTGGCGGGGCCCGAAGCGGCATTCGAGGGCGGGACAACTCCATCCTCAGCCGCGCTGGAACGCGCACGCGAATTGATGGGCGGCGGACGGTTCTGGTCCGCGGTCCTCGTGCTCCTCATCACCATCGCGGTCGCCAAGTCCACGGCGACGGCCCCCTGGGTCGACGGCCTCACGGTCATCACCCCGATCGCGATCATCGGCGCCATCCTGCTGACGGTCCTTGCGATCCTGCCGGTCCGGGAGCCGATCGCTCTTGGCATCGGCGCCGGGCTCGCGCCAGTCGCCGCCTTGATCGGCGCCTGGCCCCAGCTTCATGCGCGGCATCCCACCGACGTCCTCGGGCCGCAGCTCATCGGCACCTGGTGGTCGCGCATCAACGACGGCACCGCATCCTCGGACCCTTCCTTCTACCTGTTCCTGATCTGCGTTCTGATGTGGGTCACCGGCGCGTGGCTCGGCTGGTGCGTCCTGCGATGGCGCAAGCCGATGCTCGGCCTGATCCCCGGCGCGGCCGCGTTCGCGACGAACCTCCTCAACTTTCCAGCCGACCAGAACGGCTACACGCTGGCGATGCTCGTCCTCACGCTCGGGCTGCTGTTGTGGACCAACTACACGGGGTCCATCGCAAACGCGGAGCGGTCCAGGGTGAAGTTGACCGGGGACGCGCGCTGGGACTTCTGGGAGAGCGGCCTCGTCGCGATGGCCGCGCTCATCGTGCTGGGCATCATGCTGCCTCCGCTGTCGACGAGCGACCGGACGCTGGACCTCGAATCGGGCGTGTTCACGAGCTGGGCCCAGCTGCAGCAGCGCATCAGCCACCCAGGCATCTTCACCGGCGCTGGCGGCGGCACCGGCGTGACCGGCTTCACGAACGACGTCAAGCTGAGCGGGCCGCTCCAGCGCACCCGCGACGTGGTGTTCATGTACACGGTCGTCGGCGATTACGCCGCGCCCAAATACTTCCGCGGCCTCGACCAGACGATCACCTTGGGCGGGGAATGGCGGTACCCCGACGGCGCGGCGGTGCAGGAGGTCCTCGCCAAGAACGGTTCGCCCGACTACTGGGAGAACTACGTCAAGCTCGCGGGCGCGACGATCGACGTGAGGGTGCTCCGGCCGCCGATCGGCTACAGGGACGTCATCTTCTATCCCGGCCAGCTCTTCAAGATCGACCGCGCGACCCTGGCCTCCCAGTCCCTGCCCGGTACGTTCGACACGATCGACCGCCTGGGCAGCCTTCAGCCTGCCAACTCGTCGGGAGGCTACGCGGTCACGGTCGACTACTCGACCGCGACCCAGGCCGAGCTGCAGGCCGCGGGGACCGCCTACCCCGGCTGGCTCCAGCAATACAGGGAGCTGCCGCCCTTCGGATACCGCACGCCCGCCGTAGAAAAAAAGGTCCACGACCTGGCGGTCAAGATCGTGACCGATGCCGGAGCGACCACGCCTTACGACCAGGCCGCGGCGATTGAGAACTACCTTCGCGACCCGCACAACTTCACCTACACGCTCGACGTCCACACGCCTGCCGGGAGGGACCCGCTCGACTACTTCCTGTTCACGACGCACCGTGGCTACTGCGAGTTCTTCGCCACCGCCATGGGCGACATGCTGCGGTCGCTGAACATCCCGACCCGCCTGGTCAACGGCTTCGGTCCTGGCACGTTTGACGCGAACATCAACAACTTCGTCGTGCGGGGCGAGGATGCCCACACGTGGGTCGAGGTCTACTTCCCGGCGTATGGGTGGATTCCGTTCGAGCCGACGCCCGATGACCTGGGCATCTATCAGACGATCCCCCGCGGGCAGACGGGCACCAACCCCTGCTTCCGCGACACCGGATGCGACCCGAGCTCGATCTCGCCTATTGGACCCGGCACCGTGACCCCGACCAAGGACCCGCGCGGCACCCGCGACGTCAACGGGGCCGCGCCCTCTTCCGGATTGACGATCGGCTCGATCAGCGGCGCAACCTTGACCAAGGTCGTGGCCTTCATCGTCGCGTTGATCCTGCTGTTCCTCGTCGCCGCTTCGCGGTATTTACGTCCGCGCACCGTGATGGCGGTATGGAAACGCATGATCATGCTCGCCAGCCTGGCCGGGGCCGAACGCCGGCCCGGCGAGACTCCGCTGGAGCTCGGCCGGCGCCTGCAGCGAACGTTTCCCGAGGCCGCCGAACCGATGGGAGCGCTCGCCGGCGGGTTCGTCGTCGCCGCGTACGCGCCGCCCGAGGTGGCCGGCACGACGCGCTCCTCCGTGATGGAGGCGTGGGTGGCCGTGCGGCCGATGCTGCTCCGCAGGGTGTTCGCGCGGCTGAGACCGAGCAGGATCTAGTCTTTTTCGCGTGATTGGGGTCGCCGGGCGAACATACCCGGCGGTGAAGATCGAGATCCTCGCCGACCGGGTGGCGGAGTTCGCCCGCGCGATCGGCGTGGACCCGCGCGATGGTGTGCCTCCGACTTACGCTGCCGTCTACTCGCTGGGCGTCACCGCCCCGCAGCTCTTCGGCGACGACGAGGCCGCGGTCGATTTCTCGAAACTGCTTCACGCCGAGCAGGAGTTCGAGTGGAAGCGGCAGGCGCGCGTAGGGGAGAGCGTCGTCTCACGCGGTCGGGTCGCGTCCGACGCAAGCCGCCGCGGCATGAGGTTCGTGACGTTCGAGACCGATACCACCGATGAGGACGGCGCGCCCCTATGCCGCTCGCGGACCCTGTTCGTGGTTCGCTCATGAGCGAGCGGCGCGTGACCTTCACCCGCGAGCAGATCGCGGCGTACGCCGAGGCGTCGGGCGACCATAACCCGATCCACCTCGACAACGATTTCGCGCGATCGGTGGGCCTGCCCGGCGTGATCGCGCACGGCATGCTGCAGATGGGAATCATGGCGACCGTCGCGGCCGAGGCGGCCGGTGGTCCGGGCCGCCTGCGCAGGCTTTTCGTCCGCTTTGCCGGCATGGTCGTGCCAGGGGACACGGTGACGTTTCGCGCCGAACCGGCCGGCGAGGGCAAGCTCGATCTGACCGCCGTCAACCAGCGCGGCGAGGCTGTGCTCACGAAAGCAGCGGCCGATTACGAGCCATGACCCTCGAGTTCTCGCTTACCCCCGAGCAGGAGGAGATCCGCAAGCTGGCGCACCAGTTCGCGGAAAAGGAGATCCGTCCGGTCGCCGCGCATTACGACGAAACGGAGGAGTTTCCCTACGACGTCGTCAAGAAGGCGCACCGGATCGGTCTCAGTCCGGCGGCGTTCATTCCGGAGGAGTACGGCGGCCAGAGCCTCGATTTCCTGACCGAGCTGATCTTGAACGAGGAGCTCAGCTGGGGCTGCGCCGGCATCGCGGTCTGCATCCAGTCCATGGCGCTCGCGATCGCCGGGATCCGGGCCAGCGGCACCGAGGAGCAGAAGAAGCGCTGGCTGCCCGAGTTCACGAATCCCGACCGGCTGGTGCTGGGCGGCCTTGGTCTGACGGAGCCCGACTCGGGCTCGGACGCGCTGGCGATGAAGACACGAGCCACGCGCGTCGGCGACGGCTACGTCCTCAACGGCACCAAGCAGTTCTGCACGAACGGGGGCATCGCCGATTACCACGTGATCTACGCCAACACGGACCCGTCGAAGGGTCCCGCCGGGATCGCTTCGTTTCTCGTGCCGAAGGACACGCCCGGCCTGCGGATGGGGCGCAAAGAGAAGAAGCTGGGCGTGCGCGCGAGCCACACGGCGCAGGTCATCCTCGAGGACTGCCACGTCCCGCTCGACCACCGGCTCGGGGGCGAGCCCGACGCGGAGAACCCGGGACCCGGCGCGATGGGCGCGCTGATGACGCTCGAGGCGACGCGGCCCGGCGTGGCCGCTGGCGCACTGGGCATCGCGCGCGCCGCGTACGAGTTCGCGCTCGACTACGCGCAGGACCGCAAGCAGTTCGGCAAGCCTCTCTGGCAGCACGAGGCGGTCGGTTTCAAGCTCGCCGACATGGCGATGAAGATCGACGCGGCGCGCCTGCTGACCTGGCGCGCGGGGTGGATGGCCACGCAGGGCCACGCGTTCGAGCGGGCCGAAGGCTCCATGGCGAAGTGCTTCGCCGCCGACGTTGCGATGGAAGTGACCACCGATGCGATCCAGGTGCTCGGCGGTTACGGCTACATCAAGGAGTATCCCGTCGAGAAGTGGTTTCGGGACGCGAAGATCTACCAGATCTGGGAAGGCACTGCCGAAATCCAGCGGCTCGTGATCTCGCGCGCCATCGCGGGGCAGCGCGGCACCATCAAGTTGAGGGGATAGAGGATGTTTGATCTTTCGGGAAAGGTCGCGATTGTCACCGGTGCCTCGCGTGGACTGGGCCGGCAGGACGCGCTCACGCTCGCCGGCCTTGGCGCCGACGTCGTCATCACCGACGTCCTCGTCGAGGATGACCCCGACCTGCAGCAGACGGCGGAGTCGCAGGGCAGCATGCTGGCGCAGGTCGCCGTCTCGCAGGGGTGGGTGCACTCCAACGCGACCGCGGAGCAGATTCGCAAGATGGGACGCAAGTCCCTCGCGATCAAGATGGACGTCACCAACCGCGAGCAGATCCGCGACGTGTTCAAGAAGGTGAAGGACGAGTTCGGCAAGATCGACATCCTCATCAACAACGCGGCCACCCTCGACCACGCCGCGCAGATCCCCAACCAGTCGTACGAGCTGTGGGACCGCGACGTGAAGGTCAATCTCACCGGTGCGTTCAACTGCACCAAGGAGGTCTGGCCCTACCTGGTCGAGAACAAGTGGGGGCGGCTGATCTTCATGTCCTCTGTCGCGGGGACGCTGGGCGGTTTCGGACAGGCCAGCTACTCGTCGACCAAGGCGGGTCTCATCGGCCTGGCAAGGACGGCGGCCCTCGAAGGTGGCCGCCACAACATCACGTCCAATGCAATCGCGCCGGGCATCATCGAATCCGAGGCGGGCAAGGCCGCGGCTGCCAACAACCCGATGTACGAGCGATTCAAGTCGCGCACGGTCTTCAAGCGCTTCGGCCAGCCCGAGGACATCGCGAACACGATCGCGTTCCTCTGCACCGAAGAGGCCGGCTACATCACCGGCGCCGTGATCGAGGTCGCCGGCGGCATCCCGCTCTTCACCGCCTGATCGATGCCTGAGCTGATCGATGTCAGCCGCGACGGCGCGATCGCGCGTGTCGTCATGCGCCGCAAGGGCAACAACTCGATCGCGGAGGACCTCATGGCCGAGCTCGCGGCTGCCTTTGAGGAGCTCGGCCGCGATCCCGAGGTGCGCGTGGTCGTGCTCGCCTCCGAGTACGAGAAGTACTTCAGCGTCGGCGCCGACCTCACGTCGCTCGCCGGCATCGACCGCGAGGCGCCCGATGCCGCGGACGAGATCGCTCTCTTCATGCGCCGCATGAACCATCACTTCGGCGCGATCGAGAGATGTCCGAAGCCGACGATCGCGGCCATCAACGGGCACGCGCTGGGCGGCGGCAGCGAGCTGACGCTGTGCTGCGACTTCCGGGTCATGGTCGAGGACGGCCGCTCGCGGATCGGCCAGACCGAATCCTCGTTGGGCATCATTCCCGGTGCCGGCGGGACGCAGCGGCTGCCGCGCCTGATCGGCAAGGCGAGGGCCCAGCGCTACATCATCGAGTCGACTCGGCTTTCGGCAAAGGAGGCGGAAGCGGTCGGCTGGGTCGATCGCGCCGTTCCACCGGAGGAGTTCCAGGCTGCGGTGGACGAGCTGGCGGGGAAGCTCGCGAAAGCCGCGACGTTCGCCATCGCGATGATCAAGGACGCGATTCGACGTGGCGAGTACCTCCGCCTCGACGAGGCGCTCGAGATCGAATCCCAGAACTTCGCCCGGACCGCACTGAGCACGGACGCCGCAATCGGGATCATGTCGTTCCTGAGCAAGCAGGAGCCGGAGTTCACAGGCTCGTGACGCTGCCTGATGTCGAAACCGGCCCTCGCCGTTCGTCGTGGCTGATGGAGGTTTGAAATGAAATACGTTCTCTTGTTTGGCGGCACGATGGAAGGCGTCGATCAGCTCGAGGAGGCCGCGCGCGAGGAGGCGCTGGCCGCTTACGAGCAGTCCAGCAAGTGGTTCCAGAAGTACACGCAGGCGGGCAAAGTCCTCGGAGGCGAGGAGCTCCAGGGTCCGAGCACGGCCACGACCGTCTCCCGGAAGAACGGCAAGGTCACGGTGACCGACGGCCCCTTCATCGAGTCGAAAGAGGTCATCGGCGGCTACGCCCTGATCGAGGTGAGCGACCTCGACGAGGCGCTTGCCATGGCCAAGGAGTGGCCGGGCCCGGTGGAGATCCGTCCCATCGTCGACCACTCGGCGGAGCAGCAAGCGCGCTGACGGGGAGCCGGACCACCGCCCAGGCAGCGGTCGCAGCGGTCTTCCGCGAGGAGGCCGGACGCCTGACCGCCGCCATGGTCCGGGTCCTCGGCAACTTCGACGTTGCCGAGGAGGTGGTCCAGGACAGCCTCGTCGCTGCGCTCGAGAAATGGCCGGAGCAAGGGATTCCCGACAACCCGGGAGCGTGGCTCATGACCACCGCGCGGCGCCGGGCGATCGACGTCCTCCGGCGCGACCGGCGTTACGCCGAGAAGGTCGCGCTGCTGGAGCGCTCGACGCTGGTGAGTGACCCGGCCGAGGCTGATGACAGGCTGCGGCTCATCTTCACCTGCTGCCACCCCGCGCTGCCCCAGGATGCGCAGGTCGCGTTGACCCTCCGGGCCGTCGCCGGCTTCACGACGGCCGAGATCGCGGCGGCGTTCCTGGTCGCCGAACCGGCGATGGCGCAGCGCATCGTGCGGGCCAAACGCAAGATCGTCGCCGCGCATATCCCCTACCGGGTGCCGGGAGGAACCGAGCTGCCGGAGCGGCTCGATGCCGTCCTGGCCGTTCTCTACCTGATGTTCAACGAGGGCTACCTGAGCCGCGGCCCCGAGGTGGCGTCACGGCGCGACCTCGCCCAGGACGCGTTGTGGCTCGCGTCGCTTACCGCGCGCCTGCTGCCCGACCAGCCCGAGGCGCTCGGCCTCGTGGCCCTGATGAAGCTGCACCTCTCCCGAGCCGCCGCGCGTTTCGACGCGGCCGGCGAGATCGTGCTGCTGCCCGAACAGGACCGCTCGGTGTGGGATCGGGCAGGCATCGCCGAGGCCACCGAGATGCTGGATCGCGCCGCCACCATGAACGCTGCCGGGCCGTACCAGCTGCAAGCGGCGATTGCCGCCGTCCACTCCGAGGCCAGGACCTGGGCCCAGACCGGCTGGCCGCAGATCGTCGCGCTTTACGACGCGCTGCTTCGCTTCACCGACACACCGGTCATCCGCCTCAACCGCGCGGTTGCGCTGGCTCGCGTGGACGGTGCGGAGGCGGCGCTCGGCGAGGTCAACGACTTGGCGATGTCGCTGAGCGATTACCACCTGTTCCATGCGACCCGCGCCGAGCTCCTCGACGAGCTTGGCGAAAAAGTCCTGGCGCGCGAGGCACGCGTGCGCGCCCTGGAGCTGTGTCAGAACCCCGCCGAGCGGGCGCTCCTCGAGCGCAAGCTAAGTCGCTGACGTTTCGGCGCGCCGCCAGAGGTCGAGCAGCGAGCGCACGTGGTCGGGCGTGTAGATCTGCTCCGGCGGCACGAAATGGTGGACGCCGGCGAATCGCCTGACGTGGATGTCCGCAAAAAGGCGAGCGAGGACGCCGGCCTTGATCGACTCCACCTCGTGGGTGAGGTCGCCGTAGCCCAGAAAGACCGGGAAGGGGCTTGCCTCGAGCTGCGAGCGGTCGAACTGAAAGACCGTGAAGGACTCCATCAGCGCCGCGACTCCGGCAGGTCGTTTCTGCATCTCGGGTGAGGTCGAGGTCGGCGCAGGCGGAGGCTCGACACCTGGCTTCAGCTGCCCGCGGACGAAGGCCGACATGAACGCCGAGCCCTCGAGTCCCGCCAAGCCGGCGCCAAGTGCCTCGAACGCGGCGCTCTCATCGCGCGTCATCGGACCCGGGATCCGGGCGGGCTCGAAGAGCGCAAGGCTCTGGACACGGCGCGGTCGCGTCCCCGCGTAGGCGAGCGAAATGAAGCCGCCACCCGAGTAGCCGAGCAGGTGGAATCGCTCGAGGCCGTGCTCATCGGCGAAGCCATCGATCGCTGCGAGCTCCATCTCGACCGAGTAGCCGGCCTGAGGCTTCGCCTCGCGGTAGACCTCGAGGTCCTTCAGGTGCAGGTCAGCGCCGTCACCCACAACCGCGAGCAGCGGAGCGTAGCGCTGCGCCGCCGGAGCGACGCCGCCGGGCAGGCATATCACCTGCGGCTTCATGCCGGCATCGGAGTGAAGCCAAGCTCCCGAGAGCGTTTCCGAATCACGTCGAGCACCTCCTCGACTCGCTTGGGGTCGGAGCCCACGCACCGGATCACAAGCTCCTTCGTCTCGAAGTTGGGGTAGGAGCCCACGGACACGTCAGGCGAAGTGTCCTCGAGCTCGCGCATCAACGGGTAGAACTTCGCCTCGATCGCAAACGAGAAGCGCAGCTCGCGCACCGTGGCGGCCGAGCCGGCCGCCAGGAACTCCGGCTCGAGCTCCTCGGTGAATATCCCCTTCATCTCCATGGGCACGCCGGGAAGCACGAAGATCCGCTTGCCGTTCGCCTCATATACCGCGCCTGGGGCCATGCCCCGCCGGTTCTTGAAGATGTGGGTGGGAGCGGCGGGAATGCGCGCCATGCGCAGGTTGCCCTCGGTGAGCTCCGGCGACTCGAGCAGGCCCATCGAGTGCATCCTCTGCACTCGGCGCTCGATGCGGGCGCGCGTCTCATCCCAGATCACCAGCTCCTTGCCGAGCGCGTCGGCCAGCGCCGCAAAAGTCCGGTCATCCGGGGTGGGGCCAAGCCCTCCGCTGATGAAGAGGTCGGTGACCTCAGCGTCGGCCAGCTCGCGGTGCACCTGCTCGACGATCTCCGCCGGCCGGTCGCGGATCTGCGAGACCCGCTTGACCGGGTAGCCGAGGATGCGCAGCCGCTCCGCGATCCAGTGCGAGTTGGTGTCAAGCGTGAACCCGCCGACCAGCTCATCGCCGATCGCGACGATGCTCGATATGGGCATGGCTGATCATCTAAACATGGAGCGGCTGCACGCGATCGTCCGCGGCGACGTGCAGGGAGTCGGGTTCAGGTATTTCGTCCTGCGCAAGGGCCGGCAGCTGGGCCTGCAGGGTTGGGTGCGCAACAACGACGATGGCACCGTCGAGCTGGTGGCCGAAGGCAGGAGGGAGGAGCTCGAACAGCTGAAGCGCGCCCTCGAAGAAGGCCCGCGCCTGGCTCGAGTGGACAGGGTCGAAACGCGGTGGTCGGACGGGACCGGCGGGCTGAACAGCTTCGAGCTCGCGTGGTGAGCTTCCCGGTTCCCTTAACCTATGCGGTCGCGGCGCTCATCTGGCGCCCCGCGATTCGAGGGAGGTAAATGGATCCGAACATAGCCTGGTTTGGCGTGGCCGGCGGACTGGCCGCGGTCGCTTTTGCCGTCGTCCTGATTTTTCTCGTCCTGAGCAAACCGACCGGCAACGACCGTATGCGGGAGATCGCCGCGGCCATCCAGGAGGGCGCGGCCGCCTACCTGAATCGCCAGTACACGGTGATCGCGATCATCGGGGTGATCATCGCGATCGTGATCGGCTTTTTCATCAACTGGAGCACCGCCGCCCTCTATGTCGTCGGCGCGGTGTTGTCGGCGTCGGCCGGGTACGTCGGCATGAACATCGCCGTCCGGGCCAACCTCCGCACCGCCGAGGCTGCGCGCAGCGGTTTGAACGCCGCGCTTCAGGTGGCTTTCCGTGGAGGCGCCGTCACCGGCTTCATGGTCGTCGGCCTGGGTCTCCTCGGCGTGTCCGCCGCGTACCTCGTGTTCAGGAATCCTGAATCGCTGGTGGGTCTTGCCTTCGGCGCGAGCCTCGTCTCGGTGTTCGCGCGGCTGGGCGGCGGGATTTACACGAAGGCTGCCGACGTCGGCGCCGACCTGGTCGGCAAGCTCGAGGCCGGCATCCCGGAGGACGATCCGCGCAACCCCGCCGTGATCGCGGACAACGTAGGCGACAACGTGGGCGACTGCGCCGGCATGGCGGCGGACCTTTTCGAGACCTACGCCGTGACCATGATCGCCGCGATGCTGCTCGCTTCGCTGCTGTTCAAGAATCAGATCGGTTGGGTGATTTATCCGCTCCTTCTCGGCGCGGTCAGCGTGATCGGGTCCATCGTCGGCTCGTTCTTCGTCCGCATCTTCAACCCGCGCTGGATCATGGGTGCGCTCTACGCGGGGTTGTTGGTCGCGGTGGTGATCGCGGTCATTGGCTTCTACTTCGTGACGCAGTACATTAAAGGAAACGGATACCTGCCGGCGAACCAGTTCGTCAGCGATCCGAACAACCTCTTCTTCGCCGCGCTGGTCGGCGTGATCGTGACGGTGCTCATCGTCGCGATCACCGAGTTCTTCACCGAGACCGCGTACTGGCCCGTGCACCTGATCGCCAAGGCGTCGGTCACCGGCCACGCGACGAACATCATCGCGGGCCAGGCGATCGGCATGATGTCGACGGCGCTGCCCGTGATCGTGATCGCCGCCGGAATCCTCATCAGCTACGGCCTCGGCGGTCTTTATGGCATCGCCATCGCGGCGACCGCGATGCTTTCCATGACCGGGATCATCGTCGCGATCGACTCGTACGGCCCGATCACGGACAACGCCGGCGGCATTGCGGAGATGGCCAAGCTGCCGAAGGAAGTCCGCGAGATCACCGACCCGCTCGATGCGGTCGGCAACACGACCAAAGCCGTGACCAAGGGCTACGCCATCGGATCGGCGGGCCTGGCCGCTCTGGTCCTGTTCGCGTCCTACACCCAGGAGCTGGCCAAGGCCGGCCATCCGACCACGTTCGAGCTGTCCGATCCGCGCGTCATCGCGGGCCTATTTCTAGGCGGGATCCTTCCATTCCTCTTCGGCTCGCTGGCCATGCTCGCCGTCGGGCGCGCCGGCGGCCTGGTGGTGGAGGAGGTGCGGCGCCAGTTCCGCGAGATCAAGGGCATCCTCGAGGGCACCGGGCGCCCTGAGTACGGCACAGCGGTGCGCATCGTGACTGCGGCGGCCCAGCGGGAGATGATCGTGCCGGGCATCATCCCGGTCGTCGCGCCGCTTGCCGTCGGGTTTCTGCTCGGCCCGCGCGCCCTGGGCGGGATGCTGCTAGGGGCAATCGTGACAGGCCTCTTCCTCGCGATCCAGATGACGAGCGGCGGCGCCGCCTGGGACAACGCCAAGAAGTACATCGAAGAGGGACACCTGGGCGGCAAGGGCTCGGAGGCGCACAAGGCGGCCGTCACCGGGGACACGGTGGGCGACCCCAACAAGGACACCGCCGGACCGGCCATCAACCCCATGATCAAGGTGGTCAACATCATCGCCATCCTGATCGCCGCCGCGGTCTCCTCGAACTACTTGATCCACTAGTACACTCCACCGTGAGGTGGACGACTACCAGAAGGAGATCGCCGACCTCGAAACACAGGTTGAACAGCTGGTTGAGGCGGACGGCGACGCCAGGACAATCGCCGAGCTAAGCATGCAGCTGGAGATCCTGAAAGCGATCTACGTGCGCGCGGCCGATCTCTTCGGCCGAGGACAGCAAGACGAGGGCTTGCGCTACGGCCTGCGGATCCAGGGTTACGGGGACTGGACGATCGACAACGTTTACGCCTTCGTCTACGAACGCTCGGTCGAGCTCGAGCCGGAGGCCCATCACGCGTTCGTAGGCGGGATCAGGAGCGCCGACTTCGCGCTCATGCTCAATTCGTGAAGGAGGGAGCCGCATGGAGACGCCGCTGACGCCTCTCGAGTTCGCGCGGCGCACGCGCAAGCTGTACGGAGACAGGGAGGGCGTCGTCGACGGTGACCTTCGCCTGACCTACGAGGAGTTCTTCGACCGCTGCGACCGGTGGTCGGCGGCGCTGGAGGCGATGGGAGTGAAGCAAGGCGATCGCGTGGCGTACATCGCACCGAATGTCCACGAGCAGCTCGAATCCTTCTATGCGGTGCCGCAGTTGGGCGCGGTGCTGGTGCCCATCAACTACCGACTGGCCGCGGACGATTTCGTTTACATCACCTCCCATTCAGGCGCCAGGGTCCTGTGCGTCTATCCCGACTACCTCGACGCCATCGATGCGGTCCGCGACCAGTTGGGCGGCGTCGAGCACTTCGTGAGCCTCGGCAGCGCCGGCGGCCGGAAGGGCTGGACCGAGTACGAGCAGGCCATCGGCGCGGCAAAACCTCACTTCACCCGACCCGAGATTGGCGAAAGCGACCTGCTCACCATCAACTACACAAGCGGCACGACCGCCAAGCCAAAGGGTGTGATGATCACGCACCGGAACGCGTGGGCGAACGCGGTTGGCACGCTCGTCCACTTCCACATCACCGTCGGCGACCGCTACCTGTGGACGCTGCCGATGTTCCACGCCAACGGATGGACGTTCGTCTGGATCATCACCGCGGTCGGTGGCACGCACATCTGCCTGCCGAAGGTGGAGCCGGCTCGGGTCTTCGACCTGGTCCGGGAGGAGAAGGTCGGCTGGCTGTGCGCCGCGCCGACCATCCTGATCGCCCTGGCCAACGCTCCCGCCGACGTGCGTGGCGACGTGCCGAAGGGCGTGCACGTCATCACCGCCGGAGCTGCGCCTGCCGCGGCGACGATCGAGCGCATGGAGGGTGACCTCGGGTGGGAGGTGACGCAGGTCTACGGCCTCACCGAGACTGCCCCGTTCATCACCATCTGCGAGCCGCGACCCGAGCACAAGCAGCTGGACAGGACGCAGCTCGGGATCATCAAGGCCCGCACCGGTGTCGAGCTGATCACGTCGGGGGAGCTGCGCGTCGTCGATGAAGATGGCAAGGACGTACCCGCCGACGGCAAGACGCTGGGCGAGATCGTCGCCCGCGGCAACGTGATCATGAAGGGCTACTACAACGACCCGGAAGCCACCGAGAAGGTGATGGGCGACGGCTGGTTCCATACCGGCGACGCCGCGGTGTTGCATCCGGATGGCTACGTCGAGATACGCGACCGGATCAAGGACGTGATCATCAGCGGTGGGGAGAACATCTCGAGCCTGGAGGTCGAGGGGGTCCTGCTGCGCCATCCGGCGGTGCAAGAGGTAGCCATCGTGGGGCTGCCCCACGAGAAGTGGGGCGAGGCCCCTTACGCCTACGTCGTGCTGAAACCCGGCGCCAGCGCCACCGAGGCGGAGCTGATCGCATTCACGCGCGACCGGCTGGCGCACTTCAAAGCGCCGCATGGCGTGACCTTCGTGCCCGAGCTGCCCAAGACGGCGACAGGGAAGATCCAGAAGTTCGTGCTCAGGAAGGGCGCCGCCGCAGTCGTCAGGCAGTAGGAGGCTAGACCGAAACCTCGGTTTTGACCCAGTCGAGGCCGGCACGGGTGACACGGGCCGTGACGAACGTGACGGGGGCCAGCGTCCGCTCATCGAACACCTTGACCGTCCGCGCCTTGAAGCGATACACCGGAAGTCCATCGGCCTCAGGGTCATAGTCCGGGAACCGATTGCCGTAAGCGCGCATGGCCTCACGCTCGGCTCGTCCGGCGGTGACCCCGGCCGTCCCGAAGAGCTGAATGCCGCGGTCGGGCTTGCCCCAGGTCTGATGCGAGTCGTAAATGGTCACGGCGGCGGAGGGGTTCCTCGCCAGGTTGCGCGAATGGATGGAGTCGGGATCGGAGATCCAGACGACCTCGAATTGGTCCGTCGACGCGAAGTACATGTGATTGATGTGCGCCCTGCCGCCTGGCGACACGGTGGACAGCGCGCACAGGGGCGCAGCGTTCATCAGGCGCAGCGTCACACGCTCGAGCCGGGCGGACGAGAACCGACGTGCCCTCCGCTCGACCGTCATGTCTCTAGTCTGGACCGCGCGGCAATCCGAAGGTCACCGTCGGAGCGATAGTCACGACTTGGTCGGCGTCGGTCTTGACCAGCTGCCAGCCACCCTCATGGACCATCCAGTGATGCCGGTGGCACAACAGGAGCTGGTTCTCGATCTCTCCGCCGCCGCCGTGCAGCCAGTGCACGACATGATGCCCATCGCAATGTGACGCTGGGCGTTCGCAGCCGGGCCACCGGCAGTGCCGGTCGCGCGCGATGAGCGCCCGGCGGCGCGGACCCTTGATCGTCCGCTCGGCGCGACCGACGTCGATCACCACCGAGTCCTGCATCAGGATCCGACTCAGGCTGGAGTCGCAGGCCCAGCGCTCCACGGTCTTGGAGGAGATGGGGAGGGAGAACTGCGTCTCCGCGCCCGGTGCACCGAGAACGTCGAGCAGCGTCTCGACCGAGCTCGTGACCTGCATCTGGATCTGCGTCTTGGTGGAAGCCAGCTCGACCAGCGCGTCGGCCCACCGCTTGGGGGCGTCGCGGTAGTCCTCGCCGCCCGACCTGCGCGCGAAGGGCTCGAGCGCGTTGCGCACCACCGCCCCGCCGACCGGGTCGAGGCAGCCGGTGAAGAAGAGGCTGCCGTCGTCCTGGGTGTTGAGGTGGAGGAAGTTGTTCTCCGCCAGCTCGGCCTGCTCCGCGGCGACGACTTTGGGCTGGACCGAGTGCCGGTAGTGCAGGCATTTGTAGTGGAACTTGCCGGGTGAGCTCTCCCGCGCCAGCTGGAGCAGCTTGCGCTCGTCGAAGGCTTGGCCGACCGCGTTGGCCGTCCGGGCCATCGAGGTGAGGTGGGTGAAGCCGATCTCGCCCGCCTGCATCGCCTGCGCGCTTTCTGCCATCCGAGCCAGGTTCTCGCCGACCGCGATCCGCGCCCCCGCGGCGTTGGAGGTCATGTGGCAGTTGAAGCGGATCCAGTCGATGGGGCTGTTGGAGCCTTCCTCGGCCCAGTACTCGCCCTGGTCGAACTCGGCGGCGAGGCGGGAGAACTGGAGCTCGAGCTCGTCGATGGCCTGCCGGACACCGACCATCTCGTAGGCGACATCCATCTGGCGGGGAGAGAGCTCGACCACGTCCCAATCGTACGAACAAACGTACTAAGAGTCAAGTAAATTTACATGCAAAATAATTCAGCAAAGCCAACCCAGCAGCCTCCAGACCCGCCTCCCACGCCCCCTTCACAGTCTTTCCCGGAACCGTGCCAAGATTCATTGCAGTGGATCTACCCGACCGGTACAACGTCGGCGCCGATTTGCTGGACCGCAATCTCAACGCCGGCCGGGCCAAGAAGGTCGCGATCCACTCCGCCTCCGGGGACGTGACCTACGGCGACCTCGCAAAGCTGGCCGCGGGCGCCGCCCGTGCCGTCCTCGACCTCGACGTGCGGCGCGAGGAGCGGGTCCTCATCGCCGGATTCGACTCTCCCGGCTGGGTCGCCTCCTTCCTCGGTGCGATCCAGATCGGTGCGATCCCTGTTCCGGTCAACCCTCTCCTCCAGCGCAGCGAGGACTACGACCACTACCTGGAGGACTCGCTGGCGCAGGTCGTCGTCGTCGACGCCAACACCGAGGAGAAGCTGAAGCCGGCGGCGGCACGAAGCCCTTACCGTCCGCGCATCCTGCGCGCGGACCAGATCACACCCGGTGAGGACGTAGCGCGGGCACAGACCCGCAGGGACGACATGGCCTTCTGGCTCTACAGCTCCGGTTCCACCGGCAAGCCGAAGGCGGTGGTCCACCTCCAGCACGACATCCCGTACACGTGTGTCACCTATGCGGAGAAGGTTCTGGGCATCCGCGAAACGGACACGACCTTCTCGACCACGGGCCTCTTCCACGCGTATGGATTCGGCAACAACCTCACGTTCCCTTACTGGGTGGGAGCATCGACCGTCCTCCACGCCGGCAGGCACACGCCACCAACCGTCCTGGAGACGATCGAGAAGCGGCAGCCCACTCTCTTCTTCAGCGCGCCGACGCTCTACAACGCGATCCTCAACTTCGAGGGCGCGAAGGGCCGCGACCTCTCATCGATCCGCCACTGCGTCGCCGCGGCCGAGGCTCTGCCGGCCGAGGTGTGGCGGCGTTGGAAGGACGCGTTCGGGCTGACGATCCTCGACGGCGTGGGCTCGACCGAGATGCTCCACATCTACTGCTCGAACCGGCTCGACGATCTGCGCCCCGGGTCGAGCGGCAAGCCAGTGCCCGGCTACGAGCTGAAGATCCTCGGTGACGATGGCAGCCCCGTCGCCGAGGGCGAGGCGGGGGACCTTTACGTCAAGGGTGACAGCGCGCTCGCGCTGTACTGGGCTCAGCACGAGAAATCGAAGCGGTCGATCCTCGGCGAATGGTTCCTGACGGGCGATCGCTACCGCGTCGACGCTGATGGCTTCTTCTGGTACGAGGGCCGGTCCGACGACATGATCAAGGTGAGCGGGATGTGGGTGTCGCCGATCGAGATCGAGTCCGCGCTGCTCGAACATCCCGCGGTGGCGGAGAGCGCGGTGGTCGGCATCTCAGTCGACGGCTTCACGAAAATCAAGGCGTTCGTGATCGCGAAACCGGACGCCTCGCAAGGCGACGCGCTCGTCGCGGAGCTCCAGGAGCACTGCAAGTCCCGCCTGCAGCGCTTTCAGTATCCGCACATGATCGAGTTCGTCTCCGACCTGCCGAAGACGGTCACCGGCAAGATCCAGCGCTACAGACTTCGCGAGCGAACACCCGAAGGCATCCCGGCGTCGTGACGAAGATCGCGGTGCTGCCGTGCGACGGCGCGGGCAAGGAAGTCGTGCCTGAGGCGATCAAAGTCCTGAAGGCGGCCGGCGCGGACTTCGAGTTTCAGGAGTACGACGTCAACGCGGACCAGTACCTCCGCACAGGCGAACCGATACCGGCGAAAGTCTGGCCAGAGCTCGAAGGGGCCGATGCGATCCTCTTCGGCGCCGTCGGCGACCCCCGGTTGAACGACGCGGCGTATCTCGCCGGCGTGTTGCTCCGCCTGCGCTTCGAGCTGGACCTCTACGTCAATCTTCGCCCGGCCAGGCTCTATGACGACCGCCTCTCACCGCTCCGCAAAGAAGACAAGAGGCGCATCGACCTGCTGATCGTCCGGGAGAACACCGAGGGGTTGTACGTCGGCATGGGCGGGCGGTTCAAGCAAGGCACCGAGCAGGAGGTCGCGATCCAGGAGGACCTGAACACATATCTCGGCGTGACGCGGATCCTCGAGTACGCGTTCGGGGTCGCGAAGCGCGAGGTCGTGATGGTGGACAAATCTAACGCGATGACGCACGCAGGCGCGCTTTGGCAGCAGCAGTGGAAGGCCGTAGCCGCGCACCATCCGAAGATCAAGACGCGTCATCTATACGTGGACGCGGCGGCGATGCAGCTCGTGCGCGACCCGACCCAGTTCGACGTCATCATCACCGGCAACCTGTTCGGCGACATCCTGTCCGACCTGACGGCCGAGCTGATCGGCGGGATGGGAATCGCGCCGTCCGGCAACATCAACCCGCAGACGGGGCGCGGCCTGTTCGAGCCGGTGCATGGCACCGCGCCGGACATCGCCGGCCGGGGCGTGGTCAATCCGATCGGGGCGATTTTGAGCGCATCTATGATGGTTAGACACCTGGGTCACACCGAAATGGCTAACGCGATCGAGGGTGCGGTCGAATCGGCCATCCGCGCGGGCGAGTGCACGCGCGACCTCGGCGGCGGCCTGTCGACTGGAGAAGTTGGCGACGCGGTGGCGAGACGGCTGAAGGACTAAAGATGGGCATGACCATGACCGAGAAGATCCTGGCCCGCGGGGCAGGTCGCGACAGCGTCCGCCCCGGGGACCTCGTGCTCGCCAGGGTCGACTTCGCGATGGGCCACGACCTGACCATCCCGCCCGCCGGAAAGATCATGCGCGAGCAGATGGGCGCCGAGAAGATCTGGGACCCGGACCGCGTGGCGGTGACGCAGGACCACTTCCAGCCGGCCAAGGATGCCGCGAGCGCGACGCTCGGACGCCTGACCCGCGAGTTCTCCCACCAGATGGGCGTCAAGTGGTACTTCGAGGTGGGCCAGGGGGGCATCTGCCACACCGTCCTGCCTGAGAACGGTCTTGTCCTGCCGGGCGAGCTCGTCGTGGGCGCGGACTCGCACTCATGCACGTACGGCGCGCTGAACAACTTCGCCACGGGCATCGGCTCGACCGACCTCGCGTGCGTGTTCGCGCTCGGCGAGCTGTGGTTCCGCGTCCCCGAATCGCTGAAGTTCGTCTATCACAACCGGCTGAAGGAGTGGGTCGAGGCGAAGGACCTGATCCTCTACGTGATCGGCCAGATCGGTGTCGACGGCGCGCGGTCGAAGGCGATGGAGCACACGGGTGAGGCGCTGCGCCACATCGACATGGAGGCGCGGCTGACGATGACCAACATGGCGATCGAGGCCGGCGCCAAGAACGGCATCATGGAGTTCGACGACATCACGAAGGCGTACCTCGACGGGCGCGCCAAACGTCCCTACACGCCGGTCACCTCCGACCCCGACGCCGACTACGAGAAGGTCTTCGAGTTCGATGCCGAGAAGGTGGAGCTAGGCGTGGCGAAGCCCATGTCGCCCGACAACTACGCGCCGCTTTCCGAGGTCGCGGGCACCCGGCTCGACCAGGTGTTCATCGGCTCCTGCACCAACTCCCGCATCACCGACCTGCGGCGTGCGGCGGCGGTGCTGGAAGGGCACAAAGTCGCGCCCGGGGTCCGGCTCATCATCACGCCCTCGTCGCATCAGGTGGCGATCCAGGCCGAGAAGGAAGGCCTCATCGGCACATTCCTCGCCGCCGGCGCAGCCTGGACGACCGCGACGTGTGGCGCATGCCTCGGTGGGCACATGGGGGTGCTCGGTGAGGGCGAGGTCTGCCTCAGCACCACCAATCGCAACTTCCCCGGGCGGATGGGCCACCCGAAGGCGCTGGTCTACCTCTCCAACCCGGCGGTGGCCGCGGCGAGCGCGGTGACCGGCGTCATCACGCACCCGAGCGAGGTGCTGGAGAAGATGCCGGCGGGTCTGGCGTGATCGTCCGCGGGTTGTGCGCTGCAGCCGCCGCTGCCCTGGCCGTGACGCCGGTGACGGTGTCGGCAGCCACCGCTCCGAGCCCGGCCGCGTTGCGCGCTGCGCTGGCTGATCCGCTGGAAGCCAGTTTCGTCGAGGCGGAGATCGGGACGCAAGGAACGCTCGAAGGCCCGTTCGACCTGAAGGCATACTTGGACTACTACCGCTTGTCCGGCACGAACGAATCCGACATCCAGCATGGAGCTGCGTATCTGACGCGCGATGGCTTCGTCGGCGGCTATGGCAGGCAGTGGTACCGCCCGCGTTCCACGGACGTGATGGGCGAGCTCGTGCTGGTTTTCGGCAGCAACGCCGGAGCAAGCTCGTCCGAGCAGGCAAGCAAGCTGCGATATCAGCAGGACGCGGGCTTCCAGCAGGCCGTCGACAGCAGCGGGCTTGGAAAGACTTCGTTCGCCTCCACGCTGACGAGCGGGGGTTACGACTGGACGGTGATCATGTTCGTGAAGGGGAATGGCCTGTTTGCCGTCGCACGGGCCTCTGTCACCGACTACAGGACGCCGGCCGCCCTCGCCCAGGCGCAGCGGGCGTACGCCGTCGCGCCTTCGACCATCCAGCTGCCTGGCCAGCAGGGTCCCGTGGCCGGCATCGCGCAGTACGCGAGGCTGGCGGGCATGCTCGCGCTCATGCTCCTGCTCGTGATCGCGACTGTGGTGGCGATCGTCGTGTACGTGGTCAGGGCGCCGCGCCGGCACCCCGCGCCCGCGACGAGCGCGGAGATCAAACCATGACGCTCCCGAAGGTGGTACGCGGACGCGCCTGGAAGTTCGGCGACAACATCGATACCGACCAGATCATCCCGGCGAAGTACGCGATCTACTCGCTGGACGAGAAAGAGCTCGGCAAGCACGCGATGGAAGGCGTGCCGAACCGTGACACGTGGGCGTCGCAGGTCGGCGTGGGCGACATCATGGTTGGAGGGTCGAACTTCGGCTGTGGATCCTCGCGCGAGATCGCGCCGGTGGCCATTCGCGGCGCGGGCGTCTCGCTGGTGATCGCCGACTCTTTCGCACGCATCTTCTTCCGCAATGCGATCAACATGGGCTACCCGATCCTGCAGTCGCCGCAAGCCGCTGAGGCGGTGGAGGAGGGCGACGAGCTCGAGGTCGACCTCGAGAACGGCATCATCCGCAACTTCACCAAAGGCGACGAGTATCGCTGCGAGGCCTTCCCGCAGTTCATGAACGAGCTGCTCCGGATGGGAGGGCTCGTGCCCTGGGTGCGCAAGCAGCTCGAGGAGCGGCGCCGTATGGCCCCCACGCGTGGATGAGGTTCGGGCCGCCCCATCCGGCCGGCCGCTGCGCGGCGGGCCACCTTCCCCGGAAACCGGGGAAGTGAAGCTCCAGGAGCCGCTTGCCGAGCTCGCCCGTGACCCGAAGCGTTTCTCGCACGACCTGACATTCCCGCCGGCGGACAAGATCCGGGTCTACGACGACACCCTGCGCGACGGCGAGCAGATGCCCGGCGTCGCGATCACGCCCCGGGACAAGTACGAGCTCGCGCGCATGCTGTCCGACATCGGTGTCCACATCATGGACGTCGGATTTCCATCGGTCTCGGAGGGTGAGCGCGAGACGCTGCGCCTTGTGCTCGAAGGCCGCAAGCGCGGCGAGCTGCGACGTGACCTGGAGGTCGTTTGCATGATGCGCTCCACCACGGGCGACATCGACGCGACCATGCGCGTGATCGACGCGCTGGGTCACAAGCGAGACGAGGTCACGTACTTCATCTTCACCTCCGCATCCGACCTTCACGTGAAGTACAAGCTCGGCAAGACGCTTCTGCACCGGGACGGCATTCCAGAGTCGGAGTGGCTGGAGCTTCCGGTCTCGTACTACCGCGAGGCCAACCTGCGGATGATGTGCGAGGCGATCCGCTACGCGCGCGAACAGGGCGCGCGATCGATCGAGTTCGGCGGCGAGGACGGCAGCCGCGCGGACGTCGACTACATCGCCGAGATCCACCGCGAGGGCCTGAAGGCGGGGGGGACGCGGCCTTCGACACCCGACACCGTCGGCTGCTACTCGCCTTTCGCCGTGCGCGAGTACATCCCGGCGATCAAGGCCGCGGCGCCCGATGCGCCGCTCGTCGTGCACTTCCACAACGACCTCGGCCTGGGTGCGTGGAACACCGTGATGGCGCTGGGCTCGGGCGCCGACGTGTTCACGACGAGCGTGAACGGCATCGGCGAACGCACGGGCAACGCGCCGATGCACCAGGTCCTGCTCCAGCTTCGCTACCTCTTCGGCATCGAGATCCCGGGCTTCAAGTACGAGAGGCTCCGCAACCTCGCGCGGTATCTCGAGCGGATCAGCGGCGTCCCGGTGCAGCCGACGGAGCCCGGCATCGGGCTCAACGTCTTCAGCCACGAATCGGGGATCCACACCGCGGGCATGCTCATCCACCCCGCGATCTACCAGTTCCTGCCGCCGTCCGACCTCGGGGCCGAGATCACCTATGTCTATGGCAAGCACTCCGGAGCCCTGGTCATCGAGCACGCCCTGCGCGGAGCCGGCATCCGACCCGAGCCCGAGCTCGTGGCGAAGGTGCTCGCCGAGGTGAAGCGGATTCGCGAGGAACGCGCCGAGCGCAGCGACTTCTCAGAATTCCATCGGCAGTACTACGATCACCTGAACCGCATGGGATTGACCGCGGATGAAGTGGTCGACATCGCGAAAGCGCTGACCGCCTGATGGCGACGACCACTCGCGCCGACACGGCGACTCACGAGGAATACCTGAATCTCCACCGTTGGATGTGCATGGCCAAGGCGCTCGACGACCGCATGCACATCCTGGTCAAGCAGGGACGCGCGCCCTTTGTCGGCTCGAGCCGTGGCCACGAAGGAATCCAGGTCGCATCGACCGCGGCGCTCGGTCCTGACGATTGGCTCGTCCCTCACTACCGCGGGCTGGCCAACGCGATCGTGCGCGGCCTGACGATGAAGGAATGGATGCTGGCCGTCTTCGCCAAGGCAGGCGACCCGCTGTCCGCGGGAAGAAACCTCCCCGGTGGCTGCTACAGCTACCGCGCGCTGAAGATCGCGCCGGTCTCGCAGGTCGTCGCGAGCTGGATCCCGAAGGCGTCGGGCATCGCATACGCGGCGAAGCTGAGAGGCGATGGCAGCGTGACGCTCTGCACCTTCGGGGACGGCGCGACGAGCATGGGCGAGTTCCATGAAGGCGTCAATTTCGCCGCCGTGCACCGACTGCCGGTCGTGTTCGTCTGCGAGAACAACAGCTACGCGATCTCCGTCCCGATCCGGCTTCAGATGGCCAACCCGAACGTTGCGGAGCGGGCGGCCGGATATGGCATCCCGGGGCTGACCCTCGACGGGACCGATGTGCCCAGGTGCTACGCGGCGGTGCGCGAGGCGGTGGCGCGGGCGCGCCAGGGCGAGGGGCCGACCTTGATCGAGGCCAAGGTGTGGCGCATCAACTCGCACACCTCCGAGGACAACCAGTTGAAATACCGGACCAAAGAGGAGCTCAGCGAGGCCGCCCGCCACGACCCGATCGTCCGCTTCACGGGCTGGCTCATCGAGCGTCGTTGGATCACCGCGGAAGGCGCCGCCGGGGTCCAGGCGGACTGCGATAGTGAGGCCTCGGAAGCCGCTGACTGGGCCGAGCAGCAGGCCGATCCCCTGCCCGAGGACGCCCTCAAGAACGTCTACGCCTGACCACCCCACGAAATCCTCGATTTCGCGGGGACCCCGGTCATCTGGCTGCAAATCGGGATACAAGTTCAAACGACAAAGCTAGACTGACCGAGATTTGGATACCGAGCCCCCCGAGCCCGGCGATTCGACGCCGCCCGAAACCACCACCGAGGACCCTGTCCCGGCAGTCCCGACGCGGGAGACGACGCCCGTCTGGGCGTCGACGGTGCCGGTAGCGCCGGCCGAAAGCACCACCGAGAGCGAGCCGCCAGAGGCTGAAGAGGCGCTGCCCGCGCTGCCGATGGAGAAGGGCGACCCTGACTGGTCGAAGACCGAGTCGTCTGCCAACGGCGAGGCCAGGAAGTCAACGCCCGCATGGGCGCAGACGGTGCCCACCTCGCCAGGGGAGCCGCTCGACGAACCCGAGTCGACAGTCGAGTCGAAGGAGCCGGACGCACCCGAGGCCGACGCGACTGCCGACCCCGTGGCGGCCGAAGGGAAGCCGGCGGTCGAAGAGGCGGAGCCCCCGGTCGAGTTGACTACCCCTCCGGTCGAGGAGGAGGTGCCGGAGGTCGCGCCGCTGACCGATCCGCCGAAGGCTGTCGCCGCCAACGCCGCCAAGTCGACCTGGCCGCCCGTTTCGGACGCAGCGCCGGCGCCACCTGAGGAGACCGACATCTGGCCGCCGGAACCCCCGACGGAAAGGGCCATGCCCGCGTGGCCGCCGCCCTCCGAGCTGGAAGAACCGGCGACGCCGGCGCAGGCGATCCCAAGCTGGCCGGACTCGTTCGACGCGCCCCCCGCGCCTCCCGCCGCGGCCGCTGCCCCGGTGGCGCCGACGATCACCCCCGGGGCGAAGCCGACCCCGCCTGTCCCCGCGCCCGTGCCGCCACCCCCACCTGCCCCGGCGATGCAGGCACCGGTTGCTCCGCCCACGCCCCAGCCTTCCGCGCCTCCCGCGCCGGCGGCTTCCCCGGGGGCACCCGCGCAGGCGCCGGTCTCGCCCGCGCAGCCGGGGCCGCCTGCCCGCCCCACCTGGGCGCCCACCCCGGCCTCCGAGTCCGGTGCCGGCGGGCCGGCAACGCACAGGCCCAGCGGCCCGCCACCCATCGCCGTCCCGGCCTGGGCGCCGAGGGTTCCCCTCGCGGCCGAACCGGGCACGCCGACGTGGTTTTCGCCCAAGGAGGCAATCCCGCACGCGACAGCGCAGCCGGTCGCTCAACCCGCACCGGAACCACCGCGTCCGGCCCCGCCACCGCCCGTCGGGGGTGGCCACCTGCCTGTGGCGCAGATGCCACCTGCGGCTCCCGCGCCTGCGGCCGGCCAGTCACCATCTCCCACCAAGCAGGCGTGGCAGGTCGTCGAACAACCGCGCAAGTCGGGGCCGCATGGCAAGGTCGAAGGTCCCACCGCGGAGGACCGCTCCTACGCGGAGTGGTTTGCGTGGGCGAAGAGGGGAGGAGCTCCGGCGAGCGCCTGCCACGCCGCCGCGCAGGGCGCGTTCAAGGCCCTGTCCAGCGGCAAGGACGTCGCGACGGCGGTGCAGTGGGCGACCGCGGCCATGAGCCGCCCACCGGAGAGCGTCTCCCAGTCGCGCCAGAGCTACTGCGCCTGGTTTGCCCTCGCCAACATCGACCTGAACCTCGACCAGCACAGGGCCCACCTGTTCGCGGCCGGCGCGCTGGTGGCCCTCGACGCGGGGCAGGATGCATCCGCGGCGCACGCGGCGGGCCTGGCGGCGGCCGGAATCAAGTAGCCGGCTAACGGAGCGAGCGTACCGACCGGCTGGTGGCCGCTCCCAGTCCGCACAGCAGGATCATCCCGCCCCCGATCGCAAACAGCAGCGTCGGGTTGAGCTGGGCAAGAGTTCCCGACACCACGTAAGAGACCGGGGTCAAGCCCATCGATGCGAGCATCACAAGGGACATCACCCGGCCCTGCATGGCGGGATCGGTGCGGCGCTGCAGCCAGCTGATGCCGTAGGTGTTGACGACCCCGGTGGCGATGCCGGTGAGCCCCATGACCAGCGCTGCAGGCGCGAGCGAAGGGATCAGCCCGACACCTCCGATCCCGAGGCCGAGCCACACGCAGAGCAGGATGATCAACGCTCCGATCTGCTTCGGCGGCGGCACGAAGCCTGCCGCAAAAGCGCCGGCGGTTGCTCCGACACCCCACGCGCCGAACAGGATGCCAAGGCCCGCCGCACCTGCGCCGAACCGGCCGTGGGCAAGCGTCGGAAGACCGACGCCGAGCGCGCCGTTGGCTGCGAAATCGACCACGGCGATCACGATCAGCAGCACGCGAATCCCGATGTCGGACCATGCGTAGCGGAAGCCGGCGGTGATCTGACCACCCAGCCCGCCGTCGGGATGCTTGGCCTGGCTCGGGACAATCTTCGCTGCGGGCAGCCAGAGCACGAACAGGAACCCGAGGGCAAAGAATGCGGCGTCAGACGCGAAGGCCCAACCGGTTCCGAAGGCAGCGATGACCAGGCCGCCGAGGACTGGGCCGACGATGATCGAAGCTTGGCCTGTGATGTTCATGACGGCGTTGGCAGGCTCGAGCTCGTGGTCGGCAACCACCGCCGGGAGAATCGAAGTGCGGGCCGGCATGAAGAACGCTCCCACGATGCCCAGGACCGCCGAGATGGCGTAGACCTCCCACATCTGAGCACGACCCGTGATGACCAGCACCGCAAACGGAGCGACGAAGATCGCGCGGATGCCCATCGACCCGATCAACGTAAGACGCGGCGAGAAGCGGTCCGCGAGCGCTCCTCCCACAACCATCAGAAAGGCCCTTGGAATCGCCTGCACGACCAGTACCGCGCCGAGCGCGAGGCTGGAGCCGGTGAGCTGGAGGACGAGCCAGGCGAGCGCGACGTAGCTGAAGAAGTCGCCGAACAGCGACAGCGTGGTCGCGACCCATAGCTTCCGGAACGAGCCGGACGAGAACACGCTCCAGGGACGCGGCCGCGGAGTGACGGCGACGGTTGGGACGGGGATCATCTCTTCCATTCGACCTGCCTCCTAGCCGTTGTCGAGACGCTTGAGCGCCTCGTCGATGTCGATCTCACCCCGCGCCACCTGCTCCATCAGCTCGACCCGAGTCGCCGGCGGGGTGACCGGGCCGCGCTCGATGCCGAGCTTGGTCAGCAGCCCATCAAAGCGCGCGCGCGCCGTCGGATAGCTGACGTTGAGGTGGCGCTCGAGCTCCTTCATGTTTCCGCGCGAGGCCAGGAAAACCCTCAGCACCTCCCGGTCTTCGTCGGTGAGGACGCAGAACTCGCACGAGGTGAACGCGCCCGAGAGCTCGGTGTCACATGAGGGACACGTGAGTCTCGTGACCGCTAGCCGAGAGTTGCAGACGGGGCAGTTGCTGGGTGGGCGTCGAGTGGGATTGCGGGGCACGCTATTTCACCGCCACGCGGACGCTGCCCATCGTGCAGTCGATGTCGAGTGAGCCGGCCCCAGATCCGACCCTGGCCTCGTTACCCGTGAAGGTGATGCCGTCGCCGTCGAGGGCGACCTCTCCCATCGTGTTGCGCGTCCTGATGCGGACGCTGGACCGGCGGTCCAGGTTTACGTTGACCTCGCCCATCCGGCACTTGATCGAGCTCGCGCCCGAGTCGAGCTGTCCGGACGCCTCTACGTTGCCCGCGATGACCGAGAGGCTGATCGGTGCGTGGAAGTCGGTGACCACGCAGTTCCCGGCCTGGACCTCTGCGGTGAGCGGGCCGTCGACGCCTCCGATCCGGACGTTTCCGGCCTGGACCTTGACGGCGAGGGGCAACGCCGGGTTCACGCGCACGGTCAGATTTCGGTCGAGGGCGTCGATGACCGTCCGACCCATGCGCCGGGTGAACTCGAAGCCACCGTCGGTGAAGGCCGACTGCTCGATCAGCATCGTGTCGCCGTCCTGGCGGACGTTGTGCGGGCCGTCCGCGACGGCGACGCTCACGCTGGGATCGCCGATCACGTCGGTATTGCCGAGGCGGGAGATGATCTTCACCTGCTTCACGCCCCCCTGCGAAGGCGTCGCGGGGGCCGGAGAAGGGCCGGCGCCCAGGGCTTCCAGGCGGGCGGCCCCTTCCTCAGCGGTGATCGTGCCTGCCGCCACCTGGCTCAAGATTTCACGTCGCTGGTCATTCATAGCGCAAATTAGAAAGCAAGCCTTGCTAATTTGTCAAGTCCAAGATCAAAAATGTCGATTGGCGACGCCAGATAAGCTAGGCGCTGGCGTGACGACCCGGGTTGGCGTGGTGGCGGATACGCACTGCCCGGAGTTCATCGACCACCTGCCCGATCGCGTCGCGACTGCGCTCCGGGGCGTGCACCTGATCCTTCACGCGGGGGACGTCAACGAAGCTTCGACCCTGGACGAGCTGGCCAGGATCGCCCCGGTCGAGGCCGTCCGGGGCGACCACGACGGCGCCCTCGAATCCCTGCCCCTGACACGCCGGCTGACCGTCGAGGGCAGGCGCATCGTGATCGTCCACGGCAACCGCTCGCGCTGGATCGAGGAGCCGCAGACCCTGCTGTGGACGCTGAGCCTCGGCTTCTTCCGCCCCCACAGCGGCCTGCCGCGAAGCCTTCGGGGGAGGTTTGGCGACGCCGACGTGATCGTTTACGGGCACACGCACCGCTCGCACATGCGCCGGGTCGACGGCGTCCTGCTCTTCAATCCGGGCGCCATCCATCAATGGAACCCCGTGACGGCGACCCGCCGGCTCCATCAGAAGCCCGGGTGGTTCGAGTGGTGCTGGCTGCAGGTGGCGCGGCACATGCGGCGCTGGGAGGGGCCGTCGGTCGGCGTGCTCGAGATCGACGAGCACGGAATCATGCCGAGAGTGATCGAGCTTTAGAGTCTTTCTGATTCGGGTAACAAGGAAAGGTGCCCAAGACAAAGGACTACTACGAAGCGCTCGGCGTGCCGCGGACGGCAGCGCAGAAAGAGATTTCGGCTGCCTTCCGCAAGCTGGCGCGCAAGTTTCACCCCGACCTCAACTCCGGCGACAAGCAGGCCGAGGCCCGCTTCAAGGAGATCTCGGAGGCGCATGACGTCCTGTCCGACACCAAGAAACGAAAGCTGTACGACGAGTTCGGTCCCAACTGGGCCGCGGCCCAGGCGGCCGGCGCGCAGCCTGGATCCGGCCGTCCCGGCGGAGGTTTTCGGACGGATTCGGGTCCGCGGGTCGAGTACCGCACCGTCACGCCCGAGGACATGGAAGACCTCTTCGGCGAGGGGGGCGGCATCGGCGACATCTTCGGCTCGATCTTCGGCAACGCGCGCGGCCGCGCGCGCCCGCAGCCGATCGACGTCGAAGCGCCGATCACGGTGAGCCTGGCAGAGGTGTATCGCGGCACGAGCCGAACCGTCGAGCTGCCAGGCGGGCAGCGCGTCGAGGTCAGGGTGCCGGCCGGAGTCAAGGAGGGCACGGTGCTGCGTGTGCCGGGCCTGCGCGCCACGGTCCAGGTCGCCCCTGATCCTGTCTTCACCCGCGAGGGCCGCGAGGGCAAGGACGTGCGTGTCGCGGTCCCGCTCCCGCTGCACGTCGCGCTGCGTGGCGGCGAGGTTTCCGCCCCGACGCTGAAGGGCGGACAGGTGAAGTTCAATATCCCGCCCGAGACGCAGAACGGCACGAAGATCCGGCTGAAGGGTCTCGGCCTGCCCGATCCGAAGGGCGGCCCGCCCGGAGACATGTACGCCGAGGTTCGCGTGCAGCTGCCCGTCCCGATGGACGAGGCAACCCGCAAGTGGGCGGCACAGCAACCCATCTGAGTACGGCCGTCCTGCCGCGACGTCTCCTGCTTCCGCTCGTCTTCATTTCTGGCGTGGCGTCTCTAGGCGTGGAGTTCGGCGCCTCACGCCTGCTCGCGCCGTACTTCGGCACAAGCCTCTACGTCTGGGGTGTCCTGATCGGCTTGATCCTCATCTACCTCTCGGCCGGCTACGTGATCGGCGGCCGCCTTGCCGACCGATATCCGCGCGAAGAGGTCCTGTATCAGATCACCGCCTGGGCGGGTTTGTGGATCGGCGTCATCCCGCTCGTCAGCTACCCGATCCTTCTCGTCTCGCAACAAGGGTTCAAGGAGGTGAGCGTGGGCCTCGTGCTGGGCACGCTGCTCGCGGTAGTCGTGTTGTTTGCAGCTCCAGTCATCCTTCTTGGCTGCGTCAGCCCGTTCGCGATCCGGCTGCTGGTGCGCGACGTCCAGACCAGCGGCAACACGGCGGGTCGCGTCTATGCACTCTCGACCGCCGGCAGCATCCTCGGCACGTTTCTTCCGGTGTTCTGGTTCATCCCGACATTCGGCACACGGCCGACGCTCGAGGGATTCGGCCTCGTCCTGGTTGCGGTCTCAGTCGCCGGTCTGTGGACCTGGCCGCGCCGCCGGTTCTACGCGGCGTTCGCAGCGGCGGTCATCCTGGCGTGGATCTTCCTGCCGTCGGGCATCAAGCCACCCCAGGTCGGCCGGCTCCTTTACGAGAAGGAGTCGGCCTATGGATACATCCAGGTCGTGCAGGACGGGACGAAGACGGAGCTGATCCTCAACGAGGGCCAGGCGATCCACTCGATCTACGACCCCAACTCGCTGCTGACCGGAGGACCGTGGGACTACATGCTGGTCGCCAACTCCTTCCGACCCGCCCAGGACAGCGAGGTGCTGCCGAAGGACGTCGCGATCCTGGGCCTCGCCGGGGGAACGGCCGCGCGGCAGTACACCGCGGCCTACGGCACCGATGTGCAGATCACCGGGGTGGAGATCGACCCGGAGATCCTCAACGTCGCGCATCGCTACTTTCACCTCGACGAGCCCAACGTCCATGCGGTGACCGCGGACGCGCGCTACTGGCTGGACACGCAAGCGGGAAAGTACGACGTGATCGTGATGGACGCATACCGGCAGCCGTACATCCCGTTTCACCTGACGACGCGTGAGTTCTTCAGCCAGGTGCGAGGTCACCTACGGCCCGGGGGCGTCGCAGTCGTCAACGCGGGCCGCACCGCGACCGACTACAGGCTCGTCGACGCAATCGCCAGCACCATGGCCGCGGTCTACCCGAGTGTATTTCTCGTCGACGTTCCGGCGTTCAGCAACACGCTCGTGTACGGGACGACCGAACAGACGACCATCGCGGATGTCGAGCACAACCTCGGCCTCGTGAAAGAGCCCGTGGCGAAAGATGTCGCGGAGAGCGTGGTCGACGACGGCAGCCTGCGGGTCTCGCCATACCACGACCAGGTCTTCACTGACGACCTCGCACCGGTCGAGCGGCTGATCGACGAGATCATCTTCAGCTACGCCACCGGGCGCTAGCCCCCGGAGTGCAGGGCTCCCTTGACCTGTTCGCCTGCCAGGGATTGATCTGGCGCAAGGCAGAGCAGCCGCACGCGTCCGGTCGCCACGAGGCGATCCTCCTCGTCCACGATGTCGGCCGCCCAGACCTGGGTCTGCCTGCCGCGCGTGACAGGAGTCGCGACTGCCCGGAGCTTCTTTCCCGCGCGTACCGCGCGAATGAAGCTCGTGTTGTTCTCGAGACCCACCACGTGCTGGCCGCGTTCGCGAGCGAAGAGGAACGCGCCGATCGAGGCCAACGACTCGATCAGCCCGCTGTGGACGCCGCCGTGCACGATCCCATAACCCTGGAGATGCTGGGTCCCCGTCATGAACTCGGCGCGAACTTCGTCTTTCGTCGCCTTCGTGATGGTGATGCCCATGGCGTGGATCCAGCCCTCAGCTTTCAGCCACCCCTCGGGCATGTCACTCACGACTGCCAATCCTAATGAGAGAAAAAAGTAAGGGCCGAGAGGACTCGGCCCTTACAGGTCTACGTTCGCAGTGCTGCCGCCTCCGACTCCAGGAGCCGGATTCGGACGTGGAAGCCCTAGAGGCTAGAAGCTGCCTTCCTCCCGAGCTCCCGGCTGGCAAACGAGGCGGCTGGCACCACGACTCGGTTTATCCAAGCTTCGCCTCACCTCCTTGCCCCACGGGCGTTGAACTTCGCCCGAAAGTGTACCGAATAAACTTCTCCCCGGATGCCCCCCAGATATGTCGCCGTGTGCGGCGCGACGGAAGCGACGCCATCGCAGCTCGACGCGGCGCGTGAGGTGGGCCGGCTGCTCGCGCGGTCCGGGGCGATCGTGATCAACGGTGGATACGGCGGCGTCTCTGCCGCGGTCAGCGAAGGCGCCGCCGGCGAGGGCGGCACAGTGGTCGGCCTTCTCTCCGAGGCCGACCGCGAAGGCGCGAACCCGCACCTGACGATCTCCCTGCCCACGGGTTTGGGGCAGGGCCGCAACCTTCTGATCGTGACCGCGGCGGAGAGCGTGATCGCGATCGGGCGTGGATGGGGGACGCTCAGCGAGATCGCGCATGCGAAAAGGCTCGGCCGGTCCGTGTATGCGCTCGACACGTGGGACGTGCAGGGACTCGAGGTCGTGGCGACGCCGGCCGAGGCGGTGGAACGTGCACTCGAAGGCTGAGCAGATGCGAACCTCCCCATCCGGCCCGGTCGCTCCGCGACGGGGCCACCTTCCCCAGCTGGTGGGGAAGGGAAAAGCGGGGAAGGGAAGAGTGGGGAAGAGAATCGTCCGGAAGGCCGACGGCCGCTACCTGATCTATTTCGAGAAATCTTGAGCGAGCTCCGGTGGCATCCCCTCCTCGAAGAGTGGGTCACGATCGCGCCGTGGCGGCAGGACCGCACCTACCACCCGCCCGCGGAGCACTGCCCGCTGTGCCCCACGCGTCCGGGCCAGCCGGAGACAGAGATCCCCGAGCCCGACTACTACATCGTGGTCTTCGAGAACAAGTTTCCCTCGTACACGGGTGAGCAGGGACGCTGTGAGGTCGTGTGCTACACGCCGGACCACGACTCATCGCTCGGCGAGCAGAGCGTGGACCACATCCGAGACCTGATCGAGGTCTGGCGTGACCGCTCCAACGAGCTGAGCCGCCTGCCGAACGTGAAGTACGTCTTCGTCTTCGAGAACCGCGGCGAGGAGATCGGCGTCACGCTCAGCCACCCGCACGGGCAGATCTACGCGTATCCCTTCGTCCCGCCAGTCCTCCAGCGCGAGCTCGCCGCCGAGTCGCGTCACATGAAGAAGACCGGTCGCTGCCTCTACTGCGACGTCATCGATGGCGAGAAGGACGGCGTGCGGACGGTGCTGCGTGACGAGCGATGGATCGCCTTCGTGCCGCCCTTCGCCCGCTGGCCTTATGAGGTCCACCTCGCGCCGACCAACCACCGCGGTGGGCTCGCCGACCTGGACGAGGAAGACGACGTCTCGTTCGCGACGATCCTGAAGGGCTTGCTGCAGAAGTACGACCGGCTGTTCCAGAAGCCTCTTCCTTACGTGATGGCGATGCACCAGAGGCCGCCGGGGCGCGGCGGTCGCCACCACCATTTTCACGTCGAGTTCTATCCGCCCAACCGCACCCGCGACAAGCTGAAGTACCTGGCCGGCTCGGAGCTCGGCGCCGGGGCGTTCATCCTCGATGTCCGCGCCGAGGACACCGCAGCGGAGCTGCGTGCCCTCTAAGGCCTCATGGCATGGGCGCGCGCCCGGCCGGGTGAACCTCATCGGCGAGCACGTCGACTATCTCGGCGGCATCGTCCTTCCTACGGCGGTGGATCGCTTCACCGAGGTATCGGGCAGTCCCGCCGCCGAATGGTCGATCTCCAGCGACGTTCCCGGTGGCCTGAAATACGTGCAGGCGATCGGCGACGAGCTTGATGTCGCGCCGCAAGCCGTGAATGTCGCATCGGAGGTTCCGCCCAACGCGGGCATCAGCTCTTCGGCTGCGCTCCTGGTCGCGGTGGCCGCAGGACTGAAACCTGACATGGACGGGAGAGAAGCCGCGCTCGCGTGTCAGCGCGCTGAACAGAAGGCGACCGGAGTGCAGGTGGGGGTCATGGACCAGTTCGCTTCGGCGCTCGGACGCAGGGGCGACGCGCTGCTGCTCGATTGCGCGACCCTGGAGTACGAGTTGGTCCCTTTTCCCGACGAGGTCGCGATCGCGGTGATCGATTCGGGTGAGCACCGCTCGCTCGCGGCAACTCCGTACAACCAGCGGCGGCGCGAAGCCGAGTCGGGCGATCCGAAACGTATGCGCCACGTCAACTCGGAGATCGCGCGCGTTCGCGCCTTCGTCGCCGCATTGCACGAGCGCGACTTCGTGCGCATGGGACGGCTGTTGAAAGAATCGCACGCCAGCCTGCGCGACGACTTCGAGGTCTCGACCCCCAACGTCGATGTGCTGGTGGAGCGCGCGAGCTCGATCGACGGCTGCTACGGCGCGCGCATCATGGGCGCGGGCTTTGGGGGCAGCATTCTCGCCCTGGTCGACCGCAGCAAGACGGCTCAGTTCGTAGCCTCGATGGGCAGGCCGGTGCTCGTCTGCGCGACGGCCGACGGCGCGTTTGTGAGTCACTGATGAGCGATTCGCTCTTCATGCCGCTGGCGCAGCGCGCCGCTGGCCGGCGCGAGCTCACGGGCTGGGAGGCGGTATGGATGCCGCTCGGCGAAGGCGAGGCGGAGCGCCTGACCATCGGGCGCGGCGCCGGATGGAAACCGATCGAGGTCCCGCGGCAGCTCGCGGCGCACGAGGGCCGGCAGTCCATCTGGTACCGCACAGAGTTCCCGAGGCCTGACCACGGGGGCCGAGTCGTGCTGCGCGTCGGCGGCGCGTTCCTGGCCACGAACGTGTGGTTGAACGGCCGCCTGCTCGGCTCCCATTACGGATATTTCGCGCCGTTTGGCTTCGACCTCACGCCTTATCTCAAGGCGGAGAACCTTCTCGTGATCTGCTGCGAATCGGCGGTCGAGACGCAGCCCGAGAAGAAGCGGCACATCATGGGCCTCTTCAACGACGGCGACCTCAAGCCGTACCCCGCGTCCGCGTACTCGAGCCTCCCCGAGCCCTACGCGGTCGAGGTGCCGCTCGGGCTGTGGCAGCCCGTGCAGCTCGAATACGTGGGACCGATTGCGGTCGACTGGCTGCGCCTGAAGCCGACCTTCGAGGCGGGCGACGGGCGGCTCGAGGTGGAGGCGAGGCTGCGCAACCTCGACGGCCGCCAGATGGACGGCGAGGTCGAGCTCGTCGTTCCATCGCCCGGCCGCGAGCGGGTTCGGCTTCGCCGCGAAGTCCGCCTCGCGGGTGGCACGGAGGAAACGGTGACGATGCGGCTCGCATTTCCCGGTGTCAAACGCTGGGAACCCTGGAGGTTCGGCGACCAGGCGCTCTATCGCGCGGAGGTGATCACTCGCACCGCTGACGGTGTCGAGTCGTCGCGTGTCGACGACGTCTTCGCCTTTCGCGAGCTGTCATGGGACATCGCGGCACGGCGTTGGAACTTCTCTGTCAACGGCCGCCCGATGTTCCTGCGCGGCGCGTGCTACGTGCCGTCCTACAGGCTCGATGAGCTGACTCCGGAGACGTTCGCCGCCGACATTGCGATCGCCAAGCAGGCGAACCTCGATGCCCTGCGCGTCGTGGCCAACGTCCTGCCCCCCGACTTCTACCGACAGGCGGACGAGGCGGGGATGCTTGTCTTCCAGGACCTTCCGCTCCTCGGCACGTACGTGTATCACGGCCGCAGCGATGAAGCGCGATTCTTCGAGACCGCGGCGCGCGAGCAGCAGGCTCAGATGGTCGCGATGCTGCACAACCATCCTTCAGTCGCGCTCTGGGTCGCGCACGAAGAGCCGCCATGGCTCGCCACGAACTTCGACCTCGGCGAAGTTCACGCCGTGCGCCAGAACCATTCTGTCGACCAGGACCTGAAGTCAGCCTTCGACCGGCTCGATTCGAGCCGGCCCTCGATCGCAGCCTCGGGCGACATCGACCTCCACATGATGCTCGGCTGGTCGGATGGTTCATGGCGCGACATCGGCCACGTCGAGCCGTTGATGGTCACCGCGTTTGGCGCACAGTCCCTCCCCGACGCCGATTCGCCGGCGTGGGAGAGGATCGGCAAGCGATGGCCCGTCGCCGACGACGAGCCCGCCTGGCGTCACGCCGGTTTCCAGCCCATCAACTGGGCCGAGCGCGGAGTGGGGCTGCCGTCCGCTTACCAGAGCCTCGACGATTACGTGGAGGAGTCGCAGGAGTACCAGGCCGGACTGATCCGGTACGCCGCCGAGCACCTGCGCACGCTGAAGTTCGAGTCTTGCTGGGGTGCGTTCGCCTATCACCTGGTCGACCCGTTTTGGGGCATCGGGTTCGGAATGCTCGACGGCACGCGGCGACCGAAGCTCGCACTCGAAGCCCTGCAGGTCGCGTTCAAGCCGACCCGCGTGATCATCGAACCCCTTGCGTTCGAGGCAGATCGGCCCTTCGGCGTGCTGCAGAGCCCGCGCGTTCCATTCGCGACGCGGCTCGTCGTCGTCAACGACGATCCCAGCGTGATGGGCCGCGGCGTCATTCGCTGGTCGGTCGCGAGGGAAAGGGCGGCAGGCCTTCGCGGACTGGACCGGATGCGCGACGTGGTGCAAAAGAAGTCGTACTCCGGGTCCATCGAGGTCGAGGTCCCGACGGCATTCGAGCCGGCCGTGAGCGCGACGACGCTCAGTCTCCCGCTTGCGGCCGAGGGCGAATACCGGCTCGAGGCGACCCTGGCCATGTCCGGGCGCGAGGTGGATCACGCAGAGCTGAGCTTCACCGTCTCCTCGATGCAGGTGGCGGATCGGCCACGGCCCGAGATTCCGCGGTACCTGGCGGAGCGCCTGGCCGACCTGAGCAGCCTGCGGCCCGAGAACCAGGGCTTGAGCTTCGCGCTGGAAAACCGAACGCGCCCCGCCGTGCTCGTCGGCGTGACAGGTTTGCGGCTGGATGGTGTGCTGGTCACGGGACACAGGCTGCAGATCGAGACGAACGCGGGTCTCGCGCCGCTGCCCAAGCGCCTCGACATGCCCCTGGGCCGGCGCATGACGCTTCACGTGGTGACCGGCGAGGCCATCAGCGCAGGCGCGCATTCGCTCGAAGCCGACATCGCGGTGCCTGGGATCGCATCGGGGCGCCTCGTGATCGAAAACGGCGCCATCTCGCGTGGTGTCGGCTGACCTCGGTGGCATACTTCTGCACTACGCATCAGTTGCTTAACACCAGTGCCGCTGTAGGCGAGAAGGGAGGCTCTCCACCGCATGCCCGTTGAATACGCAGACATCATCCTCGCGGCGGCGGCGCTGATCGCCGCCATTCTCTACCTGAGGACTCGCAGCCGCCGCAAGAAGAAGAAGTCCGCGCCTCCTGTTCGTCCCGCCGCCCCCACCAACCAGACCGCCGGGGTCGCCGCGACATGGGCGCCGCCCACACCGGCGCGACCCGCCGCGGTGGCGCCGACCATGGTGACCCCGCCCAACGCCGGATGGGGAGCATCCCCCGCGGCCACGCCTGCCACGGGCGGATGGGGTTCGCCGGCCTCACCAGCGGTCGCCTCCCCACAGGCGCCATCGAACTCTCCGTCTTGGGGCCCGCCGCCGCCCCCGGCCGCGCCCGCAGGCGCTCCCGCCGCACCGGCGCCGACCTGGGGAGCACCTCCGCCCTCGCCACCCACGACAGGCGCCCCGACCTGGGGCTCTCCCGCGCCCGAGGCACCGCCCGCCGCGGTCCCAGCGCCGTCCTGGGGCGGGCCGGCGGCGCCGCCCTCGCCCTCGCCGTCCGGCGAGCCTGGCGGACCATCGTGGGGCGCGCCGCCGGCGCCGGCTCCGTCGTGGGGCTCCCCGCCTGCGGCTGACGCGGCTGCCCAGGCCATTCCCTCGGCGCCATCGTGGAACCCGCCGGCCGCGCCCGGCTGGGATGCGCCTGGGGCCGCGCCACCTGCCGCGCCGGCCGAGGCCGCGCCGGCACCCGCCACCGGGGATTGGGGCGCGCCTGCCGTTGCCGCGTCGTGGGGCGCACCGCCCCCGGCCGCGCCCGCTCCACCTCCGACTGTCGCCCCGTCGTGGGATGCCGCGGCGGCGCCGCCCGCCTCAGCGCCGGCGCCGGCGTGGGGTGAGCCGTCGGCCGCGCCCGCGTGGGAGGCTCCCCGGACCGAAGAGCCTGCCGCGCCTCCGGCACCGTCCTGGAGCGCCCCGATCGCTGCCCCCGCGCCCGCTCCCGCGCCTCCGCCTCCACCAGCCCCTGTGGTGTCGCCACCGTGGAACGCACCGGCGCCGGCCTGGACGGCGGCCGCACCTCCCGCCGAGGCCCCGGCGCCCTCGACCGATGCGGAGCTGGCAGCGGGCGCTGAGGAAGCGAGTGCGCCTCCAGTTGAACCGGCCGTTGCGGAACCGGCCCCGGCGCCATGGCAGCCACCGCGAGCTGCTGTCGCATCGGACGTGGCCGAGACGATGGTGGCGGGACCGCCGCTCGACAACAGCGGAGCGGAGCGAGAGCCGACGACCCTGATGCCCGCATGGCAGCCGCCGCCATCGGCGCCTCCTTCCGTGCCCGAGACCATGGCGATGCCCGCGCGCACGGCGCCGCCCGACACGGCCGCCGCCGTCCAGGCCGAGCTGACGATCGAGACCGGACCGGACGCGGGCCGGAAGCACCGCGCCGGCGACCATGCGATGCGCCTGGGTCGCTCACCGGACAACGACGTGATCCTCCGCGACCCCGCGACGAGCGGCCACCACGCGCGGCTGGAGCGTCGCGGCGATCAGTTCTGGCTGGTCGACCTGGGCAGCACCAACGGCACGTTCGTCAACGGCGAGTCCATCCAGGAGAAGCAGCTGAACCACGGTGACCGCGTGACCGTCGGCCAGAACTCAGTCCACTTCGCAGTACTCGGAGCCTAGTGTCGGTCTGGCTCGTTAGGTAACACATGCGTCTACGTATCGCGTGGGCCACAGACCCGGGTCTCGAGAGAGAGGAGAACGAGGACTCGGTCGCGGTCTGGCGAAACAAGGCCGGCCTCGACACGCTCATCGTGGTGTGCGACGGGATGGGCGGCCACGCGGCGGGTCAGCACGCGAGCTCGATCGCAGTCAAAACGATGACCAAGGTGCTCGCCGAGGACGGCCAGGAAGGGCCTGACGTCGAGCGCCTCAAGCGAGCGTGCAAGGAAGCCAACTCGGCGGTCTTCGCCGCGGCGCGCGACAACCCTGAGTGGGCGGGGATGGGAAGCACTTTGACAGTGGCCGCGATCCGCTCCGGCGAGGCGGCGCTGCTCAACGTCGGGGACAGTCCCGCCTACCTCTTCCGCAACGGGCTCGCGAAGCTCGTCTCGCAGGACCACTCGTGGCCGGCTGAGCAGGTGCGTCTTGGCCTGATCAAACCGGAGGAAGCCGCCAACCATCCGCTCAAGCACCGGTTGACGCGCGCGGTCGGTGTGTGGGAGCAGATCCAGGCCTTTACCGACAAGATCAAGCTCGAGGAAGGCGACGCGATCGTGCTGTGCAGCGACGGCGTCGAGACCGCGGGGGTGAGCGTGGAGGAGTTGGGCCGCCTCTTGCTCCGCGACGGCAACCTCGACCGCGGCGCCGAGCGGGTCATCGAGCGCTGCCGCGAGCTGGGCGCTCCTGACAACGTCACGCTCGCGGTCGCGCGCGTCGAGGTAGACGTGACGAAGACCGCAGCGCTGCCGAAGCTGAAGATCTAATAGCCTCGGAGCAAGAGCTCTGAGACGTGCTCCACTTTCATCGCCGAGCCGCGGCTGCGCAGGCCGGCTTCGAGTTGCATCTGGCAGCCGGGATTTGCAACTGCGACGACATCGGCTCGCGTCGCAATCAGGTCGTCGAGCTTCTCCTGCAGGATGCGATTCGACATCTGCGGCTCGAGCGTGCTGTAGAGACCCGCGGCGCCGCAGCAGATGTCCGGATGGCGCATCTCGACCCACTCCACGCCCTGGATGGCTCGCATCAGGTCGCGCGGCTGCTTCTTGATCCGCTGCGCATGTGCGAGGTGGCATGCGTCCTGATAAGTCACGCGCAGCTTGACCTTCCGCTCCGGCTCCGGCAGCCCGACCTCGACCAGCCACTCCGTCAGGTCCTTGACGCGTCCTTTGAGCTCGGGATAGAAGTCCTTGAGGTGCGCGCCGCAGCCCGCCGAGTCGACGACCAGCGCGTCGAACTCGCCGCCGCCGTAGACCTTCATGTTGGCCTCGCGCAATCGCTCAGCGCCTTCCTGGTCGCCGTTGTGCGCGAACAGCGCGCCGCAGCATCGCTCGCCAGGTGGGAACCAGACCTCACAGCCCGCGAGCTGCAGCAATCTCACGGCCGCGTCATGCGACTGCGGGTACAGGATGGGCATCACGCACCCGACCAAAAACGCGACGCGGTGCTGCCGATGGCCGATGGCCGGCGCCACGTCGTTCACGGGTGGCCGGAAGCGTGGACGCAGCCGCGGCAGCATTCGACCGGAGCGCGCGATCGAGGTGAGGCCCACCTTCTGGGCAAGCCGCGTCGCGGCGCCCGCCGCCCTCAATCGCCCCGGATATCCGACAAGCTGGCGCAGCGCGGTCCGGCTCACCGCGCGCTTGAACGACGGGCGGCGCAGGTCTTCTACGTCAGCCCGGCCGGCCTCGATGATGCGGCCGTACGGGACACCTGATGGACACACACCCTCGCACGTGCGGCAACCCAGGCACAGGTCGATGTGCTTCACCTGCTCCTCGTTGAACGGAAGCGTCGAGCGCTTCCACTGCGTCATGAGGTAGATCCGTCCGCGGGGCGACTCGGTCTCGAGTCCTGTGACGCGAAACGTCGGGCATGCGTCGAGGCACAGGCCGCAGTGGACGCACGTGGCGAGATCGTCGTCCGACAGGCGCGAGAAGGGAGCCGTCACACGACGAACCGGCCGGGGTTGAGCACGCGACCTGGGTCGAACGCGCTCTTGAGGCGCCGCATGATCTCAACTGTCGGCGGCGCTGTGCCCCACGCGCCGACCTCGCGCATGAATCCGTCCGGTGCCGCCAGCATCACGAGCGCTCCGCCGGCGGCTTCGACTCCGGCGCGCGCGTCACGGACGGACTTCGCATCCGTGGTGACCGTCCAGTGTGCGACGCCGACTCCGGGCGACGCCCACCACTCCGCGTCGTCGGGTAACGCGTCGACGATCCGGCGCAGCTCGGACGGCGGCACGGCGATTCGCGCCCAGCGCTCGGGCGCACGGCGCGAGTGCTCATCCCACACCGCCGCGTCTTCGCGTTTCCAGCCCAGCTCGTCCGTCACCCGTTTGACCGCGGCCGGGCTGCCCGAGTAGCGCGCGAGGATCCGGCCGTCAGAGAACAGCTCGAGCGCTGTGGGGGCGAGCGGCGTCGACAGCGCCCGGTCGGTCGCGGCCCAGCCGCCGTGGTCGGAGAGCGTCTGGTCATCCAGCGGCCGCGGGAAGACCTTGAACGACGCCGCGACGATCACACCCAGCGACCCGAGCGCGCCGTTGTGCAGCTTCATCATGTCGTAGCCGCTGACGTTCTTGACCACGCGGCCGCCGCCGGTCGCCAGCTTGCCGTCGGGGAGTGCGACGCGGATGCCGATGAGGAAGTCGCGCGGCGAGCCATAACGAAGGCGGAGCGGGCCGGTCCAACCCGTGGCGAGAAGCCCGCCGATGGTGTGCCCGGGCGAGTTGAACGGGTCGACCGGTAGGAACTGGTTCGCCTTGGCGAGCTCCGCCTGCAGCGCCTCGAGCGTGATGCCGGCCTCGACGCTGACCACCATGTCGGCGTGCGAGTGCTCGATGACGCGGTCGAGCCGTGTGGTGTGCAGCAGCACGTCGCAGCGTTCCAGGACATTGCCCATCCCGGCGGCCCTTCCACCGCCGACAGGCGCCACGGCGAGTTTCGATTCGGCAGCCTCATGGAGGCGCAGAGCCAGCTCCTCGGCGGTGGCCGGCTTCTCCACTGCCGGATTGGTCACCACCATTTCGCCTCGACAGCGAGACCGGTTCGGCCCGCGAGCTGAACCATGTTGCGCGAAGGGTCGGGGAAGACCTTGCCCGGATTGAGAATTCCGTCGGCGTCGAAAACGTCTTTCACGCGGTGCATCGCATCGAGGTCGTCCTCGCTGTAGATCCACGGCATGAACTGGTTCTTCTCCAGCCCGATGCCGTGCTCGCCCGAAAGCGTTCCGCCCATCTCCACCACGGCGCGCAACATCTCTTCGCCAGCCGCCTCGACCTGGTGCATCACCTGGCGATCGCGCATGTCGAAGAGGATGTTGGGATGCAGGTTTCCGTCGCCGGCGTGGAAGACGTTGGCCACGGGCAGCTTGTAGTGGTCGCCGATCTCGCCCACCGCTGACAGGACCTGTGGCAGGCGTGACCGCGGCACGACTCCGTCGTGGAGGTAGTAGTTCGGCTTGATCCGCCCCAGGGCGCCGATCGCGCCCTTGCGCCCGGCCCACAGCAGGTCGCGCTCGGCCGCGGTCTGCGCCTCGCGGAGCGCGTAGCCGTGGTTCGCGGTGAGGATCTCGGTGATCGTGGCCATGAGCTCGCGCGTCGACTCCGGAATCCCATCGACCTCGACCAGCAGGACCGCGCCCGCGTCGGTCGGATAGCCGGCGCGGTAGTGCGCCTCGACCGCGCCGACGGTCACGCGGTCCATCATCTCGAGCGCCGCCGGCACGATGCCATGGCCGATCACCGCGGACACCGCCTGGCTCGCCGTTTCGATCGTCGGGAACGCGGCCAGCAGTGTGGCGACGCTCGGCGGGATGCGCAGCAGCTTCACTTTGATCTTGGTGATCGCGCACAGCGTGCCTTCCGAGCCGACGAGCACGCCGCACAGGTCGAGGCCGACCCGGTCAGGCGCGTCGCCGCTGACCCAGTGCACGCTGCCGTCCGCGAGCACGACCTCCATGCCGAGCACGTGGTTGGTGGTGACGCCGTAATAGAGGCAGTGCGGGCCGCCCGAGTTCTCCGCCGCGTTGCCGCCGATGGTGCAGGCCTTCTGGCTGGACGGATCGGGGGCGTAGAAAAGGCCGTTCTGCGCGGCGACGAGAGAGAGCTCCTGGTTGACGACGCCCGGCTCGACCAGCGCGGTCTGCGCCACGGGGTCGATCTCGAGGATGTGTCGCATCCGCGTCACCTGCAGCGCGATGCCGCCGCGGATCGTCACCGCGCCGCCTGAAAGCCCGGTGCCTGCGCCGCGCGGGACGACCGGGATGTGGTGCCTGGCCGCGACCTTGATCACGCTCGCCACGTGCTCGGTCGACGAAGCGAGCACGACCGCGTCTGGCATCGCGCCCTCGATCGAACCGTCGCGCTCGAAGATGCGGAGGTCGTTGGACGCGTCGATCACCGCCTCGCGCCCGACGATGCGACGCAGCTCCTCGGCGACGCCGGCTGGGAGCGCCACTACGCGATCGGCGCCTCGCGGTCAGGGCTGTGCTCGAAAGCCTCGAACCGCCTGGTCATCGCTCCCGGCAGGCCGGGCGCTTCGCTCGCCTCCGCGCCCACGACAAGCAGGTCGAGCCAGCGCCGGCACTCCTCGTCGGTGGGCATGCGGTCCGCGCGCTCGAAGATCGCCTCCTGGATGCGGCTGTGCGGCGAGACCTGGATCGTGTACCAGACCGACAGGCCGTCGGGCGTCACGACGTGGTGCGACTCGTCGACGCGGCGGTTGATGGGGAGGCGAAGAGGCTTTGCCTCGGCGGCGTCGCGCAGCCTGGCCGCCTCACCCGCGATGTCGATCACGAGGCTCAGCTTAAACTCGAACTCGTGACAGGCCGAGACCGGGTGGCTGCGGCGCTGAAGATGGACATGGCCGACCGCCCCCCTGTAGGGGCCTGGGGCCACACGTACCGCGAGGAGTGGTCGCCGGAGGCTCTCGCCGCGGTCACGGTGGAGCGGGCGCGGCAGTACGGCTGGGACTTCGTCAAGTTTCAACCGCGCGCGAGCTGCTTCGCCGAAGCGTTTGGTTCGCTCTACCACCCCTCGGGGCATCGCCTCCGCGGGCCGATCCTGATCAAGCCCGCGGTGCCGGACCTCGATTCGTGGACGTCGGTGCGGCTGGTCGAGCCGAAGGCGCTCGATGACCAGGTCGCCTCGATCGGGATGGTGGCTCGCGAACTCAGTCCAGACGTCCCGGTGATCCAGACCGTGTTCAGCCCGATCACGGTCGGCGGATACCTCGTCGGCAAGTCGCAATCGCGCGTCGTGCGCGAGGTGCGCAAGCACCCGGAGCTCGTCGGCCCCGCGCTGGAGCGGATCGCCGGCGCGCTGGTCGATTTCGGGAGACGCTCGGTCCAAGCGGGCGCCGCCGGGATCTTCTATGCGATCTCCGGCTTCGCCGGACGCAACGTGATGAACGAGGATCTCTATCGAGATCTGGTCCTGCCTTACGACCTGGCGGTGCTCGATCGAATGCCGAACACAGCATGGTTCAACGTGCTCCACCTCTGCGGCTCGAACCTCAACTTCGGGCTGGCGCGCGACCTGCCTGCACATGCGGTGAGCTGGTCGATCCACAACCAGGGCAACCCGTCGCTCGCTGAAGGCCGCGAGATCGCGGGACGCGCCGTAATGGGCGGGCTGAGCCAGCGCGCGACCCTCGTCTACGGCCCGCCGCCGAAGATCGAGGCCGAGGCGCGCAGGGCGATCGAGGAGACCGCCGGGCGCGGATTGCTCATCGCACCGGGCTGTTCGGTCCCTCCGCGCGTGCGCGAGACGAACCTCGCGGCGATGGTCACGGCGGTGGCCGCGTGAGCCGTGTCGAAGGGCTCGCCGAGATCGTGCTGTGGGTCGCGGACATGGAGGCGGCCCTGCAGTTCTATCGCGACCAGTTCGGGCTCGAGATCATCTCGCCGCCCCAGCTGCCGAACAAGTTTCTGAAAGTCTCGGAGGAGGGCGGCATCCCGGAGATGATCGTGCTGATCCCGCACCCCCATCCGGACAGCTACTTCCCGACGCACCGAGAGAAGGAGCAAAGGACGCTCCACCACCTGGCGTTCCGGGTGAGCCGTCAGGAGTACGACGCACTCGAGACCCGGTTCATCGAGATCGGCGTCGAGGTGCGGCACGGCGTGCATCCGGTGCTGAAGAACGTGCGCACCTTCTATGTCGACGACCCAGACGGGAACGAGGTCGAGGTGATCGGCCCCGCCTGATCAGTCGCGCATTTAAGTGCGACCAAATGGGCCCAGTTGGCCCCATCCAGTGAATCGGATGCGACCCATTGGGCCCGATGGGCCGAATTCCCGGACGGGGACGAGGTCGAGGTGATCGGCCCCGCCTGATCCGTTCCCGCCATCCGTACCGTTGTAAGAGGTATGGGGCACGAATTCAGGCTCGAGCGGCGCCGGGTGCGCTGGTTCTTTGCGGGCTTGCTGGTCGTCAGCGCCGCGCTCGACATCGTCGGGGCGCTGCTCGTTCAGCACCAGACACGAAGCCAGGTCCTGGAGACGCTGCTCCCGGCGAGCGTGACGCTGGGCGGCCGCACAGGCGCCGTGCTCTCGGGCCTCGCGCTGCTCTTGCTCGCGGGAGGCATCGCGCGCGGCAAACGGGTCGCGTTCCGTCTGACGGTGGTGGTCCTTCTCGCGACGATCGCGTTCGAGCTCGTCAAAGACCTGGATTTCGAGGCCGCGTCACTCTTTGCATGGATCCTTGCGGGGCTGTGGTGGTTCCAACACCACTTCGACGCCGACTCGGATCCCGCGCGCATGCGCTGGGGAGTGCTCGTCCTTGCGGCCGGCCTGCTGACCGCGATCCTGTACGCCCTCGCCGGTGCGGCCATCCTGCAGAACGAGCTGCAACCCGAGTTTGGCGTGATCACGTCGCTGGAGTCGCTGTTCGCGGCGCTTGCTGGAAGTCCGACGAGGTATCACGCAGTGACCGAGCGCGCGAGCTGGTTCCTCGACACGCTGCCGGTGGTCAGCTACACGCTGATCATCGTCGCCTTGACCCAGCTGCTGCGACCTGTGCTTGCGACGCGGGCTCCAGCGGCGGACCGCGAGCGCCTGGACCGACTCCTGCAGCAGCTTGGACGTAACTACATCTCGCACCTCGCGGTCCACGGCGCGAGCAGCTATCACTGGTACGAAGACAAGGGATGCGTCGCCTTCTCGCTGCGCGGCCGCACCGCCCTCGCGCTCGGCGATCCAATCGCGCCACCGGAGATGGTCGCCGACGCGGCGCGCGATTTCGTCGCCTACTGCGACCGGCAGGACTGGATCCCGGCCTTCTACCAGGTCGACCAGCCGGCCCCGTACCGCGAGCTCGGGCTGACGCTCGTAGCGATCGGAGCGGAAGCGATCGTGCAGACTGCGGCGTTTGGGCTGGCGGGCAAGACGCGCGCCGACCTCCGGTACGCCCTTCATCGGTGTGAGAAGGCCGGGGTTCGCTTCGTCTTCGCGCCCGGGCCGGAGGTCGCGGCCGAGCACGCCGAACAGCTGCAGGGCGTTTCCGGGAGATGGCTTCAAAGTCACCATTCGCCGGAGCTCGGCTACAGCCTCGGCACGCTGGCGACTCTTTCCGATCCGGAAATCGTGGTCGGGCTTGCGTTCAACGCCGATGGACGGCTCGAGGCCTTTGTCAGCTGGCTCCCTGTACCCGCACGGAAGGGGTGGACCCTCGACCTCATGCGGCGCCGGCCCGACAGCACCTACGGCGTGGTGGAGGCGCTGATCGTCCGATCGATCGAATCGGCAAGGAGCCGCGGCATCGTCGAGGTGAGCCTCGGCATGACCCCGCGGATCATCGTGTCATCCGACAGGCCGCGCGGACTCGAAGGCGCCTGGCGAGCCATGTATTGGGGGCTCGACCGGTTCCAGCGCAGCAAGACGCTCCACCGGTTCAAGGGGAAGTTCGGCCCGTGCTGGGAAGACCGGTACCTGGTAGTGCCAAGCACGGCGACGCTGCCCGAAGTCATGGTCGCGCTGGTCCGGGCGCACGTCCCGCCGCTGTCGGCGACGGCGGCCTGGGTCCGATCCCTCCTTCAGCCGGAGCGACCTGGGGGCGGGCGCCCCGCCCTCGCCTAGGTGGCCTGGGGCTTGGGCTCGGCCGCGGCCTGAGGCGCGCGGGTCAGGAGCGCGAACGCGACTCCCGCGATCACAAGAACCGTCACCGCGATTACCGAGAGGGGCTCGGGTAAGTGGATGCCGAGTGCCGCGTCGAGCGAGTAGGCACCCGGACCGGTCAGCGCGAGCGCCGCGACCGCCCCGATGAGGGCGAGGTTGAACTCGTAGCCGCCCTTGGAAGTGAAGAAGCCCTTGGGCAGGTGGACAAGTGCGATCGCCACCAACATCGATCCGGCGATGGCGGCATTGGGCAGAGGGAAGAGGAGGCCGAGAGCGAGCCCGATCCCGCCGGCGAACTCGGCCAGCGCGGACATCCAGGCCCAGGGAGTGGCGGGGCGAATCCGCATCCGGTTCATGGCGCCCGTCCAGCCGGTCATGCCGGGCCCGCCGAACCAACCGAAGAGCTTCTGGGCGCCGTGCGCGGCCAGGATCACACCGATGACGAGACGAAGAATCAACAACCCCAGCGCAAGCATCTATTGACTTACCTCCCCAGCCGTGAACATAAGCGTATCCATGGAGATTCCACGCATCGGTGCGGGCCAAACGTGGCGATCGGTCTAGATAGACTCAGCCCTCAGGGCCCGTAGCTCAGACTGGTTAGAGCGGCCGACTCATAATCGGCTGGTCGGTGGATCGAGGCCACCCGGGCCCACCCCAGCATCTGCTACGCACATCTGACCCCGCAAATGCCGCGAATGCGTGCTCTCGCGTGTTTCGCGCGACCTAGTTGCACGCGAGTGCGTGCTTTCGCAGCACCCCGGCTTGCGCCTTAACATCGGCTGGTGATCCGCGCCGTTTTCGGCGACGCCCTGCTGAATCCGGCCAGCGGTGAGGTAATGCGCGGGGCGGTCGTCCTCATCGAAGACGGGCGCGTCACGAAAGCCGGAAAGCGCGACGGCGCTAACGTCCCTCGCGACGCGGAGACTATCGACGGCGCGGGACTCACTCTTCTGCCCGGGCTTATCGACTGCCACGTCCATCTCACGAGCCTCGGCGAAGGGCTCGATTTCACGCGCGAGCTCGTCACCCCTCCGACCTTCGAGCTCATGCGAGCGGTGCGCGCCGCCAGGCGCACCCTCGACGCGGGCTTCACGGCGGTGCGCGATGCCGCAGGTTCGCCCGCAGGCACCCGGATGGCCATCGACGCCGGCTACTTCCCCGGCCCGCGGATGTTCGTCACGGTCAGCGCGCTCAGCCAGACCGGCGGCCACACCGACGCGCACTTCATGTGCGGCGCCGACCTCGACATTCCCCTGCCCGACCGGCCGCACCAGGTGGTCGACGGCGTCGAGGCGATGCGTCTCCGCGTGCGCGAGGTGCTTCGCGCGGGCGCCGACTGGATCAAGCTCTGCACGTCCGGCGGCGTGCTCTCGCCCGGCGACCAGCCGCACCATTCGGCCCTGACGCTCGAAGAGATCAAGACGGCGGTCGATGAGGCGCGCGCGCAGGGGCGCAAGGTGATGGCGCACGCGCAGGCCAACGCCGGGATCAAGAACGCGTTGAGAGCCGGCGTCGCCACGATCGAGCATGGCATCTGGCTCGACGGCGACGCGATCGAGATGATGCTCGACGGACAGAACGCGCTCGTGCCGACGCTGGTCGCGCCGCACTGGGTGATCCGCCACGCCGAGGCGGGGAAGATGCCGAGCTACGCCATCGGGAAGGCGCGCGCTGTGATCGACGACCACAAGTCGAGCGTGCGCCAGGCCATCGAGTCGGGCGTGAAGATCGCATTCGGCACCGACACCGGCGTCGGACCGCACGGTTCCAACGGTGCGGAGTTTCTGCTGATGCGTGAGCTCGGCATGGAGCCGATCGACTGCATTCGCGCCGCGACCACGGTGGCCGCCGACACCATCGGGATGAAGGGCGTCGGATCGATCGAGCCAGGCTCGTGGGGCGACGTCATCGGCGTGCCGGGCGACCCTGTCGCAAACCTGGACCTGCTGGCGAAACCGGAGAACGTTCACCTGGTCGTCAAGGGCGGCGAGGTCGTCAAGCACCTGGCCCGCTGAGCTGCGCCCGATAATGGCCGGGAGATGAGACTCGACTGGGCGCTGCTCGCCAACGCCGCCGAAGCGCCGCCCAACGGCCTCGTCTACATCCTCGGCGCCGGGTTCGACACCCTCGTCCGCGATCAGTTCCCGACGCCCTTCGGCGGTGCGATCGTGCTCCGCCTCCTGACCACCAGGCTCGAGACCGAGCGCCCGCACAAGGTCGAGGTCCACGGCTCGGACGAAGACGGTGTGGCGGTGCTTCAGAAGCCGATCGTGCTCCACCTCCCGGCGAGGCAGGTGCCGGCCGATTACCCCCACGGCTGGGACCTGGCGGCGAGCATCGTCATCAACCTCTCGACGGTTCCTATCGAGCGGCCCGGCTTCTACAACTTCGAGATCATGATCGACGACCAGCAGGTGCGCACCCTGCCTTTTCGGGCGGTGAAAGCGGCGGCGGTCCAGACGGTTTGACGGCCGCCGTCAGCAATCTCATCGCGAGCTACGGCCTCTTCGCCGTGTTCGTCTTGATGGTGGCCGAGAGCTGCGGCTTTCCGTTTCCAAGCGAGGTCATCATGCCGACCAGCGGACTGCTCGCAGCGACGGGCCAAATGAACCTCGTCGCGGCGATCTTCGCCGGCGCGGCGGCCAACCTTGTCGGCTCCCTCATCGCTTACGCGGTCGCCGCGCGCTGGGGCGAGCCGCTGCTCCTCGGCCCGGGCCGCTACATCGGAATCCGCCGCCACCACCTGGAGATCGCGGACGGCTGGTTTGGGCGCTGGGGCCTGCTCGCGGTGCTGATCGGCCGGGTCCTTCCTGTGATCCGGACCTACATCTCGTTTCCGGCCGGGCTGGCGCGCATCGATCTGGCGAGGTTCTCCGTCCTCACGTTCGTGGGCGCTCTGCCGTGGTGCGCCGCGCTTGCGATCGCCGGCTACGCGCTGGGCAAGAACTACGACCGGATCAGCGGCCCGGTCGAGAAGGGTGCGATCGTCATCGCGCTACTCGTCGTGATCGTCGTGGTCGTCTGGTACATCCGCGGCCGCGAACCGCGCAGCTGAGAAGCGCGAGATGTCGCGCTTCGTCTCGCCGTCGCACACGAGGTCGGCGGCGATGTCGCCGATGACCGGGGCGAACTTGAACCCGTGGCCTGAGCAGGCGCTGATCACGACCACCTGCTTGTCGCCCGGCGCGAAGTCGATCACGAAGTGTCCATCGGGCGTGTTCGTGTACATGCAGGTCAGCGTGCGGGTGACATGCCCGCTCACACCACGCAGGTAAGTCGCGGCGAGAAGTCGCAGCGGGTCGATGTCGAAGTCGTCGACGCGGCGGCGAATCGTGTCTGGGGTCGTTATCTCGCCGTCGTGATGCCGCCCGACCTTGACAGTCTTGCCATCCAGGCTGGGGATGCCGTACATGAAGCCACCCTCGAGCGTCTGCCGGACGAACGCGGGAAATCGATCCGGGCCGAACCAGTCGGCATCGCGCGCGGTGGAGAACCAGACGTGCACCTGTCGCTCCACGCTGAGCGGAATCCAGTCGATGAGCTCGGGAGTCCACGGCCCGGCGGCGACCACGACCGCATCGAATTTCGAGCGCACCTCGGCGACGGAGCTCACCTTCTTTTCGCGAACGACTCGAGGCGCCTGGCCCAGCATCGCCGTCACCGCGGCTTCTGGATTCAGGACGCCAGCCTGGCGGTCGAGCACGGCAACGTCGCCGTCGTGCACGACGTGGCCGCGGAATCGGCGCCTCAGCGCCGCGGTGTCGAGGAATTCAGCGTCCAGGCCGTGTTCCTTCGCCGAGCTCTGCGCACCGACGACCACATCGGAGGACGCGTCGCCGATCATCAGCGCGCCGGTCATCGTCAGGAGCCGCTCGCCGCTGGTGGCTTCGAGCTCGCGCCACAGCGCGAATGCCTCCTGGAGAAGCGGCACGTAGAACGTGCCCTCGAAGTACGCGCTCCGGATGATCCGCGACTCGCCGTGCGTGGAGCCGAAGGCGTGAGGTGGCGAGTGGCGGTCGAAGCAGACCACGTCGACGCCGCGTTTGGCGAGCCGCCACGAGGTCGCGGCGCCCATCGCGCCGCCACCGATCACGGCGACCTTCATGAAACTAGTCCGGCGCGATCCGGGCGATGGGTTGCCCAGGGACGACGAGGTCGCCCACGTCGAGCAGCAGCGCGTCGACCACGCCCGCGACCGGGGACGGGATCTCGGCGTTCACCTTGTCGGTGTGCACCTCCATCAACGTCTCGCCCTCGTCCACGTGCTCGCCGGTCTGCTTGCTCCACGCTCCCACGGTGATCTCCTCGGCGCCCTGCAGCTCGGGCATCACGACTTCCTGGATCTCGACGCTCACAGACCTATTCTCATTCCTTACGCCATCGAGACGACGTCGAGCAGGTCCTCCTCCCAGTAGTCGAGCCGCCCCTCGGGCATGAACAGCACGCGGCCGGGGTGCAGCGCCTCCACGAACTCCGGGTCGTGGCTGACGATCACCATCGTCCCCGGCCACTCGGCCAGCGCGCGCGCCACCCCGGTGCGGGACGGAGGGTCGAGGTTGTTGGTGGGCTCGTCGAGCAGCAGTAGGTTGTGCCGGCCCGCCACGAGCTGGGCCAGGGCGAGCTTGGTCTTCTCGCCTCCGGAAAGCGTCCCCGCGTCCTGCCTCGCGATGTCGCCCGTCAGGTTGAACATGCCGAGCAGGGCGCGCAGCACCCGCTCCTCCGCGTCCGACTGCTCCCGCATGTGGGCCAGCACAGGAACGCCGGACCGGATGCCCTCGTGCTCCTGCGCGTAGTAGCCGAGCGAGACGCCGTGGCCGAGGCGGGACGTGCCCGCGTTCGGCTCGCTCTGGCTGGCGAGGATCCGAAGGAGGCTGGTCTTGCCCGCGCCGTTCAGGCCCATCACGAGCAGGCGCTCGTGGCGCTCCACCTCGAAGGAAACGTCGCGGAAAACGAGCGGCCCGCCGTAGCCCTTGGCGAGAGCGTTGGCGTGCAGGACGATCCGGCCGCTGTGCGGCGGCTCAGGAAAGCTGATCTTGACCTTGCGCTCGCGCCTCGGCGCGCTCACGCGCTGCGCCTTCAGGCGGTCGACGCGGGTGAAGATCGAGTGCGCCTGCTTGGCGCGCTTGGCGGTCTGGCGCCGCATCACCTCCGCGAGGAGGCTCAGGCGCTTGATCTCCGCCTCCTGGCGCTGAGCCAGCGAGGTGAGGCGCTTCTCCTCGAGGCGGCGGGCCGCCTGGTACTGCGAGTAGGTGCCGCGGTACTCGATCAGCCGGCCCGAGTCCAGGTGGAGCACGCGGGTGATCGACGAGTCGAGCAGGCCGAGGTCGTGGCTGACGACTATCACCGCGCCGCGGTAGTCGCGCAAGAAGTCCATCAGCCATGACTTGGCGTCACTGTCGAGGTGGTTGGTCGGCTCGTCCAGCAGCAGCAGCTCCGCATCCGCGAACAGGACACGAGCCAGCTCGACCCTCCGCCGCTCGCCACCCGACAGGACGCTGAGCGGAAGGTCGACGCGGTCGAGCCGCAGGCCGAGCCCGGCGGCGATTCGCCGCGCGTCCGATTCGCTCGAGTAGCCGCCATCGAGCCGGTAGCGCTCCTCGGCCTCGGAGTAGCTCTCGATGGTGGCTTGCGAGTGGTCGTGCTCGAGCTTGAGGTGCAGGTCGGCCAGGCGAGCCGCCGCCCTGTCCAGCCCGCGGCCAGACAGAATGTGCGAGAGAGCGGTTTGGGCGGCCTCGGCGCGCGGCCGAGGATTCTGCGGTACGTAGCCGAGAGCACCGCGGCGCAGCACTATCCCGCCCGCGGCGTCGTTTTCGCCGGCCAGGACCTTCAGCAGGCTCGTCTTGCCGGCGCCGTTCCGGCCGACCAGGCCGACCTTGTCGCCCGCGGCCACGGTGAAGCTCGCGTCGGACAGCACGCGCCGCGCGACGACGTCGATGGCGAGACCACGGACCTGGAGCACGAGGGCGAATGTTACGTCCGAGGTTGCTGGGCGTTTGGTCAGTCAAATCTTTTCGCCCAGGAGGCCATCTCAAATGAAGAAGGTTCTTGTCGTGGTTGCCATCCTCGTGGCCGCGGCCGCCTGCGGCGGAGCAGGCAGTTCGGGCGGCGCCGGCTACACGTCCAATCAGTCCGCGCCCAACGCCCAGGGCGGCACCGCCGCGGGTGCGCCGTCGAAGGCCATCGGTCAGCCCAACGGCTCGACCTCGGACGGCAGCTCAACCCTCCCGAGCACCACCGTCCCGGCGCTGCAGGGCCCGCCGGTGATCCGGCAGGCGGCGATGAGCTTGAGCGTCGAGTCCGGAGCGTTCGACTCCAAGCTGGCCCAGGTCCGGACCCTGGTCGAGTCCGAGGGCGGCTACATCGCAGGCACCGACGCGCAGGCCGGCCCGAGCACCAACCCGCAGGACAGCAGCATCCGCACCGGCGTGATCAGCTTCATGGTCCCGGCCGCCCATTTCGACGCGACGATCGACGAGCTGTCGAAGGTCGGCAAGGTGCAGAGCGAGCACATCACCGGCACCGACGTGAGCGCCCAGTACGTCGACCTCAACGCGCGCCTCGCCAACGCCGAGGCGCAGCACCAGGCGATGCTCGCGCTGCTCGCGAGGGCGCAGAACATCAACGACATCATCGCGGTGCAGAACCAGATCGGCCAGATCACCGCCCAGATCGAGCAGCTGAAGGGCCAGATCAAGTACCTCGACGACAACACCTCGTACAGCCAGGTCGCCGTGACGTTGACCGAGGCGGGCGCGCCCACGCAGGCGACGCGGTCCGACAGCTGGGGCTTTGCCACCGCGCTCAACGACGCCGCCCACAACTTCGTCACCACGATCGACTACGCCGTCACCGCCCTCGGCGCCGTGGGACCGTTCCTGGTCCTGTTCGGGGTCGGACTCCTCATCTGGCGCCGCCGCCGCGCACCGCAGCCGAAGCACGCGTAAGCAGAAAACGAGCGGGCTGGGATGAAGCTGAATTCCCAGCCCGCTCAAGTAACCTGCTGCGGTAATGCCCGAACACGGTGCTGAGCCGGATTGACGTCCGCCAGAGCGTGGCTTGCGGCGATCGCGATTTGCGCGGCCGCCTGCGGTGGAGGGTCGTCCTCCACCTCGCCTTCGCCGACGCCCGTCACCTCGCCGACGGCCTCCCCCTCGGCCACCGCGAGCCCGCTGGCGTTCAAGCTGACACCCGAGGCCGGCGTCAAGGCGAGCGGGACCATCAGCCTCACCGCCGCTCCGCGCACGACCACCGTGGAGCTGATGGTCACCGGCCTTCAGGCCGAGTCGGTCCATGTCTCGCACATCCATCTCGGCAGCTGCCAGGCGCGGGGCGGGATCGCCTTCGCCCTGAACCCCGTCGTGGCCGATGGACAGGGCGTGGCCGACACGAGGTCCACGCTCAACCTGACCTATCCGCCTGCCAGCGGGACCTGGTACGTCGTGGTCCACGCCGGGCCGGACATGCAGGGGTCGAACGCCACGTACCTCCTCTGCGGCAACCTCTTCTGATCGAGGCATGACGACGGACGAACCCGCCGGGGACCCGGCCGACGTACTTGATCTGCCCGCCGCCCCGCGGGCGACGGACATCGCGCTCGACGAGCTGGAGCTGGTCTACGCGTTCATCTACGCGCGGGTCGGCAACCGGGCGGACGCGGAGGACCTGACGCAGCAGGTCGCCATGAAGGCGATCCCGCGGCTCCGCCAGAATGCGCCGGCCAGCGCCATCCGAGGCTACCTGTTCGCCACCGCACGCTCAGTGCTCGGCGCCTTCTGGAGCACGCGCCTCGGGCTGTCAGAGGCCGAGCTTCGTGAGGACCTCGACCTTGTGATCCCTGGAGCCCCGTTGCCCGATGCGGGAACCGAGACGGTGCAGCAGATCCTGGCCCAGCTCTCGGACAACTATCGGCGAGTGCTCGAGCTGCGTTTCCTGCACGGGTATTCCCTCAAGGAAGTGGCAGCCGAGATGCATTCGACGGTGGGCGCGATCAAGGTCATGCAGCTGCGCGCACTGCGCGCGGCGGCCAAGGTGCGGATCCCCGAATGAACCGGAAGCCGGAGGACCGCCTCGACCGAATCGTGTCCGACCTGCTGCGCGGCAGGCGCCTGAAGCTGCGCGGCGGCGACGCAGAGGAGAAGGCCGCGATCACGGCCGCCGCGCGGCTGGCAGGAGCGCGCCAGGCGCCGCAGCGGATGCACCCCGCGTTTCGCAACCGCCTGGCTCGCGCGTTGGACCAGGCTCCCGCGGAGGGCTGGATGACGCGGCGAGGCGCCCTCGTCGCCGGGATCGGCTTCGCGGCGGGCGCGGCGGGCGGCGCCTTCCTCGGCAGGACCATGGAGCCGGCGCCCGCCAGGGCCGGTGGCGAGGCCATAGATCCGCTCAACGGGCGATGGGTGGACGTGGCCGCGCTCAGCGACCTGGCGGAGGGCCAGGGCCACCAGGTCGTGGCTGGGAGCGTCGGCGCCTTCCTTTTTCGGCGGGGCGACACCGTCACCGCGGTGTCCTCCATCTGCTCGCACCTGCCGTGCGAGCTCTGGTGGAGCCACCACGATGGACTCCTGGCGTGCCCATGCCACCCGGTGGCCTTCACCCCTGACGGCCGGCCCGCCGGTGCATACAACCTGCCGGCGTTGAACACGGTCCGGGTGCGGGTCACGGCCGCGGGACGGGTCGAGGTGCTGGGCACGGAATGAACGTCCGGGCCCACAGGACCAGGCAGCTCGCCCTCGACAGGTGCCTTCAGCTGCTCGAAGAGGCGCAGGTGCGGGGCCAGAGCCGGATCGACGGGCCGCTGGGGGCGGCGCTGAGGCACCACCTCGAACGCGCGGGCGTGCTGGCCGAGCATCGTCTCGAAGGCCGTCGCATCGACCGCGTGCTGGACGACATCTTCGCGCTGCAGGCGCAGCTGCTGGGGCAGGCGCCGGAGGACTCGAGGCACCACAACGGGTCTTAGCCGAGCTGGGGCGGGCATGAGATCGAGGTTGCCCATGTCGATATGATTTGCGGTCGTTGTGGCTACCTCCTTCAGCACCTCTGCGTCGTATCTGCTGACCTCCGAATCCGTCACCGAAGGGCACCCGGACAAGATCTGCGACCAGGTCTCGGACGCGGTCCTCGACGGCATGCTCGCGCAGGATCCGCACGCGCGGGTCGCGTGCGAAAGCGCGATCACGAAGGGATTGTGCGTCGTGATCGGCGAAGTGACGACTCACGCGGAGCTCGACATCCAGCGCACCATCCGCGACACGATCCGCGCGATTGGCTACAACGACGAGCAGATCGGCTTTGACGCGGACCATGCGCTGATCCAGGTCTATCTCAAAGAGCAGTCACCCGACATCGCGGCCGGCGTCAGCCATTCGCTCGAAGAGCGCGAAGGCACGCTCGACGACGATCCCTTCGAGCTGCAGGGCGCGGGGGACCAGGGCATGATGATCGGCTTTGCGTGCCGGGAGACGCCCGAGCTGATGCCTCTCACGATCGCGCTGGCCAACAAGCTCGCGAAGAGGCTGGCCGAGACGCGCAAGGACGGATCGCTTCCATTCCTGAGGCCAGACGGCAAAACACAGGTCACGGTCGAGTACGAGCACGGCAGGCCGAAGCGAATCGAAGCCATCGTCGTCTCGACGCACCATGCGGCCAGCGCGACCCAGAAGGAGATCGCCGAGGGAGTACGCGAGCTGGTCATCAACCCGGTCCTGAAGGGACAGGTCATCGACAGCGCGACGAAGATCATGGTGAACCCCAGCGGCCATTTCGTGCTGGGCGGTCCCGCGGCCGACGCCGGCCTGACCGGGCGCAAGATCATCGTCGACACCTACGGCGGCGTGGCGCGCCACGGCGGCGGCGCGTTCAGCGGCAAGGACCCGAGCAAGGTCGACCGGTCGGCCGCCTACGCGGCGAGGCACGTGGCGAAGAACCTGGTCGCCGCCGGCCTGGCCGATCGTTGTGAGGTCCAGGTCTCGTACGCGATCGGACGCGCACACCCGACCTCAATCGCGGTCGAGACGTTTGGCACGGGCACCAGGTCGGAGTCTGAGCTGCTTCAGCTCGTGCGCCGCCACTTTGACCTCAGACCGGGCGCGATCATCGCCCACATGGACCTGCTGCGGCCCATCTACAAGCAGACCGCCGCCTACGGGCACTTCGGCCGCGACGACCTGGGCGTGCCCTGGGAGGCCACGAACAGGGTCGATGCGCTGCGCGCGGACGCAGCGGTCGCGGCGCGTCCGACCTAACACGAAGACACCGATCCGTTTTCGTATCCAGGACACGCTGTCGCAGCGAAAGGTTTCCTTCGCGCCGGCGGCGCGGAAGCGGGTGACTCTGTACGTGTGCGGCGTGACGCCGTACGACTCGGGTCACATGGGCCACGCGTTCACGTTCGCGATCTTCGACGTTCTGGTCAGATTCATCGAGGCCAACGGAGCGCGCGTGAAGTACGTGCAGAACGTGACGGACGTCGACGATCCGCTGTTCGAGCGCGCGAGGCGAGACGGGGTCGATTGGCGCGAGCTGGCGGACCGTGAGACCAAAGTCCACATCCGCGACATGACCGCGCTCGGCTGGCGGCCGCCGGACGTCATGCCTCGCGTCTCGGACGAGATCGGACGCATCCTGGCGGCGTCGTCGAAGCTGCACGCGCTGGGCTACGCGTACCAAACCGACGCGCTGTACTTCGACGCCAGCAAGTACCGCGGTTACGGGCGCCTCTCCCATCTCTCGCGCCTGTCGATGCTGCGCAAGCTGCGCCACGAAGAGTTGCTCGGCACCGTCGGACCGAACGCCAAGCACGACCCCCTCGACTTCGCCCTGTGGCGCAGCTCGAGACCTGACGAGCCGGCGTGGCCGTCGAAATTCGGAGCCGGCAGGCCCGGATGGCACCTCGAGTGCACGGCGATGTCGATCCACTACCTGGGCCAGCAGATCGACATCCACGGCGGCGGCCGCGACCTGCAGTTCAGCCACCACGAGTCAGAGCGGGCGCAGTCGGAGTCACTGACCGGGAAGAAGCCATTCGCAAGAGCCTGGATGCACACGGGCCTCGTGCGATATGAAGGCCACAAGATGAGCAAGTCTCGCGGCAACCTGGTCAAGGTCAGCCAGGCGCTGCAGCGGGCGCCCGCCGCTGCGGTGAGGCTGTACCTCGTCTCCCATCCCTACCGGCGCGATTGGACATTCGACTGGAAGGGCCTCGCGCGGGCGGCCAGGTTCATCGAGCGGATGCGCAAGTTACTAGCCGACGAGGCGCGTTCAGGCAGACGGAGGGCGGCGGCCGACCGTGTCCTCATGGCGGAGTTCAACGCAGCGCTGGCCGACGACCTCGACACCCCGCGCGCGGTGCGTGCGCTGCGCGCGGCGGTGCGTCAGCGCGACGCGGCGGCGGTGCAAGCGATGCGTGACGTCCTGCTCGGCTCCGCTTCGCTCAGCTGACCTCGAGTGGCGAGCCGCAGTTCGGGCATTCCATGTCCGCGCCCAGCTGGACCATCGTCTCGCAGACGGGGCAGAGGACATCGGGGGCCGCATACTCTCGCTCGTCCGCTCGCGCCTCGGCTTCGAGCTCGGCCGGCACCTCGCCAAGGTCGACCGCCGGCGCCCCGCAGTTGAGGCAGACGTAGCCAGGCTGGGTCAGCCGGTGGTCCTGGTACTCGCCCGACGCGTCGATCTCGACCTCGGCAAACAGCGCGCGAAACAAGTTGCTGCCGCACCGGCTCGAGCAGACGAGGAACATTTCCCTCCAGACTACGCAAGCCTCCGGCGAAGGGTGGCCGTGCCCGCGGCGATGAGCAACACGCAAAAACCGAGGACCACCCCGGCGTCCAGCTGGAGCGACCCCCACGTGAGGTCGGCGCCCTTGACCATGATGTCGCGCATCCCGTCGACTGCGTAGGTCAGTGGAAGCACGTCGGAGAGCCACTGCAGCGGGCCGGGCTCAGTCGACACGGGGAAGATGATTCCGGACAGCAGCACCTGCGGCACCACCACCAGCGGGATGAACTGCACCGCCTGGAACTCGGAGCGCGCGAACATGCTGAGGAAGATGCCCAGGTTGACGGCGGCGATCGCCATCAGCGCCTCCATGCCGAAGATCAAGAGCACGTTGCCCTGGTTGTGGATCTTCAGGACGGCCAGCGCGAAGACCAGCACCTCCGCCGCTTGGACGAGCGCCAGGACCGTGAATCCGAGCATGTAGCCGACCACGATCTCGCCCCGACGCAGCGGGCTCGCCATCAGGCGCTCAAGCGTGCCCTGCGAGCGCTCGTTGAGGAACGAGACGATCGTGATCACGAAGACGAGGAAGAAGACGACCAGACCGACGAACGCCGCGCCGAAGTAGTCGAGCGTGTCGTAGTTCGCGCCGCCATAGAGATAGGTGAGCTCCGGTTGAAAGTTCACGTCGCGACCCGCGAGACGCGTCGCGAGCGCGATCATCGCCGGCTGCAGCGACTGAATGACCGGTGTGTCCTCACCCGGCTGCGATCCTTCGAGGTGGACCTGGGGCGCGACGTTGCCCGCCTGGGCCTGCTGCGTGAAATCGGCGGGCAGGACGATGTAGGCGACCAGGGATCCGTCCTTGAGCTTCGCGTCGCCGTCCCCCACGTTGATGTCGGTGGTCTTGATGTGGCTCGATTGCCGCAGCGCGTCGGCGACCATCGCGCCCAGGGGACCCGAATCCTGGTTCGCAATGCCGACGTTCGGGGCGCTCGATGAGCCGCGCATGAGATAGCCGAGCAGGCCGAGGATGACGATCGGCGCGACAAAGAGAAGCGCGAGCGTTCGGCGGTCGCGGCGAAAGCCCTGCAAAAGCCGGCGCGTGATGGCGGCGATGCGGTGGCCGCTCATGACTCGTTCCTCCCCGCCAGGGCGAGAAAGGCTTCTTCGAGGTTCTGGCTCCCCCCTTGAGCCCGGATGTCGGCGGGGGTGCCCTCGGCCAGCAGCCGGCCGTACTGGATCAGGCCCAGGCGCTGGCATCGGTCGGCCTCGTCCATAACGTGGCTCGAGACGATCATCGTCGTGCCGCCGGCCGCCATCCGGCGGAAGTACTCCCAGAACTCGACCCTCAACTGGGGGTCGATGCCGACGGTGGGCTCGTCGAGCAGGAGCAGCTCCGGCTTGTGCACCAGCGCGCAGGCCAGCGAGCAGCGCTGGCGCATGCCGCCGCTCAAGGTCGCCACCACCGAGTCGCGGCGGTCGTAGAGGTGGACCAGCTCGAGGGCCTCTTTGACGCCGGCCTCCGCGCCGTTGATGGCGGCGAAGAATCGGACGTTTTCCTCCACCGAAATGGCCGGGTAGAGCGCAGCCTGCTGGGTCATGTAGCCGATGTGCCGCAGCACCCCGATGTTGGGCATGCGCTGGCCCAGCACGGTCACGGTGCCGGCGTGCGCTTCGAACAGGCCGCAGACCAGGCGGATCAGCGTCGTCTTGCCGGCGCCGTTGGGACCGAGGAGACCGTAGATCTCGCCCTGGCGCACGCGCAAGGTCACGCCGTTCAGCGCCTTGAAGGCGCCGAATGATTTGGAGACGTCCTCCACGCTCACCGCATACGTCTCGCTCAAGGCTCCTCCTCCGGTGTCATGCCGCGCAGCCACATCTGGGCCAGCTCGGTCACGGCCTCTTCGCCGCCGATTTCGATGCCCAGCACTCGTTCGGCTGCGGGACGAGTGATGAGGTGAAAGAAGATGGGCCCCGCGAACGACTGCAGCGCAAGCAGCGGATGCATGCTGCGCAAGCGGCCGGCCGCCATCTGGGCGGTGATGTACATCGCCAGCGATCCGACGAGGCTGGCGATCACGTCCCGTGCCGCATCCTCGGTGTCGGGCGCGAGGCTGCTGACCTCGAAGAACAACGCTTTGAGCATCCCGGCGCGGTTGTGGCCATTTGCGTAAACGGTCCGGTAGATCACCCGCGCAACCTCCGGCATCACGATCTCCGGTGGCTCGTCGCCCCTCGCATGTAAGAGCTTCAACACCGGCTCGAGTGGGGAGTAGGCCCGCACGAGGGCCGTGAAGAGCGCAGCCTTGCCCGGGAAGAGGCGGTAGAGGGAGGCTCGCGACACTCCTGCCTGGACGGCAAGCTCGTCCATCGACAGGGTGCTAAGCCCGCGCTCGCCCACGATGCGAAACGCGGCGGCGAGGATGCGGTCGGAGGCGCCCGGCTCGGGCTGGACGTCGAGCGCTTGCAGCAGCGCGTCCCGCGAGTCGAAGGCGCGATAGAAGCTGGCCCGGGAAACGCCCGCCGCCCTCGCAAACTCGGCCACGGTCGGGGTCCGGCCGGCCGCGACCAGCTCGCGCGCCGGGCCGAGGATCCTGCCCCTGGCGTCCATCCTGCAACGAGACTAGACAAGACGTCGCATCTTGTCAAGTTCCACATCGAACTCGATCTGGCTTTCTTGCGCTATCTTTCGTGCCGGGAAACTGGGATGGCCTCGGTCGAAGCATCCGCCGCGGGGGAGACGGTGCAGCCCAATGTCGCGCCTCAGGTGACAAAGAGGTCGCGAGGAAGGTGGCGCCTGGTCGCGGGCGTCCTGGTGCTCCTGCTGCTCGTGGCCTTCGCCGGGCTTGCCGTCTTCGCCAACGAGACGCTCAGCAGCCGATACAGCCCTGCGCGGGCCACGCTCGATTACTTCGCCGCCCAGAAGCGCGCCGACGCCTCCGGCATGATGGCGAACGCAACCTTCCTGCGCGCCGATGGGTCGGACACAGTTCTCTTCGGCAAGGACGCGGTCGCTGCAATGCTGCTGCTGCCGCCGAACACCGACATCCGCGACGTGAAGGTCCTGTCGAGCGAATCGGTCGACTCCTCGACGGCCTGGGTCAAGCTTTCGATGACGTGGGCGGGGGTCGGGCGGACCGCCACCTACACGGTGCGCAAGGACCCGAAGCAGCCGCGATACGTCCTGTACAACGCGTGGCGGGTGGACGTGCCGTATTCGACCATCACGGTGACGATGCCGGCTCATGCCGGCCCGGTGACGGTGGATGGCGTCTTCGGGCGGTCGGGCGACACCACCGGTCCGATCCCGGTGATCGAGGGCTATCACCAGGTGACGATGGTCGGGACCGCCTTCTACGACCGTGACGTCAAGGTCGCGAACGCGGTCGACGCGAGCCCGACGGTGGCGTTTGCGCCGGCCGTCAGCGCGAGTGCGAAATCCTCGGTGGCGAACATGGTGCAGGGTTGGTTTTTGCGTTGCGACGCGAGCGCGCACAACTGGTGCCCCAACCACACCTACAACAAGCCGGACGCGCGCGACTGGTACTGGAACCTGCCGGGCTACGGCCAGGTGTATTACTCGACGTACAGCTACACCATCGACCCCGACCTGCTCTCAGGCATGACGATCGTCGTGACGGACACCAGCACCGCCAAGGCCAACGGGACGTGCAAGGCAACGCTGACCATCGACGGGAGCTCGACGTACAAGTTCACCGGGACGTGGTCGGTCGACCTGACAGCGGTCGGTTCGGACATCACGGGCGCCAACGGCCTCTGGGACTGCACGCAGGCGGCGGCCTGAACGAGCCTTCCCCTGAAAATTAGGTTCATTTCAAGCGGGCATAGCTTCGACCGTGACTTTGTAGCCGAGAGCCTGAAGCCTGTTTAGAGAGCGGCGAGCGATGGCTTCTCGGTTGCCTCGCTCGAAGTGGGA